>OLQT01000009.1_pt1 | contig 213214 bp, 156 predicted proteins | sample 1672651 | NCBI WGS metagenome assembly OLQT01 (sample SAMEA3136709, study PRJEB25190) | human gut metagenome | biome: human gut; feature: human-associated habitat; material: faeces | place: Austria | collected 2013 | reverse complement strand
CCGTGTTCGAGCGCCTGCGCACGCAGGCTTACGGCGGCAACTGCGGCGAGTGCGAGCACAAGAAGCATTGCGGCGGCTGCAGGGCGCGCGCGGCGTACTACCACGACGGCGACTACATGGCACAAGACGACTACTGCGCCTACGGGCAGAAGCTCGGCTGCATGGGCGTCTAAGCTCTGACGGCAACAGCCCGCTGCTCGGCAGCGACACGAGACCGGCGAGCAATCAATCGACGAAAACCAGCGGCGCCACAATCGGCAGCCGCACCAACAAGACAAGAAGAATCGCATGAAGAGAATCGCAACAAAGACCTGCGCATGCATGTGTGCACTGGTCCTGGCGACAAGCGGGAGCGCGATGGTCGGATGCTCTGGTAACAGCTCCGGCAACGACGGCGCGCAGCAGGGCACGACAAGCCAGGAGGCCGGCTACACCTTCACGGACGATCTGGGCAACCAGGTAACCGTGAGCTCCCACGAGCGCGTCGTCGCGGGCATGGGCAGCTTTGCGAACATCTGGGAGCTTGCCGGCGGCACGCTCGTCGGCGCGTCCAGCGATGCATTTTCCGATTACCACATCGAATCCAAGGCGGAAAAGGTCGGCGATTTCTCTTCTCTCAACGCGGAGTCCATCATCGCCCTCGACCCCGACTTCGTCATCCTGACTGGTGCAAACTCCGGCCGCGGCGGCGGCGTCGCACAGACCGACCTCAAGGACACCCTGCAGGCGGCGGGCATCGCCGTGGCGTACTTCAACGTGACCACCTTCGACGACTACCTGCGCATGCTCAAAACCTGTTGCGATATCACCGGTGACACCAAGGCATACGAAGAAAACGGCACTAACGTCGCCGAGAACATTGCCGCCATAAAGAAGAAGGCCGAGGGCAAGAGCGCTGGCAGCGTCGCGGTGCTGACCACGTACTCCGGCGGCACGCGCGTCCAGGCGTCCTCGACCCAGACCGGCACCATGCTCGCCGAGCTGGGCGCAAGCAACATCACCGACGCCGACAAGAGCCTGCTGTCCGACTACAGCCTGGAGTCCCTGGTCAAGGCCGACCCCGATTTCATCTTCCTGCTGCCGATGGGCGACTCCGACGAGGCAGCGCAAAAGGCCCTCAAGGACCAGACCACGGCTAACCCGGCTTGGAAGGAGCTCACCGCCGTCAAGAAGGGTCGCGTCATCACGCTCGACCCCAAGCTGTTCCTCTACAAACCCAACAACAACTGGGATGACGCGTACGAGGAGCTGTACGAGGCCCTCTACGAAGACCAGCACGAGCAGAAGTAGCACCTGATCTTGAAGGAGATACAGACAACAAGCTTACACGAGGAGCGCAGGCACGCTTTGCAGGCAAACGGACGATTCGTGGTGGCCATGGTTGCCGCAGCGGTGCTGCTGGGATGCACCGCGGTGCTCGGCATCGTTATCGGCTCGACCTCCGTCGGCATAGATGACGTGCTCGCGCTCGCCTTTGGCGCGGATACCGAGCAGACAGCGGCAAACGTCATCTGGAACATCCGCCTGCCGCGCGTGCTCGCCGCGCTTCTTGCCGGCGCCGCGCTCGCGCAGGCAGGTGCGCTCATCCAAGCTGCGCTCGACAACCCCCTGGCCAGCCCGAACATAATCGGCGTGAACGCGGGCTCGGGTTTCTTCGTGCTACTGGCGGCGTGCACGTTCCCCAACGCCTTTGGGCTCGCTCCCGTAGCGGCCTTCCTCGGCGCGCTGTGCGTGGCGGGGCTCATTTTTGCTGTGGCGGGCCTTGGGGGCTCGTCACGCCTCACCGTCGTGCTCGCCGGCATGGCGTTCACGTCGATCTTCACTGCAGGCATGAACACGATCCTCATCGTGAATCCGGACGCCTACGTGGGAGCCTCCGGATTCTTGATCGGCGGCCTGTCCGGCGTCAAACTGGACGAGCTCATCGTCCCCAGCTGCGCGATCTGCGCGGTGCTGGTGCTCGGCCTGTTGCAGGGCACGCAGCTCAACCTGCTCTCGCTGGGCGAGCATCAGGCACACTCCCTGGGCCTCAATGTCCGACGCACGCGCCTTGTCGCGCTGGTGTCTGCCGCCGCGCTTGCGGGTTGCGCAGTGAGCTTTGCAGGTCTCATCGGATTCGTGGGGCTCATCGTCCCGCACGCAGTCCGCACGCTGGTGGGCCACGACAACCGCCGCGTCCTTGCGATGGCGCCGCTGCTGGGCGGGCTGCTGGTGTGCCTGTGCGATCTGCTCGCCCGCACGATGTTCTCCCCATATGAGATTCCCGTCGGCATTGTCTTGTCGCTTCTAGGCGGGCCATTCTTCGTCTACCTGATCTTGCGCTGCGGGAAGGGAGGCCTCAATGGCTAGCGTACAGCTGAGCGACGTGTCCTTTGGCTACGGCGAGCGTGCCTTGTTCAGCAAGCTGACCCTCGAGCTCGCTGAAGGCAAGGTAACGAGCATCATCGGCCCCAACGGCTGCGGCAAATCATCGCTGCTTAAGCTTGCAAGCGGCATCTGCAAGCCCTGGAAAGGCAGCATCAGCGTGATGGGGCGCGATGTCAGCGCGCTTTCCTCCAAAGAGCGCGCGCGTCTGTTAAGTTTACTGACGCAGGAGCACGCCGCACCGCCCATGAGCGTGCGGCGATTGGTGGCCTGTGGTAGGTACCCGCATCACGGGATACTCGCGACGATGGATGCTGCCGATTACGAAGCAGTGGAGCGGGCACTTGAGGCGTGCAGGCTGGCAGACCTTGCCGAGCGCCCGACAGCTGAGCTTTCCGGCGGCCAGCGGCAACGCACCTTCATCGCCATGGTCCTGGCGCAAGACACGCCCATTGTGCTCTTCGACGAGCCGACCTCGTTTCTCGACGTGTCCGCGTGCTACGAGGTAATGGAGCTGATGCGCTCACTCAAAGAGGAGCATGGCAAAACCGTCGTCGCGGTGATCCACGACATCGATTTGGCGCTCAGGTACTCCGACGAGGTATGCGTCATGCGCTATGGCAAGCTACTAGCCCAAGGAGCGCCGCAAGAGGCCGAAGTGCTAGCGGCAGTCGAAGACGCCTTCGACGTACGCATTGAGCTGCTTCACGGCGAGCTGGGAAGCTTGTACGCGCTGTGGCGGCGCCAGCAGCGCTGAGGATCGCAAGCCGAAGGCAAGCTGCCAGGGCGCGCGTGGACACGGCCACGACGCCTCTCATCTGTTGGGACCCACCTGTCTGCTGCCTCGGCGAAGTCCACGGTGGCGGAAGCCTCGGAGAACAATGTAGTCTATGCGCTGGTTCTGTTCGAAACCGCATGCTATACACTCAATTGGCTGCTGGGCGAAAGCTCCATTTGCGGTTGGATCACCGCCGCGATGGCAATCATCGTCCTTTACTTGGAGACGCTGCCTGAGGGCGTGGCCCGACTGCAAGCGTTAACAACCATTCAACTAGAACTAGGGTTGCTGTTCATCATACTGGGCGCAACAGGCTTATCGAAAAAACTTAATACGCTAATGCCTACAGCCCTTAAAGGCGGTATCGTTCTTGGCGCGGGCATCAACTCCGTTGCAGCCCGTTTGAAGGAAGGCGGAGCCGTCGACACCGCAACCATCGGCTGCCTTGTTGGACTTACCGTAGTATGTCTGTTCATGTTCAGCCAGCGAATCCGCGAACACATGGCAACTAATAAGCTCTTGAGCCTTCTTGGCAATTGTAGCTTCCTGTGGGCAGTCCTTATCCTCTTCGTGGTTGGTGGCCTTACCGGCGACTTCGATTACCAGTTCTCGGGCAAAATTATCGTTATCCCCAACTTCGCCACGATGTTCGCCACGGTGTCGCCGTTCTGCATAGGCTTTGCACCCGACCCAGCCACCTGGATCACAGCAATCCCCTATGCAATTACTACATGGATCATTGCTTACGGCGACTTCATCACCGTCCAGGAGCTTGGCTTCGCCGCCTTTCGCGAAGATGAGCACATCGAATTCGACGCTAACCGCACTAACGTCATCTGCGGCATACGTAACGTTATTCTTTCGCTGTGCGCTCCCTACCCTGCACTCGCTGGCCCGCTGAGCCCTCCGTACTGCATCGCAACGTATGCTCGTTATCACCAGGGCGGACGCGAGGCGATGGACTCAATCTACGATGGCTCCGCCACCAACCTGATCTTCGCAGTTCTTAGCCTGCTCATCTACCCGCTGTATGAAGCTTCGCTTGCAGCATCAGGTACACTTCTCGTAGTTATCATGGTTATCCAGGGCTTCGTATGCGCCCAAATCGACTGCAACATGCTGCGAGACGATATGGACAAGGGCCTTGCCGGCATGGGTGCTGGCCTGGTTGTTGCCCGTGGTGCCGCAGTTGCCTTGCCTGCTTCAATCATCCTGTACCTGCTCTTGTGCAACAACAAGAAAATCAAAGAAGACTACCGCCTGAATAAGGAAATTCAAAGTCAAGAAGACGAGGAAACCGAACGCCAGCTGGCAATTCTCGAAGCAAGGATGCGCGGTGGCAAAGCCGAAGATGGCATGCCTGTCGAACCCACGAAAAAGGAATGAGGTAACCGCCGAAACCTATACACAAGGCATTGGAAATTACCCTTCGCAGGGATCCTGCATCGCAGCTAGCTGGACATGCAGATTAAACCGATAGCAACATTTCAGCCAAGGACTGGCTTTGGAATTCTGAATTGCCTCCCATTTCTCGTGTTCAAGAAATGGGAGGCAATCACGGTAGAAAAACCGCCAGTCTCACGCTCGGTGTGCCGTCTCCTATGCGCTACTTACGCTCAGTGCGCCGTGCGCGTGCCCCACGGCGGCGGCTGACCGTTGCAGCGAAGCCGGCACCCGCTGCAACGATAGCAGCCAGAATCGCTTGCAGGAATGTCCAGTCGCCCGTCTTGGAGAGGAAGGCATCGTTGCCATCCTGGTTGTCGAGGATTGGAGCGGCATCGTCGGTAACGGAAATGTACGCGGTACCGTCTTCGCCGTTTTCGATAGTCACCTTCGAAGAGGCGCCCAGAGAATCGCCGTCGAGTTTAACGGTACCATCGGCATAGACGACAAGTGTTACTGGGTCGATCGCCACATAACCATCCGGTGCCTGCGTTTCCGTCAAAACATATTTATTGCCTTCCGAAGAGCCGACAAGCTGCATGTCCTTGAATGCCACGCCATCGCCGTTGGAAGTAAACGTCTTGGTGGCAGAGCCATCGGGGAACGCGCCAGAAAGGGTGAACTGGGCGCCTTCCAATGCTGCACCCTGCTTATTCTGCTTGTTCAGGCTTACTTTCAGCGGCACATCGGCGCAGGTAATGCCAATTTCACCTTGATTATCGGAAAGCGTCCATGCCTCAGGAGCAGTGGAGCGCTGAACGAGGCAAATGGAGCCATCATCGTTTACCGCAAAGCGAAGCGTATCCTGCACAAGCTCGTAGCCTGCGGGCGCTTTCACCTCGGTAAGAAGGTAGCTCTCGCCTGCGACAAGGCCCTCTATTGAAGACGCCTGGCTGAACTCGCCCACTGTTTCACCGCCAAGGATCTGCGCCTCGACATCAGCTATGCGCAAGTTGCCCTGGCCGTTCACGACGATGCGCTTCTTCCCTGGCGCTATCTGTCCAGAGCCCTGGGCAAAGCTGCCCTCAAGGTCGAATTCGGCACCGGCAAGTGCCTGGCCGCCCTCGGCGGATACCTTGGAAAGCATCACGCTGGTAGGCTCGTCAACGGCAGTTATCTGCGCAATGCCCTCGGTATCTTCCGACACGGTCCAACCCTGCGCACCGGCATCCGCATCAAGGGCATTGCCCTCAGCATCCACCGCCACAAGCGTGCCGTCCGTCTTCACCATCACGTTCAGCGGTTCGGCAATAAGCTTGTAGCCCAGCGGCGCGCGCGTCTCGGAAATCTTATAGATGTTGCCGGCAACCAGCAGAGATGACCAGCCCTCAGTCCATCCGTCGATACCCACCGTCATGACATCGGTGGACTCCTCCGTGCTGCCTGCGAAGACGCCCGTCACCGCGAACTCAGCGCCCGCCATGAAGCCAGGATCAGCCGATTCGACTTCTTTGCCGCCGATTGCTCGACCCTGCTTAAGGATACGGAACTCAATTGCCTTGTCGGCAGCAACGATTGATGCAGAGCCACCCTCTACAGACCAACCCCACGCCTCGCCGGCAGGAACCACAGCGCCGTCGTTACCCATAGCAAATACGAAGGGCTGCGTATTCAGCTCGTATCCTTCGGGGGCGCAAGTCTCGGTAAGGGTATACTCCTCGCCTGCGACAAGGCCTCGGATAGCGTCAAGGCCCTCGCCATCGGCAACGGCAGAAGCGCCCGAAACGGTAAGCTTGCCGTCAGCACCCACGATCACCTTGGCAGCGTCGTTGCCCATGCGCTCGACTGAGCCACCCTGACCATCGCTGAATGCGCCCTCAAGCGTGAACTCGGCACCGCAAAGCGCCTCGCTTGAGTCGATGTCCACCTTGGACAGGGATACCTCGGTAATGGTGTCGGTGGCGGTAACCACTGCCACACCGCCTTCCGCAGAAACCGCGAAGCCCTCAGGGGCTTGGCCTGCGACGGCAAGGGTGCCGTCGCCGTTCACCGTGAAGGAAAGCATGTCTTCAATGAGCTTGTAACCGGCAGGCGCTTTTTCCTCTTCAAGGGTGTACGTGCCGCCCACAACCAGCTGCGCATCGAGCGAGGTTTTACCGTTCGCTCCTGTAACCAGGGTCTTTGTTCCAGTGGTTCCGTCGGCAAAGATACTGCCCTCTGCCGGTGTCACGCTGAACCCAGCGCCCTGCATGGCGGATATATCGGCGCCTTCTGCCTGCTTTGCCACCGCCATGGAAACAGGATCATCGGTCGCGACAATGAGCGCAGCTCCGTTCTCGGAGTCGCTGCGATCATCGATCTTCCAGCCCACAGGCACTTCGCCTACAACGGTTACGGAACCATCAGTAGAAACCTTAATCTTGAGCGCATTCGAAAGAAGCTTGTAGCCAGCAGGCGCCTTGGTCTCGGTGATGGTATATTCCTGACCCGCCTTGAGTATCGAGGACAGCGTCTCAGTAAAGCCGTCACCGTTGGTGGTAAGGGTTTCTACCTTCGATTCTGTCTCTCCTGCGAACACGCCCTCGATCTGGAACTCGGCACCGTTCATGGCGCTGTCGCCTGCACCGTCAGAAGCCACCTTCTTGATGGCAACCTCGATAGGATCGTCGGTGGCAGAAACGGTGATATTGCCTTCACCCGTCACAGTATAGCCCGCGACGGCTTCACCCTTCGCAACGATGGACCCATCGGTTGACACCGTGAACACGAAGTCTGCTGCATTGAGCGCATAGCCCTCAGGGGCAACCGTTTCCTTCAGCGTGTACTCCGTTGCACCATCGGCAACGAGCAGCGCGCGATCAAGCTCGGCCATGCCGTTGTTGTCGGTGGTAAGCGTGCGTTGGGAGGAGCGATCGGCAAAAGCACCCGTCAGCTGGTACGTTGCACCCGGAAGCCTCCAAAGCCCATCGATTGCCGAGCTCTTCTGGATGTACATCTTGGTGGGGCTGTTCCACACATCACCCGTGAATACGGTGATGGCGGCAGAACCCGAACCCGTTTTTTCGGACTTGAACGCCGCAGGAACGCTGCCCACTGCCTTTAACTGGCCATCGGATGTCACCTGGACCGTGAGCTTCTGCGCAACACGCGTATAGCCCGCAGGCGCAACAAGCTCCGAGATCTCGTACTTGCCGCCCACCACGAGCTGGCCCGAAAGCAGCGTCTTGCCATCGCCGTCGGTGGCAGCAAGGGTTTTCTCCCCCGTCGTCCCGTCGGCAAATGCAGAGCCGCCAACCGGCGTCACACCAAACACAGCACCCGAAAGCGCATTTTGGCCAGACTCGTCCTTTTTCTCGATGGTGAGCTCAACCGGGTCGTCGACGGCCTTGATGGAAACTTTGCCGCCTTCGATGCCCATCGTGCCATTTTCAAACGAGGTGCCCTCGGCGTTCACCTGATCGATGGTGCCATCGGCATTCACCATGAAAGAAAGCGCACCCTTGATCTGCTTGTAGCCAGCAGGCGAAGATGCCTCCCACAGCTGGTAGGTGTTGCCCGCGATCAATCTAGGCAAGGAATACGAGCCGGCGTCCATCGTGAACACGCGCTCGGTTTCGCCCGCTTCCGCGCTGCCGGCAAACACACCCTTTATGCGGAAGGTAGCGCCAGAAATTGCGAAATCGGCGCTGCTATCGCCCTTGTCGGAGCCGTACTTGGAAAGCGTTACCTCAACGGGGTTGTCTACCGCAACGAAGCCCAAGTAGTCGCCGTACAGCAGGTACTGACCATTCGAGATACCCTGATCGTTCGCTCCCCCTTCGTACACTTTGCCGTCGTCTGACACGGTGAACGTGAAGGCTCCCTGGATCAGCTCGTAGCCATCAGGCGCCTTGGTTTCGGTGATGGAATAGGTTTCGCCCGCCACGAAGCGCAGCGAAGAGATATCGTCCACACCCATCTGCTGATAGGTCTTCTGCTCGGCAACGCCGCTTGTGTAGTCCTTGGCAAACTTGCCCTCAATAGTGAATTCAGCACCGAAGAGCTGTTGCTCCCCGGTATTGCTTCCCCGCTTGGCCAAACTCAACCGAATGGGAGCATCGGTCTGGGTAATGGTTACCGTATCGCGATTGGCAATGGAGTAGCCAACGTTGCGATGGGAATCCTGGCTCGTAGCCGCTGCGCCATTGGCTGCGGTTTGACCCGAAGAACCCGCAACAACCGTGCCGTCGTCCTTGACGGTGAACGTGAACTCGGTGCCGTCCAACACATAGCCAGCAGGAGATGCGGTCTCCTTGATGGTGTAGGTTTCGCCACCGATAAGGCCTTCCACTTTCACCGCGCCTTTCAAAGCCTGAGTGGTTGCCGTGGTGTAGGTCCTGACATCCTGCTGGGGCTGTCCGTCTGCGCCACGGAACTTGCCCGAGATCTGATACGTTGCGTTGGCAACGTCTATTCCGCTGGTGCTCTTCTTGTTAAGGACAACCTCGATAGGCGTATCCTTGGCAACAATCAGCGCACCGCCGTCGGCGATTGTCCAGCCAGCAGGAACCGTGCCCACCGCTTCGACGGTGCCAGCTTCGGTTATCTTGAACTGCCCGGCGGGCAGCTTTTCGTATCCCGCAGGCGCTTTTGACTCTTCGATACTGTAGGTCTCGCCCGCAATGAACAGCCCGCTCGCCACGAATTTGGCCATATCCCCATCGGGGGCAACCGTTTTCTCGGTGCTGCCATCGCTGAACGTGCCCTTTATCTTGAACTCGGAACCGACAAGCGGCTTGCCATTCTCGTCCTGCTTATAGAAGATGACGCTCGTTGCCTCGTCTTTGACCAGAACGTTATTCACAGAGCCGCTGGCTTGGATTTCCCAGTTCCCCATTGCCGAATCCGTCACGATACGAGCAGTACCATCATCGCCGATCGTGATCACGATGGAGGCAGGTGAAGGCAGCGAATAACCGTTCGTAGCCTTGGTTTCCGTGATTGTGTAGCTGTTGCCTGCAATAAGCTGACCCGTAAGCGAAGAAGAACCGTCGATCGGCAGCGCCTTGCCTGTCGTGTCCGTGACAAACGCCTTGGAGGCAGATCCGTCCACAAATGAAGAACCTTCATTGGGCACAATGGTGAATTCGGTATCCTTCAAAGGAACCGAACTGTCCTTATCGGTTTTCCAGATAACAAGATCTGTCTGGCTGTTGGCGATTTGGCCGGCACTAAGCGGCTCTGTCGATGAAGCCTGAACGTTATCGGCCCTGATCTCCATCTCCTCCGAAACGGGCCAACTGCCATCGACCTTGCCCACATAGCCGTCAGCGGCCTTGGACTCTACGAAACGATAGATGCCCCACGGCAGGTTCTCCACTCCCAGTTCGCCCGCGTTTGACGCAGCGCCGCTTACGACATCAGCCTCCGAAACAGCAGTGATGGAACCCCAGGCATCCACCGCAGCACGATAGTCTTTCCCCGTCAAAAGGCCGCAAGCCACATCGGCCCACTGCCCATCGGTGCCCTTCTTCTGAAGGGTGAACTGCGCCCCGTCAACACCCTGGCGGTTATCGGAGGCGTCGACCTTCACCAAGTTGATTGAACCATGCAGCGGCGTATTGACAAGCTCACCATCGGTACCCAGCGAAAGGGTATTTCCGTTGTCTGCATTCGTCACCGCGAATTTGATTGACTCCGTGCCATTCAGGTCGTAACCGGTGTTCTCGGTTTCGGTAAGGATATAGCTGCCCTTCTTTAAGCCGGTAAGCTTGAGCACACCAGCTTTGGTGGCCTTAGAGGATTCAACCTTGGAGGCAGTGGCATCGAAGGCATACTCTGTGCCGGACCTGAGGTCAGAAGCAATAAGCTCGCCATTAGAGGTGCCGTTTTCACGCCTTAGGGCAAACTTTGCTCCCGAGACGGACTCGCCAGTCTCTGAATTGGTTTTCCTCAACTGTGCCGATGCATTGAACTCATCGTTTTCCGCTTCGACCTTCACGTTAGGTTGACTGGTTTTGTTGTCTTCGACCCGGAACGAGAATGCCCTGCCGAGCGCATCGACAGTGTTGTTCGATGTGCTCGTTTCCACGAAGTAGTAGTCGCCCAAAGGAAGGCCGTCGCTTGCGTGACGGTAATACTTGGCAAACTCGCCGAAAGCTTCGTTGACATTCTGATAGGACATCATCTTGTCTTCGCTCGAACACCAAGCGCCGTCATCCCTTGTAGTGATGCCCGTGGCAATGAGAATACCGCCGCCATTGGCAGCATTATCATCGTAGGCGCCCTTGTACAAGTCGAACGTCATATTTGCAACGGCAGCATCGCTGCCGCCATGATCAAAGAATTTGTGCAGCGCCACCTTGCCTCGCGTCACCGCATCAGTGACCGAAACGCAGACAACGCCATCGGGGCCTGCCGAGGCTTGGGCACATTCCCCTCCCGAACCCAACGTCACGGCACCATCAGCAGAAACCAGGATTTGGAAATCCGCAGCCTGGACGTGGCCCGCAGGGGTCTTCGTTTCCTTCACGGTATAGGTGCCTGCAGGGAGGCCAACCAAGAAGCCCTGGTTGTCGCCGGTCATAGCCACACCGGCATCGGTGCTGCCAGATGCTCTGCCACCAGGCCACACCGTGCTAGAAACAACGCCTTGCTCGTCACGCTGCCATGAAGCGAACGTCTTCCCGTCTCGCACAAGCTCGAACACAACGCCATTCAACAGCTCGCCGTCGGAACCCGTGGTCTTGTCGCCGATCTTGTCCATAGTGAAGCGCGTTGCCGTGTTGGTGATAGTTGCAGTTGTGACGTCACCTGTAGCCTTGTCCACACTGGCATCGTCGGCATAGCTATCGAAGAAGCCCGAAGTTCCATCGCTCACCTCGACCACACGATACTGGTACACATTGCCCGCTTGATCGGCATAGGGCAACGAAGAGAACTTGAATGTCCAGGCTCCGTTTTCACCCATAGCCCACTCAGGCTGGGGCGCAGTGCCGCCATCCTTTTCGGCGTCGCTCCACGACAAGCCGTCAAGAGAGCGCTGAACCTTGAGCTTTACCGAGCTTTGAACCTGGCCAAGCGTCGTGGGTGCAAGGCCTGTGCCATAGTCGTTGAAGCGCTTGGTACCCGATATGTCCACCGTATTCAAAGCGTTGGTAAAGGTCTGACAGGACGCGCCGGGAGCATTTGCGCCAACCCCCACGGCAACCAGCTGAACCTTGCCATCGACGCTCGAGCCCACAAGCGCGCCTTCTACCTTGTAGCTGCCAACAACTTTTTCAACAAGGCGGTAGGTATATTCCTTGCCGTTGACATCTGTCTTAGGCAGGTTCTCGAACGTTGCCGTCGCATCGGCGCCCGTACCTGAAATGGTCGCCTTCAGCAAGGAAGAAGCGAGCTCGCCTGCGTCGTTGGCAAAGGGACTGTCAATATCGGCACCGTACTCGGACAGCCATTTCCAAGAACTGTCATCGTTGGGCGTGGTGGAGCGCTGTAGCGCATAGGTAACTGACCAGCCATCGCCCGCAGCATTCGTGCCGGGGCGCGTTACCCACTCGTTGTCGTTGTCGATCCAGGTTTTCTTCGCCGTAATCGCAGTCGCATCGAGGGTATTCGTTATGGTGGAAATGCACTCTGTTCCACCCTGGTCATTCCCCTTCAAAGAAGAAGTCTGCGAGGGTTGATAGGGGTAATAGCTGGCGTATGTGCCATCGTCGTCGGGAGAGGATACCTCTACAACCTTTTCATTGCTCGAACCAGCGTTGTATACCAGTTTTTTCTCGACTGCACGCCAGGCAAGGATATGGATGGTGCCATCTTCGGTCTTTGCCTGCGCAGGCAGCTGCTTCCACGTATACGAGTACTCGCTCTTGCCTTGGTTGTCCGGTTCCTTCGCAGACCACGTCTGCTCAAATGCCTGCACGTTGCCCTTGCACATGAAGCTGGTAAGGGCATTGCCCTCGCCATCAACGATGCCAAGCTGGTCTTTTAGAACAGCACCCGCTTCGCCCCATTCGCCATTGTCGACCTTTGCCTGCAAAGAAACGGTCACATCAGGGCGCTGCTTCCAGTCAAGGTCTTCGTTGTCATTCCAGACCTTTGAAACGGTGAGCTCCGTGTCAAGGTAGTTGACAATCGAAGGAACGGAAACAGGCGCATCGGATTCATGGTTGTCGGCATTGACCGTGCCGCCGTTGGCGGAAACGAGATACCTAGAGTCCGCATCCGGGATCTCTTTCACCGTATAGCGCCAAGGCTTCCCATCAGGCGCGTACTCTTCCAAGTTCGAAATGGTGTAAACCCAGGCATCGGTTTGGGAATCCTTATCCCATGAAAGGTAGTTCGCAGCGGTAGGATCGTCGCTTTGCAGACGGATAATCCCCTTAGAGGCATCGGAGCCAAGGCCCAATGCGCCCAAGGCAAAGCCGACCAGTCTCGCAGCTTTACCCTGGGAATCAGGCGTGCCATCTTGATAGGAACGTGTTACCTCAAGGGTGATGTTCTCTGGTCGGATGCCGAAAGCGTTGCTTTGGTCTTGCCAGGTTTTCTTGCCCTGCAGCGAAACAGTTGCTTCTCCAGGATAATACGAGTTCTGGAACGTGACATCAGGCGTAGTGTCGTTTGCCACGGCAGTGGCAGAAGGTTGTGCAAATGTGCCTGAATCAAGAAGGCTTGGTCCCTCGAGATCGGTCGAGGCAATGCCGTTGCCCACGAAGCTGCCCCAGGTGAAATCAGAGGTATCATCAAAGGTCTTGTCGCCTTTGGCCACAAGGGTGCCGTAGCCATCAACCGAATCTTCAACAATGTAGTACACCCAGTATTCGCCTGACGGTGTGTAAATGTCCACATTGTCGAAGGTGTAGCTTCCCTCGCCCGTCGTTGCGCCATCACCACCAGCGCTCAGGACAACATCACCCGCTGAAAGGGTGTGCGTTGCAACAGGCTGCGCATCGCTTTTAGTACCGTCCTTCGTGACGTAATAGCGGTACAGGGTGAAGGTGGTATCGGGAACCTTGTCGCCTGCGTCAAGCCCGTCATAGAGCTTCTTTACTGTAAGCTTGCCCTTCTCCGATACATAGGTGTTCGTAATAAGGGAGGATCCGGGCATGCCCTGCTGCACCCAATACACCTTACCTGCAGCAAAACCAGCAGAAGTGTTCGTCAGATCGTTTACCGTAAAGCCACCGGGCTTATTCGCCAAACCATCGATCACCTCAACGGCGCGGTACTCATAGAGATGACCGTTTTTGTCGTATTTCGGCAGATCGTTTTCGGCAGAAGCTTCGATGTCATCGCCGTTTTCGCCATATTGGGTAAGGGAATAGCTATAGCCCTGATCGTTTTTCGTCAGCTTTTTTGTCCACGCAACAGCGGTTTTGCCATCAGCGACGCCTTGCGCCGATGCGGCGCTGTCCACGCGCTGAACAGCGTAGCCACCGTCTTCGGTTTCTGTTATGACCAGGTCGCTCCAAGCAACAGGATCACCCTTTTGCCATGCGCCGGCTTCATCGTAAGAACCATTTGCAAGCCTGCGCTGCAGGTACACCGAGATATCAGGCAAATCAACATCATCGAAGCCATACGGCACGTTTGCCCAGTGCTTTTCGCCCTCTGCGAAATAGGAATTGGCAATCCGATAGTTCAAGGTGCCGTCTTCGCGGATTGCGTCTACCGTACCACCCTGCCCATCTTCGCCTACGACTTCGGTGCGCTTAGCCGCTGCAACCTCATCACTTGCCTCGTCCCACTTGACATTGCCTGGATCTTCGTCATTGGCGCTGAAGGTATACCACGGATCATCGTAGTCAAGGTTTGCCGTTGAAGAGCCAGGAACACTGGTGAAAAAGCTTGCGTAATACACGATTTCCTTGCCGTGGCTATCGTACTTGGGCAAATTCTTGACAGTTGCTTTGCGGTTGTAATCGTCTATCGATTCCCACATGTAGGCATCGGGGATAGCTACCTTTTCGAGCGTGGTTTTGGGATAGCCATTGCTGTCCATAACCAAATTGCCCTGAGCATCATATTCGTAAACTTGGCGCCACACCGTAAGGTACACATCGGGACGCTGCCGAACCTGCTCGTTCACATATCCGTCGTACCATTTAGTAAAGAAGGTAACGTCTTTGGTCTCAGCACGCTTATTGTTGTACGCCACATCGACCGAATCGGCGAAATGCCATTTCGAATCGTAGGACATGGAGCGATCTGTCTCGGAAGAGACATAGTCGGCAGAGTCCTCAAGCCAAGACTCTTCGACAGTCCAGTCAACCACGGCGCCTGCCGAATCGTATTTCGGCAACGTGGCGAATTGCACCTGAGAATCAGAAGCTGTGCTATCTACACGCACGCAAAGCTTGGCACCCTCGTCGCCGTCGACCCTATTGCCATCCTTGTCAGCAAGCCAAATATAGGCAGGATCGGTTTTGGTGTTGTATATCGTTTTCGAGGATAAATCGGAAGAAGTGCACACGTAGCTCTTTTCATTAACACCCAAATCCCCCACATTTACGTACACGTCGCCGTTTTCATCCGAATGGAACACATTGCCTTCGCGTGAAGAGGACAGCACGAGGCACGCTTCTGGGCGATTACTGGGGTTAGACCCTTGATCCGTCCAGGTCTTATTGGCGGTAACGTCCACTACGCCAACACGCCTGTTGCTCACCTCGAGCGAATCCAGCGAATCGTTCTTACCGTAAGAAACATCAAAGGCATAGCCCTGGTTGTCGCTGGAGGAAACAACCATGCGCTCGTTCCGTGGATTGTCAGGATTAGCATTTGCCCAGTTGATCAGCAATTGCTGATACTCGGTGCCAGCGGCGCCAGATGCAACTTCATCGCGGGTCAGCACCAGGTAGTTGTTGTTCGGATCTTGCGCATCGTCAACCGAAAGCTCGCGAATGTAGACATCTTTGGTCTGGTCAAGTCCACCAACCCCGACAAGGAGCTCGGAATACCAGCCGTTATCCTCAAACAGCATGGTGTCGCCGATCTTCTGATCCTTGGCATATACGACCTGACCGTCCTTCTCAATATCATGGGCCGCAAAGACGCCCACCCTCACAGGCACACGTGCCGATGTGTTGCCGCCATCGCTCCAAGTTTTGCTTACCCGCACCATGGAGGCGTCCTCGCCGGGTCTGTTCTTGATTATCGTAAGATTCGGGACCCCATCAGCGAAAGGATCGTCGGGGTCCTCTTTGTAGTTGCGATGGTACTCGTGCTGGCGAACGTAGCCCTCGCTGCCCTCCATGACCATATAGGTGTATTCGGCGCCGTTTTCATCGTACTTGGGCAGGCCGGTGAAATCCATGCTCCACGGCGTGGTCTCCTGGTAGGAGAAGGCAGTTCCGTCATCAAGGGTAACCTTGGTCGGTTCGTCTTGCGCAGTGCCAGTCAGGGTGAACTGATGCAAGACATTACCGTTCCTTGTAAGCGTTACGCTAACCGGTTTGGCATCGTAACCAAGGTTGCTCGCATCCTGCGTATATTCGCCTGTACTCATGTTCCACCAGTACTTTTCCGCACGGGCGGTGGTCTGGTCTATGTACTTATTTACCAGCACGCCCTTTTCTTTGTCGTAGTAGCCCTCGAAAGCAAGAGGAACATGTTCGCCAGACGCATCAGTAATAGAAGACATTACCGTAAACACACCCGTCATAAGGCTCTGACCGGTTGCAGGATCGATGTCTTGGTCAAAGGAGCTGGACGAATCCGGCTTTTCGACGTGGGACTCATTCCAGCGGTAGACCCATTCCTCGCCGTTTGCATCGAAACGGGGTACTTGAGAACTTACCGTTTGTGTAAGGTTTTCCGCAGTCCAACCGGTGACCGCCTTGTTCTGATCCTCAAAAGGAACGTCATCACAGGACGAGAAGCTATACGGGGATTCATTGGTTACCCCCGTATCGGGGTCGGTAACCGTGTAGCTGTCGCCGTTTGCCACCCAATAGCCTAGATTCTCATCGAAGCGGGCGTGCTTCTTTAGAATACGCTCGAGTTTGAACGTCACCGATATATCGGCAATCTGATCCTGGAAAGATGCTGCGTCCCAGGTCTTGGTGAGTTCAGCCGTGGTTGTCTCGGATCGACGGTTGATGATGGTGCCACCCGAATACACCGATTTGTCGCCCTCGGCGCGGACGAATTTCTGGGTTGCATCAACCTTGCCAGAAAAACTGTCATTGTAGTAGTTCGGCGCAGTGTCGCCCGTAACCGTGCCGTCCTCGGCATCGATCCCGGAACCAAACAGGCGCTCATAACCCGCCGGCGCATCTTCGCGCAGGAAGTACACATAGGGATAACCAGCAGGATCGTATTTGGCAATGGATACATCTTTATACTTGCTGCGCAAGAGAGCACCCAGATCTATCGTGCCATCGGGGGCATTTCTGCTCTGTTCCGCCGTAAGACTGATGGCGATATACGCACCACCATCTTCGCGCACGGTCACTTGGGATGCAGTATCGGGGCCTTCCCCATCTTTAGCGGAATAGCGCCACAGCGTGTAGTTGGTGTCGGAGCGTGCAGAAGCATCGTCGTCGAGCCACTTCTTCGTAAAATCAACACGCGTGGTGCCCCTATGGATGACGGATACCGTGCCATTGTTGTATGCCGCGGAAACGTCCGAACCGTAATTCGGCGTATTGGCGTTGTCATACATTACCTGGTAGGAATCGGTATAGGTTGAGCTTGTACCGTCACCGTTGTCGATCGTGGTGGTGTGCTTCTGCTTCTCTTCGTCTTGCTGGAAGCTATAGACAAACGTCGATCCATCGGGGTGATACAAAGGCCAACGAGCAGGACCGAGCGCGCCTGATTTGCCATCGTCGGAGATGCTCAACTTCAGGGTGCCAGTCGTGATGGCTTTATAGAATTCGCCGTCTTTGCCTTCGCTCCCCTTTTGCACCAGCGTTTCTTCCACAGCACCGTTTTTCACCTTTTGGGTGATGATGGAAGAATACCTACCCCATTTATCAAACCATTTCTCCATGCGCTCATCGTTTGACATGGCGGCAAGCTCGTTTGCCTCGTCACCGATATGCAGGCTCAAATTGAACGTAACATCGCCAAGAAGCTGCAACACTTCTTGGGTGTCGGTAACGTAGTTGGGATAACGATCCTGAGAGGCAACCGCGTAGGCACCGTTATATACAACGTCATTGTAATTAAAGCCCTCGTGCTTGATTGCCCACGTGATGTTCTTGGCGGTCTGGGTATAGACGGGATTCTTGTCTTCGTCAAGAGCAGGATTTCCTTCATCATCGCGAAGGAGGGTTTTGGTTATAACCTGCGAATACAATTCATTTGCAGAAACGGAATACGTATTGGTCTGCGTCTGCCTTACCTGAATGATGCGATCATTGTCGGGATCCCGCAACGCCTCGAATTGTTCCTGGGTCATGCCCAGCAGACGCTTGGCATCTTCCGAAAGAACGCTGTTGCCCGCATCGTCGGTCTGGAAGAGACAATACTGCTTGTCGTCGCTCTCAACCTGGAAATAGATCCGATATTCGCAATTGTTCATAAGCTGGTTGACGGAAGGACGCATGGCAGAATTGCCGTCGGCCCATACCGTGGTAAATTCCGCTTTGCCCCCACGCTCGGAAGAAAGGAAGGTCTCGGAATCGACCGATGCGGCAGCATCGCCAGCATTGGACGCGGCGGCAACTGCCCCTTCGCTACCAAGCGTGTTTACAAGTCCTGCCATAAAGGCAAGCATCGCCTTAGAGGGAATGGAAAGCTTGACGGATCGATCGCAGGGCGCACCTTGCTGCAGTTCCCAACCGATTTCGCTCTCATCGTCTTGAGCAAGCTGGGAGTCGAAGAAAACGGGAACGCTCACGCTGGCAGACAGAACAGTGCGCGTGGCGCCTTCCGTGTTGACTTCTACCGCGGTAGCCTCGGTGTCAAGGGCGGGTTTGCCCGTGACGGCATCGACAGGAGCGCAGAACTCGAACTTGAGCTTCCCGTTGCTCCATGAAGCCGTGGCGATCTTCACCGTAGTGGCATTGCCCCCATCATCGTTCTGGAACACGTCGAACTTGGCGGTTTCGTCCTGAACAGCAAAGCCCTCGGGCAACGCCTGGGTAAACCAGTCGCCTGGAACCACAGCATCGTGCGCTGGCGCGGATTCATCGACACCAGCATCCGCGCGGTTCCATTTGGAAGCATCAAGTGCAAACGAAAGGTCCAAGCTTGCAGGGACGCTCGCAGGAAGCTGGACGGCCCGCTGGTCGCACTCTACGTTTTCCTGGAATGGAGCTTCGGTTGCCTTGCTTTGGCTGGGAGCCTGCTGAAGCGAATCCTTTAAGGCAGCAGGGTCCACTACAAGACCTTTGGACGTCAGGTTAAGGGCGTTAAACTGATTGGTCCATTCGATCTTTTCAAGAGCTTGTTTCCGGCTTTCATCCTGAACAGTTCCGACATTATTCTGCTGAGTTCCATCGGCGTTGCGCGAAGGATCCGTTACCATCGAGTCATTCTCTGCAACCGTGGCGTTCGTTCCATCGGCAGGGCCAGAAGAAGTACTGGCATCGGTGGGATCAGCTGAATCCGTGCTGTTTTCGGAGCTTGAACCCTGCGCGGCGTCTAAACTGGAATCGAAGCTAGAATCAGTGTCCGTAACAGCAGAATCGCCGCCATCGGCGGACGCATATTCCTGTGCCGCTTCAGTTGCCGCCTGCGCCTGACGCATATTGGTCAGGTTGCTGGTCAACGTCGTGGGTAAGCATAGGGTGAACGCCATGAAGACGGCAAAAACCTTGTAGCCCATCGATTCTTTCAGTGTTCGCTTTGCGTGATGCGAGTTCATATGTTGTGCCCTTCCGCAAGCCAACTATGCATTGCATAGCCGGCCGATTCGCGCAGAGTAGAGGCTCTTCCGATAACGAGTGCCCTCTCTGCGTACGGTGATTCAATGATTCAATCATCTGCTTGAATCTCTGGGCTGCCCTACCGTCCCCTCCTAAAAACAAGGGATGACGCCGATCACACTGCATGACCGGCGACAGTATCCAGCTGCCCAAAAATACGCATAGTTTTATCATTTTGTAACTTTTACCGATCTTGAGGCATCTTTCCTTGCCCGTATCCAGATATGAGCAAATCAAAGTCCGTAAGACACCCGAACAGGTGATGCGAAGCACCTGAAGCAGACAGTAAGAAAGCGTGCTCTCACCTGCGCGAAAACACTCTATGCGCGTTTCCTTCATTGACGCCTCACCGTATTCCATGGCTTCGCTGCAATACTTCGCCATAATCGGAGCTTTACTGCTCATCCCCTATCGCGAGAAAGCCCCTAAGGGCATCATGCAAGGCAATCAGATGAAATATGGCTCCCACATCGCCACAGTTGGATAGGATGGGCGATACGCAACCCACTTCGTACATTCAATGCTTTTCTAAACCCCTTGCCGAAAGGAACGCAATGGCTGAACCTACACCCCGTGATACCCTGCTCGATCATGCATACGAGATCGCGGACAAATACGGCCTTGCAGCCCTTTCGGTAAGGGGCTTGCATCAGACGCAAGAAGCCAAATAGTCAGAGCCACCGCAAACGAAAGCCCTCTTGCATTTGCGGTAGAATTGCAACCATGAAACCAATTGCACACATCCACACCGACATGCCGCAAAAATTCGGCATTCCCCGAAACAGCTTTCTTGCACCGCATTTACGGGGAACCATCATCTTCGAACCCGAGTTCGCCCTGAACTCGACAGTTGAAGGAATGGAAGGCTTTACGTACCTATGGCTCATCTGGGAGTTCGAAAATGGAACCCCTGGTGGCACCGCCGCCGATATAGCCAACGACGTGCAAACCGAAAATAAGCGGGGCACCACGGAAAAATGGTTCCCAACAGTAAGACCACCACGCCTCGGGGGAACCAAGCGCAGGGGGGTATTTGCTACCCGTAGCCCCTTCCGTCCCAATCCCATCGGGCTTACCTGCGTAAAGCTAGAGCGCATAGAACTCACTGAAAACGGTCCGATCATTCATGTTCTGGGCGCCGATCTGCGCGATGGTACGCCTATCTTCGACATAAAGCCTTACATTCCCTTTGCCGACTGCCACCCCGACGCACAAGGCGGTTTCATCGACGAGACGCCTTGGCAAGAACTCACCGTTCACTGCCCCGCTAAACTGCTACAAGCCATTCCCGAAGAAAAGCGCGAAGGCCTCCTTGAAGTGCTGGGTCAGGACCCACGTCGCGCAGGCAGCAAGCATGAACCCGAGCGTACGTATCATCTTGCCTATGCAGGGTTCGATATTGCCTTTACCGTAGATAATACAAATCTTCACGTTCAAAGGATCGAACCCGCCATCGCCTAAGGCGTGAACATACCCCAAACAAAAAGAGGGAATGCGAAGTTTCGCATTCCCCTTAACTTTTTAGCAATTCGCCAATTGACTATTGCATTACAGCATATGAGCGCGCAGCTCTTCGCCAGACTTCGCAGAAAGATAAGCCGGCGCAATATCGAATACCGTTTTGCAACCATGATTGCCCTCAGCAGAGAGACGAGCAACGGCACGAGCATAGCAAGCCAGCACACATGCAGTGAACTCGGGGTTGGACTCAAGATCAAGCGAATATTCGATCTTGCAGTTCTTGTCGCCAGCGGTTTTGCCGGTACGGATAACCATACCCCCATGAGGCAGCCCAGCATGATCACGATCAAGCTCTTCCTGGCTGATGAAGTTCACGGTCACGTCGTACTCATCGAAGTAGTTTGGCATTTCCACAATCTGCTTGGTTACCTCGGCAGGGTCAGCGCCCTCTTCCAAAACAACCCAACACTCACGCGTATGCTTTTCGCGCGTAGTGAGCTCGGGATTGGAGCCCGAACGAACCGCTTCCAGCGCCTCAGAAACGGGAATGGTGTATTGACGAGCATCGGCAACGCCAGGAATGCGACGAAGCGCATCGGAATGACCCTGGGAAACGCCGCGACCCCAGAACGTATAGTCAAAACCCTCGGGCAGGATGCAGTTTGCATACAGACGATTCAAAGAGAACAGGCCTGGATCCCAACCACAGGAAATCAGAGCGGTTTTACCAGCGTTCTTAGCAGCTGCATCAACATTGGCAAAATGAGTGGGAATCTTCGCGTGGGTATCGAAGGAATCTACCACATTGTACAGAGCAGCGTACTTCGGCGTCTGTTCAGGCAAATCGGTTGCGCTGCCGCCGCATAGGACCAAAACATCAATATCTTCATTACCCGCCTCAAGATCCGCAACCGAGCGAACTGCAACGCCAGGCGTTGCGATTGATACAGTTTCAGGATTGCGACGCGTATACACAGCGGCGAGTTCCATATCATCGTTTTGACGAACAGCAAGCTCAACGCCCTTGCCAAGATTTCCATAGCCCAAAATACCAATTCGAATCATGCGGCTTCCTTTCTAATCGAGCCCAGTTTCTAAAACGGGGCAAACTCTCACACTAGAGATTGTACGCTGCAAGCATTCAAAAAATGTTTTGAACGTATTAATACTACGGAAAACGAAACGAAATGATTAACCGCTAGCTGATTAATCGCTAGCTAAACAGCTTCGAGTAGATAAGCGCATCTTCGCCAATTCGATGCTTGAATGGAGCACCTACCACCAAGAGCCTGTTAGCATAACCAGAACGACCCGCATTCATTATCTTTGCTAGAATAGTTAGCCTGATAAACCAACAGCGTGGACTTTTCCAGACGCTCTTCGTCTCCTTTTCGCCACGCAACCGCAAAGCTGCATTCACTTTTGCAATGCAACGAAACGATTGCACAAAGGAGTTCACGTTGTCTCAGAATGCTCTCAAGCATAAGCCATTCCCTACCGCCGCAGCCGATGCAGGCACTCGAACCAGGGCTGCTATCTTGGTGTTCTTCGGCGGTGCCTGCTACGGCTTCAACGCCACCTGCTACAAGCTTTCCTACGCATGGGGGTTCAGCTCCGCGCAAATTACCGCCGCACAAATGTGGGCGGGCTTCGCATTGTTTGCTGTATTCCTTTTCTTTAATCGCGCCCGAGGAGAAAGATGGGCAAAACTTGGTTGCGCCAACATCCTAAAGCTCTTAGGAGTCGGAGCCGCAACCTGCATTACCTCGATCTTCTACACCTATGCCATGAGCGTGTTGCCCGTCGCCTTAGCTCTCACGCTCCTATTCCAATTCACCTGGATAGGCACGGTGATTCAAGTAATCATGACGCGCAGGCCACCTGCATTTAGCCAGGTGATATCGGCGGCAATCATCGTATTCGGAACGGTGTTCGCCAGCGGTCTGTATGCCACCGATCTTTCGAGTTGCAACCCTTGGGGCATTGCAGCCGGACTCCTTGCCGCCGTAAGCTGCGCTTCGTTTTTAGCTCTGTCTGGTCAGGTTCAGCCAAAATGTTCACAGGCCCAGCGGGGTTTGATTATCTGCGGTGGCGCTGTAATTGTGTCGCACTTCATCTGCCCCGACTTCATCGTTTCGGGCGCGCTCTTGCAGGGCATCGCCCCTTTGGGCTTAATTGCCGGAGCATGCGGGTTCTTCCTGCCTATTCTGCTCCTAAGCATGGGTGCGCCCCATTTGCCTGCGGGGCTAACATCTTTGCTGGCTGCATCAGAGCTGCCAGCTGGGCTGTTTGTAGCAATGATAGTGCTAGGATCGCCCATCGGTGCCGTTGAATGGCTTGGAGTGGCCATCATCCTGTTTGGCATCTGCGTTTCGCAGCTTCGGCTCTTCCCCAGAAAGACGCCGCGCTAAACGAATCCTTCCAGAAAAATACCCATATCGCTTCCCGGTTTCAAATGAATGCATCAGCAAGGGGCCTACGAGCGTCGCTTCATTTCTATGCGATAGAATAGAATGGCTAAACTCAATGGCTTAAACCATCGATTAAAGGACAACCATGAGCATCAAAGAATTCACCACTGACGAGGCGCTGCTCAGCACGCCCTGCGAAAAAGCAACCGCCGAGGATGCCGCCGTGGCACAGGATCTGCTTGACGCCTTGGCTTCGCTTGAAGGAGCAGCGTGCATACATGCAAACCAAATCGGGGTAACCAAGAGCTTGTTCGCTTATCTTGACGAGAACGACAACCCCCACGTCATGTACAACCCCACCATTCTTATCGGATTGGTACCCAAAAAGGAAACCGAGAGTTGCTTTACCCATGAAGAGCCAACCGTTAACACCCGTTATGAAAAGGTGAAGGTCTCTTACCAAGAGCTGGTAGATGGCAAGCTCGTTTCCCGTAAGAAAGACTTCCATGGCTGGGTTGCTCAGCTTATCCAGCACATGGCAGACCACAGCAAGGGCAAACTCGTCTAGCGATAGCACAAACACTGCAAAACGGCGTTGGAATAATCCAGCGCCGTTTTTTTTATTGAGGATACCACCCACGAACAAGCGGCAACAATAATTCGATATCATGGAGTTATGGAACAAACAGTAGAAATAGCTGGGCTAACGGTATCGATCCACTATAGCGGCAACACGCTGGTGTCTTACGATCCTATAGTATATCTGCATAGCCTCAAAGGAAACGGCAGTGAAGTTTGGGGGCAGTGCCAATCGCTGAATTGCCTACCCTTTACTCTGATATCTATCCCGACCCCCAACTGGAACGATTCTCTAACACCTTGGAAATGCGAGGGTCTTTTCGCAGAAGATAAGCCTTTCGAGGGAAACGCCCGACAGCACCTTCTTCAGCTTGAAACAATAGTCGCCCAAACCGAGCAGAATCTCGAAACAACGCCACACCATCGCTGCATTGCGGGCTATTCCCTGGCAGGACTATTCGCTACTTGGGCACCGTTCAACACCACCCTCTTCGATGCTCTTGCAAGCGCATCGGGATCGCTGTGGTATCCCGACTTCAGCGAATACGTATCAACCAAATCTTTTGCTAAGAAACCTTTGTGCGCCTATTTTTCCCTCGGTTCAAAAGAGGCAAAAACACCCAGCCGCCTTCTTCGCAGCGTTTCGCAAAGAACAAAAAGCGTTGTTTCGTCGTTTCAGGAAAAAGGCGTTAAAGCCCTCTTTGAATCCAATCCCGGAAACCACTTCAAAGAACCCGACCTGCGCATGGCCAAGGGTATCTGTTGGATGCTTCGCCAATTCGATCGATAGAGCAGGAATGTTAAACACATTCCTGGTATTTGCGCTATAACACCTGATGAATCTTTATTTTTTATTTATATATATAAAGTGGCAGATGGATAGACACATTACAACATCAAACCACTATATTCATACCCACAGAACCATTAATGAAAAGCCCGTCATGGAATTCAAAGAAGTAGTTGAAGATCGTTACTCTTGCAAAAAGTTCAACGGCGAGCCCGTTGCCGAAAAGGCTCTGAAGGCTATCCTGGAAGCAGGGCGCGTGGCACCCACCGCAAAAAACTTGCAAGAACAGCATGTTTACGTGGTGCAATCGCCCGAGAAGCTTGCTCTTATCGATGAACTTACCCCTTGTCGCTACGGCGCCACCACGGTACTTGTCGTAGCCTTCAATAAGGAAAACGTTTTCACCTATCCTGGCGGAACGCGCGACTCCGGCATCGAAGATGCCACCATTGTGGCTACGCACATGATGCTCGCCGCAAAGAACGCTGGCGTAGACAGCTGCTGGGTGAACTTCTTCAACCCAGAGGAAGTAGCAGAAAAACTGGAGCTTCCCGAAAACGGTCCGATCATTCATGTTCTGGGCGCCGATCTGCGCGATGGTACGCCTATCTTCGACATAAAGCCTTACATTCCCTTTGCCGACTGCCACCCCGACGCACAAGGCGGTTTCATCGACGAGACGCCTTGGCAAGAACTCACCGTTCACTGCCCCGCTAAACTGCTACAAGCCATTCCCGAAGAAAAGCGCGAAGGCCTCCTTGAAGTGCTGGGTCAGGACCCACGTCGCGCAGGCAGCAAGCATGAACCCGAGCGTACGTATCATCTTGCCTATGCAGGGTTCGATATTGCCTTTACCGTAGATAATACAAATCTTCACGTTCAAAGGATCGAACCCGCCATCGCCTAAGGCGTGAACATACCCCAAACAAAAAGAGGGAATGCGAAGTTTCGCATTCCCCTTAACTTTTTAGCAATTCGCCAATTGACTATTGCATTACAGCATATGAGCGCGCAGCTCTTCGCCAGACTTCGCAGAAAGATAAGCCGGCGCAATATCGAATACCGTTTTGCAACCATGATTGCCCTCAGCAGAGAGACGAGCAACGGCACGAGCATAGCAAGCCAGCACACATGCAGTGAACTCGGGGTTGGACTCAAGATCAAGCGAATATTCGATCTTGCAGTTCTTGTCGCCAGCGGTTTTGCCGGTACGGATAACCATACCCCCATGAGGCAGCCCAGCATGATCACGATCAAGCTCTTCCTGGCTGATGAAGTTCACGGTCACGTCGTACTCATCGAAGTAGTTTGGCATTTCCACAATCTGCTTGGTTACCTCGGCAGGGTCAGCGCCCTCTTCCAAAACAACCCAACACTCACGCGTATGCTTTTCGCGCGTAGTGAGCTCGGGATTGGAGCCCGAACGAACCGCTTCCAGCGCCTCAGAAACGGGAATGGTGTATTGACGAGCATCGGCAACGCCAGGAATGCGACGAAGCGCATCGGAATGACCCTGGGAAACGCCGCGACCCCAGAACGTATAGTCAAAACCCTCGGGCAGGATGCAGTTTGCATACAGACGATTCAAAGAGAACAGGCCTGGATCCCAACCACAGGAAATCAGAGCGGTTTTACCAGCGTTCTTAGCAGCTGCATCAACATTGGCAAAATGAGTGGGAATCTTCGCGTGGGTATCGAAGGAATCTACCACATTGTACAGAGCAGCGTACTTCGGCGTCTGTTCAGGCAAATCGGTTGCGCTGCCGCCGCATAGGACCAAAACATCAATATCTTCATTACCCGCCTCAAGATCCGCAACCGAGCGAACTGCAACGCCAGGCGTTGCGATTGATACAGTTTCAGGATTGCGACGCGTATACACAGCGGCGAGTTCCATATCATCGTTTTGACGAACAGCAAGCTCAACGCCCTTGCCAAGATTTCCATAGCCCAAAATACCAATTCGAATCATGCGGCTTCCTTTCTAATCGAGCCCAGTTTCTAAAACGGGGCAAACTCTCACACTAGAGATTGTACGCTGCAAGCATTCAAAAAATGTTTTGAACGTATTAATACTACGGAAAACGAAACGGAATAGTTAACACAAGCACCGTAAAACAGTGTTGGAATTATCCAGCGCTTTTTAAGACGCCGCTCTCAGTAAGCAACAATCAAATATCTTATCGAAAAAAGAAGGACCTTCTCTCACAACCCAATCCGCATAGCCAGCTCCAGGAAACACGCATCAAACCAATTGAAGGCAAACAAGAACATGCACGAGCGCTCTGCTATACTGCAGCGGAGAAACTTCCTGCTTGTTTATTTACAGAGGTGGTCTTTTGAACAGAAAGCTATCCATTGCCACCGCGGCATTCTATGCCGCTTGTGCGATTGCGCCCGTGGTCGTTCTCTCGACGTGCCTAGCTTTAGTCGGAGAATACCCTTTTGGCGACATACATATGCTTGCTGGCGATTACGATCTGGCTTATCAATATGCCAACTTGCTCACTTGGTTTCAGAATGTGCTTCTAGGCGATGCCAACCTGATGTATTCACAGGGCAAATCGCTAGGCGGGAACATGTTTGTGACATATAGCTACTACGTGGCTTCACCGCTAAACCTCCTCCTAGGTCTGTTTCCTCGGGGCGATATCGAGGACTTTTATTTCTTTGTTAGGCTTTTGCGCACCGCGCTCTGCGGATTAACCATGGCTCTTTTCCTTTCGAAGCGCTTTGGGAGCCTTGCACGTCCCACAGCCTTTGCTCTCGCCTTGAGCTATGCGTTGTGTTAATACAACCTTATTCAAGCCGCCAACATTATGTGGCTTGATGCCCCAATCCTTATTCCCTTGGTCGCCTTAGGCGTTTGGCATTTCGTAAAGAAAGGGCGCCTATGGCTTTGTGTGCTTACACTCGCTTTTTCCATTGTTAGTTGTTGGTACACCGGCTACATGATGGTATTGGCTTCACTGGCTATCTTCTGTATGGAGTATTGCTTATGGGCTCAAGAACACGGTGGATTCAGGCTGGCAACTTTTATCAAGAAACTGTTCAAGTTCTGTTTAGTGTTGCTGCTTGTTGCTGCCGCTGTGGCGGTTATCTTGCTTCCTTCTGCTTATGGTTTGTTCTCTGGAAAAGGCAGCAACCTAGAAACCGCCTCAAAGATAACACGTTGCCATCCGTGGGATTTCATCACTGCTGTTCTACCTATGAGCTTCAAGTACAACTGGACAGGACCACAACTATTTTGTGGAACCCTGACCCTTGTAGGTATGGCATTACTGCTATTCACACGAAAAGTAAAACATCAACAGAAGGCAGTAATCTTCGGAGCACTGTTTGTCTTACTGATTTGTATGATCGCATCACCCCTCGATAGGGTATGGACAGGATTTACGGAAGCAAACAACTACTATTGCCGTTGGGCTTTTGTAGTCGAATTCTTCTTCTTGTTTGCTGCAGCGTTTGCCTTCAGCAAAGGCATCCCCGAAAAGCACGGTATCGCTCGAGCGCTCGTTCTTGTCCTTGCGGTTGGGGTACTAGGACTGATTCTTGGCGGCTTTTCAGCCTTCAACTCCTCGTTCGCCAATGCTCTCATTGAAACAGATCAGTTCCAGAACACCCAGAACGGCTTCGTTAAAGACGCCTTTAATGTACTCAATCCTTTTGTTTGCTTTACTGTCTTTATTGTCGTTTGTGTTTTGCTGGTTTTGTCATGGGCGATTTCAAGGCATCGGCGCAGCATGGGTAACATTGCCGTTGCAGTGTTGGTTATTGCTGTTTCTATAGATACTAGTTTCAATGCTTTCTCTTCCATCGCTGTAGATGAAGGTGTAAGCCGGAATGTATATTCAGGAGACTACAATAGCTACCTTTCAGACTCATCGGGAGCGTTAGGCGAATTGAAGGCATCTGATCCGGGATTGTTCAGGACAGAAAAAACCTATTCCCACGTTCAAGACCATACGCGGTGCCGCGTTCCCACAAGCGAAGGCCTTGCTCTTGGCTACATGCCGTTGAGTTCGTATCTCTCAACGAACGATACTTCCGTTTCCCGTTTTATGGGGAACATGGGCTATATGGCACGTCAATCTGATGCAGATAGTGTGTTCCAGGGAACCTACCCGACAGCAATCCTACCCTCAGATTTGTTATTGGGTTTGCGCTATGTGGGTTCGGGCGAACCAGTTCAGGGGTATGAGCCAACCGATATGCCTTCGGGAGGCGCTGGTCATTTCTGGTTCAAAAACAGCGAGGCCTTCCCTCTTGCCTTCGGAGTGGGTGACAGTGCCACGCAACCAATCGATGTCCAGCCTGATGCGTTCAGCTATCAAAATAAGCTTTTTCAAACGCTGTTCAACACAGAAGCTCAGATGTACATTCCGCTGAAAGCCGAGAAAACAACTTCTGATAACCAGGGTGTGTGCTGGACGGTTAATGAGGATTCCTCCAGCGATCTCTGTTTTGCCGAGATTCGCTCCATAAAAAGCTACAAGGAGCACTATTGGGATGTTTTTTCATTGCGAATCGGTGATACCGTGGTACCTGGAGGCTACTATTGGGCCTTCACTTACGGAATTGTTGGAGTAAATAGAGTTTCAGCAGGCGAGCAGATTGCTCTTACCGGTTCGCCCGAGATTGGCAACGATGAGCATATGACGCTCTACCTAGTTGAGGCCAACAAAGAGTTACTCGATGAACTTAACGAAAAGGCACAGGCAAAGAAAGCTATCTTCAGCGAATTCCGTGATGGTTACCTCACAGCTAGCTACACTGCCTCAACAGAAGATAAATACCTGTTTATGAGCATCCCCTACGATAACGGATGGACCGTGAAGGTCAACGGTGAAGTCGTAAAACCCGATACCGTTGCCGATTGTCTGATGGCTATCCCGGTTCACCCTGGCGAAAACAATATCGAACTCTCGTACTGCTCTCCTCTATTAAAAGAAGGTGCGGCAATATCGGCTTTGACGTGGCTGGGTATCCTTGTTTTTATCATTATGCGCGCCCGCGCGTCTACTTGGCGTAAAATCAACTGTGGCAATCATTAGAGAAAGGGGCTTCGCGTTGGATTTATCCATTGTCGTGCCATGTTACAACGAGGAAGGGTCGCTGCCGTTGTTGTTCGACGCAGTCGACAACGCTTTTGCTGATTCGGGCGTGTCCTATGAACTTATCCTGGTGAACGACGGAAGCTCGGACGCCACATCCCGTCTGCTGCACGAACTGCCCGCCCCCGCATCTGCCGAACGCATCGTCACAGTCGATTTCTCCCGCAACTTCGGCAAGGAAAGCGCCCTACTCGCTGGTCTTCAACATGCCGAAGGAGATGCGGTGGGTCTCATGGATGCCGACTTACAGCAGCCCCCTGCAACATTGTTGGAGATGTATCACATGCTGCTAGCAAATCCCAGTACTGATTGCGTGGCAGCCTTCCAAGAACACCGAAAAGAAGGTGCTGTGCTGAGCTTTTTTAAGGAAGCATTCTATAAAACATTCGATGCAACCTCAAAGCTTAACGCCATGCCTGATGCCTCCGACTTCCGCGTGTTCCGCCGCAGCGTTGCTGATGCTCTGCTTTCCATGCCAGAGAGCTTCCGCTTCTCAAAGGGTATGTTTGCGTGGGTAGGCTTTGAAACGCTGCCATTTCCTTACGCGCCCGCCGAACGCGTCCAGGGCGAAACTAAGTGGTCGTTTCGCAAGCTCATGCGCTACGGTATCGGCGGTGTGCTTTCGTTTACTACGTTTCCGCTGAAAATTGCTGCCGTGATAGGCGGTATCGCCACACTCGCAGGCCTGGCACTACTCATTGAAGTTATCGTAGAGCAGTTTATAAACCCCGCCATGCCCTCTGGCTACCCCACGCTTCTGTGCGTACAGCTCATTTTGGGTGGACTAATCTTATCCACGCTTGGCGTTATTGGCGAATACATCGCGCGCATCTATATCGAAACGAAACGCCGTCCCGCCTATATTGCCAAATCGATCGAGGTTCGCACACCTGAACATAAACCCGAGCGCGATCAAGAATTACGGTAGAAATAGATCTCTAAACAGGACAGGACAACGGCTCCGTTGTCCGTCGCATGCCTCGTCCCCGACAATACCCTCTGGCTCCGTTGTCCGGCAACTCTTTCAAAGCCTCTTTCGTCCTATAATTTGCCTTCCGCTGTAATGAGGAAGAAAAATCCTCTGTTACAAGTTAGGATTCGTTAATTAAATACTTTCTGTCGAAACATAATGAGAGGTAGTTCACCTGAGCATGCTGCTCCATTTTGCTGAATGAGACACAGCTCATCTGAACGGATTGCCCTTTTTCGGTAAAGTGAAAAAGACCTAGCTTCAAATATTCGATCGCCAGAGAGTAACAAAACGACGGAGGGGGAAATTATGGCAAAACGTCGTTCAAGCATACTTCTCGTGCTTTGCGTGACGCTATTATTGTTGCCTGGAATGGCGCTAGCTAACGAGGGTGACAGCGCAATCGACAGCATCAACGACGCTATCAGTAGTAACGAGGTTATACTCAATTCCAAAAATGCTGACGATACCAGCGATAATAACGAGGCAATCACCAAGACTAGCACTGCTGACGATGCTAGTAACGCTAACAGTACCAGCAATACAACCCCCAATGCCAACACTAAGGCTACGACTGTCCCCTCTGAGGAAGACTTTAAAGACCTGCCCGAATCACCCTATAAGGTTATCGAAGGTGATAACAGCGTATTCATCCAGAAGAGTCACGACACTCTATCGTTCCGTATCAATGGACTTTTTTCGAATTTTAACTGCCTAGTCGTGGATCGCTCGATTTTTCCTAACGAAAATTACACTGTCACTGCCGACTCAAAATCAACGGTAATAACACTTAAAAACGAATATCTCTCGAGCCTTATTGTAGGTATGTATAAAATCAACATCTTTTTTAAGGATGGCTATTGCACTGCCAATTTTACGGTCATTGGGCCAGGTGAGGTAGCGGATGAAGCCGAGAGCAATAGCGTCTTCGCAGCTGAAAACGTCAAACCTGACAACAATATCCCCAACACTTCCGAGATAAACACCACTCCTGCTACAGGCGACAATACTCCTATCTTGGCATTTATCTCGTTGCTATTTAGCTGTATCGCATTGATCGGCTGCGCCGTTGTTGTAAGCAGAATAAAACTGAACTAGCAACAACGGACAACGGAGCCGGAGGGTATTGTCCGCTCAGCTCCGTTGTCCGTCGTCCGTCGTTCTATTCTTCTGGAGTTTCTTTGTCCTTCTCGGCAGCTCGCTTGCGGCGCACCTGTTCAACGGCAGCCCTCAATGCTGCTTCATCTTCGGCACGAGCCACTTCTTTAGTGGACTTCACCAGCTTGACAAGCTCAAATCCCAACAGCAAAACCAAAGGCACCACAACGAACGGAAAGAAAACCAGCGGATTAGAGAAAAGAGAAACCACAGTTCCCAGCGCTGCGGAGATAAACACTACCTTACCCACTACGTTTATCGAGGACACGGGTTCAGAATCTTCCACAGCGTTGGCATCACCTTTGGTATGAAACATGAGCTGACCACTCTCTTCATACACGCTCGTTATACGGTGCGTATTCAACGCACCCTCTAGCTTCGACTCCGTAGAGCGGAACGTAATAATATCGCCCACCTGAAGACTCTCAGGATCAACCACTTCGGTAACAATAAACGAATGCACAGGAATGGCAGGTTCCATGGAACCTGTAAGCGTACGCATAAAACTGTAGTTACCCAGCGAAGGGACCTCACCCGCTGGTGTGAAGACCGTGCGCAGCAGCACAACCAACGCCAAAGCAATAACTACCGCCGCCAACACATTAACAACGCGAAGCACATATTTCATTACCCGCGGCCACCCTTAGAAGAAACCTCAGAATAAGCACGGGAAGCTACCTTAGACTCACCAGAATCCACATCGGTTTCCCCAACAGAGCCACGCTGCTCAACCACAGCATTGTGTGAACCATCAGAATCAGAGCCATAATCCTGTCCAATCGAAGCATCCTGCGAAACATTGCCTCCTTGAGCGCTCTGGTTGGCAGGATCACCGTCAATAGAATCATCGTTGCCCGATGCAACAGGAACAGCCTCGCCGCGCAAACGGGCAAGAAGGTAGTTCGAAAACCTATTGCCTTCAGCACGCTTTTCTGCGCGAACTCGAGCTCGTTCAGATTGCTCCAAACGAGCATTCAGTTGGCCAATGCGCTGTTCGAACTCCTGCTTAAGCTGCGCGAGTTCATCAACGTGTCGCTGCTCTGCTTTAGAAGCTGCCTCCTTATGAGCATTTGCAGCTGCATCCATCTGCTGACGCAATTCTGCCAGCTTGGCATCAGCCACCTGACGCATATGCTCAGCAGAGGCGTTTGCAGCCTCCACCTGCGCTTTAGCATTTTCTTCTACAGCTTGCTTCTTTTCCTCGGCCTCGTTTTTCACCATCTGAATTTTAGCTTCAGATTCATCACGTACCGCAGCAAGACGACGCTCAGCTTCTCTCATTGCCGCCGCGATTCGTGTATCAGCATCAGACTTAGCCGCCTGCGTCTCTGCCCTTGCGGCCTCAAGATCAGATTCAGCCTTTTCTTGTAAGACAACTGCCTGAGCATTGGCTTCATCGAGCGCGGTCTGACTCTGAATCCTCGCATCCTCAACGGCAGCCGCAGCCTCTTCCTTTGCTGCAGCCACCTTGTTGACGGCATCATCAAACGCATTTTGTACCTCTGCCGCCGTTTCCATACGCATACGCTCAACCTCAGCTGCAGCTTCTGAACGAGCCTGAGCTGCCTGTTTTTCGGCAGCTTGCTTACCCTCTTCGGCATCTTCCAAAGAATCACGCAATTCATCCAAATCTGCCTCAGCAAGCTGCATGCGCTGAGTCAAGCCCTGCTCACGCTCTTTAGCCTGATCAAGCTGCTCAGAAAGCTCCTTGCGCTCATCTTCTAACGCATACACTTCCACCTTGAGGGCCTTTACCTTGCTTTTCAGCTCTCTATTCTTTTTGCGCTGCTCGTCGAGCGCCTCTTCAGCATCAAGTTGCGCCTGAGTAACCTCTTCGATAAACACCTTACGTACTTCCACATCGGGAATATCGCAGCTGTCTACAAACTCTTCCTTGATTTCCGTAATGAACTTTGGCGCCACAGGCTCTCGCTGTTCGCTCGCAAGCTCAGATAGATTACGATCGTCAGAAATGAGACTTTTGAACACCGCATAATTATTGATGAGATTGGTATACATCTGAACCATATACTCATCGTCAAAGGCCAACGCAAAATCTTTTACCTCAATGTTGTAGCCCACTTTGTCATAGCGCTCCATAAACTGCCACAGCTGAAAGCACTTACGATAATTCGGGTCTTTCATGATAAGGTTGGTGCGCTGAATAGGACTACGCACTACCGAGCACCCCTCCATAATCTGACAAAACGAGCTATTTCGCAGTGCCATAACTAGGCGGCGCACACGATCGATGCGCATGAAGGTATCAACGTTGTCAGCATCGTTTTCGGCAAAGTTCTGACGGTCTTTTACCGTCATTTCAACGTTGTACTCAATTTCTTCATACGCATCGCCAATCTTGCTGTGCATGGTAAAACGATTACGAATCTCATTTCCCGTAGACCAGAAAATCACATCGGTACGCTTGTCCACAAACGTAAGCAGACGCTGAATCAGGTGATACACAAAACGGTTTTCGTACAGATCGTACGTTTCAGCCGTATTTACATTCAAGATTTTAGTAGGATGAATACCGCCATCGTCCGAAGGCGCCAAAAACTGCGTATTTTGGCTCAGATGACGCACGCTATCGGCAGAAATCCTCTTCGCTAACGAAACAGGCACCACTTCTTCTTCGGTAGTAATGAAGCGGCGCGGCTTTTCAATAATGCTATTGATAGCATCAAGCGATTCTTCAATTACCGAAATCCATTCTTCATCAACCACCTTAACCAACTCTTCACGCTGCTGATCGATGGTAGTATCGGAAGCCTGCGCTATTTCAAACAGGTAGCGAAAATAGCGATCTTCCTCTTGAATAGGCTCCATTTGAGCGGAAAAGCTGCCGTATAAATCCTGAATGGTATCTGACATTTATTACCCCACAAGTAAACATACCCGAACATTGCATAAACGCCCGAGCTGGTTTCTAGTACATATTCTGAATCCTTAGCAAATACGAAATGCTGTCGGGCAAGCCGCCTTCGCCAAAGGTTTTTTCAATGTACTCGATAAGTCCGCTCATTTCGTCACGCACAAAGCTGACATTCATAGACTCGAACTTTTTCAGTACCTTACGCGCTATGATGTAATCCATACCGCCGAGTTCAGTGCCGCCACACGCCACATACACAGGAATAAAGTCATACATCTGCTTGATAATACGATTGCCAAACGCCAGACGGAAACGTGTTTGTAGATACTGATCGAGTTTGTGCATCTTTTCCAGTAGCTCTTCAGAAACCACGTGCTCTACTTTGGCTTTCTGGAATAGATACTGCAGGTGATCACTGGTAACATGCACGCGCTCGTGGTGCGGACACTCGAACGAATCGGCGCGCTCATTCAGCTCGATCGGAATAGCGCGGTCATACACTTTATCGGTAATAGTGAAGGTGGAATCGTCATTATTGGCAGTACCCACAAACCACAAACTATCAGGAACAGTGATTTTTCCACCATTGAGAGCCTTTGGATCCCCTGCCCAAGCGGTAGGCACCAAATCAAGCACCCATTCGTCGTGACTGGGCATTTCCAAAACCGAAAGAATCTCGGCAAAGTAATATTCCACGCGCGCCAAGTTCATCTCGTCAAGCACAATAAGGCTTGGGTCTTCGCGCAGGCCTGCTTCGTAGAGCGCTCGCAAAAACTCAGTTTCGTTGAAGCGTTTAGAAAACTCGTTGAAGTAACCTAACACTTCGGTGCGGTCGCGATACGAAGGCTGCACTGAGACAATGGTGGCTGGATTGTCTATATAACGACTAAACGAATAGGGTAGCGAAGTTTTACCCGTACCAGAAATGCCTTCTAAAATAAGCAGCTTGCTCGCTGCCATACCAGCAACAAAGCGACGTACCACTTCGGAAGAGTAATACAGTCCCATTTCGTTGCAAGCAAACTCTCGATAGCCTTCCGCAAAATGCTCGAGCGTAATGTCGTTATCGTACGCGGGCGGTTGCCAATCGCGATACTTCAAATCTACCTGCGAAAGCTTGGGGAAGCGAGTAGCCAGAGAAATTTCCTTTTCTTCAGCAAGCGTTTTGGCTTCAACCGTGGCCTTAGCCATAGCTGCCGCAGCACCCGAAACAGAATCGCCATCGAGCGAAAGTGAAGCAGAACCTGCGACCACACCAGCTCCTTCACCGCCCGCTGCCGAGCCTCCCCCGACCACATTGGCAACCGTCGGAATGGAATCATCAGTAAGCGCAGAAGCACCCACATACGGAATGCGCTGTGTGCCTCCCATAGCATTAACCTTTAGAGCAAGAAGCTTGTTCTTTTCGTCCATAAGGTCCAAAACCTGCTTGTTCAAACGACCAATTTCGCGATACAGCGTTTTATTGTCGGAAGTATCGCTCTTAAGGGCACGATGCAGTTTCCAGCGACGCACCACAATAATGGCAATAAGAACAGGAATAGCTATGAGCAGCGCAAATAGAAGTACCGCACCGATTTTACCCACCAAATCAAACGTATTGAAGTACGTAAGAAAGATATTAAAGTAGTCAACCCACCCAAAAATAAACAAATTTAGTATGGAAGCAAACACCGCAACAATGTTATATACCACCTTTGCCAGCAACTCCCAGGCAAAGCTCAGAAACTCGCTCACGGTTCACCTTCTTTCTTAAAAGCGAAAGCGCACACCGGGCGCAAGCCCCAGTGTGCGCGCACTAGTTACATTTACTTCAAATCAGAACCTGATCCGCTATCCGTAGAGCCTGATTCGCTATCAGCAAAACCCGAACCCCCACTCTGAGAGCCAGATTCTGTGCCCTCGGAAGAGTTGGCAGATGCCAGCTTGGCCTCTGCCTCAGCTTTCAAACGCTTAGCTTCCGCTAATACCGCCTCTGCTTCAGCACGCGCAGCTTCAGCCTTTGCGCGTTCCGACTCGACAGACTGAGCTTGCTCACGATCAACAATTGCTTCGGCCTGCTTCATACGGTCTTCCTCAGTCATGGCACGCTTCAGGTTCATACCTACAATTACCAGATGATACACCTGATAGATGAAGAACAATAGCATGGGCACCACAATCACAATAAGGAAGCCCCATGTACTCGAAAGGAAATCTATAACCTTGCCTAGATACGGAATCTTAAACACATATTTGCCCACAATATCGCCATCAGCAATTACATGCTGATCAGCCAACTCGTTGTTATCGCCCTTGGTGGTATAGCTATTCAAGCCATTTACTTCATTGATAGCAATAATACGGTGGGTGTTGAGCGCATACTGATTATCAATAATGGCATGAAAGGTAACGATGTCGCCCACCTGAAGAGAGGAAGGGTCGCACTGCTGAATGAAAATCAGATCGTTTTCATCAAACGTAGGTGCCATAGAATCGGACTGAACCGTAAGAGGGGTAAACCCAGCTAGGTTCGAAACGCTGCCATCCTCCTTAGTAGCAAGCGTGGTGAATGCAAATAACGCTGCAATCAGGATAATGATCCACATTACAACGCTGATCACAATGGATGCAGCTTTTTTAACCGTACTCATTTCGACCTTTCTTATACAACAAACGCCTGTATTCTTATATAACAACCTTTGCTTGTTATCATCGTTACTGCTGTTCTGGCTGTTCAATGCCTTCAAAGCGCATTGTTACCGAATAATCGACACCCTTAATCATATTAGTGCAATTTTGGTCGGTTCCCTCCAACCAAATTCGGACGACAGTGGGTTTATCTGTGTCCGCAATCAGGCTAAACATGTTAGCCTCTTGGTTTGAACTTCCCGACACAATTCCGAACGTAGTTACACTACCCGAGCTTGTTGAGCTTGCACCAAGATTGGGATTGTATACCCACGTTTGTCCATCACAGGTAAAGCTCATACGCATAGCCTGCGGCAAGCCCGAAACGTTAGAAGAAAACGCCGTTCCCGCTTCCCCATTGCTACCCGATTCACCGGTAAGACGCACTATCACATTTTCATGGCTGATAAAGTGCAACGTGAATTCAAGATATGCCCCTGTTTGAGCCTGGACAACCGAGCCATCTTCATAGGTGAAGTTCTGTCCATCAAAGGTGGTTACTGGCTGAAGCTTGGAAGTATCAATATTCACGCCTTGTTCCGAAGAGATACGCGCAGATATTTGGTCAAAACCTAAGGTTGTTACGTATTGATCGAAGCTATCATGTGCATCTAAGTCGAAACGTAAGGCATTGCCGGCATTCGCATTAAGAGCTAACTGGCGAGCTTTTGCCTGATCGGAGATAGAAAACCACGCAAACGATGCCATGACGATGGCTACCAGGGCAAACAGCACTAACAACACCGTAGCCGCCAAGCGATGGCGCAAGTCTTGCTTTTGTTCTTGTTGCATTTACACCCCCTGCCCGTCAAGCACGACAAATAAGTCAACATGAAGAATGCCTATGTCGTTGTACAGATAATCAGCACTATCAAAATCGGTGCCTTCAATGTAGTAATACACATCCATCCGATACGTTTGTCCCAAGTCCATAGCAAGCAATACATTTTGCGGGCGCGTGGCGTTCTCATCGCTGCGCATGAGGTAGGTAGTATAGTCCTGAGCATTATCGTTTGCACAGGTCAGTTCCCCATTCTCCCAACCAAGCAACATGCCTTCGGAATATCCAGGAAGAGAAGGAGCGGTTGCTGGGTGTTCTGAACGATGTGAACCGGCAGAATCATCGAGCGTAAAATAGCGGCTCTGAATCACTTGACCGTTGCGTGAAAGCTTAATACCCACACGCGTTGCCTTCAACAGCTCAGTATTGGCACCTTCAGGAGCTAAGGTATCGCCCAAATACACATTTACCGTACCAGCGGCCTTCGAAGCGCCCGAGCCTGTTACATTAGCGCGCACATCGACCCACCCATGGTAGAAATGCTGACCATCTTCTGCCTTCTCAAAGTGCACAGCACGGCCCCGATCGTCGGTACGCGTGCACTCTACAAAACCCTCAAGGTCAAAGGTGGAAACAGGGTACAACGTAAGAGGATTGGGACTATTAGAGGAAAACGCAACATCACCTTCACTGCTCCAACGATCAGCTGAGGTATCACCCAGTTCAACCACCAATTTGCTTTCATCACTATGAACTGAAACAGAATTAGTATTCACCACCGCATTGCTGGTAAACCACGCATGCGTAGCTGCAATAAGTACGGCTACTATCACCACCAACACAAATGCTGTACCAGCCTGAGTTAGCCTGAACTTTGCTCTGTTAGAATTCGTGCTCATGGTGCCTCCTTTAAGCCTTGGCGCCCGCAAACGCGAACTGCAGAGAAATATCCTTAGACTGCGCTTCGGTGATGCAGTTAGCATCGCAGCCTTCCATATACACGAAATAACGCACGCTGGCTACTTCATTGGCGCCGAGCGTGAATAAGGGCGTGGCGCCCGAACGAGCCGTTGGTGTATTACCAGAGCCTTCCATGCTGTATGCGGCAACAGACCGAGCGGGATCGGAGACATACTTCCATGAGGTTTGTCCATTCACCACCACATTGCTTTGCGAAGTAGTGCGTTGCTGAGCTGCCTGGGAGGTGTTGCCTAAATCATCGCACTGAAAAATATAGGTATACGTACCCGAAGAACTTTGAATAACAAAACCCACGCGCGCTGCAGCCAACAGCTGAGGGTCGGCCGAAACACTCATTTGACCTTGATATAAGTACACCAAAAGCGGTGCCTGAGAACCCTTCAGATAAAACGTGCCCGTTAAAGCATATTCGCCCAGCTGGGAGGTGCAATTCGAATAGTCAGTGGTAATGCCGCTGGCATTTTGGAAGGTAGCGCGCCAAAAATTGGAAAGATCGGAGGTAGAAATGGGATACAGCGTTTTATCGGCAGCAGCCAACTGACACTGTTCAGAGAAGGGACCTTGTTCAGTAGAAGAAATGAGCAAGTCATAACCGTCTTCACTAACGGTATGCGCCACTGGCTCTACGTTGGTAAAGCGAGAGTTGGAAAACCACGCAAACGTAGCAACACTCAAAACCAACACCAAAACCACCAGCCAAGCAGCCGCTGCAACCATGCGCTTGCGCGCAGAAAACACGCTACCCAAACGAACCTGTTCGTTGTTCTGTATAAACGCCATACGCACCCTACCCTTGGCTTCCCGCGAAGAGTAGTGCAAGCGAAGCTAGACTGGTGCCATACAGGTTGTTGGTGCAGTCTTCGTCACAGCCTTCAAGCCACACGTACACATCTACCTGCACGGGTACGCTATGACTGGCACCATCAACGGCTGCGGGAAGCGTTACCAATTTGGTGCCAGGCCTAGTAACCTTGCCGGCTTCTTCGTCGTATTCACAATAGTTAGTAGAGTTCAGCGGGGTAAACGTTACCGTGGAGCCATCAGTTTTGGTGCTGTCTAAAACATCGCCCGCCTTGCCGTTTTTGGTATTGTAGTTTGCCTGAGGATTGTGCTCTTGGGAAAGTTCAAACACGTATTGATTGACCACGGGCTGACTTTCACCCGGCTGATGAACCACCAAACCTACCCGCAGTGCCGTTGAAATAGGGTTTGCTTTGTCTATATCGTCAAAGCGAATGTCTGCTAAATACACATCAGTAGGAAGTGAACTGGTAGCCAAATAGAGTGTAGTTTCATAGTAGTCAGAGCGCTGAGCTGGTCCAAAAAACGTAGCCAGTAACGAATCTTGCGTGGTACCCCCCGTAAAGCCGGTAACCTTCTGAAAACCATTTTCGATACTATCGGTTGAAACAGGGTTCAAAAATCCTTGAAACGAAAGGCCAGCATTAGACTTATATTCGCCATTATACTCATTGGAAATAAGGAAGGTTGCACCCGTACCAGCAGCCATTTTCACATCAGTAATATGGCGATTGGCGTTGTAGATATACCAAGCGTAGGTAACCATCACGGCTGCGAGCGCCGTAACAATAAGCGTCACCAACAGACGTTTAAAGCGCCTGCTCAGCTGTTGCAAATCGCGCATCTCTTCCACCGGAGCTTACCTCCCTTCGTTCCACAAAACCAACCATGGGTAAAACTCACGCAACACTTCATTTTACGCGAATTCCCCTTGCATAGCATCTTTAAGCACTAAGCACATGATCTCGTCAAACATAGAGCATTAAGGGCTTAAAACTCACGTAACCAAATCATTAGTTCGCTGCCCTAACCCTCGACAAATAATCTCACGTTACATTGTTACTTTGTTTGAAAGGATTCTTATCAAGGTATTACCTCATTTTGAGATAGATTCGATCAATTCACTAACTCGTTCAAGGTTACTTTTTTACTTTTGTTGCAATTCGTTTTTTCTCCTGCGCGCGACTTAAGGTTAACTATGGTTGATGCCTTTCATGTTTACGCGGGTTAAAGTGTAGGTTACGTAGTCGGAATGACTGTAGCCCACCACAGAACCAGAAGCGTTCACGGGCGTGTCGTCCACGCCGTCACCTGACAGGTGCGCCGTCATAACCAAGCGGTAGTTGGCGTAGAAATGCTGAGCCGATTCAATGTCGGTGTTCACCTTCACCACAAAGCCGTGCCTGAGGATGGGGCTGCTACCATCACGGGTAGCAAGGCCATCATCGGTGACAGTATCGGTAAACACGATGCTGTTACCATCGGCGCTTAGCGTGCCGGCTCCCAGATGGGTGCTTTGTTGAACGAAAAGATACTTCTCGATGTCTGAAACATCTTCGTAGCTGCCATCTTCCTCGCGCTTTTGCAAGCTGAGCGTAAAGGTTGCACTCTTCGCCTTGCTCAGCTTCTCATCAGCACCGCTCAGCTTGGACAGATCGTAGGTTGCCGCCAGCGCAATGGTGCCGTCAGCGGTTCCCAAGTCGTCAACATTGATGCCCAGCTGCGTTTTCTTGGTTGCCGTAAGGGCAATGGTGGAAGTACCGCCGCCCTTGCGGTAGTAGCGCATCTTGCCTTCGTTATCGGCAGTCATAGTACTCGTGCTCAGCGTATCTACATGAGGAGAAAGGAACGAGCGATAGGTGGGCTTCGTGTAAGCCGAAGCGTCTTCTGAAGCGGCAATAACCTGTTGGCAAGCAGGACCCGACATCTGCAGATCTGCCTTCATCTGAATGGAGAACGAGGCATTTGCCTCAATTGCAATGCTGCGAATACCACTCAAGTCGATAGGCGTTCCTTCACTATCGGAAAGGACAAGCTGCATGTCTCCACCATCGGCGTTCCACGACTTGCCGCTCACCGCAGCCTCGCCTGCACCAGCCGCCGTCCAACTCCACTTCACGTTGCCTGCGGAATCAGTCGATTTGCTGGGCTTGTAATAGGTGTCCCCCACCTTCACGTAGAAAGAATAGGTGCCTGAGGTACCGCTAGGATAGCCGCTCGCGCCCGTAAGGTCAGAACCGCTATAGCTTGCAAGCGAAGAGTTCAGCTGGTAATACAGCGTGTCCGAACTGTTGTATACGTTGCTGCAGCTTACGGTATCGGTCACATCCATCTTGAACGAATTAATTGTATCAGCACTCATTTCCTGAGTATCGTCCGAAGCACCAGCAACCAAAGTATCGGTAAGCGTTTGCCCATAGCCCGAGGCAACACTATAGGTTGAAGCGGTGCCCACATGGATGTCGGTCTCGCGCTCATTTGAACCCAGCACGTAGTTGACACGCGTATTCACATCGCCTGCAACCGAGGTTCCCGTATAGCCGTCCACGGTAGTCGTAGAGCCCTTAGGCACGCGAACCACCAAGAAGAAGTTCTCGGATGGATGAGGTTCTGTGTTGCCATCGATTGCAAGATCATACCGATCGCCCGTATCCCCAAATACCCAAGGACGGTAGTAGTCATAGCCTGCGTCGGTCTTAATGCGCACACCAGCTTTTGCGTCATTCGCATCGGTCTTAACCCATGCGCCCGAAGCCTTAGGCCCAGAAGCTTTTACTCCCATCAGCTCGCTGAGCCACTGCTCTTCATGCGAACTGTTCGCGGAGTCCACAAAATCGGTCAACGCAACCGAAGCAGCTCCACCAGCACCCACAGTATAGTGATATTCCTTATTGTTGTGCGCGATATCAACCAGCGTAAGCTGGGTTCCCTCGGGCAAGGTTCCCTTCTCCCCATTACCACTGAACAGGATTTTCTTGTTCAGCGATTTCATGGAGCCACCACCCTGAAGATAGGTGTTCCAGCCATATTCGGTATCAGTGCCATAAGCCTTGTTGTAAGTCCAGGTAAGATACCCTGTCATAGCATCGCCCGCACCGGTAAGCACATGGTCGGTTTTGTTTGAATAATCTGTTGTCTTGAAGTTAGTACCGTAGGTATAGGTTGCCGCGAAGTTAATCTCCAACAAGCGCTTAACCACAATGGGAACTTGAACCTTATAGGCATGATTGGCGCCGTCGTTGAAAGTTACGGAAAGAAGCGTGAACTGACCCTTATCGTTATCCCAGTTGGTAGAAGCACGGAACTGCATATCACTGGTACCATTACCCACAACCGAAAGCGACGCAGCCTCATCGCTCTTAACGAAAGATTTCGTGGTTTCGTCTAACACGAACTTTTCAGCCTTGGCCGTTACATACTGCTTGCTAGAGCCGTTATTCAAGCGAACCGCATCGGAAAAGCCACCATTCGTTACCAGGTTAAGATAATTGGTTACGGTTGTGGTGTCCTGACCGGGGATCTCAAGGACTTTAAAGTCCTTTTCCGTGGCGACCTTCTTCGAGGAAGACGAGTTCTCCGAGTTGTAGCCTTGAGCAGAGGTTGCGCTGTATTCGTTTTGGTTTTGATAAGTACCATTGTCACTTCGCCCACCAATGTTGGTGTAGGTGTAACGACCGGCAACGTTTGTTCCCGCCTCACCCTTAATGGTCGAAGCTAAGTCAACGTTCGCACCGTCACCAAAAAGGAAGCGATCAGTGTCGGTACTGGATACCTTCACAGCGATGCCGCTCGTCGGGCTCGTGGTCACGTAAGGTGAAGCGGCTACGGTTGCCTTTTGAGTACCATCGTCGTTTATCTCGTCGCTATAGAGCGTCTTATCCGCATCGGGGGCGGCAAGCGTATCGTTGTAGTCATCGAAAGCCACGTACGAAACGGTGTTCACCTGCTTCACATTACTTTGGTCTTTGGTGGTATCGAGCATCAAAGGCGGTAGATCACTGGTTGTTTTACCTTTGATCGGCTTGATGTCGATACCCGCGGCATAGACCTGCAGGTCAGTCTTTGTCTTTGTGTCACCGAAGAAAATACCCTGGCCGTTTTTGCCCTGGAAGTCATTATTGTCGAGCAGGACGTTCGAAAGCTTGAAGACACCCTTGCCGTCACCACAAATACCACCAGAGCGACTCTTCTGATTATTCGAACCCTCCCACATATTGCTCGGGTTTTCAAATACATTGTTCTCGATTTTCATATTTGTGATATTGAACGTTGGCTTGCCCCCAAGGGAACCATTGATGCCACCCGCATACGAGCTGCCAAAGGTTACACCACTCACCACCACGTTATTACAGGTGACTACTGGCGACCCAGAGATATTGCCGGAAATGCCACCCGAAACCTCACGGGACTCAAGGTTGATATTGCTGACCTCGCACGTATCAAATTTAAATTCGCTACCACTCGTTATATTACCCGCAATACCGCCAGCGTTTTTAAAACTACCTGCATCTGCTCGGCCGAATATCACCTTCGTATTTGTATCACCCGTTACCGTCAAGTTGTAGGCATATATGCTGTTCTCAGCCTTACCAACAAGGCCACCAACGCCACCAACTTTACCAGCACTTGTTGGAACAGTCAGCGTCACCTCAGAGATAGTCGCTTTCCCACCGTTGGTTGCTGGATTGGTGTTTGCATCGGTGTTCACGAAGAGGGCACCGCCGCTAACGCCGAAAACACCGCCAACCCTAGGGTCGTCTGAGCCTGCCGTAATCATTGAATCCTTGACAATATCCATATCATTCGTTGCCCAAACGCCACCTTGGGAACCGGTGTTCAGCTTGCCGACGAAGCCGCCGACGTTTTGAACGCCCGAAATCTCCATGTTGCTATAGGAGCAATCATAGAGCTTGACTGGAGACGGCTGTCCCCCGGTCTTATTCACCATCCCGGTATCGTTCTTGTCGGTCTTGCCCTTGCGGCTTCCGTAACCAGACGAACCCAACAGGCCACCAACGCTGGAAGCACCAGCTGAACCATTTACTTTGCAGTCCGTCAACGTAACGGCATGATACTTGCCATAGTCTGTCAGCGAGTTGTTATTTGCTGTGGTGCCCGCCAGAAGGCCCACGCCAACCTCAGCATCACCCGAGCCGCTCGCAGTACCTGCATCATTGGTGTACGTCAGCGAGATATTGCAGTCTTTGAAGCTCAGGTTCTGGACGGTGTAGCCGCCGTTTCCCGTTGCTTCATTTCCATCCGCGGCGGCAGTACCGATGCTGCCTCCCACGTTATCGGACGTGTACGTCACCGTGCCGAACAAAGCACCCACACCCGTGAGCTTGTAATTATCGTTGGTGTATTCCTTGATGTCGTAGGCAGTACCGTTCTTGTCGCCCACCTTGATGGTCGCGCCGTTTCCATTGATGGTCGCCACGAGCGGCACAATGCGGTCGCGATCGGCACTCTTATTGGATGCGCACGCGTTGGAGTAATAGCGACCTGAAAGCCCCGTGTAACCGGTGCCGTAAGGCGTCATGTCGTAGTCAATATCATCAGTCCTGTTCACGAATTGCAGATCCATGCCCGAGGCCTGCGCAGCGCAGATGTTGCCCGTCTGCCACGTGGCATACTTCGCCACCAGATAGGGAGAGTTCACCTGGTTACCATCGGTCTGTTCGAGTGCGCCAACATCCTGGCTGCCCGGGCTTAACCTGTCATCCTTGGTCGCTGTTACAAAATCGGCTGCTGCAGCAGCTGGCTTGCCAACAGCAGCGTAGCTGGCATTGCGCACCTTGCCGTAACTCTGATTGCCGAATTGATACGTTGCATTTTTCGACGTATTGCCACCCAAATAGGCCCGCGAACCAGCGTAGGTACCATACTCATCATTCGTAGTCGCCGTATTTGCCGAGCCACCACCCACACCGCTACTGATGATAGCGGAGAGCACAAGCAGCCCCTGCGCGTCCTTGACGGTGGTGGTTATGGCGAGGTTATTGGTTCCGTCCCCCCTATAGCGGCCCTGCGTTTCACCGGTCTCGACGCACTTCGTATCGGCAGTATTCAAGTTGTTGATCTTATAATTGCGATCAGTATTATCAAGGCTCCTACCGCTAAGTTCACTGAACGCATAACCGTCGATCACGCGACCGACGTAGGGGTTGTCATAGCGCGAAGTGCCAGCGTTATGCCAAGCATTGAGCGCACCTTCACCACCCGAAGAATTACGGAATACAACGCCGCCGCCCGTAACGGCACCCACGTATCCACCGATGGGAACCAAATGCGAATTACTAGATTCACCTGTCACTGCAGCAATCACCGGGTCGGTATTACTGGAGGAAACCGCAACAACCGCACCACTTGGGGAAGACACAGCCACCCCATCAATAACATTGTCGCCACCCATAATACAACCAATAACTCCACCGAAGAATGAACCAGGGACCCCACTGCTATCCTTCTCTGAATAGCGAATTGCCAAAATACCCGATTGGTAAACCACATTCAGGTTCTTAACAACACTTCCGTAGCTATACGGAATCAATCCCATCAAAGAGCCTGTGTTGTTGTTGATGGAAATAGTCGCCTGAGTTCCACCCAAATCACCGACGATTACACCCCTAAAGGGATTGCTCTTGTTACCCAAACCTTGGAAAGAGGCCACATCAAACTCAATCGTATTGTTGTTATCATTGGTGGGCTCGATGCTGTAGTAAGCGCTCTGCAGATAGGTATGCATCGTGTCTTCATCAAGCGTGGTTTTAGAATCGGTAGTATCCCCGTCTTTCTTCTCCCACTTTTTGCTCGACGCGTTTGCCTGCTTGTAAACGTAGATGATTTCCTTATCGGTACTGCCGCCATTACGACGCTGGCAAAGCTCAGACTGATCGGCAGTGATCGTTACTTCCCAACCATCCACTGCACTCCGCGTGTTGATATAATCGGCCACCGCGTTAAGTTCAGATGCCTTGGTTATGGCATAGGGATCACCGTAGGTGCCGCAGCCCGTAGCGAGCTTGGGCACGCGCTGGTTAACCTTAATTTCATGGTATTGAACGTTGTTTTCGTTAGCCTTACCCTTTTTCACGTACGGAAGATAGCCGCCGAATTGTGGTGTGACCGCATTTGCTGTTTTGCCATCAACGGTAACAAGACCATCTTTGGTCTCATAGGTGTTCTCGTCGTAGTACCAGAGCTGCTTGCCCACATATTCGTTGTTTTCCCCGTTGGCATCAATCTCACTACCGAACGTGACATTATTTTTGCCTTGGTCAGCGTTCTGGTCAGCCTTAATGAACGTATATACCGCAGAGCCCGTCTTGCCCTCGCCGTAGCCGAAGCTCTCGAGCAGGCTTGCACGGGTGAATATCGTGTTGTCCGTTGCGCTGGGAAGATTGATAAGGTTGAATGTCGCCGTCACCTGGTCGGCCGCGCTGCCCACGCCAAGCTTACCGAACAGCGACGTCGCCGCCTTAGCACCGTTTGCGTACCCCGACCCCGTGGTCGAAATATTCTTCGCGTTCAGGTTCACGTACGTCTGCATCTCATTGATGAGCAAAGGAGCGTAGGTGGTTGCATCGGTCACGCCATCGACCGTCAAACCATCGAGCGTAAGCCCATTGATAGAAATCTGCTTAACCGAAGCTGAAGACCCGTAAATATAGCGGCACACCAAAGCACCCGATACGGTGCCTCCTGAGCTTTTATCGCCGTCGTTAACCGCAATCCCGATAGCACCGCCCAGCGTGACATTGCTTACCGTGAGGTTTGCGCTCATCGTACGCAAAAGCCCGCAGTGCATATTTTCATGCTGTGTGCCAGCCGCGTTGGATTTGTTGTTGGTGTACTCAGATCTAATATTCGAATAGCAGAACTTGATATTCACGTTTTGAACGTATACGTTTCCGCCAGGCTGTGCCGGATAGTAGCTATAGCCGCTCAAATTGATTGTGTTTTGGTCTGGACTTTTGCCGCCATCAATATAGACCTGATAACTATTAAGTCCAACACCTGCGCCAGTCATCCCCGGAGCAACGTACTTCTGTATGTCCGCGGGCGCATAGCGACACGCAGACCACAGAAGCAGCTCTTGAGGGGTTGTGAGGTGAACAGGCGCAACCGTATAGTCTTTCCCGTTGCTTTTCATGTCGCTGTATGCGCGATCAAGATTGTAGTAGTAGCGAACACTTTGATTGATGTTGTGGTCTTTGCCGAACTTAGAGCGATTCTTGTAACTGTTGTCGTTTCCCGCGTTACCGCTCATATCTAACGTGTCGGCTTGAGTATGCAGCGAAACAACCGTATTCCATTCGCCGTCCATGAGTTTACTATCGGGCTTTACGCCATTGCCCACCCATTCGTCAAATACCGACACCTTGGGCGCATTGATTGTGATGCCGGAAACTTTGTAGGCAGTTTCCCAATAAGCCCTATCTTCCAGGTACAAACCCGTATAGGACTCGGAGCCATATACTCCCGTGGTTTTAACCTTACTGCCACGGCCAACGAGCACGCCAAGCATCGTGGCGTTATCGCTCTTAGCATTAATGGTTGCACCAGAAAGATCGAGGGCATAGTCGTTGATAACCCAGTAACCGCTGGCTGCGTATACAAGGCCGCCGAGCTCCTTGGAATTATCTGCGGTTATGGAAGCGTTGGTTGTTTTCAGCGCATAGGAGTTTGCATCCTTGTTAATGCTTCTATCCCCAATGGTAACGATAGCATTACCCCAGCTGTAACCCAGAAGACCGCCCGCGCCGTTGAGCTTGTCGCCGCTCTTGCCCACGGTCATGCTGAACGAATTGAACGAAAGTCCCGTGATGCTAACGTTCTTTTCAGCCGAACTGGCTATTTTCCCTTCTGTATAAGTACTCTGAGCGATGCAGCCGATAAGACCGCCAATCTGGGCAATCTTATTACTCGCACTATCGTTCACAGTAATCGTTCCACCGACTTCAAGGCTTGCTACGTTGACAGTAGCAGCAACGTCCGCCACATAGCCGACGGCTCCGCCAATGCGCGTGTTACCGTTGAGAGCAGCGCCCGTGTTGATGGTCGCCTGCGCCTTCGTGTTGCCCTCGAAAGCAACCTCGGCAGCGCCCGTCACGCTACCTGCAATGCCGCCGATGTTGGCATCGTTGCCGAACGTATCATCGCAGGAGATTGCCGGATTACACGTAACGCCGCCGAGCGTTACATTGCCCGTAATAGTCGCCGCAAGCGAGCCAGCGTCAACACCTAAGCCGTTATCGAACTTCATAGCACCATCAACGGTAAGGTTATTCACTGTCGCGCCACCGCCAATGGCGCTGAAAAGACCGAGGCGGCCGTGACGGTAAAGCTTGCCGTTGCCGTCGGACGTGTCGCTGGTGGATTCAATCGTATTATCGCCGCGCTTACCATAGGGCTCACCGATAGCGAGAGTGATCTTATTTCCGTTACCATTAAAGGTACCCGCAAACGTCTGGAGTCTGTTAGCACTATCAAATCCAAGGCCCCCGACGCCCGTACCCGACAGATTAACATCGGCGTTAAGGTTGATGGTCACATCAGAACCTAAGAGCAACGAGCCATCAGACGCATTAAAACCATACACGCCGTTCCAGAGGCTGGGGAACTGCACCGAAAGCGCAAGGCATACGAAGTCCTGCGTGCTGTTGATATCGAGCGTTCGATTACCTTCGGACCATTTTCCTTTGCTCGAGCCAACCTGCCATCTCCAATCCGTAGTCGAAGGCCCCTCAAGCTTGTGTGTATCAGCGTTGATTTTGATGAGGTCTTTTTTCAGGTTCTGCCCATCAAGCCTAATCACCTCACCGTAAGCCCAGTTGGAATCTTGGGCGCCACCTAGGTCATCGATTTTAGTTGCGGAACAACGCTTATAAACCCAGCAGTCCTCTTTGCTGGTATCCGTGTCACTTCCCGTTCCGCGGGCAAACACAAGAGTTGGGTTGTCCGCGCGAACATTCGCAATTTGAGAAACAACCTTCTTGCCGGTAAAGCTGTTATCGGGAGCAAACTGCATACCGGAAAAATCGGTTACGCCGCCCAGGCGAATCGCTGAACCCCAGCTTTCAGCAGCAATACCCGCGCCATTTTCAATCGCACCTTCGTTTTGGACGGTCACCCCATTGATATCGGCAATGCTCTTGTTGTCAATGCAACCCGCAACGCCGCCAAAGCCCTTGCCCGACTGGAGCAGCTTGGTGCAATTGACTGTAGCGTTTTTGACCTCAAGCGTTGCACCCGTACCGCGACCCAGCCAACCAACAAGGCCGCCGGTGAACTGCGGGGCAGCTTCGAGCGCAAACTCCGTGGAAACATCCTCAACGCAAAGCGGCTTCGAGTTGGTGCATCCCGTCACCGAACCGACAAGGCCACCGAATACCGCGGCGCCTCCCCCATTGCCATAGACGCTCTTGAACGTGCCACCCTTAAACAAAACAGCCGTTGTCGAATCAACAAAACTCAACTTGCCGATAGCGGAGCCGACGCCCTTCGACTCGTCATACCGACCCGCAAGCGTCACGCCATTATTACCTGTATCAATTTGATCATTGTTAGTAAACTCAACCGAACTACCGAAGCTCACCTCGCCAATGAAACCGCCGACGTTGGCACTATTTACATCTCCAACATTCCGAGGGCAAGTGACTTTAGCGCCTTTGTTCTGGTTCAACGTAAGCTTGGTTGCCTGACCAATAAAGCCACCACTAGCAGTAGTTCCCTTCACCGTGAGATTAGAGAGATCAATTGCGCTTGTTGCTTCAACGATCGCGCCAATGCTCGACCCGACCTTACCCACGACGCCACCAGCGCAGCCATTACTGGACTGAACAGTGGCAGTTGGGACATTGTTCAGAGAGCCGACACGCAAGGAAGCGCCATCGTTGACCGCGCCAACCAGCAAGCCGGCTTTTCCGCTAGTCGCACTCACCGTGCCGCCTGAAGCAACGTTACTGGGGAGAGTGACCGACTGAACCGTAAAGGCGCCGCTCTCAACCGTGTTTGCCAGCAAGCCCACGTTTCCCGTGGCATCAGCGGTAGCCCCAAGACCTTTTCTTGTGCCCGAGAAGGAATAGGTCACGCTCAGTGTGAGCGAACCCGTGACGGTTCCAAAAAGAGCACTAGTGATGCCAGCAGTTGACTCCGATACGGTAGCGTTTGCCGGGTCGGCAATCTGTACTGTAACGTCAAGCGTTTTAGTACCTGAAACCTTAGCCGCAACAACAGGTTCGCTACCCTCGCCTTTCCAAACGAAGTACGGCATGAAGCTATTTTCATTGAGTTCAACGTTGTTGAAAAGCGACGTTGCCAAAGCAATCGAACAAACAGACCCGGATGGGCTCTTGGCGTCGAACGTACCCGTGAAAGGGTAATCGTCACTACCAAGACCAAGAAACGCATATCCGCCCTGAGGTGTGCTCACATCGAAAGCACCACCCGTTTGGTTTTCTACGGCTATCGTTGCTGTCTGATACAGGGAGGGGCTGGTATTAGAAATAACGCACAAAGCCGTAGGGTCTCTGAAAAAAATACGAGTAACGGTTTCGCCTTGTACCTCCACCTCTCCGTGACCAGCCATGGCTGCTTGCAGCTGTTCAACCGTATCAATAGTTGCACCTGCGGCAACCGTTGCAGGAACGTCCTGCGCGTCCGCCTTTTCGGAGGTATCTTCATTGGTATCAGTACTACCCTGACCGGCAGTAGCCCCCTCGCCTGCAGTGCTGCCCGAAGAAGCAGAATCCGAGGTTGTTCCGCTTTCACTGGCGGAAGCATCGCCTGAACCCGATTCGTCACTGCCCGTACCAGCCGAGGTATCACCGTTGATAGTATCGACGTTTTCTATGTCATCAGCCTGCTGAGCCACAATACCCGAAACCGCGTTTATCTCTTCTGCCAAGGCAACGGTGGTTGGCGCCAACATCTGAAAAACCATAGTTAAGGTAAGGCACGCGGTGATTATGCACTTTACCGATTTCATCTATGAATAACCTCGTTCTATACAAAGCCCCGAAGAGCTCATGTTCCTGTTACTAACTGCCAGCCTGAACCGAAACCCCAAGTTCCTCCCAGCTGGAAGGCTTGGCGCTACCGCCAACCCAATAAAAGTTCACAATCTCCGAACCCGGCGACATCGTAAACGTTGCCGTACGTTCGTCAGTATTCACGGTGCAGTTCGCACCCGCATGATTCGTTGCAAAGTGAGGGTCAAGCTCAACCTTTTCGCCCCACTTCAGGGTTACCGTCTGCTGCTTGCCCGTTACGTTTATGCGATAGTTGTAGGCAGCATAATCACCCACAGCGCCCGAATCAGCCCATGAACCGGTGACGGACGCAGACTCAACTGCCGCACGTTCAGCTGGCGTAACAGCAGCCGCCAAGCACGCCAAGTTCGTTCCAGGGCTTTTATCGGGAACAACATTTGCAAAGATTTTGAACTTGATGTTGTTCAGCAACGCCTTATTAAAGGTAACCGTGTAGGTAACAATTTTCGCTTGTGTACCAGGAAGAGTAACGGTACCTGCAGCAGGGTTAATGCTCCAGCCCGATGTGATACTTGTTCCCCCATTGGTGCTAGATGCTTGTATATCTAACGTATAATCAACCTCTTTGTCGTTGAATACATTCATGTCATCAAGCATGCAGTTATACACGCGGAAGGTAAAGGAGCATGTATCTCCGCTGGTATCAACCACAACACTTTTAGCGGCGGGTTCTGCAGGCTTCTCCGAATAAGGAGCCAGCACATCGGAAGCGAACAGGCTTTGTGAAGTGCCCGTAACGGCAACGGCCTTCAAATGGTCGTTTGCACTGAAGGCGCTGTAGGTTAAGCGAAGGCCGAATACCAGCGCCGCAATAACCAGCACAAAGGCAACCGCCCACAACACCTTGCGCGTTTGAGGCGTTTTCGCCATGCCATCGATCGCGCCGTTCAGCGAAGCGGTGAGCGAACGGCGCTCTTCAGCTTGAAGCTCATGCTTGTTGTTTTTGGCTTTGCGGTTTCCGAGCACAGTTCCCCCTCCCTACTGTTTCGCGATCAAATACGCTACGTCGGTTTCTTTATAGTTAGTGTCTTTAGGCCACGAGCATTCGATGATGAAATTGGTCGCGGAAGCAGCTTCGCTTCCGTTCTTATCAAGGTCATCTATCTCAAATCGTTTCCAGCGGTAGTTCGGAAGGGCGTTTGTTTGGATGTTGCCATAGGCACCGAAGGTTTGAGGTTTAGCTGCATCAGCGCTGATTGGCGTGAAGTCGATAGCCTCACCCACCTTGCTCCACGAATAGCCGTTACCCATAACATCGCCCGAAACGGAAGAATCATTCACTTTAGCACGATAGATCTTCACGCTCAGGCCATTGATGTTTGTAGTGTTTGCAACCTGCAGCTCAAAGGCCTTACCGTCGCTATCAACGCTGAAGGCACGACTACGATACACCCTGCCATCCGCAGCGACTTTGTCGTAGTCTGCATCGCTCGTAAGATCAAGTTGGGTTGCCGCCGACTCGCCCGGCACAGTGATCTTCAACTCGGCAGGAGAATCAACCTTGGCAACCGTTGAAAGGCTGTTATTGGCAAGGAACCACGAAAGCGTGAGCGCCGCGATGATCAAAACGACGGCGATAACGGCAAGCGTCGCAAGAATCGGCCCGCGATGCTCGTATATCCAATCTTTGGCTGATGTCACCTGTGCTTCGTTGCCGCTCATGAGCTCTTCACCTCATTTGCGGTAAGACGCACCTGGTAATACTCCACCGCATTGCCGATTTCATCGTCGGCCTTGTTGTAAGCCGTAGCGCACGTTGCGAGGTCGGCAGAAGACATGGTGCTACTCAGCGCAGGTACCGTTGAACCAGACGTTACGGAGTAGAAAGAACTCGGATTGGTGTTGATGTAGTTCTGCATGGTTTTGTAGCTATCGTTATCGGCCGCGAAAAGATTTTTGTAGTAGTTGGCCTTGCTGGTGTACACGAAGTTCTGGATGTACTCAGGCCACGCCCAATACAGTGTTTTTGTAACGGGCTTGGTTGTTTTACCCGAAACGTCCTGGAAGTCGCTCTTAGCAATAGCCAGCTTACCGTCGAGGATGGGCTTGTCATAATACCCATTGGCGTCGCACGCCTCGAAGAATAGGACGTGACCCGACGCCAGCGTTTTAACCGCTTCGGAAACAGCACCCTGCTTGCCCCTGAACTCGCGAGAAAGGGATACCGTTACTGCGCCAAGGTCGTCCGCATAGGGGGTTACCGTGAAGGTGAGTTGACCATACGAGCCAGGACCGAGGACATCGTTTTCGCTCAAGTTCACCAAGTTGCTAGTAGCGCTCACGTTCATGGAGTCAGTTACATCAAGTCCAGCCTGACCTGTTTGCAAATCAGCCTTGCCCGCTTCCTGATCATAGGCACCCTGCTGAGTACCATCAGAAGAGATAGCGTAGCGAGCGCCTGCGGTGCTCGTGTCAATGCCGTTGGCTTTTACCTGGAAGTTATTCAAAAACCATGCCACGCAAGCCAAAATGATAACAAGGGCCGCTACTACAAACAGACCGCTTACCATGAAGTGCTTCCAAAAATCCTTCAGGGTTTGAGCGTGCTCATCGGCTGCAGCGCGATACCCCTCGGCCGCGTTTTGGCTGTGTTGAAGTTCGTCTTCTGCGTTGGTATGTGGGCCTGCTGCATTCATGCTGTGTTGTTGCCTCGCGGTGCCGCGTTCCTTTCTTACTCGTCCGAATGAATATAAAGCCTCAATAGCTCCAAAACAGACCGAGTAATCCATCCAGAAAACACCAAGCTCACCGCTCGATTTCGGGTTTTTACAATCCGTTTAATTTTACCATTTTTGCACTCCAATTAACCAAAACGATTCATCCCTTACCGAATCCTCCACATTGGAGATTAGGGAGATCAAAAACTCGATTCTGAGGCCGCCCCAAAACCTGACCGAATACAAAAATACCCCCGAGCATATGCCCGAGGGTATTTAGGTGTTAGCAAATACCAAACCGCAATTGTTGGCTATACGGTGCCTTAAGCGCGAACCTAGGCAGCAACGCCCACAAAGCCGAGGTTGCCAGTGATTGCTTTAGCGATACCCGTTCCGGCATTCTCAAAAACGCAATCCTTATCGCAACCTTCGTACCACACGCGAACGGTAACCGTTACCTTGCCGTGATTGTTCTTGTTGGCGCTATCGAGAGTAGTAAGGAAGTCATTACCAGCCTGAGCCTGGCCTTTTTCGTCAACGCTGCCAGCATACTCGTTGAAGTCCGCATACTCAGCAGTTACAGCCTTGAGCGTACCGTCAACTTGCTTTACCCAATAGTCACCAGTCGTTGCACCTTGATCGGTATAATAGCCGTTATCAGTCGCCGTACCCTTAACCTTGAAGAGCTTCCAAGTAGTACCATTATCGAAGCTGATCGCGAAACGACCTGCAGTGCCCATCTCGGCATTAGCCGCCAAAGTAGTTGCCGCTCCAGAATCAAAGTACACGTTCATCTTGCCGTTGGTGACGCCGAGATCGAAAGTATAATCGGCGTAAACGGTTTTACCTTCCTCATGGACGAGTGCTTCCTGATACTGATCAGCAACAGCATGATCGCCACCACTCACCCAATGCAAAGTTTCATAGAAAGTAGGAGTAGGGCTCTTGATAGCGTCACTATTGGTAGACACAGGATAAAGCTTGCTCGGGTTGCTCCCAGCCGCATTCATGCCATCAGTCGTCTTACCCGCGCTATTAATATACAGATTCGGCACGGAGGAAGACGTGCTTACGTCAACACCTGTTGCCTTAACGGCATTGTTGTTTACAAACCATGCAAACGTGGCAGCACCCAGCGCTATGGCAGCCACCAGCACCATGGCAATAGCAGCGCCAAGCTGCTTTTTCAGTGCCTTTGTTTCCATAACGGATCCTTTCTCGATCCTATTCCTTCATTTACAAAAATGACACACCTCTGCACAGGAGAGGTATTTCATTACACACGCGAGAGTTACCATACCATAAACATGCCTGATGCAAGGGTGTTTTTACCTGAATATATATAAAGTATCCCTGCGATTCTGTCATACCTACTACGCAAGCCAGATAGCTACGCGATTACCTTAGCTTCTGTGTTTACTCAGGGGTTTACGCAGGCGGGGATTCTTGATTGCGGCGAGTATCCCACGTTACGGTATTGTTCTTGTAATAGTCAGGGGCATCGGTACCAGAAGCACTGATAGGATCGGTACCAGTGAGCGTATCGGCAATGTCTTGTAAGAACTTCATAATAAGACTCGTATCTTCCGCACCGTCAGAGTCGAAGTCCATAGCGAACTCCACTGCACCGCCTATGATGTTGTCAATGCACTCGGGGTCGTCACCATCAAGCCAAATGACCACCGTGTATTTATCCACGTAACCCACTTTAAAGGTGTCGTTGGCAAGGCGACACACTACTTCGTCTGATTCAAAATTCTCACACCCCGCTTCGTTGCCGCCGTTAGCAGCAGGAGCAGCGTAGGTGGTGGGCTCACCGTTGCGGTAGACGCGCACACGTGCAGCCTTTTCCACACCTTTCGAAGCCGAGGCAATCTTTAGCTTGGCGTTGTAACTCAAATCTTCCTTGCCTGCGTTACGTATGTAAAAGGTGTACGCCACATAGTTTTTCCCGTTGTGGCTGCCGTCTATTTCGTCGAGGTTGTTGGGCAAATCATCTACGGCAATGTTGGTGCCATCAGAAACCGCTTCAGCAGTAAGGCGCGCAGTGGCTCCTTCAAACTGACTGTTGTCAGCAATAGCAACACCGCGCCTGAACAGCTCAAGGCGATTTAAATTGATGGTGAAATTGCCCATGTTTTCCTGCATAAACGAAATGCCAAACAGCACCGCCATGAACAGTGCCACACAAATGAGCACCTTTTGCAGCGTGCCAATGCGTAGAAGCGCCTGACCAATGCGCGCCATACGACGCTTAGGCATGTACATGGAAACAATGGCGTCAACGTCAATGTCTTCGTCTTCGGCAAGGGCTTCTTCGAGCTCTTTTACGCGAATCATGTGTTTGTTTTCGGTGCGATTTTGTGCGCGCTTCTTGCTAAAACGACGCTTGGCAGACCCAGATAAATGCGCGGCGCGTTCGGAAGCTTCCGCTTGCATGATATCTTCGGCAGATGGTTCCGTTTGCACAGATGTGCCCCTGGTCAGCTCTTCGGCCTGCGCGCTTTCCTGTTCGGCACCCTGTTCTTGAGCGGGCGCCGGTTCGCGCTGCGGCTGTTCGCCTGCGTTTTCCTTCTTTTTACTAAACAATGCCATAGGCCCTAGATCTTATACTTAGCACGCACGTGTTCCATGTATTCCTTCATGGCTTCACGCTCCAGCTCGTCGGAATAGCGGAACTGCACACCGCAGACGTTGCGATACAAGCTACCTTTAGGCGCCTGGCGCATCCAGCACACAATACCTAACTGAACAGGTAATTCACAGCGCTCGCCGTCTACGCGCACCACTGGCATTTGCACTTGTAGAGCTTCACCCACGTCAGGGTAGTCGTTCAGATACATCGCCAGACCGCCGGCGGAAACGTCGATAGTCATGGCTTCTTTCCACTCATCTTCGGAAGCCTCGTCGCGCAAGTAGCGCAAACGCATGGAAACCTTAAAACGCTCGTCACGGCGCTTGAAGAACGTACGGTGCTCGGCAACCTGACGCATTTTCCAATACGTGCGGATGCCCACCTTTTCAACCGATTCAGGATAGCCAGCCAACATGAAAGTATTTTCGCCTAAGGTGTACTGTAGAAGGAACTTCTGATTTTCATCCAAGATAAGAGGTTTACCTGCAAGCATAGGAGCGCTGATGAGAAAATAGGCTTCGTCGATGACACCCTTGAAGGTAGCCATCATATTAAACTCGGTTTTTTGCCCAACGGCCGTATCGAAAGCGACTTTCAACTTTGTTCCAGGCTTTATCTGCAACTCAGCCATTGAGCCTTCCTTCCGATTCCGCGCATACACTATGCCACAATGCAACAATCCCGCTCATTATAGCGTGAACCAAATACCCGGACAACGCAGCCAGACCCGGTGCTAGTCGAACAGACTCTTCATGTCAGTTTCTTTCATAGGCGCACCCGAGGAAGGCAAGCTTTCTGCACAGAACTTTTTGATGGAAGATTTACCACCAAGAAAATCTTCCGCCTTGCCCACTGCGGTAACCGTACGGCTTCCCTTTACCGTGAACGCCTGAACACCCTGAGTGCTGGTAGTGGTTTTAGTTTTTAGAAGTGAGGTATTAAAATTCATCAGGCGATAATCGCTTGAAACCAACGCCAAATCGCGCTCTTCCTTCAACACAGCCGCATAAAGCAACTTACTTCCACCATAAATCGCATTCTTCAAACGCTTACGATTAGTTTTTGTGGCATACCCTGCCAAAGCAACGCGCGCAACGCGACCATTATCAAACACAAACAGCACGTCGGCTTTATAATCCTCAGGATCAATTACCCACGTTACGCTTTCGTCGGGGTCCATCTCTAAATCGGTTGACAAATACGAACCAAGCTGAGCCGACTTCGTATCCTCAAACGAAGCGATCTTGCATTTGTATACCTGACTGCGATCAGTAAACACCAACAGCTCATGGGTATTAAAAGAAGGAAATTCTATGAAAGGCCCATCGCCATCTTTATACTTCAGCGAGCTTGCCTTCTTTAACACACGATCGGTCATTTTCTTCAAATAGCCCTCGCGAGAAAGCATCATGGTTACCGGATATTCCTCAACCTCAGGCTCCAAGCTTACTTCGACAACCTCAGACGGATCGATTTTTCCCGTTCTGCGCGGCATCACATGTTTTTTATTCACCGCCGCAAGTTCATCGCTAATAACCTTCTTAATCTTGCTCTCACTAGCAAGCGTATCGTTAAGTTCTGCAATATCAGCTTCAAGCCGCTCGATATCTTTCGTGCGATTCAAGATATATTCTTCGTTGATGTTGCGAAGCTTTAGTTCCGCAACAAATTCCGCTTGGACCTCATCGATACCAAAGCCCTTCATCAAGTTGGGAACAACTTCACTTTCCAGCTTCGTGTTACGAATAATGGCAATCGCCTTATCAATATCAAGCAGAATTGCCTCAAGGCCATGCAGAAGATGCAGGCGTTCGGTTTTCTTGTTCAGATCGAAATTCATGCGGCGTCGTGTTGATTCGATGCGCCACGCTACCCACTCATGTAAGATTTGACGCACGCCCATAACCCGCGGATAGCCATCTACCAGCACATTGAAGTTACACGAAAAAGAGTCTTGCAACGTGGTAGAACGGAACAGCTTCGCCATAAGCTGCTCAGGGTCTACTCCCCTTTTCAAGTCGATAGCAATGCGCAAACCAGAAAGATCGGTTTCATCACGAATGTCGGTGATTTCGCGCACCTTGCCCTCTTTTGAAAGCTTGATAATGCGCTCAATAATGACATCGGTTTTTGTGGTATAGGGTATTTCATATACCTCAATAATGCGCTCTTTAGGCAAATAGCGCCAACGGGAGCGAATCTGAAAACTGCCAAGCCCTGTCTCGAAAATACGCTCCATTTCTTCTCGACGATAAATTATCTCGCCACCCGTCGAGAAGTCAGGCATGGGCATATATTCAAGCAAATCACATTCAGGGTCTTCAAGAAAATGAATAGTGGCCGTACAAACTTCATTAAGGTTAAAGCCACAAATATCCGAAGCCATAGCAACACCAATACCCTTGTTTGAAGACACAAGAATATTAGGAAACGTAGTAGGCAAAAGACGAGGCTCTTTCATAGCGCCGTCGTAGCTATCAATAAAATCAACCGGGTCTTTGTCGATGTCCTTAAAAATCTCAGCGCAAATGGGAGCCAATTTCGCCTCGGTGTAACGAGAAGCGGCATAGCTTAAGTCGCCCGAATAATACTTACCAAAGTTACCCTTCGATTCAACAAAAGGCGCCAGAAGCGCTTCGTTTCCCGTGGCTAAGCGCACCATAGTTTCATAAATGGCGCTATCGCCATGAGGGTTCAGTTTCATGGTTTGGCCGACAATGTTTGCACTTTTCTGACGATCACCTTTCAGCAAGCCCATCTTATACATAGTGAAGAGCAGCTTGCGATGCGAAGGCTTAAAGCCGTCAATTTCAGGGAACGCACGCGAAACGTTCGTACTCATGGCATAAGGCATGTAGTTTGACTCGAGTGTTTGCGTGATGGGCTGCTGCGTAACTTCAGAGTGCAGACCAATAACGTTCGGATTGTTTACCTGCTTTTTCTTAGACTCTGTTTTAGGTTTCCTTTTTGCCACGATTCCCTCTTGAAACTTTTATTGACTCGATTCGCCCAACCGTATGAAAGCTAGGCGTTTGCTTTTCAAAAATGAACTCTTGATTAACGAACTACTGCAAATCAAGCCGGTCTAGGTACTCCTTGCCATGTTCGGCGATATGACGCTTGCGCCCTTCATCATCGTTGCCGAGCAGCAAGTTGAACATGGCCTCCATCCTTGACACCTCTTCAGGCTCCACCTTGATCAGCCTGCGCGTTTCGGGGTTCATGGTGGTAAGCCACATCATATCAGGGTCGTTTTCGCCCAAACCTTTTGAACGGTTGATGGAACACTTCTGATCACCGATTTCTTTCAGTATTCCGTTCTTCTCGAGTTCAGTATAGGCAAAATACGTTTTTTCCTTACAGTTGATCTCGTACAACGGAGATTCCGCAATGTAGACATACCCTTTTTCGATAAGCGTTGGTACAAGACGGTAAAGCATAGTAAGAATAAGAGTGCGAATGTGATATCCGTCAACATCGGCATCAGTACAAATAATAACCTTGCTCCAGTTAAGGTTATCCAAATCGAAGGTGCCAAGGTTTTTCATGCGTTTGTCTTTAACCTCAACACCGCAACCCAAAACACGCAACAAGTCCATAATGATGTCTGACTTAAAGATGCGTGGATAGTCTTCTTTGAGACAGTTAAGAATTTTTCCGCGAACCGGCATAACACCTTGAAACTCTGCATCACGAGAAGTGCGAATGGCACCCGCCGCCGAATCACCCTCAACAATATAGACTTCACGGCGATCTTTATCCTTCGAACGGCAGTCGATAAACTTCTGCACGCGGTTAGCCATGTCTGTTTTCTGTTGTAAGTTAGTTTTAATGCTTTGACGCGTTTTCTCTGCATTTTCACGCGAGCGCTTATTAATAAGCACCTGCTCCATGATTTTGCTGGCAGCCTCTTTGTTCTCAATTAAATAGGTTGAGAAGCGTTCCTTAAAAAACGCCGTCATAGCCTGTTGAATAAAACGATTGTTGATGGCTTTTTTCGTTTGGTTTTCGTAGGACGTTTGCGTGGAAAAGCAATTAGTTACTAACACCAAACAATCCTGCACATCTTGCCATTTAATGGAACTCTCATTTTTGTTGTATTTCCCTTGCGCCTTGATGTAAGCGTCAAGAGTACTCGTTAGTGCGCTACGCGCGGCCTTCTCTGGTGAGCCACCGTTTTCCAGCCACGACGAATTATGGTAGTACTCCTGCATCTGGAAGATACGCGAGAAACACAAACAAGCCGTAATTTTCACGTTGTAATCAGGCAAATCTTCACGATCGCGTCCACGACGGTCGGCTTGAATGAAGAAGGGCTCAGTCAGATAGTCGGTACCTACTTTTTCCAAGACATAATCTTCGATGCCCTTGGGATAACAAAAATCTTCCTCACTAAAGCCATCCTCGCCTTCAATGCGCAAACGGAACGTAACATTGGCATTCACCACCGCTTGACGACGCATGGTTTCGCGATACCATTCATGCGGAATGTCGATTGAGGTAAACACCTCTAGGTCGGGACGCCATTTAATGGTTGTACCTGTGCGATTAGGCTCATCAGAGGGTTCGATTTGTAAAGCCTTCTTTTTTGCTCCTACAACCTTGCCTTTCTTGAAATGCAACTGGTATTTGTTGCCATCACGCCAAACGGTAACATCCATGTATTCGGAAGCGTACTGCGTAGCACATGAACCAAGACCGTTGGTACCTAAAGAAAAGTCGTAATCTCCACCTTCGTTGTTGCTGTACTTACCTCCGGCATACAACTCACAAAATACAAGCTCCCAATTGAAGCGTTTTTCCGTGGGATTCCAATCGAGCGGACAGCCACGACCATTGTCTTCCACCTGAATAGAGCCATCAGCAAACGCAGTTAGCGTAATGAGATTGCCATACCCTTGGCGCGCTTCATCAACGGCATTCGACAGAATTTCAAAAGCAGCATGCGCACAACCATCTAAGCCATCAGAGCCAAAGATAACAGCAGGGCGCAAACGAACGCGCTCTTCATCTTTCAATTGACGAATACTGTCATTACCATATTTTGCCGTGCTTTTTACCATTCTTGCTCTTTCAGTTTTCCTATCCTGTAGCCATACCGCTTCAAGCTATATCGATTCCGGCGACCTATTGTGCTGCCTCAAACTATGCCGAATCTAGCTATGCCGCTTCAAAAAGCCGTTTTCGCTTTCACCCGATTACCACTGCTCAGATGAGTCAGCTTTAGCAAGCCGCTCAAAAGAAAGTGACGGCTGAAATGTTCGGTCTAGAAACTTATCACAAAACAGGGACTAACATAACCACTATCACGCCAAATTCCATCGAACAAGCGTTCGGTGGATAGTTGAAATACCATCCAGCTCATCGCGTACCCCTGCAACAAATACATCGTAGGTTGCAAGTTATCCCAACTCATCCACCAGCTGCTGAGGATTTTCACACGTCATAAACTCGCTCATGCTGCAACCCCCAGCGGCTCCTGCACTCCTCACGTAAGGCATATTTTTTTTACTGATGCCACCAATGGCGTATACCGGCAGGTTCACACTCTGGCAAACCAGCTGCAGAAATTCCAAACCTCGAGGTTCCAATCCCCTTTTGCAATCCGTAGCAAAGATATGACCCGCCGTGATGTAGCTACACCCCTGCTGCTGAGCCTCCAGCGCATCTTCAACCGAATGACACGATGCCCCTACAACATTAAACTGCTTCTTCTCTTGCGCCGACATTTGCCGCAAAACCGGTAGGGACAAATGAATGGCATCCACTCCAAGCCGAAGCGCTACTGAAACGAAGGTATGAAGGATGCACTCCACCCCATTGGCGTGACAGATCTCGAGTACCTGTCGCGCCAAGGCTTCATACTCTTCCTCTGGCAAATCCTTCTCCCGCAGAATAATGCCTGCAGGATGCACCTTGGCGATGCGCTCTAAGCGCACCAAAAAGTTTTCTTCGCAAAGTGCTCGGTTGGTAACGCAGAAAATATCAGACATAAAGATAATCATTCAGCACAGGCTGAAGACCTTCCTTTGACATATCTGCATACATGGCTTGCAGGCTGCGGTTATCGTTAATTTCAAACTGTTCGTCGCCTTCCTGCTCACCAGACTGTTCGCCAGAGTATTTACTTTCATGGTCTCCAATACCCGTAGAAACACCCGCGGATATTTTGGTGGCGGCAATTTTTGCAATGCCATTACGGAAGGAAGCGCTCTCTCGGGAAGAAACCGTAATACCTACAAACGGCATGAAGATACGATACGCACACAACACCTGACAGAGTTGCTTTTCATGTACATCCAAAGGGTTTATTTTGCCGTTGTTGATAATAGGACGCAGACGAGGACAAGAAAGAGACATTTCAGCTTGGGGGTACTTCCGCTGCAGATAATATACGTGAAGGGCACTCGCTAGCGCATCTTTGCGAAAGTCACTCAGACCCAGCAGCGCAGAAAAGCCCACACCTCGCATGCCTCCCATCAACGCCCGCTCTTGGGAATCAAACCGATAAGGCCAAATGCGCTTGTGTCCCAATAAGTGGAGCGTTTCATACTTGTCGGTATCGTATGTTTCCTGAAACACCGTGACATAATCCACACCACATTCATGAAGATAGCGATATTCGTCAGTGTTGACGGGGTAAATTTCCACGCCCACCATGCGGAAATACTTTCGGGCCAGTTTGCAAGCTTGCCCGATGTACTCCACGTTACTCATAGCGCGACTCTCACCCGTAAGAATCAGAATTTCTTCCATGCCAGAATCGGCGATAACCTTCATCTCACGCTCGATCTGCTCCATGGTCAGCTTCATACGTTGGATATGGTTATAACAGTTGAAACCACAGTAAACACAGTAGTTTTCACAGTAATTGGCAATATAGAGCGGCGTGAACAAATACACCGTGTTGCCAAAATGTTTGCTGGTTTCTATACGAGCCCGCTGGGCCATCTGCTCCAAAAACGATTCAGCCGCCGGAGAAAGCAACGCCTTAAAATCCTCAAGCGTCACGGTTTCATGCTGCAAAGCGGTACGTACATCTTTTGCGGTGTACTCCGAAGAATCATAGGAGCTAACCTGACTCATAACTTTCTCTTGAATGTCTGAGTGAATCTGCTCCATCCCAGGCATGTATTTCATATGATTGGTTCGAGAAGAAGGGTCAGTTTCTAGCCTATGCTTCTTCTTTAGCGCTGCTGAAGAAAGAAATTCAGAGTCTACAAAAAACTGGTTTTCCATAGTGTCACCTTTAGTCGCGCAAAAATCCGGTAAGAGGATCAGAAGCAGAAGCGCCGCGCGTTAAAACACGGCCCAATCCCGCTAAATACGCCTTACGGCCCGCTTCGATTGCCTGCTTAAAAGCAGACGCCATCATAGGAAGATTTCCTGCCGTGGCCAATGCTGTGTTAGCCATGATGGCAGCAGCGCCCATTTCCATAGCCTCGCAAGCCTGAGAAGGACGACCGATGCCCGCATCAACAATCACAGGCACATCAATCTCGTCAATCAAAATCTGAATGAATTCACGGGTAGCAAGCCCTTTGTTAGACCCAATAGGAGAACCCAGCGGCATAACAGCAGCAGCACCCGCATTGACTAAGTCGCGCGCAACATTCAAGTCAGGGTACATATAGGGCATAACCACAAAACCCTCTTTTGCCAAAACTTCGGTGGCTTTAATGGTTTCCTGGTTATCGGGCAGCAAATACTTGGTGTCACGCATAATCTCGATCTTTACAAAATCACCGCAGCCTAGCTCCCGTGCTAAACGAGCAATGCGAATGGCTTCTTCGGCATTACGAGCACCAGACGTATTAGGTAACAGCGTTACACCCTCAGGAATGTAGTCCAGAATGTTCTCCTGCTCCTTGGTATTAGCTCTTCGCACCGCCAACGTAATAATTTCTGCACCTGCATCACGAACGGCAGCTTCAATAAGATTAAGCGAATACTTGCCAGACCCCAAAATAAAGCGGGAGCTGAATTCACGCCCACCGATAATTAACTTGTCTTGATGTAACACGATACTCGTTCTCTTTCTGTTGTATTAAACGATTAAGGTTCTATCTCACCCGCAAGAATGCGGATAACCATATGGGCTTCATGGGCAGCACAAGCCAAAACACGGGAAGACACCAATCCGATACCGTCATTAACGTCGCTCATGCCGTCACCACACAAATAAAAATGCTGGAATACATGACGAGTTACTATGGTGTTGGCAGAACCAAATCCCGCCATACCCGAAGAAGACAGCAAATACTTTTCTGGAAACCGCTCTAACACCCCATTAACCAGCATTGCTTTAGCCTCACTGCAGTCAAACGCCTCGCAGATAATGTCCTCTTTTTCCAGCAGTTGGGCGAAATTTTCCTCCGTAATTTTCACGGAGTTCGTAGTGATATCACAATAGGGTGCAATATCTGTCAGAGTTTCCTGTAAGGCATCAGTTTTCAGCAGGCCTAACTGCCGAACAAAATACTGCTGACGATTCAGGTTAGTAATATCCACGCGATCAAAATCAATGAGATGCAAGTGCCCCACACCTGCCCGCGCCAGCGCAATAGCGATATTGGAACCGAGTCCCCCCAATCCACACACCGCCACCCGGGCAGCGCTGATTTTTTTCTGCAATTCCGCACCATGGCGCTCACTTAGCGCCTGATACATTTCTTCCTTTGCGGGAATCACGTTAGCCACCTCCCACAAAACTAACGATTTCTAAAACATCGCCGTCCTTCAAAACCGTTTCGCCATACACCCGTTTAGGCACAATTTCCCCGTTGCGCTCAACTGCAATTCGCGCAAGGTCGTAAGAAGCCTCCTCTAAGTAGGACAACAACGTTTGTCCCGCTAAAGGCAGTTCTTCACCATTCACTCGAATCAACCGCATCTGCTCCTTCCTGCCCGTAAAAAGGGGGAGATAAAACCAAAAAAGACCGCACGAAGAAAACTACACCCGCGGTGGTGTACCCCTTCGTGCGGCCTTTGACTCACACTCTAAAAAGGATTTATACCATACTCATCTGATTGGAGCAAATTAAGTCTTACTCCAAATTGGTACACGTTGAAAAAGGAGCAAATCCAAGGCGCATTGCGCTTTGTATGACAACACCAAGAAACGCTCAATATTTCCTTAGCTCGACGCCTTCCCTAAAAAAGAAGTCAGATAAGCACATCCGAACTGCTAAATAGCCCTAAAACACTTAAAGACAGACTAGAGCGCATCGGTATCAAGCCAAACCGTAAAAGGCCCATCATTCACAAGCTCTATCTGCATGTGCGCACCAAACGAACCCGTTTCTCCGTCCCCATGTCACGCTTCACAAGACCGCAAAAATACTCATATAAACGATTGGCATCATCAGGAGAGCCTGCATCAGTAAACGAAGGACGATTGCCTCGTTTACAATTGGCATAAAGGGTAAACTGACTCACTACCAACACCTCACCACCAACATCGGTGAGGCTCAAATTGGTTTTACCGTTCTCGTCGTCAAAGATGCGCAGACGAGAAATTTTACTCCATAGTTTTTCCGCATGAGCCTCGGTGTCGTCGTGGCCAACACCGAGCAAAATAACATACCCATTTTCAATTTTCCCAATAGTTTCTTTTTCAACTGTTACACGCGCACGTTCAACGCGCTGAATAAGAGCTCGCATCACAAATTCCTTACTATCAAAAGGGTATTACTCTTGAGGCACCTGTTGCTTAGTTGGCTCGTTCTGTTCTTTTTCACGATACCAAGCCGCCAACTCAGCTCCCGGCATAGGTTTAGCGTAGAAAAAGCCTTGAATGCGATCGACACCATAAGACAACGCCGTTTCCGCCTGCTCTTTCGTCTCAATGCCCTCGGCAAGAACATTTTGTCCCAACTCGTGAAAAAGAAGCGTGAGCATTTCGACCATAAGGCAACTTTTTCGCTCACAAGGAAGCCCACTCACCAAGCTGCGATCGAGTTTTACCGCTTCAAATGGCATGTTGGTTACCATGGAGAAGTTCGAATAGCCCGTCCCAAAATCATCAAGCATAAAGCTAAGCCCAGAGGAACATGCCTCCTCCATAGCCAAGCATACAGAATCCTCATTTTCCGCAATCGTGCGCTCGGTTATCTCGATTTTAATCCGAGAAGGATCAACCTTGTGTTTTTCAAGAACCCGCAAAATACGTTGAACAAGATCGTCTTGAAGAAGCTGACACGTGGTGAGATTGATTGAGACGGATTTCAGCCCAGGAGCTTCCCCACTTCCAAGAAGACGGCACGCGTCTTCCAAAACTAGCCACGACAATGAATCAATCAAACCATTGCGTTCTGCCACAGGAATAAATTCGCCTGGCGAAATACGATTACCTTCACTGTCTGTCATTCGCAGTAGCGCTTCAGCGGAATCAAACGATTGTGTCTCTCTATAGAACACCGGCTGATACCACACCTCAAAGGTGCCCATACGAAGGGCACGCTTAATAGCATGCTCCAGTTCTTCCTCTCGCTCATAGCGACGAATAATGACCGAATCATAGCGTACAAGTTTCCTATGCTCATCCTTAGCCACCTGCACGGTGTAATCCAAGTGTTCGACAGCTTCTTCAAGCGTCCACTCTTCGCCTCGGTTACAAATCTCAGCCAAACAATATTGCACCCATACCGTACCTTCGCCCAAACACCATTTGCCGTCCATTAACTTTTTGATGCGATTAATGCGCTCCTCTTGCACATCTTCAGAGGCTGCTGGCATAAACAACAAAAATTCAACGCTGTTATAGCGGAAGCACCTTCCCTCAGGCATCAATTTTTGCAACTTATCAGCGATAAGAAATAGCAGTGCATCACCGTTGTTGTGTCCATAAATGTGGTTGATCTGAGCAAAATGCCGAAGAGCAACCACGACAATTTGGTAGTCTCGCTTGCTAGCCGCACACAGCTCAAGCTCACTGGAAAAGCTTCGGCGATTAAAAACTCTTGTCAAAGCATCAGTTTCGATGCGAATGTTCAAGAAATTAATAAAGCACATCAAATTAATTATCATGGCAATAGTGCCATTCAAAAGCAGGTCTTTATAGCAAAGCTGATATAAAACAAGAAGCACAACCACTAAAGGTGCTGCAATTATTATTTGTCGCACCGCCCCACTAACGTTGTGACGGTTCCGGAAGAAACAAAACGCAACTAAGAATGCACCATAAAGAGGAACAAAGTACACCAATGATCCCCATTGCCCTCGCTGATACACTCCCCCGTCATTGATAAAAAAGAAAAAACCCTCTTGCACGTTAATAATGAGCAGAATCGAAAACGCTACCAGCACTGCCACAAGACTGACAAACGCATACAATCTACCCCGTTTATCAAAAACAAACTCGTAAATCCTACAAACAAAGAAAAGAGCGATTGTGCAAGATGTGACAATTGAGACGAAACAATACACAGTATTGAGCGCATAATTTAACGCGACAGGAAGGTGATCGCCCTCCCCAACAACAGCAACAGCTGCAATATCAAGAATAATCATTGTCGCCGTTAGGCAAAGACAAATCCAGAAATGAGTACGGCGTTTAGAAGAAGGTTGTTCCAGATCAAAATAAAAAACGCCAATAATAACCGTAACGATAAGAGCTAGGTATTCAGAAACGAGACACCACTCGGTCATAGCGCTCCAATCCGTTACATATCTTTACCGTTATCTAAAAACCACACGGGTAACTTAGCATACTTGTCGCGATGTAAAAAGAAGAAAGATAGTTTTAATCACCACGAATCGGCGCGTTTCAGCTACAGGCAAAACATCGAGCAAGATACCAAACAGAATAACGGAAGTTAAAACACAAAAATGAGCTAAAAAGTAGAGGCTAAAGCCCACGATAGATAAAAAAGATAGATACCTTTACTTTAGCCCTTTCCTTTTTCACCAAAAGACTGATGCAGCAAGAGCTAATAAACGAATTAGTTCGCTTTAATGAACCTGCATGATAAAGATTTCAAACAAAGCCACAATTATCAAAGTTGCAAAGTTATATGCCTCAAAACGCGCAATAAATGCACCGTTGTTGCCCAAACCTGATTTCTGATACTGACGCAAAGTGATAAGCGTAGCCAACGAAGCGATTGGCGTGCCTACCGCACCTACATTGGTCCCCAAGACAATGCCCGCCCAGTCGTTAGAAAAATGACTGAGAATAATCGCACTGGGAACATTACTGATAATCTGACTACTCACCAATGAGGTGATAAAAGCACCGCAAGAATCAAGCACGCTCTCAAAGAAGCTCGATATTGCGGGAATCTGTGCGATATTTCCGCTGAAAATAAAGAAACAAACGAATGTCATAACAAGTGCGTAGTCCGTTTTGGCAAATACCCGCCTGTCAGTAATGGCAAGTACCACCACAATAACCACCATGCCCATAAGAAAGGGCACCACGTCAATCGTCATTGCAATGCAAAGTACAAATAAAACCACGTAGATCACAACACGAGGCTTAGACAAACGTACACTTTCAGGCTTCTTGTAGTGAAATTCCGCTTTCTTTACGAAAAAGCAACGCACTAAAAGAAGAGATGCTGACAGAATAAGGGGTGGCGCCATAACCGCAATAAAATCACCAAAATCAACCCCGAACAAGGAATACAAATACAAGTTGTGCGGATTACCAAACGGCAGCAACATTCCGCCCGAATTAGCGGCAAGGGTTATAGCGATAAAAGCAAAAGGGATCTCCGATTCACGATTAACCGATTTCAAAAGTATCAACGCAAGCGGTAGCACGGTAACTAAAGTCATATCATTAGAAAGAAACATAGAACAAACAAGCGACACCAGCACCAGAGCAACCACTAAGGTACGCGTGCTTTTCGCGTGTTCCGCCAAGGAATGGGCCACAAATTCAAGAAGCCCCGACGAATCGATAGCGGCAATTACCGCAAGAATGCTGAACAGACACGCAAGAGTGTGCCAGTTAAAGTAATCTAAGTATTCGATAGAAGGCGGCACAAAAAACATCGTGACCAGCGCCGCAAGCGCCGAAATTACCAGCAGTGGATTATGCGCAAGTGCGCGCTGTGCCGCACGCTCAGCCGAACGTGCCCGCATACCCACAAGATGCACGCCATGGTGCTTTTTATCTAGCTCGTCGATATGTTCACTAAACAGCTTCATGAACTTATTCTACGCTTATAAGGCGCATATCTGTTTGTTTTGCTTTACTAAAAGCTACAAGCAAGCGTCGAAGAAGCTAACATTATGCAACATCGGTTCGATCTAGCACCTACATCAGTAGTTGCTCTTTTAGAAATGAACATGTAGCCGCAATAATGTCCGGTATTTTATAGTTTTGCGGTTATAACCAGAAAAACTTTTATAAATACTGTACTTTTGCGGTTTGTAACCTCAAGTATTTGCTTTAATTTGCTCGAGAGCACGACTGTGATTTCATGCAACTTGTTGACAAATCAACAAACATAGGTTTTACTGTTCGACCGTTGATAAATCAACAACCTACTACAGAAAGGCATCATGGAAGAACGCTTCGAAACCTTCACCATTCTTATCAACAGAATCAACCGCAACATTCGAAAGATTAAAAATCAAGAAATGGCGGCGTATAACCTAAAAAGCATCCATGTATCGTGTTTGTATTATTTAAGGTTATCAGGCAACTTGACTGCAGCAGAACTAAGTGAGCGCTGCGAAGAAGACAAAGCGGCCGTTTCGCGAGCGCTTGATTATCTTGAGCGTGAAGGCTATCTCGAAGCTCCCACTAAAAGCCCTAAACGCTACAAACGCCCCCTAGTACTTACCGAAAAGGGCGAGCAAGCAGGAGATGTAATCGTGAGCAAAATTGACCAGGTTCTGCGTGAAGTTGACGACAGCCTCACTCATGACCAGCGCGAAGTTTTCTACCAGAATCTGACCGCAATTAGCAACCAGCTCGATGTCATCGCTCAAAAATCCGCTCAGCTCTAGCCGCTCAACACTCCAGCGCTAACCATCCAATTCCTCAACGGAATTTCTTTAGCGGAATCGTTCAGTGTCGGCGAGCTAAGCACCCAACACCCCAACCCATCCATCCAGCACGAGTTAAAAAGAGAGTCCCCCTGTGTTTTTTCCCAAGAAAGTTTTCTGCCGTACCTTCCAGCTCGGCTTTCGTGCCGCGCTTCCCGTTTTACCCTACCGCGAACCTGTAATCATTAACTCATGTGCTGATTTAGGTCGAACCCTCAAAAAAGAAGGCGCAACTCACGTGCTTATTGTCACCGACCGCGGCATTGTCGAGAATGGTATTTCCGGCCTCCTAGAAGCAGCACTCAACAGATTCGGCATTCCTTATACCATCTACGATAAAACGCTCCCTAACCCTACCGTTGAACATGTTGAAGAAGCACTGAGCCTTTACCACCAAAACAAGTGCGATGCAATTATCGCAATAGGCGGCGGTTCGTCCATGGACTGCGCTAAAGCGGTAGGAGCGCGCGTTGCCTACCCCAATAAAGCACTCGCACAAATGAAGGGTGTTCTGCGCGTATTAAAGAAAACGCCCACGATCATTGCCATTCCTACCACCGCAGGCACAGGAAGCGAAGTAACTTTAGCCGCCGTTATTACCGATGTACACGAACACCACAAGTACGCCATTATGAGCTTTCCGCTTATCCCCGACTATGCGGTGCTTGATGCAAGTCTTACCTATTCGCTACCAAAGCACCTTACCTCTACCACTGGCATGGATGCGCTCACACATGCTGTGGAAGCATATATCGGACGCTCCACTACCAAACAAACGCGCACGTTGGCGCTTGAAGCCACCAAACTAATATTTGACAACATCGAGCACGCCTACGAATGTGGCACAAACCACGAAGCGCGAAAGAATATGCTGCATGCAGCCTACAAAGCAGGCATTGCGTTTTCCATGTCGTACGTGGGTTACATTCATGCCATTGCGCATTCTCTTGGTGGTCAATATGGCGTGCCTCACGGCTTAGCAAACGCTGTTACCATGCCCTATGTTTTGGAGGCATACGGCGATGCAGCGCATCGGAAGCTTCATGAACTTGGTGTGGCAGCGGGCGTATGTAGCGCAGATGAAACCGATGCTGAAGGCGCGCATAAATTCATCGAAGCTATCAAAGAACTTAACGCCAAAATGAACATTCCCACGAAAATCAGCGGAATAAAACGTGATGATATTGAACATTTGTCGCATACCGCCGAAAAAGAAGCTAACCCCCTCTACCCTGTACCTAAGCTTATGACAGCGCAAGAGCTTGCAGATCTCTATGCTGAAATTGCAGATTGGAGCCAATAATGACGAGCGAAGAAATTCAGGTAATTCTTGAAAAGCAACGTGCGTTTTTCAACAGCGGCGCTACTATTTCCGTTGACTTCCGCATTGCTGCGCTGCGCAAGCTTTATGCTGCTATTCGCACACATGAAGATGAAATTCACGCGGCACTCACAGCAGATTTAGGCAAGAGCAACTACGAAGGCTTCATGTGCGAAAGCGGACTAGCGCTTACCGAAATCTCGTACATGATTAAACATACGCGCAAACTCGCGCGCTCCAAAACAGTACACACGCCACTTGCTCAATTCGCCTCGCACAGCTTCACTCAAGCCGTGCCGTATGGAAACACGCTTATTATGAGCCCTTGGAACTACCCGTTCCTTTTAACTATCGATCCGCTTGCCGATGCCATCGCCGCAGGTAACACGGTAGTTTTGAAGCCGAGCGCCTATTCACCAGCAACCAGCAAAATAATCGCAACCATCGTTTCAGAGTGTTTTCCGCCAGAATACGTAGCCATAGTAACAGGTGGGCGCGCTGAAAACACCGCATTGCTTAAACAGAAGTTCGACTTCATTTTCTTCACCGGCAGTCAAACCGTAGGAAAAGAGGTGCTTCGCCACGCCGCCGAACATCTCACCCCTGTCGTGCTTGAATTAGGCGGCAAAAGCCCCTGTATCGTAGACGCGAGCGCAAACGTCAAACTTGCTGCCAAGCGCATTGTGTTCGGTAAATTTTTGAACTGCGGCCAAACCTGCGTGGCACCCGACTACATTCTGGTCGAACGCAGCATACGCGACCAACTCATCACTGAGCTTAAACGACAGATTGAACTTCAATTTGGAAAGAACCCGATCGAAAACACCGATTATGGCAAGATCGTCAATCAAAAACATTTCGAGCGTTTATGCAGCTTGATCGATACTAACAAAGTAGTATACGGCGGACAAACTGATGAAACATCCTGTCGAATTGCACCGACCGTCATGGACGGTGTTGTGGCAGAAGATGCCGTAATGGGCGAAGAAATTTTCGGTCCTCTTTTGCCCGTTCTTACCTTCGATTCATTTGACCAGGTAGTGCGTGGTTTGCAAAACAAGGCTAAACCGCTCGCAATGTATTTGTTCTCGAGCAATAAAAATCACATAAACCAATATAGGCGCGAGCTAAGTTTTGGCGGCGGCTGTATCAATGATGTAGTAATTCACCTAGCCACCAGCGAAATGGCATTTGGTGGCGTAGGAGAAAGCGGCATGGGCGCCTACCATGGCAAACGTGGGTTTGAGGCATTTTCCCACCTCAAATCCATCGTCGATAAAAAAACCTGGATAGATTTACCCATGCGTTATCAGCCTTATACGAGCAAGCTATACAACAAGCTGCTGCATGTTTTCTTGCGATAGCGAATCGTGAACTACTTAGCTCTATTCCAAAACGGAATACACCTAAAACGTTCTTTCTGTTCGGATAGCTTTTTCGGGGTAGCTTTTATCGGGACAGGTTTTCCTGCAGGCGCTTTTCTTGAGCGTCTTTATTGAAGCGTTTTGTTGGGTCAACTTTCCTTGCAGGCAGCTTTTTTCAGGGCAGCTTCCTAAAGCAGCCCTGAAATATCTACATCCAGTTCGCCGCGCACGGCCTTTTCGACCGTTTCGAATGCAAGGGCATGGTCCTCATGACTTGCCATACCTGAAATAGTAAGCGTGCCAACCATGCCGGCACCTTTAATACGCAAAGGGAAGCACCCGCCCGCCGGCGCATAATCCTCATAGGACATTCCACGCCACTCCAGCGGATGAACCCCCTGTTCACACCAACATTCCCAGTAATATGAACTACCGTTAGTGGCGTATGCAATGTTTTCCTTACGACGAATCCAGTTGTCGCTTTCAGGCTTTGTCCCTGCCATCGAAAACGCGAAGAGCGTGCGACGGTTCAAGGTGATACGGGTTGCAACAGGCTTTCCCATCTCGCGAGCCCGACGAATTACATATAGTCCCATCTGGAGAGCAAGTTCTTCATCGATACGTTCAAATTCATAAGCGGTTTCCTGCGCCTGAATAGAATCCATCAGCACCTGAATATCGTTAGTTTCCTCCATAACAATCCCCCCACTGTTTTGGTTCCTTACTTATTCTTATTTTCTCAGAAATAACCCACTTTACTCTTCACGTAAAGCTTTAGGCAAAGGAATAGCAGAACCGATCAAGGCGGCAACAAGCATCACAGCAATGCCCTTTAACGGAAAGCACATCACGAGAAGCAAAGCAGCCATAACGGGCTGACGCATTACAGCACCCATCAAAGCAGCAGTACACGCAGCCACACAAAATACGGGTTCAGCCCCCGTAAGCACGGCAAAACCGTAACCTAAGCTAATGCCGGAAAAAATGAGAGGAAAGAAATGTCCGCCGCACCAACCTAAATTAATGCACGTAGGAGTGATGGCACATTTGATAAGACCAGTCACGATAAGCGCCACGGCAGGAATTACCACATAGTCTTCCATGAGGTAATGTATTTGAGCTTCACCTGCGAACATGGTATAAGGCAGCACCATGCCACATACCGCCAGAAGAGCACCCGCAAGCACCGCCTTCACAACAGGACGCTGTCCAAGATTCTTCGAAACACATTTGGACCCTCTGTTCGCCGCGTAATATACCCAACCGCATGCCGTACCCGCAAGCGCCAGCGGAATAAGCCAGGTAAGTTCAAAGGCTCCCACCTCTACCGAAGAAAAACGGGGTAATCCGCAACCTGATCCAAACACTTCACCCAAAACAAGAAATGAGCCTAGTGCACCCACTATGGCACAAAAATACACAATGGCCTTCTGTGCTTTTGGAAGCTTAATGTCCATATCACCTTCGGCGCCGTCCGCTGTACCAGAAAGCGGAGCCACAAAACCATAAAATGGTGCCGTAAACACCGCGGTAAGTGCCGCCTGAGTACCCGCAATAGTAAGCGCACGGATATCTGCCCCAAAGCGACGCATCCTATCACCCACCCAAGTACACAAGCCCGCAATAACGCCCGTAAGACCTGCTTCTGGACCTACACTCCCGCCGAACAACAATGGCAGCAATGCAGCGAAGGATAGTCTGCCTATCTGGCTATAGTCATAACGCCCCGTTTCCTTCACGGTGGCCATAACTTTGTTCAGCTCTTCAGGCTGGACCTTTACCTTCTTTGTGTATAAGCCAATAATGATGCCGCCCAATACACATACCAACAAAGGATATGGAATAAATCCGAAAGACCCTTGGCTAAGAATGGGAAATATATCAGCAGTAAGGGCGCCAAGCCACGCGGGTACCGTACTCCACAAAAAGCTGATGCCCTTATCCATCAGAAAGAAGAACAGCCACACAAAAGCACCCGCTAAGGCACCCGTAACTAAAACACAAACAAGAAAAATTATGCGATTTACCGGTTTGGCGAGGTTTGGCACGAATCCTCCGAAAACAAAACGTGTAATGGAAGCAGTATAACGCGAGATACTTCTGCTTGCCGCCATTATCTTGTCTGAGCCTGGACAATACCCTCCGGCTCCGTTGTCCGGGGTGGACAACGGAGCCGGAGGGTATTGTCCCATTCCATGAATGATGTATCTTTGAACTCATATATAGCTTTCACTATCGCTATTATTAAAGAGAAACAACACCTTTTTTTCTTTCATCTTGAAGGGAACTCTTATGTCAAACACCTGGAACCCTGACACTTACACAACAGATTTCTCATTCGTCTTCCAGTATGGTAGCGATGTCGCAAAACTTGTTGATGTCAAACCGGGTTCTAGCGTTCTTGATCTTGGCTGTGGCAATGGAGTTCTCGCTCACGATTTCAGTAACCGCGGAATGCACGTAATCGGAATAGATCGTTCGCCAGAATTTGTTACCACAGCACGAAAGAACTATCCTGATCTCACTTTCATAGAAGCTGATGCAACCAACTTTTCTCTCGAAGAGCCAGTAGATGCCGTCTTTTCGAACGCAGTACTCCACTGGATTGCACGCGAAAATCATCCCAAATTGCTTTCTTGTGTACATAAAGCTTTGAAACCAGGTGGGCAGTTCGTCTTCGAGTGCGGAGGCTTTGGTAACAACGAAAAAATTCATGAGGCGCTTAAATGCGCCTTTGCCAATCATGGCTTTAAGTATCATTTCCCTTTTTATTTCCCAACCATTGGTGAGTATACAGCACTTTTAGAACGCGCGGGATTTCTTCCAACATACGCCATACTTTTTGATCGCCCAACACCCCTTAAAGGCAATGACGGTATGGAGAATTGGATTAGGATGTTTATTAAAAAGCCTTTTGATGTCGTTGCCAACGATAAAGAAAAAAACACTATTATTACCGAGGCCGTCGACATCCTTCGAGCCGACCTCTGTCACAATGGATCCTGGGTTGCCGATTACGTGCGTCTGCGCATGAAGGCGTACACAAAGGAATAATCTAATAGATGAAACAATTTATAATTGGGATGCCTTACAGCCAAGATATCCCACCACAAAATCCAGTGCTATCGCAAGTATCGAAACCCATAACGAATCGAAAAAGTCTATAAAAACGCTGCTTTTTTCTGACGCAGACACGTGTCTTGCTTTAGGCTAGTGTCCGCATTGTTTTTTGCCCCAAATACGGGGATTATCGTCCAATTTAGAAGGAACTATATGTCAAGCTTGCAAGAAGAAATTGCCTCAAGACGTACCTTTGCCATTATTTCGCACCCAGACGCCGGCAAAACAACCCTTACCGAAAAACTCCTGTTGTACACCGGCAGCATCCAAACTGCTGGCTCAGTAAAAGGCAAGAGTGGCTCAAAACATGCTGTTTCCGACTGGATGGATATCGAAAAAGAACGCGGTATTTCTGTAACGTCTTCGGTGTTGCAGTTTAACTATGAAGGCTGCTGCGTAAATATCCTTGACACTCCTGGTCACCAAGACTTTTCCGAAGACACCTACCGCACCCTAATGGCCGCCGACGCTGCCGTTATGGTCATCGATGCTGCAAAAGGCGTCGAAGCCCAAACCAAAAAACTTTTCAAGGTTTGCACGCTCCGCCATATCCCTATTTTCACGTTCGTAAACAAGCTTGACCGCGAAGCGCGGGATCCGTTCGAGCTCATGGAAGAAATTGAAACGGTCCTTGGCATTGGCACCTATCCCATGAATTGGCCAATTGGCTGCGGAATAAACTTTCGCGGCGTGTTCGATCGCCAAACACGCAAGGTCATTGCTTTCGATAGCGACGGTCGCGGCAATTCTGCTAAAAAAGTTCAAGAAATCGAAGCCGAACTGGGCGATGAAGCACTTGACGAGCTCATCAGAAAAGACAACCACGAAAACTTAATGGACGATATTGAGCTTTTAGATGGTGCAGGCGACGAACTCAATTTAGAAGATGTCCGCAGCGGAAAACTTTCTCCTGTGTTTTTCGGCTCAGCTCTTACAAACTTCGGCGTTGAACCATTTTTGAAGGGCTTTCTTGAACTCGCTTCCACCCCGCGCCCCTATAACGACTGCCTTACCGATACCCTAGTCGATCCAATGTCGGATGCGTTTTCAGGCTTTGTATTCAAGATTCAAGCGAACATGGACAAAAACCATCGTGACCGCATTGCCTTTTTGCGTATTTGTTCGGGCAAATTTGAGCGCAGCATGGAAGCATTTCATGTGCAGGGCGGCAAGAAGCTCAAGCTTGCCACAGGCACCTCGCTCATGGCAGATGACCGCGCCATCGTAGACGAAGCATATGCCGGTGACATCGTTGGCCTGTTTGACCCCGGTATTTTCAGTATTGGCGACACAGTATGCACTGCAAAACACAAGGTGCAGTTCCCCGCCATTCCCATGTTTGCTCCCGAAATGTTTGCGAAAGTTTCCCAGGTGAACACCTTAAAACGCAAGCAATTCGTTAAGGGCATGGAAGAACTTGCCCAAGAAGGCGCTATCCAAATCTTTCGCGAACTAGGTGCAGGCATGGAAAGCGTTATCGTGGGCGCTGTAGGCGTGCTGCAGTTTGAAGTGCTTGAACAACGCCTGAAAAATGAATACAACGTGGAAGTGCGTAGACAAGGACTTCCCTTCTCCATCATCCGCTGGGTTGCCAACCCTGAAGAAGTTGATGTCCCCAAGCTTACCCTTACGCACGACACCCTTCGTGTAGAAAACATGCGGGGCGAAAAACTTCTACTGTTCACCAGCGAATGGAACCTGCGTTATTGCGTCGACCATAACCCCAACTTAGAGCTTTCAGAGTTCGGAAACGTGACGTTCAAATAAGATAAAACTCACCTTTTCCAAAGTTTTTTCTTGACAATCCAGGTTTCGTGCAATTAAAGTGCACCTAGGTTGACAACCAAATACACCTAAACCGTTGAAGCGGGAGTAAAAGCGACTAACGCGCACACAGAGAGTTCGAGTAGCTGAGATTCGAGCAGTAGCAGGTCGCCACAATGGGCCGCAGAGGGCGCAGTTAAGCTGCGACGTAAGGACCACGTAAGTGTCCAGGATGTGATGGCATCCGAAAAGAGCACCTCGTAAAGAAGTGAATCAAGGTGGCACCGCGAGTTTTATAAGTAAACCCGTCCTTGAAAAGCATGTTTGCTGTTTAAGGACGGGTTTTTTCGTCCCAGACACAGGCAGGCAAACCATCATGAGATGCAGGCCACGGCCAAGGTCCTAGTCTCACCAACAAGCCATCAGATACGCAAAGGGCGTATCTGCACTAGCCGAAAGGACGATGAACAATGAGCAACGAAACCACCCAGACCGAACCCTATCGCCTTTACCTGCGCGAGGATCAAATTCCCACCCAGTTCTATAATGTTCGTGCCGACATGCCCGAAAAGCCCGAGCCCATGCGTCTTCCCAATGGAAAAGTCGCTGAATTCGATGATATTCGCCCCGTATTTTGTGACGAACTCGTACGCCAAGAACTCGATGATGACACCCGCTATGTTGATATCCCCGAAGGTGTTCGCGAGATGTACAAAGTCTACCGCCCCTCCCCTCTTTGTCGCGCTTACAACCTTGAGCGTGCACTCGGCACACCCGCTAAAATCTTCTACAAGTTTGAAGGAAACAACACCTCAGGCTCTCATAAACTCAACTCCGCACTTGCACAGGCATATTACGGTGCTCAGCAAGGATTAAGCACAATCACCACCGAAACGGGTGCTGGTCAATGGGGCACCGCGCTTTCCGAGGCAGCCGCACATTACGGTTTGGATTGCGAAGTCTTTATGGTTAAATGCTCGTACGAACAAAAGCCCTTCCGTCGCAACATTATGCAGACCTTCGGAGCAAACGTAACGCCTTCTCCCTCAGATACAACCGAAATTGGCCGCAAGATGCTCGCCGATAACCCCGCTTCCACCGGTTCTCTTGGTACCGCTATCTCCGAAGCTGTGGAAAAAGCCTTGCACGTACCCGACAATCGCGGCCGCTATCAGCTCGGCAGCGTACTCAACCAGGTTGTGCTACACCAGTCCATCATCGGCCTCGAATCTAAAACCGCACTTGAAGAACTCGGAGAATATCCCGATGTTGTCATTGGCTGCGCGGGCGGAGGCAGTAATGTAGGTGGTTTGATGAGCGCCTTCATGAAAGACAAGCTTGACGGCACGCATCCCGATACCGATTTTATCTGCGTTGAACCGGCAAGCTGTCCCTCTATGACGCGCGGACGCTACGCCTACGACTTTGCCGACACGGGCCAAACCTGCCCTCTGTGCAAGATGTATACGCTCGGTAATGGATTTATTCCTTCCGCAGACCACGCTGGCGGCCTGCGCTATCACGGCATGAGTCCCATTGTTTCCAAGCTTGTTCACGATGGTTACGCTCGCGCGGTAAGCGTTAAGCAAACCGAAGTCTTTGAAGCAGGTGTACAGTTTGCTAAGCTCGAGACCATTTTGCCTGCACCAGAAAGTTCTCACGCTATCAAGGTAGCAATCGATGAAGCCCTTAAGTGCAAAGAGACCGGCGAAGAGAAAACTATCCTGTTTGGTCTTACGGGCACTGGCTACTTCGACATAATGGCCTACGACGCCTTTATCAATGGCAAGATGGAAGACCACATTCCTACCGATGAAGAACTCGAGGCAGGATTTGCAACCATTCCTGCAGTAGAAAGCATCCAAGCTGCAGGTGGCCTCCCGCTGGAATAACAAACAAAACAACAAAACAATACACTGCTTTGCGTATGCCTCTACCTGAACACAACAGCAATAACGGCACCAGCCACTAGGTTGGTGCCGTTATCAACAATTAAACACTACATAAGTTAGCAATACCCAATGAAACACTCTCTCTCTCGCACTCAGAGAAAACAAAGCCCTTGCATGGAATCCAAACCTATACACATTCGTACGTATTCGCAACTCCTACCAATAGCAACAAAATACCGGGAAGATAACCTTCACAGAGCTAATCGTTGCACAATCCAGACCAACAAACCTCAAAACCTCTCACCCCGTTCACGGAGCCAGTAACCAATATCGCTTTTTTTCAAAGGCGAATTGAGTAATCTAGTTACCGATAATACATGCTCTACGAGAGGACACTCCCATGGCTATTGAAAAAGTTGTTGTAGCAGGTGGCGGCGTTTTAGGCAGCCAAATTGCCTTCCAGACCGCATATTGCGGTTTCGATGTGACTATTTGGTTGCGCAGTGAAGGCTCAATTGGACGCACACAACCAAAAATCGATAGCGTATATAAATCGTATATTGAAGCCATCGAAGGAATGGCGGATGGCAGCGGTGCTTGGTGTGCTGGTATTGCCGATTCCAATGCCCCTTTCAACAAAGAAGCTTGTTTAGCTAAGGTCGAACAAGCCTACAAAAATCTCAAGCTTGAACTTGATATGGCCAAAGCAGTTTCCGATGCGGATCTTGTCATTGAATCCATGTCAGAAGACCCAAAGGCCAAAATCGATGTCTACCAAAAACTAGCTCCGCTTTTGCCGGAAAAAGCCCTTCTAGCTTCCAATTCTTCCACGCTCTTGCCAAGCCAATTCGCAAAGTTCACAGGTCGTCCTGAAAAATACGGCTCACTGCACTTTGCTAATTCCATCTGGAAAAACAACACCGCTGAAGTAATGGGTCATGACGGCACGAGTAAAGAAACCTTCGAGAAATTGATGGAGTTTGCAAATCAGATTCGTATGATTGCGCTACCTGTGCGCAAGGAAAAGAGCGGTTACTTACTTAACTCTATGCTTGTACCATTTCTTCTTTCTGGCCTGGACCTATGGGCAAGCGGCGTAAGCGACCCTAAGAGCATTGACATCGCATGGGAGCACGGTACGGGAGCACCAAAAGGACCTTTTCGTATCATCGACACCGTTGGCTTGCCTACCGCATATAACATTGTGTTGCAATTCCAAAGTGTCCCCGGCCTTCTAAACCCTCTGTTTAAAAAGATGATGCTTCCCTATAACTACAAAACCATGGCTAAACTTCTCAAGGAAATGATCGATAAAGGAGAAAGCTTTTACTAGGATTAGAACCCTCACAACACCATCCTGCTAAAGCTCAGAATCGTCCGAGGTCAATTATGTGTTAGCTTCGGACGATTCTCTTTTTAACAAACCGCAAAAATAAGTACATAAGCAGCAATGAGACTTGAGTTGTATGGTATTTTGGCATGTCAGTTATCATTACCCTTGCTCTGCCGCTCACTTCTTTTCAGTTAAACAAATTGAGGCAGCATCTCTCTAGATACTGCATCGTAAAACCCTTTTGTACAACTGCGCTTATCTTTATATTGCGCGCTATTTATTCCTTCCTACAGCTTATGCTTGCGCGAGGCAAACAAACCCGTAAAAGCAGTGAATGCCGCCACGATTGCCGCTACAATACCGAGCCCACCGTTGGCATCGCCTGTTTTTACCAACCCAAAAGACCCAGCTGACTTATCTGCAGCAGAAAGCATAGCATTTGCAGACTCACTTGCAGACCCCTCATCATCAAACGCTGGTGTTACGGGTTCGCCTTTCTCAATAACTACCGTGCGGGCGATTTCATCACTTTCCCATGAATCAATCGCGCCAGTTCCTGCAACACCAATAACCTGACCGAGCTCGCAATAAGACCCACTATTTCCATCATGATTCCACTCATCAAACAGTTTGAAATCACACACAACGCCGCCTTCGGGCACAAGGATCTTTGACCCTCCCGTGATAGTAATCGTACTTGAGGGCACCGATCCAGGACTAGCACTGGATACACCATTAACCGCAATAACAGCAGCGCCCTTACTTGTAGCCTTTACGGCAGAATTGTCAATCAAAATAGATCCACCCGCATGTTCACTTCCACTGAGCGAACTAATACCATAAGAGACGCTATAAGGGGTGCTCGAATCCGAGAACACATCAACGAAAGAGTCTTTAATGATGACGTGGGATTGATCATCTGTTGTATAAGCATAAATTCCCGTTGCAAAGCCCAATTCCAGTTCGGTATTAATTGATACATTCGAACCATTAACGATGCTGACAGTTGTTGGAGCTCCTTTAGTTCTTGTGTAAATTCCATCATTAACAGTTGCCTTGTCAGACGCAGTGATAGAAAGCTTGGAGTTGTCAATTGTGACGTTACCTCCTTTATTGGGAATATCATCAAGACCATGGGTGTAGCGCAAACCATCCTCTACCGTTGTATCAGGCACGCCATTTGTTGTCTCAATCCCAGAAGCACCCAAACGCGTATTACCAGCCTTGTTTACTTGAATGGTCACATCAGCCCCATCTTTAATGACGACATCTCCACCATACGTTGAAATTCCGATCGTTGAGGGAAGTTCATTTCCGTCACTTTTAACGTTCCCCGTTGCATTTACATTTACCTTTGAGCCCGAAATAGTTACATCCCCACCTGCTTCACCGTCGCCTGTTGCCATAATCACATCGGTATCGGCAGTGGCATTAAGGGTGCCCTCCCCTTGGATGGTAAGATTTCCCTGATCAACAGTGAGTGCACCGGCGTTGTTTTCGGGCGCAGCATTGTTGGTAACACTATTTTCTCCCGCCAGGTTAACCACCAAATCACCCTGGGCGCTAATAGGTCCACCCATGTAGCCATTCAGATTTAGATCATCCTGGCCATCCCACATCCAGCCCGTACCCGATGCCCCTGTGGTTTTGTCCGAATACTGCGTTCCATCAACATTTACCCAATCGGCTGCAAACGCCAAATTCGGACACATGAGGGCCGCACTAATCACCACCGCTGCCGCCATTGCCGTTGCTCGCCGCGGTAAACCCGAACGAATATCTACCCCAAAACGCTGACGCTCCGCATGTTTTCCGTATGATCCATAGGCTAAGCCTTTCGAAAAGAGAGTCGTCTTTGATTGTCTGTCCATAACGCATCCGCCTCCTTTTTCTTTCACCCTCAACAAAACTATGCGTTTTTCGATTCCCTCCCATATGCATCAATCGCTCAAAAAAATACTCGGGAATACCAGTGATGAGCGCCCTGCAACAAGAAAAGAATCCACCAATTGGATTGTTTCGGATTTACCCGCACAGGAATAGGTTCGTATATATGTACAAACTTGCTAACCTGGTGTTTTAATTGTTACTCAATGAATTGTTCTTCCAAAATCGTAAAAAAGCCAAACCATACACCCATCGAGAAAGATGTTTTTCACCTCGATGAAACCTCGAATATCAGTTTGGTTATACAATCAAACACGTACGTTTTACTCATCACGAACCCGAAAGAACCGCCTGTGCCCTCGTTTAATGCAAAATTACTTCGATCGATTGCTGGACTTGCTCTCTTCACGTTCACTTTCTTAGGAAGTGAATTTTTCTTTGATCGACAGATGGGACTCCTCGCTTCTGCAGAACAAGTTGTTTCTGCTCAAGCGGCAATTCTTGGAGCAAGCGTTGTTGGTTTTCTGGCCTATGCGGGTATTTCAAAGGTTTTTAAGAAACAAATTCAACAAATCATTGTTTCAGCAATTGAAGCAGCGGGAATCATACTTTGTCTTTTTGTTATAGCAACCTCAAACGACATTGCCACCATGCAAACGCTTGGATGCATTGGCTTTTTCTTGTTTGGTTGCCTAGGAGCGGAAGCTTACTGGAATATGGCATACCTCTTTCACAGAAGTCCATCACTTGCAAAAGGTGCAGCATCAGCCTATTCCGCAGGTATTCTTCTTCAATTCGCTAACAACCTTATTATCCCCTCAGGAATGCCTGAAACTATTGCCTTAAGTGTTGGAGTCATCTTTCTTTGCGTGCTTTGTATTCCAGAAAAAAACCCGGATACAAAGCATCCCGCCCAAGAGAACACACCAAAGAGCACCGACTCTCTTGAAACTAAAAACTCACCTTTACCCAAACAACCGCTTTCAAAGGCTCTTTGGTCTATCGCTCTAATCGTGCTGTTGGCCTGCATGTTTTCAACCCTTGATAACGTGATTACCCTCGCCGATGCACAAGGGACAGTCTCAGTAGAAACATGGCCACGGCTGCTCCTTGCCGCAAGTAGCCTTGTTGCTGGATTCTTATTCGACATCCGCGAACGCCAATACATGGGTTTTATCATGTTTGCGATCACAGCGCTTTCAACCATTTCCATCTTGGCAGTTGAAGCGGGTGCAAGCCCCGTAATAGGCCTTATCGTCTTCTACCTAAGCTCAGGCTTTTTTGTAACATTTTTCACTACCATTTTCCTACAGCTTGCGCCTCGCATGCATACGCCACAACTATGGGCAGGAATGGGACGCGCGGCAAACAACTTGTGCGCATTTACCATTTCTGGAGCATCTCTTGCCATAACCCAATCAAGCGTTCCCGTTGTCATGATTGCCTCACTCCTTCTCTTTGTGTTCGTAATTGTTACGTTCATTGGCGCAGGATGGTTTCGTCTTCCGCCAAACGAACACGAACGAGCAACCTTTGAAGCAGGAAGAATTGCCACTACAACACCATCGCAAGAGGAGCTGCAAGCAGCATTCATTGCTCGCTGTAAACTAACACCACGAGAAGTCGACATCTTGCATGCCGTTACTACCAATGAGCAACCCCTAAAACAGGTAGCGGAAGATATGGGAATATCTCTTCGTATGCTACAGCGCCACCTAACGAGCATTTACACCAAAACAGGAACTCAAACACGCGCCGGTCTTACACGCGCCCTGTATTTCAATACTCGAGAGAAATAAAACAAATGCTTAAGGAATTTCGTATTTCTTTTTTCGCGTGAATCATTTTTGAAGCGATTGTTGTCGCTCTTTAACCTACGCTTGACAATAGCTTCTATCCCACAAACTTCACCTACGTCGAAATATACCTTGCTGTTGCTCTTACGCTCGTTTATCTCTTAATCAAGATTTCTTAAAATACTCCCCTGTAAAAATTACCATCTACACTCTGCCGGGGGATGCATCCGCAGGTCTTTGCCGAAAACCGTTCCTTTGTCCAAAAGCATATATAATTACTACAGACAAAGGAAACGAAGCCGTGGCTTTGAATCACATTGGTACGTGGCAACGCTAACGAAAGGTCCAAAAACCATGGTGCGCATTATTACCGACTCAACCTCATCTCTTCCCAAAGACGTTTGCGAAGAGCTCAACATTGAAGTTATATCTTTAATCATCAACCGCAATTCTGTTGAGTATATTGAATCTGAAACCGATCTTGATGCCTTCTATAAAGATATCTATGAAATGGCAGACGCCATTCCAACATCAAGCCAGCCTTCACCTAAAAAAGTGAGAGATGCTCTTGAAAAACATGCCTTAGCGCACGAAAAAGTACTCGGTATTTTTATTAGTAGCAAAATGTCGGGCACATTTGAAGGTTTCGTACACGGGGCCCAAGAAACACGCAAGAACTATCCAGAGTTCACCTATGCAGCCATTGACAGTACAACTAATTGTATGGAAATGGGTTTTGCGGTTATTGCTGCTGCAAAAGCAGCAAAAGAAGGTAAGTCTTTAGAACAATGCATTGAAGCTGCAGAGGAAAGTCTTCACTGCTCAAGATTTATTTTTGCACCCGAATCACTTACCTTCCTTGAAAAGGGTGGAAGAATCGGAAAAGCGGCTGCGCTTATTGGTCATCTCATTAACATTTCACCCATTCTTACGGTAAAAGACGGAGAAGCTGGAACCCTAGCAAAAACCCGAACCCAAAAAAAAGCCCTCGAGAAAATGGTCAAAGTGTTTGAAAAAGACATTGCTCAATACGGTCTAAAAAATCTCGTTGTTCACTACATTGGGTCAAGAGTCCCTGCAGAAGAATGGGCTGACAAAATCATTAACCCAATCGCCAACATGAAAGCAAAAGTTCTTCCCGCAAGCCCTGTAATTGGCGTTCATGTGGGACCTGCGCTTGGAATTGCTTACGAATGCAAACAACGTCTTCCGAACAAGTTCACAACCACATCACCAGAAAGAGTTCTCCCATAAATCTTAGGTAGACCTCTTTTTGCCTCCGCTATGCGAAGACAACAGCGAGCCAATCTGCGAGGCTCTCTATAGCTATCGCTTTTTCTCTGCCGTTCGTAGGGACAATTACGCCGCCCAGGAGAATAATGATGTGAACATGTTTTAAATGTCCCTGCAAAAATCAGTTCACTCCAAAGCGAATATTTTCAGGTCGCCCAAAAATCGACCCGATTCCCCTACAGAACATTTTTCAAAACAACAAGTTTCACAAATAGATATCCTCCGTTTTTATTTCGTAAAGTTATCAAATTGCAAATCCCTCAGAAAAAAGTCCAATTGCTACTATGCGAATAAGCAAAAACGAATCTATCAGGCTTCGTTTCCACTACTGCTTCATCGGACAAGGGAGGTAATGATGAGTGCAGCAGCACACGTGGCAAAAAAATATATGTTTGCCATCGCTACCGTTTACATGTGTTACTTAACACATGGTATTCAAGCAATTATTTTGAGTCAAAACAAGGTTAACTTCTATACTCAATGGGGATATACCGATGCCGCAGCGGGAGCGGCAGCTGTTTCGATCGCCATTACCTTAACAGGTGTTGGAAAGTTTGTAAGCGTGTGGATTGGCGGTGAAATCTCTGACCGCATTGGACGCAAAATTCCCGCCGTTACAGGCTCTATTCTCTATGTAATTTGTTTCGCCTTGCTGTTAATTACCGACAACTTCTACCTCGCCTGTTTCGCTGGCTTCCTTTCAGGCGTTGCCACCTCCGGTTTCTGGGATGGAGCTTTATATCCCGCCATCGCAGAAGCAAACCCGAAATACGCAGGTTCCTCAACCATTGGAATCAAGGCAGTTATTTCTGTCTCTGGTATTGTCTATCCACTCATTTCTGCTATGAATTCTGGGGAAACTTGGCACATTAACATTTGGATTCCCATCATCCTTTCTGGCATCTGTGTAGTATTTGCAGCGCTTACACCCTTTGCGTATGACGACAAGCGAAAAGAAGCCACAGACGATGGCTCTGGAGCTAAAAATGAAGCTGAAGCAGAAATTCAAGCTGCAAAAGATGCCATGCTACAAAAGCCCACTGCTCTTACCAACTTCGTAACATTATTCTTTGGATTCGTCATTATGTTCATCATGTATGGCGCCCAACAGTACACAAAGGCCTTTGGTCAAAATAACCTAGGGTTGGATGAAGTTGCCGCCGCAGGCCTAACCTCAATCTATACTGTTGGATCAATTATTGCCGTTCTGTTCTGGGCATTTATGATGGGGAAACTACGCTGGAACCCCATCAAGGTTATCTTAATTGATGGCATTTTAGCAACCCTTGCCCTGATTGTTGTTATCGCAGCATTACCTTTGAATCTTGGCGCAGGAACCGTATACTTCGGCATTGCCGTTTTGGGTTTCTCGGCCGCAGGCGGCATGCTGCAAACAGGTGTTACTCTACGCCAGCAAATGTGTCCTGGTCCACGCGGGCGTAACGTCGGAATGTACTACACGTTTATGGGGTTCGCCTCCGTATTCCTGCCTTTTATCGTCGGGTTCATGACAACTTCTGTCGGTGAAACGCAAGCGGTGTGGACAATGATGATTCTGCTCCTAGTTGCTTCTTTACTCTCGGTTCTGATGAGCGCATATGTTTGCCTTCAATACAAAAAGCAATTTGGCTACAGCGCTATGGCACGGATGAAGGACGAGTAGGCAGAATAATTTAAACGTTTCTATCGTTATTCGCTCGATTTTTCAAAGGGGCGTAGAAGTTGTCTAATATACCTTCCTTTAGCTTGCAACGTGCTTAATCAACCCTTACAGAGCACGCCGGACAAACAAGCAAGTGTACTCGGAAAACTCTTCGACTACCCCCCTAAACCCTTCTTTTAGTAAAGACCTCAACTTGGCGGGGTCTTTACTGCTTTATTGTTATTCAGTGAGAAAAATAGGATAAGACTCAAAAACAGCTTCTTTCGTCATAGACAACAAGGAATAACGAGGTGAAAATAAGAGCACGGATGCCTACAGCCTAAACAAGGAAAGACCCGCAAATAGCATCGGAGGTTTTTGCCCCCTGAGTCGCACTCAGCCTATATGTTTGGTAGCACCCTAATGTAGTTGAGCATCACCGAATAAAACCAATTAAGGAGGAACTGTGCGTAACCTACGAACTCTGGCCGAGGTAGTTAAGCATGCAGGACTTGGACCGCTTTCTCTTCTGTTTCTGTGTATCTACCTTTTATGTTCTGCCATCGTGTGGTTCGCAGACCCTACTGGTAAATCATTCGGAGACGCCATGTGGTTTTGTTTTCAAGTAGTTACCACAATTGGTTTTGGCGACATTTCCGTTGATGCGGGTATTGCACGTGGTGTAACCATAGTGCTGAGCATCTTTAGTATTTTCTATATCGCGCTTATCACAGGTGTGGTAGTAAGTTACACCACTGAGCGCATGCATTTGCGACAGGAAGATACCCTCGCCCGCTTCGTCAACAACCTTGAACACCTCGACAGCATGAGCAAAGAAGAGCTCGCTTCCCTTTCAGAAAATGTTCGCGAATGGCGCAAAAAGTCTCGGTAATGATTTTAAGGTGATGTTAAAAACCCACGAGCTCATTTTGATTGATTGTGGCTTTCACTTGTGTCCAAAAATTAGGACACACAGAGCACTTCTACTCATTACACTAAACGCAATGCTGTTCAAGAAAACCAAAAGCATCAAGGATAAAGGGGGTACACATATGACGGAATACATCACTCATTGTTTGTATGGCAACACCAACGAATCCTCCAGTGTCCCCAGTGCTGAATCTTGGCCGAATACAAATCTTAGCGATGGAGGCTTTACCCAAAAAGCCACGGCAACAAGCATCAACAAAAGCGAGTACCCTACTACCCCTAAAGCAATTCATGGCTTCATTCACTCCCTTGGACTTGAGCGCACACTTACCCTTCAAGGGCTGAAAAAACAATTCTTAGCAGACCTTTTTGTTGTTCGGAATTGCTACACCAATAAGCCCCTGTTCTGGTCGCCTCTGCTTTTACGCTTTGAAGCCTTTGATTTGCTCGTTTCTGCAGAACCTGATGGAACACTTTCTTTTTGGCAGGGTAACGTCAACACCGAAAAGGGACTCGATTGCTCTCCTTTTTCTTTTGGCAATAAAAATGAACTATGTCCTGTCTGGACCAATAGAACACTCTTGATAAAAGCTACAGGACAACAGGTGCTTTCTGCATGTGCCAAAAACAAGCGTCAAATAAAGCTCGATCTCGACGAAAGCTACCTACACATGATAGGTTCAAAAGATAAAAAACCTGTCGTACGTACGATGCTCTACGAAAAAATCGATCAGTGTTTTACTTAATCTTCTAAAAGATATTTCAAATAAGATCGATACTCTTCAACAAGGTTTCTGGGGGCAACAATCCTAACAGCCTTCCCCATACCAGCAATCCATCCAAAGAATTGTTCACTTTTGCAAACCTTCACGTATGCCTTAACCTCACCGTCTTCGTCTGCTGAAATAGTTGCAGCATCGCCGAAACGATCGGCGATGATTTCAACCTTATCTGCAGGCGCAGCAAGCGTTACGCTAACCTCATCCCCGTTAAAACGCCCAAAAGAAACAGCCTTGTTCTCTTCGTAGCGATACCCACTTATTACCTCATTTCGATCTGCTGACTCATTTTCATGAAGCACAACATTAGTCATGTGGTCAAGGCGAAACTCTGTGAGGCCATCATGCGAAATATCCCAAGCAGTCATATAGTAGAAGCCATCATCGTAGGTAATAGCAACAGGTGTTACCAGATGGCTTTTTCCTTCAGTTCCCGCTTTTTTATAGAAAAAACCAAGCTTACACCTAAGACGCATGGCATCATGAATGATATCCACTGTTCCAAAAACACTCTTGTTTTTGGTTTTTACGCGCCCTACCACATGAATGCGACGGTTCAGCATTTGTTGCTCATAATTATTGGCAAGCGTTTTAATGTTGGTGATAAGCATGTTTGCTTGCTTGTCGGTAATAGCACGACACGATTGGATGGCGTCAACCATAAGCATAAGTTCGCCTAGGGTGAAATCACGATGTTCAATAGCATACTCAACAGGGTTTCGCTGATACGTTTTTATATCAATATCAAACTCACGAAGCACTCTGATATCGGCGTAGATACTTTTTCGTTCTGCATGAATACCATACTCATCTAAACGCTCAAGAATTTGCGACATGGTCAATCCATGCTCTGCATCCGTTTCTTCTTGGAAAATTTTGAGTAGGTACAGAATTTTGATTTTAGCTTTACTGTTATATGCCACAAGCCTCATCAACTTCCTAAAAAGCACGCTTTGTAGTCCATGCTAAACGTTGTTCTTTCCGCATTTTACCAGATAGGAGTCAGACTGTCCCATATTTGCCCCTGTACGATAATAGGGACATCTAGAAATTGCTTCAAACGGTATTATTTCAAATGTTGAAACACAACAAAGACCGAAAGGGGTAGCAATGAATACGCATTCGCGCTATTTAGCCGATTTCAACGTAGCTGGCATGCGCTACTGGGATGGTGCACTTGTTTTAAGCAAGCTTGAACCTGGTGAAAAGCTTCAGCTCATTGCCGAACCTCAAAATTTGAACGATTCTGATGCAGTGGCAATTTACTACAAGAGCAACAAAATTGGTTATATTCCTCAAGATTTCAACTTTTTCCCTGCACAGTTTTTGCGTTTTGGGCATAAGAATGTTCTTGAGTGTCGCGTCTTAAAAGTAGATAAAAGTGCTGACCCTTGGAGGCAACTTCGTGTTGGTCTTTATATAACCGATCGCTCATAAGCATTTAAAGGCAAGTACTCAAAGAAGCCAATAAACGTTTTGAACCCTTTATTATTCATGCAATCGCTCATTTTTCAGCAATAAGAAGAGGTGTCTTTTCGTCATGTAATTCAACCTTTCGCTTCCTTTCTCTCTGACACACCCCTGCAAACTCCTTTCTTACTTCTTTACCAAATTGTCTTTACTGCAGGGGCACACAAAATGGCTGCACCCTACCGCGAGGTGGGATGCAGCCATTGTCTTTGAGGGCAGCATGCCCTCATTACAGGAAAGTACGCCAAAAACACAAAAGAAAGGTTATTCCCCCAAACCTCTTCGGCTATTTCACGAACAAGAGAAATCTTAGCCCACTGCTGTTCTTCAGTGAGCTTGTTGCCCACTTCACAACTCGCAAAACCGCACTGTGGAGAGAGATAAAGGTTTTCCAATGACACGTATTTTTCAGCCTCATGAATGCGAGTGATAACCGTTGCTTTATCTTCCAGCTCAGGACGCCTTGTAGTAACAAGACCCAAAACCCTTATGGTTTGCTACTATAAAAGAAAGTGCCCGCTCAACAAAAGGCCTCTCGTGAATGCCAACCAAACAATACAGGAAGATTCATCGCTTGATTTATCGACGCGCCTCGCAAGAGCCCTTCGCAAGCCAGGAGCGCTTACTCCTTTGATTCTTCTTATGGGCTTCATTGGCGCCTCGCTTCGTTATGTGCTTGAAACGATGTTTCCAGCTAATAATGGTTTTCCTTTTTCAACCCTTATCGTGAACATATTCGGTTGTTTTGTGCTTGAAATTATCAATCAGTACGTTGGCAGAAGGCTCCATCTTCCACCGCCCCTCGTGAAATCACTCGGCGTAGGACTTATTGGAGCTTTCACTACTATTGCCGCCTTTTCAACAGAATGTTTGTCTTTCTTCCATGAAGGGGCTTTTGCCCTCGCATGCGTCTATATTGCCGCGACCATAGTGACGACATTTATCTCTGCGCTCGCAGGAAGAATCACCGCTCAGTTTTTAGCACTCCGACGCTTTAGACGCTTACGCAAGCAACATGCAGTGGAGCGTGCTTTTCGCAAAGAACGTTTTTATGAAGTAGATCTTTCCTCTTCTACTCCGCTTTCTTCTTTTGTAAGTGCACCTTCCAGTAACGAACAGGGCAATCCTTTAAAACCCAATGATGCAAAAAGCATATACGATAATAATTCCATCGATACAAAACTTCAGCACACCTCTTCAGAAGAAGGTGATGAGCAATGAGCTTTTTCACCATTCTTGCTGTAAGTTTTGGTGGAGCACTCGGGGCGTTATGCCGCAATAGAGCGAGCGCGTTTCTGAAGCCACGCTTTCCCCAGCGGCTCCCTCTTCCCACGCTCTTTATCAACCTTACCTCCTGCACGTTGGCAGGAATCGCACTGTATTTCCAAGCATCCATGGATCAACGCTCTATCTTGCCTTAACCATGGGGTTCTTAGGAGGCTTTTCAACGCTTTCGACCATGAATTATGAAGCGGTTGAATTAGTGATTCAGAAACACTTTATTGAAGGTTTTGGATACCTAGCACTTACCTATGCAAGCACCATAGGCGCTGCAGCATTGGGCTATTTTGCTATGACTCTTCTTTGCTAGCTTGAACCTCTACCAAACAGGACAACGCAGCCTAGCTGCGTTGTCCTGTTTTTTGTCTTATCTTTTATTAAATTAAGAGCGAGCCAAGCCGTCGACGGAAAGCACTACGCCAGAAATGTAGCTTGCCATTTCCGAAGCCAAGAACACATACGCATTCGCAATATCTTCTGGCTCACCCATACGACCAAGAGGAATACTTGCAATCAAAGGATCAATTATCTCTTTGGGAAGAGCGTCTACCATATCAGTATGAGTAACACCAGGAGCAACTGCGTTTACGCGAATCTGATCAGCAGCAAGCTCACGTGCGAGCGATTTAGTTAAACCGTTAACAGCAAACTTAGAGGCAGGATAAGCGCAACCAGAAGGTTGCCCATAAATGCTTACCATGGAGCTGGTGTTAATAATTGCTCCTCCGCCCTGTTCACGCATATAGGGAGCAACCGCTTTGCAGCAGTAGAACACAGCATTTACGTTAAGCGCCATAGTTTTGTCAAACGCTGCTGGATCGTAGTCATACAAGGATTCACGAGCAGAAACACCCGCATTGTTTCCCAAGATATCAATTCGCCCAAAGGCATCGTTAACCTTTGCAAATTCAGACGCAATAGACTCCGGGTCTGTCATATCGGGCCAAATACCCATTACTTCATAGGAAGGATTTTCAGCTTTAAGTTTCTCCACTGCAGCGTTTGCAGTTTCTTCCCTTGATCCACACAAAGCCACCTTTGCACCATTTTCCAAAAAGGCTTTTACGATTCCGAATCCGATACCTCGCGTACCACCGGTAATAATGGCGGTTTTGCCTTTTAATAATTCCATGGCAACCTCCTAAAAAGAAACTATAAGATTATTGATATCTTGTATTTTCTTTTCTTCAATGCACTGAACAACAAAGGCAAACGGAGGTAATAGCGCCTTTTTCGGCTCACCATCCTACGCAATAGCAATGTTTAAAAAACCACTGATTCACTCATCAAATTTATCGGAATACCGCTTTTGAAATGTTAGGGATAACGTTTCAAAATGAGCCACTAAAAAACATGGAATATTAAAAACGAAGCGCTTCAGGATTCAGACAGTCCATAGGACGAACTCCTGTAACTACATCAATTGCTGCCTGCATAGCACGTGTGCGAAGTTCCAATCCCGATTCTTCGGACCAGTAAGCCGCATGAGAACTCAATACCGTATGAGGAGCCTTAAGAAGAGGATGATCAAGATCTACCGGCTCGCCTTCGAATACATCAATGCCAGCGCCCCAAAGCTTATCCTCAGACAGCGCCTTCGCTAACGCAATCGTATCAATTACGGCACCCCGCGAGGTATTAACAACGACCGCACCTTGTTTCATAAGGGCAAGATGTTTTTCGTCAAGTAGATGGTGAGTTTCAGGGGTAAGTGCTGTATGAAAACTAACCACATCGCTAACGCGCAGCAATTCCTCATAAGCCAGAACGTCAAACCCCTCGGGCGTTCTTCTCCCTGAAACCAAAGAACGGGAAGAACAAACAACCCTAAACCCTAAACCAGATGCCTTACGTGCCACCGCTCGACCAATCTCACCCATTCCAACAGCACCAAACACACGTCCGTATACCTGTCCGTAGGGTCGGTGACGAGCATAATCCCAAATGCCAGCACGCATATCAGCGTCTACTTCGTTTATACGACGCAAGCAGGAGAGCGCCAAAGCAATAGCATGATCCGAAACTACTTCGGTTCCATATCCAGGAACAACACAAACAGCAGTTTTGTTGCGCGTAGCGGCAGCTACATCAATGCTGTCATACCCAATACCCGTGCGGCTTACCACTTTAAGGTTCGGAAGAGCTTCGAATACTTCAGCGGGAAAATTACCGTATGACGTTACCACCCCATCAGCATCTTGCGCGTTATGAATAATAGCCTTTGGCTCACGTTCGTTAAACAGAGCAATATCAACATGAGCATTTGTTGCCATCTCTACTTCAAAATCGTTGTTTTCGAAATCGGTATCGACAATAACAATTTTCGGCAATGTCTTTTCCTTCTTTCTTGTTTTTTAGCTCAAAACAAACTGTCATATTAGCCATTAGAACATGCTTAATTCAGAAAACGTAAGCACCTTAGTGCCGCTTCTGCTCAAACGTTGCGTACACGCAAAAGCCACACAACGAAATAGTTTTATTTCGAGCGGTTTGCACCGCAAAGTTTAACTGGCAAATTAACACATTTATTAGCTGAAATACTGGCCAATCCCGCCCTAGGAAAAGGACATAAATATCATAGCAAGGACATAACCAATAGCGCCACAAACAGGAAAAGTGATAATCCAAGCGAAAATCATGTTCTTCGCAATACCCCAATTTACCCTGCGAATACTCTTACTCGCACCCACGCCCATGATGGCAGACGTGTTGCAATGGCTCGTAGAAACAGGCATACCGGTAAGACTTGCAAACAGAAGGGTGAAGGTAGTTGAAAAATTAGCTGCTACGCCTTGGTACTTTTCGAGCTTAACCATATCCATACCAACTGATTTAATAATGCGTTTGCCACCAATTGCGGTACCTAAAGAAATAGCAGCGGAGCAAATAATCATAATCCAGAGCGGAAATCCATCAGCACTCGGTTCCGATACCCCAAAAGAAAGAGCAATACCTAACACCGCAATAGACATGAATTTTTGGCCATCTTGCGCACCATGCAAAAAAGAAAGAGCAATTGCACACAAATCCTGAATTATCACAAACAGCTTATTGGCAGACTGTCTGTTCACACCATGAAAAAGCTTTTCGATTATCTTGGTAAACAGCCAACCTAAAAGAAATCCCGCCACCAGCGAGAAAACCATACCGTAAATAACTTTTGCCCACTCGCTTGGCACCACACCAGCCCAACCATTAAGCGCAATAGCGCCGCCCGTAATGCCCGCAATAAGGGAATGAGATTTGGAACAAGGAATACCAAAAATCCAGCAAATAACACCCCAGCCTATTGCGCCGACCATAGCTGCCACCAAAGCTAATAGCGCTGCATTAGTATCACCCGAGAAATTAACCATGCCAAACATGGTTTTTGCAACCGCAGTGGAAATGAACGTCATCCCTACCAGTCCAACAAAATTGAATACCGCCGCAAGAGCGATGGCAGTATTAGGCGTTAAACAACGCGTAGAAACAACCGTAGCGATAGCATTAGGAGCATCTGTGGCGCCCGAAACAGCCGTGACGCCAATTACCAAAATCAGGATGACAACCAAAATAGGGTGTGTTGCCGCCTGAGCAAAAAAATCAACAAACGATAGCGCCACGAAAAACCTCGAAAATCTTTACAACGGAACAGCACTATTGCCGTGCCACTGTGTCTAATAAACCTCTGTAATTTTACAAAAGTATTACATTTGAAGATAGAGACTATTGGGGAAATAGTGCCGATATTGCCCTGAAATGCAGATAATCATACCCGTACGAATCCATCCAATACGATCCCAAAACAACCCTATTACCCCTCCTTAAAACACAACGGAACATGCAACAAGCCACCAAGAAAGGAACCGCCCAAAGGTGTTCCCCTGAAATGACACTCCACGCAAGCATGATTCTCTTCTTCTGTGCAGCATCGGTTACACTATAAAAGTAGACACGTGCAATTCCGATCAGGAGGCTGAATATGGACGCAACGCAAAAGCAGTACCTCGATCTTCTTTCAGAATCTTTCTCTTCAATCAACGATATTTCTGCAGAAATAATTACCGATAAAGCAGCTCTTTCATCCCCTAAGAAAACCGAACTTTTCGTTTCCGACATTCATGGCGAATACGAATCTTTTGCCTTTATTAGTAGGTCAGCCTGCGGAAACGTGAAAAAGCAGACTGAGAAAGCATTTGGTTCTCAGCTTTCAGAAGACCAAAAGAATGCCCTTATAACCCTTGTTTGCTATCCTGCCGAAAAAACTGCGCTCGAGCTGCAGAACAAAAATAATTCAGTCCTCTGGCTTAAAAATGCCTTGAAACAACTCATCACACTTTACAAACAAGCAGCACAGAAGCATTCTTGCGCTCAAATTCATGATGCTATTCAGGGTGACTTCACTTCTGTTCTCGAAGCGTTTTTCGCTTGTTCGAATGAAGCTCAGCTTGAAGCACTCATCGAAGCAACGATAGAAACCAAATGCGCAGAAAAAATTATTATCCAGCTGAGCAGAGCCATCCAAAAACTCTGCGTTGGCAAGCTCCATGTTGTAGGCGATATCTACGATCGCGGTCCTTATCCTGACCTTGTTATGGAAGAGCTTATCAACCATCATTCCATTGATATTCAGTGGGGCAATCACGATGTTGTTTGGATAGGTGCAGCACTCGGACAACGTGGATGCATTGCCAACGTTGTCCGCATCTGCGCTCGTTATGGCAACCTATCCATCCTTACCGATGCCTACGGCATTAACCTTCTGCCACTCATCACCTTTGCAATGAATGTCTACAAAGACGATCCTTGTGTTGCCTTTGGCTTGAAAGGTAATCCCGATCTTTCGGAAGATGAACTTGAAATGAATATCAAGATTCAAAAAGCTATGGCTATCTTGCAATTCAAAGTAGAAGCTCAGCTTATTGCTGAAAATCCTTCCTTCAATCTTGAAGATCGCAACCTTCTTGACGAGATTAACTATGAAAAAAATACGGTCGTTGTTGATGGCGTTGAATATGCTCTTACTGATACCGTTTTCCCCACCGTTGACCCAAGTAATCCTTATGAGTTAACTGCCGAAGAAGAACAAGTTATGGCACATTTAGTCAGTGCTTTTACCTCATGCGAAAAACTTCAACGTCACATTCGTTTCTTCCTTGAAAAAGGAAGCCTCTATAAAATCGAAAACAACATTTTGATGTTCCATGCCTGCGTTCCGCTCAACGAAGATGGCTCCCTTAAAGAAGTTAATATTTTCGGCACCACCTATAAGGGGCGTGCGCTCTTTGATGCGGTTGACCACTATGTACGCACCGCATTCGTTGAAGCCGATCCGTGCGCAAAAAAGCAAGGGCTCGATCTGCTGTGGTATCTATGGCTCGGAGAAGGTTCTCCTCTGTTTGCCAAGAGCAAAATGGCAACGTTTGAGCTGTATCTTATTGCAGAAAAGCCTGCCCGCAAAGAAGTAAAGAATACGTTTTATTCCCTTTTAGAGAACGAGGAAGTATTCACCACTATTTTTGAAGACTTCGGAATGGATCCTGCTTCTTCCCATATCGTATGCGGACACGTTCCAGTGAAGGTAAAAGATGGCGAAGACCCTGTTAAATGCAATGGCAAGACGATCATCATTGACGGTGGTTTCTCCCGCGCATATCAGCCAACCACAGGCATTGCTGGATTCACTCTTATCAGTGATTCTGAAGGGCTATCCCTTGCAACTCACGAGCCTTTTGTTCCTGTTCAAGAAGCCATTCAGAACAATGAGAGTGTTCACTCTAGCGTACGTGCAGTAGCTCCTTCGGAAAAACCCCTTTTAGTCGCAGATACCGATGAGGGACTCAAACTTGAGCAGCGCATTGCAAACCTTAAGCAGTTGCTTGCCCAATAACCCGATTGCCACTAAGCATCGCCAACATACTTAGGGCTTTCTTTGTGTTGCAAGAAAACAGGATGCACCGATTATTGCAGCATAAAGAAAGCCACAACTATCAAAAAACATTTGTTGTCACCCATCACCTCCGCACCTCTGCAGACTAGAAAAAGGTTTTAGCATGAAAGTACTCTTAGTTAACGGAAGCCCTCATAAACGAGGATGCACCTATACCGCTTTGAGCGAAATAGCCAAAACACTCGATGAGGAACAAATTGATTGGGATATCTTTCACATTGGCAACAAGCCTGTTCGAGGATGCACCGCTTGTGATTCCTGCCGAAACAACAATCGTCCCTTTTGCGTTTATGGCGATGACCCCTGCAATGACTTGATTGACCAGATTCAACACTCGGATGGCCTTATCATTGGTTCTCCCGTTTACTACGCAGGTGCCAACGGTGCCCTTTGCGCCATTCTTGATCGCGTGTTTTACAGCGCCCAACAAACATTCAAACATAAGCCCGCTGCCGCTATTGTTTCTTGCAGACGAGGCGGAGCAAGTGCAACTTTCGATCGTCTAAACAAGTATTTCACCATCAACCAAATGCCTCTTGCCTCTTCGCAGTACTGGAACTCAGTACATGGTATGACTCCCGATGAAATCCTCCAAGACAAAGAAGGATTGCAAGTAATGCGCATGCTCGCACACAATATGGCATGGCTTTTGCGCTCCACCGCCGATACAAAACCCAAGGAAGAAACCCAGCATCAATCCACCAATTTCATCCGATAGACCAAGCATTTTTAGCAACATCGTTTTTTTCTGCTAGCAAAATAGACCGTTAGGTCTTTAGTTACCGCCCCGAAGAAGCTTCACCTTTGCCCGTTTTAGCAGTAAGACTTTTATAAAGAGAAGTGAAATTAAGAACTTTTAACAGCGTACTTCTGAGCAATCTTTGAGCGGAAAAGGTACCGAACTCATGACATTTGATAACTACACCATCAAGTCCTGCCTCTTCATATTCACGAACAAGCTCAAAGTCATCGAGGAGAAACCGTCATCATGTGTTGGGTTTGAATGAACATGCGTATCAATTGCTCCAATTCTGATTTTTTTAATTATTTTTTTCGCTATAACGTTTTGAAATAAACACGCATTAATCGGTATCATGATCAAAATAAAAGTTGTAGCCCAACAAAAAAATATGAAATGACATCCCGTAAAGAGCGCCTAGAGCCCACGAAAGAAGTCAAAAACAATCTATGCTTGAAGCAGATAACATACGTGCTAATAAGAAACGCGAAACAGCGAATACGCAGCACATAAATGCGAGAAAAAAAGATTCTGCTTCGCTTATGGCTTTTGACAAAGAAGTTTTCACCCCTGATTCCGCTTATCAATCGAACTTAAACGAAGAAAATCCCGCCTATCGCTTTAATGTCCCCAAAAATGTCACGCTTCAAAGGAATGAAAAAGGCCTTGCGCTCGTCAAAGATGGTATGGAGCTTCATGCTGATTTTCTTTCACTTCTCCCTCGCACAGACCACAACAAAATACATCGAGAGCTTCTTGTGCGTGCGGCAAAAATTAAAGGCGAACAAAATCCCATCGCCATTGACGCCACTGCCGGTTTTGGCGAAGATTCATTCTTACTCGCAGCTGCAGGTTTTACGGTGTACCTTTTCGAACGCGACCCTATCATTGCCGCGCTCCTTCAAGATGCACTTGATCGCGCCGTACAAACACCTGAACTTGCCGCTATCACTAATCATATGACGCTCATCGAAGCAAATAGCATTACCGAACTCGCTGCTCTTAGCAGTGGCGGTTCGTCAGTGCTCACCGAAACGATGCGAAATGATTTCCCCAACAGAGAAACGTTACGCCCTGATGTAATTTATCTTGACCCTATGTTTCCCGAGCGAACCAAAAGCGCTGCTGTTAAAAAGAAATTCCAACTTATTCATATATTGGAAAACCCCTGTGAAAACGAAGAAGAGCTGCTCAGTGCAGCGCTCAACGTTAGACCACGCAAGGTTGTTATTAAACGCCCCGTAAAAGGCCCTTTTTTAGCGAATGCGAAACCAAGCTACTCCCTAAAAGGCAAAGCGGTACGTTATGACTGCTTTGTTTTCGCCTAACACAATGCTCAGCAACCACTTTGAAATGCCTGACGTTTCTATCAAAAACGGTAGACAACATCCCAGTTTCTTCGAATGCTCACTTCGCCCGAAAAATTCTGATTATCGTAGACGATTGACCACTGGGTATTGCTCGTAACATCGCCCTCTTTTGGTTCTTGAGACGAAGCACGCAGTGCCTCCCACGCAACCTGTTTATTGGAAAGCGCCTCGTTTTCATGGGCAGAAAGAATGTCTTCGATAGCATCATAGCGTTCACGGCCGTGCCCATGCTCCCCATTACGTTGAAAGGGAAGAACCTTATCTTTATACATAACAAAGAAGTTGGTGACTGATCGGGTTGGTGTAACCACCATAGGACGCCAATCTTTATCGCAGTCAAATTCAACCACTCTGCCATCACCTGCTGCATCGGTGATGTAAAAATGATAGTCACGTCCGCTCGTTGCAAACATATTATATCGAGAAAGCAGATCAACCGCTTCCTGCGTGGATGCTGCTCGATCTAAAACGAGCCTAATAGCCATCGTTGTGAAAAGTGTTTTCTTTGGTTCAAATTGACGTGTTGGAGTACTATCGAGTGTCAAAACCGCAATTGACACTCCCTTTTCGTTCAAGCCATCAAGACAGACAAACGGGGCAGCCAATCCAGAAAACATGAACTTCAAATCGTTCTCAGGAACATTGGCTGACAAATTATCAAGAGCCGCAAACGCTATCGATCGGTATCCGCTCTTTGGGTTCGCACGAACGAGCAATGCAGAAGTGTTGTTCTTGAAGTCATAATTTCGACCCATAAGTACACCGCGCTCTTTTCCTGAAAGCGTGAAGGCACTGCATCCAAACATAGGAGCTTTCACATGAACAGGGATGAACGGAATTGCTTCTTTCAGCATTGCGTCAAAACACGAAGCATCGTCGGGTAAGGTGCGCTCTATAATTCGATCGAGATCGTAATCATACTTTACTTCCATGCTATACAGGTTGTAGGGCGAGTCAAAAGAAGTGATCTTTTTGAGAGTTGAAATAGTTGCCCTACGCGAATGATAGTAGGCCCCTATTGCAAGAAACGGAACTGCCGCAAGAGCGGCAACAGACCCAATAAGACGTCCGATTTTCATACCGCACCCCTTTTCTAAAACTATTCCACCAAACACAAGTATATTCCGAAGAAATCGCAGCTATTCAGGAGAGATAAGACTTTTGTAAGATTATTTTACAAAATATTCCATTGCACTAAAAAGGAGGAAGTAGGACGAATATCCAGGCAACTTACCGCATTCGTCTTGCTCTTTCTGCTCGTTTTCCGCCTAGCGATTATTGACTACTTCAGGATAAAGATCATGATGAGCTAGTCTATCCCAAGCAACTTCTTCCCAGCGTGTACCAGGCTTCCCGTAATTACTATAGGGATCAATAGAGATGCCACCGCGTGGTAAGAACTTTCCCCAAACCTCAATATATTTCGGATCCATCAACGCAATAAGATCCTTCTTGATTATATTGATGCAATCCTCGTGAAAATCCCCATGATTTCGAAATGAAAACAAATAGAGCTTCAAGCTTTTGCTTTCAACCATCTTGATATTAGGAACATACGAAATGTAAATAGTTGCAAAGTCAGGCTGGCCAGTAATAGGGCAAAGTGAAGTAAACTCGGGACAATTGAACTTTACGAAATAATCCGTATCAGGATGCTTATTGATAAAGGTTTCTAGCACACTCGAATCATAATCAGACGGATACTCGGTATGCTGATTGCCAAGAAGGGAAATGCTTTTTTCCGCTTCACGTTCTTTATTGGTCATTCCTGCTCCTTATTGGTTTAGCTTGTTGTTATCTATGAACTCGCAGTGAAGATATCGGTATTGGGCTTCGCTTTCGCTTCTTTCGATTTTCAAGTAATTACGAAGGGAAATCGCGAAAATACATTCGACGCATGATTTAACGCATCCCGACAATCTTGATCGAACACCTGGAGCGATTTCTTGAAGGCAATCACTTGAAAAACGCGCTCCAGAGAAACCCAATACCGATATCTTCACTGCGGGTACTAAAAGCCTTACTTCATCAATGGGTCAGTAACCCCATTCTGCTCAAAAGCACGAATACGGTCGATACAGGTACCGCACACTCCGCAAGGCATCTCACCACCCTCATAGCACGACCACGTAAGTTCATACGGAACGTTGAGTTCGAGACCTTTCTTTACGATATCAGCCTTTGACCACATCACGAAAGGCGCTTCCACACAAAGCTCGCCACCCGTTCCTTCGACAATGGCGCGATTCATGGCATCAACAAATTCTTTCGAACAATCAGGATAGGCATTTCCTGCCCAATCATCGTGATGAGCCCCATAAAACAGTACCGAACAGCCCAACGACAGCGCCATAGAAGCCGCCGAAGAAAGAAACAATCCATTCCTGAAAGGCACGTAGGTACTCACGGGATGTCCCTCTGTTTCAGAAAGTTGTTCAGCATAACTTTCTTCAGGGATGTTTTGAGTTGAATGCGCCAACAAAGAACAATTACTCTCAGCAAAAATGTGCGCCAAGTCCAAGAAACGCTGCTTAACACCATAATACCGCGCTACTGCTTTAGCTGACTCCATCTCTTTTTCGTGGCGCTGGCCATAAGAAATACTCAGCGCGAACACATTTTTAGCCCCAAAACGCTCCACGGCCATCGCGAGGAGCGTCGTGGAATCAACACCTCCGCTGCATAGCACTAAAGCCTTTTTGGCACCAGATGGTTTTACTTCGCTTACCGCCATGAACTACACTCCTCTATCACACTCGGGCCAAATTATTTTATGAAGTTGCAGCTGAAGCGTTACTTTGTTGAGATTTCTTTCCTTCATAAATTCAACTATTTCAGCTGGCTCAATGCTCCCAAACACCGGACTCACATACACCGAAGTTCTCAAAGTAAGATCGAAGAGCGCAATCATTTTTTCCATGCGCATCAAATCTTCTTTAGAGCTCGCAACAAACTTCACCGTGTCAGAAGAAGAAAGCAACAAAAAATTGTGGGTATTCATTCGATCTTCCATACCACTTGAAGGAAGTTTGTAATCCATCGTAAGCATCAGAGTTCCCGGCACAGCAGTGCCCCACACTGCACGCCTATCGACAAAACGATGTAAATCAGTAGAGCCATTCGTCTCTATTTCAACGGCTAGCCCTTCCTTTTCACCCACGAATGTGTGAACTAAGACTTCCACAAGATCGCACAAAAAGGGCTGCAACGTTGGTTCTCCGCCGGTAAGCGTTACGTGACGCACTCCCGATTCCACCACAAAGGAAACAAGATTCTCGATGGAGATAAGCTCAAAAGAAAGTTCAGATGCATTTGCCCATTTCGTATCACAATATGAACACGACAAATTGCATCCTGGAAAACGAATAAAGGCTGAAAGCCTGCCTGCGTTTTTACCTTCGCCATTCACGCTGACAAAACGTTCAACAACAGGAAGCATTTCCTGGAAACAATCGGAAGTATGAAACTCAGGGTAATTAAAGCTCACCAACGCTCATCTCACTTGTGATAATAGATCGCACAGTTATTCGGAGTTTCATACACGTCAATCTGCGAAACAGGAAATCCTTGCTCTTCAAGTTTGGCACAAAAATAGCGAGCAAGATTTTCTGCTGTAGTTCTAAAAGGAAGAACGGAAAGCTCGAAACCTTCTTCTTTGAGACAAGCAATGGTTTTGTCCATCAACGAGCCTTCTTCAATCACAAAGGAATGATCGAGCTCTTCAGTAAGATCGCGCAACGCTTTCTTGAATTCACCAAAATCAACCACCATATCTTTCATGGTGCCTTCGGTTTGCAGCTCTTCCTGTTTGAGATAAGCAACTACTCTCCAGCGATGACCGTGAAGATTTTCGCATTTGCCATGATAGTCAGTTAGAAAATGAGCGGCATCAAAACTGCTTTCGGTTTTTAATCCGTACATAGCGGTCCTTTCATAGTCAAAACTAGAACCCCTAAAGTGCGAACTGGCAGCACCCGAACATAAACCTGAAGCTTTCGGGAGCATACGCTCTCTGTAAGCAGCCCACGCGTCTGCGTTCACGCAATAAATGCAGGGCTAAATCAATCGTCTTTATTGAGCCTAGTTTTGTTTAGCGACAGGAGGTTTTCGAACTGTCGTTGGCTTTCCATATAAACCATCGTGAAAGTATACGGCAGATGGTAAGAAAACAGTAGTTTCTACACAGGTTCTTTACTGGGTTTTCCTACTGGGCTTTACCCTAAGACGCGCTATCACCACTAAGAAGCAATATACTGAAGCCATCAATCCCAGAACTGCTCCTGCAAAACCGATATTTTCAATGCCCAAAAACGTAACTACTTTCCCACCAAAAAAAGTACCCGTTCCAATACCAAGGTTGAACAACCCTGAAAAAATTGCCATAGCTACCGTTTGTTCTTTTCCGGGGGCATTTCTGATAATCTCTGCCTGAACCGCAATACTAAAGGCTGCCGAAGACAAACCCCACACCGCACAAAGAATCATAACGAACACAACGCTTACCGCCGCAAAGCGCAATAGCATAAGCGAAAGTGTTAAACCGACAACAACTGAGCCTAAGAAGAAGCGAAACCGCGCATACCCTTTTGCATACAAAAAGCTACTCACGATTCCCGCCGCACCAAACACACAGAGCGCCGCGGTAATAACCCCATCTTCCAAAGAAGCAACCTGCCGAAAAAACGGTTCGATATAGCTATAACCCGTGTAATACCCCATAGAATACAACGCTGTTAAAACGAACAATCCTACCAGCGCTTTGTTTCGAAAAATATTTGGGAGACGAGAAAAGCCAAAAGGTTGCGCTCCAGGAATTTTTGGCATAACGCGAACCATGTATAAAAACAGAATAAGCGCAACGCCTGCAACACAAGCAAAGGTTAAACGCCAGCTCATTAACAAGCCAATCGTTCTTCCGAGCGGTAACCCCGCCACCATTGCAACAGCCGATCCCACTTCAATAACACTTAAGGCGAGCGCTTGATGGTGTGGCATCACCACACGCACCGCAATAGGAGCAGCAATTGCCCAGAACACCGAATGAGCACAGGCAACCACCAAACGAGCCGCCATAAGCATGCCGTAGTTTACTGCAACAGATGATAAAACTTGACCAACAAAGAAAACAAACAACACCACAAGGAAGAGGCGCCGAAAATCCACACGCGTAGCTAAAACCATTAAGGGAAGCGAAAGAATCATTACCGCCCAAGCGTATACCGAAACAATTAAGCCCGTTTGCGCCTCATTTGTTCCAAAGGTATCTCCAATATCAGTAAGCAAGCCAATTGGCATAAATTCCGATGAGTTGAAAATAAAAGCCGAAAGCATCATTCCAATCAGCGGGAGCCATTCTCGTAAGCTCACTCCTTTCGACATGTGTATAACCTCTCTTTTGCTTCTTTGACTAATCCTTGTTAATGCAATCTTCGTCAAGCGCTGACCGCAAACAATCAGCACATAAAGACACTAGTTCTACCTGAAATGCGGCAACCGCTCCCGAGCGATTCTGCGCTTTTGCCACGCAAAAGAAATCTCTCTCCACAATATTTCACAAGAGATTTATAATCGCTTGGCTATGCAATTGTTTGCCAAAATACCTATTCCTGTTTACAAACTTCTTCTTATTGCAGCCACCGCCGTATGGGGCGTTTCGTTTGTGGTAATGAAAGATGTTGTTGAGGTTTTACCCCCTGCCTGGCTCTTAGGTATTCGTTTTACCCTTGCAGGCATTATCATTGCCTTCTTTCTTCGCAAGCAAATTGCGCGCATTTTTTCTTTGAAGGTTTTAGCTATGGGCATCGTGTTAGGAGCCTTAGATTTCTTAGCGTTTCTCACGCAAACTGTAGGTCTTCAGCACACCACCCCAGGAATCAACGCGTTTCTGACGGCTACCTACTGCGTTATCGTGCCTTTTGTTTGGTGGATTGTTGGCCGCAAACGCCCTTCGGTATTCAATATCGGAGCAGCCCTTATTGCTATTTTGGGAATCTGGTTTGTTTCAGTAAGCAGCTCATCGGTTGGTTTTAGTTTAGGACTTGGTGAAGGCCTAACTCTCTGTTGCGCCTTTTTCTTCGCCGTACATATTGTTACGGTTTCAAAGTTTGCAGGATATGCCAACGTACTTGTTCTGACAGCAATTCAGTTTCTTTCAGAAGGCTTCTTTGGCCTTATCTTGGGAACAGCAACAGAACCTGCGCCAACCCTTGAGGTTTTCACTCCCGACATCATTGGTCAGCTGGCATTCCTTATAATTTTTGCCTCAGTAATTTGTTTTGGTATCCAAAACATTTCTCTTGCGTATGTTCCGCCTGCACAGGCTTCTTTATTCTTAAGTCTGGAATCTGTCTTTGGTGTTGTTTTTTCGGTTCTTTTATATGGGGAGCAGATGACTCTTCGGCTTGTTATGGGTTTCATTCTTATCTTTATCGCCATCTTAATAAGCGAACTCTTTCCCCCTAAAAGAAAATCCCTAAAAGAAAAACTCGAAAGCAAAGAAGCTTAACAATTACCGAATAAACGCGGCTGTTTCTTTTTTAGCGTTAATGAGAGAGGTTTGATCTTTAATAAGATCTTTGAAAGACTCGAGTGCTTTCCATTCTTCACGCTGCAAAGGAATCCCAAGGCTAATGTCGTATTTAGCTTGCTCAGAAAGCGTAATTCTTACCAGATCCTTCGTAAGACTATCGTGCAAAACATCAAACATGTTTACTGGACAGAACACTGCCCCTAGCCCTTCTGCCGCCATCGCAAGCAACGTAGGCAGATTCTCACTCGTCGCCACAACCTTAGGGTCAATGCCTGCATTGCGAAGCTCCGAATACGCAATTCTACCCGCAATATCGTCAATTGATTCAAGAACAAACGGGCATTCTTTAAGCTTCCCAATACCTTCATTTGAAAGACGTACGGCACATTCCTTTGCAGGCATAGCAACAATGCTTTCAAGTAAATCGCCTCGAATAGCTAAAACAACTTCTTCTTCATAAAGCGGTGTTACTTCCACTCCAGGAATAGACATTCCTAAACGCGCAATCACAGCATCAACTTCAGCATGTTCAGCCATTCGGATGAGTTCCCTATTCGTACCTTCCACCAAGTGAATACTCACACCGGGAAGTACCGCGTGCATCCTGCGTATAGCTTGAGGCATAAGCAAGCGTCCGCGAACATGAGAAATGCCCACTTTTAGAATTCCAGCACCCCCACCAGTAACTTCACCAATTTGGCGGAGCATATCGCGACTAGCCTGACGTTGTTCTCGTGCAAATATCAGAAAGACCATTCCGGCAGAAGTAAGCGAAAGCGGTGTACCGCGGACAATAAGTTTTGCCTCAAGAGTTTTTTCGAGTGCAACCAAACGTGCGCTTAAGGTTTGCTGGGATATCTGGAGACTTTCTGCCGCCTTGGTAAAGTTTTCTGTCTCTGCCAGCTTAATAAACCAATCCCAGTTCTCAAGCGCCATTATTCCTCGCTCACGTCATTCTTTTTACCGTTGCAAATAGTAATAGAAGTGGAGGCTTTTTAGCTCTTCATCCACAAATTTTTGTTACGTAACAAAAAAATTTTCTTTTTTACCAATATTTCACTTTCAAATCACGTAAAATCAACAAACGTTAATCGGGAGGAGCCTCGGCTTCACGTTTTGAGCAATGTAAAAAAGACAGCTTTTGAACGCTAAGCGCACTGCACAAACCGAGATCCTTGCATTTTGGATAGCCACCAAAACTGCGAATTAGGTTCCCTATTCCCAGACAGAAAAGACAGGAAAGAAAGAGAGTTGAACATGAAAAAGAAGTTCCTCGCTATTTTTGTCGCAGCATGTGCCATGGCTATGGCGTTCGTTATGGTTGGTTGCGGAAGCTCCAACTCAGGCTCCAAGAGCAACGAACTCCGCTTTGTCACTGGCGGCGAATCTGGCACCTACTACGCATACGGCACTGTTCTTGCTCAGTATGCAACCAACAGCGGCGATGTAAAAGTTAACGCACTTTCAAGTGAAGGTTCCAAGGCAAACATCGAGTCTCTCCAGCACAATGAAGCTGAGCTCGCATTCTGCCAGACTGACGTTGCTACCTACGCTTATGACGGCAAGAGCCTTTTCAAGGACGCAGCATACAAGGACTTCTCTGTTGTTGCAGCTCTTTACCAGGAGCAGGTTCAGATCGTAACCTGTGATCCTTCCATCAAGACGGTTGCAGACCTCAAGGGCAAAACTGTTTCTATCGGTGCAGCTAACTCTGGTGTTTACTTCAATGCTATCGACATCCTTGGCGCTTACGGCATTGCCGAAGGCGACATCAACGCGGTATACCAGAACTTCGCTGATTCTGCCGACTCCTTGAAGAACGGCAAGATTGATGCGGCATTTATCGTTGCTGGCGCACCAACCACAGCAATCACCGATCTTTCAACCTCTAAGCAGGCTTACTTGGTATCCATGGATGCTGACCACATTGCAAAGCTTAAGGAAACCTCTCCTTACTATGCAACGGCAACCATCCCAGCTGGCACCTATGCTGGTATGACCGAGGACACTACTACTGTTGCTGTTCTTGCTGTTATCCTTGCTAACGATTCCGTCGACGAAGATACGGTTTACAAGTTCACCGCTTCCATCTTTGATGGCGCTGAAAAGCAGGCAGATGCACACGCTAAGTACTCCGAACTCGACAAGGACGTAGCTGCTTCTATCGCATCTGTTCCTTACCACGCAGGTGCTGCTAAGTACTTCAGTGAGCAGGGCATTGAGGTTCCAACCAAATAATCCCTGGCTTTAAACTCAGTCGGAAATTGTCCGACCAACTATGTCACCTCAGGGCTGCAACGAATAGGTCGTTGCAGCCCTGACTGGTTAAAACTTTAGGTCTGAAATGTGCCCTTATTGCTTGTTCGTAAGTATTTGAATCGCATCGCCCGCCCCTCAAGGCAGCCAAAAGCGCACGCTTGCACATTCGCTCCACAAGCACTGAAGACCTATTACAGGCCTAAAGAAATAAAAATAATCAAGGAGACTACATGAGTATTTTCAAAAAGAAGGACAAGGTAGAAGAGGCCGATGTCCCTACCCTTGCAGATGGCGAGGTGGATGCTGAAGCGGTTATGCGCAAGTATGACCGTGAATCTAACACCCGTATCTGGGAGGGCATTCCAAAAGTAATCGTTACCGCGGTAATGATTGCCTTTTCGGTCTATTGTCTTTACATGACGCTTTTTAGCCTTGAGCAAGCAGAAACGCGTCTTGCGCGTTTTGTTGCCATGGTTATCATCGTTGGCTATCTGATGTACCCCTCAAGAAAAACAGGACATAGAGTTAACCACATGCCCTGGTATGACATCATTTTAATGGTGGCGGGTGCCGGAGCATTTCTGTACTACTCCTTCAACACGGTTGACATTTTGATGATGGGTCAGCGTATTGGCGTTTTAGAAGTCGTACTCGGTGTTATTGGCATTGGCGTTCTGATAGATTTGTGCCGCCGTTGTGTTGGCATTCCTATCATTGTGGTTGTTGGCTGCCTGCTTATCTATGCGTTCTATTGGCAGTTCTCCTACAACTCCGATGCATATCGTTCTCTTTCAAACATCGTACAAAAGCTTTTTTACACTACAAGCGGCGTCATTGGTACACCAACTAATGTTTGCTACACCTACATCGTTCTCTTTATTATTTTTGGCGCCTTCCTAGAGCGCACGGGTATTGCGAACTTCTTTATTTCGTTCGCTAATCGCATTGCCGGCTGGTCTTCTGGCGGTGCTGCAAAGGTATCGGTTATCTCTTCTGCCTTGTGTGGCATGGTTTCTGGTTCTTCTGTTGGTAATACCGTAACCACCGGTTCAGTAACTATCCCTATGATGAAAAAGACGGGCTACCGTCCTGAGTTCGCAGGTGCAGTTGAAGCCGCCTCTTCCACGGGCGGTCAAATCATGCCTCCTATCATGGGTGCTGCAGCATTCTTGATGGCTGAATACATGGGCATCCCCTACATTCAGGTTGCAACCATTGCAATCATTCCTGCTCTGTTGTATTTCACAGGCATCTTTATGACGGTTCACTTGGAAGCAAAACGCGCAGGTCTCAAAGGTATTCCTTTTAACGAACTTCCAACCTGGATCTACCTGCTTAAAAACTGCTACCTTATTATCCCGTTAGTTTTGCTGGTTTGGCTGGTTGCTGCTGGCGTTTATACCATGGCTGTTTCAGCTGCAATTTCAATCTTTGTTGCCTTCCTTATTGGCTTCATCCATTTCCTTTTGACCAACTGGAACGATCGTACTGAAGGACAAACCTTTGGCTCAGTTTTGCTCGAAACGTGCAAAACCTCCCTTTGGACCGCATGTGATGCCTTTGCGGCAGGTGCAAAAAATACCATTTCCGTCGCCGTTGCTTGTGCGCTCGCAGGTCTTATCGCTGGCTGCATTACCGTTACTGGTCTCGCTTCGACCTTGATCAATGTCATTGTTATGGCATCGGGTGACATGCTTATTATTGGCCTTGTTCTTACCATGCTTTGCTGCATCGTATTAGGTATGGGTGTTCCAACCACAGCAAACTATTGCATCATGGCAGCCACCTGCGCACCAATTCTCATTCAGCTTGGTGTGCCTTTGATTTGCGCTCACTTCTTCGTGTTCTACTTCGGAATCTTGGCAGACATCACACCTCCTGTCGCTCTGGCAGCATATGCAGGTAGTGCTATCGCAAAATCTCGTCCTATGCGCACCGCTGTTAATGCAACGCGTTTAGGCATTGCGGCGTATATCATTCCGTTTATTTTTGCCTTCTACCCTGCCTTGATTCTGCAGGTTCCCGTTGAGCTGCCGTTCATTTTCCTTAATACCGCAATGGCAATGTTTGGTCTATTCGGCATTGCGGCAGGTCTCGAAGGTTATCTTTTCACAAAGATTAACCCTGTATTCCGTGTTCTTGCAGTTGTCGCAGGTGTTTGCATCATGATTCCGACAGCCTCTTTTGCAGAAATAGCAGGCGTTATAATCAACGTTGTTGGCTTTATCATCATTGCATCTATCGCCTTAGCTCAAAAATTCATCAATAAGAAAAAGAACGGAACAAACGGCCCAAGCACTCCCGCTGAAGCTGTAGCTTAAAAAGATTTCACCGAGCAAAACCTAAGGAGTTTGCTCGGTGATTATTTTTCTTACCAACCCACGTGCATGCGTTACAGAAAATGAGGTAACACAATGAGTGAAACAAAAACTATATGGGTAACAGGATCTAAGGGCTTTATTGGTAGCGAACTTGTTAACAGGCTAGAAAAGCACGGCTACCGCGTTGTAGGAACCGATTCCGAATTGAGCGTTTGCGAACCAGAACGCCTTGACGCTTTCGCAAACGAAATTCGCCCCGATATTATTATCAACTGTGCTGGTATCCCCCGCGCCGCCACAGGAATAAGCAACCGCATCAAAGCCTACGAAGTCAATGCCCTTGGCGCACGAAATGTCGCCGTTGTAGCAAACTCCGTCAATGCTTTGATGGTGCAAATTTCTACCGACGACGTATACCCTGTCAGAATGGCGGAACCCGCTAACGAATTTGATGCTCCGCATCCAGAAACCCCTTATGGAAAATCAAAACGAGCGGGCGAGGTTATGGTTCGCGATACCACGCCCGATCACCTTATCATTCGCTCTTCTTGGGTATATAGCATCAATGGCGGACAAGTAAAAGATGCCCTCGACGCTGCAAAAGAAGGAAAAACTATTCCCGCTCGCACCGACCAATATGCCTCGCCCACTTCTATTTCCACCTATGTCAACTTTTTAATTAAAGCAATCGAAAAAAGGGCTACCGGTGTCCTTCATATCACCGGCCAAGGAGCAGTAAACCGTTATACTTTCTTGTCAAAAGTTTTGGAAGTTTGCGGCTTTGAACCCAATAAGGTTCTTATTCCTGAAACCAACTTGGTTACCGCTGAGCAGGTTTTACTCGAAAGCTTAATGCTAGAGATGTTCGGCGCAGAGCTTCCAAACTGGGAAGATGATGTCGAAGCCTACTGTAAAGAAGTTGGTCTGGCCAAGTAGGTTTCACACATAAGCAAAAATGACAATGCGCATCTTCCTTTTATGGAATGATGCGCATTTTTTTTGGAAGGAGTAAGTTATGAGTAACTCTAGGGATGAACTTACAGGAGCTCTCGTTGGACTCGGAGCTACCATCGCCGAAGCTATGAATGAAATTGAGGGCTTTATCCCCTGTGGGAACCCAGCGACAATCACCAACACAGGTCTTGTTATCCTTAAAAACCCAACGAGTGAAGAGAAGTTAACCCATCAAACCGAAGCTACAAAAGCATTCATTGAACACGTAAGCGAACATCGCGGCGTAACCGCCCATGATGTTGCCGACGTCTCTTCTTTCAATGGAGCAAAAACAGAACTTCTTTCCGCTTTGAGCACCGTTGCAATACAACTGCAGACTATAGAAGAGCATCAGCCTGAAATTATGGAGTGGGTATATCGTAGCTTGGCTTCTCTTGAGCAAGAGAGTAACGCCGAAGCAAACAGTCAACTTGCACGCTATGAGGAAATCCAGCAACAGCTTGACGCTCTTTCTGCTTAGGTTATAGATATTCCAACTAAAAGAGTTTACCTATCAGAACATCAAAGAACACCACGAGGTTTCGCTAAGAAGCCTCTTTTTTGTTTGCTCAATGCCATTTACAGTACTCATTGAAGCCATATTTTTTCCTTGACTTGTATCGCGTACAAACTCGGTACAATAGGTACATGATTGACCGCCCGCCATTTAGACGGTAAGGAGTTGCCATGATTCCTATTGTTAGTGTCGACCTTATGCGCGCTTCCGACGCATATACCATCAAGAACTTTATCAGTGACATCGATTTAATGGAGAAAGCTGGAAAGGGTATTTCTCTCGTTTGCTCCAGCCCTGGACCCTATGCTGTTATCTGCGGACCAGGAAACAATGGAGGTGACGGCTATGTTTGCGCCCGCTATTTGGCTATTCGCAAGGAAAACGTCACTGTGTTTTACACCAAGGAACCCTCAAGCGAATCCGCCAAACACCATCGTGCACTTCTGGATAAATATCCCGAAGTCACCATCAAGCCTTTTTCTTACACTAAAGAAGAAGACTTGACGCAATTCAACGTGATTGTTGATTGCCTTTTGGGAACTGGTTTCAGTGGAACACCACAAGGGATTATCGCACGCGCCATTGGCGCAATTAATGATGCGAAAAGCAAAGGCTCAACCGTTATTTCCGCCGACATCAATAGCGGCCTTAATGGAGATACCGGCAAAGGTTCCCTCGCGGTAATGAGTGACGTTACAGCCTCGATCGGATTTTTCAAACAAGGAATGCTAGAAGAATCCATGAGCAAGTTCACCAAGAAAATAGTCAATATCAATATTGGGATTCAGCTTGAAAAAGACCCCACTTCGCAAATTCACGAAAGTTGGTTACCAAGCTGGATTGAACCTCACCCCATCGTGATTTAGTGCAACTCTTTGCACGTAAATAAAAGAATACTGCCGCAAAAAAGGAGAAGCACAGTACTGTGCTTCTCCTTGAAGTCTTATTCGCAAGCGAGCAAAGCTGCACCAAGGGCGCCGCAAAGCTGGGCGTATTCACTGATAACAATAGGGGCATCCAACTTTTCTTCGAGCGTCTTCACTAGGCCATGATTGCGCGAAACGCCGCCCGTCATCATGAATGGCCCTGTGCCATTTACGCGTTTCACCAGCGCTTTTGTTTTTACTGCAACAGCTTTGTTTAGTCCATGAACAATATCATCGACCTCTTTATTCTGGGCAATCAAAGAAACAACTTCAGATTCTGCAAAAACCGAGCACATGCTTGAAATCGTAATATCTTCCTTATAGTTAATACCACGCTCACTCATGCGATCGAGATCCATCTCCATCGTTCGTGCCATCATGTCTAAGAAGCGTCCTGTTCCCGCTGCGCACTTATCATTCATAGTGAAGTTGACCACATTGCCTTCTTCATCAAGGCTGATTGCTTTGCTGTCCTGCCCACCAATGTCGATGATGGTACGAATGGAAGGATCAATGAAGTGAACCCCGCGGGCATGGCAGGTAATTTCTGTTACCGATTTATCGCCCGCCTTAATCACCGAGCGACCATAACCTGTAGTAACAAGCTCAATGATGTCATCGCGCGTAATGCCTGCCATTTCGCACGCTTTATCCAAAGCAGCATCAGCGCTTGCCGAAGCGCCCGCTCCCGTTGGAACAATAAGCATTGCCACAATAGTTTTATCCTCGTCAAGAATCACTACATCGGTACTTGTTGAACCGCTGTCAATTCCTGCATAGTATTTCTTGTGCCCATCAGCCACGACGCTCTCCTTACTTGCTATTGATTGAACTTCCCCTGGTGCAATGCTTTCTGCAAAAGCCTCAAGCCTCGTTGAAAGTTGGCCGGCACTTTGAGTGGTATAGTCCGATTCGATCTTCACCAAAGGTAAATCGGTTGAACTCTTAATTTGCGAATATTCAAGCCCATAGAAGTCGCAAAAACGAACCGTGTGGTACACGACACCCCTAAGGTTGGGATCTTCTAAAATTCTACGGCGCCCCTGCACATCAACCATACGCATGCAGGGAAGCTGCCCTACAAGTTCGCCCGCATACCAATGAATGAGCTCATCAAGATCAGCGCTTTCGGGCGGCATGGTTTCACCAATGCTTCGGTTATTAACACAGGTCATATTCTCAACGGGATATGGCATTGCCCCTTGCACCATTTCAAAAAGCTGCGCGCCCATGCGAGCGCCCATAATGCTCACATGCGGCTCTTTAATGCGACAAACGGGATGAAATGAAGAGCGAAAGCGTTCAGCTGTTAGCTCACAGCCCCTATACTCACCATATGCCCGAACGAACTCTTTGATCTGCGCCGCCATCCAATCACGTGCGCAGGGGCCATCGCCGCGCATAACATCAAACAGATACAAAAAGTCGAGCTTGCCAGAGTCGGCCAAAACGTCATAAACGCTCTTGATAGAGTCGCAGCAATTCACCAAAACAAGCTCGCGAACATCCCCGTTGTATACCGATTCGATAACTGTCTTACCAAAGCCGCAAATGTTTGCCCCCACCAAAAGTTCAGCCTGGTCAAATCCTTCCTGCATAGTGTTCAGGTTTACGGGTGTTCCACCAAGTGCCTCAATAATTTCAAGCGGAGTGTATTTGCACACATAATACGTTGCCATACGTTATGCCTCCAGCATTTCCAAGAAGGCATCCAAACGCGTCGCTGTCTGACCTTCTCCACCATGAGCGCTGTCAAGACCATCACCATCGAGCGCCAAAAACGGCAACCCTGCCTCTTCGAACTTACACTTAGCAAGCTGAGAAGCCCCAATGGTATGCTTGCAGCCCCAGTGATTAAACCAAACAACACCGTCTGCTCCCACTTCACGCGCATGAGTAATTCCTGCCTCAATACGTCGCAAAGCGCCTCCGTTTAGATTGTTGTGAACCATACGCCAAGCCATAGCACGGTAGGGATCTTCCGTATCGAATTCAGGCTCACAAAGCTGACCTATGTCACACCCAACAATTTGAGCTCTATCAGAAAAAGCGAAGTCACGCGCCGTAGCTTCTGACCAATACGGAATAGTGTGCATCCAATAGATATGAACCCCTCGTTTTAAAGCCGCCTTCTTTGCGTCCTCCACGAGCTGGTTCACATAGTGCTCTTCCTCTTCGGATCCCAGCAAAATGTTGCTCGTCATAGCAGCATACAAAGGCGAAACTAAATCGCTCGGAATATCTTTACCACGACGAAGCTGATGAAACTTCTTATACGTTTCAAGAGTTCGCTTTCCGCGTTCAACGCGAACGCGCAGCGCATTTTCATCGACCACTCTGCCTGTTTGATTTTCAAGAAACCGGGCAAGATTTCGCAGCTGATCCGCCACATAGGAAACACTTGCTTCCGAAACCGCATCAGGCACATCAATCTCAAACGAAGGAACGTTGAATAATTCCGCAAGCGTCTTAAACGTAAGCATGTTGGCATCGCACGTTAGGTTGGTGTATACGATACATTTTGGCCGCGGCATAAAACCGCGCTGGGCGGCCCCAATAAACGTTTTATGATAGCTACAAAGCGTTTCAGGGACACCGTTTGCTTCAGCAAGTTCGATACAAGACCGCGAAACACTCGATGCGGAAAGATAACAGGAAAAGCTCTCAACGTTATAGGGATTAAGATTGACCTCCTGAAGTAACTCACAAGGCACAAAAACGCTGATGGCAACTGCTTGATCGGGTTTTTTAAGAGGCCTCAGCATAGTATCCATCATCACGTGAGCCAAATAACGATCAGCAGAACACAGACGTCTGTCGGGCAAGGCTTTGAATTTGAGATTCATCAGCCCCCAGCCAAACTTCAATAAACCACGGCTGCGATTGGGGTGCTTGTCAACAAGCGAGTCAAGCGTTTTGCCAAAATACTCTACGTAGTCCATCCGAGGAAACTCGTCCCCCTTCTTTTTCTTTTGTATATTTGTTAGCACGCAAAGAAACATGATATATGTTTTCCCAGATGAACATAAGAATGCAAAATGCTCCCATGCATGTTTTTTGGCTATTCCATTAAACCGAATAGGCTCGTTTACGAGCGATAAAGTAGAGCGCAATCATGACAGAGCCTGTAATAATCCAGGTAATGGGGTAGATGAGCATAAGATTCTCAAAGCTTGAAATTGCTGGAAAGATTGCGATTACGTAAACGATCCGCAGAAGACAAGAACCAACAATTACTACCACAGTGGGTAATACCGACCAACCCATACCACGCATTCCGGCAGCAGTAATCTCGTACGAACAAGGCATACACTCCAAAAGTTCAACCTGCCACATGCGAATGGTACCGAATGAAAGCGCGCCAGCCTCAGTAGTAAACACGCCAAGAGAAATATCCCCTAAACCAACAAAAAGCACACTGAGCGCAAGAGTGATTCCCACTGACGTTCCCATGCAAAACTTCATCACCGAATCGCAGCGATCGTATTGTTTTGCGGCATAGTTTTGCCCAATAAAGGTAACGGCTGCCTGCGAAAAAGCACTCGTAAAAAAGTACGTGTAGTATTCATAATTCATTGCGGCAGCCGAGCCCGCTGTAGCGTCGGTACCGAAACTATTAATCGCACCCTGAATTACAACATTTGAAAGCGCAAACACCGCTCCCTGCAAACCAGCAGGGACACCCACATATAACAAAGAACGTAAATCTGCCTTACTGACATGAAAATCCGAAAATGAAAGACGAAAGGTTTCTTCTTCACGCAAAAGATAAAATACAATCATGCCCGAACTGACCACGTTTGAAATAACTGTCGCAAGGGCAATGCCCGCAACACCAGCGTCACATACAACAACTGCTACATAATTCAAAATAACGTTAAGCGCCACAGACAGGGCTAAAGCATACAGCGGTCTTCTGGTGTCTCCCTTTGCTCTTAAAACCGCAGATCCAAAGTTGTACACTACAAAAAACACCACACCTGCAAAGTACACGTGCAGGTATTGACGTGCTTCATCCCAAGCATCTTGTGGAACGTTGACCGCCTCAAGAATAGGATCCGTTAGCACAATGCCTAAAACAGTCATAAGTAAAGAACACGTAAGAGCTACGATTACTGTAGTTTGAATTCCGCCACGGACTCTTTCAAGCTCTCCCCTTCCAATGTAAACAGCAATCAAAACATTCGAGCCAATAGAAAGCCCTACAAAAGTTGCAATAAACAAACTGATAATAGGAGCTACACCACCAACCGCAGCCAAAGCAGAGCTACCAATGTATTGGCCCGCAATAACAGCATCAGCCGAATTAAACAGCTGCTGCAAAATACTACTCAGAGCCAAAGGAATTGCGAAAAGAATAATCTTTAACGGAAGAGGTCCGTGAAGCATATCGATTCCGTTTTGTTTTTTAGCGTGTTCTTTCATCTGTCCTTGCCTTTATCGTTGAGCGCTTTTGCCATCAAATATCACGACGTCGCTTTCTAGGAAACGTGGCGTCACTAAAATACGACAGAGGCGATTCTGTCACTACTATCTATATTTCGCTAGGGAACCCATCGAGTCTTTACGTAAAAGAAAGAAACAGGAAAACTATCATCCAATAAAGATCTTCAAAAGAACCACCTTTACCCCTCAACAAAGAACAGCTTAAGACGCTCTATGTCACCGAAGAGCATGTTTGCGTTTTAGCAGGAGCGGGAACAGGTAAAACATGCGTTTTGGCAGAACGATTTGCTTATCTGGCGTGCATTTGCCCCACATTGACAGGAATGTAATCCCTCTGGAGAAACATTTATCCAAAAAGAACACGGGCTACAATGGCTACTGATACACGTAAATCTATAAGGAGTTTGCCCTATGACTAACGAAGTTCTGCAGTATCGTCCCTTTGCAATGGAAGACCTTTCGGATATCGCTCATATTCTAGCTCCCCTGTGGCACAGCGATGTCCCCGAGGAAGTCCAGCTTCTCCACGCGGTTATCGATTTCGCCTCCTATGCCCAACGAGCAACCTTTTCTGAGGTAGCTGTAAAAGATGGTCAAGTAATTGGCTTCGTCCTAGCCCGAGCTGGCAAGGCTCCCCAAGAAACCGAAGCAAAATGGAAGCAATTCCTTGAAGACAGAATCGAAGAGGCCAAAGAGCAGGATGCTCAAAGCGCCGCCTATCTTATCGCCTACGATGAAGCGGAAGAGCGCGTTAATGTACCACTCCTTACCAACAGCAGCACTGACCCCAATTATGAATTGGTATTCTTTGCTGTTGGAGATGCAGCACGTGGCTATGGCGTTGGAAGCAAGCTTCTTTCCTCTGCCCAAGACTACCTTTCCTCTAAAGGCGGCAAAACAGCATTCCTGTTCACCGATACCACCTGCACTTGGGAGTATTACGAACGACGCGGCATGCGACGTGCAGCTGAATGGGCAAAAACAGACCCTGAAGACATTCTTCCTGAAGAAATGTTTATATATGAAATGGATTTGGATTAGCGAATCTGTGCGCTTTTAGCGTTTTCCCGCTGAATCAGTTCCTCATAGCCTTTAAGAGCTGCGAAAGGCATAAACTGACGCGCTCTTTCTGGATGAGCGCAAGCTTCATGCGCTCCATTATTTCGAACCTTTTCCCCTATAGCCCAAAGCACAACCTGACGATGTTCTTTCTCTTCTTTTGAAAGATTGTCAGGGAGCAAACTACAATACTGAACAAGCTGATGATGAAGCGTGGTTTCGCTCTCATTTTTCAAAGACTCGCGTAAAGCTGAAGACTCTCGCTTCTCATGCACGATGACCTCCAACCTGCTCATTACGCTCACGCGCTGTTGCCTTTTCTTTTAAACTCGTTCCTTTGAGCATGGCATTTTTGCCGAATTTTTCCCGCACCGCAATAATGGCTTTTTGTCTGCTGTGCTCTTGCTCTAAGCTCTCAACATTGTCAAACAGCGTGACCGTGGCATATTTTTCAGGAAGCAATCCATTGAAACTGAGATTGATGCGTTTAACAAATAAAGAAGGATCTACTATTTCCTCAAATAGCGAATAGAATGCCTTAATAAGAAGGACAAATGAATTCGTCCTGCGATTGAGCTTTCTGCTCCCGTTTGCTCCCACAAATCGCGCTTTACCCACAACACGTTTCCCGTGACCGCTTTCAAAGATTTCCGCGGCAGACCACCCCACTTTCGGCTGAGCATAACCCACCATCAAAGAGATTCCTTCGGCAACCAAGCGCTTTGAAACCAAATCAAGCACAGCGCTATCTACCATTTCGCACAGTATTATGCGCGCCTCATCAAAGGTATAATCGCACGCCAAAACCTGACCATACGCAGCGGAGTGCCCTTTAGGAACATAGGCTTTTATTTCTTCGATAGTACACGGCTCCTGCCCCCAAGCATGATCTATTAAATACTCCGCATTCACACCAAACTCTTTATAGAGCGTTTCTTCCTTCATGGCGGCAACTCCCGCCAAATCGAACACACCATACTTTCTTAACCTGCGCGCAATACCATGACCAATGCTCCAAATATCAGTTATGGGGCGATGGAACCAAATTGTCTGCTTGAAGGCTTTTTCATCCAAAAACCCCACGCCGTCTTCAACATGCTTTGCCGTAACATCAAGTGCTACCTTTGCCAAAAACAAATTGGTTCCCACTCCTGCCGTAGCAGGAATTTTCGTTTTTTCTGTTACTTTGCTTTTGATCATTCGCGCAAACGACAAGGACTCCATGCTGTAAAGAGAAAGATACGGCGTTATATCAATGAAGCACTCGTCAATGGAATACACATGAATGTCCTGCTCACTCACATATTGCAAATACACAGCATAGATCTCTGATGAAACCTTCATGTAGCGCTTCATACGAGGCTTTGCTATTTCAAAAGAAAGGCTCTTGGGAATTTCGAACAAACGGCAGCGGTTTTTCACTCCCAGCGCCTTGAGCGCAGGGCTCACTGCCAAGCAGATTGTTTTTTCAGTTCGCTCCTTATCGGCAACAACAAGTTTTGCCGTCAAAGGATCTAAACCTCTATCGACACACTCAACACTTGCATAAAACGATTTAAGATCTATGCAGGCATAGTATTTTTGTGCCATCAAAGAGTTCACATCCTTCTTGTTGAACATTACTCCCAAGGAACAAACACCCATTTCAAACCGCTCAGTTTTAATGCGATTAGTTTTATATCGGTTACTTCTGATTCTTTATGTTCCTTGTAGAAATATACGAACATTTGTTCCTATAATAAACAATACTTGACTCAAAAACAAGAAAGACAAGCCTATCGCTTGTCTTTCTTGTTTTACTATTCGGATGCTTTAGAATGCCCAAACAAAGACCAACCCCACCCCTGCACAACAGAACTCTGACTTTCGAAGCCCACATCACAATTGATTACTCCATTCAAATTTGCACGAAGAGCACTGATCGCACACAATAACAAGAAGAGCTACGGGCTACTATCTTTTTATAGATACAATTACAGCATTGCGGATAAGAGCAGTTTCACGTATTCAGTTTGCGGGTCAAACAGCACATTTTTAGTCGACCCCTGTTCAACGATCTTCCCTGATCTCATCACCAGAACACGATCACACACGCCACCAACAAGCGCTAAGTCGTGACAAATAAAAAGAAGCGACATATCCAACTCAAAACGCAACCGTTTGAGTAAGTCGATAATTTGACGCTGCACTGTTACATCAAGAGCACTCGTAGCCTCATCGCAAATAAGAAGGCTCGGTTTTACCACAAGAGCCCGAGCAATTGCCGCTCGTTGACACTGCCCTCCACTCACTTCACGCGGATAGCGTCCAAGTATTGAAACAGGAAGTTGGCAAAGTTCAAGAAGTTCTTTGGCGCGTTTTTGGGCTTCGGCTTTTCCAACGCGCATATTCCTCATACCTTCAGTGATACTTTGCCCTAAGGTTTTGCGCGGATCGAAAGACTCGGCAGGATTTTGGAACACCATTTGCACTGACTGATATACCCATCTTAAATCCTTGCCGCGCGCCTGGGTTATATCTTCCCCATTCAAAACAAGAGAGCCACTCGTGGGTTCGATCAGCCGCGCAATCATATTGGCAATGGTGCTTTTCCCGCTGCCCGATTCCCCCACAATGCCTAAGCATTCACCTGCACAAACAGAAAACGAAACACTATCAACCGCCACCACATCTGCAAGGTCTTTTCGTTCAAAAACCTTGCACAAGTTTTTTGCTTCAAGCACAGAAATGCCCGTTTGCGAACACTGGACTTCGCTCCTTTGTGATAAGCAACACGTATTTTTAGGAACCGCAAAAGATGAACTAAGCCCCATCATGTTCCACTTCCTTAACAAGAGAAGGAACAGCAGCAAGAAGCTCTTGCGTGTAAGGGCTTCTTGGAAAGGTGAGCACATCTTTTGCCTTTCCCTGCTCAATAATTTTGCCGTCTTTAAGCACGACAACGTAATCTGCAACGGCACGAACCGCCGCAATATTGTGCGACACAAACACAAAAGCCGCGTTGTTTTTTTCTTTCAAGCGCACAAATTCTGTAAGCACCTGCTTCTGCGAAACAACATCTAAAGCACTCGTTGGCTCATCCGCAAGAATAACCTTAGGTTCAAGAAGCATTGCTGCAGCAATTCCTACACGCTGACCAATTCCACCTGAAAGCTCAAAAGGATAGCTTGCCAAAACTCTTTCAGGTTCAGCAAGAGAAAGGCTCCGCAAAAGCCGAGCGGCACGGGAAAGCACTATTTCCTTGCTTTCCCGACACGCTGCATGAACGCAATATTCTTCGTACAGCTGACTCCCTATGGTTCTAATGGGTGTAAGCGCCGAAAGGCAATCTTGAAATATCATCCCTATCTCAGAGCCGCACAATGAGCGCAGTTCCTCAGATGAACACAGGGCAAGGTCAGACCCACCATAACGAATCTGACCTTGCTGAATTCTTCCGGCTCTACCCAATAAACCCATCGTTGCACGCAAAATCGTGCTTTTCCCGCTGCCTGATTCACCCACTATGCCGACTATTCCACCTTCATACACGCAAAGATTGACGTCTTGCAGAACGGTCTGTTCCCCATAAGAAACGCAAAGGTTCTCGTATGTTAGCAGCGGAATTCTCATTTACTTAGGCCTTGTCTAAATCAACTGTAATTTCATAGTAGTCGCAAGGATGCGGCGCTATGCCAGAAACCTCCGCCTTTGAAACAATACCCATCGTTAAATGAGAAGCAAAGAAGTATCCGTAGTCATCAAGTATGACCTGCTGCATGTTTGTTGCGAGCTCCGCACGCTTTTCTGTATCAAATTCAACACGAAGCTGTGCCGCCAATTCTTCCAGCTTAGCGTTTTTATAGTGTCCAAAATTTTTAGCCGACGCTTCAAGGCATGTTGCCGTAAAGAAGTATTCTGGATCCCCTGTAGGTGCAGTAACCAAGGCGCTTACATAGACATCCCATGCGTTGATGTCTTTACGTATATCAGTGTGATTGGCCGTACTATTAACCTGAACATCGAAGCCAATTTCTGCCAACGTAGCTTGAGCAGACTCAGCCAACAAAGGAAGCTCCATGCGTCCAGGATAAGTTAACCAGCGAACGGTTAACTTCTGACCCGCTTTTTCGCGAATACCGTCTCCGTCGCTATCCACCCAGCCGTCAGTTTCAAGAAGCTGCTTTGCCGCTTCAGGATCATAGGAGACTGTCGAAACCGTTTCATTACCGAACGCAAAGTTACTTGGGAACGCACCCACTGCTGCCGTACCACGACCATTAAGCAGCGTTGAAATGAATCCCTGCTTATCAATACCCATAGCTAAGGCTTTACGCACGGTTTCATCCTGCATAACAGACGATTCGTAGTTCACCTGTCCAAAGAAAGCACGGGAAGTGCTGCAATCGTTGATCGTATAGTTATTTTTGTCGCCAAAAAGCTCATAGCTTGCATAAGGAAGCCCATAAGAAGCGTCGATCTCTCCTGATTGAAGAGCCGAAGTTAAGGTATCGCCATCCGTGATAGAACGAACCACAACTGTATCCATTTTAGGTTCGCCATCCCAATAATTCTCGTTTTTTTCGAGCGTTATCTCGGTATCAGAAACCGCCGTTGCTTTATAGGGACCAGTTCCGCTTACATTCTTATCAGAGGTTATCCCTGCCTGCATATCGATAATGGCGCCATAAGGATCGCAGAGATAATTGATGAGAGCAGGCGTTGGTTCACTGGTAGTAATAGTAATGGTGTTATCTTCGTCGTTTGCTTCAATGGAAGTAATTTTAGTATCACTTGGAGCTCGATCGTGAACAGCAATCAAATCATCCAAGCATTCTTTAACCGCCGTCGCACTCATATGTCTTCCCGAAGTAAAATCGACATCATCACGAAGAGTAATTTTGCAGTGAGTGTCGTCGATAAACTCATACGAAGTAGCAAGCCACGGTTCAGGCTTCATTTCGTCACTAAACTTAAAGAGCGTTTCACCTACACCGTAACGAACCGCGCTCCACCCCGAATAGTTTTCGTGAGGGTTAAGGCCCGCATCGTCCATTTCTACGCCATAGCCCGTAGTTCCATATACAAAGGTTTTCCCTTCTTTCGAACTTTGTGAGCCACAACCCGACAGAGTCAACGCAAGCACTACCATGCCTGCCAGCATGACAGCCAAAAGGCCCAGTCCGTTCTTTTTCGCCATAATGTTTTTCACTTCTTTTCCTCTCTCTTTTTTAGCGCCTACTTTCGCTGGCACCTTTCCTTAACCAACCCTGCCCTTTCGGTGCTGTCCTACGATGATCAGGATCCATCCAGTCTCGCAACGTATCGCCCAGCAGATTAAAAATCATCACCGTAATAAAAATTGCTATTCCAGGAGCAATTACCGTCCAAGGAGAAGTTTGTAATAGGTTGCGATTATCACTCATCATCGAACCCCATTCGGCCGCGGGAGGCTGAGCCCCAAGCCCCAAAAAAGAGAGCCCCGCAAGTTCCATCATCATAGTTCCAATATCTAGAACAGCCGTAACTAAAAGCGGCCCAACAATATTGGGTAAAACATGCTTAGCGATAAGCTTAACAGTGGTGCATCCCGACAATCGTGCCGCTTTAAGATACGTTGCGTTCTTTTGCGTAAGAGTTAGTCCACGGGCAATGCGGGCATATTTTGGCCAAGAAATTGCAACCAAGGCAATAACGGCATTGTGCATTCCGCCACCCAATACCCCTGCCACCGCAAGAGCAAATACCAAACCAGGAAAGGCTAGAAACACATCAGAGGTTCGCATAAGAACAGTATCGAGCTTTCCTCCGCGCCAACCCGCAAGCATACCCACCAAGGTTCCGATAACCGCAACAGCCGCCACCAATACGAAAGTGGAAAAAATCGAAGACTGAGCACCAACTAAAACACGCGAAAATAAATCGCGCCCATAGCGATCGGTTCCCGCAAGATGTTCTGCACTAGGAGCCAATAGCGCATTCCCCAAGTTCTGCGCATATGGATCAAACGGCGCAATCACAGGTGAAAGAACTGCGACAAGCACTACGGCTGCCGCCATCAAAGAGAAAACAATAAGCTTGCCCTTAGTGCGGTTTATCCCTTTGTTTCGCGTCACTTTTCACCCCCAAGACGAACCCGAGGATCAAGTCGGTGATAGACCAGATCAGCAACAAGATTAACCATTACATAGATAATTGCCATCCATACCACATAAGCTTGAATGAGAGGATAATCGCGCATGGTAATCGAATCAACCGCCAATTTACCTACGCCATCCCACTGAAAAATGGTTTCCACAATGGCAGTACCGCCGAGCAAATCACCAATCGACAGGGCAAGCAACGTTACAATCATGATCATACAGCTCTTCAGTACATGCTTTATCAAAATGGTTCGCTCGGAAATACCACGAGCACGTGCGCCTATTACGTAAGGTTTATTAAGTTCTTCGAGTACCGTAGCTCGAATTTGGCGCGTGTATTTTGAGGACATGGCAATGGCTAATGTGAAAGCAGGAAGAATTGTTCCTTGAATTGAAAGTGAAGCCAAGCCCGTTTTCCCAATAGAGGAAGAAACGACCGGAAACCACCCCAAACAAACCGAGAACACCAAAATAAGAAGCAGAGCAACAAAAAAGTTTGGCAGTGAATTTCCAATAAAGCTTAATACACGAATGAGATAGTCAGTAAAGCGGTTCTGTTTAACTGCCGCTAGTATTCCCAGCGGAACCGAAATAACAATAGTTAAAAGCACAGAAACAATGGTTAAAACAATGGTTGCAGGAAGCTTAGAGGTAAACGTTGCAAACACTTCTTTGTCTGAAACATAGCTCACACCCATGTCACCTGTCATTAGGCCTACAAGCCACGTGCCATACTGTTCAATAAAAGGTTTATCAAGACCCAGCTCATGTTTTTTAGCATCGATTATCTCTTGGGAGACCGCCACGCCCTGATTTTCAAGCGTTGCCGTAACAGCGTCTCCTCCCGCCAGGTACATCAAGGAAAACGAAAGAAAGGTGATGCCAATCAATATTGGTATCAACTGCAAAAATCTTTTTGCAATGTATCCTTTCACCTAGTTTCAGGCCTTCCTTACTTGATTCACCAAAGAAATGATGGTGTTACGAATGGTTATTTGATAGCATCACTTTTGAAGTGTTACGTTATCACACTTTGTAATACTTAAAATCGAGAGGATGGAAAATACCCGTGAATAGTATTCAAGAAAGCGCTCTTCTCCCAAAAGAGCGAACGAATTCCCCCATTCACCCCTCTTGCTTGGTAAATGAACTCCTTGTTGAGTATCAACAGACCAATAAAAACTACTGGACCGACCGCGCACCGAGCTACTCAACACAACACCAAGGTGAACTAAGAGGAAGCCAACATCGTGCCTGGGCGCAAGAACTTGACCAGCACCTCATACAGCTTACCAATAACAGCGATCGCTCCTCTGTTCATATTCTTGATATTGGATGCGGCCCAGGCTTTTTCTCGATTATCTTGGCAGAACTTGGCTACACCGTTACCGCTATTGACTACACTGAATCTATGCTTGAACAGGCAAAAAACAACGCTCTTTCCTGCAAGCAAACAATCTCATTTGCTCAAATGGATGCAGAAAACCTTTCATTTTCTGAAAACTCTTTTGATGCCATTGTTTCCCGTAATCTCACGTGGAACTTACCTCATCCAAGCAATGCTTACAACGAGTGGGAACGTGTATTGCGTCCTGGCGGCTTTCTGCTTAATTATGATGCTAACTGGTATGGCTATCTTTACGATGATGAGCTTCGTGATGGTTACGAAACCGACCGTGCCAACACCGCAAAGGCAGGATGCAACGATCGCTACCTTCACACCAACATTGACGCCATGGAACATCTAGCCGAAGAAGTTCCTTTGAGTGCCATTGCACGCCCTCATTGGGATCGCCTCATTCTGGAAGAGTTCGGCTTTGAGGTATCTATCGACCCTCGCGTGAGTGATCGCGTATGGTCTGAAGAAGAACTTATCAACCAAGCGTCCACACCCCTGTTTGGCATCAAAGCGATAAAGCCTCTTTAAACGTCCCAAAACAACTCAATACGTTTTTCAGGTGCAAACCACACACCGTTAAAACTAAGCCGTGTTAGCGCGGTTTAGTTTTTTATTTCAAAAAGTGTGATATAAGAACAGGGTTTGAGTAAACGCCAAAGACACTCCTTGTAGCAAAAGCGTGCTGTTTATGCTACCTGGTTCATGCCATAGAAAGGTTTAGAGAGGGACAACATGTCAGTTGTTAATTTTTTCTTAGCTTTGGTGCCTATTATCTGGCTTATCATTGCCCTTACCGCACTTAAAATGCCTGGTCATCGCGCTTGTGTTATAGCGCTCATTATCACGGTTTGCCTAGCCTTTGGCTACTGGAGGCTTGATGCTGCCTGCACGGGAACCGCCGTTCTTGAAGGTGTCCTGAATGCTCTGTGGCCAATCTGTTTGGTTATCATTGCTGCTCTTTTTACCTACAACCTCGTTGTTCGCACTGGCGCCATGGAAGCCATCAAAAAAATGCTCGGTGGCGTTTCGATGGACATGCGCGTGCTCGCCCTTCTTATTGGCTGGGGCTTTGGCTGCTTTATGGAAGGCATGGCAGGCTTTGGTACCGCAGTTGCTATTCCTGCTTCCATGCTTGTTGGCATTGGCATGAATCCGATTGCTGCAGTTGTTGGCTGTTTAGTTGTCAATTCAACCCCAACCGCCTTTGGTTCTGTTGGCGTTCCAACGGTTACCCTTGCTTCAGTTACAGGACTCGATTCACTCGGTCTTGCAGGTGACATCGCTATCATTCAGTGCATTCTTACCTTTATTTCACCCTTCTTCCTTGTTTGCATTTGCGGCGGCGGTGTTAAAGCCCTAAAGGGAATGCTTCCCATCACCTTAGTTGCAGCAATTTCTTTCGTTGTTCCTTGGTTTATTACGGCAGAATTTCTTGGTGCTGAACTCCCCGACATCGTAGGATCCGTTTGTTGCATGATCTGCATCATTTTGTTTGCCCGCGTGTTTAACAAAAAGCCCGATCCGACATATGCCATCAAAACGGACAACTCCGACCAAAACGCTGGCCTAACTATTGCAAGCGGCCTTAAGGCATGGAGCCCTTTTATTTTTATTCTTGTTCTTTTACTCGGAACCTCAAGCCTTGTTCCTCCTGTAAATCAATTTCTTGCCACTTTCAAAACGAGCGTTGTTGTCTACGCGAGTGAAGGCGGAAACACGCTTGGCTTTAGCTGGATTAACACCCCGGGCGTTATGATTTTCATAGCAGCCATCATTGGTGGCATCATTCAAGGCTGCGGACCAAAGATTATGGGCGAAGTTCTTGTGGGCACGCTTAAAGCCTACTGGAAAACAGTTCTTACCATCTGCGCTGTTATGGCAATGGCGAAAGTCATGAGCTACAGCGGAATGATTTCCGATATCGCCGTTTTGCTTGTTATTGTCGCAGGCCCTCTGTATCCCATCATTGCTCCACTCATTGGTGCGCTTGGCGCATTCGTTACAGGCTCAGGTACTTCGACCAGCGTTTTGTTCGGTGGCCTTCAGGCACAAACAGCTCTGGATTTGGGCTTGAGCGCTTCTTGGATGGCTGCCGCAAACGTTATGGGTGCAGGCATTGGCAAGATGATTTGCCCTCAAGGTATTGCGATTGGAGCGAGCGCCGCAGGTCTTCTTGGTTCGGAAAGCAAAATCCTACGCTCGGTATTCAAGTACTTCGTTGTCTACCTTGTTCTGGCAGCAGCGCTCTGTATGACCGGCTCACTCCTTGGGTTATAAACCCCTATGTTCGCTTAGGCAATGAATGCACAAAGGGCAACCAACTATTGTTTTGGTTGCCCTTTCTTTATGCTTTTATAGACCCATCACAAGGATATAAACAAAGCATTTCATGCATTTTTACAAGGTAGCGGTCAAGGCTTCATTCAGAAGCTTCGCAGCCTTCATTCCGCCTTGCGAGATTGCATGCTCTAGTCAATTATCCCTTCGCCTTAAATCGATCGTACTTTAGTGCGGAAATATCGATCGTATGACTTTCACCATCGAGCATTAATTCCGAAAGTGCTAAACCGACAGCAGGTGAAATGCCGAAACCATGACCGCTAAATCCGCAGGCAAGAGTGAAGCCAGGAACTTCATCAATAGAATCAAGAATAGGAACCACGTCGCTGCAGGCATCGTACCAACCGGCCCACGTACGAACTATTTTTACATCGCTAAGCGCAGGGAAATACATGAGAATACCGCGCGAAATGCTTGAAGCAGTAATGCTATCTGTGCTGAAACGCGTGCGCGTATCTGAAGTATACGCTTCGATACCACTATTGCCTCCCAAAACGAAAGACCCGTGCTCAGACTGATGCCCGTAAAACTCTCCACCCGCAACACCAATCATTACATCAAACATGTGAGGTTGCGCCTCGGTAACCAATACCTCGTTGGAACGTTTTTCAATAGGAGGGTCTATGCCAACCGTGTTTGCAATTGCACGAGAAGCATATCCCGCACAGAGTAAAATCTGTTCACCCTCATAGATGCCGTCATCGGTTTCAACAATGCGTGCCGCACCACGAACCTTACGAATTCCCACAACCGTAACGCCTGTTACAAACGTCACGCCCATCGAAAGCGCCTTCAGATAAAACCCTAGCGTCGCCTTAAGCGGGTTTGCATGACCATCAGTTGGACACCAACTTGCACCCACCACACGCTCTGACATAGCAGGACAAATCTCTCGCGCTTCATCGCCTGAAACCATCCAAACATCCAAACCAACATCAGTTGACTTCTTCACATGTCCTTCAAGCGTTTTGAGGTGAGCGTCATTGAGACCTAGGCGCAAGTTGCCCTTTTGAACGTACTCAACATCAACCCCAAGTTCTTCTCCAAGTGTGGGCCAAATATTGCTCACTGCATACATTGCCAAGGGAAGTTCACGCACATCACGAGCGGACTGACGAACGCCACCCGCATTACGACATGAGCCGCCATTGCCAATTTCTTTCTGTTCTAGAACAATAATGTCCTTCACTCCACGCTTTGCCAAATTGTATGCCGTAGCACATCCAACAATTCCGCCGCCAATAATGATCACCGAAGCTGTTCTTTTTTCCTTGGACATCCCTAGTCCTCCTTCACATCGATGACTTCATTGGCAAACGTGCCAATAACTACCGGACGCACAGGGCAACGTCCTGTTATCATCCCGATATCGCCAACTCCTAAGCCCAACTCCCGCGCAATGATATTCTGAAAATTACGCTGACACGTTTGGCCTTGACAAAGACCCATACCACAACGCAACATGCGTTTGACTTCATTAGTGGTACAAAGACCGCTATACACCGCCCGACGAATTTCGCCTTTCGTAATTTCCTCACAACGGCACACAATCATGTCGTCATCGGATTGCTCAACAAAGCTCTTGGTTGGAGCGGTTCTGATTATTTTCGCCATAACGATCTACCCCTTGCGCCTTAAAGAAACGAGCGGTGCTTGCATATTCAACAGGAACTTTCATGGTAAGAAGAACCGTTTTGTCCATCTTCTTGATACTCTTAAGCGAAACGACCTCCGCCGCACACACCTCTGAACCGCTTCTGTCAAGCGCTTTACCAATGTGTCCTTTTTCAGGCAATGGATAAAACTCATAGGGCAAGCCCACGGTAGCAAAACCCGGCTCATATGTTTCATCGACTAAGAAAATTGCCTGGCCAGAGCATTGAGCCACACACATACCACAGCCAGTGCACGAAACTTCCGCATCAACTACCGGGAGTTTTACGATATGACTTCCCACCTTAATGCACCCAAATTTGCACGCATCCTGACAGGGGTCACAGGGAATATTTTGTGTACACTCAATGACAGGATGAATCCCCGAAACCTTTGCATTTGCCGCAAGGAATGCCTTCATTTCCTCATCAGACACATACCCTTTTTCAAGCAAGCTTCGAGAAATGGCGTAACCTTCATCGGTTTCAGTCCAATCATTTCTACCCTTGTTTTGAGGAGCAAACATACCATCGCGCAATTGAGCAAGTGAAGCATGATAAGCTTTTACTCGCACATCGAAATCTTCCTGATCAATATATCCAGCAAACATCGCGGCATGAGTTCCTGAAATTCGACCAAGAAGCATAGCCGAAGACGCCTCTTCAATACCTGCCACATCACCGCAGGCATACACTCCCTTAACGCTCGTTTCGCCAAACTCATCCGTCAAGGGAACATTTCCGCCTTTGCGAGGATTAAACTCCATATCACAACCAGCCGTTTGGCACAGCTGGCTCATAGGCGACAAGCCAACCGCAATGCAGATAGTGTCAACGTCTAACGTGAATTCAGTTCCCGGGATAGGCTGAAAGCGATCATCAACTTCAGCAATCACCGCGCCTTCAACCTTATCTTTTCCTAATGCCTCAATAACGGTGTGGCGAGTATAAAACGGAACTCCCGTACGGGCGAGCTTTGAAGCATGTACGCCATAGCCACCAATACGTGGAGCCGCATCAACAATGGCACTTACCTCACATCCCGCTTGTAAAAGCTGAAACGATACAACCAAACCAACGTTTCCAGAGCCCACCATAAGAATCTTTTTACCTGGCATAACACCTTGTAAATTCATCAAAGCCTGCGCCGCACCTGCACCAATAACACCTGGTTTGTTCCACCCTTTAAAAGGAATCATGTTTTCAGCCGCACCCGTTGCAATCATAATATTGTCGGCCTTGTAGTGATTAACATGATCGCCTTCCATATTTACAAGGACTTCTTTTTCTTCGAACACGCCCATGACAGTTGAGTTCAAATGCACATGAACACCTGCTTCTTCGGCTTCTTTCAGAAGGTCTTCGCCAATACGAAAACCGCGCTCTTTTGCATGATGCTCTTTCGAACCAAAAAACTTATGAATCTGTTTGAACAACTGCCCACCCGGACGCGCGTTTTCGTCAAACACCGCAACGTCCATGCCGGTCTTCTTGGCCTCGATCGCACATGAAAGACCTGCCGGACCAGCACCAATAACAATCATCTCATAGCGCTTCATGCTGAGCCTCCCATACCTCTTTGGTTTCTACTCCGTATTGCGTTTGCACAACAATGCCCTCTCGCAAAGGGGTTATACAGGTACGAACATTGGGCTGACCATCAACAATCATGACACAATCGGTACAACGACCAATTGCGCAAAAAATGCCCCGAGGAAGATGCTGCTTTGCGGTGTAACGATGGGTCATAACCCCAGCCGCTCGAAGCGCTGCAGCTATGGATTCACCTTCATAGCCTTTCATTTTCTTCCCATCAAATAAAAAGGTTACTTCCTTACCTTTTTTATAGTCGTCGATGATGGGATGATGCTGGATTCTCATAGTACTCACCCTTTCCGTTTGATACATCCAAATCAAACGACTGCCTCCGTGATGGGGAATAACTTAGAGTCGCTGCATTGCCAATTTGTTTCATTGCGTGTTTGAAACTCAGTGTTAAGACGCTCGAAACGAAACGCACAAATCTGAAATATTCTTGAAAGAAAAGGGGTGCTTTTATTTCAAATCAATTAAGGAAAAGAGCGAAAAAAACAGCGTCGAAAAGCCTTTCGAACACAACTTAAGGCAAAATGGGGCCTCTTATTTCAAACGGATTACCCGTTTATTTCTCTTTGTTTGCTCTTCCATTAACTCATCTGTCTTTAACAAATTCGTAATGCTTAGCAGAAACCATAGACATTAGCCGAGCGAAGCGTCATACAAATTGCCAGCACAAGCTAGCGTGTGGTTTTTCTTTCCTTGCGTTATAACTTTTGTCTGACCCCTTCGCGCGGCCTACCTCTAGAAAAAGGAAAGCCAAAAAGCTTGCCAGAACCTAAGGAAAAGGAGCGCGCTATGACATATCCCAAAATCGACTTTCTCTATTTAAGTGAGCCAGACATGATTGAAGCAGGTGTCACCAACACAGTTGAATGTACCGACACCATGGAAGAAGTGCTCAAACTTCTAAATAAGGGCGATTATCGCATGGGAGGCGAAAACGGTAACTCCCATGGCTGCATGGTATTCTTCCCTGATGATCCAAAGTATGCTGAATTTCCCAATATGCCAAAGGATGGACCAGACCGCCGCTTTATGTGTATGCCCGCTTATCTTGGTGGCAAGTTTGATATGGCAGGCGTTAAGTGGTACGGCTCTAATGTCGAAAATCGTGAAAAAGGTCTCCCTCGTTCTATTTTGATGGTTACCTTAAACGACAAAGACACAGGTGCTCCTGTTGCTCATATGTCTGCAAACCTTATTTCAGCCTACCGCACCGCCTCCATTCCTGGCGTTGGCGTAAAACACCTTGCTCGCAAAGATGCAAAAGTCTTAGGTATTGTTGGACCAGGCGTTATCAACTCCATCACTGTTGAATGTTTCGCAAAACTTCGTCCCACGCTCGATACCTTAAAAATTAAGGGTCGTGGCAAGGAATCCATCGAACGCTGCATTGAATACGTAAAAGAGAAATGCCCTCAGTTCACCACTATTGAGGTGGTTGACACTATAGAAGAATGTGTGAAGGGTTCCGACATCATGAGTTTTGCAACCTCAACCCCAACAGGCGGCCAAGAATCCTACCCCTACGTTGACCCCTCATGGATCAAGCCCGGCGCCTTGCTTTGCGCTCCTGGTGCGCTCAATACCGCCGAAGAGCTCATCATGGATCCAAAGACTAAACTCGTTGTTGACAATACAGGCTTATATGAATCATGGGCAGAAGAATATCCTTACCCAACCTTTGATACCTGGTTTTTGATTGGCTCAAAATTCACCGACATGATTCATGAAGGCAAGCTTGAACCTGAACGTATGGAAGACTTGGGCGCTATCCTGAATGGCAAAATACCCGGTCGTGAAAGCGATGACCAAATTATCATTTACTCTATCGGCGGTATGCCTATTGAGGATGTTGCCTGGGGTAAAACCGTATATGAGCACGCGATAGAAAAGGGCATTGGCACTAAACTCAACCTTTGGGATAAGCCTTACCTTTACTAAACGAGGCGATTGACACGGGATACTCTTTAATAACTCATAGCCTCCGTAAGAGTATCCCCGCCTCTTTCTCGGAGGCACCAATAGATGGAGGTTGCTCCTCTTATGTTGCCCTTCCCTTTTAAGAGGAGCACTTCTCCTCCTTGGAGAAACAAACCCCCTCTCTCGTTCAATTGAGAGAGGGGGTTTCGTTTTTCTGTATTGTGTATCACAAAAGCAAAACGGAGACTTATGAGATCATGAAGCCAAAATCAGAAGCGAGCTACAAAAGAAACGTCTGCGTATTCCATCCGTAAAGAATAAGCGACACGCCACGCATGATAACAAACACCGCCAAGAAGATAGCAAGCATTTCAGGGCACACAAAGAATACGAAGCCACACAAAATGTCAACGATGCCCGAGAAAAGCATCCAACCCCACATAGACACACCAACCGATTTCAACTTGAACGCCGCAGCTATTTCAAAGATGCCAAAAATGATGACAAATATGCCAACCACCCACGATACAACACCCGAAAGAACTACGGGGTGGAACAAAAACATTGCGCCCAAAATAATGTCAAGCACCGCATAAGCCACAATCCAGCCAGAAGGGTTTCCTACACGATTGAGATTAAAGTAACCAACAATATCAAAAATACCTGACACCAAAAGACCGGCACCAAGAATGGCCGTCATCATAACGAGCGTTAAACCAGGGTAAAACCCGATAACAAAAGCAAGCACCACCAATAAGATACCCGCAATAATAAGACCCCAGTCATGCTTTTTTACTGTAGACATGCTATCTGCCTCCTTATTTCCACTTTCTTTTGTCACATCTTATTATTCCACAGCTGTAGAATAATTTATACATACAACAAGATGAACTATATCAGTTAGCCCTCCCAGCAGCAAAAAAGAAAGCCCGCTAAGGGCGAGCTTTTCACAACCATTAACCTGCGAGATGGTCATTCCGCTTATCCCCAAAGAAAACAGTCTTCCTTTATTGGCTCAAGGGCATGAGGCCTCACAATAACTACAGCTCTTTTCCTATACATGCCTTCCTAGTCCAAGCCACCAAAAGCAGGATAACCAGATTCGCCGTGAAGTGTGGTATCTAAGCCGGTTTGTTCAATCTCTTTTTCAACACGCAAGGTGCCACCACAAAGCGCCTTGGCAATTAGGCCCACAATCGCACTCATGATACCCACATATACAATCGTCACTAATACACCCAGAGCTTGCGCTCCTAAAAGCGTTGGGTCCCCTGTATAAATGAGACCACCAAAATCAGTAAAAGAAAGCTCTGGGATAGCAAATATACCTGTTAAAATTGCGCCAACGATACCACCAACGCCGTGACACCCAAATGCATCAAGCACGTCATCATAACCAAGCTTGTACTTAAGATAGGCAATTGCCACAAAGCAAACGGGAGACACAATCAGCCCCATAATGACAGCAGCCCAAGGAGCCACAAAACCACACGCAGGTGTAATCACGACCAAACCTGCAACAATACCCGTGCAAGCACCCACCAGGGTAACCTTCTTATTTACAAGATGCTCGATGATAACCCAAGCAACACCTGCCGCACAGGCCGCCACTAAAGTGTTAAGCACCGCAAGACCTGCATTTGCATCTGCGATAAGGGCGGAACCTCCGTTGAAACCAAACCATCCTACAAGGAGTAAACCCGCGCCTAGCATTACGAAGGGAACATTATGAGGACGATAATTCAACTGACCCATGCCAATGCGCTTACCTAAAATCAAACATAAAACCAAGCCCGACAAGCCCGAAGAAATATGAACCGCCGTACCGCCCGCAAAGTCAATAGCACCAATAGCATATTCATTACCGATAAGACCGCCGCCCCAAACCATATGAGCCATAGGGGCATAAACCAAAATAGGCCACAAACAAACTATCAACGCATAAGCACTAAACTTAATGCGCCCCACTAAAGAGCCCGAAATAATCGCGGTGGTCACCATAGCGAACGACGCCTGGAACGCAATAGAAATCGTCGAAGGATATGAACCGTATATTGCTCCACCTGTTAGCTGATCATCAGCAACCATGGCATTCATATCAAGGGCTTCTGTAACGCTCCAGTTTGAAAAGATTCGTTCGAACCCACCGACAAAAAGTGCCCCCATATTAACAAGGTTCCCATTTTCATCAAATGCATCAGTTGCATTGCCATAAGCAATACTGTCACCAATAAGCACCCAAACAACACCAACAATACATGCCGCAACGATTGACATAATCATTGTATTAACTACATGTTTTTTTCGGGAAAGGCCTCCATAAAAAAGAGCCAATGCAGGAGTCATCATGACAACAAGTGCCGTCGACAACACCATAAAGGCTGTTGTACCGGTATCATACATGCTGTTTCCTTTCTCTTACGATTTCTCTTCATTGCCAACGAGTTCAATCGCAATGACTCGCATGAAAACACCCCAAACAATACGAAGCATTTGTTTCAAAGGAATGCCTTTCTTCAAGCTGTTAACAATTGGAAATGCCTTTTTAGTTCTTCTGAAACGCGCTGTTCACAAAGAAACGACTTACGAACAATGAACGTGTTTTTCACGTATCAAATCTTTTTCTTTGATGAATTTGTTTACGAAAAGATGCTCTGAGCTACGTATTTCAAAACGGGAAACATTCAGTATCTGAATCATTTCCTCGCATTTTTTCATGACACTCCCCCAACAAACGTGACACTATTAAAGACAAGGAGAGACAAAAAGAAAGGAATTTGCCCATGGAAACGCTTACCAATGACAGGAAAGTTGCAATCATCGGCTGCGGTTTTGTTGGATCAACAACTGCCTTCTGCTTAATGCAAAGCGGACTGTTTTCAGAAATGGTTCTTATTGATATCGATCAACAGCGTGCAGAAGGAGAAGCGCTCGATATCGCCCATGGCATGCCTTATTACAAACCAATGAATATTTATGCAGGGACCTATGAAGATCTTGCCGATGCTAACATTGTCATTATTACTGCAGGGGTCAACCAAAAGCCTGGAGAAACGCGCCTTGACTTAGTGCAGAAAAACACGGCAATCTTCAAAACCATCATCCCCGAGATTACCAAGACCTCATTCAACGGCATTCTTCTTGTTATCTCAAATCCCGTAGACATTCTTACCTACGTCACCCTCAAACTTTCCGAATATCCCACCAACCGCGTTATCGGCTCGGGCACCGTACTTGATTCTGCTCGCCTTAAGTGCGTTATTGGCGAGCGCCTTGATGTTGACCCACGCAATGTTCATGCCCGCATCGTGGGTGAGCACGGTGATTCCGAATTTGTTCTTTGGAGTTTGGCAAATGTGTCAGGCGTGCCTATTAATCAGTACTGTGAGCTTTTTGGACATTTTGACCACGAAGAATCAATGAAAGAAGTGGCTGATCACGTTAAGAATAGCGCGTATGAAATCATCGAAAAAAAGCACGCCACTTATTACGGCATCGCTTGCGCGGTTAAACGCATCTGCGAGGCAATCATCAGAGACGAAAAACCCATCCTCCCTATTTCTAGTTACTTAGAAGGCGAATATGGCATTAGTGATGTGGTATTGAGCACTCCTGCCATCGTGGGCAAAAATGGGCTGGAATATAAGGTGCAAGTTCCCATCAATGAAGAAGAGCAAGAAAAGCTCGAGGCTTCCGCTATTGCACTCAAAGAAATCATCGCGCAGCTCGACCTTTAGTTTTCTCGCCCCTAAAAGCAGCCGTTCAAACAAGCAGCTATTCGAGCGTTTTCGGATAGCTGCTTTGAACATAGGTATCAAGCTTTGCGCATCCAAAAACTATGCTGTTCTTCGTGCATCTTTTTGTATTCATCGGTAGTAAGATACTCGCTCATAAAGTCAATGAATTCCTGAACTACTTTAAGCCTTCTGCGATCTTTCACGTATGTCATATACATAAGATGGAAATCTCTCGGCGCTTCAACAATTGGAATGCACACAAGCTCATCATAAACATCACACAAAAATGAATAGCAAAATAAAGCAACACTATCTGGATCAGATGCGACAAATGACGACATGCACAAATCGTCAAGATAGTTGCGTTTAAGGTCAAGATCATACCCATCAACAAGTTCTTCAAGCTTAGGAGAAACCGAAGATTGCTTGTTGTAGGTAAAAATACTTATCCCCTTAAGCTCATTGAGAGATATTTCTTTCTTGTTTGCCAACGGATGTGTTTTATGCACCGCAAGAACCAAGGGCAATGACCAGCAATATACATGCTCCATGTCATGATCTCCAGGCATACGACTACAAAATGCAACATCTAAAGCCCCCGCACGCAATTTTCGGAGCATATCAGGCGTATAGGCATACTGAGTTTCAAGCGAAAAGTCGACTGGACATTCTTTTCGAAATTTTGCGACTGCAGTTGACCAGGCCTTCCCCTGCATAGCAAAAAGTGTCCCAAGTCTAATTGTTTTTTGAACCGAGCCATCAAGTTCTTGTGCGATAGAACAACCTTTTTCTAGCGTACTCAAAGAAAGTGTAACTTGATCATAGAAGCATGTTCCCGCTTCAGTTAGATCGACCCTCGACCCTTTACTGCGTACAAAAAGAGTTGCGCCAACTTCTTTTTCAAGATTTTTAATTGCAGCAGACAGCGTTGGTTGACCAATATAAAGAAGCTTCGAAGCCTGCGTGTAATTGAGTACTTCCGCCAAACATTTGAAATAATAAAGATGCTCTGTTCTCATGTGTTACACCTGCTAAAAGATTAAATCTATCCAATTTTAACAAGCTAAAAACCTCAAAAAAGCAATAATGTCCTATAAATCGGTTCACTTTCATATTGAATTACCTAATTCAAATAGATAAATCTATAGAGATAATCTCTTAATTATGCTTATAATTTCCCACTTTTATTAAAAGAATAAAAAAATTTGATTGGTTAACCCGTTTACCGATTATTTTTACTTTCCCACCTTTTTAAGAACTAAATATCATCTTTTTTGAGCTCGAAAAACAAAGCGAGCGCATTAAAAAACAGAGGCGTTTTCAATTTCGAAATCCTTAGCTTTACTTTCTGATTCAAGAGGCATTCCAGACGAATTTGAAGCAAGCTTCGTGGCGCAAAAAAGGAGATACCACAATGAGTAAGGGACCACTTTCAGGCTATAAAGTTATTGAATTTGCAACCTACGTGGCCGCACCATCAGGCGTTCGGCTTTTGGCTGACTGGGGTGCGGATGTTATTAAAATTGAACCCGCAACGGGTGATGACTATCGCACAAACTGGAATGTATACTCCATGCCTGGCGAAAGTGATCTGTACAACCCTTGTTTTGACCTGGTTGGTGTAAACAAGCGCTTCGTGGTAATTGATCTTCGCACCGATGAAGGTAAGGAAATCCTCTATAAAATGCTCGAAGATGCAAACGCCTTCATTACCAGCGCCCGCGACAAAGCTCTAAAAAAGCTCGGCATTGACTGGGAAACGCTTCACGCAAAATTCCCTAAACTCGTATACGGTCATTGCCGCGGATACGGCGAACATGGCTCTATGAAAGATAGCCCTGGTTACGACTATACGGCCTACCATGCTCGTTCAGGCGTTGGCGGCTCCCTCTATGAAAAAGGTGGCTCTCCAATGATTGGAGGCCCTGGCTTCGGTGATTTACAAACAGGACTTGCACTTGCAGGGGGAATTGCCGCAGCTTTGGTTGGCGCTGAGCGCACTGGTGTGGGTGATCGTGTGGTTGTAAGCCTGAACTCAGTTGGTGTGTACGTAATGAGTTTGGCGCACACAGCTGCTCAATACAAAGGTTACCAACTGCCCACTTCCCGCAGAACAGTCTCGAATCCCTTTAACTCAACATACAAAACAAGTGACGAAAAATGGATCCAATTCTGCGTTGCCGCACCTGAACTAGGATACAACCACTTTATGGAAACAATCGGACGCGGCGATTTAATAGATGACGAACGTTATTGCAAGATGGACTATATGCGCGCCCATCACCATGAAGAGTTCGTCAATATTATCGAAGAAGCCCTCGCGCAAAAAACAATGGCTGAATGGGAAGTTATCCTTACCGAAAACGACATTGCTTTTGGTCCTATGTATGAATCCGCCGACGTTTTGAATGATCCTGAAATTTGGGACAACGAATACGCCGAACGCGTCACTTACCCAACAGGCGATGAAGCTATTTTGATTCACCCGCCCTGCCGTCTTGACTCCATCGGCACCGCCCCTTTGGTTACCTCACGTGGTATTGGCGCCGACACCGAAGAAGTGCTACGCGAATACGGCTATTCAAACGATCAAATTACCGCATGGGAAGAAACTGGCGTTGTTACACAGCACGCATAAGGGTCAATTATTTTTCGCAGTAGCAAACAATCAGAACAAGACACTAAACATCGTTAAGATGCTTCTAGAAAACTACGAATACCGCGTGGTCGATCTTGGCCGCGATGTTGATCCCCATGAAATAGTGCGTATAGCTAAAGAGCAAAACATTCGACTCATTGGTCTTTCAGCACCCATGACAACCACCGTCAAAGCCATGGAACAAACGATTAATTTGCTCAAAGAAGAAATACCTGATGCAAAAACCTTCGTAGAAGGAGCCGTCTTAACTCCCGAATACGCAGAAACCATAGGTGCAACCTGGTATGCCAAAGACGCCGCCGAAAGCGCTCGCATTGCCGAGGCGTTCTTCTCGGCAAATAAGTGAAATCCTAAAGCAAGGCGTTGTATGACTCGTTAGCACCAAGCTCTTGAATCAACTCCTCCTGCAAGCCTTCAAGTTCATCTTCGCCGCAGCTAAAAATGAAGATTTGGACATTTTGCTTGTATTTGATATCGGCATATACATCGGCACAACCCTGCCGCGAGCAGCACTCAAGAATGCCCTCTCCCGCGCGAGCAGACATTCCCACATAAATATCGATATAGCTTGCCAAATCCCTATCCCATTTAAGTTTGGGAGGATATGTTGCAACTGCATAGCATCCGGGAGTGTTGTGAAGTTCTACGAGCACCCCACTCTTTCGAGCACCGCCCTTAGTGAGCATTTTTTGGTAGGCCTTATATGAAGAGGTGTAATCGGCGCTCTCCAAAACAGAGCGACGCTCCTCTTTTACCGCTTCCTGTGCTTCTTTTTTTGCTGCATGACGATTGACAGGAACTTGAACAAGCGACGCAAATGCACTAGCAGCGCTTGAAGCCAACCCAGTATTCCTGGTGTTTTTTGCGGACACAACTTTTGTTCTTTCGGCAATAGCTGAATGCTTTACCACTTCTGTTTTGAGGCTTTTCGAAGCAGCCTTCGCCTTGTTCCCCTGAATATTCTTAGCTGCAGAGCTGTGGCTCTTTTCTTGGACAGCATCATTCCGAAACGGTACATCCCCCTGACGCTGAATAACTTGCGTTTTCTCTTCGAGTGCCCCGTTTTCCTGCTCAGCCTTAGGTTCAGAGGGCTTGTTGGAAATCACTTTTTCTTTGTTGACTGCATCGCAAGCCTTCTTGGAAGGATTCATGGCAGAAGTTTCTTTTTCTTTACCAGCGCGTTTTTCAGCTTCAGGCTTACTTGAGGTAGACCTATCCGCCTTTCCGTGCGCGCGTTTCTTAACAGCGCTCGAACCATTAACAGCAACGCGTGCCTTCTTCTTAGCGGCTGCTTCTTTGTTATTTACAGCAACCGCATTTCCTGAAACCGTACGCGCCGCCTTACCAAAACCCACCGCAAGTTTCCCTGCCGCTCTTCCCGCAACCACCGCAACTTTACTTGCAGCATCTTCAGGAAGCTCTTCCTTCGAAGTGGCTGAATTTGCCAAGGTAGACTTTCCTTCAAACATTGCGTTAACTATTTCACGCGCACGCTCGGTGGCTGCGTCTTCTTTTTTCTCGTTCGTATCATTCTTTTTATCAGTCATTCTGCGCTCCTAAAAGCACCGCTATTTACCATCAATCTAAAAGGAAATTCAGCCTAATACGGAATAGTTAGCCACAAAGCCAACGCTGCTTATTTCCCTCATTTAGATATAAACCTAAGAACCTAGATGTACTTAGGTATACCTAAGTACACAAGACTCATCCTATCCATTAGAACAAGGCTTGTGGAGCAGCACACCGATAACACAAAAACTTGTCAAAGATACGTTAACAAAGCTAACGAGAACCCCACCAGCTTTTTCGATCGACCAGACAACGGAGCCAGAGGGTATTGTCCGAGCATAAAGCGCACTGCCCTCGCGCCACACGTCCAAGATACAATCACCTTATTCGCAAAAACAACAATCGCAATAACAACAGCGATAACACGAGTGGCGCCGCACGGTGCTAAAACATGCAACTATTCCAATCATCCGCCCCATACAAAGAATCAGCTTATACTTTGCTTATTCATACACAATTAAATCCCAAGTTTGTCATATGTTCATTTTTTGATAGGAGCTGCCGGGCGGTGCTAAAATAAAATCACTATCTGCGACGTCTTCTGTTCCCCTTTGCACTCCCTTAAGCTTCGGGTCTTCGTTGGCGCGACGGATTCTCATTCGTCATTCATTCAGATTGGGGTATTCATGTTTTCTATTGGCGACATTGTTGTATACAGGCATCACGTTTGCAAAATTGCTAAAGTGCGTGAAAACTACTTTGACAACGAAGACTACTTTGAGCTTCATACTCTGTTTGAAAATACGCTCAAGCTCTACATTGCCATCTCGAAGGCGGAGCCGCCTGCTTGCAGAAGCGTTATGACCAAGGAGCAAGCACTCGCCCTTATCGACAAAATACCTTTTGCAGAACCTATCGATGAAAAAGCTCTTGCCAAAAATGCAGGAACTTCTGCCTTGGTAGAGCGAAGAATTAGAGAAGAATATGATCGCAGATTGAAATCTGCCGATTTAGAAGACATGCTTCCTATTTTGAAGTCGGTTCACGAACACTGTATCAAACGTGAAGAAATGGGCAGAAAAATTACCATGACCGATAAAAAGTATTTTGACACGGTAGAGCGTATGCTCTGTGACGAACTAGCGGTTGCGCTTGACATCGACCGAGATGAAATCAAAGATTACCTCGCAAATAGAGTCCAAGAAATCAAAAATAACACGCTTTAAGGTTTTCTTCAGTTTCGTTTTTTACAATAGCCTTGCGACGGACGGGATATGTTTTAAGTGATAAACCTCCCATCACTTCTTTCTTTCCTTTATCGCTGACAAGCCTCCGTCTGTACGCGCTAAAGCTCTCACCATTTACTCATAGACTTACGCGCTGCACTCATGATGGGTGCTAAAAACTTTGGCTCAACTCGCCTACGTGCTTTCTTTAGCTCTTCGGGGATCGCAATATGCTGCGGACATTTCTTCGCGCAGGCGCCACAATCAACACAGTCAGCAAGGTAGTGAGGCTTGTCACTCGTTGAACCCGCACTAAGCGTATGAGCCTTTACCCCCTGATACCAACCAAAAACATACGATGCGTTATAGGCAGCAAAGGCCGCGGGGATATTGATACCCTTAGGACAGGGTAGACAATAATTACACCCTGTACACGGCACTTTATAGCTCTTGTTAAAAACCTCAATAACATGATTGATAGCTTGTTGGTCTTCTTTATTCATCGAGCCAGGGGTAACCCTACTTGCAAGAGCTGCATTCTGCTCAATCTGATCGGCAGTGTTCATACCAGACAAAACAACCGTTACTTCAGGCTGATCCCACAACCAACGAAGAGCCCACTCGGCAGGACTCAAGCTAGAATCCGCACGCTGCAGCACTTCTTTAGCCCCCTTCGGAAGCCCCGTTGCGAGCTTTCCTCCCAATAAGGGCTCCATGATTATCACAGGTAAACCCTTTTCAGCCACAAGCAACAACCCCGACTTACCCGCCTGATAATTCTCATTCATATAGTTGTACTGAATTTGAACAAAATCCCAATCGTACGCTTCAAGCAATGGCGCAAACTCCGCCTGGGAACCGTGAAAAGAAAAGCCAATTTGCCTAATTGCTCCGCATCGTTTTTGTTCAGAAATCCATACCTCAATTCCCAAAGACAGCAGACGCTTCCACTCGGCCAAGCTCGTTACATTGTGGATTAGGTAGTAATCAATATGGTCCGTTTTGAGCCGTTCAAGCTGCGTGCTCAAATACCTATCAAAATCTTCTCTTTTCTTGCAAGATTGATGAGGAAGTTTGGTTGCAATAAGCATTTTTTCGCGAATTGCATTTCGCTCGATGATCGAGCCTAAAACATGCTCGCTATTGGGATAAATATAGGCGGTATCAAAATAATTTATTCCTTGATCAAGTGCTTGAAGAATAAGTTTTTCTGTAGCCTTTTCGTCAATCGCTCCTGGAACACTGCTGGGAAAACGCATGCATCCAAACCCTAAAACAGAAAGTTCATTTCCGCTTCGAACATCTTTCCTGTATTGCATTGCTTCGCTTACTCCTTACCCAGCTGCTTCGTTATTAACGCATTGCCTTGTTACTTCACCATTGGAGTGTTGCTTTTACTTCTTCACTTTTAGCACGCTGCCCTGTTATCCAAACACTGTTTTCATAAGTAAACCCCCTACCAACAAGGTGTTTTGCCGATAGGCGTTCTTCGCCAACACGCGTCGAGCTCTTCTTAATCAAACGCAAACAAAATTGCGCACTACCTTCTTGAACTTGTATGCTATCAATTATGAATCAAAGCAATGAGGGATAAAGGGAATTAGCATGCTTTTAGAAAAAATCGAGCAAACGAAAAATGCACTTCGCGAAGAAATTAAAGAGCTACTCGCTCACGAAAACAAAGAATCCGCCGAAGAGAGCAGAGAACGCGGTAAAAACCTGCGCAAAAAGGTACCTCGAACATCACATGCAACATGGGAACCTTCCCTTTATCGTTTAAACCCGATGGATCTCATTAAAAGCCAGGAGACCACACGCGTTTCAGAATTGCTTCCTATCCGCCACGAGCGCATGGCCGCCTCTCCATTTGCCTTCTTTCGAGGAAGTGCCATTCTTATGGCGAGCGACCTTGCAACTACCCCAAGCACCGGACTGAATGTTCAAGCATGTGGCGATGCCCACATTTCAAACTTTGGATTCTTTCAATCACCCGAACGTCATCTAGTTTTTGATATTAACGATTTTGATGAAACCGCACGCGGACCTTGGGAATGGGACATCAAACGTCTTGCCACCAGTGTAGAAATATGCGGACGCAACAGAGGATTTTCCGAAAAAGAACGGAGTAACGCTGTTAGGGCTGCCGTAGAAAGTTATCAAACTTCCATGCTGGAATTTTCCCAGATGAAAACCATGGATGTATGGTATGCACACACTGATGTTGAAGATTTTTATTCGCAATTTAGAGGAAGTCTTTCCAAGAAGACTCAAAAAAATACCGAGAAAATAATCCTCAAAGCCAAGACGAAAAACAGTGACCGTGCTGTTTTAAAACTTACCGAAGTAGTGGATGGCAAGGTTCGCTTCATCAATCAGCCGCCTCTTATTATTCCACTCCGAAACCTCGTAGAACAGCAGATTCGCCGAGAGATTCCTGACACCAACCTCAAAGAGCGCGAGCATCTTATCGCTCTTGTCCTTAGGAAGTATCAAGAAAGCCTAAGCAACGATAAACGCCATTTAATGAAGCAGTATCACGGCGTTGATATTGCGCGAAAAGTTGTAGGTGTTGGTAGTGTTGGCACGCGCTGCTGGATTGTGCTTCTTGAGGGGCTTGATTCAAATGACCCCTTGGTTTTGCAGATTAAAGAAGCGCAAGAATCCGTGTTAGAACGTTTCACAGGAAAGAGCATTTACAAAAACAATGGACAACGCGTTGTTGAAGGGCAGCGGGCTATTCAAGCCGCAAGTGATGTTTTGCTAGGGTGGACGCGGGCTGTGGGAGTCGACGGTGTTGCGCGCGATTACTACGTACGCCAATTGTGGGACGGCAAAGGTTCAATCAATTTGGATACCATATCCAGCAAGCAGCTCACCAACTTAGCGAAAACTTGCGGGAAAACACTCGCTCGATCTCATGCGCGCACAGGAAATCGATTTGCTATTGCCGGATATTTGGGGAAAAGCGATGCGTTCAGCAAGGCTATTGTCCAATTCAGCAAAGCCTACGCTGATCAGAACGAGGCAGATTACCAGCTATTCATGAAAGAATATCAAGCAAATTCAGCTTCGTAACCTTCTTCCCAAGAACTTGGCAGGAGAAAACAAACTGCAACATTGCGGCGGTATAGTAAGCCCGAAACGCAACATAAGTACAAAAAAAAGGATAGCGTCATGAACACCAAGGAATTACTTTTTAGCAGAAAATCAGTTCGTACCTTTACAGGCGAACCCATTAGCGACGAAGATCTTTCGTTTATCATCAAGGCAGCCAAAGCTGCTCCTGTAGCCATGGGGCAATACGAAAACTACCACTTAACCCTTGTTACCAATAAAGACCTTCTTGCCGCGATCGAACGCGCAGGCGGCGAACTGTTTGGTGATCCTGATCGCAAAATGCTCTATAATGCACCAACCCTTGTAGTGGTTTCTGCCACCGTTGCGCCTGGAGCAGAAAACTACACCTACTCAAGTGCCGCCATGATAGTTCACAATATGGCTCTTGCCGCCACTGAACTCGGTGTTGGTTCGTGCGATATTTGGGGATGCATTGGGGCAGCTGCAAAGCAGCCTGCACTGGTTGCTAAACTCAACCTCCCCGAAGGAGTCACGCCCTGCTGCGCAATCGCCCTTGGGAAAACCGATGAAACCTTCCCTTTGCGAGAAGTGCCTGAAGACAGAATCACCCTTAATGTTGTTGAGTAAGATGAGATTCTAAAAACTATTTAAAACGGAAGTAAAGCAGACTGGAATAAAAGCAGCAAAGCTTCTGAAGAAAGACAAAAGGAGGCGCTCGATTGAGCGCCTCCTTTAACAATCGCCTATTAGCTTTAGGCTTAGGCTTATCCTAATAAATCAGCAGCGACTTCTTTTGCGCAAGCAAGACCATCGGAAAGCGAATTAACAACCAAGGTCGAGCCATTGCGCGCATCACCTGCAGCATAAATTGGCGTTTTACCTGCATGTTTAATCTGATGAGTACCTTCAATCATCACGGGACGAATACCGCCGCGCTGCTCAACTAGCTCCGCACCGAGCGCATCGTAAACACCACGCTCGGGACCCGTAAAGCCACACGCAATAAGAACCAACTGAGCAGGAAGAATACGATCAGAACCCTCAACAGGCTTTGGAGCACCTTGACTCCAGTCGAGCGTCTCAACGCGCAAGCCCGTTACCTGACCATTTTCACCTAAAACTTCAATCGTGTTTGCAGCAAATGAACGGGGTTCCATCTCATAATGCTCAATAGCCTCACGCAAACCATAATCGGTTTTCTTTACGAAAGGCCACTCAGGCCACTGATTGGTTGGCAAACGCTTCTCGGGAGGCGCTGCATTGTACTCAAGCTGGTGAACGCTCTTCGCTCCCTGGCGAACAGCCGTTGCCACGCAGTCAGTACCCGTGTCACCACCACCGATTACCACGACATCTAAATCCTTGGCAGAAATCTCTGGCTCATGACCGCCAAGAACTGACTTCGTAGAAGACGTGAGATAGTCAACCGCATAAACCATACCCTCTTGGTCGGCACCAGGAGCAACAACACCACGAGGGTCAGCCGCGCCAACGGCAACAACCACCGCATCGAAATCAGACGTTAAGCGCTTGGCAACCTGCTCGTCGCATGCATCAGTATTCAGCTCAAACGTAATGCCGCCTTCTTCCAGATAGTTAATGCGACGATCAACAATTTCCTTAGGAAGCTTCATGTTTGGAATGCCATACATAAGCAAACCACCTGCATGATCATGACGCTCAACCACCGTTACGCGAACACCTTTTTCGGCAAGCTGCCAAGCAACACCCAAACCACAAGGGCCAGAACCAATTACCGCAACATGAGGCGCATCTGCTGCAGGCTTGCGCAAAGGAGCAGGTCCGCCGTGAGCCCACTGATGATCCGAAATTGCGCGCTCGTTATCGCGAATAGTTGTCGGCCCTTCGATAGAAGCAAGATTGCATGCCGCCTCACACAGAGCAGGGCAAACACGACCCGTAAACTCAGGAAACGGATTTGTAAGCGCCAAACGCTCGGCTGCTTCTTCCCAAAGACCTCGATACACTAAATCATTCCATTCTGGAATTAGGTTATGCAGTGGACATCCTGAAGGACGGGCCTTACCAAATGCAAAGCCTGCCTGACAAAACGCCACACCACACATCATGCAACGACTTGCTTGAACCTGCTGTTCAGCCTCAGAAAGAGGGATGGCAAACTCGTTAAAATCTTGAATTGCTTCTTCTGTTGAGCGCTCAGCATGTGCAACGCGCTCCTGTTCGAGATATGCTCCAGCCTTACCCATTACTGACGCCCCTTTCCTACGATTTCGTACGCTTCTTCTAGTGCTTCTTCATGGCTTTTGCCCTCAGCTTCCGCTGCAGCAACAATTTGAAGAACACGCTCGTACTCAACCGGAATAACCTTAACAAAGTGCTTTTTCATAGAGTCAAAGCGATAGAGCATCTTTATTCCGCGCGGACTTGCCGTGTAGTCAACATGCTCCTCGATAAGGCTATGGATAAACTCGAGTTCATCACTGGTAGGCGTTTCAAACTTAACCGACCCCATATTGCAACGATCGGCCAAGGTACCATATTCATCAAAGACGTAGGCAATGCCGCCTGTCATACCAGCAGCAAAGTTCAAACCAACTTCGCCTAAGATCAGGGCAATACCACCTGTCATATATTCACAACCGTGATTGCCAACGCCTTCAACAACGATAGTAGCGCCGGAGTTGCGAACACCAAAGCGCTGACCAGCAAGACCATTCACAAAACCGCGACCTGAAGTAGCACCAAAGAATGCAACGTTACCAACAATGGTATTTTCGTCGTACTTATAGGTTGCCTCCTCTGAAGGATGAACCGAAACGATGCCGCCCGAAAGACCTTTTCCAAAGTAGTCATTTGCATCGCCAGTAACATGCAAAGTAACACCCTTCGGGATGAAAGCACCGAAGCTCTGACCAGCTGATCCTTCACAGTCAACCACTACCGAGTTATCAGGCAAACCTTCGGGGTGAGCCTTAGTAACCGCAGCGCCCAAAATGGTGCCAACACAGCGGTTGATATTCGCAATATCAGCACGGAAGCGGACAGGTGTCATGTGCTTGCGCGCTTGCTCAGATAAAGGAAGGAACAACGTGGAGTCGAGTGATTTTTCAAGCTCTACATCGTATTTCATCTCAGGCAAGAAATGACGACCTGCGGCACCTGGAATATGAGCGCCAAATTCGCACTCGCCATTGGCAAGAACAGAAGACAAGTCAAGCAAGTTTGCCTTCCAGTTACCAGGAACCTCAACCTGACGCAAGCATTCAGGATGACCAACCATTTCGTCAACAGTGCGGAAGCCCAAGCCTGCCATAACCTCACGAAGTTGCTCAGCAACGAACAACATAAAATTAACTACGTGCTCCGGCTTACCACGGAAGCACTTACGCAAGCGGCAATTCTGCGTTGCAATACCCGCTGGACACGTGTCTTGCTGGCAGTCACGCTGCATCAAGCAACCCATAGCAATCAACGGCATGGTCGCAAAACCAAATTCTTCCGCACCAAGCAAGCAAGCAACCGCAACATCTTTGCCGTCCATCAACTTACCATCTGCCTCAAGAACAACACGAGAACGAAGACCATTTTGAAGCAGAGTTTGCTGAGCTTCAGCGATGCCGAGTTCTAAGGGTAAACCTGCATGCCAGATTGAATCACGAGGAGCTGCACCTGAACCACCATTGTGGCCCGAAATCAAAATCTTATCGGCAGCCCCCTTTGCAACACCGGTTGCGATGGTACCAACGCCCGCTTCGGAAACAAGTTTTACCGAAACACGTGCGTTAGAGTTTGCGTTCTTAAGATCGAAGATAAGCTCCGCCAAGTCTTCGATCGAATAAATATCATGATGCGGAGGAGGCGAAATCAAGCCAATACCAGGGGTAGACTGACGAACCTCAGCAATCCAAGGGTACACTTTCTTACCTGGCAGGTGACCGCCCTCACCAGGCTTTGCGCCCTGAGCCATCTTAATCTGAATCTCAATTGCAGAAGAAAGATAGCGGCTGGTAACACCGAAGCGACCAGAAGCAATCTGCTTAATAGCCGAGTTCATTGAATCGCCATTAGGAAGTGGCGTTTCTCGACGAGGATCTTCTCCGCCCTCACCAGAATTGGAGCGACCGCCCAAACGATTCATGGCGATTGCCATGCACTTATGAGCTTCTTCAGAAATCGAACCATAACTCATAGCGCCCGTATTAAATCGCTTTGCGATTGACTCAGCAGGCTCAACTTCTTCCAAAGGAACAGGAGCGCGATCGGTAACAAAGTCGAGCAAATCACGCAGACGAATAGCGCGACCTTCCTGATGAAGATGATCGCTGTACTGCTTAAACAATTCGTAGTTGCCCTCACGGCATGCATGCTGAAGCAAGTAGATAGTCTGCGGATCAATTAAGTGTTCCTCGCCACCTTGCGGGCGCCACTTGGTAAGACCCAAAGAAGGGAGTTGCTCAGGAGCAGGAGACTCAAGAATTGCTACGGCATCGTCATAGCGCTGATTCTCCTCGCGCTCAACATCGTTAACACCCAAGCCGCCAACACGAGAAACCGTACCAGCAAAATGCTTGTCAACAAATTCCTGCTTAAAGCCCACGGCCTCAAAAATCTGAGCTGAATGATAGCTCTGAATAGTTGAGATGCCCATCTTCGACATGATGGAAATAACGCCAGCCAAAACAGCCTTGTTATAGTTGGCAATTCCCTCTTCAGCAGATACTTCGATAGCGCCCTTTTCAGCTAAGCTAGCAATGCACTCATGAGCCATGTAAGGATAGATTCCCGATGCAGAATACCCAATCAATGCGGCGAAATCATGGGCAGAAATAGCGTCTCCTGTTTCAACAACAAAGTCGGCAAACGTACGAACGCCCACGGTGATGAGGTGGTTATGTACCGAAGATACCGCCAATAACGAAGGAATAGGCACTTCGCCAGCAGCTGCGCGATCAGACAGAATAACAATGCTTACACCGTTACGCACTGCCTTTTCAACTTCAACAGCCAATTCATCCAACGCTTTTTCAAGAGCACCCTCACCCGCATCTCTACGATACGTTGCCGAAAAACGCTGAGCCTTAAACCCAACGCGTTCAACAGAGGCAATGCGGTCGAACTGATCCTTGGTAAGAATAGGGCTATCCAAACGAATAAGCTGACACGCATTACGTGAGTCTTCAAGCAAATTGCCGTGGTTGCCAATATAGAGGACGCTTGATGTTACGAGGCTTTCACGCAGCGCATCAATAGGAGGATTTGTAACTTGGGCAAAGAGCTGATAGAAATAATCAAAGAATGAGCGATTCCTCTTCGAAAGACAAGCAAGTGAGGCATCGATACCCATAGAAGCCAAAGGAACACTGCCCTTTTCAGCCATAGCTCGAATTACTTCATCAACGTCGTCCCAGTGATAACCAAGCTTTGCCATGCGAACTGCAAAAGGAACTTCCAAATCTTTTCCAGGCTCAGTCTGAGCAGGCGCATCAAGATCAGAAACTTCAATCTTTTCTTCTTTGATCCAGTCACCATAAGGCTTTTCCTTGGAATAGCGATTGCGAATTTCATCATTCCAAATTACGCGATCGGTTGCGGTATCAATCTCAACCATTTCGCCAGGACCTAAGCATCCCGCCGTCAAAATGTTTGAAGGCTCAATCTCAATAGTGCCAACTTCACTCGAAAGCAAAAAGCGATCGTCACGCGTGAGGTAATAGCGAGCAGGACGCAAACCGTTACGATCAAGCGCCGCACCAAAGGTAGTACCATCGGTGTAAGCAATTGCCGCAGGACCATCCCAGGGCTCCATAAGCATTGACTGATATTCGTCATAAGCACGACGACGAGCAGGAAGCGTGTCATTGTGATCCCATGGCTCTGGCAACAACATAGAAACTGCGCGCGTCATGTCGCGACCATTCATGACTAAAAACTCAAGGACATTATCTAAAATTGCAGAGTCGGAACCTTCCTTGTTAATGATAGGAAGCACCGATTCAAGATCTTTACCTAAAATTGGTGAATAGAGATTTGGTTCACGCGCGCGAATCCAGTTTACATTGCCCTTCAACGTATTGATTTCGCCGTTGTGAATAATGTAACGATTTGGATGAGCGCGCTCCCACGAAGGAGTGGTGTTAGTTGAATAACGAGAATGAACAAGAGCGATAGCTGTCTTAACTGCCGCATCGGAAAGGTCAATATAGAAGCGGCGCATCTGCGTTGCAACAAGCATACCTTTGTACACAATAGTGCGAGCAGAAAATGAGCAAACATAAAAGATATGACCCTTAAGAGCATATTCAGCGTCCGCGGCCTTTTCAACCATACGGCGGCAAACATACAAACGACGCTCAAATGCTTCGCCACGATCAACATCTTCAGGACGACCAACAAATGCCTGCAAAATGGTAGGCATGCAAGCACGGGCGGTTGATCCTAAATCATGAGGGTCAACAGGAACTTCGCGCCAAAACAGAAGACGCAAGCCCGCCTGAGCACAACCCTCTTCAAAAATACGCTTGGAAACTTCTACCCCTTTTTCATCTTGAGGAAAGAAGAGCATTGCTACACCATAATCACCTTCGTCAGGCAAAAGATGGCCATACTTTTGCGCTTCTTTACGAAAGAAATGATGGGGAATTTGGAACAAAATACCAGCACCATCACCGGTGTTGTGCTCAAGACCTTTTCCGCCTCGATGCTCCAGATTAACAAGAACCGACAAAGCGTCGTCAACCATTTGGTGAGTACGAACGCCCTTCAAATGGGCAAGTGCTCCAATACCGCACGCATCATGTTCGAACTCTGGACGATATAGCCCGTTTTGTGCGGGCTCCTTCCGTAATTGCATTCCGAACCTCTCACTTTCAACTCTTAATAAAACTCAAACGACATGCTTACTTGAGCTTCAAGCAAACTACCTCGGTCTAGCTTGACTGATTCCTTGGGCTAGTTTGCTGACTGTATACACTAAACCCTTTCGAGAAAGCGAAGCTTCGGTGTTACAACTCGTAACAATTACGAAACAGTACTTTGCGTTTTCTGAAACATTACGAAACAATGCGCAGTATTAATGACACTACCCAAAGGCATGAGTGTTTTTCTTGACTAAGCAACACACAAAGATACAAATATCTTTCGCGATCACATAACATAAACACTTAGACAAAAGATCCCAGCTCTATAGAGCAGATCAATCTATAACGCAGAAAAAAGCTCTTTAGTGAAGGCATCTACTGGATTAGAGAACACATCTTTCGTTTTCCCGCTCTCAACTAAGTGTCCCTTATTCATAATCCCAACAGAGTCGGCCAGATATTTAACTACTTCTAAATCATGTGAAATAAAAAGAAGCGTAGTACCCCTCTCTTTATTGATATGCCGAAGCAAATCAATAATTTGCGCCTGAATAGAAACATCCAACATTGATGTTGCCTCATCGCAGATAATAAGTTTCGGCTGCAAAACGATAGCGCGAGCAATGGCTATTCGCTGCGCCTGTCCACCACTTATTTCGTGAGGATACTTATCAAGTTGATCATGCGAAACACCAACCGAATCAAGCATTTCACACACTGTTTTTTCCTCGTCTTGAGGCGCGCAAAGAGAAAATAAGCGAAGGGGTTCAAGACAGCATTGTCGCACCGTAAATCGAGGATTAAATGTTTTTTGCGGATTTTGAAAAACCATCTGAATATCTTTTCGAACAGTTTTCCATTCTTTTCTAGACAACAGAAGGAGATTTCTTCCGTCGAGCTCAACAGAACCAGCATCAGGATAGAGCAATCCCATTATTATGCGAGAAAGCGTTGTTTTGCCTGATCCGCTTCCGCCAACCAAGCCAAAGATGCTTCCTTTTTCAACTTTAAAGGAAACATCATTAACTGCTTTTGTTTTTCTACTTCCCAAAAACCCTGAAGAAAACGTTTTTGAAACATGAGAAACATTAAGCATGCTGCACCTCGCCGCTCTCAACATAACAGCATCTAGTCTTTTGCCTATCTGAAAGCGCCTGCAAATGAATGGTTTTTTTTTACACTCTTCTGTTGCCTTTGAGCACCGAGGGAAAAACCTACAGCCTTCAAACTGGCTTGTAAAAGCAGGCATATGACCCTTCATGATCTTAAAGCCCTTTGAAGGAGAAGAATTGATAAGACCTTGGGTATAGGGATGCTGTGGTGAATCAAGAACATCTTGTGTTGCTCCGATTTCGACTATTTCACCGGCATAGAAAACCGCAACACGATCAGCAATTTGTTCCGCAAACGGAATATCATGGGTAATTACCACCAACGTACAACCCACTTCTTTATTGAGCCTTTCAAGCATTCCTGCCACGCTTTTTCTTAAAACCCAATCAATAGCTTTGGTAGGCTCATCAACAATCAAGAGTTTTGGACGCGTAATGACACCCATTGCAATAAGAACACGTTGACACATACCCCCCGAAAGCTCGCAGGCATACTTTTCGTAACTCGAATTTTTCCCTCTAAGTTTTAAGCTACTTAATATTTCAATAACCCGATTCTTTATAGCCCCACCGGACAAAGAAGAAGGCTCATACCGGCGAGTAACGCACTCCTTTACTTGAGGTCCAATCTTCATAAGAGGGTCAAGCGACGTTACAGGGTTTTGGGCGACATTCATTATTTTTGTTCCGCGCAGTTTTCTGTATTCATGCTCGTTCAAATCGAGCAAGTTTTTCCCTTCAAATTCAAGAGAACCGCTAACCCGAGCATTTTCTGGCAAAAGATGAAGGATGGCGTTGGCGGTAACTGATTTTCCGCAACCCGTTTCGCCAATTATGGCAAGCACTTCACCTTCTTGAACATCGAAAGATACATCGTTCACAACATGGATTTGTTCTTTTTTTACCAAGAAATCAACGTTAAGATTTCTCACTTTTAATAATTCGCTCATACGATCTACCTATTCCACCTTAACCATCTCGCGCATACGGGGATCAATGTAGTCACGTAGACCATCTCCAAGCAAGTTAAAGGTAATGGCAGCCATCGCAATGGCTAAGCCGGGAAAAACCGACATCCAAGGCGCATAACGTAGATAGTCTTTTCCGTCAGAAATCATCGCACCCCAATCAGGCGAAGGAGGCTGAGCGCCAAGACCCAAAAAACTCAAAGATGAACAGAACAAAATGACGCTTCCTACATCAAGTGAAATAAGAACTATTATTTTCGAAGCAATATTTGGAAGCATGTATTTCAGCAGAATGAGACACGAAGAATTACCTATAGCTCGTGAAGCCTCAATGAACTCCTCGTTGCGTAACAGAATAGCCTCTCCGCGAGCAACGCGAGCAAAACGCGTCCACATAATGCACGATAAGGCGATAATTAGATTAAGCTGGCTACTCCCAAGTATTGCCGCCACCGCCAAGGCAAAAATGATAGTTGGAAAGGCGAGAAAAACATCCACTACGCGCATTGTCACCGTATCAAATTTCCCCCCAATGAAACCAGAAACGATTCCGATGATAGTGCCAGCTAGTGCGCTAAAAAGCACTACAAAACATGCGGTGACAAGGGATATCCTAGCTCCTTCAATTACTCTACATAAGATACAGCGACCCAAATTATCGGTGCCAAAAGGATACTCAAAGCAAGGAGCAATAAACTGCTTGCTCATGTCCATCTGAAGAGGATCATGCACCTCGAGTAAAGGCGCAAAAACTGTTATCAACAAGAAAAGAACACTGAAGGCAGCGCCAACAAAAAGAATGACATTTTTACGATTAATGAAATCGAGTATTTTTTTTATTTTTCGGCTCAACGTAGTGCCTCGTTTTCTGCCCGATCCTGATAGAGAGATTTTGACTGCTTCAAAAGAGAAGTCCGCCATTTTTTTGAATCAATGAACTGCTGAATTTTTCCTCTTCCTAACACCGTAATTCCGCGCGATAACGAGTCAGCATATTTAACACGAGGATCGATAGCGGCATAGACAATATCTGCAACAAGATTAAAAAATGCATATCCAAAGGCAATCAAAATCGTGCAGCCCTCAACCATAGGGGTATCCTTCGCATTGACCGCACTGATAAAAAGATCCCCTAATCCAGGCCATGCAAAAATAGTCTCAATCACAACAGCGCCGCCAAGAATATGCCCAACCTGCAACGCTACTAACGTAATAATGGGCGCAATGGCGTTTTTTATTCCATGGCGCATGATGACGTCACGCCTCGAAAGGCCTTTTGCGCGTGCTTCAATCATATAATCCTGCTCTAAAACATCGAGCATAGAGGTTCTCATCATGCGTGTTGTTGAGGCGATACTGGCGATTGACAACGTAAAAGCGGGCAAAATGATACTTTGCGGGTTAGACATTCCGCTCGTAGGTAAAACACCTAGACCGATTGAGAAAAATAAAATCAAAATGATAGCTACCCAAAACCCTGGGAATGATGCAAAAAGCAATACGAGCAATCGTGTTGCATGATCAAGTATTTTATTGCGATTTAAAGCACTAACTATCCCTAAGGGAATGCCAACCGCAAGCGAAATAAAAAGCGCACTCGTTCCTAGCAGAATAGTATTGGGCAGACGATTAGCAATCATGTCTGCAACAGGCATGTTATAGCGATATGAAATTCCAAAATCTCCCTGAAAAACATTCAAGAGCCAGGAGAAATATTGCGCTATTACAGGCTGATCCAAATCAAACTTTTGTCGAATTTGCGCCAGCGATTCATCACTTATTGACTCTGGGCCTCGTGTTTGAACAAGAATTGCCTCGGCAACATCGCCAGGAGTAACATGCACCAAGAAAAAAACCATAGTTGCTACAGCCCAAAGAACAAAAAAAACCAGAATAATTCGCTTAAGAAGAAACTTCCCCATGAAACATCCTTATAAGAAAAACGGGGACCAAATCCTTTTATCTTGATAAAACTAAAGGCAAAGGACACAGGTCAAACGTCTGAGTCCTTTGCCACTATGAGTTGAGCTATCCTTCGATATCTACGGTATAAGGAACGATAAAGTCATGAACGGCAGCGCTGTAGCTAAAACCGGTAATCTTAGGATTCATTGCGAAAACAGCGCCGTAATTAGCAAGCGTGGTAACAACGGCATCATCTTGCGCCAGCACTTGCGCCTGCCTACTTACCTCATATTTTTCCTCAGAACTAATCAAGCCGCGGCACTGATCAATCAAGGTATCGAGTTTCCCGTTAGAATAACCTGCATACTGAGCATTTTTTGAGGTGCTTTCATAGTACTGGCTCAGATAATAGGAAGCTGATGGTACATATCCTGTTGCAGCAGAGCTAATATATAAATCATAGGTTCCTTCGCTTTGAGCAGAAGAAAGTGCTGTTCCTTCTAAAACATTAACCTCGGCATCAACACCAACCGAAGCAAAATAGCCTTGCATTGCCTGAGCAATTAATGCATTGCCGGGACGACGAGAGCCAGTAACAATATTGAGTTTTACCTCTTCGCCCTTGTACTCACGCATACCATCGCCATCAGAATCAACAAATCCTGCTGAATCAAAGAGCTCTTTCGCTTTTTCTGCATTATAAGAATATGAAGCAACGTCAGGATTATTCCAAGGAACATCCTCCATGAAGATACCGTTAGGAACCGATCCAACACCAAGCAGGGCTCCGTTTACCATTTCGTCATAGTTGATCGCACAAAGGAGACCTCGGCGAACTTCTACGTTGCTTAGATAATCTTTCTTAGTATTGAAGGTGTTGAAATACGTGCGTGCAGTGTTAAACTGTTCAACCTTTACTTCCTTGTTGTCTTTTAGTGTCGCTAAATCAGAAAAAGGAACATCGGTAGCAATATCAACTTCGCCATTCTGAACCGCAAGAGAGCGCGTACTTGAATCTGGCATCGACAAGATATCGCGTTCAGTAATTGAGCTATCTGGTTTGCCGTTCCAGTAATCATTAAAGGTTACAAACTTTGAGTTGCCAGTAGAAACATCAAAATCCTCATACTGAAAATACCCTGTTCCGACTGGTTTTATAAATTTTCCCTGATCATCAACGGAACTCTTTGCAATAATACATGCGGCAACATTAGTAAGTGCTTCAGGGACCTCACCTGTTGGAGTGCTAGTGTTTAACTGAACTTTATACGTATCTAAAACATCAACAGAAGTGATTTTTGTATAGGAAGAAAATGATTTGTCTTCTGCAATCTGACGATCAAAGCACCACTTCACTGCGTCGGCATTGAAATCGCTTCCGTCATGAAATGTAACTCCCTCTCTTAAGTTAAACACCCAAGCTGTTTCAGAAACACGCTCCCAAGACACTGCCAAAGAGGGCGTAAGATTAAAATTCGAATCAACGTTTACCAAAGTTTCTACAACGCCGCCGACTTCTTTGAGCATGGTGGCCGCATCACCATCACTGATATCAAGCGTGGTAATGGTTGACGGAAAAGCAATAGTCAACACTTTCTCGTCGTTTTTTCCTCCCGAACAACCACTCAGAATTCCAAGCGACAAAAAAGCTACTAAAGCAACCGTCAAAAATCCCGCAAGTTTCTTCTTTACCTTAGTCACATTTTCCCTTTCTCTAATTGTTTTCTCTTTATTGGGAAAAATCTATTTCTTCCCAATAAACGCAAACCAGTTTTCAGAATTACTCGTTTTCATATGGCATCCCTCCATATGCCGAACCACAGTTTTTTTAAATCCAGCCTGTTCAAAGACATCTAAAATTTCTTCTTGAGATGCTTGCGCAAAAGGGAACTCGTTTATTCCTGTCTTTTCGCTATATTCACCATTAAGATTCACTTGTATCCCCGATTCCTCTAGCTCATTAATAGCGACGATCGTTCCTCCGGGACGCAAAACCCGATACCACTCTTTCATTGCCGCAAGAGGATCAGAGAGGGTCCATAACAAACGAGAATTGATTACGACATCAAAAACTTCATCTTCGAAAGGAAGATCGAGGGTATCCCCATATAAAAACTCAATGTCATTGCCTCTTTTTTGAGATTTTCTTATGGCATGCGCCATCATTTTTTCTGAAATATCAACGCCGACAACGTTTTCGTAACCCGCGGAAGCTAAGTAATTTGCGATGAGTCCCGTTCCAGTTGCAACGTCAAGAATTGTTGCTTCTTTGTTTGAACCAACCAATCCTGAAAGTACGTTTTGCCAATGATTTTCGTCATACAGGTCATGCCTCTCATCATAGGTTTGAGCAGAATCGTTCCAATACTTTCTCATCTTGAAAACAGCAGATTGATAATCCATCGTTTACTCCATTCCTTAGATGATGTTACAAAAACCAGAATCGTAACCTCAATAGTGAAACGATGATAACACTTTTTTATAATTTGTAACACTGTTATTGGTGAAAGGATTCTTTCCTGGTCGAAAATGAAACGTAAGAAAAAAATGACTCTTTCTAGCAAGAAAAAGATATCTACTTTTAGGTATTGCTCTGAGACAAAAAAGGGGGATTACCCAGTAACTGTTTGCTTAAAACCAATACATTTCACCAGGTCACACCCGTTATAAAAAACAACTAACCCCAGCTATCAGGTTTCACAATGACGTTTTCCCACTAAACCTATTGACTAGCTAGACTTATGCGGCGATACTCACTCTCGTCAAAACGATCGATGACAAAAGCAAAAGAATTACAGCAATCAATTCGTAAGGATAGTTACTCATGGCAAACAGCAATCTTCATTTCGAAACCCTTCAGCTCCATGTTGGACAAGAGCAGGCAGATCCCGCTACCGACTCCCGCGCGGTACCAATCTATCAAACAACTTCGTATGTTTTTCACGATTCCCAGCACGCAGCCGACCGCTTTGGTCTCGCCGACGCAGGCAACATCTACGGCCGCCTCACTAACTCAACTCAGGGAGTTTTTGAAGACCGTATTGCTGCCCTCGAAGGCAGTGTTGCAGGCCTTGCTGTTGCCTCAGGTGCCGCAGCTATTTCCTACACCATTCAGGCACTTGCTCAAGCAGGCGACCACATTGTTGCTCAGAAAACTATTTATGGCGGAACATTTAACCTTCTTGAACACACTTTGGCGCAATTCAATCTTGAAACGACCTTCGTAAACGCTCATAACCTTGAAGAAGTCGAAGGCGCTATCAAAGAAAACACCAAACTCGTATTTTTGGAAACTCTCGGCAATCCGAACTCAGACATTCCCAACGTAGATGCCATTGCAGAAATTGCCCACAAGCACCAAGTTCCTGTGGTGATTGACAATACGTTTGGCACCCCATACCTTTTCCGCCCCCTTGAGCACGGTGCAGACATTGTTGTTCATTCTGCAACCAAGTTCATCGGCGGACACGGCACTACCCTAGGTGGCGTAATTGTTGACGGCGGAACGTTTGACTGGAAAACAGCCGGCAAATACGCCCCCATCGCTGATGCAAACCCAAGCTATCACGGTATTTCTTTTGTTGACGCTGCGGGTCCTGCCGCTTTTGTAACGTATGTTCGCGCAATTCTTTTGCGTGACACTGGCGCAACCATTTCACCTTTCAACGCTTTCCTTTTGCTACAAGGAACCGAAACGTTGTCGCTGCGCTTAGAGCGTCACGCTGAAAACACCAAGAAGGTTATCGATTACTTAGTAAACCATCCACAGGTTGAGCGTGTTAACCATCCCAGTTTGCCCGATCACCCCGATCATGAACTTTATAAAAAGTACTTCCCTAACGGAGGCGGCTCAATCTTTACCTTCGAGATTAAAGGTGGCCAAACAGAAGCTTGGAAATTCATTGATAACCTTAAGATTTTCAGCTTGCTAGCAAACGTGGCGGATGTTAAAAGCTTGGTAATTCACCCAGCAACCACCACCCACTCACAGCTTTCACCTGAAGAATTAGCCGATCAAGGCATTAAAGAAAACACCATTCGCCTCTCCATTGGCACAGAACACATCGATGACATCATTGCTGACCTCGATCAAGCATTTGCCGCCGTTAACTAGCACAAACGACTATCTACAAAAAAATGGGTGACTCTTACATCAAGAACCACCCATCTTTTATATGCTAAAAAAAGTTGAACCCTTATTAGCTCAAATCGACAGTAAACGTAAAACATCCAAGGAGAAATAATGACTAAACCACTTGCGCCTTTTCGCTTTGACATCGTTGGAAGCTTTCTAAGGCCAGACTATCTCAAAGAAGCACGTGCTCAATTTGCCGCTGGAAACATCACCCAAGAAGAACTCACTGCAATCGAAGACAAAGCTATCATTGAACTCATAGAAAAAGAAAAGGCGGTAGGCCTTAACGCAGTAACCGACGGAGAATTCAGACGTTCCATGTGGCATCTTGATTTCTTGGCTGCACTCGACGGAGTTAAGGAAGTTGGCGCAGAACATTGGTCCGTAGAATTCAAAGGGCATCAGCCTAAATCAAAGACCGTCATAATTGACGGAACGATCGACTTCAACGATCATCCCTTCCTGCAACACTTCCTCTTCACCAAAAAAGCTGCAGGCGAAACCTTGGTGAAACAAACCATTCCTTCCCCTACCATGCTTCATCTTATCTGCTGCGTCCGCGAGGAAAACTATCAACCCATCGAGCAGTACAAAGAAGAAGCTAAACTATTTGCCGACATTGCCGCAGCCTACCGCAAAGCAATCAAAGCCTTTTACGATGAGGGCTGTCGTTACCTTCAAATTGACGACACATCTTGGGGTGAATTCTGCGATCCAGACAAACGCGCTGCCTATGAAGCACGAGGCTTTGATATGGACAAATTGGCGCACGATTATGTTTCGCTTATCAACGAGTCTCTCAAAGACAAGCCTGAAGATCTTGCCGTTACTATTCACATTTGCCGTGGCAACTTCCGTTCTACCTGGTTCTCTTCAGGCGGATACGATCCCGTTGCTCCTATCCTTTTCCCTAATCTCAACGTCAATGGCTTTTTCTTGGAATACGACTCCGATCGTGCTGGCGGGTTCGAACCATTAAACCATATCGCGAACCAAAAAGTTGTACTTGGATTGGTTACCTCGAAAGAAGGAACGCTGGAAAATCCCGACGACATTAAAGCGCGTATCAAGGAAGCTTCTCGGTTTGTTCCTCTTGATCAGCTCTGCATTAGCCCTCAATGCGGATTCTCTTCAACGGAAGAAGGAAACATTATTACCGATGAAGACCAATGGAACAAGATAGCCCTCATTCGTGACATAGCTAACGAAGTTTGGGGCTAAATAGAGCAATTCCTCTCCAGTACTTCTTTCCGCAAGCAAGAAACCCCGAGTACACTCGGGGTTTCTTTTAATGAGAGCTATTGGTGTTTTGGGTTTTACCCCTACTTTTTGCTAGCTTTTGTCCGATATACCGCTAGCGCCACAGCGCTCACAGATAAACCCGCAAGAGCAAGGGCACGTCCTTTGTTTGATCCATCGCCTGTTTTGGCAGTTTTATTACTTGAACCATCCGAGCTCAATAACGAATCACCTTCCAAGCTTGGACCCGGTTCGGGGGTGGGACTTGGACCCGGTTCAGGGGCAGGTGGCTCAGGGCTTGGTCCAGGCGTAGGTTCAGGGTCTTCCCACTGGGCATAAAGCGTCACCGATCCGCCCTGGGTGCTACAAAGATTCACCACGTTTTCTTCATCCACATACGCAGTACCCGAACCATCGCGCTGAGTATTCCAACCTAAGAACTTAGAATCTTCCCCACCCTCATTTTTGAATACGAATGTACATTCTGGCAAGTTGAAATTCTGACCATAGACAGCCTCCAAAGATTGCATAGCAGGACCTTCGGCAAAGTTACCATCAAAATTTACGAAATACGTAATAGGTTTCCACTTAGCATAGAGCGTTACGGTTCCTGCTTTATCGAGAAGATTCTGAACAGTAGCTTTGTCAGCATACGCAGTTCCTGAACCATCTGACGCCGTATTCCACCCTTCAAACGTGTAGCCTGTGCGCACAAAAGCGTTAGCGCTCAGATTCGATTCCAATCCGTAAAAGAGTTTTTGATCCGCCATAGACCCCTCAGCATCTGAACAATTGGCGTCGAATGAAACAAGGTAGCCAACTGGCTGCGATTCTGCACGCATCTCAAGCGGGGTACGCATTATGAGGGCAGTTGGATTAGATAATTCGGATGACCCTTGCGCATAGGAAGGCGCAGGACCAATACCTACCCAGTATCCGAAAGTGTAGCCCGATTGTCCTTCGCGGGCAGTCAACTGCACTTCTGAGCCTTCGAGATATGCGGTTTCGCCACCGAAGGTCGTAGCCCAAGCGGGCGCAATATCAACACCACCCAGCAAGGAATCGAAAACAGTATCTAAGGTATAGAAATTAAGCGTCACAACATCCGTCTTGGTATCCACCAGAACATCTTTGCCCGTGTCTTTACCGTCAAGAAACAGATCATAGGAACCCGGAGGTATTATTCCGTCTTGCTTTAACACATAACAGAGCTTTTCTTCTTTCCACTCAAAAGGCGCAAAAGACGTCTCACCCGAACGCAGCGTGAGTCTTGGTAGCGAGCCTGATGCTAAGCCGCCAATTGCGGTTCCTTCCTTGGCAACAACAACCGTTACATCATGTTGCAAAACGCTACTCTCAATCCAAACAGCTTGCAGAGTAAGCCCCATAGGGTTGCCATCGGAATCAAGCATGATGTTTCCCTCTGCATCTTTTGCGCACAAGTCAGTTATCCATGCTTGATCTGCGATAATGCCTCCAACAGAAACCGTAGGCGTCCACCCAACAAAGGTGTGTCCTTCCTTGCTAAAAGCGTTGGCTGGTAACTGAACCGTTTCGCCCAAGTTATACGAAACGTCATCCATAGAGCCACTGGCTCCGTCACCGCCTTTAAACTGTACGGTATAGGGTTTAGGCTTCCACTCGGCGTAGAGCACTACCGTAGCTTCATCGGTGTCAGCAAGGTTACGTGCTGATGTTCTAGGATCATAGTGAGTACCAGACCCATCACGTTCAGTATTCCAGCCCGTTAATTGCCAGCCAGGAAGCTCGAGCGTGCTTCCCTCTCCGACTTCAAACGAGATGCCATACTCTACAGAAACATCTTCAGGCACTTTCCCTGTAGGAGCCTGCCCCGCGCTTGCTGGCACGTTAGCATCATAGTGAATGGTGTAGCTAACAGGGCGCGTCTGAGCGAATAACGTATAGGTTCCGCCCCTCCCCGAGCCATCGGTGTCGGCAATATAGACCCAGAAACCATGGTCGTCGGTCAACCGCTTACCATCAACCTCGACGTTTGAATAGAGGCTGCCGTCCGCTTCAAGAACTTTCTCACTAGAGGGATTCGCCTTTGAGGTGTAATACTCCACAACACACCCAGGAATGGAAGCATTCTTGAAATTAATCACTCCGAGCCCATAAAGAGCATCAGCGCTGCCATCGGTAGTTCCGGTATCGTTGCCGAAGCTGGTGAGCAACAGATTTGTAGAGGGATACAAAGTACCGCTGCCTCCAGCAGGTGCATCTCCCGAGTAGATAACCTCATCATCATCCACCTTCGCTATAACCCACACAAGCGACGAATTGCTGTTTACCCAAGGGCAGAACAACACATCCGTATTGCTGGAATTACATGCCTCTGCTGGACTAATACCCACAACATCTCTCATGCAATAGTCTTCCTGATTGCCCACAAATAGCTTTTCAGAATCATTTAAGTCAAGACGAATTTTTGGTGTCTTTCCGAGTTTTGCAACTATCGGCTTAACTTCTTTGCCAAACGAATTCTTGGGAGCTACCTGGAAGGTGCCGAGATTGTTCATACTGCCTGTTGGGTCAACCAAAACTGAACCGCCCGTAATAGTGGCAGCAAAGAACTTTTCCTTTTCGGTGTTATACCCATTACCGTGGCTACCGAAGGCACTCGCCTTGCTTCCGCCCACAGCGGCAATGGTTCCGCCACTGATATCAACCGCTACATGGGGATTTGAATGAGCGGTTCTACCGCCCCCACCAATTGCATGCCCACGACTACCACCCGCATAGGCGCGAATAAAACCTCCGGAAATGGCTATGTTCTGGCGCCCGTTGCCAAACCCATTGTTGCCAATAGCAGTGCCATCATCCGACCCACCACGAGCAGCAATATCACCGCCGCTGATAACGATAGATTTACAGGCGTTATTGTGAGACGACCTGCCACCATTGCCAATGCCGCAGCCGCTCCCTTTTCCAGCACTCTCGACCGTGCCGCCCGTAATTTTGATACCCGAAAGCGTTGCTCCGCCAGCACCACCGATACCTGCGGCATCCTTGCCACCCTCGGCGTAGATTATTCCTCCTTGAATGGTAATGGTGCTGTGGCTATAACCCGTTTCGTCTCGCCCACAACCAATACCTGCGCCTCCGCCCGAGCTACCATTGCCACCGTATGCGTTGACAGCACCGCCTTTAATGGTAATGCCGTTCATAATGCCATGGAATCCGCTCCCAATGCCTGCACCACCATCTTCGCCATGTGCCTCTATTTCGGCTGTTCCCTCGATGGTCACCCCATGCATACTACCACCGCTTCCGCCACCAATCCCAGCAGCGTTTTTACCTCCATGCGCAACAATCTTGCCGCTTTTGAAAACCATGTTTCCCGTAAAGCCTTCACTTAGCAGCTTGTAGTTACTGCCAATACCTGCCGACATACTGCCATACGCAACCTCTGCAGTAATAGTGCCTGGTTTTGCGGGATCAACCGTTGAAAAAACAAGCTGGGTGGTGCGTCCTTCTTTTTGTATTGCCGGAGAAGAAAGGTAGCTTCCTAAGTACACTTGAGCACCCTCTTCACTGATGATATTTACCGTGCCGCCGTTTTCTTCAATCTTGATGGAAGGGCACGTTGCACCCGTGTTTGCAGAAACACCTGGAGTCATTTTTAAGTTGTTGGCAAGATAGAGATCCACCCCTCCTGTTTTCACATCAACCCACGCCTTAGAGCTCGTGCCCGTCAAGCGGTACTTTCCTGGTTCGGTGATATTGATGGTGGTGTTGGCGCCGCAATCACTAATGTCGATGGTGGCAATGTCATCATCTGCAAAAGCGGACGACGCAAAGGCAAAAGAGAACAAAGTGCACGTCAAAAAGAATGCCAAGAAAAAAAGGACTCGTGCAGGATTATTGAGAAACGTTTTATGCTGGGCGGATTCGGCGAATTTATACATAAGAAACTCTTTGCGCTCAGTGCATTTTTCTGTATTGTAGCATTGTCTGTACACTGCCTCCTTTACAAGCTTCGAAAGTATGCCCCTTGAGCAGCGAAATGCCTTTACCTCTGTATCGTTTTCTCTATAAGCGAATTATTCATCCGATTAGAAAACCCTCACAGAGACTAACAATAGCCTAACAAACCCTTGACTCCTGCGTTGCTCCCACGTTGTTTCTGCGTCATTCCTCTCCTAAAGTCCTACGGCTATTCAAAAAGATATTTCAAATAGCCATAGCCTTCTTCTTCCATTTTTTCAAAAGGAATAAATCGAAGGGCGGCGCTGTTGATGCAATATCGAACACCATTTGGCGACTCTGATTCACCTGTAAACACATGCCCTAAATGAGAATCCCCTGCACGACTTCTAACCTCTGTACGACGCCATCCAAAACTCAAATCTTCCTTTTCAACAACGGCAGGCTCCTCGATTGGCTTTGAAAAAGCAGGCCATCCGCAGTTGCTTTCAAACTTATCGGTTGATGAAAACAGCGGTTCACCCGTTACCACATCAACGTAGATACCCTTTTCAAACGTATCCCAAAACTCATTTTTGAAGGCGTTCTCCGTTCCTCCCTCTTGCGTAACTCGATACTGTTCAGCCGTAAGTTTGTCACGTATTGCTTCGGCAGCAGGCTTTTTATAGTCACCCGGGTCAATACGGAGCTTAGAAAAGAGTTCAATTTCTTCTTTCGGAATATGACAATACCCGTTCGGGTTCTTTTGCAAATAATCCTGGTGATAGTCTTCAGCCAAATAGAAAGTTTCAAGCGGACCAATCTCTACAGCAAACTTGTTATGTCGACCCCGTTCAACATCAGCAATTCGAAGTACCGTTTCTCTTGCCTTATCGTTTGTGTAGTAAATACCTGTTTGATATTGAGAACCAAAGTCATTCCCTTGACCATTCTCAATGGTAGGGTCAATCACATAGAAATAGGCAAGCAAGATTCCATCAAGACTCACCTGACTCGGATCATATTCAACCCGTACCGTTTCGCGAAAACCAGTTTTGCCAGAACAAACAGATTGATAGTTAGCTTGATCTTTGCTCATTCCGTTTGCGTATCCACTTTGCACATCGATCACGCCAGGGATAGCCTCCATCAAACGCTCCATTCCCCAAAAGCATCCGCCAGCAAGATAGATGATATCCTCTGTATTTTCCATATAACAGCTTCCTTCGAATTGTTCCATAGGCGATTGATCTGCCCTTTCTTTATCGGCTTTATTAGATTGGTTACATTGAGTATCAAACTTACCAAAGGCACAACCACCTAAAAGCAGAGCTACTCCAAGCATAAGGGGAATCAATGCACTCTTCATAGTTTGACGCTCCTTTCATAGCCCTTTAATACCCAGCCGCTCCTTCATGCAGTACTCCTAAACAACTTCACACCCCTGCACCCTCGTGAAGGCCTCTGATGCTTCACGCACTCCCAAATACTCTCGAACGCTCCTAACCTCAACCTCCCAGACACAGCCAAGAGGCATGGTTTAAGACATAGCCTGATCAATAAGCCTCATCAGTTTGTCTTTCTGGGCTTTCTCGGTCAGAACACCCACGATAGGATCCCCTACGATGTTTCCTTTGGAATCAACAACGTAGGTAGTGGGATAGGCATAAACTCCATTCGCAAACTTTCCTGCTTCACTGTTTTCATCGAAATAAACGTTTCTGAAGGTAGCGCCCTTTTTATCAAGCACTTCGTTGGCTTCCATAATTGATTTTTCAGATCCACCGAGCGTAAACGAATTAACACCAATTAGCTCTCCGCCCATCTTTTCAAAATCCTTGTTTAGCGCCTCAAGACTATTAAGTTCTCCTACGCAAGGCGAACAGGTAGTAAACCAAAAATTAACGACGGTGAATTTGTTGTTCGAGAACAGGTCTTTGCTATTCACCGTGTTTCCTTTGAGGTCTTTCCCCTCAAATTCAGGAAACATTTGCATATTCATGCTCGAATCAGATGCACTCATTCCGGCATCTTTGCGCATCATTGCAAGCTCGGGGAATTTTTCCTCAAGCTTAATGAGCTTGTTCTCGATATCACGAACTTTTTCTGCTTCCGCTTTCAGCAGCTTCAGCTCATCATCCGAGAACTGGTCTTTAGCTTCCTCTATAACTTTGAGCAAAAAATCGCCATAGTTTTTGTTATCTTCGATCATCGTCATGTCTTTAGATGAGACAAGAAACACTTTTTCCCATAATTCTTGATTCTTTGAAAAAATCTCGTTTTCCTGTTTCATGAGCTCGTCATATTGCTTGGATGCTTCTTCGATAGTTTTAGGCATATCCATTGAGCCATCCATCTTTTCAGACTGCCCACCGCAAGCAGTGAGAAAAACAAGTAAAAAGCCTGCTACAAGAAAAGCAATAAAACCACTAAGGTATTTTGTTGCTGTCATAGTTGTTTTCCTTTCTTTAATCAGTACCGTTTGCTATTCATGGAGAAATTGATCAGTATTGAAGCGTTTGCGCAGTAAGGCAAGCATCGTTGTTTGAGGTTTCCCGGTCTTTTCCTGCGCGAATACGCTAGGAGTAGAACTCCTACGAACACCTGTGCTGTGTTGTTGTTTCCTCACTGGCAGAAGCAATATCTCGCTTTTTGGCACAACCAAAACCGTAGTGATATCCCACTGCCCTTGTTGAGCAAGCACGAACGCACATTCCGCAGCGAATGCATTCGGCATGGTTTGGCGATTTGGTAACCTCCACATCCATCTTGCAGGCTTTTGCGCATTCTCCGCATTTGACACATTTGCTCTCGTCGACCCGCATTTGCAGCAGCGAAACTTTATTCATAAGTGAATAGATTGCGCCTAAGGGGCAAATCCATTTACAAAACGGTCGATAAAAAAGCACACTGAGCACAATCAGCACCACAAGCAGGGTGAACTTCCAGGTAAACAAGGCACCTAAAGCATCTCTAATCCCCGTATTAACCAAAGACAAAGGAAGCGCCCCTTGAAGCACCCCTTGAGGGCAGAGATATTTGCAAAAATAAGGATCACTCAAGCCCACTTCGTCAACCAACAACGCAGGAAGCAAGATCACCGCAAAGAGCAGGACGGCATATTTAAGAAATCTCAAAGGTTTTAGTCGTTTCGTTGAGAACTTCTTTGAGGGAATCTTATGAAGCAAATCCTGAAACCAACCAAAAGGGCACAAGAATCCGCAGATAAACCTTCCCAGCAAAACCCCAAGCAAAATGAGCGTTCCCGTAACGTAATAGGGAAAGCTAAATTTAGCCGTCCCAATTACTGACTGGAAGGCACCAATGGGACAAGCACCCGTCGCCGCTGGACACGAATAGCAGTTTAGGCCAGGCACACAAACCGATTTTGCGGGTCCCTGATACAGAGTTCCCTTAACAAAATTCGGAAGATGGATATTCGCCGCCAGCGTGGCTCCACCTTGAATCCATCCGCGTAGCCTCGCTAAAACACTCGATGCCCCTCGCCCTTTCTGTTTTGGTTTTTTCCTCATCGTTTTCCTCATTTGTTAGCCAATCCCAACGCATTCCAAACACAAATTAACGGCTTTACTCAATACGGCTTCCACTTCGCCTAACAAGATGCCAACAACCAACAAGACGACACTCGCTGCCAGCAGTACAATTTGTGCAGCCAATTTCAATCGCTGATCCAACCTTCAATCTCCTTCCTATCTGTTACTACTGTTCAAACACCCTCCCTCCTCGGGTTCATAAAGCGAAAGCTGTTCCGCAAATTCGCAGTTCAAACGGATGTATCGAATGAAAAAACCGCGTTTCAGCTCTGGCTCAAAGGGCTTCTTTCTCAAGAAAAAACGCCTCTTTCGCCACCTTGAGCGAAACACTAGCAAGTTGGACATAAAGTCCTTGTTAAGAGGTGAAACTTAACGCAAACTTTATGTTGCTTTGAAATAATTAGAGACAGAAACTGCTTTGGGACGAAGCTTCGCACTCTTTGCGTTTTTGAGCGCATGGCTCTTGCGCAAAGTTGACCTGCAAAGTTATATCTGAACCGGACAACGGAGCCGGAGGGTATTGTCCGGGTTCTTTCGCCTGTCCCGAGGCAGCAGTAACGCCATATCCACCAAAGGGAGGCCATATGCATCTTTTGGTAGTAGAAGACGAACGCACCCTATGCGAAACGATTGTTAAAAGCCTCAAGCGACTTGCCTACAGCGTAGATTTCTGTTTTGACGGCGAACGAGCACTCGAATTGCTCGGAACAGAAAAATATGACCTAATTGTCCTCGATTTGAATCTTCCAAAAGTAGATGGATTGAGTGTTCTCAAGCAGCTTCGCTAAACCGATCGGGACACTCGTGTGCTCATTTTATCTGCAAGAAGCGAAGTAGCAGATAAGGTGAAAGGTCTTGACCTGGGAGCCAACGACTATCTTTCAAAACCATTTCATCTCGCAGAACTCGAAGCGCGTATCCGCAGCTTAACGCTGCGTCAGTTTATCCAGCAAGACGTTCTTCTAGCGTGTGGCGCATTGACATTCGACACACGTTCACGAATCGCCAAAGCAGAAGATAAAGAGCTTTCCTTAACAAGAAAAGAAACAGGAATTCTTGAGTACTTATTAGCAAACCAAGGACGACCCGTTAGTCAAGAAGAGCTGATCGAACATGTATGGGATAACAGCGTTGATGTATTCAGTAATTCCATCAGAGTTCACATTTCAGCCCTTCGTAAAAAACTTCGAGAATCGCTTGGTTTTGACCCAATTCGAAACAAAATCGGTGAAGGATACCTCATAGAGAAAGAAGCGCAGTGAAGAAACTATCCCTCCAATGGCGAATCACTCTTATGACAACAGTCCTAATTGGACTCACTTGCATTGCAATGAAGCTCTTGTTGTGCTCATCGGGCATGCTATACATGGATTCGATTGGCAACTTCATCCTTGATTCCGAATTTACAGAAACCAAACATGCGGAATATTTCGATCCTCTATCGGCGAGCTGCAGTGACGCAGTCACTATTGTAGTAGCCAATGCGCAAGAAGAATTCTGCATGTCAACCTGGTTTATCACAGCGGCGGTTGCTCTTTTAAGCGGAATTCTGACATGGTTTGTAAGCGGGCAAGCATTAAAGCCTCTCAAAACATTTGCCAATCAGGTTGAAACCGTACAACTACACAATCTCGCAGACGTCAGAATCGACGAAAACGCCGTGCCTGAGTTTCATCAACTTAGCCATTCATTCAACCAAATGCTCGAACGACTAGACAACGCTTTCACCGCACAAAAACAATTCAGTGGAAACGCCGCCCATGAACTCCGAACACCTGTCGCTTCAATGCAAGCACAGATTGAGTTCTTCGCCGATGAGCATCCGCATCTTTCCAAAGAATATTCCGAATTTTTAGGGGCTTTGAAAGAGCAAAACGAGCGGCTTTCGCAAACAATAAAAACGCTCTTAGAAATGAGTAATCTTGAAGCGGTTGAACGAAATGACTTCATAGAAATCGGTCCTATGGTAGAGGAAATTTTTGCAGACCTTACCACCCAAGCGGAACGTCACAAAATCGCGCTTTCACTCGAAGGAAACGGATCCATCACAGGTAGCGACACCTTGCTGTATCGGATGCTGTTCAACCTAACAGAAAACGCTATCAAGTTTAATCGCGAAAGCGGGACGGTAACTGTTGCCATTGCACAGGACGAGCAACAACTCTTAATACATGTTATCGATACAGGATTCGGCATTCCTGAAGAGCATAAGCGAAATATCTTTCAGCCGTTCTTTAGAGTTGACGGTTCACGCAATAGAGAGCTTGGTGGCGTTGGTCTTGGAATGTCGCTTGTTTGGGAAATTGCCAACCTTCATAACGGTGACGTATGGGTAGAAAAGAGCGGTCGCACAGGAACAACTATCGCAATACGCCTTCCGAAAAAGTAAGGTTAAAACTCAGGCGCAACCGTTGGTACAGGAAGTTAAAGCTTGCTCGTTCTTTATTCGAAATTAATGGATTCAAAAGACCTGAACACCTTCGACATGCGGAAAAAAGGTTCAGGAATTACTCCTGAACCTTTAATGCCAACGACAGCGGAACCTTTTTAATAGATCGCGCGTGCAGGAAAGCCACCACTAAGTAGACCAAGAATCCCACAATCACGACCGTCGCCATCGCAGAAAGGGGAACATAAATAGGGATGTTCCCGTTCATATCCATCAACATTGACTTAAAAAGCGCCGTCAAAGCAGCAATCAAAATTGGAATAGTTGCAACCAGCGAAACAACAACCGTTACCGTGATAGGCGCAAGATAGAGTCGGTCGATTTCCCCATTGCGATATCCAAACACCTTCATGTATGAAATAGAACGGGCACTGCGATCGATTACTGTCTTGGTTAGAAGATACATTAAAATCAAGTAAATCATGACCGATACCGCAACAAGCATGTTCATCATGTCGCCCATAGAATTCGTCATCTGATTGCCAATCTTATCCATATCGGCAGGCGTTAGTTCACTCGCTAAATAGGCACCCTCAATATCTAAAGGCTCGTTGGAAGCATACGCATTGAAATAGTCGCTATCGTTATCAAACATTTCGTTAAAGGAATCAAGGCTCAGCCAAACACACATGGCAGTTTCTTCGCCTTCAATATCATCAACCGTAAGCTGATACGTTTTGTCAGTATACTCATCAAAGAACTTGTATGTTTCACCCGTATCAAGACCAAGTTTGTCTGCCAATCCAAAACCAACTACCGTTTTACCATTAGAAACATCCTTGTTAAAATAGCGCGAATCGTCTTCAATGCCATACACGGTCACTTCTTCCTGACCAGCATCTCCAGGACGATCAATTTTAAGCGAGTACACTGCGTACTTTTCCGCCTGATCGATTACCCCTTGGTCGTTCGGCAAGGTATTGATAGGCGTTGCATCCTCATCAATCGTGGATGCCTTACTCATAAGATCCATCAATTCGGCTAGAGGTAAATCAGAAAGGTCTTCTGTTTCTGTGAGTTTTTCTGCCGCAGCGTAGGCATCACGTTGATCATCGGTTCCGTTGAGCTCCAGCGGTGACTTTAGTGTGTACTGATACTGCGCCACCATGGTGTTTTTAAGCGAATTAGCATAATTATCCATGGTTGGCATGACGCTCAAGCCAAACAGAAGCAACATGCTCGCAAACCCAACGCCCACAAACAGTGTTGCAAAGTGCGGAAGATTGCGTAAAAACACCCTAATTCTGAAACGAGAGGAAAACCCCAAAAATGAAGGAAGCTTTACTCCACGGCGAGTACCACCTCGGCCGAGCTCATGACGCAAAAACTGAAGGGGACTAAAACGCAACTTGCGAAGCAGTCCAATAAAGGTAATAACAATCAGCAAAACAACAGGGACTACCGTGGTGATGATAAACACATGCCAATCCCATGTGGCAGCATACGGAGGAAGGCTATAGCTGTTGTAATACAGATCTTTCATGGGATCCGCCATCAGGGTGTAGCCTAGCACATTACCAAACACCGCACCCAACAAACCAACAAAGGTTGGCAGCGTCATATAGTGCAGCAGAATTTCACCCTTCTTGAATCCCATCGACATCAGCGTGCCAATAACTGAACTTTCCTCTTCGATGGTTGCCGAAGTAAGCACCACGAAAACGAACGCCATAATAATAATCAGAAGAAACATGAGGGTCTCCCACATGGAAGAGTCTCCCTCGATGTCATCAGCCGGATACCCGATGCCCTGATTGTTTGATGAGTCAATCAGGCTGCTTATGGCAACGTTGTTATCAGACAAGGCGGTAACCATGTCTTTCTCCATATCAACACGATCGGATAGCGCCATTGAGTGATTATCCGTTACAAACGAGTACGTATAGATAACAGAGTTGTCCTGAGCGAAATCGTCAAAGGTCTCGGGCGAAACTTCTGCAACGGTAAAGGTGAGAGCATTGAATACGAAGTCTGAATTTTTCTCGAATAGTGCCTGATAATCGGGCATAGTCATAATGCCCGAAACAATCATAGTTTTCCCAGCAACCTCAATAGTGTCACCAACCGATATTCCTGCATTCGATGCAAAAACACGATCAACTGCAATTTCATCACTTGCAGAAGGTTGATTCCCCTCGCAATATGCCGCAAGGTTTACTTCGGTTCGATTGTTATATATTCGAAGAGTGAAATCGGTTTCCTCCAAAGAATCGCTCTTCGACTTTACCGCAGGTAAATCCATATTGAACGATTCGTATACCGTGCAGCCTAACTCCTCAATAGCATCTATAGCTTTATCATTCGCCTTGAACGAAGTGCTAAATTGTCCATCTTCGATAGTATATTTATCAGGCATTTCTTCAATAATTTTTGAAATACTTGAAGCAGCTGAAAGAAAACCTGCAACCAGCGCGATCGAAACCACCAGCAAAAGAAAGATACCTAAATACTTTCCCAAGTTATTCCGCAAATCGCGCGGAAAGCGTCGTAAGAGAGTTCCCATAGTGAAAGCACCTACCATTCAAGTTGCTCAGCAGGGATGGGTTCTGAATTGATGGAGTTTTCAATAAGACACCCATCATGTAAACGAAGAATACGTGTTGCCATGTTTTTAATAGCATCATTGTGGGTAACGATAACCACCGTGCATCCGTATTCTTTATTCACCTGTTCAATGAGTGCAAGAATCTCTTTTGAAGTTTTGTAGTCAAGCGCACCCGTTGGTTCATCACATAACAGCAGACGGGGGTTTTTCACCAAAGCCCTGCCAATGGCGCAACGCTGTTGTTGACCACCTGAAACCTGACGAGGGAACTTGTTGCGGTGATCCCACAGTCCCAATGATCCCAAAAGATCTTTGGTCGAAAGAGGATTCTTACCCAAGTGAGCACACACCTCAATGTTTTCCTTGATAGTTAAATCAGGTACCAAATTGTAGAACTGAAAAACGAATCCCAATTCGTTACGACGATATTCCCCTATCTTCTTTGAGGAAAGCTTGGTTAACTCATACCTATCTATAACGATTCTTCCCTCATCGGCGCTTTCGAGTCCTCCAATAATGTTCAAAAAAGTAGACTTACCCGAACCAGACGGTCCCAGCAAAACGCTCATTTCTCCTTTTGACAAGGAGACATCAATATTGCGAAGAACCTCAACGCGAGCGTCACCTTCGCCGTATCCTTTTCCTAATCCTTCAACGCGCAGAAAAACTTCTGCCTGTGGCGAAGACGGTGCATCTTTCATAGTCCGAGCCTGTTCGAGTAGTATTGCGGACTGAGCCTGCCTTGACACTTGTACCTGCACACCCGCCCCAGAAACGTCGTTTTCTTTATTTTCTCTGTTCATGCTCGTATTCCTTTCAGATGTTAGCCATAGCTAACATAGCACAGGAAACAGGCCAATTGAAGCGTCCGTTCAAGGAATTGTTATTTGTGGTAAACTTGTGCCTATCAGAGAGTATTAGCTGTAGCGAACTTGCAATTGTTTCAGCTAACATCTGGTGATCTGTGCTTGTCAAGAGCCAAAATGCAGTTTAACGCCCTTATTAGCCCTAGATAAGCCAATACAAGCAAGGGCGTTAAAGACGACAGGAAGGTGTTGTTATGGATACGAAAAAAGGATCATTACTCGTTGGCGCAGGATTTCTTCTTGGAACCCTTGGCGTAAAAGCGCTTACCAGCGAACCAGCTAAGAAATGCTATGTTCAAGGTGTTGCTTGTGGTCTTCGCGCTCGCAATGCATATCAGGACATCGTAGAAGAAGCAAAAGCTCAGGTTGACGACATCGTTGCAGAAGCAACCTATCTCACCGAAGGCGAAGCTGCTGAAGAAGAGACTGTTGAAGAGGAAATCGAAGAAGCCGAAAAAGCAGAAGGTGCCGAGTAAGGAAGGTCTGACCTATGGATTTCTCAATCATTAGCGAAATCCCTGGGCGTTCCCGCATAAAGCTTGCTGGCCCTGTTCCTCAGGCCGATTACGATTCTTTGTTAAAGGTTGCATCGTCTCTTCCTTACATTACGTCAGTAAAAATTTACGGACGAATTGGGCAGATGGCGGTCACCTATGAGCCGGCTATGCGCAAAAAAGCCCTCGATTCTCTAACGACAATCGATGCAGAAGCGATTGAGCAGGTTCGTTCAACCTATACGGTTGACCTCGCTCCACGTACCAATGCCCTCTTTATGGACTTAGCGATGATTATCGGTGGACACTACGCACGCCGATGGTTTTTACCAACCCCCATCAGAACCATTTTGACGGCTATACGTTTTTGGCCCTTCCTTCGTGAAGGATTACGTGCGCTTATGCGTGGCAAACTTACCGTTCCCGTTCTAGATGCGGCAGCAATTGGCATCTCGTTCGTAAAGAGGCAGCCAAAAACCGCTGGCGAGACCATGTTCTTGCTTCGTATTGGTGAAACTTTAGAAGACTACACTAAGGCAGTTTCCGAAAACGAACTCATCAACTCATTGCTCGATGTTCCCGACAAAGCACAAAAAGTTGAAGGCGATACCGAAACTTGCGTTCCCACCACTTCACTTGTTGCAGGAGATTTAGTTGCGGTACGTACGGGTATGTCAATTTGTATTGATGGCGTGATTGAAAAAGGTGTTGCAATGGTTAACCAGGCAACACTTACAGGCGAGCCTTTAGCGGTTGAACGTACCGTTGGTGATGACGTTTTCGCAGGAACAGTTGTTGAAGAAGGGGAAATTCTTGTTCGCGTAAAGCAAGATGCGAATACAACCAAACTTCGCTCTATTGTGAATCTGGTCGAAACCGCCGACTCCCTCAAATCAGAAGGTCAATCTCGCATGGAGAAAATGGCCGACCGAATTGTTCCTTGGAACTTCCTTTTGGCAGGCATTGTTGCGCTTACCACCCGCAGCCTTGTTAAGACCTCGGCCGCTTTGATGGTTGACTATTCCTGCGCACTCAAGCTCACCGGTTCTCTTGCTGTTATGACGGCAATGAGCAATGCAGCGCGTGCGGGCATGATGGTTAAAGGCGCCAAATACTTTGAGGCATTCGCTAAAGCGGACACCATTGTATTCGATAAAACAGGCACACTCACCGAAGCAACACCTGAGCTCGCCACCGTTCTTACCACCGATGGCTGGTCTGAAGATGAAGTTCTTCGTTTGGCGGCGTGCCTTGAAGAACACTTCCCACACCCTGTCGCTCGCGCGGTCGTACGAGGTGCCGAAGAGCGTGATCTAAAACATCGTGAGCGCCATGCTGAAGTTGAATACATTGTTGCCCACGGCCTTGTTTCTTCACTTGAAGGCAAGAGAGTCTTGATTGGTTCTGCTCACTTCGTTATCGATGACGAGGGAGCTCATATCTCCAAAGATGCCCTGGCACGCGTTCAGGAAAAGATGCAGGGATTATCACCTCTTTATCTTGCAGTTGACGGAGAGATTGTTGGCGTTTTGGGTGTTCATGATCCGCTTAAGCCAAATGTTGCAGAAGTGATTACTGAGCTTAAAGACATGGGCATCAAACATGTAGTTATGCTTACGGGAGACACCTACAAAACCGCCGAACGCATTGCGCAAGAAGCTGGCATTGATGAATTTGGTGCCGATTTGCTTCCTGAAGACAAATACGAGTACCTCAAGAAACTTAAAGCAGAGGGACGTACTATTGCTATGGTAGGCGACGGAATTAATGATTCCCCTGCGCTTAACTTGGCTGATGTTGGTCTTGCTATGGGTCAAGGCTCAGATATTGCGAAAGAAGTAGCAGATATCGTTCTTTCTGACACCAATTTACGCTCGCTGATTAACTTACGCATTTTAAGCGAAGGGCTGACTGAGCGTTTAACCTCGTCGTTTAAAAATGTTATGTGCTTTAATTCTGGCTTGCTCGCTCTTGGCATTACGGGCGTTATCACTCCGCAAGCCTCCTCGTTCTTGCATAACGCAAGCACCATTGGTTTTGGCCTACGCAACACCAGATCTTACTTACCTTCTCAGAAAAAGAGGGAAGGAACTGAAACCAAGGCAAAGCCCAAGGCTCGTCTGTCAGCAAAGCCTAAAGATGAACCCAAAGCAAAACTCAAAGGAGCACCTAAGGCGCTTCCGGAAGACAAAACAAGCACACCTCCAAAAAAGACCAAAGAATAAACTTAGTTAATGCAACCACACGCGAAAAGGCGAGCTGCATGCTCGCCTTTTCTATGCTCTAGAGCAGCTCAAGTTCAGTGCCGTCTGTTCACTTTTATCTAGTCCCCCCCCAAAAAAAAAGTTAGCCCTCTGAAACCTCTGCTCGAAGGCCATTTTTGATCCGAATTTTCTTACTTTTCCACCAACGGCGAATGGCATGTTTTTACCGTTCATCGTTTTGTTAAAAACCGTGAAACATTCTTTTTTTACCGAATCGCAAGTTAACCTTGGGTTACTTAAACCTTGCAGTGCTTTTATCTTATCAAGGCTCTCGCGTCCTTATATCGCCGCTTGATTACAGCTTAATTACTGCTTCAAACTGCGCCAAGCAAGCGGCCTGAGCATTCGTAACCAGTTTCTCTTCAAAAGAAGAGTTTGTTTTCCAAGAAACCCATCGTTGAACAGGAGTTTTATAAAAAAAAGACGAATCTATACTGCAATAAAAACCAAGCGATCTGAAACCATTTTACGAAGGATCTCATACCTTCAGAGCGGAGGCTTTATGGAAGCGATATCGCTAACAGTCACATCGTCCACATCTGCTGACACCTTAGAAAGAATCGTCCAAGACGCCAACGTAAACACAAAAGACTGCTATCAATGCGGAAAATGCTCTGCCGGATGCCCTGTTGCACCACTCGCAGACATGACGCCACGCGAGGTAATTCGAAACCTACAACTAGGACTAACTAAACCAGTTCTTGAATCGAATATGCCCTGGTTTTGCATTGGCTGCGGCATGTGTTTAGCTCGCTGTCCTCAATGCGTAGATTTACCCAGCCTTATGACCGCCTGTAAAAAGGAAGCAAAAGCACAAGGCTACACTCCTATCAAAGAAGTAGACAAATTCAATACGCTCTTTATCGAAGGAATATATGACAAAGGCGTATCGGATGAAGCCCAATTGGCCATGAAGTATAACCTGACCTCAGGCCACTTCCTGCAAGATGCTTTGGATGCCCCCAAGATGCTCACCCGCGGCATGATCAATGCAAAAGGACACGAAGTTGAAAATGCCGATGAAGTTCGTGCGCTTATCGATAGAGTACGCACTATCGAAGGAACACCCACTTCATCACCCACAACTTCTTCAACATCTGACGCAGGCCCATCCGAAGCAGCACAAACAAACACTCCAAAACAACCATCACTCTTTGGTTTGTTTTCTCCTTTTAAGAAGGGAGGCACAAAATGAAATATGCGTATTTCCCCGGATGCTCTGCTTCTTCAACAGGCATTTCCTACACACTTTCGTATGACTATGTAGCTCGTTGCAGCGGCATTGAGATGGAAGAAATCCCTGATTGGAATTGCTGCGGCGCCTCGGCAGCACACAATGAAAGTCATCTGTTAGGTGACGCTCTACCCGCCCGTTCTCTTGCGCTTTCAGAAGCTACCTTTGGTGATACCCCGGTGTTAGCTCCTTGTGCAGGCTGCTATCTCCATCTAAAAGCAGCCACAACACATGCGCGCGAAAGCGAGGAACAACGCGAAAAAATCGAAGAAGTAATCCAACGTCCTTGGAGTGCTTCCGCCGATGTAATCAACGGCATTGAACCCTTCCTTAGCGAAGAAGTTCAGCAGCGCATCAAAGACCACGTTTGCCGCCCCCTTGATGGACTCAAAGTTGCCTGCTATTACGGCTGTGCCCTTTTACGTCCCGTGCAGGTATGCAACTTTGACGACGATGAACGCCCCCAAGCAATGGAGAATCTTCTTGCTCTTACAGGAGCAACCCCCATTGAGTGGTCGTTTAAAAATGAATGCTGCGGCGCCTCGCACCAGGTAACCATCCCCGATGCAGGAAGAATGATGGTAAAACGCATTCTGGAAAACGCCGCCGCACAAGGCGCGGACGCTATTGCGTGCGCCTGTCCTCTTTGCATGCTCAACCTCGACATGCGCGAAGCAAAAGTAAACGCCCTGCGCGCGAAGGAAGGTAAAGAGCCGCTCGATATTCCTATCTACTATTTCACCGAGCTCATAGCTGCAAGCTTTGGCGCTGACGAATCAAAGATTGGTCTTACCAGGCACTTCCACCCTGCTGCCGATCTTCATGAACGCGCCCACGCTTCTTGGGAAGCAGACCAGGCAGCCGCAGAAGCAAAGCGCAAAGCAGAAGAGGCTGCCCGTGAGGCAAAACGAGCCCAGCGCAAAGCACAAGCACAAGCCAAAGCAGCCAAAGCTAACACCAATAAGTCTGCAAAAGAAGAGGTGATCGCATGAGCAGAATTGGAGTATTCGTTTGCCACTGCGGCACCAACATTGCGGCAACTGTCGACGTTGAAGCGGTAGCCGATGCCGCACGCATCATGCCCAACGTAGCATATGCTGTAACCAACAAATACACCTGTTCAGATCCCGGCCAACAAGCTATTGTTGATGCCATCGACGAACATAATCTTGATCGCATTGTTATTGCTTCGTGTTCGCCCCGCATGCATGAGCAAACCTTCCGCAAAATGCTGGCAGAAAAAACAAGCATCAATCCTTACTTGCTCGAAATTGCCAACATTCGCGAACAGTGCTCGTGGGTTCATAAGGACAAAGCAATTTCTACTCCTAAGGCAATTGACTTAGTTGCTATGGCAGTTGCCAAGGTTGACACCAATAAGAGCCTTTTCACCTCAACCATCCCCGTAAACAAGCGAGCACTTGTTGTGGGAGCAGGAATCGCCGGAATTCAGGCAGCACTCGATATTGCAGATGCGGGTTACCCGGTAACTCTTGTTGAACGCAACCCCTCCATCGGCGGCAATATGGTTAAGCTTGATAAAACCTTCCCCACCATGGACTGTTCAGCCTGTATCTGTACACCCAAGATGTCCGAGGCCGGAAACCACCCCAACATCACCATCAAAACGCTCTCTGAGGTGGAAAAAGTTACCGGTTATATTGGAAATTTTGAAGTTACTATTCGCGAAAAAGCCAAGTATATTGACTACGATTTGTGTACAGGTTGCGGTGCGTGCGAAACAAAGTGCCCCAGCAAAACGATTAACGAATTTGATGAAGGCTTGTCCGAGCGCACAGCAATTTATAAACCCTTTGCTCAAGCTGTTCCCAGTAAACCAACCATCGATGCCGCGTCGTGTCGCAAACTTAAAGAAGGCAAGTGTGGCGTATGTGCAAAAATTTGCCCCACTAACGCCATTAACTACGAAGACGAAGGCAAGCTTGTTACAGAAACATACGGTGCGCTCATTCTTGCCACGGGCTATAACCTTATTGACTGGACCAAGCTTTATGGCGAATACGGCTCAGGCATGTATCCCGATATCATTTCGGGCCTTCAGTTCGAGCGCCTGGTTAATGCCTCGGGCCCAACCGAAGGGCATATCCAGCGTCCCTCTGACGGAAAAGAACCAAAAACCGTCGTTATTATTAAGTGCGTAGGCTCACGTGATCCCAACAAGGGTGTTTCCTATTGTTCAAGAGCCTGCTGCATGTATTCAGCAAAACATGCTCATCAATACTTAGATAAGGTCAAAGATGGCCGTTGCTTCGTTTTTTACATGGATGTACGTTGTGCAGGCAAAGGCTACGACGAGTTCTATATGAACACCTTGCAAGATGGCGCCACCTATGTTCGTGGACGCGTATCAAAGATTTACCCCGAAGACGGCAAACTCGTTTGCATGGGCGAAGATACGCTTTCAAGCCAAGTGGTACGCGTTGACGCCGATATGGTAGTACTCGAAACCGCTATGGTTCCTTCTGATGGTTCCACACAAATCGCCACAGTCCTTAACGCCCAGCGCGGACCTGAGGGCTTCTTCACAGAAGCCCATCCTAAACTACGCCCCGTTGAAACCAACACGGCAGGTATTTTCCTTGCAGGTGTTGCTCAAGGGCCAAAAGACATTCCCGATACCGTTGCTCAAGCAGGAGCAGCAGCATCAAAGGTTATTGGTCTTTTAGCGAAGGGTCAAATTGAATCGAACCCTATGATTGTCCATGTTAATAACGCAAAATGCTCAGGCTGTGGTGCCTGCGTAGATATTTGCCCCTACGGCGCAATGCAGCTTGAAGAGGTTACCCTGCGAGAGAATTCACAGAAGGTTACCCGCATGGTAGCAAAACCCAACCCTGGTCTTTGCCAAGGCTGCGGCGCCTGCACGGTTGCTTGTCGCCCAGGTGCAGCTGACCTGCTTGGATTCACCGACGAAGGCATTATGCGAGAAATGGAGGCGCTGCTCCGATGAACGCTTTTACTTCTACCCCCACTCAACCAATACTCAACACCATTGAATCTACGGAAGACGAAAAGCTTGTACCTGCTGGGGTTTCCGACGAAGCCGGGAAAGCTCCAACAGAAGAATGGCAACCAAAAATTCTTGCCTTCTGCTGCAACTGGTGTACCTACGCTGGCGCTGACCTAGCGGGCCTTAACCGTATGGAATACCCTGCTGACGTGCGACTTTTGCGCGTTCCTTGTTCAGGACGAGTGAACCCACAGTACGTTTTGAAGGCCTACCAAGATGGCTGCGATGGCGTGTTGGTTTGTGGCTGCCACCCTGGCGACTGCCACTATTCAACCGGTAACTACTTCGCAAAACGGCGCATGCTTATCTATAAGCGGTTGCTTGAGTATTTGGGACTTGAGCCCGACCGTTTTATCATCCGCTGGATTTCAGGCTCAGAGGCAGGAAAATTCCGCGACACCGTAATCGAAGTAGCTGATCGCATTCGTGAACTCGGTCCTCTCTCGAATGACCTTCCTAATCTTTTGGCTGAAGAAATTCCTCATCCTATTGCGGCAAAGTTTGAATGGCTTGCCACTCCCATGAGTGGAAGGGAGGATTTGTAATGGATTACACCGAAACTATCCGAAAGCGTGCTGTTGAGCTTATAGAATCAGGTGAAGTTGCCTGCGTCATCGGCTGGACTGCGGGTCGCCTTGAGTATCAGCGCACTCCTTTCTGCGCGAACACGATAGAACAAGCGGAAACCCTTGTTTGTGACCAACACTGCGAACACGCCTTAGGAAAATATGTTCTTGAACAAAAAGACAAGGGACGCGTAGGTCTTTTAACCCGCGGATGCGAATCCCGCGCCATTAATCGCCTTATTGCCGACAATCAGCTCAAACGTGAAGAGGTGTACCTTATTGGTATTCCCTGTTATGGTTGTACTACACGCGAAAACGTTGAACTTAAGCGTTGTGCAGAATGCCAGTTCAGAAACCCGATTATTTATGACGAGCTTATTGCCGATCCCGCACCCGAGCCCAAAAATAATCGCTTTGCCGACGTTGAAGAGCTTGAATCCATGAGCCGCGAAAAACGTCGCGCCTTCTTTGATTTGATGTATGAAACCTGCATCCGCTGCCACGCGTGTCGCCAAGCATGCCCATGCTGCACGTGTAAGGTTTGTTTCGCAGAACAAGAGCGCGAAGGATGGCAGGGTAAGCAGTTCGACATTGAGCAGTCACGCTATTACGGCGTTACGCGCTCGTTCCATGTAGGAGATCGTTGTATTGAATGTGGCGAATGCGAACGTGTGTGTCCGATGGGTCTTCCTCTTATGACGCTTATGCACAAACAGGTAAAAGATATTGACGAGTTGTTTGGACCCTACGAGGGCGGCGGATTAACGTCTGAGCCGCACGATGCTATGCGCATGTTCAAACAAGACGACGTCGAAGAATTCATGTAGGAGGAAGAGATGAGATTTGACACTGACCAGCTCACCGACCTCCTTGAGGTCACAGCTCAGGCAACCAATTTGTATGTTCCTGCCATAATTAGCGGAACATCACGATTCGCACTGTATGGAAAACAAGGTGAAACCACTGAGCCTAATTTCGAGCTTCAAAACACCAAAATTCCGCCCAAAGTATTCCTATTCCCCTCAACGGAAAAGCTCTATACGTGGGGAAGGTCTTCTGAGGGTTCGTTTATCGAAAGCGCACTGCAGCAGACAGCGCCCTTTGTGATGTTTGGTATTCGCCCCTGCGACATTGCCTCAATTGAGCGCATGGATGAAGTCTTTTTAACCAAAGGGTATGTTGATGAGTTTTACGAATCAAAACGCAACGCTATGACTACGGTTGCCCTGGCGTGCAACAGAACAAGCGATTCCTGCTTCTGCGATTCGTTGTATTCCGACCCCAACGAAGCTCCTTCGGCAGACATTTTGCTGCTGCAGGGTGAAGGTGGTTTTGAGGTTCGCGTTCAGAGCGAAAAAGGCGAAGCACTTGCAGAAATTTGGAAACCCTTCCTTAAGGAAGGTGGTGTAGAGCGCGAACCCGTAAAATGCGCCATTCAGGTAAACATGAACGGCGTTGCTGAAAAGCTCCACAACATGTTTAACGACCCCTTATGGGATGAAGTGTCCACCGCGTGTTTGACCTGCGGTTCATGTACATTCATTTGTCCAACGTGTCACTGCTTTGACCTAAGTCAAGCAAAGAAAAAGGATGAGAATGCGCGTTTCCGCTGCTGGGATAGTTGTATGTTCAAGGATTACACCCTTATGGCAGGCAACCATAACCCACGCGAACAAAAACGAGCGCGTGTACGTCAGCGCTTTATGCATAAGCTGTGCTTCTTTGAAGAGCGCTACGGATCACCTTTATGTGTTGGTTGCGGACGCTGCTTGATCGACTGTCCGGCGACCATGGATATTACTGCCATCATCGATAAGGTAAATGCGGCAGGCGCGAGCGCGACAACAGGCACGGCCAACGCGACAGCGGGTGCGGGTGCGGGCACGACAGCGGGTGCGAGTGCAACTCCTGCTGGGGCTGCTGACGCGAGCGCGACTTCCACCATAACAGGGACTACTGCTAGCAAGGCTGCGTCTTCCACCACGGCAGGCTCAAGGGGAGAGGAGTGATCATGTCCGATATTGTAGTTTCCCATGATTGCGCAAAACTGTGCGAAGGATCATCCCTTGTTCCAAAAGTGGTTGTTATTGCAGGGATCAAAGATCTTACCCATGATGTAAGGCTCTTCACCTTCAAAACCCCTGATGGAGAAGCCCCCTTTGATAATCTGCCTGGCCAGTTAGGAATGTTTTCCGTACCGCCTTTTGGTGAGTGTATGTTCTGTATTACTTCCCGCGGTGATAATTACGTTGAAATGGCCGTGAAAAAAGTAGGCGTTGTAACTGAACAAATGCACAAGCTTAAAGTGGGAGACCAGGTGGGATTACGTGGACCCTACGGCAATTGGTTCCCGTATGAATCCACCCGCGGACGCAACATGCTGTTTATTGCGGGTGGCATTGGTATGGCTCCTGTACGCGCGTTTTTGGAATACTGCCTAAAGCACAGAGAAGATTACGGGCGTATTGATTTAGTATACAGCGCATCAACCTATGATGACCTTGTTTTCAAAAAAGAGCTGTTTGAAACGTGGCCTTCTTATCCTGATACACACGTCCATGTAAGTCTCTACCACGGAAACGATGAATGGACAGGGCCAGTTTCGTATACTGCTCCGTTTTTGGAGGAAGTTGTAGCCAAGGAAGGGCTAACTCCAGAGAATACCGCGGTTACGCTTTGTGGTGGTCCAAGCTTGTTTAGAACGTGCCGAGAATCATTGAACAAGTTAGGATACGACCCTGCAAATATTATCACCACACTTGAAGCACGCATGAAGTGCGGTGTTGGCAAGTGTGGACGTTGTAACATTGGCGGCCATTACATTTGTCTCGATGGTCCTGTGTTTACCGAGCTCGAACTCGCCGACATCCCCAGGGATTTATAATCCCTGGGGCGTAGCTCCGCTTCAACACGACATTCTTGAATAATCTTTCCCTGGAAGAACGCTGCTCTTTCAGGGACTTTTCTGCATGCCTCCGAAAAGCTCAGCTCATAAAATCTACTAAAAATATAATTAAAAATACAAAATTAGTATTCTTATTTATATTTTTCGCCATTTTTATAAACAAGGAAGCTAATTCTGCATTCTTATTTATAAAAACGCTTATTCTTATAGATAAGAAACGGAAAACGAAGCGTTAACAGTTATCTCGACGCCCTCTATCTTTTGCTTTGCCACCAATGGCCGAAAAGGAATTGGGCATTTTGAGCGTTTAATCAGTAAATAAAAGTTGATTCGAAATAGATAATTCGCACTTCTTTCTCCTATCGATAACGAGCAGGGAAACCCTTAACATCTCCTTCTTAATAAATAACCTGCTTTGTTTTGCTCAACGAAACCTATAACGAAAACCGTTTCACACAATTGCTTTTCTTTAATGCTTTAATCAATAATTAGATTGGGAGAATAGAAGAGGGAGGGATAAAAATGGGCAATCCATTTAACTCAATTACGCTTTCACAGCTTTACAACTTTCTTGTTTTATCGAAAACCCTTCATTTCACCGAAGCAGCAAGAGAACTCTATATCACTCAGCCAACGCTGAGTTCCTCAATCAAGTCTCTCGAAACAGAACTTGATACCCCTCTTTTAATCAGAGAAGGAAGAAGAAACGTACGTCTCACAAAACATGGAAAAGAGCTTCATGCAAAGCTCGAAACAATTCTCGAATCTCTCGATGAAGCGCTTGAAGAAACACGAAAAAAGGGTTCTGTCACTAATTCAACTTTGAGTCTTGGCACAATACCTACCATCCAATACGATTATCTTCCTTCCCTCCTTAGTAAATATTGGAGCATCTATAATTACGAATCAAAAATCAGGATTACCGTCGAGTTCTCGCTTCCCTTAATTAGGGGGCTAAAACAACAAGATTATGAAATTGTTTTTGCGGCATTTATTCCTGAAGAAACCGATCTTGAATTTATCCCTGTGCTAAAAAAACGAATAGTTGCTGTTGTCCATAAAGGGAGCCACTGGGCTAAACGAAGTTCTTTTTCGCTCAAATATCTTAACCATGTAAAATTTTCAACCTACTGCCCTGATACACCAATTGGAAATGCAACAAAACAGCTTCTCGATGAACACCATGCCCCTCCTCCAGTATTATCTTTTGACGACGAATTCACACTCTCAAGCACGGTAGTAGCCAATAAAGAAATTGTCGGGATAATGCTCGACACTTTCCAGATAGATCCCTTTAAGGACAGGGTAAAAATTCTCCCTATTGAAGAAGTTGACGAAGACTGGCACTCTATCTGCCTTGTTTACGATCCTCGAGTTCATCAAAGCAAAATTGCTCGTCAGTTCATTGACGTTACACGATCTTTTTCAAAGGAATATACCCCCCCCCGCAAAAATAAGAACTTTTCACCTTCAGTAGCAATCCTCGCCTTGAAATAATATTTCCATTATTGACAAGACCATCATTATTCTCTTTTTTCCCTATTAAGCTGCAGCAATAAACGCTCCGTTGCCTTGATACCCTCTCTTTATCAGCACTTTTTATTGATAAGGAGCGTGAATATTGTGACGAAAAAAGCATTCGATAATATTGTGGTTCTTGATATGACCCGTTATCTACCCGGAGGATATTCGACTCAAGTTTTTGCAGATTTGGGAGCAGAAGTAATAAAAGTTGAAGATACCAATAGGGGAGATTTTTGTAGACACGAGCCTCCACTAAAAAATGGTTCAAGTTACTATTTCACCGCCCTAGGACGCAATAAAAAAAGCCTTTCTATCAACCTTAAGAACAACGAAGGTCTTCAGGCGTTTTACTGGCTTGTCCATGAAGCTGATGTTGTCATAGAAAGCTTTCGACCAGGCGTGGCAAAAAAGCTAAAAATTGATTACGAAACTCTTCATGAAATCAATCCAAGACTAATCTACTGCTCGCTCTCTAGTTATGGCCAAGAGGATCCCCGCAGCTTGAAACCACTACACGATCTTAATATACAGGCACAAAGCGGCTACCTCTCTTTAAACGGAGGGAATAAAGCCCCACTGCATCTGTGCGATCTCGCTACAGCAATGGTCTCGTGCCAAAGTCTCCTTATTGCTCTTTACGACAGAGAAAAAACGAATAAGGGGCGCTATATCGACATTTCCATGTTTGACTCATTCGTTTGGTGGAATTCAATGATAGATAGCCGTTGGTTTTTTCAAGGATGCGAAATCTCTGAGTCAACAATTGCTTATCCCGATAACTGTCCTTTTTACAATATTTTCACGACAAAAGACAACGGAAGAATATCGGTTAGTCTCATCGAAGACAAATTCTGGAATTCTTTTTGCGATTCAATCGGAAAACCCGAACTCAAAGATCGAACAAAAACAGACACGTATGAAATACTTAAAGAAGTATTCGCTTCAAAAACCCTTTCTGAGTGGACAGAATGGCTTAAAGATAAAGACCTTTGCATTTCTCCCGTTATCAATAAAACAGAAGCAATAAACCAGATAACCACCCTTGAACCCAACATGATTTCTTATGTTAATTTCCCTTCAATAGGATCAACGCTTCAAACCAATCTTCCTCATGCCATTACAGGACTTCGCCCAAAAATAAACGAATTTAAAGCCCCGCCAAAACTCGGCGAACACTCAAAGGAGATTCTTAAAAAAGTAGGGTTTACTGATGAAAAAATACATTCCCTTATTAAAACAGGAATCATCCACATAGCAGAAGAATAGTTAATCTGTGCTTTCAAGTCTCTCATCCGAACCGCCAATCAACATTTCGAGCATCATGTCTTTTACCTAGCGCAAAACGATGTACGCAAAAAACCTAGACATACGTTCCATGTCTAGGTTTTTTAATTACTTAGCTAATAAGGTTATTTTATTTTGCCCTTTTATAACGTCATTCCAGCTTTAAACCCTCCATCTACAGCTTCTAGCGTTCTGGTAACCGATCCTTTTGGACAAGTTGCATCTCCAATAAGTCGAGCCCGCGGGAAAACAGCTTTTATTTCATCAAATAATCCATGATCCTCTTCGACGCCAAGAGCAAGCAAAACAGTGTCGCATTCTATGAATAATTCTCTTTGAGTTTCGCCTTCCTCGACCAAGATTCCTTCCTTGGTAATTTCTTTCACCTTTGTTTCGGTAAGCATTTTTACGCCCCTATTTTTCAAGGCATTAATAGTTGGCTTCCTGTCAACAATTCCAATTCCATTACCAAGCTTCTTAGATTCTTCAACAACGGTAACACTCCGCCCTTCTGACATTGCACTCGCGCATTCAAGCCCCGCGAAGCCGCCTCCCACAATCACAAGTCGCTTCCCAATAATCGTGTGCATCTTCAAACCCATTCGCATAAAGGGAACTGTTCCACCCTGCACCTTGATCGCCTGCATAGCGCTTCGCCAAAGAAGACCTTTTCCTTTCGGAACTACCCCAGAAACCAAATCTTTGACGTCCTGAGAGCTCACAACATTTTTATTATCAACACCTGGAACATCGAGCGCTATTACTTTCCCTCCTGATGCAATAATTACCTCATCGGGTTTAAGTGATTGCAAGTACTCTGGCGTTGCTTTTACGTTGAGTCGGACATTGATATTTGAATTCTCCTTTATAAAGTTGTTCCAATAATCAACATAGGACTCAAGATAAGGGTTAAGAACTTGTGCCATATTCAAAAGACCAGCAATTCTGTCTGCTTTCTCAACTAAAGTTACCTTGTGTCCTCTTATATCAAGCACCCGCGCGGCTTCTAAGGCAGCAGGTCCCGACCCTACAATTGCAACATGTTTTTTTGTTTGGATGATGCTATTCTCGGGGAGTCCCATTTCATGATTGGTAACATTTGCATTCACCGAACACTGAATAGGCTTTCCTAAAAGGCTATGGTCAAGACATCTGCTGCACACGATGCAAGATCTTATAAGATGCGCCTTTCCAGTCCTTGTCTTATTAACGAACTCTGGATCTGCAATAAAAGAACGTCCCATCCCGACAAGGTCACCATAGTCTTCCTCCACTACCTTTTTACACATCTTTTCAGACGTAATGCGAGTTCCAGGATAAACAGGAAGTTTTGTTGCTTCTTTTACCTGTTTTGCAAAGTGGATAAACTCACCTTCAGGTACCAAAAAATTCGCAACAGGTTTCGGCGCTTCATGGAATCCAACCTGTATATTCCATGCATTGATGCCATGTTTTTCCACAATAGGAACAATTTCAAGCAAGTCTTCTATCCTGCTTCCCCCTGGCATGAAATCATCAGCGGAAGTACGAACAATAATGGGAACATCGAGACAGCTTTCATGAATAGCATCAATGATTTCAGTTAAAAGACGCGCTCTATTTTCAGCAGATCCTCCATATTCGTCAACACGATGGTTTGAGTATTTCGAAAGGAATCTCATCACCATATAGCCAATTCCGGCGTGAATTTCAATAATATCCACGCCACCCTCCTGCAGCCGTTTTGCAGCCTGGGCATATTGCTCTACCAAAATTTTAAGTTCTTCTTTAGTGAATTCCGCCTCAGGCATACCCGCAAACGGGCCAGAAATAACTTCTTTTGAAGGAGCATAAACCTGCAGCTCTTTTGACGCATCAGCTCGCCACTCGTAGCATAATTGAAGCTGTCCAGCCACTTTAGACCCATGCCTATGACAAGCCTCCGTGAGCTTTTTCCAGCCTGGGATGAATGAATCATCCCAGGCTCCTGCAGCACCTGAAGTTGTATAGTATTTCGGTTCAGTATCGAAAAGATCGCTCACATAGACAGACCCTATTTCGATTAGCCCCGTACCACCCTTTGCTCGCTGTTCATAAAAATCCACCATTGCATCGGTAATGTAGTAGTTATCGGCAAACATAGTCGTCATAGGAAGCATAACGAACCGATTCTTGATTTCGACGTTCCCAATAGAAATAGGATGAAACATCTTCGGAATTAAATTCATTGTGTGCCACCTTCTTTGATGAGAGAACGACCCTATACAACAGAATCGGGACCATAGCTTGCCTCAAGAACGCAACCTTGAAGCTCGGGACCTTCATATGCTTTGACTGCATTTTCCCTAAGCAAAGTCTCAATCTCTCCATCGCTGTAGCCATATTCTTTCATTACAATCTTTGTGTCATAGCCGATTGGCCTCGATCTATAAAGAACTGGGTCACCAACCGATTCAAGCCTGATCGGACTTGTCGCTAGAGCTTTTTCACCAAAAGTCTCATAGGGAAGCTTCCTCAAAATATCGTTAGCATACGCTTCTTCGTCTTCTAAAATATCTTCGAAATAATAGAGTCTGTGATAAGCAATGGAGTTTTCATCGAAGATTTTCTGCCAATGCGCAAAATCGTACTTTGCAAAAGCCTCTTCCATCTTTTTAATAGCATCAACGTTTGTTCCAGTACTATTCATTATTTCTAATGAGCTGTATTTTTCGTCCTCAAGAAGATCATCAAGCTCAAGCAATTGCATGATGAGTGGGAAATAGGTGTAAGAACTTCCCATACACAGAACAAACCATGTGCCATCTCCAGCCATGTAAGTATTGTTGGTAGGAGTCGTAGCTCTTTTTCTTGACTTCGGCCATTTATCCCCAAACTGAGTTGAAGCAAGACCTATTTGCTGAGCCCAGCAAGCAACGTGATATAAGTTAACGGTAACCTTATCACCCAATCCGGTTTTCTCTCTTCGATAAAGGGCACTGGTAATTCCAGCAGTAAGCGCAAGAGCACACTGAAAACCACCAAAACCATTGGGCATATTAACGGGAGCGAAATTATCTGACTGCGGCAAAGAAGCAAATACTCCACCGCGCCCATTATAGGCAGTATTGTCAAACCCTCTCGAATCCTTCTCGGGACCACGCCAGCCGAATCCCCTCATTTGGGCCCATACAAGTTGAGGATATTTTTTTGAAGCAGTTTCATAATCAAGGCCTAAACGCTTCAAACCACCACACCATCTCTAAAGCTTGTAACAAGTACATCCGCCTCTTTTAGAAGCTTGTCTAAAAATTCCGCTCCAGCTTCTGTTTTCAGGTTGATACTAACAAACGTTTTATTGGTTGAAGTAAGATCAAATGCAGGATCGTCTATCTCTGTTTTTGACATTCCAAATCCACTGGCATTATTGCGATAATCGTCACCTTCGAAAGGTTCGATTTTGTATACGGTCGCACCCATTTCCGCCAAAACACGTGGGCATGCCGGACCTGCAACATAACTAGTTAATTCAACAACTTTAAGTCCTTCTAGTCCTTTCATAACTATCCTCCTTTCAAGAGGTCAATAGTGTTTGATGGGCAGGCGAAATTATTTAACGGTTAAAAGCTTTTGATACTATTTTTTCGATTTATCCTGGAAGTCCTTAACCACTTCGTCATTGATCTTCTCAAGAGTCTGACCACGAGTTTCAATACCGCAAATCGCAATAATAAGAGCCATAACAAAAACGGTAATTCCAACAAAGGTATATACAGCACCAGACGGATTAGCTGCTGCAAAGCAACCCGCGATAATAGAAGGACTCACAATAGCCGCGATACGACCCATAGCATTTGCGAAACCACCGCCACGTAGTCTTAATTGGGTCGGGAAAACTTCCCCAAGATAAGCAGAGCATGTAACCAAAGCGTAGTAGTACGTAAGAGCGCAAAGAATAAAACCAGTTACCATAATGACCATTTCGTTGGTCTGCTGAGCCCACACATAGCCAGACAAGGCAATCGCAACAAGAAGTACCACCATGCCCCATTTTCGTGGATGTTTGTCAACAAGAAGCGATTCAAGTAATACACCAACAGGGCAACCAATTAACATAATTACGGTCATATAGAGCGATTTACCAACACTAATACCTTGCATAACAAACAAAGTGGGAGTCCAATTAACGATAGTCTGAACAACCAAGTTCATTGCCATCAAACCGACGCTCACTGTAATAGTTCGACGGATCATCTTCTTGCTAAACAAAGCTCTCCAAGGAAGCTCCGTTACGCCACCAACTTGCTTTTCAGCTTCAATAATTTCTTTAATTTGTTCGTCGGTAAACTCAGGAACCTCTTTCCCTGCTTTGCGATACGCTTCCTCAACCGCAGTAAGCTTTGCATCTGCCTCATCATAGCGACCCTTTGATGCAAGCCAACGAGGCGACTCATCAAGGAATTTAAAAATAAGGAACCAAATACCAAGAGCACATACAGCAATTAAGATAAAGATGGGTCTCCATCCAACAATCGGAATAATTATCAAGGTGAGAAGGGCTCCAATTGGAGGAGAAACATTACCGATCAAGCCAATATATCCAGAGTATTTCCCTCTAATCTCGGGTTTTAGGTATTCAGGAAATGCTGCATACGAGCCCGGCATTGTTGCGCCCAATCCGATACCCATAATAAATCGAGAAGCAATCAAGAACTCCATAGTAGGAGCAAAAGCCGCAACGAATGTTGCAAGCGTGAAAATCATTACGTTAATCAAAAGAGCTTTTCTTCGACCAAAACGGTCACCAAGAAAGCCCGACAAAAACGAACCGATCAGATAACCAAACATCGTCATGGACGTAAACCACGCGTTCAGCTCAATAGTTGACCAGCCTTCACTAATAAGCTGGGCGAGAATACCACCGCCAACGTAGTTGTCTAACGAGTCGATAAAAATTGCTCCGCCAAAAAGCCACATGAGCTTCTTTTGCCACTTGCCAATAGGCATTTTATCGATACGTGAGGCAATTCCGTGCGTTGTTTTGTTGAGTGCTTCCCTGTCGAGAGCGGCAAGGTTATCCGCCCTCGCCTCTAGTTTTGCTTCTGTATTTGTTGTCATTTTTACACCTTCTTTCTTTTTCATTACAAGTACCAATAAAAAGAAGTACCTCCCTTCTCTGAGCTGCGTCCCAGTTTTAGAGAGCGCAGTTCACTTTCTTATGGCACTTTTAATGTTGAAAGAGGATGATTGGTGCGTCCAATAGATGCAAAGCTAGTAATGTGGGCGGTTTTTTATCATAAAAAGGATCAACAAAAGCGTGGGTTTAATTGATAAAGAAGACCGAAAATCGCCCAGGCTACATTTTTTATACAAAAAAACGCGTCCTGAAATGCCTACCAATATGCTGAATTGGTGCATCTATTAGCGGCATCTCCATATGCATCTTTCCCTGGTTAATCTTCATCTGCAAATAAAATTATTCGTTTTTAATTAACCGCTTTAGCGATAATTTAAAAGCAAGCAGCGTTGTTTGAGCAATCTAACCAGACTGACAGCTTTCATCAGCACAATCATGTCACCAAAAAAAACAACGAATATAAACACGAAAAAACGACTAATCTAACAACCACTGTGGCGTATCAGTGAATCGAAATCACTTCTCCTCAGAAGCGTTATTTGGCATTAAATCAGTTCCCAAATAATCATTCCAGAATTCCCAAGAAGTCAATTCTGGAAGCGCTTCCCTATATGAATTTCGAACCGCTTCTCCCTGTTCCTTGTATTGCTTTTTCAGATTAGAAAAACGATTACGAATGGCTCTCCAACGCTCTTTGTCCATATGGCGAACCGCACCTATAGGCAGAGGGGCACCACGCCCAGAGACACCGCCGCCTCATCCGCAACCGGTCTCCCAGCTTGCCGAAACGCTCAACGACAAACTGGAGGGCTGAATCGAGCCCGAAGGCATCCATCTTGAAATAGTCTTTTTCCGTCTTGCCTTCGGCACTTACCCAACACACAGCACGATACGGTCGATTTCTTGTTTTGCGGCTAAGGGTGTTATTCTTCTTCTTGGCCACAGAAATCATCCTCCCTCAACATAGGTATTCCACCGAAGCGTCCTTCTAAATAGCTCTTAATCAGGTCTTTATCAAATCTAATTCCATCATATTCGGCAAGCCCGACGAGCTCTGAATGTCCACCTATTCCGCGCTGAGCAATATACATTTCATCATGCCTCATAAGAGATTGATCCATAAGCAATAAATCATGGGTAGTAAAAAGAAGCTGCTTCCGCGTTGATTCGCTGCACTTGCTTAAGAAATCTTCTATCAGTTGCTTTGTTAGCATGGTGCGTAAGCAGCGATCCAACTCGTCAACTATATAAACTTTTGAGCCAACCGAGCCATCTTCAGCTTGCAAATCAAAAAGCATTGGCAACAAACCCATGGGGCGCTGCGTACCAGATGATTCCATTCCTAGACCAAAACTATGTTTTTTGCCATCAGAACCCATATGAAGAGTACGCATGCGCTCAATCACAGGTCTGTCTTCACCAGCGTGAGCAGTTAGTATTTCAAAACCGTAATCACCAGCCGCTTTTTCCATAACGACAGTGATAAGTTCGTCTTCTTTAAGCCCAGCAATACTCTTGCGAAGTCCCACATCTTGAGTATGAAAATATCCCGTAAAGATTTTCTCGGCACTGATAAAACTTCCACTTTTTCCTACGAAAAGACGGCCGAAAAACTAGCGCTTGATTTTGAGTCTGAAGTTTTTCTACAAATGAAAGCACTCAACCTTAAGAAAAAAGACTTGGCGGACCTCATGGGAATAAACTCCTCCCGCAGTGACAAAAATGCTCTCTAGTAGCGCAAATCTCAAAATGCACACTATTGCAAAAATCGCTACCGCCCTTGGATGCACCATCGAACCTATAAAATTAGAGCCAGCCGGAAAACCAAGCTACATTTCCATAAACGAAGAAGATGGTATTAGCGTCAATGCTCCAACAACGATCCCAAGGGTTTACTATGCAATGATTTCACTTGATACAAATGAAGCAGTATTAGATGAGCCAACATTTACTCAAACAATTAACAATAAGCCAAACACTAAATTATCAGCAAAACAAAGGATAGCAGCATGACCACCACAAATTGGCTCTCTCCAGTTCAAATTCTAGATTCCCATATTCTTGGGGTTAATTTCTCTATCGAAAGTGATTTTCTGCCCGACAAACCACACTACCTCTTAGCTTCACTAGACATGAAATCTAACATTAAGAATTTAGAATCAGTCGAAGATATGTTCATATGCAAATGCATTCTTGAGTGCATAGGAAACTGGACATGCGACAAAAAAGAAAGTACGGAATCCATCTTTTCAGCATCATGCAAGCTAAGCGTTGTTGTTGCTATTCCAAAAACAGCATTTGAAACAATCGAGAAAGAAGAGAAGGACTACTTCATCGCAGCTAATGCCATTTCTATTGCTTATGGTAAAATACGCGCAGTAATTGAAAATATAACTGCTGAAAGTATCGTCGGAAAACAAACAATACTGACGATAGACCCTTACACATTTTCAATTTCCGCAAAAAATGCTGCCAAGAATTAGAAAGCCCTTTATAAAGGGCTTTCTAATTCTTAGTGAGACAAAAGGATAAGAACAAACGATTAAACCAAGCCAGTCCGACCGAAAGCGCACATCCTATTGCCTTAACTTAATATTTATTTAGTAGAGCAAATTAACCAATATGATTAAAGCATCGCTCCCATATCGATAACAACTTCGCGCCCATTAAACTTTGTTGCCTCATCAGATTCAGCAAGCCAAAGAACCATCTTGGTAATATCGATAGGATTCAAGAATTTAATTCCACCTGGATTCTTTTCGTCGTCAAACATCTCTTGCCAGTTTGCGAAGTTTTTGCCCATCGTGCTGTTGACAAAATCAACGTATTGCTGCGTTTCACACATTGGCGTTCGCACCTTTGTCGGACAAACAACGTTGCAATAAATAGGTAGTCCTTCACTTTGAAGCTCCAAGGCAAGCGTTTTAGTAAGACCAATAATGCCGAACTTTGTCATGCAGTACGTTGCAAGCTGTGCGGTTCCTTTGAGTCCAGAAACAGAAGAAATGTTAATAATACGTCCATATCCCTGTTTTCGCATATAAAGGGCGGCATACTTATCGGTTCTCCAAGTTCCCTCAAGGTTTACCGCAAGAGCTTTTTCAACTTCAGAATCCGTTAAATCCCATGTGTAGTTAAAATTGATAATTCCTGCATTGGCTACCACGACATCAAGTCTGCCGTACGTATTCCATGCCTTCTCAAAAGCTGCTTCCATTTCTTCTGTTGAACAGATATTCGTTTTCAAAGGAAGAACTTCTGCGCCCTCATCCTTCACTAGCTGAATGGTTTTCGCAAAACGCTCGTCGCTCGGATCAAGCATATCCAAGAGAACGCAAGCATAGCCTTTTTTCGCAAACTCAACTGCATGAGTTTGTCCCTGACCCATCGCGCCACCAGTTATCAAAACAACTTTCTTATCTGATGTATCCATTAACAACTTCCTCCCTTTTGTTTTTATTTTCTACTAGTACCAAATCCTGTTTAAAAAACGTTTTTGCTTGCGAACACTAGCAATGTTGCATTCCTCGATTATTCGCGCTACTCCGCAGTATCTGGTTTTTCAAACCTAGCCCCAAACAACAAGAGCAAAAATCTCCCACATGAAGATAAAGGGATTTAAAGCAAGCAACTCAAATTCATGACTTTTAACCTAACGTTGTTGTCGCGAGCATGTTTTTTTTGCATTCAGAAATAAAACTCCGTTACATAATTCGGCTAATCAAGCTCGACAATCCTGTGCTCTTCTGCAGACTTAAGAATAGCCTGAACAACTTTTAGGGTTGCCAAGCCCTCTTCACCGCTGCAACGGGGAACAGTTTCGCGACCTGCACAAAGATCGGCAAAATGTGCTAAAGTCGCGGTGGCAGGATCAGGTCTTCCAACCTCGAAATGCTTTTTTTGCATAGGCTCCGTCCACCCATAGCGTTCTGGAAGGTAGTAGTAATAATCCATATTTGGCAGACCAAAAGAACCTTTAGTCCCAAATACTCGCATACTATTTTCGCCTGGACAGCAGTCAATAAAATGCATTTCTTGAGCAGCTAAGTCATAACCCCAAGGAGCAGGCGTTCCATCTGACAGAAAATAAGTACACGTAGGACCTTCTTTAAGTTCAAAAAGAACCGAGGTAGAATCCTCAACCTCTCCGCCTCGAATACTATTGCGCGAAACCGCATAAACGCTCTTGACCTGCATCCCAGTTATATAATGTAAGTCATCAACATCATGAATCGCATTAATCAATAGAGGGCCAGTGGTTGTATGCCAGCCAGTGAAGTAACTATCGGGCTTGGCGTATGTTGCAGAAATCTGCAAACCAACAATATCTCCCAAATTCCCCTCTTCAATAAACTTCTTTAAAAACAGCGTCGTTGCTGATGATCTACGCTGATGACCAATCAGTAAATTAGCTTCTGCTTTCTTACATGCATCAATGATTTTGAGCGCGTCTTCCTCTGTATCCGCAATCGGTTTTTCTAGCAGAATGTTTTTTATTCCCTGATTAAGAGCAATTTCCGTTGCAGGCAAATGCAAACCATTCGGCAATGCGATAACAACAGCATCAAGACCAACATTCTCCAAAAGTTCAACGTAATCCGAATACAGCGGAACATTCAACTCAGATGCTATAGTTTCAGCCTGCTCCCCAAAGCCGGCCACTGCAACCAGATCGAATTCATCGCTTACTGCTGCATCACGCGCAGCTTTTGCTCCCTGATTTAAGCCAAGAACGGCAAGCCTGAATTTTTCCATAATTTCCCCTCAATCTCAAATATAGAAAAGTAAACAGTTTTATTCAAACAAAACAGATAGCCACATTATTAGGACTTTGAACGAGTGACGGCCTCAACTATAAAGCCAAGCTTTTCGAGCGAATCATAGTAGGTGAAACGACAAGTGGGATCAATTAACGAATGGCCTTCCATCCAAATCCCAATACCCTTGTCAGCCATAAGCTGATTCGCGCGATCATGATCATCAACGTCAAAACGAATGTGATGAAGACTATATTGTCCCATGTCTAAGTAGTCGCTCCACACCGTTGACTGTTCCCCAATTGGTTGCAGAAACTCTAACTGGATATTAAAGAAATTGTAGAAAGACGACAAAACTGGAGCATCAATTAGCTTATCGGAATCCTTATAAATGCAGTCCTTATAAAGAAACTCTCCGCCAGCATCTGGCTCTAAACCAAAAACGTCAAGCATGGCTTTTTTGTTTTCTCCATGTCCTTAACTATGATTCCGATTTGAACAATTTCACTAAACTCGTCTGTTATGGTTACATCTTGCACTTTCATAAATCCCCCTTTTTACTCTGTCAAGCTTACGTATTGCCCAACAAAGCAATTGTTAAACAAAGAGAGGAACAGAATCAAATTAAAAACTTTTAACAAGACAGCCTAGGATTTAGTTTTTCAATAACCCCTGAAAAGTTTATTGAAAAAAATCAACTGGAATATCAAAACGATCACTCTCTGATATAGACACATTATTGAAGTCATAGCGCTTCATAAAATCTATAAAATCGCTAACCAGAGAAGGAGCTCGATCTTTTTTCATATAACTAATATAGAACTGATGAAAGTTTTTCGGAGCTTCTTTTATTCCAATTGTTGAAACATCTGGAAAAGAATCTACCAACCATGAATGACATGCAACAGCAACAAGCTTTGGATCTGCCGTAACCAAAGAGCACAAAGTTATTTCATCATTATGCTCATGCATCACACAAAGATGTGGATGATTTGCAAATAAGGAAGTAATCTCATCCTTGAAAGGCCCAGTTTTATCGCGGTACGTGATAATAGGTATACCTTCAAGCTCATCTAATGACACTTCTGTGCGATTTGCTAATGGATGAGAAGAATTGACGACAAGAGTTGCACTTTGAGTAAAAGATGGAACGGACTCAATCTCTGGATCATTTTTCTGCAAGAGTCCTGCAAAAATTACGTCCAAAGAGCCATTTTTAAGATCCCGCATTAAAGACTCAGTCGTTCCTTGCTCCCAACTAACTTGAGCATTGAAGTTTGTTCTGACCCTGCTCACACGTATAGCCTTTGACCAAGCTTGACTCTGGATTGAATACACCGATCCGATGCGCAATTTTCCTTGCGCACGAGCTCCTCTCTCGTGAATAAGCATCACAGCATTATCGACCGCGTTCGTTGCAATAACCGCCGCCTCAAAAAGTTCTTTTCCGTCGACGGTAAGTTCTAAATTGCCCCTTTTCTTTTTTACCAAGACAGCGCTGAGTTCTTTTTCAATATTTGAGATTGCAAGCGATAGCGTCGGTTGAGCAATATACAGCTCCTTGGCCGCCATAGAATAACTTCCAAGCTCGACTAGCTTCCTAAAATAATATAAATGCGCTAAATTCACGAAATAACTCCCTCCACAAATTACTTCATAAGAAAATAGCCAAAACATCCATTTATTGAACTAGTGAACATTATAGCGGCTTGCATTAAACCAGAGAACAGAACAGATATAAGATGCGCTTGGGCTAAAGAAATGTTCATGCGGTAATCACGACTTACCTCTCACAACTGTTTTTGCAATCTTTGCCTTCTTTAAACTCCCGCGAGTAGATTTAACATCTTGATAGAGCTTCCAATTCAATACGCTCATACAAAGAGTCAGGAAGGAAAAAACATCCGGAACACCGATAATATAGGTGAAAACGGCAAAATATACGAACGAGACAAAACTTGAAATATAGATTGTCATCTTAACTCCCCTCTCGGGAGCTCTATCGTACATCCAGGCCATACCTTTCATATTGCTGAACAATGAAGTTACTACCACAAACATCAAGTACAATGCCTCAACACGCAAAACAGTAGCGAGACTGTATCCTCTAAACTGCGTACCACCCGTCCACACTAGTTCCCACTCGCTTATCTGTTGACCCTGAAACAAAGACAACATTACCATTGATACGCCTACCAAAAGAGCAACTATCATGTAGAAGAAATAACAGTCATATAGACGATGAAGCCGCATACGTCCTTTTGTCATGGGATACCCATCGTCCCCTATACGCGTGCCATTTTCATCATAATTAATAGTGCGTTGACGCACTTTATGTCGTTCACGTTGCGCCTTTAATGCTTCTCGTTCAGCTCTGTTTTGCTCTCGCCTTTGTTCACGCATTTTCTTAGACGCATTTTTATCTTTACTTGAAGCTCCTTTGATAAACACTTTAATCAATCCCCTTAAATCTAAGAAGTCAAATCTCTTCTAATTAATCAACCCCAAATTAATTATCAGCAATTTAAAAGGACTCGCTTATTAGGTTTATTTAACATTTCAAATAATGAATCGATACTTTTATATTTCAAAACGACACATCTAGTAAATACAAATTGAATATATTCAAATGCTTTATGGGTAGTTATTCACCGGTGATAATGCTCGAAAAAATTTGGACATTGATTAAGGGGGAAACATGTTCCTAAAAAGGAGGGGATTATGAGCACCGAAGAAATCCAAGGATCATTCCACGGCGTTGCCGCACGTTTAGATCGTCTTCCGTCAGGAAAATTTCAACGTAAGGCAATGTGGCTTATTGGCGGCGTTTGTTTTTGCGATTGTCTAGACATGAATGTCGGTGGCCCTATTATCGCGCAACTTCTTGCAAGCGGATGGTCCGACAACGGCCTGAATGCGCTATTTGTTTCCATGACAGCTTTTGGCTATCTAGTTGGTGGTCTTCTTGCCGGAATGATTTCAGACTATTTTGGCCGAGTTAAAGCATGCGTGGTTAACGTTTTCGTTTTCTCTGTTGGATGTATTGGCGCCATGCTGGCACCCGACATGATCTTTCTTATTGTGATGAGATTTATCATGGGTATTGGACTAGGAGCTGCATATCCTGCAGGTTATTCAGCTCTTACGGAATACACACCTCCAGACAAACGAGGAAAATATCAAGCTTATGTGGGACTTATTGCTAACTGCGGAACGCCATTTGCTTCATTTGTTTCCTTGATTTTATTACCACTTTTTGGTTGGCGCGCTATCTTTTTATTCTGCGGTATCGCAGGCTTTATCGTTTGCTTCCTAGTTGCAAAATTCATGGAGGAATCGCCTCGTTGGCTAGCCATGAAGGGCAAACACAAAGAAGCTAACGCCCTTGTTAGTAAGTGGGAAGAAGAAGCCCGCACCCATGGACATACAATCGAAGAGGTTTCCGACAAATACATCACTGAAGAAGCTGGTAAGCGCGAAGTAAAGCAACTTCCAACAAAAGTTTTATTTACTAACAAGGCACTTTTAAAGCGTTTAGTCGTAGCTGCGGCACTTTGCTGGACTAATTTCGTAGTCGTCTATACTATCGTTTCTTGGACTCCTACCATTTTTGTAACACGAGGATTTGATGTCACTTATTCTGTTGCTATGTCGGTAGTTATGAACTTAGGTATTCCACTTGGCGTCTTTGTTCTTTCACAGCTCGTTGATAGGTTCGGACGCAAACCCCAACTTATCATTTTAATGCCGTTATCGGGTATACTGGGTCTTGCGTGGTCTTTTGTTCCCGCTGATCAAACCGCTCTCATCATGGCTTTAGGCTTTATCATGGTAGCAATGGTTTATTACTGGTCGCTTATTTGCAGCTCTGTCTATCTCTCAGAGCCATTCCCTACAGAAGTAAAAATTCGTGCAGCCGGATTTGCAAATGCGTTCGGGCGCATTGGGGCAATCCTTAACCCAATTTGGGTAGCTTATTTCCTAACTACCGACCTCGGCGCAATTGGCATCTTTGGGGTTTCTCTTCTTACTGCATGCATTGCAGCAATTCTTGTAGCAATTTGGGGGGTTGAAACCAAAGGCAAAACTCTTGAAGAAATCAACGACGTAGTTTTCAAAGAGACTAATAATTAAAATATCTGGATTCACTCTTAAAGAAAACAAATCGCTCATCTTGTGAGCGATTTGTTTTTAGAGAGCAGACGGATATCAATCACTTTCAACACATGTCATGAACACGAAATGACAATCAAAGCAATAAATGAATTCGAGTTCTTTTTTCATCTTTTTTCTTCAAAATAATTCGTTTTGAAATATAAAGAGGCCAATATGGAAGTAGACTTCATCTTCCTTCCAATCTTATTGTTTAAATAAGGGATTAGGCATCTTTAATGAACTGAAAAAAGAATTCAACTTTACTAAAGGTGCAAGGAGGGAAAATAATGACACATCTCAACAGTATTACAGGGCACACGAAGACGGTTGCTCTTATAGGGACGCCAGTGGAGCATTCTATGTCTCCGGCGATGCACACTGCATCGTTTGAGTATCTTGGGTTAGATTACATTTATCTTGCTTACAACGTTCGACCCGAAGAACTTGAAGATGCGGTTCGTGGACTTAAAGCACTTGGCTTTGCTGGATACAATGTTACGATGCCCCATAAAACTTTTGTGGGGCAATATCTTGATGAGCTTTCGCCTGCTGCTGAATTAATGGGCGCAGTTAATACCGTTGTCATTAAAGACGGTAAGACAATTGGGCATAATACTGATGGTGCAGGATTCATGAGAAACGTACAAGAAAACGACTTGGACATTATCGGCAAGAAGATTACCGTTGTGGGTGCTGGTGGTGCCGGTTCTGCAATTTATACACAGGCAGCACTTGACGGTGTTTCGGAGATCGATATTTACAATACAAAAGACACCTTCTTTGATAGAGCAGCTAAACACATCAAAGAAATTTCCGATAAAACGGGATGCAAGATGCGATTAATCGATCTAGCCGACAAAGATTCTCTAAGATTATCCGTTGCCGAGTCTGTCCTTTTTGTCAATGCAACGCGTGTAGGCATGGGCGACCTAGAAAACGAAAGCGTCCTTTCCGCAGAAGATATGGCAGAAGGTCTGGCTGTCGCAGACACAGTCTATGATCCCCCCATAACAAAACTTTTAAGAGACGCCGATAAAAAAGGGTTAAAAACGCTTCCAGGACTAGGCATGTTATTATGGCAGGCTTCTATTGGCGAACAAATATGGACAGGCAAAGAAATGCCAACCGATTTCATTGAAGAAAAGTTCTTTTAATAATTCTTCGAGCAAAACGAGATATAGAGGACGACAAGCTATCGTCCTCTATATCACTTGAAGACGAATTATATAATCCGATTAGGTGGTATGCTGATATGAAACCCTCATCATGCGCCCAGCTATGAACTCAAAGTTAGTTATAGTACTTTCTTTCGATGGGCTCAAGATGATGATACGTGTTTGAGATCTGGGTAATAAAATCAATGAATGCCCTAAGATTTTCTGAGTAAACCGTGCTTTTTCGATATGACATCCCCACACAATGGTAAGGCATGTCGAGTTCTCTAATCGGTATCATTTTAATTGAGTCCCAAAGAACATCTCGTGCAGTATCAAGCGTAATGCCAACACAGTCCTTGTTTACGGCCATAACAGATAGCGCACTTATTTCATCTTCAAATGCTTCCTTGGGGTTTAATCCAACTTCCTTAAAGAAATCTTCAAAAGCATAATACATATAGGTGGGTTGCCTATAAGAAAGCTGGGGATAGTCTTTAATATCATTTAACGAAATAGTATCATGCTTAGCCAGAGGATGTGATGACTCGACTACCGCAATAGCGCTTTGGTAAAAAAGTGGAATCCAGCCTATATCTGGCTCACTAACAGGGTAACCGCAAAATGCAAAATCAAAAGTTCCATTCTTCAAACGGATAATAGACTCTTTTGTTGTCTCTTGTTGGGAAAGTTCAAAGGTGAGTTTGTATTCAGAATCTGAATTATAAATATTAAGAAAGGAAGATAAAGGACCCCTCAAAATAGAGGCAACGGCTCCTATACGTGCAGTTTTCTTTTGATTGTTCCCGTGATCTCGAATGGCCTCAAAACCTCGGTCAAGTTCCTTTAATGCAGCAGAAACAGAAACGAGAAGATCCTTCCCTTGCGGGGTAAGAACAATGTTTCTCCCAATGCTTTCAAAAAGTTGGACTCCAAGTTCTTTTTCAAGCCTATTCATAGAATTTGAAAGGGCGGGTTGGGTGATATAGAGCGCTTTTGCAGCTTTACTGTAATGCTCCAATTGAGCAACAGCAACAAAATACCTTAATTGAGCAACATTCATACCGACAAATCCACCTCTCTTTTTTCCTTTTGAACTTGAAAAGAAAACGACCAAAACAAAAGCATGGCCACGATTGAAACAAGAGATAATAGCTCAATAATCCCCAAAGAAAGTAAGAACAGAAACCACACGAAGGAAACTGAGGCTAGAACTACGCTAAGAATGATTATCAAAATACGTCGACCATTTTCATAGAGCCATATAAAACCTGAAAGATGAAGAACTACATAAATAATTCCTGAGATGAAGCAAAAAGCCGCTTCAATTCTAAGAAGATCGGCAACAAAGAAGCCTTTAAACATATTGCCACCAGTCGCTACTAACTCAAAAGGCGATAGCGCTTGCCCTTGCAAATAAGCCAGGGATGAGAAGAGCAAGGTTAGAAGAAGAGAGACAACACCCCATGCCGCAAAAAAATTTAAGCAATGGTGAGATCTAATTCTCTTCTTTGTCATATATCTTCCATCATCACCAATACGTTTGACAATAAGAGAATTAATATCTTCTGTATCACATTTATTCTCTCTTTGTTTGCTGTGAATTTCGGTTTTCAACGCTGCCATAGTTTTATTCATCTTGCTTCCTTAAAAACGACATAGCCTATATATGCGCTAAAACTTTATGTCCACCAATATTTGATGACCATTTCTGTGAAGATGCTTCAATTCTTGTTTTAACTTAGTTTTTAGGTTGACGGCAGCACCTTTATCTAGGCTGCTAGATGTGTATATTCTTGTTGTTGCATTAGTTAACCATGCATGAAGAGGAGATTTTGCGTTAAGTGAGTAGAAAGTGAACTTGTCGCGATTAATTCCAGCTTTTCCTCCAGAACAATTAAGGAGAACAAGTGAGTTAGGATAATTGTTTTGAAGAGTAATAAGGAGGTTTTTAAGATCTCTTGGATTCCATGCTCTTGGAGAATCATTCAGTAAAACGATAAGACCTTTGTTTTTATTATAAGGAATTTTAGTAAGCCAACCGAAATCATCTTGCTGATGACAAAGAATTTGCTCAATAAACCGATGGCTATCCAATCCCAATCTACTTCGAAGACTCAGGATGAGCTCATTGTCAACATTGAACCATTTTAGTTTTTTGTTGTAAACTTGAAAGAATAATGTGTTGAAATTGCAATTTACATCAACGACCGTCGCTCGAGGATTTCTCTTTAAATACTTTCGCATTTCGTGAATATAATGGACGTCGGCTAATGACGTCAAAAAGCACTGAGGTTTAATAGCTTGGATATTAGGATATAAATTAAGCTCCTTAGATATGGCAAGTGCCACTTTATCCTTAAATACGTCCGGAGCGATCTGGGAACAATATGCCTTTTGAGAAATCGGACTCAGAAGTTGCAGTTCCTCTTCACTGAATTCTTGAAGAGGTTTTCGTGTTTCCCATTCTTCTCCCCATAGAGACTCTTCTAACAGAATCTGCTGGCACTCCCGCCTTTTAGCGTCCTCAATTACCCGTTCAAAATACTCATTCTCTCTTTTTCTTTTTTCTCGAAATGATTTGAAAAGCATATGCGCAAATCTCCTAGACAGCAGCGGTAGCAAAACGAGGGGGAATTTGGCAATTTACTACGTATTTTATAATGTATTTTTTACTGTACTCTCATTCATGAATTTTATCGAAATCGTGATAATGATCAGCTGAAATGATTACACAAAAAAAGGCCGTCTAGCATCAATCTGACTTTTTTTGACAGTTGATGCTAGACGTAAAAAGCAATCTGTTTACTTGAATAGGCCAGCTGTCAAAATTAACTAGCTTTTTCGTACTTAGCAACATCCTCAAGAACATCTGCATTAACTTCTTCGAGAGATTTTCCAGTGGTCTCGATTGCTAGTACTCCAACAATTATCGCCCCAGCAATGCAGATTAAGGCATTTACGATATAGACCCCCGATGCCCCAAAGCTCGAAGAAAGAAGTGCGGCAATCCAATAAGGCGAAATAATAGCGCCAATACGACCTATAGCATTGCCCATACCAGCACCCCTAACGCGAATTTGCGTAGGAAATGGCTCCGGCAAATAAACAGAAGAACAAATAAGACTCCAGTAATACGTCCATGCTGCCATAAAGAATCCAACAAGAACAATGAGAATTACTTGATCAATTGGTATAAGCGTCCAAAGATAGCCAAGAATGCCAGAGCCTAAAAAGCCGATAATCAACTGCGGCTTTCGTCCAAATTTGTCAACAAAAACACTAAGCAGAGCTACGCCAACAGGAATACCAACAAGAATCAAAGTAGTAAGCGCAGTCGAATACTGGACGCTCAACCCTTTTTGAACGAAGATCGTTGGCGTCCATGCAATGATCGTGTAAACAACCACGAAATTTACAAATTGAATAGTCCCTGCAACAATAGTTCTTGGAAGCATCTTTTTGGTAAAAAGGAATCGATAAGGTAATTCCTTTGGCTGATTCTTTGCCTCTTCAACCATCTTAGCAATTTCTTCGTCAGGAATATCTTCTACAACGTGACCAAGTTCACGCATTTGATTTTCCATAAAGGTTACACGTGCATCTGCTTCGTCATTACGCCCTTTGTTTGCTAACCAACGAGGCGATTCAGGCAGCCATTTTATAATACAAAGGATGATAATCACGCCCATACCTGCAGAAATAAGGAATATAGCCCGCCATCCAACTACCGGCAACAGGAATGTACAAAGCAAAGTTGCTACTGGTGTACCTGTGTTCGCGATTAATCCCACCCATGCTTGATAGCGTCCACGCTTTTCTACAGGCGAAAACTCACTCATAGCTCCGAAGCCACATGGATACGTTGCCCCGAGCCCAACTCCCATAAGGAATCTACATACTGTAAGAAATAGCATATCAGGCGAAAAAGCAGCGACAATAGCAGAAACAGTAAAGATCGTCGGGAACACTATTAAAGCTTTTTTGCGCCCAATACCATCAGATACAACACCCGCTACCAATCCGCCAACCAGGTATCCAAACGCCGTCATAGAAACAAAAGTTGCGTTTTGGAACGAATCAGACCAACCCGACACAAGGAATTGTGCAATGATCGGTCCCGCGATATTCATGTCAATTGAATCGCAAAAGCAGATACCGCCTGCAAGCCACAAAATAATTCGCAATGCTTTGCCAGCTGGAATTCTGTCAAGACGGGCGGCAATGCCGTGATAAGACTTTTGCAATGACCCCGCAACGGAATCTTGAACTGCGTCAAGTCGTGCTTCAATTTCGTTTGATGAACTCATTTTTCCCTCCTCTTTTTCTTGAAAATCGATAGACTCTTTCTCTTTTACGCGATCCTCCTCCCCCAAGAAACGTCTATCTTCGTTTCTATAAAAACGATATTGGGAGCGAAAATGAAAAACTAATAGCAATGATCCTGTTCTTCATTACAAAACGAAATATTTCTTAATAGATAGAAGAAAACGCGTTTTGAATTAGAAGAATAACCAGACTGTTTGCAATATGAGGAGAGGAGGAATTATAAAAAAGGAGGAATTAGTGATGAATAAGAACAATGCTTTTTCTAATTTAGTGGTATTAGATTTAACCCGCTATTTGCCAGGCGGATATGCTACACAGCCATTTGCTGATTGGGGGGCAAACGTAATAAAAGTGGAAGATACAGAGCAGGGAGACTATTGCAGGCACGATGCCCCTACGCGCTTTGGCGTTTCATATTATAGTACTGCGTTATGCCGAAACAAAAAATCCGTATCTTTTAATTTAAAGAACAAGGAGGTTCTGAGGCATTTCCTAGAACTAGCATCAAAAGCAGATGTCATTATTGAAAGTTTCCGTCCGGGCGTAACTAAACGTTTAGGAATCGATTACGAGACCGTTAGAGTCTTGAACCCTGGAATTGTTTATGCTTCTATTTCTGCCTTTGGTCAAAATGATGAACGATCTCTCAAAGCATATCACGACTTAAATATGCAAGCACTTACGGGGTATATTAGCCTAGCAGATGACAACGCTTTCCCTCTATCTCTTGTCGATCTAGCCGCAGGGATGGTTACTAGTCAATCCATAATGGCTGCATTGCTTAATCGTAGAGCAACGGGTGAAGGGTCATATATTGACATCTCTATGACTGATTGTTTTATTTGGTGGCAATCGATGATTGATTCACGTTGGTGCTTCAACGGTGGGATTCACACACGAGACGACCATGAAAGGCCTTCTGTGGGATACAACCTATACAAAACAAAAGACGGCAAAACAATGGCTTTTGCTCTTTTGGAACAAAAGTTTTGGGTACCTTTTGTTCATGATGCAGGAATTCCCGAATTAGAAGATTGCTGCCTAAAACGCAGGTGGCAAGATCCCTGGGCGTTTGAAGTGATGGAGAAGCTTGTGAGCAGTAAGACACTGGCAGAATGGGAAGAATGGCTTGCGGACAAAGAATACAGTATCTCATCCGTTCCAACAAAAACAGAGGCAATCGAACGAATGATCAAAGAGGAATCCCACATGCTTGCTTTTGTTGATTTTCCTGATGTTGGTCGCGTATTACAGACTAATATTCCACACGGCATTTCAAGTTTACCAACCAATATTAAAAACTTTAAGGAAGCTTCACGACTAGGACAAGATACCGAAGAAGTATTATATGAGCTTGGAGTTTCTAAGGAGAAGATACAGCACCTTGCCAATTGTGGTGCAATAAAATTAGATACACCTGTCGACAAAAACGCTACAGATAATAACCCAATTGCACCGAATTTTAATTCATAAAATCATAGCAACTAGCCATTGAATAGGCGCATGTGGTGTTATCGATATGCTCAATAAGCGTATTGCTTGCTGCAAGGTACTTGCCTGCTATAATTCCTACTGTATACAACAATGCACGCTAGAGGAGTTGTATGTGTTTTTACAACCTCTCATGTAGCAAATCAAAGGCATACAAACAATGGAACCCATAGAAAGAAACCCTTATGTCAGAAAAAGTTGCTGTTTTAATTCCTTGTTACAACGAGGCAGTTACTATCGCTAAGGTTGTGGACGATTTTAAGCGCGTTTTGCCCGATGCTGATATTTATGTGTACGACAACAATTCCAGTGATAATACGGCAGAAGTTGCGCGTGAGCATGGCGCTATTGTTCGGTTTGAAGGGCGTCAAGGTAAAGGTAACGTTGTTCGTCAGATGTTTCGCGATGTTGATGCAGACTACTACATTATGGTTGACGGAGATGACACCTACCCTGCCGAATTTGCCCCAGCACTTCTTGAGCCTTTAATGAGAGACGAAGCTGACATGACGGTAGGAGACCGTCTTTCTAATGGTAGCTACGGCGAAGAGAACGACCGCGCTTTTCATGGTTTTGGAAACGATCTTGTTCGCTGGCTTATTAAAGTTATTTATGGCTATGCCTTTGATGATGTTATGACAGGTTATCGTGCTTTTAATCGCGTGTTCGTAAAAACAATGCCTGTGCTTTCTGAAGGATTCCAGATTGAGACCGAAATCTCAATTCATGCGGTTGATAAACGCTGGCGCATTAAAGATGTGCCTATTGATTATCGCGACCGCCCCGAAGGCAGCTATTCAAAGCTTTCAACCTTTGGTGATGGCGCTAAAGTTTTGAAGGCCATTACTTCGTTGTTTAAAGACTATAAGCCATTGGCGTTCTTTGGCTGGTTGGCATTGTTGCTGCTTGTTTTGGCGGTAGTTGCCGCAGTTCCTGTATTTATTGACTACTTCAACACGGGGTTGGTCCCTCGTATTCCAACCATGCTGGGGTCGTTGGCATTGGCAGGCTGTAGCGCGCTTTCTTTTGTTACGGGTCTGATTCTTGATACGGTTGCTAAGAGTCATCGCCGTCAGTGGGAAATTGACGTATATAAGGTTAGCGACAGCTTCTACAAAAAATAGCTAATCGAAGTGAATCGTTGTTGCCGTCTTATTAAAAAAGATCTCTTTTGCGAAGCTGGGAAGCATTTCACCATACAACTCAGCGAGAAGGCGAGGGTCTTCTTTCATGCCGGTCCTAGCCCACAGAGCAGTTGACCTAGTCGCACCTATTGCATAAAACTTTAGAAGAAACGATTCCCTAAAGGGAACCGCGTTTCCAGTCAAACGTTCAATGTTTTCGACATAATAAGCATGAACGATATCAGCATCACGAACAATAAGAGCGTTATAATCGTTTGATTTGTATACTTCGGAGTAAAAACTTTGTTTACTTCTCATAATTTCGAGTTTTGTCACCACCGCCTCGAACCAAGAGAGATCTTCCCCTATTCGCTGCACAGTGTCCTGAACCATTTCTTGATATATCCAAAGAACGAGATCATATTTATCGGCAAAGTGGCGATAAAATGTTTGTCTCGAATAGTCGCACTCATCGACGAGTTTTTTAACCGTAACAGCATCGAATGAGTGCGACTCGAGGAGTTTTTCAAATGCGGTAGCTAAGTTCTTCTTTGTACGGAAACTGCTTTTATTTGTTCCATGACCACACATTCCACTCCTATCGTTTTCTACAATAGTAAGCTATGTCAAAATAGTTGACCTATTTTTCTTATTAATAGTTTATACGTAACGTACAGATCACTAGTTAATTGAATCAGGTCCGTAGCTTAACTTAAATACACTCTCAGGCAACTCTGGACC
>OLQT01000008.1_pt1 | contig 230267 bp, 212 predicted proteins | sample 1672651 | NCBI WGS metagenome assembly OLQT01 (sample SAMEA3136709, study PRJEB25190) | human gut metagenome | biome: human gut; feature: human-associated habitat; material: faeces | place: Austria | collected 2013 | reverse complement strand
CATGTTCCTCAACAAGGCTCACATCGAAAACGCCATGGTGGTAGCAGAGATGGAAAAAACTGATCTGCTCAGCAATATCTTCTACATACTCAATAATGGTGTAGCAATGGGTAATGTTCCAGAGGATGCTTCTGAGATTATATCAACATTATCAGATCTGCTCAGCGCAGGCGGTATGCAGGGATTCATGTGGACCATATCCATAATCATCTGCGCAATGTGTTTCGGCGGTATCATGGACTGCACAGGCATGATGGGCTCGATGACCAATGTACTGCTCAAGATGGCAAAAGGAACCGGCGGACTGGTTCTGGCAACAGAATTCTCATGTCTGGTTGTTAACGCAGTCTGCTGCGACCAGTACTTATCACTGGTACTGCCTGGCAGAATGTTTAAGGAAGCCTTTGAAGACAGAAGACTGGCTCCAAAGAACCTGTCAAGATGTCTCGAGGACTGCGGAACTATCACCTCAAACTTCTTCCCTTGGAACACCTGCGGCGCTACTATGAGACAGTTCCTCGGTGTAAACAGCGCATATATACCATACGCTGTTCTCAACTGGGTGAACCCTATAGTATCGGTAATCTTCGGATTCACAGGAATTACTATGACTAAGATGACAGAAGAAGAGTATCAGAAAGTTCTCAAAGAAAGAGAAGAAGAGAAGGCTGCTGCTCTTAAGGCTCTCGAAGCTTAATTGGAAGTTCTCCTTAATATTTAGGCGAATGAAAGATAAATAAAAAACTCAAAAGGCCGGGTACTGATGTATCCGGCCTTTTGAGTACCTGAGCTGTAACTTAAAGTCATAAATCGTGCTAAGATACCGCTTAAAAAATTGAGATAAACCACATATTAGATTTATTTATTGTATAATATACGATATAAAAGGTAGGTGGTATAATGGCACAATTCATACAGTTGCTGTACATATTCACTATTATCATAGGAGCTGTCTGTTTTTCCACTCAGACCATGGTGGTGTTAAAAAATCTTGATGTCAGCAACGAAATGGTCAAAAGTAAAAAAACGACTACGTTCTTTGCCATAATATTGATATTCAACATATGCGATTTTTTAAGCGTTTTTCTGGATGGATACGTTTCCATACAGAATATAGAATGGATATTGATAATTGAGAATGTCCTCGAGGTGGCCCTTGCATATGCGCTGATAGCTATGGAGGCCGAATGTGCGGGAATGGAAAGAAAACCGTGGATGTCGGTATTTTTTATATCCATGGGAGTGGTGATACTTTGGACGGATACTCTTTATTCTGCAGATATGCTGGTAGTATCAGAGCGTTTTTATATGGCGCTGATGATAGTCCTCAATATGATACCTCTGGCCGTAGCGGCTTACTTCTGTGTAGTATACATGAGGAGCATTATAAAGGAGATTAAGAGCAAAGTAGTAGAGGCGTATCTCATAACATATAACATAGTGTTCGTCTTTCTCTGCATAGTGGTCACTTTCAGCATAATAGACTCCAGAACCGAATATGATTTTATAAAATATGATAAGACCGTATATGTGATCTTCTGGTTCTTATTCAACGGGCTCAACGCCGTTTTAATATGGAAATCATGCAAGATAAAACCCGAAAGCCAGGAATCGCCTCCGTCATCTTCCATAGAGGAGAAGATAGAAGAGCTGGCCTCCAGCTGTGGATTATCGGCCAGAGAGAAAGAGATCGCTTTACTGATATATAAAGGAAAGACCAACGACGAAATAGGAGAGATCCTCTTCCTTTCCACCAACACCATAAAAGTACATACCTCCAACTTGTATAAGAAGATGGGCGTCAGCAACAGAGTTTCGGCTGTTCAGAAGATAAGAGGAGAGGAATGATGAAGAGCAGGCATGAGCCTGCTCTTTGCGTATTTTTACAAAAACTTTTCGAGTCTTTCTCTGGTCTTCGTCTCGCCCAGTATCTGCTGGATTTCCCAGACGTCCGGAGACTGGCTCCTTCCTATTAGAGCGATTCTGATCACCGTGCTGACATGACCTACGTGGCCTTTATACTCTTCGGGATGTTTTTTAAAGTCTTTAGGCTTGGCGGCATAGCCAAGATCCGTAGCGATCTGGCGTATCTTGCCGAACCAGGTTTCCTGATCATCCGAGTGGTCGTAACTTTGCATATAAGAACTGATTATGGCCTTAACGTCGTCTGCAGCCTCAGGCGGCATCGGCTCTTCTATTTTGAACATATCGTCGAAGAAATAGCTGATATTTTCCACCATCTGCTGAGCGTATATGTGATCTTTTCTCGGCTTTGCTCCGCTGCGGCCTATATCAAGTATCTTTTCGAGATACGACCTGTCGACAAACATGTGCGCAAGGTCGGGCCTGAATTCATCCGACCACGTCTTGAGAAAGTCGAACAGATCAGAGGCACTTATGCGGAGAAGAACGTCTTTACTCACATCGTTAAGCTTGTTTAAATCGAACAGTGCGCCGGAATTGCTCATCTTCTTTGTAGTGAAATCGAACTCATCTATGTCTGCGTCAGGGTTGGCGATGCGCCATTCCTCGAAGTTGGAATTGAGTATGGTCAGAAGATACTCTCTTACTGCCGCCGGGTGATATCCCAAGTTTCGGTAATAGTCTAAAGAAAGTTCAGGATCCTTTCTCTTCGAAAGCTTTCTCTTGTTTCCGTCTTCATCTAATTTCATGAGCTGCGCAGTATGGCAGTATACGGGGATGTCCCAGCCCAGCTTATCGAAGAGTTCAACGTGGATAGGCAGGGAAGGAAGCCATTCTGCTCCGCGTACTACGTGAGTAGTTCTCATGAGATGGTCGTCCACGACATGAGCAAAATGATACGTAGGTATGCCGTTAGCTTTAAGGAGGACTGTATCCTGATCGTTGACAGGCATAGACAGAGGGCCTCTGATGGCGTCTGTGACTTCGAACCTCTTTATCTGATCTTCGGGAAGGCTCATGTCGCCGTCAGATCTCAATCTTATAACGTAAGGCAGTGACAGGCGCAGTTTCTCCTCTATCTCTTCAAGGCTCAGATCTCTGTTCTTAGCCCATTTGCCGTATATGCCGGGGTTCTGGCCGGCCTGCTCCTGTTCTGCACGTATAGAGGCTATTTCTTCTTCCGTGAGGAAACAAGGGTAGGCCTTTCCCTCGGAAACAAGTTTTTTGGCGAAGCATCTGTAGACAGGTCCTCTGCGGCTCTGAGTATAGCTGCCGTAATCTCCTGTTTCACCGCCGTGACAAGCTCCTTCGTCGAAATTAATTCCGAAGAAGCGCAGAGAGTTTATGATTATATCCACGGCTCCTTCTACATAACGCTTGTCGTCCGTATCTTCTATTCTGAGATAAAAAACTCCTCCCGACTGGTGAGCCAGCCTCTCGTCTGCAAAAGCGCCGAACAAGTTACCCAGATGGATGAATCCCGTAGGACTTGGCCCCAGCCTGGTGACTTTAGCCCCGGCCGGAAGATCTCTTTTGGGGAACATCTTCTCATAGTGATCCGGCGTTTCTTTAATATCGGGAAAAAGCATTTCTGCTAATTTTTTATGATCCATTTATAAAAACCTCCAAAAGTCAATCTCTGATTTACTAATTATATATGCAAAAGTATTAAATAGCAAGATTTTGGGAGAATAAAAAGAGACGAAAGGAGGCCTTTGATGTACAAAAAATATTTAAAATATTTCAGAAACGACCTGCCCATAGGAGAAAGCTTTGATATACTCGAAAGAAAGCTGAAGATAGGCGGGCGCAAAGCTCATATGTTTTTTACCGACGGTCTGACCGACGGAGAAAAAACTCAGCGCATACTCAGTTACCTGATGAGAGTGCCGGAAGAAAGCATGGAAGATATCACTACCAGTCAGAGACTTTTAGAGGAACAGATACCGTTCCTGGACAGCAACTTGGTGACGCCTAAGGGTATTTCCACAGGACTTTCGGAACATCCGGACAAGTGGACGGAGGAGATGGTAAAAGACTGCTGCGCTCAGGCTGAAGAGAAGATGTATTCCGGTCTTACGCCGCTGGTAGTGGAGGGGCTGGATAAGATCATAATAATGGATACCAGAGATTACCCCGGAAGATCTGCCGAGGAGCCGGAAAAGGAAAAGTCTCTCAGGGGTGCAAAGGACGGATTTACCGAAAATATGATGGACAACGTGAGCCTCATACGCCGCCGCATACGAGACAATAATCTGATCTTTAAGCATAATCTGGTGGGGAGCATCAGCAAGACCGACGTGCTCGTCTGCTACATGAAGAATAAAGTCAATAAAGACCTGCTGAAGCGGCTGGAGAGCAGAATTGCCTCTCTTGATGCAGAGAGCCTCACCGTCGGAGATCAGAGCCTTCTCGAAAGGCTTCTCAAGTCTTTCGGCGCATATGGGAAGCTGAATCCATTTCCACGGGTCAGATATTCTCAGCGGCCTGATATCATAGCAGCCCATGTAACAGAAGGGAAGATAGCTATAATAGTAGACAATTCTCCTACGGTCATGCTGATCCCCGTAGGAATCTTCGATTTTCTGCAGGATATAGACGACTATTATTTTCCGCAGGTCACTGGCAATTATTTCAGATTTCTCAGGACCATGAATTTTCTGGTCATAATATTTTTGCCCCCTATCTATATGCTCATCATAGAATACGAGGAATTTACGCCTGCGGTGCTCAAGTTCTTCGTGCCGGAAGAAGACTTCGCAGTGCCGATACTGCTTCAGTTCATACTGCTGGAAGTAGCCATAGACGGGCTTAAGCTGGCATCCCTGAATACCCCCGAATCACTGGGGATGTCTCTTTCTGTTATAGGCGCTCTGATATTGGGAGAATTCAGCGTCAATTCAGGATGGTTCATACCTCAGACTATACTGTGTATGGCGGTAGTGGCTCTTGCCAGTTTCACTCAGCCCAGCATAGAACTCAGCTACGGCATAAAATTTGCGAGAATTCTGATGCTTCTCGGAGCGGGCCTCCTTGGGGCATGGGGATTCGCCGCCGGCGTCATCATATCTATGATATTCTTGGCGACTACCAAGACTTTGTCGGGAGATTCTTATCTGTACCCTCTGATTCCGTTTAAATGGAAATCATTAAAAAGATTGCTTTTTCGCAGTGAGAAGTGATATAATATTTAGCAATCTATAAACGCCAGGGGGTAAGAAAATGGCAAGAATCTTAAAGAAGATCCCTAACTTCAAACTTCCCAAGTATAAGATGAGGGATATAGAAGACATCGAAGAACTGAATATAGAATATACACCCGAGGTCATAGAGGGCCTCAAGAAAAAGAATTCCAAATCGACAGGCGGCTACCAGGGAACGGAATACAAGACTATCAAAGAGATATTCTTGAGAAGTACAAATGTGTACAGAGACAGGCCGTTCATACTTGAAAAATTCAACCGCAAGGGGGGTTTCGAACAGATCTCCTACGGACGCTTCGGCGAAGACGTCATGCGCCTTGGCGCAGGACTGTCCAGGGCCTTTAAGCTTCAGGGCGAGAAGGTACTCATAATAGGAGAGACCACTTACGAATGGTATGTTTCATATATGGCGATGCTCTGCGGAGTGGGGATAGCAGTTCCCACCGACAAGGAACTGCCGGAGAATGAACTGGAAAATATAATAAAACGCTCAGACGCCGCCGCCGTCATATTTTCACCTAAGAAAAAAGATCTGATAAAAAAAGCGGCCAACCACTGTCCGGGAGTAAAATATTTTATCGAAATGTATTCAGATGATAAAATAGACGGCAGATTCGTCGGCCTCGAACACGTGATGGAAGAGGGAAAATTCCTCATAGATATGGGATACACCGGATATATGGATACGGAGATAGAGCCGGACGCTTTTGCCGTGCTGATCTTTACCAGCGGCACTACTTCTGCGGCTAAGGGAGTGATGATCTCTAATACCAATTTGGCTTATAACATCAACTCTGTAACTCCTTACGTATATCTGACTCCGGAGGACAGACTGTTTTCCGTACTGCCGCTCCATCACACGTATGAGTCCACCATAGGATTTCTGTACCCTATGGCAGTAGGGGCCTCCATAGTGGTGTGTCAGGGATTGAAGCATATAGCCGGCGATATGAAGGAGACGTCTCCCACTGCTATAATAGCGGTTCCTCTTCTCATCGAGTCGCTTTACAAGAAGATAAATCAGGGCATTGAAAAGAGTGGAAAGTCTTCTGCCGTCAAGTCCATGATTTCCCTGACCAACGGGCTGAAGAACCTCGGCATAGACGTAAAGAGAAAAGTCTTTAAAGATATCTACGCAAATCTTGGAGGAGCTCTCAGAATAGTCGTATCGGCCGCCGCTCCTATAGACGCTAAAGTGGGAAGATGGCTCTCGGATATAGGCATTACGTTCCTCCAAGGATACGGACTGACAGAGACGGCGCCTATCGCTGCGTTGACTCCGGACTGGGATACCAGAGTCGGTTCAGCCGGAAAATCGGTGATCTGGGATCAGATAAAGATAAAAGAACCTGACGAAAAGGGAGAGGGCGAGATACTCATCAAAGGAAAGACTGTCATGCTGGGTTACTATGAAGATCCGGAGGCTACCGCTTTGGCAGTGCAGGACGGCTGGTTCAACTCAGGCGACATAGGTTATCTGGACGAAGACGGTTTCTTGTATATCACGGGACGGAGCAAGAACGTCATCGTCACTCAGAACGGAAAGAATATCTACCCTGAAGAGATAGAAAATCTGCTTTCAAAAGTAGAGGAGATCGCTGAATGTATGGTATACGGCAAGGAGGTCGCAGGGGAAAAGGAATTGGTGGTAACTGCCAGAGTCATCCCTGATTATGAGCGGATAGAGGAACTTCATGGCGAGATCCCGGCAGAAGAAGATATCTATAAGATAATCTGGGACCAGATCAAAAAGGTCAACCGAAAGCTGAATAACTATAAGACTGTAAAGAAACTGGAGATTAAGCAGGACCAGTTTGAAAAGACCAGCACCATGAAGATAAAGCGCTATGCGGAGCTGGCCAAAGATAAAGAGACGCAGCAGAAATAAAATATTTATCACTTCTCCCGAGACTTAAAGCAAGACAGTCTCGGGATTTTTTTATAAATGTGATTGACATATACCCTATGGGGGTATATTATATATGTAACTGAAAGAGAGCGCTGATGCAAGAAGGCGTTTTACCGAAGATAGCGGCAATCGCCCTGCGGCGGCAGAAGGGAGAATAAACCGTTTCCTCAAAATGAGGATAATTGGATTATACATGAATCAAATGGATGATAAAGAGAAAAATATATGTTGCAGCAAAATGACTGTTAGATCAGAAGAGGAGCAAAAGAAACTCATACACAGGCTCAACAGGATAGAAGGCCAGATAAGAGGCATAAAAAGAATGATAGAAAGAGACGGATACTGCAATGACATCCTGATCCAGTCGGCTGCCGCAGGCGCAGCCCTCAACGCTTTTAACAGAGAGCTGATAGCCAATCATATAAAGGGATGCGTGGTCAGAGATGTAAAAAACGGCGATATGGAAGTCATAGACGAACTGGTCGCTATCTTGCAGAAACTTATGAAATAACCGCTAAGGAAGCGGCATGATTACTATAAAAAAGAGGTGATATGATGGAACAATATAACGTGACGGGAATGAGCTGTGCCGCCTGCAGCGCCCGGGTTGAAAAGGCGGTCCAAAAGTTAGACGGCGTGACTTCCTGCTCGGTGAGCTTACTCACTAATTCGATGGGAGTAGAGGGAGATGTATCTCCTTCAGAAGTGATCAAGGCTGTAGAAGAAGCGGGATACGGAGCCTCTGTTAAAGGGGGGAAGAGTGCTTCGCCGGAAGGGGCGGCAGCGTCCTATTCTCAGGGCGAGGATATGCTTAAAGACAGAGAAACTCCTGCCTTAAAGCGCAGGCTCTTGTATTCATTGATATTTCTTTTAGTGCTCATGTACTTTTCGATGGGCAGTATGATGTGGGGATGGCCGGCGCCGGAATTTTTGGCGGAGAATCACGTGGCCATGGGGCTCCTGCAGCTGCTTCTTTCGGGAGCTATAATGATTATAAACCAGAAATTCTTTGTGAGCGGATTTAAAAGCCTATGGCATCGGGCTCCTAACATGGACACTCTGGTGGCTCTGGGCTCTACCGCTGCATTCGGATACAGCGTAGTTGCCTTGTTTGCCATGACGGATGCTCAGATGAGGGGCGACCACGCCGCTGTCATGGAATATATGCATGAGTTCTATTTTGAATCGGCGGCCATGATTCTGGCGCTGATAACCGTAGGAAAGATGCTGGAGGCAAGATCCAAAGGACGGACTACCGACGCTCTTAAAAGCCTGATGAAACTTGCGCCTAAGACTGCTGTCATATTGAGCGATGGAGCAGAGAAAGAAGTTCCTGTAGAACAAGTCAAAAAAGGCGATATATTCGTCGTAAGGCCCGGTGAAAATATACCGGTGGACGGCGTAGTGATACAGGGAAACAGCGCGGTGAACGAAGCGGCTCTCACAGGAGAGAGTATTCCTGTAGATAAGACGCCGGGGGACATGGTCTCGGCAGCTACCCTCAACCAATCCGGCTTTATAAGATGTGAGGCTACCAGAGTAGGAGAGGATACTACCCTTTCACAGATAATACAGATGGTCAGCGATGCCGCAGCTACAAAGGCGCCTATAGCTAAAGTAGCAGATAAAGTGTCAGGCGTGTTCGTGCCTGTAGTCATAGGCATATCTTTAGTAACTATAGCGATTTGGCTTCTGACAGGTCAGACCATAGGCTTCGCTCTGGCCAGAGGCATATCGGTTCTTGTAATAAGCTGTCCGTGCGCCCTGGGGCTGGCCACGCCGGTAGCCATAATGGTAGGAAACGGAATGGGGGCTAAGAACGGTATTTTGTTCAAGACTGCCGTTTCTCTTGAAGAGACGGGAAAGACCCAGATAGTGGTTCTGGATAAGACCGGCACCATAACATCGGGAGAACCTACTGTGACGGATATACTTCCTGCGAAAGGCATTACTGAGGATCAGCTGATGAAAATAGCATATTCTTTAGAAGCTAAAAGTGAACACCCTCTCGCAAAAGCCATACTGAAAAAAGCTGAAGAAACAGGAAGAACCTTTGAAGAAGTGGAAGACTTCGAGGCGCTTTCAGGTAACGGCCTTACGGCCAGGCTGGGGGATAAGACGCTCCACGGCGGAAACTATAAGTTTATAAGCACCGTCTCTCAGGTGTCTGAAGATATGCTCAGTTTATCCGAGAAATTGGCCGGTTCCGGCAAAACACCGCTCTTCTTTGCATCAGGCGGCCAGCTTCTGGGAATAGTAGCAGTAGCAGACGTGATAAAGGATGACAGCTATAAAGCTGTTGAGCAGATGCGCAGTATGGGAATACGCGTAGTCATGCTGACAGGAGATAATCAGCGTACTGCTGAGGCCATAGGCAGCGAAGCAGGGGTAGATGAGGTCATAGCAGGAGTACTTCCTGAGGGAAAAGAAAGCGTCATACGCAGGCTGAAAGAGCGGGGTAAGGTAGTCATGGTAGGAGACGGTATAAACGATGCTCCGGCGCTTACGAGAGCTGATATAGGTATCGCCATAGGCGCAGGTACAGATGTGGCCATAGATGCAGCCGATATAGTCCTCATGAAGAGCAGCCTTTTGGATGTGCCTGCGGCTATAAGGCTTAGCAGGGCTACTCTGAGAAATATACACGAGAATCTGTTCTGGGCGTTTATATATAATGTTATCGGTATTCCTTTAGCCGCCGGCGTATTCATTTCGATGCTTGGCTGGCAGCTGAATCCGATGTTTGCGGCTGCGGCCATGAGCCTGTCCAGCTTCTGCGTAGTATCCAATGCGCTGAGATTGAATTTGTTTAAAATGTATGATTCCAAGCGGGATCATAAGATTAAAAATATTTTAAAAGAAGAAAAGGAGACTGAAAGTATGAATAAGATCATGAAAATCGAAGGAATGATGTGCGGACACTGTGAGGCTACAGTAAAGAAAGCTCTCGAAGCTCTTCCGCAGGTAGACAGCGCAGAAGTCAGCCACAGCGAGGGAACAGCCGTAGTCAGACTCAGATCTGAGCTGTCGGACGAAACGCTGAAAAAGACTGTTGAGGATAAGGACTATAAAGTCACAGATATACAGTAGTAATCGCAGATGACTGATACGCCGGGATAATCCCGGCGTATCTTTTACCTGAAATATAATTTTCGCCGCCACCTAAAAGTCAAGTGCAGTCTTTCGGCAAGGCTTGCCTGCCGTTGACAAGGTGAAGCCCCGTCTCTATGAGACGGGGTTTTCCGGTGTTTGTTAAATATTAGGAATTACCGGCGGAGAATAGTATACATATGTCAGTCGTATGGAGAAAATGTCCAGAACCATTATATTGCCGGTGGTTATCTCCTGAAGTATTATGAAGTTGGTTCCCACCCCTACCAGGAAGCCGTAACGATCCTGTATAGTATTGGAGCCTACCAGCTGCTCTACCCTCATGTATCTTCCTATCTGAGTTCTCAGAAATCCGTTAAGAGCGTGTACTGTATCGAAGTCTATCTCTTCGTCATAGCCGTCGGGAGTCATAGGAACCTGCGGCGTCACGATGGAAGGCGACTCTACGGTGCCTCCGAGAGAAACGTTGCCCATGTAAGAGGTCATCTGAGAATAAGGCAGGGGATCGAACTGCATACGTTCAGAATTAGCTGCGTTTATTCCGTAAATCGGAGCCTGATACCAGTGGTTCGATGAATTCAGCTGATCGGTACTGTTTTGAGTATCGGACGGCCGATTGTTGACTATGCCTCCCGGTATGCCTACTATACCTGAATAGCCTTCAGGAATCGCAGCGGCAGCTATGTATTCTTTGCCCTGGCTTGCTTCTTGCGGAGCCTTGGCAGCCTGCGTATATGCGCCTGAGGCAACTCTCAAAGCCTCTTCGGCTCCGGACGCTTCCGATCTGATGTCTGCCTGAACAGGAGCCGATGCCGGTATTGACGCCGGATCCTTTGAGGCGTTTGCCATTGCGGCGTTGTTCTGCTCTGCGGCGGCCTCCCCTGAAACCATGATATCTTCTTCCATCTGTATCCTGTCTCCGACCGATACTCGGCCTGATTTTATCATTCTGGGTGTAACGGTGTTGTTACAGCAAGGTGCCATAAATTACCTCCTGATTTGATTTATGATGATTCAAGTGTCGGCATAGTAGCTTGTAGGAGCGTAGAAGCAGTGATCGCCTATACGGTTATGAAGGACTCCCACCCTCGTAGGAAAATTCTGGGGACATACGTCGCTGTACGGGTTGAAAAAGAAAAGGGAATTGTCTATTCCTACCAGACGTCCTCCGGCCATAGCCCAGTCTACGATCTCGTAATGTATATCCAAAGGAGTCATATTGTATACGTTTTGCGGATTGTAAGAACCGGCAACCGATTCTCGCATACAGACGAACTGACCCGGCTGGGTTATAACAGCCCTGACATCTCCGCCGTTTCCTATGCGGCTGAATTCGCCCTCAGTGGCGGTAGCTCTGTTCATGACTACCGTAGCTACTGCCGCCATGCCTTGCTCACCTTCGCCGCCTGCCTCGCATTGTATGAGACGGGCGAAAAGTTCTCTCGTGTCTAATGCCATAGCTCACCTCCATGAACTGGTACATTATATGCAGATTTCTTAAGAATTGTGAATCCGTGTTGCCCAAAAGGAGGATTTGTATTATAATGAACGCATTGTTCTTAAAAAACCTGCGGCGCTATCGAAAGGAAGCGTTCATTGAAGCGTTTATCACGGAACGCCCGGCGGTATAATATAATAAATACGATCTTGATTGGAAAGGATTTGAGATGAAAGTAAAAGCTAAAGACTTTATTTTTTTGGCAGAAATTTTCGTGAGTTTGATTTTATTTCAGATTATGTTTTCTAATTTTACCATGGGGTTTAATCCTACACCTTATTGGGGAGCGGAGATGGCGATAGTAGGACTCGTATCGCTTTCAGTAGCTTCGCTTATTTTTTTCGTCAGAATAGCTCTGCCCGGCAAAGCGGGCAAGATAGGATACGGAATAATCATGGGAGCTACCACGGTACTTTTTGCTGCTCAGGAAGTATACTATGCCCTCTTTGGTACTTTTTTCACTGTATATTCTATGATTAACAGCGCTCAGATCACAGAATTCATGGATGTTATCTTTATAAACATGTGGGAGCAAAAGATTCCTCTCGCCTTGTTTTTTGCGTTAGGGATCATAGAAATAGTCAGAGGAGTGAAGAAAGATTTTGCTTATGCTGATGAAGAACGCCGAAAGAAGAAAGTGACCATGCTCATAACGGCAGTCTTGTGCGTATCCACTTTTTTAGGAAGCGTTCTGACAGGTTCCGTAAAGAGCGAGGATCCCATGTCGCCTTATCAGAACCTCTATGGCACGGGAGAAATACAAGGGTCGGTCAGATGCTGCGGACTTCTCGGCGCTATGGGAATAGATTTCTGGAAACTGGTATTAGGCTGGGAGCCGAAGATAGAGGCCGGAGAGCCATACGTAGAGACAGACTCTGAGGATAATGTAATAGAGGATCTTGATTTTGTCAGGCTGGCAGAAGAGGAAGAAAATGAGACTATAAGCACTATGCATGAATATTTCGGAAGCGTCGAACCTACCGAAAAAAATGAAAAGACCGGTATCTTTGAAGGAAAGAATCTGATTCTCATAACCGGCGAAAGCTTTACGGATTTTGCGGTGGATCCTGAATATACGCCTACGCTGTATAAGCTTCAGACTGAAGGGTACACTTTCTCAAACTTTTATAACCCTTTATGGGGGGTGAGTACGCTGGACGGAGAATATGTGAATCTGGAAGGTCTCATACCTAAGCCCGGAGTGTGGTCCATGAAAGAATCGTCAAATAACGATCTTCCTTTTACTTTGGCACATCAGATGAGAAAACTCGGCTACGCTGCAAAGGCGTACCATAATCACAGTATATATTATTATCAGAGAGACAAATCTCATCCTAATCTGGGATATGATTTCAAGGGGCAGGGAAGAGAATATTCGTTTACAGATTCCTGGCCCGAATCAGATCTGGAGATGATAGATCAGACTACTTCTGACTATCTCACTCCCGACGAAAACGGCGAAATACAGCCGTTTCACATATATTATCTCACCGTCAGCGGACACCTGGAATATAATTTTTATGACGACGATATGGCTGTGAAAAATCGAGATGCGGTAGAGGATATGGATATGTCGGACGCCTGTAAGGCTTATATGGCGGCCAATATAGAGCTTGATAAAGCTATGGAGCTTCTGCTTGAGAGACTCGAGGAGGCCGGTGAACTGGATAATACGGTGATCGCCCTGGCGGGAGATCATTATCCATACGGACTCTCATCTTCCGAAATCAGTGAATTCCGAGGACATCAGATAGATGAGACTTATGAGCTGTATAAGAGTACGTTTATTCTGTGGACGCCGGGTATGGAACCGGAGACTGTGGATAAGCTCAGCAGCAACATGGATATTCTTCCGACGCTTTCGAATATGTTCGGCTTAGAGTATGATTCAAGGCTGCTGATGGGAAGAGATATATTTTCCGACAGCGAAGGCTTCGTAGTATTTAAAGATAAGAGCTGGATAAGCGAGAGAGGAACCCGAGACGACCTCTTAGAAGAAGATGAAGAATATACGTCTCGGGTAGATAAGAAGGTGGCTGACATGTTCAACTATTCAGCCCTTATACTGGACGAAAATTATTACTCTTACCTGTCTCCTTATATAAAGTGAATAAAAAAGCCCTTTTAGGGCTTTTTTAGATTACAGTCAAGGGCCCCTTGACTGCCGGATAGACGAGCTCCGGCCTGATAAGAAACTACGATAAAGTTAATAGAAAGCCCTTAAGTGACCCGGTTCATTGCATATTCCCGGTATCGGGATTTTTTTATATCTTTACGGAAATTTTTTCTTGGCAAGTCTCGGTCACATTAAATTACAAGGCGTTTGCGGGAGTTTTTGATGGTCTTGCGGCCGCAGAGAAAGGCCTGAAGCCGTTATTTTTCAATTATTGTGCTGAAAAGTCCCGCAAACAGCTTTTAAAATACACTTTACTGGGAACGCACGGCCAAAAACTCTCGCAAACCTTTCGATTTTTGAAAAACCCGGGCTTTGCCATGTACCCTGTCATAGACTCACTATGAACCCGCCAGTCTTCGTCGGGATCCCGAATCCGGCGACCTGAAGCAGGCCGGCTGTGAAACTCTTTAGGCGAGGCTGCGGTGATGTCAGCAAACAACCTAAAAAAGCCCTGAAAGGGCTTTTATCGGAAAAAATAACGCGATAGCCGCATGTACGTGCGTCAGAGATGTCTTCATAGCCGGAGGATAATTCTGATAAACTGTACCGGTCATATCTTCTCAGAGCTATCCCCAGCGAAGATGTGATCACTGAGGTTTTCCCCTGAATCGGCAGCTTCCTTGACATCGTGGGCTTCCACTGCACCGGCAGCCTCCTTGACATCGGCATCGCCTTTCACATCGGAGGCTTTGCCGGAGGAAGAATCCGGCGGCGCGGCCTTGGTAACCTGCCATACTCCGAAGATTATGAGAAGAGAGCCGATGAAAGATACCGGCGTGAGGGGCTCCCCGAGAAAAATCACTCCGGAGAACATCGAACATATGGTAGTAAGAGTCCCGTAGATAGCGAGAGTCATTACTGACATCTTTCCGGCGGCGTAGTTGACGATGTTATAACACAGCACCGAGCAGAAGACGCTTAAGATTATTACGGGTATGAGGAATTCCGTATGGGACAGCGGCTGAATAAATTTCGACAGATCGCCTTTTTCCTTTATGAGACCTGTGACTACGAAGACTGCCCAGGATACTCCGATCATGAAATAAGTCCGTTCGAAAGAAGTATATTTTTCTGCCAGCTTTCTGTTGAGGGTCCTGTAACCTGCTGAGGCAAATAACGTAAAAGCCAGCAGCAGTATACCTATGGGCTTGATTATTCCAAGTTCGCTTCCCGAGAGCGTTATCATTATCACGCCGGCTATAGGAAGAATACAGAAGACCAACTGCCTTTTCGCAGGGTATTCTTTGATGAATATTGCCGCAAACAGCATAGCGACGATAGGAACTATAGAGAGAACCACCCCTGAATAAGTGACGTTGGTATATAAGATACCATAGCTTTCACAGTAAAAGTATATGGGTTCCATTATACTGAAAGCAGCCAGAAGACCTGCGGATTTACCTTTGAGAGAAAGTTTGAACTTTCCCGTCAGTATCAATATATTGAGAATCAGGAAGGCGATGGAAAACCTCACAGTCAGAAGAACGTCCGGGGAGGTAACCGATAGGGCCATACGGGTAAAAAGATAGCTGAAACCCCATATGGAGTGGCCTACTACTGCGGCGACTATGGGAAGGACTTTTTCGTTCATTCTGTTATTGAGATTATTTTCCATGAAAGTACTGCTCCTTGATGTCTGATTTATATCTGGAATTATTTTAATATGAAATTCATATATACGGGATTGTGATCCGAACAGGCAAACTGCTTATCTATAACATCAGACTGTACGCACTGGACGTTATCTGAAATTATGAATCCGTCTATAGTCAGCTGAAAGTTGGTAGAAGCATCCCAGGGCTTGTCGGCGTTTCGGCAGCTGGCTACGGGGTTGTCCTTGTTATATGGCGCTATCACATTGAAACCTTCCGGTACCGAGTCATAAGGGAAAGGCTGAGCCCAGCTGTAATCGTCCCCGGAAACTCCGAATATAGAGCCCGAATCCCGAAGGAGATCTTTATTGAAATCGCCTCCGCATATCACATAATTCCCCTTTTCATATTCGGCATTTATATCGCTGTAGAGCATTTTCAGCTGGCTTTCCGCTACGGTAGGATCTGTGGTGTAGGCCGAGAGGTGGAAATTGATGAGAATCAGCTCTTTGCCGTTATCTGCAGGTATTCTGCTTATACTGTAGCAGCGGTCGAGATCGAGAAACTTGGCAAAACCGCTCTGTATAGGCAGACTTCTTCTCAGAGAGGAGGTTATGGAGTAATCGGACATGGTGACGATACCTGCCACAGATTTTCCGTGAGGCTCCAATATGGGATAGAATAAATAGGGTGAATCATAGTTTTGGGCGTAGACCTTGCTCATCGAAGAGAAAGGCCTGGTGATGATATTGTACTCGTTGATGTGATAAGACCTGGTAGCGTCCACGTCCACTTCCTGCACGAGATAAAAATCAGAATCCATTTCTGCCAGATCTGAGGCCATCTTTTCTACAGTTTCGCCTACGATGTCCTCAGAAAAACCTCTGGAATATTCTCCTCCATCCATAAAAAAAGAATAGTCATCGGTATAAGCTCCGAATCCTATATTCCACGAAGTGATATTGAGGGGCGTTCCGGTAGGTACAGATGATTTTGCGTCTGACCCCGCCTGGACTGAAAGCTCCTGATTATCTTCAATTCTGTCATATGCCGCAAATACGTATATCACGTATCCCAGCAGCAATAGCAGCACGGCGCCGATTATGCCGCCGCCTATCTTTAAAGCCTTTTTCATATGCGTTTATCTCCTCGTATTAAGGTTGTGAAAAGATTTTAGCATAACGAGAGACGTTTTTCAAGACAGACAAAACAGGCAAAAGAACCTTTTAAACGAGGGCGGCCTGTGGTAAAATAAATAAAAGGAGAAAAGTATGGCATTTACACATTTACACGTACATACGGAATACAGTTTGCTGGACGGAGCCGCAAGGATCAAAGATCTGGTCAGCCACGCCAAAGAGCTGGGCATGGACAGTCTTGCTATAACCGACCACGGAGCCATGTTCGGAGTCATAGACTTCTATAAAGAATGTAAAAAACAGGGAATAAAACCTATAATAGGCTGCGAGGTCTATACTGCGGCCAGGAGGATGACAGATAAGCAGCCCGATAAGGACAAGCATCAGGGTCATCTTATTTTGCTGGCTAAAGATGATAAAGGGTATAAAAACCTTATAAAGATAGTTTCGGCCGGCTACATAAAAGGATATTATTATAAGCCGCGCATAGACAAAGAAGTTCTCAGACAGCACAGCGAGGGTATCATAGCTCTTTCTGCCTGTCTTGCGGGAAAAGTGCAAAATGAGCTGCTCAACGGAAACTATAAAGGGGCTAAGGAGGAAGCTGCAGAGCTTCTTGAAATCTTCGGAGAGGGCAACTTCTATATTGAGATTCAGGATCAGGGACTGGAAGAAGAGGCCATGATAAAACCTCAGCTCATTCAGATAAGCCGGGAGCTGGGTATACCCATGGTAGCTACCAACGATGTCCACTATGTAAGAAAAGAAGATGCGAAGGCTCACGATGTTTTGCTGGCGATACAGACGGCCACCAGTATAAATGACGAGAACAGGATGCGATTTCCCAATGACGAGTTCTATCTCAAGAGCGAGCAGGAGATGAGAGACATATTCGCTTCCTTTCCCGAAGCCGTAGATAACACCAGGATAGTTGCAGACGCCTGCAACGTGGAGTTTGAGTTCGGCAAATATCATCTGCCCGAATTTAAGGCGCCGGAGGGTATGACCAACAGCCAGTATCTGAGAGAATTGTGCCGGAGAGGTCTCTCGGCCAGATACGGGGAAGATATAGACGACAGTCTCAGAGAGAGATTGAACTACGAGATCGGCATCATAGAATCCATGGGATATGTGGAATACTTTCTGATCGTATGGGATTTTATCAACTATGCAAAAGAAAACGGCATAATGGTAGGACCGGGAAGGGGCTCGGCCGCCGGTTCTCTGGTGGCCTACTGCCTGAAGATAACAGATATAGATCCTATCAGGTACAATCTCATCTTTGAGAGATTTCTCAATCCCGACAGGATAAGCATGCCGGATATAGATATAGATTTCTGCTATGAGAGAAGACAGGAAGTAATAGACTATGTGACGAGAAAGTACGGTGAAGACAGAGTCTGCCAGATTATAACTTTTGGAACCATGAAAGCCAAGCAGGCCGTCAGAGATGTAGGCAGGGCTCTGGATGTGAGTTATGGGGAAACAGACGCCATAGCCAAGGCTATTCCCTTCGATCTGGGGATGACTATTGAAAAAGCGCTTGAGACCAGCCCGGACTTTAAGGCAATGTATGATGAAAACCCCAAGGCCAGAAGCGTCATTGAGATGGCCAGAGCCCTGGAGGGGATGCCGCGCCACGCTTCCACTCACGCAGCAGGAGTAGTCATATCCAAGGAGCCGGTGGATGAGTACGTGCCCATGTATCTTTCGGATAAGGGCCCGGCTACCCAGTTTACCATGACCACCATCGAGGAGCTGGGACTTCTCAAGATGGACTTTTTAGGGCTCAGAAATCTAACGGTCATAAGAGACGCATTGGAACTGATCAGAGAAAACCACGGAGTGGAGATAGATTTCGCCAGGATGGGTTACGATGATCCGGGAGTATATGAAATGATCTCTCAGGGCAATACTCAGGGAGTGTTCCAGCTTGAAAGCCAGGGAATGACCCAGTTCATGAAAAATCTGCGCCCCAGCTGTTTTGAAGATATAGTGGCCGGAATTTCTTTGTACAGACCGGGACCGATGGATTCCATACCTAAATATATAGAGAACAAAAAGAACCCGGATAAGATAAAATACGTTCACCCGGCTCTGTCGCCTATACTCGATGTAACTTACGGCTGCCTCGTATATCAGGAACAGGTGATGCAGATAGTCAGAGACCTGGGCGGCTATAGTTACGGCCGTTCTGATCTTGTGCGCAGAGCCATGTCCAAGAAAAAGATGAGCGTCATGCTGGAAGAAAAAGAATATTTCATTCACGGCAAGACGGATAAAGAAGGCAATGTGGAGATCGCAGGATGTGTGAGAAACGGCATACCTGAAGCGGCGGCTGAGGAAATATTCAACGATATGGTCAGTTTCGCCCAGTATGCTTTCAATAAGAGCCATGCGGCGGCTTATGCGGTAGTGGCCTATGAGACAGGATATCTTAAACTGCATTATCCCGTCGAGTTCATGGCGGCGCTGATGACCAGCGTCATGGGAGATGTCAATCAGACCCCAAAATATATAAGAAACTGCAGCGAGATGGGAATAGAAGTGCTTCCTCCTTGCGTCAACAAAAGCCAGAAAAAGTTCAGCGTCGAGGACGGAAAGATACGTTTCGGACTTTTAGGCGTTAAAAACGTAGGAGAGAATGCGATAGACGCTATAATTTCGGCCAGAGAAGAAAAGGGCGAGCCAAAAGATATCTTCACCTTTATACAGCAGCTGGATATCAGCCAGGTAAATAAAAAGGCCGTAGAAAGCCTCATAAAGTCCGGCGCATGCAGCTGCCTCAGCGAAAATAAGGCGGCCATGACGGCAGTATTTGAAGGACTGGTGGAGTCTGCCCAGAACAGCAGCAGAAAGAATCTGGAAGGACAGATGTCTCTTTTCGATATAGGGGGAGGAGATGAGATAATGGAGGCTATGGAAAGCCATCTTCCGGATGTAGCCGATTTCCCTAAAGAGACGTCTTTGGCCATGGAAAAAGAAATGCTGGGAGTATACATTACGGATCACCCTCTCAATAACTTTGCAGAGATGATCAAAAAAATTGCCACAGTAACTTCGGAGGATTTGAATCATGCCGAAGAAGAAAGCGAAATGGCAGGGGCTGTTTCACAGGGGAAGATCTACGACGGAATGAAGGTAGTTATGGCCGGCATGGTCTCTTCCAAGAGGACTCTCATAACTAAGAGCAACAAGATGATGGCCTTCGTAGTGCTGGAGGATTTATACGGAGTATCAGAGATGGTGGTATTTCCTAACGTCTATGAGAAGTGCGCTCATTATCTTCAGGGAGATTCGGTCATAGCTGTTTCAGGTACTCTGAACTTCAAGGAGGACGAAGCGCCTTCTCTTTTGGCCGACAACGTTTTGCCACTTGCGGAAGCGGTGGAGAACGGAATTCCGGCAGGTTTTGTCAGAAGCGGAGGTGCAGGCCGCAGAGAGATAACGGCCTCAGACGCTGCAGCAGCAAATACTTCCGGTCCCAAGGGCATGATAAAAGCCAAGATACCACAGGGCGCAAATGTGAATATGACACTGGATCAGCTTAAGACCACGCTCAGGCGTCATAGGGGAAGCGCACAGGTGCTCATATATCTTCCCGACGGAAAGATTCTCAAGACGGACAGGAATATGTGGGCAGAACCTACTAATGCGCTGAAGATACAGCTTTCAGCTGTCCTGGGCGGGGAAAACGTAAAGGTACAAGAGGAGTGAGAGATGAGAAAAATAGGAGTGTTGACCAGCGGAGGAGATTCTCCGGGAATGAATGCGGCCATAAGAGCAGTAGTCAGATGCGGTATCGACGCAGGCTTTGAAGTATGGGGCATAGAAAGAGGCTTTGAAGGCCTGTTGGACGGAGAGCTGCGGGTGATGGACAGAAGCTCGGTAGGAGATATCCTCCACAGGGGAGGAACCGTATTAAAGACTGCCAGGAGCGAAAGGTTTATGGAAGACAGATGGATAGACAAGGCCGCAGATCTCCTTAAGACCTTAAACATAGACGGACTGGTGGTCATCGGAGGGGACGGATCGCTCCACGGAGGCCTGAAACTGGCAGAGAGAGGGATAACCGTAATGGGGCTTCCGGGAACCATCGACAATGATCTGAACTATACGGATTTTACCATTGGATTTGATACTGCAGTGAGTACTGTGCTGGAGGCAGTCAGCAAGATAAGAGATACCTCTTCTGCTCATGACAGGACCAGCGTCATCGAAGTCATGGGCCGCCACTGCGGGGATATCGCCCTCTATTCCGCCGTAACCGGGGGAGCCGAGTGCGTGCTCCTTCCTGAAAAAGAAGAAGATATAAACAGGGTGTGCCGTAAGATCATCGAGGGCAGCAACAGAGGAAAACTTCACAGCATAATAATCAAGGCAGAAGGAACTCCCACTCCGGGAGACGAGCTTGTAAAGATCATAGAAGAGAAAACCGGAAGAGAAACCAAGCTGATAGTGCTCTCATATCTGCAGAGAGGCGGCAGCCCCACTATGAACGATCGGCTTCTGGCGACTCTGTGCGCTGAAAAAGCGGTAACGCTGCTGGGAGAGGGTTCAAAAAGCAAGGCTATAGGCGTTTCAGACGGCCACATAGTGGCCTATGATCTGGCGGACGCCCTGAAAATGCCGGGAACCTTCGACGAGAATCTGTATAGTCTCATAGATGTACTTGGAAAATGAGGCGTCAGAGAAGCAGAATTTGATTTGAAGGGAGTATCGGCAAAGAGGAAGCGATGGATAAAACAGTTGTAATATATAAGAGCAAACACGGCTCTACAAAAAAGTATGCGGAGTGGATCGGTGAAGAGCTGGAATGTCCCGTGCTCTCCGCAGATGATTTTTCGAAAAAAGAACTGGAAGATTACGAAAATATAATTTTCGGCGGATGCGTACAGGCCGGCGGCATAATGGGCTTCGATCTCATAAAAAAGAACATGAGACGTCTGGCGGGAAAGAAGCTGGTGATATTTGCGGTGGGGCTGAATATCATGCAGAAAGAGACCAGAATGCAGCTGAGAGAGATAAATTTCAACAGACGGAAAGTTGCGCATCTCACGTGCTATTACTGCCCCGGAGCCTATGATCCGGCAAAGATACGGGGCATAGACGCAGGGATAATGAAGATGATGGTAAATATGCTGGAGAAAAAGCCCTCGCTTGAAACTACTGAAGAAGACCGCCGCCTTCTGAAAAACGTAAAGAACGGGGCGGATCTGACCGACAGGAAGTATATAGAACCCATAATTGCTGAATTTAAAAAAGCCTGACGGGAGTTTCGTCAGGATGATCTGAGATGGTCAGCTCTTTTTCTGTATTTTAAGAGACGATAGACCGCCGGCTAAGCCGGCGGTCTTTAAATATTTATAAGTGAAATAATGCAAGGCGAGACATGGCGCAAACCGTGACTGCCGCCTCATATATCTTTTCTTCCTGCGGGTCCGTCCCCGTCTCCTTTGAATTCTATTCCCAGATCGTTATTTATCACAGAAGCGAAGCCGATAGAGTGACTGCCGTATTTCCGGCGCACCTGATCCATCGTAAGCTCCATCTTTTCGCAGCGGTCCTTTTCGTCTATATCTGCGCCGAATAAACTGAGTTGTTCCTGGCTGATGTCGTCAGTGAGATTGATACCCGTTATGGTGATCATCCGTATCGGAGACGAAATCTTCCATGATGACCGTATTATCTCCATAGATACTTTTGATATTTCTTCTGACAGCCAGGTCGGAGCAAAGAGCTGCTTCTGGCGTGAAATGACTTTAAAATGCGTATCTTTGATATCGACCTTTACGCCGTAAGCCTTGTATCCGTATTTTCTAAGCCGGCCGGCTACCGTGTCCGAAAGAGCTTTTACAGCGGTGGCTATATCGCTTTCGGCAGTTAGATCCCGCCGGAAGGTAACTCCGTTGCCTACAGATTTCATAGGTTCTCTCTGATCGTAGCGACATACCGGGCTTTCGTCTATTCCGTTGGCATATTCCCATATGATACATCCTGCTTTTCCGAAGAGAGAATGAAGATAATTCTTATCTGCTCTTGCTATATCGCCGATGGTCCTGATACCCAGTCTGTCCAGCTTTTCAGAAGTGGCTTTTCCTACGCCAAAAAGCTCTCTGGCAGGCAGAGGCCAAAGGATTTCTCTGAAATTATTTTTAGTTATGATGGTAGTGGCGTCGGGTTTTTTGTATTCACTTCCCATCTTTGCCAGCACCTTGTTGTATGATACGCCGGCAGAAAGGGTCATACCTAATTCTTCTTTTACTGTTTTTCTGATAGTATCCGCTATCTGTCTGCCGCTGCCAAAGAGACTTTGACTGGCGGTGACGTCCAGCCACGATTCGTCTATGCTGAAGGGCTCTACCATATCTGTAAAGCGTTGATATATGCTGTTGATCTTGCCGCAGTACAGCTTGTACTTATCCATATGAGGTTTCACCAGCACGAGATCCGGACATTTCTTTTTTGCCTTCCAGATGGTCTCGGCAGTGACTACGCCATATTCTTTAGCAAGCTGGTTTTTGGCCAGTATGATACCGTGGCGGTTGTTCGGATCTCCGCTTACGGCCATGGGCCTTCCGGCCAGTTCGGGATGAGCCAGAAGTTCTACCGCAGCGTAAAAGCCGTTCATGTCACAGTGAAGAATTACCCTGTCATTTTTGCAAATATTCATTTTTATTCCAAACCTTCCTGTCCCATAAGAAGTATAACATGAGAAGTCGGTTTTTGGCAAAGCCAATATATGTGTTTTCTGTGAAAGAAATATCGCCAAACTTGACTTAAAACCTGTTTACAAGGTATAATGAACCCATCGATCATGATAGCGGCGTTGCCGAAAGGAAGGGTTCATTGAACCACCACTGCCGCGCTTGTTGCAATGAAAAACAGCGCATGCTGTATTCTACAGAAAAAAGCACAAATTTTACAACAGAATTTGTTAAAATGGTTGTACAATCACAAGAATAAATCGGAATTTACAGCATGTCCGCCTTTGTACCGTTATTTAAGCTGTTTTTCTTTCTAAAATGCTGTAGAATCAGTACAAAGGGCAAAGAAAATACAGCGTACGGCTCTGCGACAGCAGAACCAGCAATTTGCGGCGACCATCGAGGGTTGCCGAAAGGAAGGGTTCATTGAATCACCGCTTTATGTTTGATTTGTGGTATGATAACAAGTCTTAGGAGGATTATCAAGTGAGAAGTTTAAATATGATCATTGGAGGTCTTTTCGTAGCCTGCGGAATTATTATGATAGCCGGATTCAACGGCATCACTTTCCTGTCGGTTGCGTTCGTTCTTGGCCTCTTGTTTATGATAGCCGGCATTATGGGATGTATGTCCTACAGGAGCAACAGAGAGGATTCCGTAGACAGCACCTGGGTAGTAGTAGACGGCGCCACTACTTTTGTACTGGGATTTCTTATAATCTCTAACAAACTGGCTTCTGACGCTGCTGTTCCGTTGGTCTTAGGTCTTTGGATAGCCATCACCGGCATACGTAATCTGACGAGAGCTCTTGAGAAGGCTGATGTCAGAGACAGCTATTTTTACGGACATCTGGTGATCGGAACAGTCAATGTGGTTGCAGGCCTTTATATGTTCTTCAACAACGATCTTCTGATGCTTCCGGTAGGCGTTCTGGTAGGCATCTGCGTGCTGGTACACGGCCTGAATATATTTATGGTGGCTATTACCATACTGGTCGCCAAATCGGGATTCATCATGAACAAAGAGGAGATGCTTGAGCAGGCGGCAGAAGAAGTGGAGAAGGCTCACGAGGCCGCCAAAGAAGCTATAAAAGTGCTTAAAGAAGCTAAAGCCACCGTAGAAGTGATAAAGGAGACTCCGGAAGAAGAATTGGACGCTTCCCTTGCGCCGAAACCTACCGAGATCGCGGCGGAAGAAGATAAAAACGAATAGCAAGCGCCGGATGCCCCGCGTATACAGGCGGCGGATCCGGCATTTCAGATTTTTGGCGGCGGATGATTATGACCTTCCGGCAGAGCTCTCAGGAGTTTATATTACGATTTGAAGAAATAAGAAAATAAGTTGGGTTTAGAGTATGGAAAAGATCTTTGATATTGCAGTAGTCGGAGCAGGGCCTTCCGGGCTTACGGCGGCTATAAAGGCAAAAGAACTGGCGCCCTGCGCAAATGTAGCGCTGATAGAAAAGATGCAGGACGCGGCAAAGAAGCTCAGTGCGTCAGGTAATGGCAGAGGTAATTTATCGAACAGAAACTGTGATTCCTGCGACAGGGTTCTCGAATTTTTTTTACAGACAGGAATAGCAGTCAGAACCGACGGCGAAGGGCGGATATATCCTTACTCGGAAGAAGCAAAGGCTGTCTCGGCTTCTCTCGTAAAAAGAGCGGAGAGGCTTGGGATCGAGATGTTTTTGAATACCAAAGTATGCGATGTGGAAGCAGTCCCCGGCGGGCATGGCGGCTTCCGCATTTTTGTTTGTGACGGAACAGACTCTTCGAAGGGCGCAGTCAGGCAGATACGCTGCCGCCTTGTACTCATCGCTACAGGAGGAAAATCTTATGCGTCTTATGGATCCACCGGAGACGGTCAGATGATGGCCAGGAGAGCGGGACACACCGTCAGCCCCATGATACCGGCCCTCACAGCCATAGAGGTGAGGGAAGATCTGAGAGAACTGAGAGGAGTCAGGGTCAAGTCTGCTGTCTCGCTGTTCGAATCGGGAGATTTGGTTTACAGAGAAGAAGGGCAGATACAGTTCAGAGAGGACTGTGTGTCAGGTATATGTATAATGAATATGTCTTCTCATCTTCCCGTTTCGAAGACCGGGGAAGAGAAGGACGCTCTGGCAGACTGCAGGATTACGGTTAATTTTGTCCCGGATTTCAAGTCGCCTGAACTCATAGGATTTCTTCGCCAGCAAACTGGGCGTCAAGAGGCCTTAGCCGAAGATATTTTAGAGACGCTGGTGAAGGGGCCGCTGATACGCCCTATACTTCTGAGGGCGGGGATTGAACCAAACGCTGCCGCAGGTGGACTGTCTTCCTCCGACATAATGAATATAGCCAATGCGTTGCGGATGTTTGAGCTGACGCCTCTCAGGCGTAAAGGATGGAAAGAGGCTCAGGTGACTAAGGGAGGAGTAGACCTTAAGGAAATAGACGAGCAGACTATGGAGTCAAAAATCGTACCGGGCCTGTATTTTGCAGGAGAGGTGACCGATTATGACGGACCCTGCGGCGGCTATAACCTGAATAATGCCTGGATAACCGGAATAAAAGCCGGGACGGCCATGGCGGAGAGGATAAAAAAACATGTACAGAATACATCAGATAAAATTGAATCTGGACGAAGATAAGAACGCGATACCTGTCAAGATAGCTAAAAAGATCGGCGGCCGCGGGCTGGTTATAAAAAGATGGGCTCTATGCAGAGAATCCATCGACGCCAGAAATAAGCCCGACATCAAACGCGTCTACTCTGTAGATTTTGAGATAGAAGAGGAACATCTTGACAAAAAAGTAAAGGCGTATCTGCGCCGGCGCATGGAAAAAGCCGGCGTAGAATTTTTTGTTCCCGAAGAATATGAAGCGCCGAAACTCAGTCGTGAGCCGGATGAGAGACCTGTGATAGTGGGTTTCGGACCGGCGGGGATATTTGCCGCGTTGATATTGGCTCAGTCTGGAGCAAGACCGGTAGTTATAGAACGCGGCGGCGACGTCGTACGGCGGAGTGAAGCCGTAGAGAAATTCTGGGAAAAAGGCGTCCTCAACACAGAATCCAACGTTCAGTTCGGAGAAGGAGGCGCAGGAGCTTTCTCTGACGGAAAGCTGACTACGGGAATAAAAGATGTGAGGATCAGGAAAGTCCTTCAGGAATTAGTGCGCTTCGGGGCTCCCGAAGATATTTTATATAAACAGAAGCCTCATGTAGGAACCGATATTCTCAAATCGGTAGTTAAAAATATCAGGGAAGAAATAATCTCTCTGGGAGGGACTGTGCTGTTTGATACCAAGGTGACCGACATAGCAGTTGAGAGCGGACAGGTAACAGGGCTGATGGTCTCACAAGCAGGAGAGAGAGTATATGTATTGCCATGCCGGAAGGTCATACTTGCGCCGGGACACAGCGCCAGGGATACTTTCAGAATGTTGGCGGAGAAAGGCATCGCCATGGAGCAGAAACCGTTTTCTATAGGGGTGAGGATAGAACATCCTCAGGACGTCATAGACACGGCGCAATACGGCCGGCCGGGCAGGGAACTGGGGCTGCCGCCGGCCGAGTATAAAGTCAGCTATAGATGTAAAGACGCAGAAGGAAGCGAGATAAGCATAGCGGGAAGAGGCGTCTACAGCTTCTGCATGTGTCCGGGCGGCCAGGTGATAACGGCTTCTTCTCAGGAAGGCGGAGTAGTCGTCAATGGAATGAGCCTTCATGCCAGAGACAGCGGCAAGGCCAACAGCGCTCTTTTATGTGATGTGAGATGCGAAGACTTCGGCAGCGCCGACGTGCTGGCCGGAGCAGTATTCCAGGAAAAATACGAAAGCCAGGCCTTCCGCCTGGCCGGCGGCCGCTACGCGCCGCCGGCCGCCACCTGGGGCGCGTTTAGAGACGGCAATGCGCCCCAGGTGGAAGGCTGCCTCCCGGATTTTGCAGCGGCAGCCTTGCGGCAGGCCATGCCTGAGCTGGGGAAGAAGCTGAAGGGATTTGATTCGGACGACGCTGTTATATATGCGGTAGAGACCAGAAGCTCTTCGCCGGTGAGAATACTGAGAGATAAGGACGGACAGAGCTTGTCTGTAAAAGGGCTGTATCCGTGCGGAGAAGGAGCCGGCTATGCGGGCGGTATCACATCTGCTGCGGTAGACGGCATAAAGATGGCCGAGGCAGTCATAAAACGACTGTGAGAAAAATAGATAAGCGCTGGCTCGGTTGTATCAAAGTTTGTGGACTCATCGGGCAGGTGAAGAGAGGATAGATCTGAGGGCGAGGCCCGAGGAACAAACAACCGACGGCTATGCCGGCGGTTGTGATTGTCAGTTGTTGATTTGACGGCCATTCCCGGTATTGAGATTTTTTCCTTCTTACCGGGAATTTTTTCTTGGCAAGTCTCGGTCTGGCCTGAATTACAGGGCGCTTGCGGGAGTTTTTGACCGTCTTGAGGGAGGCTCCGCAATTGACATCTCTCGAGGCAGGGCGCTGTATAAACGAGAGGTGAAGCATAAAAAATACAACAAGAGACGTGCTGGAAAGCTGTTTCGGCGGCTCAAAACCCTCCGATGATGTATTTTGGCACAAAAAACGGCGGATTCTACAACCAGTTATGGGAAAACGGTTGTAGAATCCGGAGGAAAAATCAAAAGTTACAGCATGAGCCGCCTCGGCGGCCCGATTATGCCATGTTTTGCGGCAGAATGTTGTAGAATATGGCGTGGTAGTCAAAAAATACAGCGCGCGCCTATATCGTCTGTGGTTCGGCTTGCGCCCGGTGCAGATGCAGAGTTTATTTTTTCGCCCTACATTGCAATACAACAAAATTTGAGTCTCTATATGCCAACAGGAGCAGACATTCGTCTGCTCCTGTTGGCTGTCCTTTAAGGGTACAATAAAAAGGCCGCCTCAGCGGCCTTTTTAGATAATGCAATTAGAGGTATTTCCAAATGTGTCTTAAGACGGGCGCCGGTAATTCGCCCCTGCAGAGCTTAAGCATACCGCCGGCTATGCCGGCGGCCTTGATACTGGATAGTGATTGCAGTCTTACTACAGTGAGTTTCGCCCTATACGATCATCTGCTTTTTTGCTGAGCGGATTTACGGCAGGTCTTTCGTTCAGGGGTGAACTTTTTATACCAGAGGATTTCCTGTCATTTCCGCAGGTATGGCCAAACCCATGAGTTTGAGCATAGTCGGGGCGACGTCGCATAACCTGCCTCCGCCGGCGAGAGTGCGGGGATCAGCGGCTATATGAGAGAGAGGAACGGGATTAGTGGAATGAGAGGTCACGGGATTGCCGGATTCGTCTGTCATCACATCTGCATTCCCGTGATCGGCAGTCATCAGTATCTGGCCTCCCGCCGCCAGCATAGAAGAGACTATCTTTCCTACGCACTTATCTACAGCTTCTACCGCTTTGACGGCAGCATCAAAATTTCCTGTGTGTCCCACCATGTCTGCGTTGGCGAAATTGAGTATTATGCAGTCATATTTGAGAGATTCTATTTCCTTTATTACGGCTTCTGTCACTTCGTAAGCGCTCATTTCAGGCTTAAGATCGTAGGTGGCCACCTTTGGAGAAGGAATGAGGATCCTGTCTTCAAGGGGATTTGGCTTTTCTACTCCGCCGTTGAAAAAGAACGTGACGTGGGCATATTTTTCAGTTTCTGCTATTCTCAGCTGTGTAAGACCCAGAGATGACAGATATTCTCCCAAAGTATTTTTTATAGTCTGGGGAGGAAACGCCACTTCGACATTGGGCATGGCAGCGTCGTATTGAGTCATGCAGACGTAACAAAGATCGGCGATGGGCAATGCGCCGCTGATCTTGCCGGCTGCGTCGGTACTTTCTTTCTCATCTGCCCAGCGGTCGAATCCATCAAAATCAGGATCGACAAAACAACGTGTAAGCTCCCTGGCTCTGTCCGGACGGAAATTGCAGAAGATCACGCTGTCGCCTGATTTGATACCCGGGAAGCGGCCGCATACGGTAGGCTTTATGAATTCGTCGGTTTCGCCTCTTCTATAGGCGTTTTCGACGGCCTCAGTTCCGGATGAGGCGGTAAGCCCTTTGCACATGGCAAGAGCGTCGTAGGCCAAGCGTACTCTTTCCCACCTGTTATCCCTGTCCATAGCGTAGTATCTTCCCGATACAACGCCTACTGAAACCCCCGCAAATCCGGCAGCGAAATCCGACAGGTCTTTCATATATTCTATCCCCGAAGTAGGAGGAACATCTCGTCCGTCCATGAAACAATGTACATATATGCGCTTTGCGCCCTGAGAAGCCGAAAGACGTATGACGGCCTTTATGTGATCTATGTGGCTGTGAACGCCTCCGTCGGAAAGCAGCCCCATGATATGAAGCGTTTTGCAGCTTCCGGCATGATTTATAGCGGAAAGCAGAGCCGTATTGCCGTTAAAGATGCCATCGTCTATAGCCTTGCTTATGCGAGTCAGTTCTTGATAAACTACTCTGCCTGCGCCGATATTCAGATGCCCGACCTCGGAGTTACCCATCTGTCCTTCGGGAAGACCTACTGCAAGGCCGCTGGCCTTTAGAGTCGTAAAGGGATATTTTTTGAATATTTCATTGATATTAGGCAGGCTGGCCGCAGCGATAGCGTTTCCGGTTGTCTTTGAGCTGAGACCGAATCCGTCTAATATCATGAGCATAAAAGGTTTTTTCATCTTTGCCTCCTTGTGGATGAAGACCTCATGAGAGATCTTTTTCGTACCTTTAAATCGAAGTTAAGCTTGCGACAGATCTAAGACTTTTTCAGGGTTTTGGCGTGAGATCATCATCCGAAGCCAAACGCTGCCAACCGCCGCCAAAAGTATGAAATGCCGGGCCACTCGTGTAGAGACTGGGCGGCCGGCGCAAGGTCATATCTACCGATAAATATACCACAAACCGAGACCTATTAAAAGAGTCTTTTCCCCTGCGCCTCCTTAGGCGGCAGACTTAAAGGATAGACAAAAAGCCCGGCAAGGAAGATGACGATTACGACGCAGCAGGGCGGCGAAAAGATTAAAAACACCGTTAAAATCCGATAAAGCCGCAGGCTCCAAGACTCCTGAGATTGACGGTAGAAAAGACTGCCGTCCTATGATAAAATAAACTTGACAAGAGGAGGATGAAATGTTTATCAGATATGCGGAAGAAAAAGACATAAAACGTATCCTGAAGATATACGAGAGCGCCAGAAAGTATATGGCTGAAAACGGAAATCCTTCACAGTGGAGAGATAACTACCCTTCGGAGGAAACTGTAAGGGACGATATGGGTAAGAATCATCTGTACGTCGCAGAAGAATCGGGAGAAGTAACGGGTGTGTTCGCCTTCATCATAGGAGAGGACGATACATATTCAGACATAGAGGGACGATGGCTTTCAGAAGGCCTGTATGGAACTATTCACAGGATAGCCAAGGATCGCACGGGCCGGGGAATCCTTAAAGAGGCTGTTTCGTTTTGCCAAGAGAAAATAGGACATCTTCGCATCGACACTCACCGGGATAATGAAATAATGAAGCGTCTGATAATAGAGAACGGCTTTACTGAATGTGGAGTTATCTGCGGCAGAGACGGCCGGCCGAGGATCGCATACGAGAAGATCTCCGGGGATAGAGGAGAATGAACAGATGGTAGATATAAGAGAATGGGTCAAAACTTTTTCGGCGGCGATAGAAGAAGCCTTCGAGGACAGACTGCTGTTTATAGGTCTTCAAGGCAGCTATGGACGAGGTGAGGCGACAGAAGACAGCGACATAGACCCCGTAGTCATATTGGATCATCTCGATGCAGCTGATATTAAGACGTATGAACGGGTTATAGACAGGCTTGACCGGCGTGAACTGGTGTGCGGCTTTCTCTCAGGCCGTCAGGAATTGCTTAACTGGGAGCCTTCAGATCTCTTTCAGTTTTACTATGACACGATACCTGTTAGAGGGAGCATAGATGAAATCCTCAGCCTGATAGATCTGGAAGCGATAGAAAGGGCCGCAAAGTCGGGAGCCTGTAATATATATCACGCTTGCGTCCATAATATGCTGTATGAGAAGAGCTTGGATATATTGAAGGGACTTTATAAAGCGGCCACTTTCGTAATCCGGGCGGTCAGCTTCACGGATACAGGAGAATATACTTCGGATTTGATCTCTCTGGCAGAGAAAGTCTGTCTTCAAGACAGAAATATAATATACACATTTTCAAAATTCAGAGAGGGCCGGCCGACAGATTTTGAAGGAATGTCCGAAGCTCTGTTTTCCTGGGCCAAGAAGCAGATAAACGGCTGACAGAAAAGGAGAAATCACCATGTGTACTGCAATAACTTATAAAACAAAGGATTTTTATTTTGGGAGAAATCTCGATCATATGGAATCATACGGCGAAGAAGTCGTGATAACGCCCAGGAACTATCCCTTCAGATTCAGAAAAGAGGGAGAGATGGACTGCCATTATGCCATGATAGGGACGGCCTGCGTGAGGGAAGATCAAGCTCTCTACTATGACGCTGTAAATGAGACGGGCCTGTGCATGGCGGGGCTGAATTTTGTAGGAAACGCCGTCTACAGACCGCAGCAGGCTCATATGAAAAATGTGGCTCAGTTCGAACTCATACCCTGGATACTGGGACAATGCGCTTCAGTAGATGAAGCAAGAGGCGTCCTCAGGCAGACTAACCTTTTGGATATATCTTTCGACGGCAATACGCCTCCGGCTGAACTGCACTGGATAATAGCAGACCGCAGCCGGTGCGTAGTATTGGAAGTCACGGCCGAGGGAGCGGATATATATGAGAATCCGGCATGCGTTTTGACTAATAACCCTCCTTTCCCTGCGCAGATGCTGGGGCTGAATAATTATATGCATCTGTCGGCAGGGGATCCGGTAAACAAGTTTGCGCCTGATCTTCCCCTTACCGCATACAGCCGCGGAATGGGAGCTATAGGACTGCCGGGAGATCTTTCTTCTCAGTCGCGGTTTGTCAGGGCGGCTTTTGCCGTGAAAAACTCTGTTTCCGGCGAGAGTGAAGAAGAAAGCGTAGGCCAGTTCTTTCACATATTAGATTCCGTCAAATTTATACGAGGCTGCTGCGATCTGGGCGGAGACATATATGATATAACTCTGTACTCAAGCTGCTGCAACGCCGACAAGGGTATCTACTATTACACCACCTATGAGAACCGCAGTATAACTGCCGTAGATATGTATGGGGAAGATCTGTCCGGCCGGGAAATCGTGAGATTTCCTATGAGACAGAAGCAGCAGATCACTGCGGTCAATTTGAGATGATACAGGAGAGAAAATGAAAGAATCGGGAGTTATCAGGATAAAGGAACATCCTAAACTCATGAGAGAAGCGGCTTTGTGGTTTCATGAAAAGTGGGGAGAAGTTCCGGTTTCAGCTTACCTTGAAAGCATGAAAGAAAGCCTTAGAGGCGAGACCTCTGTGCCAGGTTGGTATTTATATATTACAGGCGGCAGCATCGCCGCAGGAGCAGGAGTAATAGAAAATGATTTTCATGACAGAAAAGATCTTGCGCCCAACATCTGTTCCCTCTACGTCAGTCCAAAAGTCAGGCGCACAGGGATAGCGGGGAAGCTTCTCGATGAGGTATGCAGAGATGTTCTGGCGGAAGGGATCGAGAAGATCTATCTCGTAACAGAACATGAGAACTTCTATGAACGTTACGGGTGGGAGTTTCTCTGCATGGCCACGGAAGACGGAGGAGGAGACATCAGAGTTTAAGTGAAAAATATAAAGGACGAATCGAAAAATGAACTGGACTAAAGAACAGAGAGAAGCTATCGAGACGAGAGGAAAAAATATATTGGTATCGGCGGCGGCAGGCTCAGGAAAGACCGCCGTCCTTGTGGAGCGCATAAAGAGGCTGATACTGGAAGAAGGCTGTTCTATAGACCGCATGCTGATCGTGACGTTTACCAACGCTGCGGCGGCTGAGATGAAAGAGAAGATACGCAAGGCTATAGGAGAAGCCGCATCCCGGTCAGCAGAGGGCATGTCAAAAGTTCATAAGGACTGCGGAGGCAGCACGGCTTTTCTGAAAAATCAGATGAACCTGATCTCCTCTGCCAATATAAGCACTTTTCATTCTTTTGCTCTTGAAGTCATAAGGAGATATTTTTATCTCATCGGCATTGAGCCTAATTTCAAAATATGCGACAGCGTTCAGGAAACTCTGCTGAGAGGAGAGGCTATGGATCAGCTGCTCTCAGAGCTCTTTGACGAGGGAGATCCGAAGTTTTTCTATTTTCTTAAGTGTTACAGCGGAGACCGGGATGAAAAAAGATTCAGAGAGATCGTAGACAACTGCTATAACACTATCCGCAGTCTGCCCGAGCCTTTTGAATGGATGAGGAAAAGCGTCCTGAGGCTGAAGGACGGGGCAGACTTTGACGGAGGAAAGACTTCGGAATTTCTTTATCATATGGTCGACGACAGACTGGCCTCTGCCTCAAGTCTCATAAATGCCAACGAGAGAATAGCTCTTGAGAATGATCTTTCTTCTCTGTCTGAGCTTTGCGCCAGAGACAGAGAAGAACTTTCGATCTTGCAGGCTGTGGCAGGTCGATCTGAGGCGCAGAGCAGGGATAAGCAGGACATGAGAGCAGGATATGAAGATATGAGACTTGCTTTGTCAGAATTCAAGCTTCCCGCCATGAGCAGCAAGATATTTGCTCAAAGCGCTCAGCCGGACGCCCTTAAAGAGGCGGCGGCAGACAACAGAAACGCTGTGAAGAAGATGGTAAAGAATCTCAGGGAATCGTATTTTTCAAAAGACCTCGCTCAGATGAGAGAAGAGATGGCAAAGACCTACGAGCCGGCCTTGTACATGGAGGAGATACTTCTGCGTTATGATAACATCTACCGCAGAAAGAAGGCCGAAAAGAATCTGGCCGATTTTGCAGACATAGAACATTACGCCTATGAGATATTGAAAGATGAAGAGGCGGCAGGGTTTTACCGAGACAGATTCAAACACATATTCATCGATGAATATCAGGACAGCAACGTGATACAGGAGGCGCTGATCGATCTCATAAAGAGACACGATAACTTGTTCATGGTAGGCGATATCAAACAGAGCATATACAAGTTCAGGCTGGCAGAACCGGAGATATTTCAGCGAAAATACGATTTATACAGTCGAGATACCTGCAATAATTCGATTAAGATAGATCTGAATAAAAATTTCAGGAGCAAGAAGCCGGTCATAGATTTCATAAATAATATCTTTGAGGAGATAATGGAGGGCTACGACCAAAACGCGAAGTTATACGCGGGGGCACCGGGAAGCGAGAGATGCCGGGCAAAACCAAGGCTGATGCTGACCCAGGTACCTTGGGACGACGATTCGGATATAGACGAAGAACTAAAGAATATAATGAAGGCGGAGAAAGAGGCCTACGCCGCAGCCTCTATTATACAGGACTCGCTTGGGACCTTGATATTCGATGGAAAGGAAGGCTGCGAAAGACCTCTCGAGAAGAGAGATATAGTCATACTGATGAGAGGCGTGAAGAATTACGGCGATGTTTTTTATAAAATATTGACGGAAAATAATCTGCCGGCATACATAGACGACAACGACGGATTCTTTGACACCATGGAGATCAATGCTTTCCTTTCGGCGCTGCAGATCATAGACAACCCTAAACAGGATATACATCTTTTAACCCTCATGAGATCGGAGATGATGGGGTTTTCCATAGAAGAGATGGTGAAGATTCGTATAGAGTTTAAGAACGGATCTTATTACGAAGCTTTCTCCGGTTATGCCAAAGCAGGATCGGACGACGCCCTTGCCGAAAAGTGCCGGGAGGCGCTCTCATCCATCGCCCGGTGGCAGGATCTGAGCAAGATAATGCCGCTGGACAAGCTCATATGGAAACTGATGCTTGACACTGGATTTTATATCGCTATGGGTGCTATGCCAGCAGGCAGCCAGAGACAGGCTAACCTTCGGGCGCTGACAGATAAAGCCGGTGCATACGGACAAGCGCCGGGCGGCTCCCTTTACGGATTTATCAGGTACATAGAAGCCGTAAAGGAGAAGAAAGTTTCGATGGGGCAGGTAAAGATGATGGGCGAAAAGGACGATCTGATACGCATAATGACGGTCCATAAGTCCAAGGGCTTGGAGTTTCCCATGGTGCTTTTGGCGGGATTCTGCAGAAGGCTTAATTATACTTCCGCCGGAAAATCTCCCGTATTTCACAAGAACCTGGGGATAGGATTTCCTCTGATAGAGCCACAGGCGCGCTGGTACAGGACGACTCTGCTTCAGAACATGATCAAAGAAAAGTTCAGAAGGGAAGAGGCCGACGAAGAAAAACGTATATTATACGTGGCACTTACCAGAGCTATGGACAGGTTGGTATTGCTGGGTATATGCGGCAACGCTCAAAAGGAACTGGATCAGGTAAAAAACTCTGCGCCTTCAGACGCCAGTTATTTTTCCATGACAGGCAAGATAATAGCCTCCCTGGGCGATGCTGAAATAATCAACGACAGACTCCTTTCAGGCCTGTCGCAAGGCAGGAGGCGCAGCATAAGCCGAATGTTGAAGATTATGGATGAAAGCCGAGATATCGATATTCCAGATGAGATAGAGAGGAGAATGACATTTGAATATCCTCACGCCAAAGACTTGAAGATACGAACCAAATATTCTGTAAGCGATCTTAACAGCCATGGCCGCAGAGCCATAGAAAATCTGGGTCAGCCTAAGTTTATGATGGGAGAAAGCGATATAGGGTCTATGGCAAGAGGAACTATATATCATTGCGTATTAGAGCACATGGACATAGGTGCCGCATACAGAGAGGGAAAGCCGTATATAGAAAAGCTGGTGAAATCCATGGTTCAGTCAGAACTCTTGACGGAGAGAGAAGCAGAGATAGTAGACGCAGGCAAACTGACTGATTTCGCCTCATCCGATCTTGGAAGAAGGATAGCTAAAAGCCGCCGCGTGGAAAAAGAAAAGAGGTTCAACTTCATGACAGAAAAGGAGGGAGGCAGAGCTATAATACGTGGAATAATAGACTGCTTTTTCGAAGAGGAGGATGGGCTTGTCATCGTGGATTATAAGACCGGAAACAGCCGGGGAAGCGAAGATGAAGTGAGGCAGAGATACCAAGTACAGATGGAAATTTACGGCAGAGCTCTTGAGGCTGCGGCCGGAAAGAGGGTTAAGGAAACGTATTTATATCTTACGGACAGCGGAAAGATCATAAGGATGTAGAAGAGATGAGAAAATATGATTTTAACGAAAGATTAGACTGGGGCGATTTTCAGGATCTGGCCTGCCGGCTGATAGAACACCGCGACCATATACGCCTCCATACGTTTAAGAGCGGCAGAGATGAAGGCGCCGACGGCTTGTGGTTCGATGAATGTGAGAAAGTAGTGGTGCAGACAAAGAGATATAAGAATTCCGGCGATCTTTATAAAAAACTTAAAGAGGAAGTTATCAAGGTCAGAAAACTTAATCCGGACAGATACATACTGGCGGTTTCACTGATACTGACCAAGCCTCAGACAGATAAGATAACAGCTCTTTTTAAGGGATATATAAATAAAAGCGATGATCTGATGGACGGAGCTTATATAAACGGCCTTTTGGCAGAGACCGAATTCTCTCATATAGAGACAGATGGTAAAACTTTGGCTTCCGGACGCAGAACTTGCAGAAAGGATACTGTCTGCCGCCTGGGAAAAGGGGGCGAGGAACAGAAGCCTGTCCGCATATGAGAAGGCTCTTAAGATAAGCCCCAGCTTCGTGCGGACAGACGCATACGGTAGGGCTCTTGAGATACTGGACCTGACCCACGTTGTCGTGATCTCCGGCGAGGCAGGTATGGGGGAAGACTACTATAGCTTATATATTGGCCATGGACTTTTTGGACATTGAGGATTTTGAAGGATTCATATGGGCAGATACTTTGGAGGAAGCCGAGGCCAGGTGGGATATTACTGCTAAAAAGCAGGTCTTCATACTCGATGATTTCTGGGGAAGCGTTTTCCACAGAGACAGCAGGAGAAAAGAAGCTGAGAAGCTGGAGAATTTTATTACTAGGGTCAGAGAAAATGAAAATAAGCGGCTGATCATAACTACGAGAGAATATATAATCCGACAGGAAATGGATATGAGTCCCGGCCTGAGGGATGTGATCGAAAATTTCAAGATGGAATGTGTGCTGAAGGATATGAGCGCTATGGAAAAAGCTAAAATCCTCTTTTCGCATCTCAAAAATTCCGATCTGGAATACGAATACGTGCAGTCCATATTTTATTATTGTCAGGAAATCATCAGACATCCGGGATACAGCCTTCGTGTGATCGAAAAATACCTGAAGCAGGAGAGAAACGACGATATTCCTCCAAAAGAATATGCCAGGATGCTGATCTATTATCTGGACTATCCGGAAAATTTCTGGAAAGAAATCTTCTCGGAGCTGTCCCGCGAGGCAAGGATGATCATAATGATGATCGCCGTCTCTTATACTCCGATTTCTTTAGAGGACATAAGGCTTACTTACGGCAATTATATAAGACTTCAAGGCGGGGCGGAGGAGGCAAAAGCTTTCGGCGCGGCCGTATCAGAGCTGGAAAAGTCGTTTATCACCACATATTGGGATGAAGAGGAGGGCATACGCATATACTTTGAGAATCCTTCCATAGAAGAATTCGTCAGAAACTATATTGCTGCAAATCAGGAGACGTATGTGCCTAAGCTGTGCGATTCTGCCGTGTTCTACAATCAGCTCATGACTCTTCTGAATTTGATCTGCCGCAATGAAGCGCTGAGACAGCAGGTGGCGGACAGGTGTGTAGAGGAGCTCTACAAGCTTCCTATGAAGTTAGAGGATATGGGAGATCCATATCTGGGAGAACGATTCTTCTTGTGGCAGGAATGCTGGACTGAAAGGGCGTATCACATGATGCTCCATGCAAAACCCGTCAGGGGAGATCGGCAGTGGAACTTTATAAAAAAATATGTGGAAGATTTTTTCTCGCATTTTGAAAGAAAACAAGATGATATATGCTTCGATCCCATAATCGAAATGCCGGAATTCATCGGTCTCGTAAAAGTGTGCGAGGAGCAGGGGATGCACTTTGACGGAGATGAGATCATAGATCTGTATCTTAAACATTGCCGGTTTGCAGACCAGCTGGTGGATTTCAAGTACTTTGAGGACATATATCCTGAGGCCTATGATAAGCGCTCCGAAGAATACAGGAGCTTTATGAAAAAGAACATTAAAAAAATCATCTTGGACACTCTTGATTATCTGGAAGAGGATTATCCCGACAAGATGGATTTTCTCATAGATGAGACGCCGGCTATACTCAGAGAGTACGGGCTCCGTTATACGGATGCGTACAAGAATGAAATAAAGCTCATATGCGGCAGATATTACGACGAGAAAGAGTCAAATCGGCATGAAGGCCCGTTCGGAAACGATTATGGACGAGAACGGGAAGAGAACAGGAATATCAGGGCTATCATGGACGAGGGCTATAAAACTTTGTTCGAGTGGGATGTGGACGAAGAAGATGTAGACGTGGCGCGTTATATAGAGCTTGCCGGCTTTGAAAAGTCTATAGAGGAAAAGCTGATAAAGGCTGAAGAGACCGGAGAGCCCTGGTTCGTGCAGCATATGATAGGAAGCAGCGCGGATGTTGAAAATCTCAAAAAGGGGATAGAATCGGCAGAAGGCGAAGAAATACGACTTGACATGGACATGCTGGCGCTTCTGATGTTTATGGGAATGAGCGGCGCAGACGCCCGAATCATCACTAAGATAATGCGTTTTTGTGCGGCTTACGCTGCGGAACTGCTTTACAAGCCTGAGGATGCGCTTTCTGAGAAAGGATTCAAAAATACTGAGGCTTTCCGTGAATATATAAGAGACGATGAACAGGCTCAGGAAGCCTTGTTCAGAGGGATATTGTCGAAGAGGGGTAAGTGGGTGACCGTCAGCAATCCGTGTCTGCTGCTCTACTGTATCTGCAGGGGGATTTCTTTTGAAAGCGAAGAAGAGTTAATAGATATTATCAATACTTTTGATCCGTATTATGTGAGGAGATATCCGTCTGGGAAGAGAGATGTCTTTCGATGGGAATATGGCTGCTATGCCAATATGGAATGGAGGTCCCTGATGATAAAGATTGCGGCGGAGATTCAGGGAGAAGAATTTTTTTACGGTTATACGCGGCCGCTTTTGGAAAATTTCGTAAAGCCTCTCAGAGAAGCCAAGGATCCGCCGCTTGAACTTCTTAAGAGGCTATCGATTGAAATAGAGATAACGGAGGATCTTGACGTCTCGAGTATCAGCCGCAAGGCCAGCGACGCCCTTGATGTAGCGGAAGATATGGGTATAGTTTCTCTTGAGGATATGATCTTTGAAGATCTTACAGACCAAAGTCTTGAGGAAATGAGAACCAGAAAATCCGTATGCCAAGACGGTTTTGAAGAAGTAAGATTATATAAAGAAAAAAGCGCCGCAAAGCTTAAAAGCTGGGGCGTCTATAAGATGATGAAAAAAGTGATAGATGCTATAGAAAAATATCTGAAAGAAAAAAGTTAGACGTATTGTATCACTCCTCGGGACGGCGGACATCCATCATGCGGGCGAGAATGAAACCTATAGCGAAGCACAGTATACCTAAGATCAGCTGCAGTATGCCTGAAAACGAGGTGGGTACTATCATGAGTATAGAAGATACCACAAATCCTAAAATAAATTTTGATAGTACTCCGTAATGCTGCTGGATAAGCCTGTTCATGATCTTTGCGCAGACAGCTACCGTTACTATAAAACCGAGCATCATGGGAATCAGGACGCCGAAATCGATATTTCCGATACCTTCGGCCATGGGCTGATAGAGGCCCATGAACAGCAGTATGGATGAAGAACTGAGCCCCGGGACTATCATGCTGAGTCCCCAGATCACGCCGCAGAAGATGTACCATCCGAAGTCAGGTGATATATGTCCTTCCATTCCGCTGCCGAGTATATGAAAGAACGTGAAAGAGGCGATCAGTGCGATGATAAAAAATGACCAGCCTTTTTCGGCTCCTGCCGCCGCAGATTTCTTCATGAGATCCGGTACGGTTCCGCAGATGAGCCCGCAGAACAGTGAGATAGCTAAGACTGCCGAAGCAGCTAAGAGGCTTTCCACCACTTTTGCCAGCAGGATGAATCCTACTGCTCCGCCTGCTATGACCGGCAGCAGTATCTTATAATTAGATTTAAAGGAACTGCGAGGATGGGATAAAAAAGCCATCATGGGTTCATATATTCCAAAAGCGACGCACAGCACTCCGCCGCTGATACCGGGAAGTATAGCTCCCGTGCCTATGAGGGCCCCTTGAAGAAAACGAAGCAAGTGATTTTTCCACGTGGGTGTCATATATTTCTCCTAAAGTATTGATATTTGCCTGAATATAGCTTGTCCTTGCGATACGGCGCCTGTGTTAGTTTTGACAGATACCGCAAAATCATTCTACCATAAAAGTCTCATGGCCTCAATAGCGATCGGGTATAAATAAACCGTTCAGATCGGCCAACTTCCCTTGTAATCTTCTATTCCATAAATACTGCAAGCCAAATGAAAACCGGCGACTCAGGGGCTCCTTCCCTGCAGCAGCTATATGATCATAATTGATGTATTTATTTTTACAGATTTCGTGTAATGGTACTATGTTAATCAGAGCTTACCCCACTCGTTTTCGCCAAAGTGGGTATTTCGAGTGGGGTAATACCCACTCGTTTTTTATAAAAACCATAAATCGAGTGGATGAAAATTCCCACAAAATACAAGAAAGCTGATACTTGAGGGTAATTTTCTCCCAATATATGTAATTCTGCGAAGGGAGTACGCCCACTCGTTTTGGGAAAAATGTTATATTCGAGTGGGCTGGGTTCCACTCATTTTCGTAAAGGTTTGCGTTTTGAGTGGGTGCAGAACCACTCGTTTTCAAGTTTTTCCGGCTTTCGAGTGGGGTTTCACCCTCTCATTTTCGGTAAAATAGCTGTTTCGAGTGGGCCCTCATCCACTCGTTCCGACTATAACCGGTACTTCGAGTGGGCCCTCATCCACGAAAAGAAAATAATTCCCTCTTTTGCATTTATCAGAAGCTAAAAAAACTCCCCGGATATCCGGGGAGTTTTTTCGATTTGAACCCAGCGGTGAGCCGCTGGGATATAGTCCTTTTATACGAGGCCCTGAGCCATCATTGCTTCTGCAACTTTTTCAAAACCTGCGATGTTTGCTCCTGCTACCAGATTGTAGCCTAAGCCGTACTTTTCGCAAGCTTCAGCAGCATGCTTGTGGATGTTGACCATGATAGTCTCCAGCTGCTCGTATACCTGTGCAGGTGAGAATACAGTGTGACCTGCGTTCTGACCCATTTCGATACATGAGCAGGCAACTCCGCCTGCGTTGGCAGCCTTTGAAGGTCCTACGACAACTCCGTTCTCCATCAGGTAAGTCAGAGCTTCGTTGGTGGTAGGCATGTTGGAGCCTTCGCAGAGATATTTACATCCGTTGGCAACCATAGTCTTGGCGTCTTCTATGCGGATTTCATTCTGAGTAGCGCAAGGGATGTACAGGTCAGCCTTAACTTCCCAAGGCTTCTTGCCGGCGAAGAACTTAGCGTTAGGATATTTTTCTGCGTAAGGAGCGCAGATGTTCTTTCCGGAACCTCTCAGCTCGAGGAGATAATCCACCTTGTCTCCGGAGATGCCGTCTTCATCGTAGATGTATCCGTCCGGACCGGAGATAGTGATGACCTTGGCTCCTAATTCGTTAAGCTTCTGAGCGGTACCCCAAGTTACGTTGCCGAAACCGGAGATGGCAACTTTCTTGCCTTTCAGTTCTTCTCCGCAGTGTTTGAGCATTTCTCTTGCGAAGAATACGATACCGTATCCGGTAGCTTCAGTTCTTCCTGCCAGTCCGCCGTAGGAAAGACCCTTTCCGGTGAGAACGCCTTCATATCTGTTGACGATTCTCTTATACTGTCCGAACAGGTATCCGATCTCTCTGGCGCCTACGCCCAAATCCCCTGCAGGAACATCGGTATTAGGTCCGATATGTCTGTATAATTCAGTCATGAAAGCCTGACAGAATCTCATTATTTCAGCGTCGGATTTTCCGTTAGGATCGAAATCTGCTCCACCCTTGCCTCCGCCGATAGGAAGTCCGGTCAGACTGTTCTTGAATATCTGCTCAAATCCCAGGAACTTGATGATTCCAGGATATACGCTTGGAGCAAATCTAAGTCCGCCCTTGTAAGGTCCCAAAGCGCTGTTAAATTCATATCTGTATCCTCTGTTCACCTGAACGTTTCCGTTGTCATCAGTCCAGACTACTCTGAATGAAATTCCTCTTTCAGGCTCTATGAGTCTTTCGATAAGGCCGGCTTCTATGTATTCAGGATGCGCTTCAAGAACCGGTTCGATGGAATTTAAAACCTCTTCAACAGTCTGGTGAAATTCAGGCTCGCCCGGATTTCTCTTCTTAGCAAGTTCAATGTACTTCTCAACAATGTTTGCCATGGTTAATCTCCTCTTCTCTTTAACATTATGGTTTTGTTACTAATACAATAAAGTCTTCATATTCTCAATTTAACACTATCTAAAGACCTTGTCAACACCGTGTATACAATATTCTTGTGTATTTTTTTCAATCCAAATTTTATGATGTTCATAACTGTTTTTTCTAAGTAAAAGCCGTTGAAAATATAGGTTTTCTTAAGTATGAAAGCCTGCATGAAAATCATCAACTTCTGCCTTGCCAAAACTCTTTAAAATGATATATAATAGTTAAGCAAAAGATAAAGACCTATAGGCTTTGGCCTTATAAGTCTATCAAGGCTATTCGAAATGAAAGGAGTAAAAAATGGATACTGTTCCTGACGGGAAAACTTTTGAAAAAATAAAATATCCTGTTTTGCTCCGGGAAGAAAAAAGCCGATCATAGGATCTCCTTGCAAGTCCCGAAGTTTTCGGGATATGTGAAAGGAGGAGATTTTAATGGACTCAAACATGATAAGAGAGGCTGATCAGGCCATAGAAGAATCTCTCGAAAAGATCTTCGGCTGGATAGAAGAAAAGAAGTATTTTAAGGCGAGAGACGAACTTCTCAAGCACAATGAGGCCGATATAGCCGAGATGTTTGAAGAAATGCTTGAAGAGCCGGATATTCTCGAATCTACGATAGTTATCTACAGGCTTCTTCCAAAAGATGTATCGGTGGAGGTGTTCTCTTACCTTCCTTCCGACGACCAGCTAAAGATCGTAGACGGGATAACCGACGCAGAGCTGAGCTATATAGTTCAGCAACTTGACTTTGACGATAAGATAGATATCCTGGAGGAACTTCCCGCCAATCTGGTGGATAAGATCCTCGAGAAGACGCCTAAAGACGAGAGAAGACTCATAAACACTTTTCTCAATTATCCGGACACCTGCGCGGGAAGCCTCATGACGCCGGACTATATAAGCCTGCAGAAAGAAATGACTGTAGGAGAAGCCTTGGCGCATATAAAGAAAGAGGGAATGGACGCGGAGACCATCTATACATGTTACGTAAAAGATACGGGCCGCAAACTGATAGGGATCGTTTCTCTGAGCACCCTGGTAGTGACAGACGATAATATCAAGATAAAAGATATAATGCACACGGATTATGTGTGGATAGACGTTTATGAAGATCAGGAGGAAGTAGCAGAACAGTTCAAAAAATACGGTTTCATAGCTATGCCGGTAGTTGACAGAGAACATAGGCTCGTAGGCATAATAACCTTCGACGACATTCTGGACGTAATCGAAGATGAGAATACGGAGGACATAGAGCGTATGAACGGAATCATCGATTTCGAGGATTCCGATAAAGATTATCTGGATGTGTCGGTATGGCAGCATGCCATCAACAGGCTGCCGTGGCTTTTGATTTTGATGGTAGCTTATATATTTACCGGTATGATAATAACCAGCTTTGAGGCTAAGTTATCTGAAGTGATAAGTCTGGTGGCATACATGCCTATGCTCATGGGTACGGGAGGAAACAGCGGTTCTCAGGCTGCTACTCTTATCATAAGGGGAATAGCCATGGACGAGGTGGAACCTTCCGACGCTCCGAAAGTCCTTTGGAAAGAGGCCCGAATAGGACTGATAATAGGGGTTATTCTGAGTTCGTTTAATTTCGCCAGAATCTGTCTGATAGACGGTTATGGAGTCATGATAGCTCTGACAGTATGCAGCGCAATGCTATTCATAGTGATATTTGCCAAAATACTGGGAAGCATGATACCTCTTTTGGTAAAAAAGATCAACCTGGACCCTGCGCTCATAGCTAACCCGGCTATTTCGTCTATTTCCGATGCGGTAGCCCTTTCCATATATTTTATTATGGCGTCTGTGTTTCTGGGGTTGTAGAGAAAAAAAGATGAGCGAAACGTCCGATCATTCGGACGTTTTATGTTTCACAGAAAATTGTAACGGACGCTTTTTTGGACGAAAAAAGACAGAGATTCAGGCCTCAGTTTTTCACCGGCAGTCAGACGCCGGCCGGAAAAACTTTTGCAGCAACTTATATTATGTACCACACTGTGCCGCGGCGGCGATTTGATTTTTTCAACATATTAGATTAAAATGAGATAAAACGGATTTGAGACCGACTGAGATAGGAGTAATTTTTTATGGAATCCTGTATTATTACTCTGGAGTTTGTCCAGAATATAATCGAAAAGCGAAAAAGGGAAATACATAAAGGAGACTGCGGACGCATATTGATCGCCGCAGGTTCTGCCGGAATGGCAGGAGCCGCTATCCTTTCCTGCAAAGGGGCCCTGAGAGCAGGAAGCGGGTTAGTACAGGCAGCCGTACCGGAAGCTCTATTTCCCATAGTACAGACAGGCGTTCCGGAAGCTACGTGTCTGAAGCGCGACTTTTCAAAAATAGACCTGAGCCGTTATGACGCGGCGGCGGCAGGTCCGGGACTTGGAGAAAGGGAAGACAGCGTCCGGGCTGTAAGAAAAATAATAACTGATTTTGACGGCCCGGTAGTGTTGGATGCAGATGCGCTCAATATCATAGCTCATAATGATTTATTCGATATGATAAAAGCGAGAAATGAGGGGAAGACGGTGATAACGCCTCATCCGGGAGAAGCGGGCAGGCTTTTGGGATATAAAGTCGGAGGCTCTGAAGAAGAACGGAGAGAGGCGGCTCTGGCGCTTTATGAAAAAACCGGAGCGATAACCATACTTAAAGGACAGGCTACCGTTGTAGCCACAGACTCGCAGAAAACATATACTAATATTACAGGAAATCCCGGTATGGCTACGGCAGGTTCAGGAGATGTACTCACCGGAATAATTGCCGGCCTTATGGGGCAGAAAAAGCCTTGCGGAGAGAGAATCTCAGCGCGGGAGGCGGCCTTATGCGGAGTGTTTATACATGCCGCCGCCGGGGACCTGGCGGCAGAGGAGATCGGAGAATACGGTCTTATCGCCGGAGATATAGCTTACTATACGGCTATGGCTTTAAAAAATATTTCAGGTTAGACATCCACACTACAAAAGAATTGAAAACAAAAGGAGTGTTGGACTTGATAGTAAAAAAGGGGGATCTGTTTTTTGCTGATCTAAGTCCTGTGGTAGGCTCTGAACAAGGGGGAGTAAGGCCTGTATTGGTGGTACAGAACGATGTGGGAAATAAATATAGCCCGACGATTATCGTGGCTGCAGTCACTTCTCAGACCGGAAAGGCAAAGCTTCCTACTCATGTGCAGCTTGCAGCCTCGCAGGGAGGACTCAGCAAAGACTCAGTAGTTCTTTTGGAACAACTAAGGACTATAGATAAACAACGGTTGAAGGAGAGGATCGGCGCGCTGAATGAAACTCAGCTGCCGGACGTAGAAAAAGCGCTAAGTGTAAGTTTGGGAATTGCCAACTCGATGGAAAACCGTTAAAATAGTAATAGTTAGTCAGGGACGTTCCGTCCCGGGCATAGGCCCGGCGTGACACGGGCGGAGCGTCCCTTCGAAATATAAATCTCACAAACCGGAGGAAGTCAATGGATTTAAAAAAATATGAAAAAATCGCATCTAAGATAAGAACGGATGTGATAAACGAGGTACATAGCGCGGGATCGGGGCATCCGGGAGGTTCCCTGTCTGCGGCGGACATAGTTACGGCTCTGTATTTCAGAGAGATGAATATAGACCCTAAAAAGCCGGATATGAAAGGCCGGGACAAATTCATACTGTCCAAGGGACATGCGGCTCCCGTGCAGTATGCGGCCTTGGCTGAAAAAGGATATTTTCCCAAAGAAGAACTCCTGACTCTGAGAAAGCTGGGAAGCCGACTTCAGGGTCATCCCAACAGGGATAAGCTGCCGGGCATAGAAATGTCCACAGGATCTCTGGGGCAGGGATTTGCCGTTTGCATAGGAATGGCTCTGGCCGGCAAGATGGACCGGGATCCCGGCAGGATATATGTACTGCTTGGCGACGGAGAACTGCAAGAGGGAATAGTATGGGAAGCGGCTATGGCGGCAGGTCACTATAAACTCGACAATCTGTGTGCAATAGTGGACTGGAACGGTCTGCAGATAGACGGCAGAAATGACGATGTGATGACTGTGACGCCTATAGACGATAAATTCAGAGCCTTCGGATTCAATGTCATAGTGATAGACGGACATGATTTCAGTCAGATATTCAGCGCCTTCGATCAGGCCAGAGAATGTAAAGGAAAGCCTACGGCGATAATAGCTAAGACCCATAAGGGACATGGAGTTTCCTTCATGGAAGATCAGGCGGGATGGCACGGAAAAGCGCCTGACGACCAGCAGGCTCAGCAGGCGGTCAGAGAATTGGGAGGTGAGGAATAATGTCAGATAAGCAAGCGACGAGACAAGCATACGGCAAAGCCCTGGTAGAGATAGGAAGAGAAAATCCAAATCTTGTAGTGATGGACGCAGATCTTTCTAAGTCCACTATGACTGCCGAATTTGCAAAAGCCTTTCCGGACAGATTCTTCAATATGGGAATAGCCGAACAGGATCTCTATGGGGCAGCGTGCGGGCTGGCTCTGTCGGGAAAAGTGGTGTGCGCCAGCACTTTCGCCATGTTCGCAGCCGGAAGAGCCTTTGAGATAATAAGAAATTCTATAGGCTATACTCGCGCAAACGTAAAAGTGTGCGCCACTCATTCAGGCATAACTGTAGGCGAAGATGGGGCGAGCCATCAGACTTTTGAGGATATAGCTCTGATGAGGACCATACCGGGCATGACGGTGGTAAATCCCAGCGACGGAGTCTCGGCAGAGATCCTCATGAGACAGATAATAGATCATGAGGGACCTTGTTATGTCAGGCTGGGAAGAGCTGCAGTCCCGAATTTTTATCAGCCCGGCGACTACATAAAGCTGGGAAAGGGCAACTGGCTGCGCCGCGGCAGCAACGCTACCATAGTGGCAAGCGGAATAATGGTAAGTGAAGCCATAGAGGCGGCATCCCTCCTGTCAGAAGAAGGTATAGACGTAGGCGTTATAGATATCCATACCATAAAGCCTATAGACGAAGAGATATTGGTAGAGGCGGCCGGTATAGGACCTGTAGTCACTGCAGAAGAACATTCCGTCATAGGCGGATTGGGAGGAGCAGTAGCCGAAGTTTTGAGCCGCCGCTGTCCTGTCAGGATGGACATGGTCGGACAGCATGATACTTTCGGAGAATCCGGAAAGCCGCAGGAACTGAAAGAAAAATATAAAATGACGGCGGCAGATATAGCGCAGGCTGTGAAGAGAATTCTTTGATGTAAGAATAAGACTCCCTTTTTTCTCATAAGATGTTATGAAACTTTATGAGTGAAGGGAGTTTTTTAGTATGACCGGTGATACAAAGAAAAAGATATTTAAAAAGCCGTCTCGTAAGACGTTATTGATTTCGGGAGCCGTGGTTATAGTGTGCGCCGCAGCATGGCTGATTTTTGGTCAAGGCATAGTGGGAGATAAAAACGTTGAGTTTAAGCAGCTTTCGAAGGATGACGTACCTAAATCGATAGAGACAGAAGTGATTCCGGAGTACAGAGAGCTGGAGAGAGCTCTTGGGTGCTTGATAGACGGCAAGGTTTATGTGATCGTTACCCGTGGCGAGAAACCTACTGCAGGATATGAGGTTTCCATCGACAAGATGTCCATGGAGAAGACTAAGGGAGGAACCAACATGAAGGTCTACGCCACGTTCACGGAGCCGCAGGAAGGAGTAGCAGTTTCCCAGATTGTTACATACCCTTATGCCGTGGCTTCCACAGATTTGACTTCTCTTCCCGATACTATCGAGCTTGTAGTCAAGTATGCGGAGTAGAAGAAAAGCGATCTTGAAAAAATCTTACAGGCCTTGAACCAATTTTAAAAATACCGTGATAAATCGCCGGCAAAGTCAATAATCTGCCGGTGATTTTAGCTTGTTTAAAATTATCGAGGCGGCTTTGTTGAGTTTTATTCTTAACGCGATGCCGGCAGTGCAAAATCCGGCTTTAAAATGACAAATTCAGACATTAAAATATGGATTTATCTTAAGGCTATTGCTTATTGAGAAAAGGGATAGTAGAATCACATAGTATGAAAAAGATCATAAATATAACAGGCGCATGCAGAGGCTGCGGAGCTACATTCATCGCAGTTTCTCTGGCCTTCGTCATGGGCAGGTATTGCGACGGAGTCACATATCTTGAAGGGCGGGCGGAGAATCCCGGGTCATCACCTTTTTTTGAACTTTCTCTGGACAAACATATTCCTGAAAAAAGATTCGCAGACTTTTCGCTGCTTAAAGATGAGGGGAAAAGAGCCGATGTCAGGGTCAACTTATACGGCAATGTCAACTGGGCTGTAAAGGGGCCGAAGGTCCGAGGGAGGACAGAGATTCTCCCTAAAGATGTGGCGGGACGTTATATATTGTGGGACAGCTGCCTGTGGATAGATATGCTGCAGAGCGGGGGATTCAGCAAAAAGACGGACGCTGCGGTCTGGGATGCCCCAGAAAAAAATTACAGGCCTGATCTCATCCTGTGCGTCATTGATCCTCTGCCCAGCAGAGTCATCGCGTCTCAGAGACGGATAGAGGCGATGAAGGATTTACCGGGACAAAATGTGAGATGGATATTTAACAGAGGTTCCAGAAGAGATGTGGCCTCTGCCGAAAAATTTCTGAACATAAGAGGAGACTTTCATATCCCCTCCGAACCGCAGGAAAAATTCTATGAAGCCCAGAGAAAAGGCACATCTTTAGCAGATCCGGCCGGTGAAAAAAATAAATTCTTTCCTGCACTTGAGCCCGGCGCCAGGCAGGCCTTTGACGAGCTGGCTTCATATGTCCTGACCTTGTTCTGAGACAGCTTCAGAGCATCATATGAGGCGGAACCAATCACAAGAACTACACATACTTTGCCATGATTTGCTATTTCATTTGATGTCAAAATGTAGTATAATTACTGTATATTTGTTGAAGGAAGTACAAAGAAAGGGGAAAACATGATTAAGTTCAGCCATGTTACCAAGACTTATCGTACAAATGTAGGACTTGAAGATGTGAGTGTAGATATCGAAAAAGGCGATTTCGTGTTTCTGGTAGGACCCAGCGGGGCGGGAAAGTCGACATTTATAAAACTCATTTTGAAAGAGATCGATGCTGACGAGGGCAGCATTTTAGTAGATGATAGAGAAGTAACACAGTTAAGCAACAGGGAGATTCCCGAGCTCAGAAGGATGATAGGAACAGTTTTTCAGGATTTCAGACTGCTTCCTAAAAAGACAGTATTCGAAAATGTGGCCTTTGCCATGGAGGTGCTCCACAAGAGCAAGAGACAGATAAGAAAGCAAGTTCCCCAGATATTGAGTCTGGTAGGGATAACGGATAAAGCGGACAAGTATCCGGATGAACTGTCAGCCGGAGAACAGCAGAGAGTCGCTATAGCCAGAGCTATAATCAACAATCCCATGGTGCTCATAGCCGATGAGCCTACCGGAAATCTCGATCCGGTCACAGCGTCGGAGATAATGGATCTTCTCGAACAGATAAACATGAGAGGAACCACCATCGTGATGGTGACTCACGCCAAGGATATAGTAGACAGAATGAAGAAAAGAGTAATAGCCATAGAGAAGGGTCGTGTGATCCACGATCAGGAAGGCAGCTACATATTTAAAGAGGAGGTGGAAGGGCTTGAATAGTTTTATCTATACTGTCAAGCAGGGTTTCACCCAGATCTTCAGAAACAGGGGAATGAGCCTTGCGTCGATTTTTTCTATACTTGCGATGCTTTTCATTCTCGGGATTTTTTTCGCCATACTGGTGAATCTCAATCTCTTTACGGAAGTGGTGAAACAGGACTATGATCAGGTGGAGATATTTATGGAGGAGACGTCTTCTCAGGAACAGATAGACGGGGCGATGTCTAAATTAGAGAATTTTGAAGGCGTAGACAGCGTCGCCTACAGAACGAAAGAAGAAGCTCTTGACATAATGAAAGAAAGATGGGGAGAGAGCGGTTATCTGCTGGATTCGCTGGGAGAAAACCCTCTGCCTGCTTCGATACTAATAAGCGTCAATTCCATAGAAGACGCTACGGCGGTATCCGAGTATGCGGGAACCCTCGAAGGCGTAGAAGATATTCAGTATTATCAGGAGACTGTAGATAAACTTACTTCAGTCACCAACGGACTTCAGATAGGAGCCCTAATAGTCATGGCTTTCCTGATAGTGGTCTGCGTAGTAGTGGTCTCAAATACTATAAAACTCACTGTATTTGCCAGGGCCAGAGAAATAAGGATAATGAAGTACGTCGGAGCTACCAACTGGTTTATAAGAGGACCGTTCATGGCTGAGGGCATAATAATAGGCATAATAGCCGCTCTTGCAGCAGCCGGACTCATGACGCTGCTCTACAGCAACGTGGTCAATATAATAGGAACTCAGGTCATAGCCATAGTTTCCTCGCCTCTCATATCGGTGGGTTATCTGGCGGGAAATATGCTGGTGATATTCCTGGCTCTTGGGGTCAGCATTGGAGCCTGGGGCAGTATCGTTTCCATGAGAAAGTTCTTAGATACGTAATACGTAAGATGATGGAGGAGAAGATGACTAAGAAAAGAGGAATTTGTACATTTTTGATATTCGTTCTCGTAGCAACCTTTGCTTTTTCGGGCATCTCTTACGCGGAAACCAAGGGAGATCTGCAAGAGGAATTAAACGGAGTAAATAACGAGAAATATCAGGTGAGCCAGAGATTATCAGAGGTAAAGAGCCAGATAGACGAGATGCAGCCGAAGGTGGATGAACTCAATGCAGAGGTAGTACAGGCCAGCACCAAGATAAGCGAGACTGAAAAAGAGATCGCCGATAAACAGCAGCAGATGCAGGAACGTGAAGACGGCCTGTACGAAAGGCTGAGGGTGATGTATAAGAACGGATCGGTGGGATTCGTAGATGTACTTTTGGGATCCAACAGCATATCGGAGTTCATTTCAAACCTGGACATGATCCAGAGAATATACAGAAACGATATGGACGTCCTCGAGACTCTCAAAAAAGAGGAGAAGGAGCTTCAGGAGATAAAAGACAGACTTCAGACAGAAAAGGCCGATCTGGACGCTAAAAAGGCGGAACTTGACGCTGATATGAAGGAGCTGGACGACCTTAAAGGCGAGCTTGAGGCCAAGGAGGACGAGCTCCTGGCAGAGGCCGAGGCTCTCAATGACAAGATCCAGAGCATGACCAATCCGGACAAGGAATACGTGGGCGGCACCTGGGTATGGCCTGCGCCGGCAAGTCATTATCTGACTTCGTATTTCGGATGGAGAATACATCCTGTCTACGGTACATATAAATATCATTCCGGCATAGATATAGCCGCAGGATACGGCACCAACGTTCTGGCAGCCAACTCGGGAACAGTCATACTGTCCCAGTGGTACGGCGGTTACGGTGAATGTATTATAATCGACCACGGCGGAGGTAAGACTTCTCTGTACGGCCATATGTCGACCAGAAAGGTCAGCGTAGGTCAGACTGTAACTTCAGGAGATGTCATAGGCCTGGTGGGAAGCACCGGTGTTTCTACCGGAGCTCATCTGCACTTTGAAGTCCGTGAAAACGGAACATTAGTCGATCCTCTGAATTATGTAAGCTGATATTATGATAAACCCTATAATAGTAAAACTTTTAGAAAAGAGAGGTATAACGTCCCGCGAAGAGATGGACGAATTCCTCTCCGACAAACCTAAGAAAACATACGATCCATTCCTGCTTCCCGATATGGAGGCAGGGGTGGATTTGATTTTATCTGAAACGAGAAAGAAATCCAGGATCTGTGTGTATGGAGATTATGATGCGGACGGGATAACTTCCTCGGCTCTGATGATAAACGTTCTGAGCCGCCTTACGGATGCTGAAAACCTCAGATACTACATACCTTCCCGATTTGAAGAGGGATACGGACTGAATATGGAAGCTATAGGGCAGCTGGCCGAAGACGGATGCGATTTTATAATAACGGTGGACTGCGGAAGCGTATCTCATAAGGAAGTAGAATACGCTAAACAGCTGGGGATGAAAATAATGGTCACAGATCATCATAACATCATTGACGTCATGGCTGACTGTATTCTTATAAATCCCAAACGTCCCGACTCAAAGTACCCTTTCAGAGAGTTGTCCGGGTGCGGAGTAGCTTTCAAAGTCGCTCAGGCGCTGCAGAAGAAGGCAGGACTTCCAAAGAATATCCTGACGGAGGTTCTGGATCTTGCCGCCATAGGCACGGTAGGCGATATAATGCCTCTGATCGATGAAAACAGAACTATCACCAAATTTGGGATAAAAGTTTTAAACCTCGGAAAGAGGCAGGGACTCAGACAGCTGATAGAGGGAACTTCTCTTAAGCCGGGGCATATCACTTCCGGAAATATAAGCTTTGTGATAGTTCCTCATCTCAACGCCTCCGGAAGAATAGAGGATGCTTCTCAGGCAGTGGAACTGCTGCTTGGCAGATGCGGCCGTGAGAGGATGAACGAGATAGTCGAAGATATTCTTCAGAAAAACTTAAAACGCCGCAAGCTTCAGTCTGATCTGTTCAGACTCTGCTGCAGCGAAGTAGACATAGATGATCCGGAAGACTTTATCATCATGGAGGCAGAAGCCTCTTATGAGGGAATAGCAGGCATAGTGGCAGGAAAGATAAAAGAGACTTATTACAGACCTGCCGTGATCGTGACTCCCACAGGGGAAGGAGAAGTCAAGGGCACTGGCCGCAGTATAGAAGGAGTCAATCTATATGAGCTGCTCAAGACTCAGGAAGACCTTTTCGAAAAGTTCGGCGGCCACAGCGGAGCATGCGGATTTTCCATGAAGAGAGAAAATCTTCCGGCTCTCAGGGCAGGCCTCGAAAGACAGATGAAGGAGCTGAGGGAGAGAGATCCTCAGATATTCAGAAAAAAATACGACATAGATCTAAAAGTCTCTCCGGACGATCTGACCGTCGATCTGGCCGATCAGCTGGAAATGCTGGCGCCTTTCGGCAGTAAGAATCCAAAGCCTCTCATGCGGTGCAAAGACGTCATGATAGACGGAGTACGGTATATGGGAGACGAGCTGCAGCATGTGAGATTCTACGCCTCGGGAGATGGAGGCGCGAGAGTACAGTGCGTCTTGTTCGGCAGGGCTCAGGATTATGATTTTGAAGAGATAGCTCTGAAGCCGGCCGACATCATAGGAACTCTCGAGTGTCAGGTATGGCAGGGTTCAAAGAGACTGCAGTTCTTAGTTAATGAAATACAAATTGACGAAGAAGAGAGGCAATGATATAATTTCATCAAGAAGGGAGAGTGGGTGTATAATGGCATACGAATCAAAATTTAAGAGAGAAGATATAGACGAACTCTTTGAAGCTATACTTACGTTAAAAGATCAGGAAGACTGCTACAGATTTTTCGAGGATATATGTACCATCAACGAAATACACGCCATCGCCCAGAGACTTCAGGTGGCCAGACTGCTTTCGGAGAAAAAGACTTATATGGAGATCGAAGCTGCCACAAAGGCGTCGACGGCTACCATAAGCAGGATAAACAAGTGCCTGGTTTATGGAGCAGACGGCTACAAGAGAGTGCTCGAGAGGCTGAATGAAAAAGATGACGGACAATGATTTTGAACTGTTTATCTGTAGAAATGAGAAAAAAAGCGAGAGAAGAGAGCTGCTTAAGAGAGCTCTTTTAGCTTATGGTATAAAAAAAGAAGAACTATCACGGGCTGCTCTATGCCGAACAGATCTGGGCAAGCCTTATTTTGAGGGTCTGGAGATATATTTCAATATAAGCCACAGTCGAGATATTTGGGCCTGCCTGATAGGCCCGGATTGCTGCGGGCTGGATGTGCAGTATGTTAAGCCTTGCAATTATGAAAAGATTGCCGGGCGTTTTTTTTCATCTACTGAAAACATGTATGTAAAGGACGCAGGCCTTGAAGGCTTTTTTGAAATATGGACCAGGCGCGAAGCTTTCGGCAAGTATACGGGAGAAGGTTTTTTCGGAGAATTCAGAGATTTTACAGATGAGAAAGGAGAGCCGGTAAGCTCTTTAGATACAGTCGTTTTCAGAGAAATAGAAGTAGGCTCTGACATCAAGTGTATTTGCTGCGTTTCGAAAAACACTGCCGGCCATGCCGGGATAAAAGTGCGAGAGGATTTTTAGATGAATGGGAGTTGTATGGAAACGAAGGGGATATTGATGTTAAAAGAAATCTTGAGAAAAAGATGTAAGACAGCGGCGGCAGGTGATATTAATGAGTATTGAAAAATGCAAGTCTGCCGCTTTGAGATATGTATCTCTCAGGCTTCGCAGCCAGGGGCAGGTAGAAGATTATCTCATTAGAAAAGAGTTTGACAGCGAGGAGATAGAAATCGTTCTTAGCTTTCTCAGAGAATACAGATATGTAGATGATCAATATTTTTGTATAAGCTATTATAAAGAAGGCTGCCGTAAAGGCAGAGGGCTAAGGCGCATAGAGCAAGAACTGGAGCGCAGGAAAGTTCCCAGGAGCGTGATTCGCGAAACTCTCGACGAATTTCTTTCAGATGAAAATCCGGATTATCAGGATATAAGAGACGATCTTCTGACAGAGAAGGAAAGAGCCCTTAAGGCTGCCAGAAAGATGGCTGAAAATCACGTTTCCGAAGGAAGACGGACGGACAAGAATTTCATGGCCAAGGTGGGACGGAGGCTGATATCGCTGGGATACGGCAGCGACATCATATATGGCGTGATAGGGATACTTATGAAAGAATATCCCATGACAAGAGATTGAGGGGAACAGTTTAAAATGGAAGATCAGTTTCAGAGGACAGAAAGTCTTATAGGCGATATCGCCGTGAAAAAACTTCTGAGATCTAAAGTAATAGTATTCGGAATAGGCGGAGTAGGCGGTTACGTATGTGAGGCTCTGGCAAGAGCCGGAATAGGAAGCCTCGAGATCGTAGACAAAGATCTGATCGACAGGACCAATATAAACAGGCAGATATTAGCCCTTCACAGCACTGTAGGAAGACCTAAGACGGAAGTGGCGGAAGAACGTCTCAGGGATATAAATCCCGGCATGGAAATAAAGGTCAGGCAGCAGTTTTACCTTCCGGAAAAAGGAACGGAATTTGACTTCGGGGAGTATGACTATGTGGTGGACGCTGTAGATAACATCACTGCGAAGATAGACATAATAGAGAGGGCAAAAGCTGCCGGAACTCCGATCATATCCTCTATGGGAACAGGAAACAAGATGGATCCCTCCGCCTTTATCATAGCCGATATAGAAGATACAAAAGTGTGTCCGCTGGCTAAAGTGATGAGAAAAGAGCTGAAAAAGAGGGGAATAACCAAAGTCAAGACGGTCTATTCAAAGGAGGAGCCTGTAAAGACTGGAAGCAGGACTCCCGCCAGCATAAGCTTTGTTCCTGCGGCGGCGGGACTTCTGATAGCGAAAGCTGTAATAGACGACCTGATAAAAAAATAGCGGAGCTTCTCGTTCGCTATTTTGGTATACACATGTTTACAAAAGATCTGAAGAAATCCGTATCGAAAAGCACCTCCGGGTGCCACTGTACGCCTATGATGTTTTTTCCTTCTATGGCTTCGGTTATACCGTCTTTGGCCCTTGCCGTCACCTTGAATCCCGGTGCGACCTTATCCACCGCTTGATTGTGGAAGGAATTTATCTGTATCTGATCTTTGCGGTATATACTGTGAAGAAATGACCCTTCAGCAAGATATGCGGCCTGCATGGCGCCGTCCGTAAAGTGCCCGGGTATTTGTTGATGCAGAGTTCCGCCGAAGTAAACATTGATGGACTGCATTCCTCCGCAGATGCCCAGTATAGGCTTGCCAGCCTGTTCAAAAGCTCTGATCATGGCCATATCGCTTTTATATTCATCTTTTGTATAATTTTTCCCCTTCAGAGGCTGATGCCCGTAATATGAAGGGTCTATATCTGTGTAGCTGCCCGGGAGTATGAGGCCGTTTGCCATATCGGCGGCGATTGACAGGTTTTTGTCTGATATGAGGGGAAAGAGAAGTATTCCCATGTCGTCGAATATTTTTTTAAAATATGCGGTAAGATAAAACCTGTCGTCGAAAGGCTTTTCTTCCGGGATGTTTTCTGCTCTTGTAGCTATTGCCAGTATCATTTTTTGGCCTCCTTTTCTATGTAATCGAGAAGATCGCAGGTCTTGGTGAAAACTTCGTACAGATCTTTTGAGCCGGATCGCATAAATCCCTGCTCAAAAGCGTGATCTATCATCGCAGTCAGAGGATCATAATAACCGTTTATATTGAATACCGCTATGGGCTTATGGTGCCGGTTCAGCTGCCTTAAAGTGAGTATTTCAAAGAACTCCTCGAATGTGCCTATTCCTCCGGGGACTGCGATGAAAGCGTCGGAACGCTCTTCCATGATCTGTTTACGTTGGCGCATGGTATCGGTGAATATGAATTCGCTGCAGCTACCATGCAATATGCCCGGTTTGTCAAAAAAATGCGGGGCAATGCCCAGAGAATATCCGTTCTTCTCCTGTACACCTCTGACCGCAGCTCCCATCAGGCCGCCGGCGCCGCCGCCGAAGATTAGACCATGACCGCGTTCTGCTATCTTAGAGCCTAAAAGAAAAACTTCTCTTACATAAATTTCACTGATTTCATCGCTGCTGGCTCCGAAGATACAAATATTCATGTGCCTGCCCCCCCTTACCATTTTAAATCGGAACTCATGACGGCAAGCGATTTTGCAAAGTCCGCTGCCTATAGATTAAAAAAATCCGTCATTTATTATATTATATCGAAAAATTTGAGAGAAAGTCAATGCAAGAATAGGAGGTACAATGAAGAAGAAAAGCTTAATTATTCTGATTTCAGCTCTGCTGATCTTCGCGATCATGCTGTCTCCGCTGGGGGCTTACGGCATAAGCCTCGGCGCCATGAGCGTTTACAGCCGCATGGAAGCAGAGGACAGCTATATGGCTCAAAAAGGCGTTCGGATACAGATACCCTCCGGCGAAGGATGGTACCCCTTTGTGATGACTTTTAATGCCGACAGTGGATTCAGAGGATTTTCGGGAGGGCAGGCAGACCGCCTGACCATAATGTATAACTTCCCTGAATTCGACCTGAAAAGAGGATGCAGCAGGATATATGATGACAGTTCGCCTTATTACAGCAGCTTTTACGGAGCTTACTGTGTGGAGGGAGATTACGGATTTGATGAAAGCGGAAGTCTGAATGTGGAAGAAGCCGGAAAAATACCTGAATATGATTATACGCATCTGGTTCTGCAAGATCTGGGACTCCCCGTACAAAAGCAGTTATTCGACTGGCAAACGGATGAAGTATACGGAGATGTAAAGATGGCAGGGTATGACGGATGGTATGCGGTGGACGCAGAGATCCTGGCCAGCGGCATTCTCCACAATAAGAAGACTTTTTTAAGAAATTATATTCAGTACGGATCTCCGGGATACGGGACGGAAGAGGACTTCGCCCCTGTCGAGTTGTTTGGCCGCGTCTACGGAAAATATTTTGAAGAATTAGGCGCAAGTATATACTTTTATGTAATTTCAGCCGACAGGGAAGTCTTAAATGACTGTGACGAAAATATTCTTCAAAAAAGCGAGATATACATGTGAATAAATATTATATTAGCTCCTTAATGGGATAAAATATCTTAAGCAGATAGTTAAGGAGGGACAACATGAAAAAAAAGAAGATACGGCCGCGAGACATAAAAAGATTTGAAGAACATCTGTACAGTGAAGAGAAGAGTAAAGCAACTATCGAGAAGTATATAAGAGACATTAAAAAATTCTCGGTTTTTCTCGGGGATAATTATTTGGACAAGGAGTCGGCGATCAGGTATAAGACGTATCTGGCGGAGAGATATACTCCGGCCAGCGTCAATTCCATGATAGCCTCTCTCAACTGTTATTTCAGGTTTGAAGATATGGAAGCGTTCTGCGTCAGATATATCAAGGTTCAGAAACAGATCTTTGCTCGGCAAGATAAGGAACTGAGCAGATTGGAATATAAAAGGCTCATAGACGCCGCAGATGATGAACAGACGTCGCTGATGATAAGAACGATGTGCGGGACGGGTATAAGAGTCAGCGAACTCAGGTATATTACCGCTGAAGCCGTGGCATCCGGGAAGGCGGTCGTAGACTGTAAAAATAAAAAGAGGATCATACTGATTCCCTCTCTCATTCAGGAATTCTTGATCCCATATATCAAAAAATCCGGTATTAAATCCGGACCTATATTCTTAAGTAAGAACGGAAATCCCATAGACAGGACAAGTATATGGAGAAAGATGAAAGAACTCTGTGAGATATCCGGCGTAAACCCAGAGAAAGTATTCCCCCATAATCTAAGACATCTCTTTGCCAGGACTTTCTACTCCATAGACGGAGATATCGTCAGGCTTGCAGATGTACTGGGACACAGCAATATCAATACCACCAGGATATATACCATGGAAGCAGGACGCCAGCATATGGATATGCTGGATCAGCTTCAGAATATTCTTACAACATAATGTCTATTATGTTTCGAAAAAAACTAAATTAAGTTATCATAATTATATCACATATGGATTTAAAAAACTACATAAAATTTTTTCACATAACTGCATGCTGAGATTTCATTCGGGTAGTCTGTAAGATTTAACAATAAGCCAGTATGTTGTGAAATATACCCCTTGAGCACGCTCGCCTGCCGGGCGTGTTTTTTATTTTTCGTTTTTAGGTACGTTGGCGGGCAGATACATAATAGACATTATGTTTTATGAGAAAAGATCTATTCACATTACCAAACTCTTTATGGATAGGAGGGACATGCAATAATGAAAAAAGAAAGATCATCAGGAGGTATAAGAAAGCGACCGCTTTCTATACTTATAGTATTGATGATAATATGTATGATCTCAGGCGGGATCATATACGCTTCGTCTGGACTTAATACAGGCGAAACTGCAAAGGCAGCAGGAACAGGACTGGTGACTGATGCTTCATCAATGGACGGCTGGAAAGATATAGCCGAGAATAATACTAAATATATAGGACGTGTGTGGACGGACAAGAGCGTATTTTCAGAGAATGTCACGCTGAGCCCTTCAGGAATCACCATAGAAAAGGGTGATTCTGATTTTATGGTAGCACTTTCAGCGCTTTCATCCACATCTAATGTAAAGACTATGTTAGACGGACAACCTTTAGACATAGTGATGGTTCTGGACACCTCGGGAAGCATGGCAGAAGAATTCGGAGACGAAGAGATCTATGCGCCTACTTATGATACTGAAGCAAATGTGTTTACGGTAGATCGTTACGTACTGGACGATGGTGAATATAAAAAACTGACAAAGGTGAGTGACGGATGGTTCAGCTATCACTGGGAACTGGACGGCAAAAGGATAAGCTTTAAGACAAGCGCATCCGACAATGCCCCCGATCATTACCAGATGTACATCTTAAGAAATGTCACCAAAATGGATTCTCTGAAAGAAGCTGTCGGCAATTTCATAGAGGAGACGGCGAAGATCAACAACGATATAGCCGATACAGAAGATAAACATCACATATCTATAGTCAGCTATGCTAGCGGAAGCAATATTGTAGCGGGACTTCAGGAGTGCAGCGATGATAACAAGCAGTCTCTGATGACAACTGTGAACAATCTGTATGCTAACGGAGCTACTTATGCTGATTCCGGAATGGATTCGGCTAAAACTGTTTTATCCGGCTCCAGAGACAACGCAAAAAAGGTAGTCATCTTCTTTACAGACGGTGAACCTAATCACGGCAACGGGTTCGACGGATCTGTGGCCAACGATGTCATCGGAACAGCTAAAGAACTGAAAGATGACAAGGCTCTCATCTATACTATAGGAATATTCGAAGGCGCAAATCCAAACGGAAATAATGACGTAAACAATTATATGAACGCCATGTCGTCGAATTATCCCCAGGCCAAAGATTACGATGATTTGGGACAAAGAGTAAGTGAAGAGGCGGCATATTATAAAGTAGCTGACAATGCCGACGCGCTTAACAATATATTTACAGAAATATCAGAAGAGATTGTAAGTTCCGCGGGATATCCTACTCAGATAGAAAAGCCCAGCGGCGATCCTGTGGACGGTACGGATGACGGTTACATAACCTTCACAGACAGGCTTGGAGATTACATGGAAGTAGACGGATTCAAAACCATAGTATTTGCCAGCCAGAGGTTCGACCTGAAAGCGGGAGGAAAGACTACAGACGGAAATACGGACACCTATACTTTTGAGGGAACTGCAGGAAACGCTATCTACCCTAACGGTGACCTCAATACCATAGAGATTACGGTCGAACATGGCAAGGATCTGAAAGAAGGAGATTTGGTCACGGTAAAGATTCCGGCGGCTATGATACCTCTGAGAGATTTTGATGTGGATTCGGAAGATCCGGAGAATCCAAAGACGACTGTCAATGAGACTTATCCTATAAGATTGTTCTACGGGGTGAGCCTCAAGGACGGAGTAGAGGACGCTCTCAATGAACCTGATTCATCTCTCGCCAGATATATAAGTGAGAACTCTGAAGACGGCAAAGTAAGCTTCTACACCAACGCTTTCAGCAAGGGTGCAGAATTCGGAGATACGGTAGCAGGATTTACACCTGCCGTTAACAACAGCTATTATTATTTCACAGAGGATTCTTACCTCTTCTCTGACCCGGACGGAAACAGGCCTATAACAGGGTCTATAGGAGGACAATCGGGATATTATTATCAGAGATCATACTACAATGTAGGAACAGGTAAGGCAGAAACTTATTCCATAGATATATCAGGCTCAGGACTGCAAGAATTACTGAGGTCGGCGAAAGTGGGAGAAAACGGCCAGTATTATATACCTGCCGGCACTCCGAGACTGACTACAGTAACGGATATGCACGATGTAAAGGTTGATAACAGGACAGAGACTGCATTAGATATTGCTGACCATAGATGGAATGACATGAGCCTTGAAACAGCAAAATATATCGCAGCTTATCTGGGCAACAACGGACGTATGTATATAGATCTGCCGGGAACTCTCAAAGTCACCAAGAATATAGACGTGGCGGACGGATTTGACGCAGCAAAATATAAAGATACGGAATTTGAGTTCAGCTTGGATCTTTCCGGAGCTGACGAAGAATACAACGCTAAGATATTTGACCGCAGCGGCGATCAACAGGGAAGAGATTTCCTCATAAAAGACGGAGATACGTTCAAGCTCAAGGCGGGAGAGAGCATCTATATATATGGACTCCCTGACGGGGCAAGTTACGAAGTAACAGAACAAAATATTCCTAGCGGATTCACTCAGACGTCTGCTGAAGGAGCTCAGGGAGACATAACGGGCGGCGAAGAGAAAAGCGCTGAATTCCTGAACACGTACAGCGCATCCCTTCCGGATTCCGTAGACACTTCGGAGTTCTTTGTAGGAGCTAAAGTTCTCGACGGCAGAGACTGGAAGCAGGGGGACTCGTTCCTGTTCGTAATAGAAAAGGATGACAAGGCGCCGGCTACCGAAAAGGCGGAAACCGAGACAGAGGCATTATCCGATGGCCAGTATACCGACGGTCAGCAAGTTCCGTTTGATTTCGGAAAAGCTGAATTTACCAAACCTGGAACTTACACCTATATAATCTATGAAAAAGAGCCTGACTCAAAGGCTCCAGGATTGTCATACTCACAGGCTTTGTACACAGTCACTGTAGAAGTTACAGATAGCGGAGACGGAACCTTAGACGCCGAGGCGACTATGGTTCAGACTACTGACGACGATGCGAAAGCTACAGGTACTGAGACTGATAAAGCGCTGATCACCAACAGATATGACGCTGAATCTATCTGGGCGGGACCTAACGGAAACAAGATCTACACAGATCTTTCCGGCGGAAGCATGCCGCTTTCAAAATGTGACTTCTCGTTCCGCGTTACTCCGCTGACGCAAGGAGCGCCAATACCTGCAGACGTACAGGCAGAGCAGGACGGATCATTTACGGTGACTAACGATGGAACTTCCATATCTTACGGAAGAGCAGAATTTACTGCGCAGCATGATAAAGATCACTATGATTATCTGTTAGAGGAAGTTATGCCGCAGGGAGCAGATGAAAGCAATCAATATACTTATAAGGGAATGAAATATGATCCTGCTAAGTATATAGTCAGATTTTCGCCTGAGGTTCAGGGCTCCGGAGACGATGCAGTCGTAACTATGACCATCACGTATTGGAACACTGACGACGGAGTAAATCCTACCACTCAGATACAGGCAGACAGGATAAGCTTTACAAACAGCTACAAGCCTGAAGCCGCAGAGTTATCGGGCGACGATGCCATACACGGAGAAAAGACTCTGAACGGACGTGATATGAAAGACGGAGAGACTTTCGACTTTAAATTAAAATCCGCAGACAAAAATACAGACGCAGCCATAGCCGCAGGACAGATTGTGATAGAAGGCTGGGATGCGAACAGCGCCAGCGCTTCCTGCCAATTAACAGGGGCGAAAGATGGAGAAGCTGAAGACTTTTCATTCGGTTCTATAAAGTTCGATAAGACAGGAGTATATAAATTCGTCATATCGGAAGAACAGGGAAATGCCAAGGGCGTGGACTATGATAAACACCAGACTTATGTGACGGTGGAAGTTAAAGACCAAGACGGACAGCTGGTAGCTTCGGCGCAGTATGATAACGGCGAAGATCAGACGAAAGATAAAGCCGTATTTGTCAATACCTACAGCTCTTCCCTGGACTATGGGGCAAGAGGCGGAATCAGAATAACCAAGACTCTCGACGGACGTGATATGAAAGCGGGAGAATTTGAATTCAGTATAACTGCCGAAGGAAACGCTCCTGTAGGCGAGGCAGATAAGAAGTTCTTCAATGCATCAGGCAGAGAGGGAGAAGCTATCTCCATGATGAAGCTCATGAGCCTTAAGTTTACAGAAGCCGACGCCGGAAAGAAGTACGTATATATCGTAGATGAAGCTGATAAGTCGGCTGATAACGGTGTGACGTACGATAAATCTCAGTATAAAGTCGAGATTTCAGTATCTGATCCCGGCCAGGAAGGAAACCTTACTGCAAAGACAACTATAACGAGAATCATGACTTCTGAAGGCGAGGCGGATAACACTCTGATAGCCACTTATGATACTAGTACCGGAGGAACACCTCAGATAGATTTTAAAAACAGCTATAAACCTGCTTCTAAATCTTTAGATACAGACGACTTGTTTACCAAGACTCTGAGAGGAAGAGAATGGCTGGACAGCGATGAATTCAACTTTAAGATCGCTGCTGAAACCAAAGATGCTCCGCTGCCTGACTCTGCGTCAGAAAAGGTGACTAAACCGGCTTCGGGCCAAAGCATAAATTTCGGCTTCGGCGACATAGTATTTGAAGCTGAAGGCACTTATATTTACAAAGTGACCGAAGAGACGGAAGACATACCAGGCATAACTTATTCTAAAAATGCAGCCACCCTTACGGTGAACGTAAAGGATAATAAAGATGGAACCTTGTCGGTTTCACCTATGGTTGTAAGCAAAGAATTTGTCAATGTCTATAACGCTTCCATGGATTATGAAGATGCCGGCGGACTTGATATAACTAAGACTCTGACCGGAAGAGACATGGAAGAAGGAATCTTTGAGTTTACTCTGAAAGGCACCGATGACCTTTCAAGAAAGAAACTGGGAATAAGTGAAGAAGGAATAAAGTTCTACAATACTGAGGCAGGCGACGGAGAAAAGGCTACCATATTTTCTCTGGGAGACGCATTTGATTTCAGTACTGCGGACGACGGAAAGACTTACACTTATGAAGTTTCCGAAAAAGATTCAAAAGAAAACGGATATACCTATGACACCGATGTCAGAACCATAAAGATCACCGTTGCAGATAAACACAACGGCAAACTTGAAGTGACCACTGTGATCACAGGCGACGGAGAAGATGAAATCTATACTTATGTCACAGGAGAGACGCCTAAAGACAGAGCCAGCGTAGATTTCAGTAATAAGTATGAAGCCTCTACAGGAGCTGACGGCGCCGCGTCATTAGGCGCCGCTAAGGAGCTGACCGGAAGACCCCTCAAAGATAAAGAATTCAGCTTTGAGGTAAAGACTAAAGATGACACGCCGGAGACGGTGATGATCGGTACCAACGATGCGAAGGGCGACGTATCCTTCGACAAAAAGTTTGAGTATACGGGATCTGCCCTTGACAAAGCAGTCAAGGACGGATATGCCATGAGAACTGAGATGGACGGCAATTATGTCTGGACGCTGAACTACACTGTTTACGAGGATACTTCCGGATTTGACAGCATGGGACTTACGGGAGCCGACACATCGTATGATTTCACGGTTACGGTTAAAGACGAAGGCAATGGAAAGCTGAAGGCTGAAGTGAATTACCCTGCGGGAGAAGATCATTTTACCTTCAAGAATACGTATTCTGTAGGAGGTTCTGTATCCGTCAACATTAAAGGAAGCAAGGCTCTGAAAGCTGAAGCAGGACTCATGCCTCCTGATATAGACGGAGCTTACGAGTTTAAGATCACGGGTGAGGACGAGAATACTCCGACGCCTGATAACGATACAGCTTATAACGATAAGGATGGAAACGTCGTTTTCGGAGATGTGGAATTTGATCTGAGCATGCTGGAAGGCACAGAGACGGCCGCCGACGGATCGAGAACGAGAGAGTTCAAGTATAAAGTATCAGAAGAGGGCACGCTGCCAGGAGTCATCAATGACAGCGATAAGGAATTTAGCATAATTCTCAAAGATGACGGCAGAGGAGTTCTCACTGCAACGTGCAGCGCTCAGGGACCTATGTTCACCTTCAGCAATGAATATAAGATAACTAAGCCGGAGACTTCCAGTATAACCGATGCTATCGAGATAACGAAAAATCTGGAAGGCGCAGACATATCAGAATATGAATTCTCATTTGAACTGCTCGAAGGCAAAGATGTAGTCGCAGAAGGCAAGAGCGATTCTTCCGGAAAGGTGGTATTCGACAGCATAGAGTATACTGAGCCGGGAACGCACCACTATATCGTGTCAGAGGTAAATGACGGTATCAAGGGTATAACTTACGATACGAGCCGTTTCGAAATTACCACAGAGGTTACAGATAACAGAGACGGAACTCTGACCGTAGAGCATTCTCTCAAGGACGGACAGAGCGATGAAATAACCTTCGAAAACAAATATGAGATAACCCAGGGAACCTCGGTTGTAGTAGGCGCTTCCAAGATCCTCTCCGGAGAAGATCTTGCGAAAGGTCAGTTCCGCTTTGAACTTCTGAACGAGAATGGAGATGTGATAGACGTCGCAAAGAATGACGAAAACGGCGTAGTCATGTTTGGAGAGATCTACTATGACGCTGAAGGTACCTTCGAGTATACGGTTCGAGAAGTGAATGACGGACAGAAAGATATAACTTATGATGATAAGATCTACAATGTCTCCGTCAAGGTGGAAGATGTGGATTCAGTGCTTCAGGCTTTTGTCGAAAGCGATGATATGATATTCACCAATATTTTCACAGGAACGGAAGATAAGGGAGAGGAGAATACTCCTAAGACAGGTGATGATAATTCGATGGCTCCTTGGCTGCTTCTGGCCCTGGCGGCAATGACAGGAACAGCTGCGATAGTTAGAAGAAAAGATCATGACCGTTAGTCTTAAGACTAAAAATAAGATTCATTAGGCCGATAGCCTGAGACTTTAAATTGTGCGGACAGCATCAGGCGCTGATGCTGTCCGCTTCTCCCTATGGACGAAGGAGGATATATGCAGAGAGAATGTCTTGAGGGGCAAATCTTCGGCAAATGGCAGGTAATAAGCTACGAAGGCTGTCCCGACCAGAAAAAGTCGTACTATAATTGCAGATGCATGGGATGCGGAAAGATCTTCAGAGTGAGGTCTGATAAGATGAAAGCCGGCACGAGTACTCGATGCACTGCCTGCGCCAGAAAAGGAATATAAAGAATAAACGCCGGAAGCTCTACGCTTCCGGCGTTTATCGTGTATGATAAGTCTATTTATCTAAATCCAGCTCCAGCTTTGCCAGCGATGCTATGAGCTCATCAGGCATATGATCAAACTTGGCGTACCATTCTTTGATACCTTTAAGTTCCTCTTTCCATGTCTCCTTATCTACTGTAAGGATTTCAGAAAGCTGCTGATCGGAAAGGTCTATGCCTTCCAGGTCCAGATCTTCTTTGGAAGGAACATATCCGAGAGGAGTTTCTGTGGCTCCGGCCTTTCCCTCGCAGCGATCCAGCGCCCACAGGAGAGCCCTCATATTTTCTCCGAATCCCGGCCAGATGAACTTGCCTTCGTCGTCTCTTCTGAACCAGTTTACGTTGAATATCTTAGGAGGATTGGTCATCTTTTCTCCCATGTCAATCCAGTGCTGGAAATAGTCTCCCATGTGGTAACCGCAGAACGGCAGCATGGCCATAGGGTCGTAGCGCACTACGCCGACGGCTCCGTTCGCGGCAGCCGTGGTTTCCGAAGACATCTTGGAACCCATAAATACGCCGTGGTTCCAGTTCTTTGACTGACAGATAAGCGGTTCCGACTTGGCTCTGCGGCCTCCGAAGATTATGGCGCTGATAGGTACTCCTTCCCCCGTGAAAAATTCAGGAGCGATGGAAGGACAGTTCTCCGCAGGGGCGGTGAACCTTGAATTAGGATGAGCGCCTTTTTCCTGTGCAGTCTCGGAATTCCAAGGGCGACCCTGCCAGTCTTCGCCATTGGTAGGAGCAGGCTGGTCAAGGCCTTCCCACCACACGGTGTTGTCGTCGAGATTTCTGCACACGTTGGTGTATATGGTATTCTTCTTAGTAGTCATCAGGGCGTTGTTGTTGGTCTTGCTGTTAGTGCCCGGGGCCACTCCGAAGAAGCCGTTTTCAGGATTGACGGCATAAAGTCTTCCGTCTTTGCCTATACGGAGCCAGGCGATGTCGTCGCCGATGGTGTATACTTTGTAGCCTTTCTTTCTCAGGTGCTCAGGAGGTATGAGCATAGCCAGATTGGTCTTGCCGCAGGCGCTCGGGAAAGCGGCGCTTATGTAACGCTTCTGGCCGTCAGGACTTTCGATACATAGGATGAGCATGTGCTCTGCCATCCAGCCTTCTTCTTTGCCGAGCCATGAGCCTATTCTCAGGGCCAGACATTTCTTGCCCAGCAGCACGTTTCCGCCGTAAGCGGAGTTTATGCTCCAAATGGTGTTGTCCTCAGGGAAGTGGGCGATGTATTTGTTCTCCGCATCCACCTGCGCCTTGGAATGAAGACATTTTACGAAGTCTGTTCCCTTATTGAGCTCTTCGATGACGGCCCTGTTCACGTGGGTCATTATGTACATGGAAAGCACTACATATATGGAATCAGTCAGCTCTATACCTATCTTTGAGAACTCGGTGCCCGGTACGCCCATGGAAAATGGTATGGCATACATGGTGCGGCCTTTCATGGAGTCCTTAAAGAGGGGGCGCATCTTTGCGTACATCTCATCCTTCTGTACCCAGTTGTTGGTAGGGCCTGCGTCCTTTTGATAAGTAGTGCAGATCACTGTTCTCTTTTCATCTCTTGCCACATCTTTTGGATGGGTTCTGTAATAATAACATCCCGGAAGCTTTTCCTGATTCAGTTTAATCATTTCGCCTGTAGCGCAGGCCTCGCTTCTGATGCTCTCAAGCTGTTCTTCCGAACCGTCGATCCACACGATTTCCTTTGGATTCGTAAGGTCGGCACATTCTTTAACCCAGTCCAATACACGGTTGTTCTTAATCTCGATCATTTCTCTTCCTCTCCGTCGATTGTTAAGATTTTAAGCTTGTATTTTACAAACTTTTGCATTGAAATATACTCTCATTTTAACACTCGGCATTATGGTTGGCAAGTCAATCTTGGGCAAAACTTAGATTCGAAAGAAAGGGCTCCGGCGCGGTTTCATTAAGCGAAATGCCGCAGGCCGGGCTTTCCACGCGCCCGGCCTGCGGCTTATGAGAAAGGTTGGCGTGCGGGTGGCTCGGCCGACTTGCCTCCGAAAAGCCTGTGGCCTCGTACTTGAAAAAGGCGTGTCGTCCGCCCCCCCCGAGCCGGGTTGTATGCTCACCTGAGTGGGCCGTATGTCCTCTGAAAAGTCGGAGGATCGTCCGGCCATTGAAAAGCGTGCGTGCTTCAGGGCAAAATAAAAACCATGGGAGACACTTCCATGGTTTTTCGCTCATGCTGTGCATTTAACTTATGCACCGGTGGGGACGGGTGAGACTTATTTTGCTGCCTTTGCAGCGTTGAATCTTTTGGTTAATCTTGAAACTTTTCTTGAAGCCGCATGCTTAGAAATGGTATTCTTAGCAGCTGCCTGCATGAGTTTCTTCTCTGCAAGGTGAAGCTTTTCCTGTGCTACTTCTAAATTGCCTTCTTCCATAGCCTGTTCAAAGTTCTTTAAGATAGTCTTGAGATGATTCTTGACTCTTCTGTTTCTTGCAGTCTTCTTGTCGATAACTCTGATTCTTTTCTTTGCGGATTTGATGTTTGCCATAATTTTTTTACCCCACTTTTCTTAATTTCAGCATACCTATCGTTTTAGGACAGGATAAATTCGCAACATATATTTTATACGATTGTCGTTGAAATTGCAAGGTGTTTTTTGCCGGTATTACTGCGGCAGGGGCCGCTGCTTGCAGATTTAACGCAGTCGACTGCGGGCTGGTTCGGCTCGGGAGGGAAATGTTGTCAGAAAGATAGATATGGGCTTTTCCGCCGACAGCCGCCCCGGCTCGACAGGATTCGACTCATAGAAATTAGGCAGCCGACCTGATTTTGTTGGCAAGGTTAAACAAAAACTGCCTTCTGTCAACAGCATATATAAAGGGTGGACTAAGCCTGAGGAAGCGGCGAGACCGTCGAGTTATTGGCGGCTTGCCAGAAGAACTTACACCCCCGGCTCGCCGCGATTTTCAGCCTGAAGCCGGGAGCTGTATAAACGACCGGTAAAGCACAAAAAATACAGCACGAGATGCGCTTGAAAGCCGCCTCGGTGGCTAAAAAACCTTCGATGATGTATTTGGCACAAAAAACGGCGGATTCTACAACCAGTTACGGGGAAACGGTTGTAGAATCCGGACGAAAAATCAAAAGTTACAGCATGAGCCACCTCGGCGGCCCGATTATGCCATGTTTCACGGCAGAATGTTGTAGAATATGGTGCGGCAGCTAAAAAATACAGCATACGCCTATATCGTGTGCCAGCCTGCCCTCTAAATTGCCGCCTACATTATCCTCAGCGCTTTGAGAGCCAGCTGGATAGTGAGTATCTGTTCGCTGTTATTGAAATCCAGATCAAGCAGCTGCGAGATGCGTTCCAATCTGTAAAGCAGAGTATTTCTATGTATGAACAGATCTCTGGAAGTGTTTATGGAATTCTGACAATTTTTAAAATATACTTCCAGCGTTTCCATCAGATCGGTATTGTGAGTCATATCGTAATCTAGGAGGGGCTTGAGTCTCTCTGTCAGAGCTAATTTGGCAAAGGGAGAATCACAGAGTATTTCATAGAGGATGTATCTTCTGTAACACCCTACAGACTCGTCATTTATCTTACACATCAGGTCCACTACTCTTAAAGCCTGAGAATAGCTTCTGTAGACTGAGGAGAGAGAAGCGGCAGGCTCTCCTATCCCAAGCAATATGGAATCCTGATATCCGGGATCTATCATCTTTTCCTTTATTTCACGGCAGTACTCCAAGGCCATGGCTACCTGCTCATGAGATTGCAGCTGCTCATTCTGAGAAAGGATAAGTATTATATTGTTGTTCTTTATCAATATCCTGCATGAGCCGCCGGAGAGGCTTTCCCATTGGGCGGCGAGCCTCTTTCTGTTCAGAGATTTTATACCGACCCAGTCGCTGGTCTCATTGAGCTCATACTGATTTATAAAGGATATGAGACAGCATATATAAGGAGCGTCGATGGCTATGTTGCAGTAATTGGCAGATTTAACTATTTCGCTGTATGTCATTTCGCCCTCTGTGACCAGAGAGTCGAGAAACTTTTCTGTTTCCCGCATCTTGAAAGACATGAAAGTGCGCTCTTTAAGTATGGTGAGAGAAACGGCAAGGGCCACTTTTTGGCATATGGATTTTATCTCGCAGTCAGATTTTCCTAAGCCGCCGTTTAAATATAACAGATAGCCCAGAAGCTCGCCGGCAGATTTTATGGGATATATGAGGGGTCTGAGATGACCTTCGGCAAAGACTGGGCCCAGCTTATTTATCAGCTTGTTGTACTTTTCGGCTTCCGGCGCAGAAAAGAACGGCTCTGTAGCGTATTTTTCCGGAAAGCTCACAGAGCTGTACTTTGTCTTCATCTGAAGGTCCAGGAAGGCGAAGGAACCTTTCATGAACTGCTCGCTTTGATCCAGCAGCGATTTGATGTCGCTGTTTTTTTGTATCATATCGAAAAGTATCTGCGAAGGTTCGGCTTCATAATTATTCTCGAAGCCGTCCAGATATACATGCCTATTTATGATCTCGCTTATCTCTGAGAGGGACATGTAATAGGGCAGGCGTAATATCGGAAAAGTCAGCTCCTCGGCTTTGTCCGTTATACTGCATGGTATTTCATCAAAGTAACGTCGAGTTTTGATAGCGAGACCTGAAGCCTTGTTTTTTATCAGAGCGTCCAAGATATCGTCCTGAAGATCGGGGTTTTCTTTCAGGACATACCCTGTGGTGAGCAGTAGTTCACCTTCTCTCATCCAGTCTACCATTTCGGGGTTATCTAACATGACGGCTCCCGTGACCGCCCTTTCGGCGCCTGCTTTTCCGGCGGCCAGCTCTATAGACTTAAGTTTGTCCAGGCCGAGCAACTCTTTGACAGTCATCATTACGGGGCCTCCTTCCGATCAAAAAGCTACATCTTAATACTATCATAATAAGGCAAAAAAAGAAAAAAGTATTTGTGCCAACGCACAAAATCGGCAGCAGATATTTAGGCCGTTTGTCCATGGCGGTATGCAGCTTATCTGTTAATATTGAGGCAAATAAGAGAGGATATGTGCCTAAAATGCAGATTAACATTTTGAACTGGATCATGAGTATGTTGCCCATAATATTGCTGATTATCCTTCTGGCGGTATTTCGCTGGCCGACTACGAGAGCCGCGGCAGTGACTCTGGTTCTGACTTTAGTCACATCTGTGCTGTTTTTTAAAGCGGATCTGACGCTCATAGGATATGAAGCCCTTAAAGGCGGGTGGAATACGGCGACAGTATTGTTCATAATATTTCCGGCCATACTGCTCTATCAGATCATAGCCGAAGCGGGATGCATAGAAGCTATCAACGAGGGGATAGGAAAGATAAGCCCCAATGAGCTTTTTAAGATATTGACGGTAGGATGGGTATTCGCAGGATTTCTGCAGGGGATCACGGGATTTGGAGTTCCGGTGGCTATATGTGTTCCCATCTTGATGGGATTCGGAGTAAAACCTGTAATGGCAGTAGTGATATCCCTGCTTGGTCAGTCCTGGGGAAACACTTTCGGGACTCTGGCCGTAGCCTGGGACGTCATGACCGACATTTCAGGAATAAGCGGAAGTCAGATGACTGAGACCGCCTTTTATGCGTCGCTGATGCTTTGGCTGATAAACGCTTTCGTGGGGCTTGCAATATGCTGGATGTACGGAAGGCTCGAAGGAATAAAAAAAGGTGCGATATTCGTTCTGAGCGTTTCTCTCGTACACGGCGGCGGAGAACTCATAGTTTCGCAGTTCAATCAGTCCATCGCAGCTTTTATACCGGCTACCGGCGCTTTAGCGGTAGTAATACTCCTTTCGAAATTGAAGATCTACAGGCAGAGCTGGATCATAGAAGACAGCTCCATAATGACAGAGAAGAGAAAGAAAGGAGAAAGCGGACCGGTGGACGTCAAAACCGGCGTAGCTTTTGCGCCATATGTAGTACTCATAGCTGTGACGATACTACTTTTAGTGGTGACTCCTGTAAATCAATTTCTGGGACAGGTGAGCATAGGATTTTCTTTCCCTCAGACTCAGACGGGACTTGGATTTGTAAATGCTGCGTCACAGAGGTATTCTCCGTTTTATCCTCTGATAGATTCGGGAACTGTGCTCCTGATCACATGTATCATAAGTTTCTTGATACTTAAGAAGAACGGTCTTCTTAAGAGAGGCGCTTTAGGCGAAATATTGAGGCGCGCTGCTGTCATGACAAGACCGTCTGCCGCATCTGTGCTGTTTCTGCTGATAATATCCAAGATCATGAGCGGCACCGGACAGACTCTCGTCATCGCACAGGGAATAACAGAGGCCGTAGGTGATAAATATGCGTTTGTAGCAGGATTTATAGGGCTGATCGGTTCTTTTATAACAGGAAGCAACATGTCGTCTAACATTCTGTTTACCGATGTGCAAAACGGCGCGGCCACCAGCTTGGGAATAGAGGCGGGACCTCTTTTGGCCGCTCAGACTTCGGGAGCTGCCGCCGGAAGCGTCATATCTCCCAGCAAGATAGTTTTGGGCTCTGCATCGGCAGGAGAGCACGGAAAAGAAGGAGAGGTGCTGAGGGCGCTGCTTCCTCCTACGATAGTTATAGTGTTAATGATCGGCGTCATATGCCGAGCAGTAATATGAGAAAGAGAGGCGAAGATATGAAAACAATATTTAAAAATGGCAGGATTCATACCATGAACGGCGGCGAGATTGTGGATTCCATTTCGGTGGAAGACGGCAGAATCGTAAGTGACGATTATGTCCCAGAAGATGGACGCATAAGAGAAGTAGATCTATGTAAAAAGACGGTGATACCGGCTTTTCACGACAGCCATCAGCACTTCCTCTGCTATGCCACAGACAAAGAAAAAATAAATTTCTTTGATGCGAAATCTCTGGCAGATATGGAGTATCTCACTAAAAAATATATGAAAGAAAAAGACATAAAGAAGGGTCAGTGGATACAGGGAGGAGGATGGAATGAGAACAACTTTGAAGATCCTATCCTGCCTACCCGCCGGGACCTGGACAAATTTTGCCCTGATAACCCGGCTATATTCACCAGAGCATGCTGCAGCGTAGCAGTAGCCAATACTCTTGCGCTCAAGGAGGCAGGCATATTCGAGAATCCTCCCCAGATGGACGATGGTCTCATAGTCACCGATGAAGATGGGGTTCCTACGGGAATGCTCAATGAAAGAGCGAGATTTTTGATCTACGATATATTGACAAAATACAGCAAGGACGAACTCAAAGGATTTATCCTTGATTATCAGAAAGATCTGCTCAAGGTAGGGCTGACCACAGTGCAGACCGACGACTTTAAGCTGTGGGACGCAAGCATAAAGGATATACTCGACGCTTACAGAGAACTCGATAAAGAGGGAAAGCTCAAGGTCAGGTTCATACAGCAGCTGCGCCTGATAAATATGCAGGAACTAAACTATTATCTCGCAGACGGAAACGTGACGGGGGAAGGAAGCGAATTCTTCAAAATAGGGGCTTTCAAACTTCTTCCTGACGGATCTCTGGGAGGCAAGACAGCAGCGCTGAGAGAGCCTTATGCCAACGACGGTGATAACAGGGGCATATTCGTATACGACGAAAGAGAATTTTATGAGTTGCTTGAAAAAGCGCATACCAGCGGTTTGCAGCTTGCCATTCATGCCATAGGAGACAGAACCATGGACGTGATCTTAAACTGCTACGAAGAACTGGCGGCCAAATACCCTAAGACAGATCCGAGATTCAGGATCATACACTGCCAGATAACAGGAGAAGATACCTTAGACAGGTTTGCCAGAGATCATGTTCTGGCAGATATTCAGCCGCTGTTTATAAGGGCTGACATGGAGGTGGCCGAGGAACTCATAGGAAAAGAGAGGCTGTCTACATCTTATAACTGGAAGACCATGCTGGAAAAAGGGATACACGTTTCAGGAAGCTCCGACGCTCCTGTGGAATCCTTCGATCCGATGCTGGCCATACACTGCGCAGTCACTTCCACAAATCTCCAAGGAGAACCTGAGGGAGGATGGATGCCTGATCAGAGACTGACCGTACAGGAAGCTGTAGAACTTTATACTACAGGATCAGCTTATACGGCATATGAGGAGGAATACAAGGGAAAGCTGAAAGAAGGCTATCTTGCTGATTTCATAGTTCTTTCGGACGATATATTCTCCATAGATGAAAAGGAAATTTTATCAGTCAAAGTAGAAAAGACATTTTTAGGAGGAGAGGAAGTCTACTCCTGCTGAAAATAAAAGACAGTATTATTTGCCGGGGCGCAGGAGCGCCTGATCTTAGAAATTATTTAATAAAAGAAAGGAGCAGTTGATATGAAAAAGAACTTGAAAAGAGTGCTCATCTCAGTCGCAATAATCATTTGCGCATTTTCTGCCATCGCCTTTGCTGCCGCAGACGGCGATGAAGCTGTGAATTACGGCGCACTCTGCCTGATTCCGCCGCTGGTGACTATAGTATTAGCGTTTGTCACCAAGCAGACCATAATTTCCATGTTCATAGGAATCTGGCTCGGAGCGACCATAATGGGCGGATGGAACCCTATAGACGGACTTATCGGAAGCTTTACAGGCTACATAATACCATCCATCGCCGACAGCTGGAATGCAGGAATGCTTGTTATAATGGCTCTCATAGGCGGGTTTATGTATATGCTCAGCGCCTGCGGAGGCGCAGAAGCTTTCGGCCGCTGCGCAGAGAAAGTAGCTAACAGCCAGAAGAAAGGCCAGCTGATGGCGTGGATAGCGCCGTTCGTATTTATATTCAATCAGGGATGCCTGCTGGTAGGAGTCATAATGCGTCCTGTAACTGATAAGATGAAGATATCGAGAGTAAAGCTGGCATATATCACAGACGCTATGGGAGCTCCCCTAGTATCAATGTCGCCTATAAGTGATAACGGAGTTTATCTGGTAGGACTGCTGGCAGCCGAAATAGCGGCGGTGGGTCTTACCGGTGTAGGAGCTTATGATCTTTATTTTGGAATGTTCCAATTTAACCTGTACGGTGTGTTTTCCGTAATAACGGTGCTCATGGTAATTCTCTTCGGCCTTGACGTGGGACCTATGTATAAAGCCGAAAAGAGGGCCAGAGAAACGGGGATGACTTATGGGGAAGATGATAACCTCATAGCTCAGCCGCCTGAGAGCAATATACCTGATGAGTATAATCTCACCCTGAGAAACTTCTTGGTTCCTATGCTCAGCCTTATAATAACTATCTTTGCCTGCATATTCTATACGGGCAGAATATGGGAAAACGGCATATCCGGAGTGTTCAGCCATGCGAATATTCAGATGTCTATAGCGATGTGCTTCCTGGCCGGATCCATAGGCGCAGGCGTAATCGGAATCAGGACTAAGCTGATAACTCTGGGAGAAGCTATCGACAGATGGACTAAGGGAGCAGCCAGCATGATGCAGGTAATAATGATTCTGGTATGCGCATGGAGCATAAGTACTCTGACTAAATCCATGAACATAGGCGAATATCTTACAGATCTGGTTCACGGAACTATACCGGCGGCTTTGATACCGGCTATACTGTTCATAATAGGCGTAGTAGTATCTTTCGCTACAGGAAGCTCCTGGGGAGTATGGGCGCTGGGTCTGCCTATCGCAGTGCCTATGGCTCATACACTGGGACTGTCCATTCCTCTGGCTATCGGAGCAGTAGTCAGCGGAGGATTGTTCGGAGACCACTGCTCTCCTATATCCGATACTACCATACAGTCTTCTACCAGCGCTTGCTGCGACCATCTGCAGCACGTCAAGACACAGCTTCCTTATGCCATAACGGTGGGAGTTGCTTCACTGATAGGATTCCTGGCGGCAGGTTTCATAGCGCCGGCCTTCGCTATGCCGGTAACTCTGATATGTATAATAGGAGGACTCCTGATACTGAAAAAGATGTCGAGAGAAGATTAAAGGTCGGGTCAGCATCTCGGCAATGTATCCTCTACCCGGCTTATAATATATAATACTGTCACTCTTTAAACGGAAGAGCGTACCGGAGTTTGTCATAACAGGCTCGAAAGGGATAAGACCTTTTCGAGTCTGTTTTTTTACACTGCGGCGGTTGTTTCGCAAAGATTATGCCGCATTTTATAGGTATAAACATCAAAAAATCCGCCTCAAGAGACAATGTTTATATTTTTTTGAGCCATATCAGCCGGATAATGCCATAAGTTGCGGCCCGGTCAGGTAGTTCTAAAATTTCTGAAACGTATAATCCCGCCTGCCACGGGGAAAACTTACTCGAGAAAGTTTAGGACGAGAGGTGTTTAAAATGCAGTACAGGACAGATTTAGCCATAGAGAATCAAGAACTCTTAGAGGAAGTTAGAGAAAGAGCCACGGGATATATCAAAAAACAACAGCAAAAGGATGAAGACATATGCGTAACAGAGATAATCATAACAGACGAAACAGGTGAAAAGGCTTTCGGAAAATCCAGGGGCACGTATATAACGGTAGAAATCGAGGGAATAACAGAGCAAAAGGATGGTATCAAAGAACGAGCCGCAAGAGCGCTGGCCGGCGAACTGAAAAAGCTGATACATTTCGATTACTATCTGAAAGTCCTGGTGGTAGGACTCGGCAACGAAAAAGTTACTCCTGACAGCTTAGGTCCTCATACAGTAGACAAGGTCAAGATAACGTCACATCTGTTTCAGATCTTTGGGGCCGACGGAGATTGGGAGATGGCCAACGTAAGCGGATTTAACCCGTCGGTTACAGGAGTAACCGGGATGGAGACTGCCGACCTCATAGAGAAAGTTACTTCGATGGTAAAACCTGATGTGGCCGTCATAATAGACTCTCTTGCCGCCCGCAGCATAGAGAGGCTTAGCACCACTATACAGATATGCGATACTGGAATAGAGCCGGGAGCAGGAATGGGCAACAGGCGCAAAGCCATCACTCAGGAGACTTTAGGCTGCAGAGTGGTTTCCATAGGCGTGCCTACAGTCATAGACTCAAGGACTCTTATCATAGAAGCGTCTGAGGCTATCGGCTGGAATCAGGACGAGAAGACAGAAAAATATTTCAGAGAAAAAGATCTGGATATGATAGTGACCTCGACGGATATAGACCAGATCATAAAAGATTTTTCGGACATAATATCAAATGCCATAAATATAACTCTTCATCCCGGCATATATTCTTAGAGTGAGATTTGACACAGACAAAGGGGGAAGAGATGAGGAAACTGATAGCAAGATCTGCAGTCTTAATATATATAGTAAGTACTTTTTTCTTTTATAACGCTTATGCGCAGAAGGCACAGACGGCCGGAGCGGATCTCGACGCTCAGCAGACAGATCAACAGGAGCGAAAGGTGTCAGCCACGGATCTTGGTGTGATGTGTATCAATACTTCTTATCCGTCTATGGGAATACAGATGGCGGACTCAAGAGATAACGAGAATCCTCAGGAGACGGACGGCGGATCCGGGGCAGAAGCTACCGTTCCTGAAAGCGAAACGGGAGACGATCCTGTAGTCACAGGAGATGAGCCTTTAGTACTGATAGTCCATACTCATGCCACCGAATCTTATCTGCCTCAATCAGGAGGAAACTTCCATTCCAAGGACGAGGAAAATACCGTAAGAGACGTAGGAAACGTGCTGGCAGCCGCCCTGGAAAAACAGGGAATACCTGTGGTCCACGATAAGACTCTTCACGACTATCCGTCGTACAACAGCTCTTACAGCCGATCTTATGCCACCACTCAGGAACTTCTGCAGAAGTATCCTTCCGTAAAATGCGTCATAGATCTGCACAGAGATGCCATAGCTTCAGAATCTCCTGCCGCCACCGTATCCGTGGGAGGAAAGACCTGCGCCAAGTATTCTTACGTGGTGAGCACGGGAGCATCTACATACCAATCCAATCTGGCTTTCGTAAAGAGCCTGAATCAGCTGGCCTCTTCAAAATATAATGGATTTACGGGAAATGTCATAGAGAGAAGCTACAAATACAATCAGGACCTTTCCTCAAAATATTTGCTGCTGGAGATAGGCTATAACAGAAATCAGATAGAAGATTGCAGAAATACGGCTGAGATAGTCGGAACAGTACTGGGGGAGACTCTGAAGGCCGGAGGCTGACAAGATATATCGTCTGTGACATGCGCCTGAGCCGCCGCCTCTATAGGCGGCGGCTCAGGCGTTTCAGACTTACGGCGGCTTTGCGTCTTACATATATGTATAGATTTTATCAGTGATTTCGGAATGGAGGTAAGGTCTTGAAACCTTTTAAACTTTTTTTACTCGTTATGGCAGGAGCCTTTGTGATAACCATAGCGCTGCTGATGGTAGACAGGCAGTCGGCCCTGATGTATGCGGCGGAAGGAACCGTCAGCGGACGGCTGCAACTTTTCATTGAAAACCTGCTGGATTTACATTAAAATATACATTAGAAAAGTATGTTTTTAAGTGAGGAAGAGATGACGAACAAAGATTATCAGCAGTATATAAGAAATTTCAGCATAATAGCCCATATAGATCACGGCAAATCCACTCTGGCCGACAGGATAATAGAAAAGACAGGCCTCGTGCAGCACAGAGATATGAAAGAGCAGTTTCTCGATAATATGGATCTGGAGAGAGAGAGGGGAATAACCATCAAGCTTCAGACTACCAGACTTACCTACCAGAGCAGAGACGGCCACGAATATGTGCTTAACCTCATAGATACCCCCGGACATGTGGACTTCAACTATGAAGTTTCAAGAAGTCTGGCGGCCTGCGAGGGCGCCGTTCTGGTGGTGGACGCCACTCAGGGAGTGGAAGCGCAGACTCTTGCCAACGTATATCTGGCGCTGGATGAGAATCTCGAGATACTTCCGGTGCTCAACAAGATAGACTTGGCGTCTGCCAGACCTGATGAGACGAAAGAGGAGATAGAAGAAGTTATCGGCCTAGACGCCGAGGATGCTCCCCTGATCTCCGCAAAAGAAGGGATAGGAATAGAAGACCTCCTGGAAAAGGTGGTCGAGACTATTCCGGCGCCGTCGGGAGACCCCGGCGGAAAGCTGAAGGCGCTGATTTTCGATTCCAAGTATGATAACTACAAGGGAGTAATAATATACACCAGAATCATAGACGGAGAAGTAAAAAAGGGCGATATAATACGCCTGATGAACACCGGAAAGAAATATGAAGTGACAGAGGTCGGAATATGCGCTCCCGGCCCTGTAGCCACTGAGCTCTTGAGAGCCGGCGAAGTCGGTTACATATGCGGAAGCATAAAACAAGTGTCAGACGCCCGGGTGGGAGATACCATAACGCTGGACGCAGACCCTGCAGATGAAATGCTACCCGGATATAAAAAAGCTCAGTCTATGGTATACTGCGGTATTTATCCTGCCGAGGGAGAAAAATACGAGAATGTAAAAGACGCTCTCGAAAAGCTGCAGGTGAATGACGCTGCCTTTAATTTTGAGCCTGAAACTTCTACAGCCCTCGGATTCGGATTCAGATGCGGATTTTTAGGGCTGCTTCACATGGAGATAATAGTGGAGAGGCTTGAAAGAGAATTTAATCTGGCGGTGATAACCACATCTCCCAGCGTAATATACAGAGTTGTTAAGACTGACGGTACTGTCGAGATGATACAGAATCCCACCAATCTTCCGCCGGTCCATGAGATCAGCTATATAGAAGAGCCTATGGTAAAGGCGGACATCATGATCCCCAAGGATTATGTGGGAAGCATCATGGAGCTGTGCCAGGAACGGCGAGGAAAGATGCTCCATATGGAATATATCACCGAGACGAGAGTTCAGCTTCATTATGAGATGCCGCTCAACGAAGTCATATACGATTTCTTTGACGCTTTAAAATCCAAGACCAGAGGATACGGCTCTTTAGATTACGAATTTGTTCGCTATGAACGTTCAAACGTGGTCAAGATGGATATCCTCCTCAATAAAGATCTGGTGGACGCTTTTTCGATGATAGTTCACGAGTCAAAGGCTTACGCCAGAGGCAGATTTGTATGTGAAAAGCTAAAAGAGATCATACCGATGCATCAGTTCGAAGTGCCGATTCAGGCGGCCATCGGACAGAAAGTCATAGCCAGAGAGACTGTGAAGGCATACAGAAAAGACGTCATAGCCAAGTGTTATGGCGGCGACATATCGAGAAAGAAGAAACTTCTGGAGAAGCAGAAGGAAGGAAAGAAGCGAATGAGACAATTCGGCAGTGTGGAAGTTCCGCAGGAGGCCTTTACTGCAGTCTTAAAATACGACGAAAACAAATAGAAAATGTCAAGTAATGGAGGAAGTACATGGCGGCAGGCATATATGTGCACATACCCTTTTGTTTAAGAAAATGTTTTTACTGCGATTTCTTCTCCCGGCCTGTGGACAACTTTGAGCTGCGCAGGGAATATACCAGAGCTCTGATCTACGAGATCGCGTTTTACGGAGAAAAATACGGAAAGAATTTAAAGGCTGATACAATATTCTTCGGAGGAGGCACTCCCAGCCTGATGGAGCCTAAGTTTATCGACAGCATAATCGACGCGCTGAAGAAAAACTTCAGCATCTCAAAGCAGTGTGAGATAACTATGGAATGTAACCCTGCCACTCTGACACAGGACAAGCTTAACGGATATAAAGCGGCGGGTGTAAACAGGCTAAGCATAGGGGCCCAGTCTTTCAGCGACAAGATACTGGAAGGTCTGGGAAGGCTCCACAAGGCGGCAGATATAGAAGAGAACTTTCGACTTGCCAGAAAAGCCGGATTTGAAAACATCAACCTCGATCTGATGTTTGCCGTTCCCGGACTTATAACCAGAGAGTGGAGAAGGACAGTTAAAAAAGCTCTGAACCTCAGACCTGAGCACCTCTCTTTTTACAGTCTTGAAATAGCGGAGGGGACGGTGTTCGACAGGATGATCTCCGACGGCGTTCTGCGGGAGACTCCGGAGGGAATGGACAGGCGCATGTACGAGGTGTGCTTAGAAGAAGTATGCAGAGCCGGATTCAATCATTATGAAATATCAAACGCCGCTTTGCCGGAAAGAGAGTGCAGGCATAATCTCAAGTACTGGAGTTTCAACGAGTACCTGGGAATAGGCGCCTCGGCTCATTCTTTCATCAACAGAGTGAGGTTCTCCAACATAAACAGCATAGAGTACTACATAGACGCTATGAAGAAGCAGGATACGGCGAAGGGATGTAAGCTCGGAGATTCCCGCGTCTTTGGAGCAGGATGCGTAGACCATTATCACATCAATTCTCAGACGGACAATGTCTCTGAATATACGTTTACCGCTCTCAGAACTAAAAGAGGAGTAGTCCTCAGAGACTTTGAACGAAAATTCGATGTGGACTTCTGGGATGTGTTCAGGAGCGAAAAAGAGCGATTTGAAGAATATGTTCGGAGTGGACATGCGGTATCTGACAGCGCTCATATAGCGCTGACATATAAAGGAATAAATATATCAAATAAGATCATGGCCCTCTTTGTATAGGGTATGTGACCGTAGGAGGCATCGGCATGAGAAAATATATTATGGCCCTCGATCAGGGGACTACCAGTTCCAGATGTATAATCTATGATAAGAAAGGAAATATGATGAGCGTTGCTCAGAAAGAGTTCACTCAGAAGTATCCCAAGGACGGATGGGTGGAACACGACGCGATGGAGATCTGGTCCACTCAGATGGGAGTGGCTCAGGAGGCGCTTTTGAAGATAGGATGTACATATAAGAACATAGAGGCTATAGGCATAACTAATCAGAGAGAGACTACAGTAGTCTGGGATAAGGATACCGGAGAGCCGGTGTATAACGCTATCGTGTGGCAATGCCGCAGGACGGCCGAGTACTGCGACAGATTGTCGGCAGAAGGGTACGGCGACATGATACGCCGGAAGACAGGTCTTCTGATAGACGCTTATTTCAGCGGGACAAAGCTCAGATGGATACTGGAAAACGTACCGGGCGCGCGAAAGAGGGCAGAAGAAGGCCGGCTGCTCTTTGGCACCATTGAGACATGGCTCATATGGAAGATGACAGGGGGAAGGGTCCACGTCACTGATTATTCCAATGCTTCCAGGACTATGATGTTCAACATAAATACTTTAGAGTGGGACGAGGAGATACTGTCTCTTCTGGACATTCCGCCTTCGATGCTGCCTGAACCTAAGGCCTCCAGTTGTATCTACGGAGAGACGGACGATACCATCTTCGGAGGGTCTATCAGGATCGGCGGAGCTGCAGGGGATCAGCAGGCGGCCCTCTTCGGTCAGACTTGCTTTGAAGCAGGCGAAGGAAAAAATACTTACGGCACGGGATGTTTTCTGCTGATGAATACGGGAGAGACTCCTGTATTCTCGAGAAACGGCCTTGTCACCACCATTGCATGGGGACTCTCCGGAAAAGTGAATTATGCTCTTGAAGGTTCTGTATTCGTATGCGGAGCAGCCATACAGTGGCTTAGAGACGAGATAGATATCATCGAGAGATCTTCGGATTCGGAGGCCATGGCTCTGTCCGTTCCCGATTCATGCGGGCTCTATGTAGTCCCGGCCTTTGTGGGGCTTGGGGCTCCGTACTGGGATCCCTATGCGAGAGGAGCTGTGCTGGGGATAACTCGCGGCGCCGGAAAAAATCATCTGGTCAGGGCAACTTTAGAGTCCATGGCATACCAGACCAGCGATCTGATCAAAGCCATGACGGAAGATCTGGACAACTGTCTCTTATCCCTCAAAGTAGACGGCGGCGCCTGCGCCAATAACTTTCTCATGCAGTTTCAGGCTGATATCTTAAATTGCAGAGTGGAGAGGCCGGTGTGTATAGAGACCACGTCTCTGGGAGCAGCTTATCTGGCAGGTCTTGCCTCGGGATTTTGGGACAGCATAGACGACATCAAAAAGAACTGGCAGGTAGACCGCGTCTTTACGCCTCATATGCAGAAAGATGAACGCTTCGAAAAGCTCAGAGGATGGCAGAAGGCTGTCAGCCGCGTAAGGGACTGGGCCAGATGAGATCAGAGGAGAGATTAACCTTCGCTTTCCTACAATCTTTGGACTTATGCTTAGAAGGATACGGCGCTGCGAAAAATAATCTGCGGGCTGAGAAGGCTGTTGTTTTTTCAGTCCGGAGGTGAGTCCCGGTTTTAAAAAAAATCGGGGTGGCTGCCCTGAAAAATGCGTTACCCACTTTGCAAGACGGTAAAAGACCCACGTAAAACATGAAAAAGTTGGCATAGCTGGGACTGAGACTCCTGACGCATCTATTCTGCCGCCCAGGGCCGGAAGAAAAATCTGTTGACGCCGGTTGCCGCCGAATCAGTTTTTTTCTTGCAAAGTACAAAGATTTATGTTAAATTATAACAGACGCCGGATATCCCTCCCCGTCCCTACAGGCTGAGGGTGATTGGGATTTCCCGTCATAAAAAAGAAATGATTTGTTAGCTCAGCTGGGAGAGCACTTGGGTGACAACCAAGAGGTCGGCAGTTCGATCCTGCCACAAATCACCAGACAGCGGCGATGAGTTCTGCGCTTTGCGCAGAAAGCTCATCGCCTTTTATGTTTAAAGAAATCGTCTATTTGCGATAAGGTATATACCATCGCAGATTAAATTTCCTTGAAAAATTTGTCGAAACATTGTAAAATATAAATAATAGTATATGAATTTAGAAAGGGGACAGTAATGGAAAACAAGAATAATACGCTGTCTATAGCATCCTTGGTGCTGGGAATCGTGGGAATAGTATTTGACTTCATATATACTATCACAGGATTGATAATAGGTATCGTGGGAATTGTGATGGCCGTCCAGGCAAGAAAAAAGGAGAGCCCTAACGCTATGTCCACTGCAGGCCTGGTCTGCTCCATAATAGCGGTAGCTTTGGCAGGCGTAATGTATGCCTGCGCTATATGCGCCGTAGGCGCATTTTTGAGCCTTGCTCAGATCTGAACTTTCTGAGGCCGCCCGAAGATAAATATAGAGGCGGCCTTTTTGCTGCCTATAAGTCTTTTTGAAAAGATGACACTGACAGGACGGAAACTGATCATGGAGAGTTATTTCGAAACCGGTAAATATATAGAAATATTGGGGAAACAGATATCATGGTACGCTATATTGGGCTTCATCGGATTGATAGCAGCCTTGTTTTTGTGCGTGAAAAGGAGACGGAGATTTGATATAGCAAGAGGCGACGTCATAAACCTCATGGCTTATTCGATCATCGGAATAATAGCAGGATCAAAACTCTTGGCGCTGATATGTATGACTCCCGATATAATAAAAAATTTCAGCCATATACAATGGAACGCTCATACTGTGTCTGTCCTTATGCAGAGCGGTTTCGTGTTCTACGGCGGCCTCATGGGGGTCATCGCAGCCTTCTATATTTATTGCAGGCAGTTCGGTCTTCCGTTTAGAAGCGTCATGGAACTTTCGGCGCCTTCCATACCGCTGTTTCATTTTTTCGGCCGGCTGGGCTGTTTTACGGCAGGGTGCTGTTACGGCATAGGAGGCTTCCCTGTTCAGCTTGTCGAGGCCGCCATAAATCTGATGATCTTCGCCGTCATTATCCTCGTGCAAAATCAAGACAAGCTTAGAGGAAAGACTTTTTGCCTCTATCTTTTGTTGTATACATCTGTTAGATTTGTTCTGGAATTTTACAGAGGCGACCCCGAAAGGGGGTTCATAGGGCCGCTTTCAGTCTCTCAGTGGATTTCGGCGCTGCTGTTTTTAGCGGCTGTATTCTATCTGCGCCGTCTTAGAAAGGCGTAAGTTTCTGGGGCGCAGCGCAGAAAACCATGTCAGTCGTCTGCCTCACAAATTTTCACAAAAAACACATAAAAATTTTCTCAAATACTGTTGACATTTATCGCTCATAGGAGTATCTTTAATGTATGGTGATTAGCACTCCGATAAAGTGAGTGCTAACAAGGAGCAAAATACAAGCGTCAGAGCAAAATAAAAATTGTCTCAGAGGCAATAATACAAGAAAAGAGACGGGAGGTGAGCCGATGGAACTGACCGAGAGAAAACTGAAAATTTTACAGGCGATAATCAGCGATTATGTCAAAACTGCGGAACCGGTAGGCTCACGGACTATTTCTAAAAAATATGATCTGGGCGTCAGTCCTGCCACAGTGAGGAACGAGATGGCAGACCTTGAGGAAATGGGATATCTGACCCACCCGCATACTTCCGCAGGAAGAGTTCCCTCAGATTCCGCTTACAGGCTTTACGTAAACGCTCTCATGGAGAAGAAGGAACTTACGAGAGAAGAAAAGAACGTCATAGCTGAGAGACTTCACTCCAATGTCAACGAGTTTGAGAAGACTATAGAACATGCTGCGACGGTACTCTCAGAGATAACCAATCTTACTTCTTTTGCGCTGACACCCAGCAAAGACGAAGATGCCTTGAAATTTATCAATTTACTGCCTGTAGATGAAAATACGGTGGTGATGATGATAGTTTCAGAGAGCGGCAAGATATCGAACAGGGCCATCAATGTGAAAGTCCCGTATACAGAAGAAAATCTGCAGCTGCTTTCAAAGTCCATGACGTATAACTATAAAGGAAAAAGCATAAGTCAGGTTCTGACCGACAACATAGTAGAGAACTTCAGGTCAGACATAACCGCCATGAGCGGACTGGCAAAGGATGTGATGCCTAATTTCATGAAGACTCTCGAAGATATGCTCAACGTGAATCTTTATATGGAGGGGCTTACAAATATATTCGATATTCCCGAGTACAACGACCTGCAGAGGGCTAAAAGCTTCATAGAGATGCTCAGTCAAAAAGAGGATTTTACCAAGAAGCTCATAGAAAGGGAAGACGGCGTAATCGTCACCATCGGTGAAGAAAACGCAGACGATATAATGAATGATTGTGCTCTTATTACGGCGAGCTACCACGTAGACGGCAAGCTGGTGGGAAAGATAGGAGTGATCGGTCCTACAAGGATGAGGTACGGCGAGATAACCTCTATAGTGGAATATCTCACCGACAATCTGAGCAACACGTTCAAACTTGAAAGCGGAGGTAATGAGGAAGATGAGTGATGACGCTAAGAAAAAAGCAAAGAAAGAATGTGAAGAGGCTTGCGAAGAAAAAGTGAAGAACGCTGAAGGTCAGCAAGACGAGGCTAAAGACAGTGACGGATCTTTTAGCGGAGCCGAAAGAGAAAGTTCGGATCCGGATAAAAAAGAAAGCGAGCAGCCTGAGAAAGATCAGGAAGAAGAGGCGCTGAACGTCAAGTATCTGAGACTCATGGCAGATTTTCAGAACTTTAAACGCAGGACAGAAAAAGAAAAAGGCGACATTTATGCGTTCGCTAATGAAAAGATAATCAGCGAACTGCTTAATGTGATAGATAACTTTGAGAGAGCTCTGGCGGCAGGGGATAAAGACGACAGCTTCTGCAAAGGAATGGAAATGATCTTAAAACAGCTGTTGTCGGTGCTTGAGAAAGCCGGAGCCAGCGAGATAGCGGCCTTGGGAGAGGATTTCGATCCTAATTTCCACAACGCTGTGATGACTGAGGACTCTGCCGAGTACGAAAGCGGAAAGGTGACGGAAGTCCTTCAGAAGGGGTACATTTTAAATAACAAAGTAATCAGACCTTCCATGGTGAAGGTTGCTAACTAACAGGAGGAAAGAAAATGGCAAAAGTAATTGGTATTGACTTAGGAACTACAAACTCTTGCGTTGCAGTATTAGAAGGCGGTGAGCCTACAGTTATAGCTAATGCAGAAGGAATGAGAACTACTCCGTCGGTAGTGGGTTTCAAAAAAGACGGAGAAAGACTGGTGGGAGAGACTGCCAAGAGACAGGCGGTAACAAATCCCGACAGAACTATTTCTTCCATCAAGAGACATATGGGAGAAAATTATAAGGTAACCATCGACGGCAAGGATTATACTCCGCAGGATATTTCAGCGATGATCCTTACAAAACTGAAGAACGACGCTGAAAGCTATCTGGGAGAAAAGGTGACGGAGGCTGTAATCACAGTACCGGCATACTTCTCTGACGCTCAGAAGCAGGCGACTAAAGACGCCGGCAAGATTGCGGGACTTGACGTAAAGAGAATAATCAACGAACCTACGGCAGCTTCTTTGGCCTACGGTCTTGACAAAGAAGAAGGATCTCACAAGATTCTGGTATACGACCTGGGCGGAGGTACTTTCGACGTATCCATCCTGGAACTGGGCGACGGAGTATTCGAAGTACTGGCTACGAATGGAGATACGCATTTGGGCGGTGACGACTTCGATGAAGTCATCCTTAATTATCTGGCAGATAATTTCGCCAAGGAACACGGTGTAGATCTAAGAGCAGACAAGATGGCTCTACAGAGACTGAAGGAAGCGGCTGAGAAGGCCAAGAAGGAACTCTCCGGTTCCCAGACTACTAATATCAACCTGCCGTTTATAACAGTTACGGCCGACGGTCCTCTTCACATGAATGAAGATCTGACCAGAGCCAAGTTTGATCAGCTGACGGGACATCTGGTTGAAAGGACTATAGGACCTATGAAAAAGGCCATGGCTGATGCGGGAGTTTCAAACTCCGATATCGCAAAGGTCATCCTGGTAGGAGGTTCCACCAGAATACCTGCTGTTCAGGAAGCGGTGAAGAAAGTTACGGGTAAAGATCCTTTCAAGGGTATCAACCCTGACGAGTGCGTAGCAATCGGAGCAGCCATTCAGGCAGGCGTGCTGACAGGCGAAGTACACGACGTGCTTCTTCTGGACGTAACTCCTCTGTCCCTCTCCATAGAGACTCTGGGCGGAGTGGCTACAAAGCTCATAGAAAGAAATACTACTATCCCTACGAAGAAGAGCCAGATATTCTCAACTGCCGCCGACAATCAGACGGCTGTAGACATCCATGTAATGCAGGGTGAAAGAGAGATGGCCTCAGGCAACACCACTTTAGGAAGATTCCAGCTCACAGGAATCGCTCCGGCTCCTCGCGGAATACCTCAGATCGAAGTCACTTTCGACATCGACGCCAACGGTATCGTAAACGTAAGCGCCAAGGATATGGGAACAGGCAAGGAACAGAGAATAACTATCACTTCTTCCACCAATCTTTCCGAAGACGAGATCAACAAGAAGGTCAAGGAAGCGGAAGCATATGCTGAAGAGGACAAGAAGAGAAAAGAAGAAGTAGAGATAAGAAACAGAGCGGAATCTCTCGTATATGAAACCGAAAAATCCGTAAAAGATCTGGGAGATAAGCTGAGCGAAGAAGAAAAGACTGAAATCAACGATGCTAAAGATCAGCTTCAGGCCGTCTTAAACAACGGAACGGTAGACCAGATAAAGGAAAAGACGGAAGCTCTTACGGAGAAATTCCACATCATTTCTACTAAGCTGTATCAACAGGCCCAGGCGGCAGGTCAGGATCCTTCGGCTGCAGCCGGCGCAGGTTTTGATCCGGGACAGCAGGCTCAGGGAACAGAGCAGACAGGCCCTGCGGATGACAACGTAGTAGATGCAGACTATGAAGTAGTAGACGACGACAAATAATCGCCGCATATCAAAAAATATTTCAGCAAAGCAAAATATTTCCTTCTTTCAAATATGGAAGGAAATATTTGCTTGCTTATCAGAGGTTAGAATATGGCAGAAAAACGTGATTACTATGAAGTGCTTGGTTTAAAGAAGGGCGCCGGCGAGGATGAAATAAAAAAGGCTTTCAGAAAGATGGCGATGAAATATCATCCCGACAAGAACCCCGGAGACAAGACTGCAGAAGAAAAATTTAAAGAGGTAAATGAGGCATACAGCGTCTTGTCCGATCCTGAGAAGAAGAGCAAGTACGACAGGTTCGGCCATGCGGGAGTAGATCCGAATTCCGGTTTCGGCGGAGGCGGCTTCGGCGGCTCTGGTTTCGGAGGTTTTGAAGATATCTTCGATATGTTCGGAGGAATGTTCGGAGGCGGCTTTGGAGGAGGCGGCTTCGGCGGACAGCAGAGAAGGGCGAATCAGCCTAAAAAGGGAAGAGATCTGCAGAAGGCCATCACGATTACCTTTGAGGAAGCCTGCTTCGGAACTAAAAAGAACCTTCAGATAAATAAATATGTCACTTGCCCTACATGTAAAGGGGAAGGAAACAAGTCCGGAACATCTAAAAAAACTTGTCCTAAGTGCGGAGGCAGCGGCCAGGTATCACAGACTCAGAAGACGCCTTTCGGACAGTTTCAGAGCGTTACTACGTGCGATCAGTGCGGAGGCAGCGGCAAGATCATAGAAGAGTCTTGTCCTGAATGTAAGGGCACCGGCAGAATACGCAAGAGCGTAAAACTTTCCATAGACATACCCGCCGGCGTTGACAACGAAAGTGTGATTCCTATCAGAGGCCAGGGCGAGCCGGGAACTAACGGCGGACCGGACGGAGATCTGTATATAGTCATTACTGTCAAGCCGCATAAGATATTTAAGAGAAAGGGAGACGATCTGTATCTGGAAATGCCTATCAGTTTCGATCAGGCAGCTTTGGGAGCAGAACTCATCGTACCTACGCTGGATGGAAAAGTGTCTTATAAGATACCTGCGGGAACTCAGCCGGGAACTGTATTCAGGCTGAAAGAAAAGGGCGTCAAAAAGCTTCGCCGAGAGGCTAAGGGCGATCTGTACGTAAAGGTTAATCTGGAAGTGCCGACCAAACTGAACAATAAACAGAAAAAGGCCATAACCGAAATGGGTAAGGTTGTAACTGAAGATTGTTATCAAAAAAAGGGCGGCTTTGCGGAGAAGTTAAAAGAGATGTTTAAATAACAGGGATATAATAGACGACGGATGACATTCGTCCCTTGCCGGGACGGGTCTCATCCGTTTTTTGTCTTTGGCAGCCGATAATTTAACGCTGGGACAGGGATGAGCTTCACGGCTGTTGCAATGGCCTCATCAGCGTAGGTAAGATAGGTCTGCCATAGATGGCGCACTTCTTATTTTAGTTTCCCTCTGCTGGATTTTTGATTGCTTCATGCTTTTTCTGTTCGTTCATTGTGAGAGTTACATTTCTGATGGTGATCCTCTTTCACAGGAGGTTAGTTTATCACATCCTCCATGCCTTTGGAACATTTTCATTTGCAGTATTCTGAGACATTATCATATTTGGCTTACAGGTTTTCGTCGTAATTTGAAAATTAATTGACATAATTAAAAGAATGTGATAGCTTTATGATAATACAGAGATTAGATAATATTTATTTAAACATATAATATGCAGAATTTATCTAATGAACTGAGAAGGTATGACATATATGGAAACGGATAAATAGCGTAGAGGCTGAATAAATATTGCCTGTACGCTTTTATTGTATTTTTTAACGGCTAAGTGGAGTTGAGATGGGGATATAAAATGAATTCTAAAAACCGAAAGGCTGTCATAAAGGGGTGCTGCGCTTTTATTGCGTCAGCCTCACCCCTTACACTTGCCATGTACAGAGCCGATACAGTTTACGGGGAAGTCGATTTTCGACAGGGATTTACGGTGATAATGGCTGCTTCTCTCATCATTGCGATGTTTCAGATTGCAGTGTCAATGTGGTATGAAAAAAATAGCAGCCGATGTGACAAAACAGCTTCTGCTTCACTTAGGATAAAAACAGCCTATGCCATATTGGAATGAGCGCCGCAGCAATATGGATATTAAGCAGAAAGAAACGAGAAATTAAATAATTCGATATCTGATGCCGACATTTTCCCAAAAACCTCTTGACTATATAATTACTATATACTTTACAATTTAAATCAGAGAGTAGCTTCTGGCAAGCTTGCTTGCCTTTTTGTCCGAAGAGCCGCAGGCGATTCGAAGACAAAACGGACAGCAGAGACGTCAGAGACGAAGCGAACGATTGCAATGAACGCCGGGAGCTTTTCGTCCCTCAGGGTCTTGAGCGGGAGACTATCACCCGCCGCCTGCTATATCGTAAAGAAAGAGGTGAAATAAGAATGAAGCTCAGCTTTAAGACTAAACTGTCTTACGGCGTAGGAGCAGTATGCGACAACGCCATGTATATGCTTGCCGGTACATATCTGCTCTTATTTTTGACTACCGTTGCCGGAGTAAACCCGGCAGTAGCGGGCACCATCTCCGCCATAGGATCAATTTGGGAGGCGATGTGCGCTCCTGTAGTGGGATTCAAATCTGATACGGCCCTCACCAGATTCGGAAGGCGAAAGCCTTTTCTGCTGGCGGCGGCTTTTCCTGTAGCGATAGTTACGAGTCTGCTTTTTACAGCCATCGACGCTTCTGATACTGTTAAAGTCATATATTATGTGGTTATGGTGATAATGTACTGGACCTGTTTTTCCTCGTTTTTTGTGCCATATCTTGCATGGGGATCTGATTTGACGGACGATTACAACGAAAGAACGGTGCTCAGGTCTTTTGCGTATATCTTCAATCAAGTGGGAATGTGTGTGGGTATGGTGCTTCCGTCTATCGTGGTGGATTATTGCATGAACATAGGCAAGACGGATCGACAGGCATGGCAGATAGTAGGATTGATGGTAGGGGTATGCGGAGCCGCGGCTCTTCTGGCCTGCGCTTTGTCCATAAAGCAGGACGACGATAAAAATTTTGTAAAACCGCAGAAGAAAAAGAAAGAGTCCATAATAAAGACTCTGCCTTCTATCTTAAGAGAATATTGGAATATCCTGAAACTCAAGCCCATAAGGATTATAATCGGCTCGAGCCTTGCATATCTGATCGCCAATATAACATTTTCGTCAGACCGTGTATTTTTCATGAAATTCAATATGGGTTTAGGAGAGAAGACCGTATCGGCTATGCTCATGATGATAACTGTCGCCGGAGTGGCGACGGTTCCGCTTATAACAAAATTAGCCGGACGATTTGATAAGAAAGATGTGTTCATGGGTGTGATCGGCCTCTGCGGCCTGGCCATGATGTCCACTAGGATAATAGGAGTAGACTCTTTTTCCATGCTGGTGGCGGTGTGTCTGCTCTATGCGGTGGCCAACGCCTGTTACTGGCAGCTTATGCCGTCCATGATATATGACGTATGTGAAGTAGAGGAATTGATATCAGGAGAGAAACACTCGGGGGCAGTGATATCTCTTCAGTCCCTGTCAGAATCCATATCTATAGCGGTAGGACTTCAGGTACTGGGTATAATCCTCGCCATGGCAGGATTCGACAGCGAGGCCGCTACGCAGTCTCAGCTGGCCATGACCTGGGTAGAAAATGCCTTCGTAGTTATTCCGGGAGCAGCAATGGTATGCGTAGCCCTGATCGTAAGGAAGTTCCCGATGACTAAGGAATTATTCAATCGAGTCAAGGAGGCCCTTGAGCGAAGAAGAGCAGGAGAAGAGATAGATATAGATGAATTTATCGAGATATTCGAGTAGAACTTAAGTATGATAGACAGATGAATAAAAACACGTCGTGCTGCCGGAAGCCTTTAGGCCTCCGGCAGTTTGATATACGGAGAAAACCACTGCGCAGTTTATTCTGAGAAAGGTATGGACAGCCTGACTAAATAATTGAAATATCCTTCCGTAGAGAGATCGTCCAATATGACGTCTTCATAAAAAATTTTGCCCAGCTTCAAATTATGAGAAGCCGCATAGTCCATCATCCTCAGACAGTTTGCTCCTATATTTTCATAGCCGTGGTCATCATATAAAGTGAGGTGAGGACCGCCCTGAGCGCAGAAGAGCTCATTTTCATCGGGAAAACTTTCCACCGCAGTATAGAACTTTGAGTATTTATAACCGTCTTCTGAAACGCTCTCTACGGGAATGAGGCTGCCTATAGGAGTAGCATTGTGAAGGCCCATCCGGCTGCAATAATTTAAATGATCACCTAAAGCCTCAGTTACCGCCGCTGTATCATCCGGCCCGTTATAATCTGAAGTTATCATGTATCGCTGAGGAAGAACCTGTATCTGTATGGTATCTATGACTGCCTTCTGGCCTTCCTGGGTGATGCGTATCTTCTTATCTATATACTGCCTGGTCTGCCACAGAGTCTGTATCTTCTTTTCTATTTCCATGGATTTGGATTCCATCAGCCTTATAAGAGCCTCAGGAGAACGGCAGTCCATGTGAGCTTTTATTTCTCTTATATGTACTCCCAGGTCTCTGAGCATGGCTATGACTGTAAAAGTCTCTATCTGCGTATAGGAGTAATATCTGTAGCCGTTACTTCCTGTGATGTCGGGGCTGAATATGCCCACCCGGTCGTAATAGATAAGTGTCTGTTTGCTTACGCTGCATATTTTGGCGAATTCGCCTGTAGTAAAATAATGGTTTTTCATAGAACACCTCTTTTTCATTTTAACATCTGCAGAGGGTGAAGACAATATCTTGGCTTTTTGCTTTCGTTTTGTTATACTTATTAAAAAAGGAGGAAGAATTATGCTTGTTATAGGATACCCAAAATGCAGTACCGTTCAGAAAGCTAAAAAATGGCTGGATGAAAACGGATATCGATATGAAGAACGAAACATAAAAGAGGAACCGCCGACTTATGAGGAACTCAAAGCATGGCATCAGATGAGCGGTCTTCCCATTAAGAGACTGTTCAACACCAGCGGCCTTGTCTATAAGTCCATGGGGCTTAAGGATAAGCTGCCGGATATGACCGAGGACCAGCAGCTGAGGCTGCTTTCGACCGACGGAATGTTGGTGAAACGCCCGGTGATAATAGACGGCGACAGAGTGTGGTTCGGATTTAAAGGAAGCCTTTAGGTGAAGATGATGAAAATCATAGATCTCACTCATACTATAGCTGAAAATATGCCTGTGTATCCGGGAACGGAGGGACCGAAGCTGACGACTGCCAATACTTATGAGACAGACGGCTTCAAAGAGACGCTTCTGAAAATGTACAGCCATACAGGCACGCATATGGATCCGCCGGCCCACTTGTACAGCCATGGAAAGACATTGGATCGCTTTCCTGCGTCCCATTTTGAGGGGAGGGCTTTTACGGTGGACTGCACAGCGCTTTGCCGGGGAGAGAGGATAACTATGGATATGATAGATATGCAGACAGCCTCCTCTGCCGACTATTTGCTCTTCAATACCGGATGGAGCAAATACTGGGGAAAGAAAGAGTATTTCGGCAAGTACCCGTGCGTAACAGGCGAAGTCATAGATTATATAAAAGAAAGCGGAAAAAAGGGAATAGGCCTTGACACCATAGGTTTAGACCCTATAGAAGATGAAAATCTCACCCTTCACAGGAGGCTCTTTGAAAATGACAATGTGGTCGTCATCGAAAATCTGACTAATCTAAAGAGCATAACAGGAATATCCTGCTGGTTCTGCTGCCTCCCCATCAAGTATGAGAATTCCGACGGATCGCCTGTACGCGCCATAGCCGCTGTAGACCGAGGAGTGTAAAATGAAATATATACAAGTTGAGATTAAGCTTGATCAAGTCCATATAGAGCCGGTGACGGGTCTTCTCCTGACTATGGGAATCGATGAAACAGCAGTAGAAGATCCTTCCGATCTTGCGGAGATACTGAGCAAAGAACATGGATATGAATGGGACTATATAGACGACGGAGTGCTTGCTTCATCTGGCGCTGTTCCCAAGATAACTTTTTATCTGGATGAGGGAGAAGACGAGAGAGCCGCCTCTTTGGCCCAGAAGATAGGGGCTGAATTTACCGAGACCGAAATCACGATTACAGCTCAGGATGATTCTCAGTGGAAGGATAAGTGGAAAGAATTTTTTAAGCCCGCTCATATAACAGAAGATCTGGTGGTCAAGCCCACATGGGAAGAGTACAGGCCTAAGGGGAGAGAGAAGGTAATAGAGATCGACCCCGGAATGGCTTTTGGCACGGGGACTCACGAGACGACATCTCTGTGTCTAAAACTGATGGAGAAATATCTCAGGCCGAAAGACCACGTTCTGGACGTGGGGTGCGGTTCGGGAATACTGTCTGTGGGGGCGGCTCTTTTGGGGGCTGAAAAAGTCCTGGCCATAGATATAGATCCCGAGGCCGTTAAGGTGTCAGCCGAAAATGTGAAGCTGAATAGATGTACAGATACAGTAGAAGTCAGGCAGGGAAACCTCATAGACGGAGTAGACTTCATGGCGGATATAACTGTGGCAAACCTCATGGCCGATCTCGTGATGCTTCTCACAGGACATATGTATAAAGCCATGAATCAGGGAGGTATTTATATATCATCCGGTATTCTGACAGAAAAAGAAGACGAAGTGACTCGGGTCATAAAGTCCTGCGGCTTCGATATAATAGAGACGAGAAAAGACGGCATGTGGTGCGCGATAGCAGCTCGCGCCCGCTTCTGATGACTGCCGGCATCTACAGAAAATAACGATGAAAAAAGCGAAAGGCAATGCCCTGATACCGGCAGACCTTTCGCTTTTGCAGATCTTGATCAATCTTTTTTGTCCTGAAGAATTTTGCGGCAGGTGCTGCATCCGAATATTATGCCTACCACCAGGACCCCTGCAATGCTTACGTTTCTTACGATCTTTGAAACGTCCACGCTGACCGTGATGTCAGCCGTCTTTTCGCCTCTGTCTTGTAAATTCATCTTGTTCACCCCCTTGGTTAAGAGTATTTTATCAGATAATTTCGTTCATGTCAAAATCAGGAGTGCGCAGAAAACGCTTTAATCCGTAGAGGCAGTCCGGGTTTCCCTTTTTGAGATGGTTAATCTTTTGATAGCTTATGAGAGTGATCTTAAAACCTATATTTTTTAATATTTCATTGGCGCTGCCGTCCATGGGATATTCTCCGAACGGCCAGGCGAACACTATGGGAGAGGAGCCGGTGGCGGCGAGGACTTTATCTTGCGTCTTGGAAAGGTCTTCTGTCAGCGCCTCGGAATAGGCGTCCTGGCTTTCCCCGCTCTTCTTTGAAGCGCCTTTTCGCTCTCCCTTAGCGGTGTGCATATCATAAGTGTGGTTTCCTATCTCTATAGTATTGGAGGAGGCCATCAGAGCTATTTCTCCCCAGGTGAGGTTGGAGTTGAAGAGACTCCTGTAGACGTCTCCTGAAGAAAGATCGCTCTGAGAGCCGATGATGGAAATGAGGGCTTTCATGTGATACTTTTGAAGCAGAGGATATGCTATGCTGTAATTGTTGGCATATCCGTCGTCGAAGGTTATGAGGACAGGTTTTGCGGGAAGAGCTGTGCCTTTTTCCACGTAATCTGTGATTTGTCTGGCAGATACTGTGGTGAAGCCGTTATCTCCAAGCCATTTGAGGTCGGATTCAAAAGTTTCGGCGCTTATGGTGTATTCGCTTACTTCTGAAGGATCCTTCGTGATTCCGTGGTACATGAGAACAGGGAGCTGAACGCTTTCACGGGCGTCGGTGATGACGCTTCGCCCGCCGGCCGGTGTAGAAGACGAGCTTAGATATGCCAGCGTGCCGGTCAGCGCCATAACTATTATAAAAAGAAATAATAAAAAATCTGTTTTTTTCATTTTTCCGGTTCCTTTCGAGGTGATCTTGAGAGAAAATATGAGAGGTTATATATACCGGGTCTGCCGGACAGATTTTCTCTCTGTTTAATATTTTATTTATAAAGAGAGCCATATATGATATAATAAACCCATCGATCATGGTAGCGGCGTTGCCGAGAGGAAGGGTTTACTGAACCGCCGCTGCTTGTTGCGGCGAAAAACAGCGCATGCTGTATTCTACAGAAAAAAGCACAAATTCTGCAACAGAATTTGTTAAAATGGTTGTAGAATCGCAATAATGAATCAGAATTTACAGCATATCCGCTTTTTCACCGTCATTTAAGCTGTTTTCTTCCCAAAATGCTGTAGAATCAGTACAAAGGGCTAAGAAAATACAGCATGCGGCCGGCCGCGGCAGCAGAGCCAACAATTTGCGGCGACCACCGAGGGCCGCCGCCGAACGGAAGGGTTCATTGAACCGCCGATGCGGTCGTCCGCTGCGGCGCAGGGCACTGCGATTATGTTATAATAGTACAATACCTCACGGCGTTAGCGGAATAAAAGATTTTGACGCCTGAGAGAACATTGTATCATATCCCCTCATTCCTATTAGAAATGAAGGCGCCCCGGGTTTGGCCGCTGCGGCATAACTGCCGCAATCATGGTACAATAAACCCATGGATCATGATAGCGGCGTTGCCGCAAAACGCAAGACAGATAAAGGAAGGTTATATGAAATCTGCTTTTCACACGTTAGGATGCAAAGTCAATCAGTATGAGACCGAGGCCATGAAGGAACAATTCATAGCCGCAGGCTTTGAAATAGTGGATGAAGATGATTTTGCAGACGTCTATGTAATAAATACCTGTACCGTCACAAATATTGCCGACAGAAAGTCCCGGCAATATATAAGGCGAATGAAAAAGAAAAACCCGGACTCAGTCATAGCAGTCACGGGATGTTACGCACAGATAAAACCGGAAGAACTTTCGTCTCTGCCGGAAGTCGACATAGTGGCGGGGACGGGAGAAAAAAACAATATAATAAAATATGTAAAAGACTTCATGGATGAGAGGAGCCCTCAGATTCATGTCAGAGATTACGACCGGCTGTGTGATTATCAGGACTGCGGAATAATAACCTCCATGGAATCCAGGACGAGAGCATATATAAAGATTCAGGAAGGCTGCGACAGATTCTGCGCTTATTGTCTCATCCCCTTTGCCAGAGGAAAAGTCAGAAGCAGAGACCCGGAAGAGATAGTCAAAGAGGCCCGGACTCTGATAGATAAAGGTTTTAAGGAACTGATCCTCACAGGTATAAATACTGCGCTTTACGGAAGTGAGGATGGCTTTTGCGAGAAGTATCCGGGAGCCTCTTACGGCGGCCTTAGGGGAGTTGAGATCATAATAGCAGCTCTCGACGACCTGCCGGGAGATTTCAGAATCAGACTCAGTTCTCTGGAGCCGGCAGTCATAAATTCCGAATATGTAAAGAAACTGATGAAATACAGACGCCTCTGCCATCATCTTCATCTTTCGGCTCAGAGCGGAAGCGACAGAGTGCTAAAGCTTATGAACCGGCCGTACGGCAGAAAACAATATCTGGATATCATAAAAGTGCTGAGAGAGGCAGATCCTCTTTACGGGGTAAGCACTGATATAATCGTAGGATTTCCATGTGAGACTGAAGAGGACTTGGGGGACAGCATTAAACTCATAAAAGAGGCTGAATTTTGTAAAGTACACCCTTTTCGATATTCCAAAAGAGAGGGGACTGCCGCTGCCCTTATGGATGGGCAGATAGATCACCGTATCAAGAATCTGAGAATGGAGGCGCTAACTTCGGCGGCCGAAAGATATGTGTCTGAGTTTCTTGAAAAGTGTATCGGCGATAGAAGAACAGTACTGTTTGAGGAGAGAGACGGTGATTTGGTGACAGGGTATACGGACAATTACATAAAGGTATATGCTGAAGGAAGCGAAATAAATTGTTTCAAAGAGGTCAGACTTCTTGAAAGATACAGAGACGGAATGAAAGGAGAAATATGATGGCAGATTGTATATTTTGCATGATAGGTAAACGCGAAATACCATCCAACGTGGTATATGAGGACGATAAGCTGATCTGTTTTCACGATCTTGAACCTCAGGCGCCGGTACACGTATTAGTGATTCCCAAAAAACACATCGAGTCGCTGGACGATGTCAAAGATGAGGACCGGGAATTGATGGGACATATAATGGTAACTATCAAAGAGATAGCGGCTCAGCTGGGTCTGGAAAACGGATACAGAGTGGTCAGCAACAACGGTGAGGACGCCTTCCAGACAGTGAAGCATCTTCATTTTCACATATTGGGAAAGAGAAAGCTGACCTGGCCGCCAGGCTGACAGAAGCGAAACAGGGCGAGGGATTTCCTCTCTGCTTGACAATAGAATAGTCAATACGATGCAAAGAGTGGCAGCAGGCTTATGCCTTCTGCCACTCTTTACGACTAAGGACAAAAGACCGGGCCGGAGGCCCGGTCTTTTGTCTCTTAGGCTGCCGACAGATAACAAGTCCCAGCCTTTGGATATTTATGCCAAAGAATAGATACTTATCTATCGTATATATTGAACTTTTTGTGTTGTGGATTAACACAAAATTTCTCGGCTGATAGTTGGTGATTTGTCATGACGGCAGCAATTAATTGCATAAAAATGAAAATTTATGAATTTTTATCAAAAATATATTGAAAATGTGAAGATGCCTTGGTATAATCATGAATATAGATTTTGTGGGCCTATAACAAAATTATTAGTGATTATTAAGGAGGAACGATAAATGAGTCAGTACAGCAAAAAAGTGTTCAGCAAATTGGCTGTAATACTTTTAATAATTTCAATGCTCATTCCGCAGGCTGGTTACGCTTTGGCCGACCAAAGCGGAATGATGATAGAGGACTTGGCCTCGGCGTATGAGGTAGATATGCAGATACCTCTGGCAGCCGACAGCCATGACGTTGAAATTTCTATACCTGTAACGGGGAAAACCCAAGATGAGCTTACTCAGCTTATAGATGAGGGCAGTATTTCTCTGTCGCTGACGAGAAATGAACAGCGGCCTTATGTGGATAAGGAACTTTATCCGAATCAGAGCCAGGGAGGACCTTTAGACCAGTGGCAGACTCAAAACAAGAGCGGCGACAACAGTATGTTTACAGATATCCGATATGAGGCGGGGACTCATGAAGGTCAGGTATGTCTGAACATTACGTTTGATGTAAACTGCTATTTTTATGACAGAAGCGGATCAGCCGATTACAGCGCGCCACATTCAAACGGGGGAGCATATCTGGACCTATGCGGATATTTCGATCTCAATGCTGTATCAGGTGATGAGGTTTTAGGAAAAGCGGATATAAAAGTGGTGCCTTATGAAGGTTTCCATACTATGGAGGAGATATATGCCGAAATTAAAGAAATCGTCAGCACCGGAAAAGCTAACGGCCTCTATGCTGAAGAATTTTCTATGGGAACATCCAGCGGCGGAAGAAATATGCCATATATTATAGTAGCCCAAGACAAGAGCGCCGTAACAGACTGGCTTGATTTTACAGAGATGGCCGAGACCGATCCGGACAAAGCGCTCAAGATGATAGACAGCGGCCAGGCCGAAGATATAAAAGTACCTGTGATGTACTCCAATATACATTCCAACGAAGTCGCAGCCTCCGACGGAATCATGGACTTTGCTAAGAAACTGGTCAAAGAAGAGTGCATCTCATACGATCTCTTGACAGGATTTACGGCAGAGGGAGAGGCGCAGCTCAAAGCAGAGATGGGCCAGGCAGGCCAGGCGGGAAGCGTGGCCGTTCCGGAACTGGTAGCAGACGATTCTACCTATCTGGGCTATATACAGGCAGGGAACGGACAGTCGGGTAAAGTAGACTTGGAAAAATACTATACCATAGATACGGAAGAGGTGGAGATTTCCAAACTCTTGGAGGATGTATTTTTCATACTGGTACCTGAAGAAAACGTAGACGGACGTACATATATTACACGCGCGGCAGATAACGGATACGATCTCAACAGGGACAATTCTTTCCAGACCACTGCCGAAACGGCTAACATGCAGAAGCTGATAGGAACTTTTAACCCCGTGTCTTTGACAGAATTCCACGGCAGAATAGAAGATTTTCAGTGTGAACCTTGCAGTCCTCCGCACGAACCTAACTTTGAATATGATCTTCTTTCGCAGCATCTGATGAAAGGAGGAGAGGCCTTAGGCATCGCAGCGGTGACTAACAATGACGGATATAACAGCTATGTGATACCGCAGAGGGATTATCTCACTTATACGGGGACTGCTGACGGCAACGGAGAAGCTCAGACTAAATGGGAAAGCCCATGGGACGATATGTCTACCAGCTACACTCCTCAATTCGCCATGCTTCACGGTACTGTAGCTTATACGGTGGAACTGCCTGCATACAATACCCAGACGTCTTTGGCTGTCAGTTACGGTATATTGGGCCAAGCTGATTATATAGCCGGCGAAAAAGAGGGGTATCTGGAGTCTCAGGTAAAGATCTTCCAGCGTGGAGTCACAAATTATAATTCAAATAGTTTTGATGAAGTGGGGCAGTGGTTCTGTGATCAGAACGACGTAGAGGGAGCCGAGGCAGACTTGTTCCGTCCCGAGTATGATGAGGAAGGACAGAACGGAAACTTCTATCCCGAATGTTATGTGATTCCTATGGACGCTGACAATCAGAAGAACGTCGCCGCCGCCGCAGAAATGATACAGATGCTGGCCAGAAACGACGTAAAGATAAACATAACTCAGAAGGAATTTACTTATGATGGAGTCACCTACCCGGAGGGAACGGCCGTAGTTTCCATGTATCAGGCTAAGAGGTCTGTAGCCAACGGACTGCTTTACGACGGAACTCTGATACAGGGATGGTCAGATCTTTATTCTGAGGGTATAACTTCCTTTAATGAAACACGGGGCTTCGATATGATCACCGTAGCGGAAACCGCCGCCTATGATGACATTGAGAAAGCTGAAGGAAAAGACAAGGATTACGAAGCCGTAACCGAATATGCAAAGAGTCTTGGAACATCATTTACGGGAGTTGAGAACGCGGACGTCATCATTAAAAATGTTTCCGAGGATTCAACTTCGGCGGTAAACGCCCTGCTTAAAAACGGAGCTCAGGTCGCTATGATAACTGAAGGAGACGAGAAAGGTAACTTCATATTGTCTTATCAGGATTATTTGACCGTGAAGGGTGAATATCTCCTGAAAGCGGAAGGTGTGTACGGAGAACAGTTTAAGGCCAATATAATAGCCAAGGCGCCGTCGATATATATAACCGGCGTACCGGGAATCAGCGGATCAGGTTATGTTCAAACGCCAAGGATCACAGCCAGCTCGTATAATTACGACAGGGTGGCTATGGAATTGATGAACTTTGCGACTACTTCTGATATAAGTCAGGCTGATGTGGTGATCGGAGCCAGCGCCCTCAGCGGCGAGGCCCTTGCCGCCGTTCAGAGCGGTGTTCCATACATAGGTTACGGAAGCGGTACGTCGAAATTGACGTCTCTGTTTGGAGAAAGCTTCGGCCGCATATCTCTCAAGGGAGCGATGGATTGTCTGGGATATGTGATTTATCCAAATACGACTCTTGTCAACGCTAACTATGTAGCTGAAGACGATAATGTGATGTACGGATACGGCGCAGGGTATTTTTCCAAAATCCCTGAAGGAGCGACAGTTCTGGTACAGATGGACAAGGAAACTTCTCCTACGGAAGGATTCATTCCTGCTTACAGCGATGAAATGGCACAGGGTTATCAGCAGTTCATAGACGGCTCGATACAGGGCTTTGAATATCAAGGACCGGACGCAGCGGGAAATGATATAGACGTGGCTGTCTTTGCCAACACGCTGACTAATAAAGCTCATCAGAGAGATGAATACAGCTTTATAAGTAACTTTATATTTTCAAAACTTTTGGGAGACGAATATAAGGGAGTAAAGGCTCCTGACCAGGACAAGGGAGAGGATCCTCAAGAGCAGCAGGGCAGCCAGAACACTGCGGGGGCAGAGACATCGGGCGCCCAGACTCCTAAGACGGGCGACGATAGCTATCTGCTGCCTCTGATAGCTCTTATGCTCGTAAGCGGCGGCCTACTTGTAGCAATAAAGATCAAAATGAGAAAGGAAAAGATCAGATAAATCATAGGTCAGCGGAAATACTGCCGCTGTTATAATTCAGTTCAAATGATGGGACGCCCGAAAGGGAAGAGACCGCAGAAATTTTGCGGCTTCATGTCCTTGCTTAGAAAGACGATATTAAAAGTATTGACAAATCCCCCGCATAAAATATATAATGAAAAAGTCAGAAGACATTCTTGACTTTTAAATCAATAAAACGAATCTCAAGTGTTTTACACTTAATAGAGGAAATCGGTCAAAGTCCGATACGGTACCGCCACTGTAGGCGCGGAGCTGACTTCAAAGAGCCACTGGATAGTTTTCCGGGAAGGCAGAAGAAGGCGATGATGCGCGAGTCAGGAGACTTGCTTGAGATTATTCATCATAGAGCGAGTACTCAGGCATGAATATGAAATGAATGTATTTAAAACGGATCATTTTTTAATGATTCGTTTTTTTGTTTTTGTCAATTAAGAGTGCCTCTCCCGGTCATAAAAAACTATCGGGAGGGGGGGTACTTTTCTATATGTATATCAAAACGGAGGAATGCGTCCAATGAATGAAAGAATTGAATCCATAAAAAGAGAAATATGCAAAGTCGTCGTGGGCAAAGATCGGATAGTAGAAAAAGTTATGACGGCTATGATCGCAGGAGGACATATATTGCTGGAGGATATACCGGGCGTGGGAAAGACGACGCTGGCGCTGGCTTTCAGCAGGACTATGGGTCTTGACTTTGGCCGTATACAGTTTACTCCCGACGTAGTTCCCTCCGATATAACAGGGTTTACCATGTATGACAAGAACACCGGAAAATTCGAATATAAAGACGGAGCCGTGATGTGCAATTTTTTCCTAGCCGACGAAATAAACAGGACTTCCAGCAAGACTCAGTCTGCACTGCTGGAGGTGATGCAGGAGGGAAAACTTACCGTGGACGGAGAAATCCACATGATACCTAAGCCGTTTGTCGTGATGGCCACTCAAAATCCTGTCGGAACGGCCGGCACACAGATACTGCCCGAGGCTCAGCTGGACAGATTCATGGTAAAGATGTCCATGGGTTATCCCGATATACGGGCGCAGATAGACATAATGAAGGACAGGGCCGAGACTGACCCTTTGGAAAACGTGAAGCAGGTAGCTTCTAAAGAAGATCTCATAGAGATGCAGAGCCAGGCTAAAAGGGTGTTCGTAGACGATAAGATATACGAATTTGTGGCTTCGCTGGCAGAGGCCACCAGGCATCATCAATATATAAAACTGGGTGTGAGTCCGCGCGGAGCGCTGGCCATGTGTTCCATGGCAAAGGCAGAAGCTTTTGTCAGAGGAAGAGATTATGCAGTGCCTGAGGATATCACGGATAACTTCATATATACCTGCAAGCATCGCATCATACTTCATCAAAGAGCGCAGATGGCAGGCGTCAACGAGGATATGGTACTGACTGAGATTGCAGACCAAAATAAAGCGCCTAAGGTCTGACTGAAAGAGAGAATGAACTTGAGAAAAGAAAAATTGGTTTTTCTGATAACTATAGCGACAGGCATCGCATTATACCTGTTTACGGAATCGGACTATACGGTATTCATCATATTTGCCTGCCTGATATATGGCATATTTGCTTTTATCTGTTCAAGGGTGACGGGAAGAAAACTTGATATTTCTTTAGATATTTCTCACTGCGAGCAGAATCCTGTCATATCTGTGAAGATTAAAAACCGTTCTCTTCTGCCGGTATTGGCAGGAAGGGCGGCGCTATCTGCCGTAAATCTGATGACAGAAGAGGCGGAGGATACCGCAGTCAGTTTTTCGGCAGGCTCTCATAAGACGAAAGAGATTCAAATTCAGCTTACCGAGTTCCGGTGCGGCTGCATCAAGATCAGCGCCGGTGTTGTCACTGTATCAGACCCCTTGGAAATCTTTGAAAAGAACAGAACTTACCGGGCTCAGGCCGAATATTATGCGCTTCCGGCAGTGAACGATCTTGAGATTTCCAAAGAAGAATTGAGCAAATATGATATGGAAAGTTATAAGTATTCTTCGGTGAAAAAGGGAGAGGATCTCAGCGAGACTTTCAGCATAAGAGAGTATGCAGAAGGCGACGGTATAAAAGGGATCCACTGGAAGCTGTCGGGCAAGATGGGCCGTCTGATGATAAGAGTACCGAGTCTTCCTGTCGAGAACAGCCTGATGGTGATATTGGACAAGAGATATGCTACAGAAGAAGACCGAGCGGAAAAAGCGGAAGAGGCGGCAAAGTTGTTTCTGTCCATATCTGATACGCTGAAAAATCAGGGAGTGCGCCACTTTATAGGTTGGTACGACTATATATCATGTGATTTTGTATCCAGAGAGATAGACAATCAGGACAGGCTCAGGGAAGCTTCTCTAAAGTTGATTTCTACACCTTTTAGAGAGGATGAAGTATCGGGGGCAGACAGATTTTTAGAAGCTGACATTGAAAAACAGTACGCCTCTTATATATATGTAACTGACAGTGAGAAGGCGGAGAGAGATATCGAAAGGCTCAGAGAATATGGGGAAGTTAAGATCTATAGACCGAAAAACTTCATATAGAAATACTGTCTGGGCAGAACTGGTATCTGCCTCTGTCATAGCCATCGGATTCATGATGTGCGCCCTGCAGATGTTCGGATTCAGCTACGGGCTTGATAACGCTTTTTCCGGCGGAATAGGCGGAGGAATGATAAACGCCTGGAATACTGCTGCGGATGCTCTTGGGAATCGAGATTACGTCATACTGCCTCGCTTTGAAGGCGCCTCGGACAGCTGCGGATTATTCATAACGCTGTGTCTGATGGCGGCGGCAGCTATAGCCTTTTTTATAGTACGAAGCGGCAGAACCTGGCTTCTTTTGCTCTTCATAATTCCGCCTTCAATCATGAACACCGTATTTGGATTGCCTCTTGGGATATCCTCCTACGCAATGCTCTGCATCGGAATCATCTCAGGCGTATTGATTGTCAGAAAGGGCGCAGAAGGGTTTTTAAAAAACATCTTTTTCGTTGCGGCGGTGATAATCGTTTCCGCAGGAATAATCAGTATTCCGGCCGTATCTAAGATCGCGGCCGGACCGCTGCCTGTAGCCTCGCTGAGGGAGGAAGCGGCGAGTCTTGCAGAGAATATATATTATGGCCAAAACCCTTTAAAATCCGGCGACCTGACTCAGGAGCGGCGAGAGAATGAAGATGAAACGGCCTTGGAGATAACCATGTCGAATCCTCATTCTACTTATCTGAGGGGATTCATCGGAGATACGTACAGAGGAGACAGGTGGGACACTCTGAGTGACAGCGTCTACTATAATCAGAGAAATCTGATGTACTGGCTCGAACAATCAGGATTCAACACCTTTGGACAGACCGGACAGGCAAAAGATCTCACAGATGCAGAGGAAGAAAGCGCGCAGGCAGGAACGGTGAGTATCAGAACCGTCTCAGCGGATTCTCGGTACGCATATATACCGTATGAGATAGAAGGCGCGGTCGAAAGAACGAGAACGTGGGGCGGCAGCTTTATGACATCGGGAAAATTCGGAAGACTTACAGAGTATTCGTATGAAGCCGGGGAGAATTCCGTGAAGGACTGGACCGAGACGGCGGCGAGAATTTTCACACAGGAGAGTTCCGAAAATGAAGAGAATATACAAGCCTATCTGCTATCTGAAAGCTATTACAATCAGTACGTATATCAGAATTACAGATATATTTCTGCCGCCGACAAGAAGCTGATAAGCGATTCTTTCGGAGGATCCGGAGACCAGAGCAAAGGGCATGTGGATTACAAGACTGCCATAGAAAATGTAAAGGCCTATCTTAAAGATAATTACATATATACCGAAGACCTAAAAGAAGACGGCGATGAAGCCGGATCTATGCTTGAGACCTTTTTCAGCTCGAAGAAGGGATATGACGTACACTTTGCAACTGCGGCGGTACTGATGTTCAGATACTATGGTATTCCGGCCAGATATGCAGAAGGGTATCTGGTGACTCCGAAAGATGCCAAAGACATGGAAGAGGGACAGCCTTATGAACTGTCTATGGAGAGGGCACATGCGTGGCCTGAAATATACGTTGACGGAGTAGGATTTGTGCCTGTAGAAGTCTCTCCGGCTTATGAGGGGACCATGGAAGAGGCAGATATGAGTATAGGCATTTCAAACAGCAGCCTTGTGAGAGAATTTGATGAAGAGATAAATGACGACACGCAAGGCAGTTATGAGATAGGAGGCGATGATCTGACTCCGGATGCAGATATAGCTTTCATCGTTTTATGTATATTGGCCGCCGTGATTTTAGGAGGGCTGCTGACGGTTATATCAAAAAAAACCTGCCGAGAGATAAAGACATATCTCAAGAGGCGAAAGGACTTTCTCAAGTCGCCTCCCAAGGCGGCAGTCAGCGCAATATACGGTTTTATGGAAAGCAGGGATTACCCGCTTAAAGATGAGACAGTACAGCTTGGAAACAAGGCGGCATACAGCAGATATCCGATGGAGGAAGAAGACAGAAAAGTCATGATGAAATATCTGAAAGACGCCGAAAAAGAGAAAAAGAAGAATAAAAAGGGAAGATCATATTGACCATGAGAATAAAAAAAGCGTTAAACCAACATAAAATATTGATTGCAGTCTTCATCGCAGTAATAGCGGTGACAGCGCTGTCAGCCTTATACGTGACGTCTCATGGATATGCGCAAGGTGAAAACCCCATATCCGGAATAAATGAGAGCCGCTCTCAGATATTGGTGACAGGTCAGAACTATTCTCTCAATCATGAACAGGAGCAGCAGTATCTTGAAGAAGAACAAAAACGTGAAGAACTGAGAAATCAGGAACTGGCTGGTCAGCAGACAGGAGATCTGGGACAGGACTCTTCTCAGTGGGGAATAGATGATACAGGCGAGGGCAGCGGCAGCTTGGGAAGCTCCGGCGGCGACAGCCCTGCTCCGGGTAAAGGCGACGGCGATAAGGGAGATGAAGGCAGCGGCGAAAATACAGGAGGAGACGAAGAGGAATCTAAACTTCCCGTGATAAAGTCGAGCCTTTCGGAAGTCAGCAGAGTAGACGGCAATTATCTTACATTTACTGTAGAGGCCACCAGTTACAAAAAAGTCAAGCTCAGTTCTTTCAACATAAATGTGCTTGTTAACGGCAGCAGAATAAGCAGCTCGGGAACCAGCAGCAAAGGGGTAGTAACATACAGGGCTGACGGCGCTTTAAGAGACGGCGCCAATGAGATATCGGTAACAGCCACAGATGAGGAGGGCTATACGGCCACAAAGATATATAACTTCGATGTGGATATAAACGGAGAACGACCTCCGGGGGGCAATGTAAGCTTTGTACTGGACGCTCCGTCTATAGGGCTTGGGACGATATATAGAACTACGGCCACGTTTTACGAAGGAGAAAATGCGGCGGGGTTCATAGACAGAACTTTGAAATCCGCAGGGTTTTCTTTGAAGACGACCGGTTCGGTGGCCATGGGGTATTATGTGGCCAGACTCAATAAACCGGGAATATCAGAAGGCTGGCAGATAAATGAAGCAGTCAAGAAGAGACTGGACGATATGAATGCAGATGAAAACGGCCCTCCGGAAAGCGAGGATACTTTGGGAGAACAGGATTTCTATAAATATTCCGGCTGGGTATATGCTGTAAACGGCGAATATCCGGACGGAATGGCGGCCTTCAATCTGCAGGACGGCGATGAGATAAGGTTATCCTTTACTTTGTGGATGGGATATGAATATGACGGGACATGGCCCGAGTGCCGCTTATAGGCGCAAGGGATGTTCATAGATAAAGTATTATCAGTAAAAAAGGAGGACAAAATGCAAAAAATTAAAAATGGTAAGAAGAGAGCATTCTCTTTGACGATCATTCTTGCTATGCTGCTGACGATGATACCGGCGCAGGCCTTTGCCTGGGGCACGCAGCCGGAAGACTCTCACGGCGTGGATATGGAATGGTATAATCTGAGAAACAATCAGGAGAACAACGGAGTGACGGAAAGTCCGACTCCTACCGACGACCAGACAGCTTCTCTGAAGTGGGGAGTAAAGTATGGCACGGGATGGGGAGCCGCGCCTACGCCGCCGCTGATTTTAAACAGCAAGATATACATCGCTCAGGGAAATAAAATCCACGAGTTAAATAAAGAAACCGGAGCATTGATACGTTCCAGCGATGCGATGATCGGGAATGTGGGATATGCGATGAACCCTATAATATATGCGGACGGGATGTTATATGTACAGATGTCCAACGGAATCATACAGGCGGTTGATTTCGAGACTCTTAAATGCGTATGGCATTCTGAAAAATTAGGCGGACAGACAGTCTCGCCTATAAGCTATACCACTGTCGACGGCAAGGGATATGTATATACAGGCACCTGGTCGGGAGAGAATAGAGACGGAGTCTTCTTCGCCGTGTCTACTGATATAGACGAGGGTAAAATATCGGACGGAGACGGTAAAGGAGGTTTTGAAAAAGCTGTAACATGGCAGTTTCAGCCTTCCGGTTCGTCTATAGATAAAAATCCTGATATAAAATATGACCCGGACCTTCACGCGACTTTAGAGCAGGAAGGAAACGTAGCTAAGAGAGGCTTCTACTGGGCCGGCGCTTACGCCTGCGAAAATTACATAGCCGTAGGCAGCGACGACGGTACCAGAGAAGGAGACTATAGCGCAAACGGCGTATTCTATACGCTGGATCCTAAGACGGGAGAAATAATAGACAAGCATTCAGGCATAAAAGGTGATATAAGAACTTCAGTGACATATGATAATGGACACTTGTATTTCTGTACTAAAGGCGGAAAAGTATGCAGGATAGATGTAGATGATGATGGACATCTGTCTAATTATACTGAACTCCAGCTTGTGGACGGCAAGAACGGCGGCAAAAACAGAATGATAACCTCTACGCCGCTGGTATACGGAGGAAAGATATATATCGGAGCCAGCGGAGCCGGCGGACAGTTTGATCCGGATGGCGGCCATGTATTCGCAGTCATAGACGATACCAGCGAAGAATTGGAATTGATGTACGATATACCGATCGCAGGATATCCTCAGGCTGCCGCACTTTTATCCACGGCCTACGAGGGAGTGGACTATGACGGCAAAGACGGAGCAGATGGAAGAGTGTACATATATTTCACTTACAACTCTAACCCGGGCGGCATATATTATATCTATGATACGCCGGATGCTACAGAGCCTCTGACCAGCGGAAAAGAACTGTTTGTACCTGAAAGCAGCATGAGACAATACTGTATCAGCACCATATGCGCCGACAGAGACGGTACTCTGTATTATAAGAACGACAGCTGTTACGTCATGGCAGTGGAGACAAACAACGCATACGCAGAGGATATAGAGATAATGGCCGACGATGGAACTGAGGCAACTTGGAATACCGCCTTCAATCAGAAGAATACGGAGTACGAAGTGAAGGTGCCGGCTGCTGCTTCATCTATGACGGTAAACCTTACCCTTCCTGACAATGCTACTGCAGAAGTTAACGGAACAGCTTATACCGACGGCATGAGAGTAGAACTGACAGGAGAAAGCACATCGCTGGAAGTAGTCGTCAAAGTTGGCGAAAAGACCAAGACGTATACCATAGATGTTAAGAAAATAAGTACTGATTCAACACTTAATTCTCTTAAAGTCAGCAAGAGCAATATTCCGGGAAGCAACGAATTAGAAATATCACCGGAATTTAATTCTGATGTTACGAATTATACGGCAGAAGCTACGGATGTCTCCTATAGCTTGTTCTGGCGAGTATGGGTAGATGCTACAGTGGAAGATTCGACCATAGAGGTTATTCCTGTAGAAAATGTAGAAAAAGTGGACGACAGAACTATTTCTTCGAGAGGGTACGTGGGAGTATATGCTGAAGACGGCAATAAAACATGCAAAGTACAGATAAAGGTTACTTCAGAGGAAGGATCTTCCAGTACCACATATGATCTTACAATCCTCAAGAAAGTCAAGGCTACCGGAATAACCATAGACCAGAAGGATTTCACCATGGACGTCACAGATGATCCGGTGGTTCTGAGCGCTACGGTGACTCCTGAAGACGCTACGGATAAGACTGTCAAATGGTATTCTCTCAACACTGAGGACTCCCAGGAAGAATCTCCTGTAACTATCGAGGAAGATGGCGACGGCACGTTGACTCCCGTAAGTGAAGGAAAAGCCACCGTCACAGCTATCTCTAACAGTTCTACCGGGCTGAGCGCCAAGATAACCGTGACTGTGACCGATAAGGCTAAAGACGTCAAGGATAAAGTAGATGCTCTCGGAGAGATCACTCTCGACAGCAAAGCAGATATAGACGCAGCAAAAGCTGCTTATGACGCTCTCAGCGATAAGCAGAAGGAGAGAGCCGATACTATGGGCGTTAAGACATCTCTGGATGCGGCTCAGGATAAATACGACGAACTTAAAGAGCAGGCTGACAAGGATGCTGCAGATAAGGCCGCCGCAGACGCTGTATCAGCAAAGATAGACGCTATCGGAGCTGTTGAGGACATAACTCTCGGCAGTAAAACTGCCATAGATGACGCCAGAGCCGCTTACGAAGGGCTCACCGAAGAACAGAAGACTCTGGTAGATAAAGATAAGCTAAAAGCGCTGGAAAATGCTGAAAAGAAGCTAACTGAATTAGAGCTGACGAAAGCAAAAGAGGACGCTAAGGCAGACATATCATCATACAAGAATATGGATGATTACAGAGATCAGCAGAAACAGGAGCTGGCCGATATCATAGCAGACGCCGGTGAGGCTATAGATAAGGCAGATGACAAAGAAGCTATAGAAGAGATTATAACTTCGGCCAAAGACGAGATGGATAAAGTAAAGACAGATGATCAGCTGACTGAAGAAGAGGAACAGGCGGCTAAGGCTGAAGCAGATAAGAAAGCAGCTGAAGAAGTGGACGCACTGATCGACGCTGTCGGATCTTTAGACGACATCACTCTCGACAGCATAGAGGCGATAAACAAGGCAACAGACGCGTACAATAAGCTGACTGACGATCAGAAGAGGCTGGTACAAGGTCTGGACAAACTGAATGCCGTCGTGGATAAATATGAGAGTCTCAAGGCAGATTCCGACAAGAACGGCGATAACACTGACAATACAGCTAAGGGAGAAGACGCTTCCCAAGGCGCAGTTAAGACGGCAGACGAAAGCGGTATATTATCATGGGTGATCCTTTTGGGAGCAGCAGTACTTGGCTTCTTTGGATTCCGGAGAAAATATAACGCCGGTAAATAATGATATTTGTTGCGGGGCTTTATAATCAAGCCCCGCAGCATCTTGCATTGCAGAACGGTACGTCAAATCAAAACCGGGGTGAGATTTATGACCATGAAGGCAAACGTAGGCTTTTCAGATAAAGAAATAATGAAAGCTCAGAGAAAGTACGCAAAGATGAGCGACGAAGAACTGTGTGAAATGATTAGAAAGAAGACGCAGGAACTGGGAAGAACGCCGAGGGTAGGCGAGATACCGGCCGCAAGAGACATAAAGAGACGCTTGGGCGCATGGCCCAGAGTACTGGAAAAGGCAGGGGTAAAAGAACCGTCGGAAATATATCTGAGAAGGGTAGAAGCCCGTAAAGTAAAGCGGCTTAAAAAGAAGGAAAGACATCGCAAGACAGGAGCGTGAGGCGGCCGGATCCAAAAGCAGCTGTCTGTGTTTAAATTATAAGATCCTGCGCCGGCGCAATTTGATAAAAAATCTCTTGCGCGCCGCACTTAAAAATAGTATAATATATCCGTTATCGGCTTGATAACTGTTCACAAGGCTCATAGATTTCATGTTAGTCAGGAGGTGAATCAGGATATGGCACAAGTAATCGTAAGAGAAAACGAAAGTTTAGAGAGCGCTCTTAAGAGATTTAAGAGATCGTGCGCAAGGGACGGCGTTATGTCAGAGCTCAGAAAAAGAGAGCATTACGAAAAACCAAGCGTAAAGAAAAAGAAAAAATCTGAAGCTGCAAGAAAAAAGGCTAAGAAATACTAGACATATAGAGTCATTCTTAACCGGCAGACATGGAGAAAGTCCGCAGCTTTCTAAAAATTCGAAAGACAGACTTTCCGAAAAGAGGTGAGAGAAATGACGATCAAAGACAGGCTGATGGCTGATTTTAAAGAAGCCATGAAGACAAAAGACGAAATAGCTAAGAACACTATCAGTTTCGCCAGGGCTGCCATCAAGCAGTATGAGGTGGACAACAGAGAAGAACTTAGCGACGAGGGCATCATGGCCGTTTTATCTAAACAGGTTAAAATGAGAAAAGATGCACTTGCTGATTTTGAAAAAGCCGGAAGAACAGATTTAGCAGATTCGTATAAAGCCGAAATAGAAATCCTGAACAGATATTTGCCTGAGCAGCTTTCGGAGGAAGAGATTCTAAAGACGGTCAAAGAGACTGCGGCGGAACTCGGGATAGAAGGCGGCAAACAGAATATGGGCAAGCTTATGGGTCCTGTCATGGCTAAACTTAAAGGCCGTGCGGACGGCAACTCGGTTAAAAAGGTTGTCACGGACTTTTTGGGATAGATGAGATCAAGAGGCTCTTCGCATATGGCGGGGAGCCTTCTTTGTATATATAAGACGAAGCAGAGGGAGGAGCATATGAAGCTTAACCACTTTGATGAAGACGGAAGAGCCGTCATGGTAGACGTTACGGAAAAACAGGAGACTTATCGCAATGCCGAAGCAAGGGGAAGCATAAAGGTAAACGCAGAAGCGTATGCGGCTATTCAAAAAGGCACCTCCTCAAAGGGAGACGTGCTGGCAGTTGCCGCCACGGCCGGCATAATGGCGGCCAAGAAGACATGGGAGCTGATACCCATGTGTCACCAGATTCCCATAGGCAGCTGTAAAATCAACTTTGAGAAAAATGACGAAGCCGGAGAAGTTACATGCACCTGTACGGTAAGGACCGTGGGAAAGACGGGGGCGGAGATGGAAGCCCTGACGGGAGCTACAGTCGCATTGCTGACCGTGTACGACATGTGCAAGGCCGTAGATAAGTTCATGGAAATTACGGATATTCATCTGGTGAAAAAGACCGGCGGAAAAAGCGGCGACATTATAAACGAGAGGTATCAAGATGTATAAGACGGCAATCATAACCATGAGCGACAAAGGGGCGGCAGGCCGGAGGAAAGACGAAAGCGGTCCGGCAGCCCGGATGATAATCGAGGGGCAGGGAGAATTTGAAGTGACCGAAATGGTGATTCTTCCCGACGAGCCGGAAATTCTCAAAAGAGAGCTTATCAGGCTGAGCGACCGGGAGAGGCATGATCTGATATTGACCACAGGCGGAACGGGGCTCTCACCGAGAGATTTTACGCCTGAGGCAACCATTGCCGTAGCAGACCGCCGCGTTCCCGGCATAGCCGAATACATGCGAGCCAAGTCCATGGAAATCACACCTAAGGCTATGCTTTCCAGGGGAGAGGCCGTAATAAGAAAGCGCACCCTTATAATAAACCTTCCAGGCAGTCCTAAGGCGGTGCGAGAAAACCTCGAAGTCATATTACCGGCGCTTCCCCATGCAATGGGCATATTGACAGGAGAAGAGGGAGAGTGCGGCAGACAAGATTACCAGAACACGAGAGGAAGCGGCCATGAAATTATTGATTTGTGACGACGAGAAATTTATTACGGAGCAGATGACGGAAATGTGCGAAAGGTATTCCGACGAGGAGCTGCCGGGGCTGGAGTTTCTGGCCGTAAATGATTTTGCGGACAAGGGAAACTTCGAGGCGGATGTGATTTTTCTCGATGTTGAAATGCCGGGGAAAAACGGAATACTTATCAAGGATGAGCTTGAGGCGACAGAAAACGAGGCTCTGATAATTTTTGTCACAAATTATGTGGAAAATGTTTTTTCTGCATTCGGAAAAAACGTCATCGGATTCTTCAAAAAACCGCTCAAATATCAACAGTTCTGTGAACTGATGGAAAAGGCCCGCAATCTCCTGAGAGGCCACCAGATTATCAATATACAACCCAACATGGCGGTAAAAGCGGCGGACATAGAGCTCATATCCATGGACGGAGTATATTCTGAAATATATATGTCGGGAGCAAACACGGCAAACCCCAAGCTCATGCGCAAGAGTCTGGGAGAGTGGGAGAAGCTTTTGCCGAGGGATATGTTCATGACCATAAGCAAAAGCTATTTAGTCAATTGCAGCCATATCAAAAGCTTTGACGGAGACGTCATAATAATGGAAGAAAGCGGAAAAAAGCTGACCGTAAGCCGTCGCCGCAGAAAAGAGTGCAGCGACAGGTACGGCGAATATTGCAGAAAGATGGCGAGGTATGGAAAGAGATGAATATATTTGAAGCCTCAGTTATGCTCTTAGCGGAAGTGACCGCCACAGTCCTAATTGTTTGGGGAGTGTTTGGTTATGATATAAAATGGGAAAAGAAAAAAGCCTTGTTGCTGGCCCTTGCTGTTGCGGCGACCATAGGAATGGCAGCGGTGATGGTGAAAACTCTTCTGGGATTAAGCTCCCTCGTATACTGGGGAGCCATGACCATCATTCCCGTAGCCCTTCTCGGCATAAGGCCCATAGGAATAATACTGGCGACGGTAGTAGTGATTAGCAGAGATATTTATTTAGGAATCGGCATACTGATGATACTGATACGAGGAGAGGCAGATATAGCGGACGTGTTCTTGTGGGGGAATGTGCTGGGCTATGTGATAGCGCTGTTCGTTGCATTCGTGTTATACCGCAGATTTAATTCCCATAGAAAAGAGATACACAAGGCTGTTGAAACCAGAAGCCAGCTGTTTTACTTTCTGGTGGCCTTTTTCCTCTTCTGGGTTATTCGAGGCTTCGGGGTAAGAGACAAAGAAGACTCGTTATATTACATATTGGAAGGTGTAAAAGAGCTGTTCAATGCCGGACTGTGCGTGTTGATATTCGCAGTCGCCATACTGTACATAATACTTAAGTATCAGCAGAAGGAACTGCACAAGATAAATATGCTGAACAAGAGGTGTATAAGCGAGCAGACCAGACAGTATGTGGAGCTGAGCGACATTCAGATGGAGCTGAGAAAGTTCAGGCACGATTATGGAGCTCATCTGACGGCGATATATAATATATCAAGGGATGAGAATGCCGCAAAGACGGAACAATATGTTCACGGACTCCTCGATAAGCAGGAGACGGTCGAATACGTCGACACGGGAAACATAATAGGCGACGCCGTAATAAATAAATATTACAGGCTGTGTCATCTCGGAGGCTTCGAGATGGAAGTCATGGGAGCTTTTAATCAAGATATGAAGACAGATGAGACGGACCTTTGCGTGATTCTTACCAATGCGGTAGCAAACGCCTACGAGGCGACAATTAAGTGTAAGGGAGAAAAAATCCTCGACATCAGAATAACGAACTACAAGGACAGACAGTTTATAAAGATAATAAATTCGGTGGCAGAAGATGTTGTTATAAAAGACAGCAGAATGCAGAGAGAGAGCAGCAAAGACGACAAGGAGAACCACGGTTTCGGCATAATGAACCTTACGGAGGCAGTCGAAAGGAACGGAGGAGCTGTAGTCTGGGAAAAAGTTAAGCATAGAGATGTCGAATGCATACTTACAGATATAACCCTTAGATAAAATTAAAGGCGAAGCCCATAACAAAACCGGCAGATTTTTGTCTGCCGGTTTTGTTATGGGCGCTAATAAGGGAAAAAACGACCGTTCAGAACAAAAAACGACCGTTCACAACATTGCTGTTGAAATGAACTCTGGGGAGATGGTATCTTTTAGGAAAGAAAGGGGTTAGAACGGAGGATATATGAAAAGCACGAGAAGAAAGATAATATTGCTGTCACTGATGATGACTATTGCTTCTTTAAACACAGTTGCGTTTGCCGGTACAGCGAATAGGAATGATGATGAATTTCTGGCTGAAAAGATAGAACTGGCGGAGCAAAAGCTTTCTAAGATGGAAATAGGAGCTGACAGTCTTGTGGATGGCAAATATGAGAAAATCATTGAATTGGGAGACGATTGCTATGTAAAGGTAACTCTTGAAGATGTGGCAGAGGAGCCTTATGGGGCTAAACCAACTGCTAATGCTCCTGCTATATCAACCCTTTGGAAAGGCTACGGAAGCAGGAAATTTACGGCCACATATGAAGTAACAATGGCAGAGCATATGTATAAGATGAGTTTGTGCAACCATTACACCTTAAGTGCTAAAGGTGTAAGCGTCAGATACAGCGAGAGATGGCTGTATGAAGACGGGCGCGAAGTGTCTGGCGGTGGAGCAGTGTATACTACTAATACGAGTGCAAAAGTAGGTGAAACGGCTGCCATGAATTGTCCGTTTACTTTGAAAAGATTGGGAAGAACTTGCAGACTCTATAATAATGTTAGATGTGTTCAGATAGACAACAGCAATCAGCGAGTTAAAGTGACTCAGTCATGGAAGTGTGCGTGGGAATAGAATTTGTAAAACGTACTCGTTGCCTTAAATAAGGCATTGCTATATATGGGATTCAGGAAAGGAGGTTAAAGGAATCCTAAAATAAGTTATAGCTTGTCAAAGAAGTTGTTTAAAAAAATTAACAAAAAGGAGAGTAAAATGAAAAGGATAATAAGCGGGGTTCTCCTATTAGTAATGATTATGATATCTGCAACTAATACATGGGCTTGTATCAATGACTCGACAATGAAATCTCAAAGAGCAAATACTGTTGCATCAACCATAGACAATGGTATTATAGATGATAGTAAACTGTTGAAATTAGAGGAACACAAGAACGAGTTTAATATTCAAAGCACTCCAAGCTATAAATATTTAAAGACAGTTACAAATTATCATTATCATCCTGGAAAAAGGACATATTATCCAAAAGGTTTCAATTATGCATTTGTAAAAGGATGATTATACAATATAATAAGGAGGATTTATGCAAATGAACTCTCAAAAACGAAAAATCATTCTCAACGGTATATGTATAATCTTTGTAGTAAGCTTGCCGCTGACCCTTGGTATGTTCAGAATTCAAAATGTACACGGAGATGTAGATTATTGGCAGGGTTTGGCAATAATAATCATAACTGCGATTATTGTCGCAGTTATTCAAACATCGGTATCGATGTGGTATCAAAAGAAGAAAGATATGACTACAAATGGAGAATTTCAGGCTCAGGTGATCAAAATAAAAACAGCTTGCGCCGTGCTCCGGTGGTTGGCACTGGTCATCAGCGGAGCGCTCATGACAGGGGCGTTACGCATAATTGGCTGGAACGATACGCTGCCTTACAGCAAGATGGTGATAATAGCTGTGGTAGTGTTGATTTTACTCGTTACGGCGACATGGTTTTTAAACAGGAAAAAAATATGATGCCCCATTCCCATGATGATTATAAGAAATATGCTGCAAAAAATTAAAAAAATTTTCAAAAACCCTGTAACGAAATGGACTTTTGCCCGTATAAGTATGTAAAAGTAGCAAGGTTAAATCATACCAAGGAGGAACATCAAAATGAACTCTCAAAAAAGAAAAATCATTCTCGATGGAATATATATGATCTTTGTGGTGGCCTTACCGCTGACCCTTGGTATGTTCAGAATCCAAAATGTACGCGGAGATGTAGATTATGGGCAGGGTTTGGCAATAATAATTATAACGGCGGTTAGCGCCGCAGTTGTTCAAGCCTCGGTATCGATGTGGTATCAAAAGAAGAAGCGGGATATGACCGTAAACGGAGAGGTTCAGCCCGTGGCGGCCAAAATAAAAACAGCTTACGCCGTGCTCCGGTGGTTGGCGCTGGTCGTCTGCGGAGCGCTCATGACAGGGGCGTTACGCATAATGGGCTGGAACGATCCGCTGCCTTACATCATGATGGCTATAATAGCCGTGGTTGCATTGGTTTTGATCGTTGCGACGACATGGATTTTAAAGAAGTAGGAGGCGAGTACCATGACTAAGGAAAAAAGAAGAAGCTGATAGTAGTTGCTGCGGTGCTGGTGGTTGCGGTCGCAATACTCAATATTCCTGTGGTATCGGACGTGATAGCCATGACCAGAATGGGAATGATAGGCTGGGTTGTGGACATGGAAAAGACCGAATACGAAGGCGAAAAATATTGGGAATTCACATTCAACACCGAAGATGAGGGCGAGAAGCCAAGCAGAGCCATCGTAGTAAAAAATTCTCCGGCTAAGGCCACGGTAAAAATATGGTCCTTCAGTCAGGAAGAACCGGCGTATGTCACCAAGCCACTATTCGGAGACATATATCAGGAGTCTGAAGAAGAGTACGCTGCAAAAAATTAAAAAAATTTTCAAAAACTCTGTAACGAAATGCCAAAAGGTCAGTATAAGTATGTGAAAGTAATAAGGCCGAAAAACATCGGCAGGTTTATGAGAGAACCGCAAGACAGGGATATATATGTCCTTTGCGGTCCGCAGCAAGGGGGAGAAAAAATGGATAAGAACAGGATCAAAGGTCTAAAGAGAAGCTTAAGTGTTCTGGCGCTGTGCCTGCTGGTGCTGACCGCCTTTTCGGCAGGAAGTTATATTTTCTGAGCAGTATAAAACTTGAAAAATAAACATGGTAAGCTGTAAAAACGCACTCTGCAGTGGGCAAATGGTAAAGGCTCAGGAGCAGGTGCGTTTTTACTTTAATAGGTAGATTAAATTATCGTGTGAGAGAAAATAGACTCTGACTTATCGTGGGTGTAGTGGAGCTGTAGTGATAAACTAAAGCCGGATGCGAAAATGATAGGAGTTTTGTGTAGACGAATGTACGTGTTCAGGAATGAGTGGGAAGGAGGGGGAGGAGCAAGAACCCCCTCGAACGGCCGATTTTGCTGAGAAGGAGTGGGTATACTCCCTTTGCAAAAATTACATATAATATAAAATAATGTAAAAAACAGAGAATCCATATGGTTTTAGAAGAAGAACAGCCCCCCCTCGATCCGCCGATTTTGCTGAAAACGAGTGGGCTTTGGCCCCCTCGAACAAGTGATTTTTATCAAAACGAGTGGGGGATGACCCACTCAAAACAACGAATTTTCCACAAATGAGTGGGAACTAACCCACTCGACCAGACAGTTTTGTATAAAACGAGTGGGTCAAATCAAGCTCAGTAAGCCAGCCTAAGTCTAACGAGCCAGCCTAAGTCCAGTGGGATAGCCCCAAGCCCAGGAGCAGTATATCAAGAGCAGCAGCTCAAGCCCAAGCTCAGCAGGCCCGCCCAAGACCAGTGAAGCGCTGCTCGCTCCGGCAATTTAACATACAATCAAAAAAACAGCTGGGGAGAGCTGCTTTTTTGTGATTATGTTGATAGTTTGGAGGCCACTCAGCTCTACTATTTCTGCTCAGCCCCACCACTTCCGCTCACGATAGTTCGGGGCGTAGTTTAATTCATCGCAGAGGATAAGACAGAGTTTCAAAGCCGCATATCTCTGCCAGCCTGAGAGCGTCATCGAAAGCAAAATCGACGGTATCTGCAGAGTGAGTATCAGATGAGATTATCACCCTGCCGCCTCCTGCCCTGATCTTTTTCAGTATGGACTCAGATGGATACGGGGTGGTTCTGTACCCTTTTGACATGGCTCCAGTATTGATCTCGAAGACTGCTCCCGAGGATATAAGCCTTTTCAGAGCCTTGTCAACCGCAGCTGTATATCTTGGGTGACTTTCGTCAAACATCGGAGATTGCTCGTTGAATTTAGTGATGAGATCGAAATGACCTATTATATTGCAGCCGGTTTTTTGAACGACCAGAGATTCTTCTTCAAAATAGTCTTCAGCTAAGGCCAGAAAATCTCCGCCGTAATATAACCGGCACGCATCTTCCAATATCTTCGGATCGTAGTCGGCATATATATATTTATCGTATTTCTTGTTATAGAAAGCATGTACAGATCCGATGACATAATCATAAGGCCGTACGGATTGATCGGAAAAGAAGTCCTGTTCTACTCCGCAGAGAATTTTTATGCGGCGTTCGTATTTTTTTGCAAGCCTTTCGACTTCCTTTCTGTATTCAACGGTTCCGGCAAGGCTTATGCAATAACTTTCATCAAAAGGAGTATAGCTGTGTCCCGAAAAGCCGAACACATCAAATCCATGATCTATGGCCGAGACGACCATTTCTTCGGCAGAGTTTTTTCCGTCGCAGAAAGTAGTATGAGAGTGAAGATTGATTTTCATAAAGATGCCTCCTACGTGCTTAAATTTTACTTTTACAGAAGAAAAATGTCAATAACTGTGATACAATTACAAGATAGACACTGACTTTAGATGGAGAAAAAGATCATGGGAATCATCAGAACCATATGTATAAGCAAAAAAAAGGGAACTGCTAAGACGCCTGCCAAAGGAAGCGTCCGTCTCATAGAAGGCTTCGGGATTGAAGGCGACGCCCACGCCGGCAGATGGCACAGGCAGATAAGCCTTCTTTCTTATGAAAGTATACAGGATTTTAAAGCTCGTGGAGCCCAGGTCAGAGACGGAAGCTTCGGGGAAAATCTCATAACGGAAGGGATAGATCTGTCAAAGCTTTCCGTAGGAACTTTGCTCAGAGCCGGAGAAGCACTGCTGCGAGTGACGCAGATAGGTAAGGAATGTCACAGCCTCTGCGCTATAGGCCGCGCTATGGGAAGCTGCATAATGCCATCAGAAGGCATCTTTGCCGAAGTGCTCGAAGGAGGCTTCATAAAAGCCGGGGATGTTCTTGCAGCTGATGTCATAGATGGAGAAAGCACGCCGGGCAAGATAGAAACAGGACTCTCAGATACCCATATTTAGTAATGAACTATGACCCCCTTTCATAGAATTAAGAAGAAGGGGGTTTTTGATTTGAAGCTAAGAGAAGAGATGAGCCATGACCTGAATTTTCGTCAGCCCAGGGTAATCGCCGATGATAAATTAACGATAATAGAAAATGTGACGGCAATAGTGATGATCAGTGAAACCTCCCTCACCGTATCTGCCGGTAAAAAGTTTGTCACTGTCAGAGGCAGTGGCTTTGTCATAAAAGAAATTTTTGAGGGGAGGCTTCTGATTGAAGGAACCATACAGGGAATTGAATTTTTCCGTACATCGGGTAAAGATAAAGATTGAAGGATTCAGAATAGATAAACTTTTTAATAAAGCTCTCGAAAAAGGGCTGGATCTGAGGAATATCAGGGTCATTTCAGAGATGGAAGCCGAATGTTGGCTTACCGCCTATGATCTTGAGATATTGAGAAAGCAGGCGAAGGCTCTGTATAGGATTACAGTCATGTCGGAGAAGGGAGCATATTATCGTCTCGGCAGACTGAAAAGGACTCCCATGAAAATTGCCTGCGCCGTTTTGATATTGCTGCTGGTGATAAGCCAGTCTTTTTTTGTTAAGACTATAGTTGTGGACGGATATAAGGGCATACCGGAGACAGAGCTGCTTAATTGCCTGGCAGAGGCGGGAATAGAAGAAGGATCGTATATCCCGGGGATAGACTGGAGCCGAGCTGAAGACCTGATATATGACGCTTTTCCTCAGGTAACATGGGTGCAGCTTGTATACGACGGAAGAAAGGTCTTTCTTAACATCTCCGAAGGCAAAATCAACACTGAAGACGAAGAGATGTCTTTAGTCAAATCGAAAGAAGGCATGGAGGAACGCGAATATTACTGCAATATAGTCGCAGATACTTCCGGTTACATAGAGTCCATCGGTTCCTACAGGGGTCTGGCGCTGGTAGAAGAGGGAGATTATGTGGAAAAAGGACAGGTGCTTATTTCAGGATGCGTTCCTATAGAGGCTACAGTTTTTAAAGAAGACTGGCCGAAACAGTATTTTGTCAGAGCTCAGGGCGAGATAACCATGACGGTTCCTTACAGACTGACTTTTAATCAGGAGCGATATATATCAGGAGGAGAAAAGGATCGTGATGAGAATATAGTGTCCAATAAGACAGAAAAGAGTGAGAAACAGATCAGAGATAAGGTCAATCAGCAGATAAGACAGTGGGCTAAAGAAAATTTGCCTGAAAACTCTCAAATTCTAAAGAAAGATTTGAAATTTTCCTATAAAGAAAATATAATAGAAGTAGGCGTAACTCTCGAAGTTCGCCGTCAAATCGGAGAAGAACAGGAGATTCTAATTGGACAGGAAAATTCAGATGCTGCAGGAGATTGACAGAGCGATGCTCTTTGGCAATTTGGATGTTAATCTCGATATAATAAGAGAAGCTACCGGAGTAGATATATTACAAAGAGACGACGGTCTTGTATTCAAAGCAGACGAGAATATGCCTTTGGAGCAACAAAAAGCGTCTTTAGATCTGGCTCAGAGCATAGTGGAAGAATTTATAAATATACTTGAGTCCGGTGAAAGTCTGGGAAGACAAAAAGCGTCATATGTAGCGGGGCTCAAAAAAGAAGGGCTTTCGTACAGAGACAGCAATGTCGCAAAAGATGTGATATGCTTTACCCACAAGGGAAAGCCTCTCAGGCCCAAGACCATAGGGCAGAAGAAATATGTAGAAAGCATAAGAAAAAAAGATATAGTATTCGGCATAGGTCCTGCCGGCACAGGCAAGACTTATATAGCCGTGGCCATGGCAGTCAATGCTTTTAAGAACAAAGAGGTTCAGAAGATCATTCTTGCAAGGCCTGCGGTAGAAGCAGGAGAAAGACTTGGATTTCTTCCGGGAGATCTTCAGGATAAAGTCGACCCGTATCTTAGACCGCTCTATGATGCTTTATACGACGTGCTGGGAAGAGACGCAAGTTTAAGACTGAAGGAGAAAGAGGCCATAGAGGTAGTTCCTCTGGCGTATATGAGAGGCCGCACTTTGGATAACTCTTTCATAATATTGGACGAGGCTCAGAACACCACCAGAGAACAGATGAAGATGTTTCTCACCAGGATGGGTTTTGGGTCTAAAGTGGTGGTTACAGGAGATGTGACTCAGATAGATCTTCCAAGAGGGAAAAAATCAGGCCTTGTGGAAGCGTCCAAAGTCCTGAAAGACGTGGCGGACATAGACTTTTGCCATCTGAAGGATACCGACGTAGTGAGGCATGAACTGGTGAAAAAGATCATAAACGCTTACGACAGATATTACAAGAAATATCCGGAGGACGATGATGAACATATATCTTGAAGAAGGACAGGCACCGGCAGATGAAATGATGGATAAATTGACTGAGGCGGCATGCTGTGTTCTGGACTCGGAGGGAGTCTGCAAAGACAGGGCGCAGATCAGCCTTACGCTGATTTCGCCGGAAGAGATAAGGAGCCTCAACAGAGATTACCGAGGCGTGGACAACGTGACTGACGTGCTGTCTTTTCCTCAGTTTGAGTCAACAGATGATTTGCCTGAGGCAGGAGAAATCTGCCTGGGAGATGTGGTTATCTGCGAAGATAGAGTGAAGGAACAGGCCGATGAGTATGGCCACTCTTACGAGAGAGAGTTTATATATCTGTTCGTTCACAGCCTGCTTCATCTTTTGGGATACGATCATATGGAAGATGAAGAGAAGGCTGCGATGAGAAATAGAGAAGAGGCAGTAATGAATCAACTGGATTTGAGGAGGTAAGTCATGAAGTACAGAGAACTTTACGAAAAAGCCTGCGATATGCTTCCAAGAGCATATGCGCCGTTTTCAAAATTTAAAGTCGGAGCTGCGCTGCTTTCTAAAAGCGGAGAGGTATTTACGGGTGTAAACGTAGAAAACTCTTCTTTTGGAGCCACTATATGCGCCGAAAGAACAGCCTTTGTGAAAGCTATATCCGAAGGAGAGAGGGAATTCGAGGCCATTGCCGTCGTGTCCAGCGAGGGAGAAGCATGGCCCTGCGGGATATGCAGACAATTTATGAAAGAATTCTGCGATGACGACTTTAAGATAATCACAGGCGACGATGAGGATTCTCTGAGCGTCTATACGATGGATGAAATACTTCCGGAGGGATTCAGACTATGAAGACAGGTTTTATCGGTATAGTAGGTAGACCAAATGTCGGAAAATCGACTCTGATGAACGCTATTCTGAGAGAAAAGGTGGCCATAACGGCAGATAAGCCGCAGACTACGAGAAATACCATAAGAGGTATCTATACCAGAATGCCAGGAGAAGGCGATCAGGGAGCTCAGATGATATTTATAGATACGCCGGGGATACATAAGCCTCACAGCAAGCTGGGCAGCTATATGACGGAATCTGCCGTCAACACCTTTAAAGAAGTAGACGTAATCTTCTTTTTGGTGGACGGCGGCCCCAATAAAGGCCCCGGGGACAAGTATATCATCCAGATGCTGCAGGAAGTCAAGACTCCCAAGATCCTCGTCATAAACAAGATAGACAAGCTGACGCCGGAAGAATTTAAAGAAACGTACGACGCTTATTCACAGATAGGAATCTTCGACGGCATCTACGGAACGTCGGCTTTAGAAAGCAAAAACATAGACGTATTGTGCCGGGCGGCGGAGGATCTGTTGAGCCCAGGACCCATGTACTTCCCTGAGGATATGGTGACCGACCATCCCGAGAGATTTATAGTCAGCGAGATCATAAGAGAGAAAATACTTCACTATCTCAGAGACGAAGTGCCTCACGGAGTGGCTGTCGAGATAGAGAGATTCAAAGAAGAAGAGAGCCTGACCCAAATAGGGGCCGTCATATATTGTGAAAGAAAATCCCACAAGGGCATAATAATAGGTAAAGAAGGAAAAAAACTCAAAGGCATAGGGAAGAGCGCCCGGCTCGAGATCGAAGCTCTCCTGGGCTGCAAAGTCTTTCTTGAACTGTGGGTAAAGGTGAAAGAGAACTGGAGGGATTCGGACCTTGCTCTTTCAAATTTTGGATACAAGGAATGAACATATGATAACAGATACTGAGGGTATCGTACTGAGACAAGTAAAAGCCGCAGGGGGGCGAAGGATGATCTCCCTGTTTTCGAGAAAATTCGGAAAGATAAGCGTAGGTGCCAGCATCAATGAGGGCGGACGCAATAAGACCGCTCTGGCGGCGAGAGCTTTTAGCTATGGCCGCTATGAGCTTTTTAAAAGCAGAGATAATTATAATCTCAACAACGGTCAGGTCATAAAGAGCTATTATGCTATAGGTGAAGATCTGGATAAGTATATGGCAGCCTCTTACGTGCTTGAACTTACAGATAAAATGCTGCCTGAAGAAATGTCGCAGCCCCGCATATTCTCTCTGCTTTTGGAGTTTATGGAAGCCCTTGAGAAGAGAGAAAAAAAGCATAAGACTCTGATTATGGCCTACATTGTAAAGATACTGGACATCCTCGGGATGATGCCTGAACTGAATTCCTGCGCATCCTGCGGATGCGACCCTCACCAGTCCGACGGAGGGCTAATTTGCTTCAGCATAGAAGAAGGAGGAGTAATCTGCCGGGAATGTGCAGATAAGCTTTTGACAGAAGGCAACCGGCCATTGATTTATAAAGCAGATTTTGGTATAATAGAAATATTAAAATATTTTCGGAGGATGCCTATGTCAGCCTTTGAAAAAATAGCTCTTAACGACCAGATGCAGGGAACCCTGCAGGAGATAATGAAAGAATACATATCCTATCATATGGATATAAAAGGATTGAAGAGCGAAAGCTTTTTCTAAATTAAATGACTCTGAGGAGGTATTAAAATGGAAATCACTTTAGAAAAGATCGAACTGGTAAAAGACAGAACAGGCGTATCATATAAAGAAGCCAAGGAAGCTCTGGAAGCTGCGGACGGCAGCGTAGTGGACGCTATAATTGCGATCGAGGAGACGGTGAATATAAAATCGGGAAGCAAGGCAGGAGATTTTGCAGACGAAACCGTTGAAAAAGTAAAGGAGCTGGTGAAGAAGGGCAACGTCACCAAGATCTCCGTAAAAAAAGACGACGAAACAGTGGTCAATATTCCTGTAAACGTGGGTCTCATCGGCACCATCGTGGCTCCTTGGGGAGTACTGGCCGCAGCAGTCGCCGCATTTGGATTCAAGTGCAAGATCGAACTTACCAAAGATGACGGAACAGTGGTGGACGTAAGCAGAAGAGCCGAGAATCTGGCAAACGACGTGAAAGAAAAAGGCAGCGTGGTAGTAGATGAAGTAGTGGCAAAGGGCAGCGCTATCTATGACAACGTCAAAGAAAAGGCTCCCGAGGTAGTCAATGATATTAAGGAAAAGAGCGTAGACGCATATAAGTCGGTAGCAGACAAGGCCACAGATATGTGGAACGGCATAAAAGAAAAGAAAAATGAGGCGGCCGACGCGGCGGAAGAGGCCTTCGACGCAGCAGAAGAAAAGATCCAAGAGATCTTCGAAGAAGAAAAAAAAGAAGAACAAGAAGAATAGAAAAGATAGGTAGGGTTTATCAGACATGAAAAAAGACATAACAATGGAAAAAATCGTGGCCTTAGCCAAGAACAGAGGATTTATATTCCCGGGATCGGAGATCTACGGAGGCCTTGCTAACACGTGGGATTACGGCCCTTTAGGGGTAGAGTTCAAAAACAACGTGAAAAAAGCCTGGTGGAGAAAGTTCGTACAGGAGTCCAAATATAACGTGGGGCTTGACGCGGCCATATTGATGAATCCTAAGACTTGGGTGGCCTCCGGTCATGTAGGAGGATTTTCAGATCCTCTGATAGACTGCAAGGGCTGCAAGGCCAGATTCAGGGCTGATAAGCTGATAGAAGAATATATGCACCAAAACGGTATCGAAGATGTGGTAGTAGATGGCTGGTCTAACGAGAAACTCGAAGAATACATCAGAGAGAACAAGATCGCATGTCCTGAGTGCGGCAAGACTGACTTTACGGGCATACGCCAGTTCAACCTTATGTTCAAGACTTTTCAGGGAGTTACAGAAGACTCGAAGTCTGAGATATACTTGAGACCTGAAACTGCTCAGGGCATCTTCGTCAATTTCAGGAACGTTCAGAGGACTGCAAGAAAAAAAGTTCCTTTCGGAATAGCCCAGATAGGAAAATCTTTCAGAAACGAGATAACTCCCGGAAACTTCACATTCAGAACGAGAGAGTTTGAACAGATGGAGCTGGAATTCTTCTGCAAACCGGGAACAGATCTGAAGTGGTTTGCTTACTGGAAGGAATATTGCGTCAACTTCCTGAAAAATCTCGGTATGGATATGGAAAATATCAGAACAAGAGACCACGAGAAAGAAGAACTTTCACATTACAGCAACGCTACTACGGACATAGAGTATATGTTTCCGTTCGGATGGGGAGAACTGTGGGGTATCGCAGACAGAACCGATTTTGACCTCACTCAGCATATCAATACTTCCAATCAGGATCTCAGCTATGTCGATTCGGAGACGGGAGAAAAGTACGTTCCGTTCGTGATAGAGCCTTCTCTGGGAGCCGACCGTGTCGCTTTGGCATTCCTGATAGACGCATATGACGAGGAAGTGCTGACCGATTCAAACGGCAAGGAAGACGTCAGGACGGTGCTGAAATTCCACCCTGCTCTGGCTCCTTTCAAGGCGGCTGTTCTTCCTCTGGCCAAGAAACTCTCACCTGTGGCAGAACCTATACATGAGGAACTGTCCAAGTATTTCATGACAGATTACGACGCTTCCGGCTCCATAGGAAAGAGATACAGAAGAGAAGATGAAATAGGAACTCCTTTCTGCATCTGCGTGGATTTCGATACTCAGACGGACGGCTGCGTTACTGTCCGCGACAGGGATACTATGGAGCAAGTCAGAATACCTGTAGATCAGGTACGCTCATATATAGAAGAAAGACTGTCATTTTAAGTGACGGAAAGGCCGGCATATGGGAGAATTTCTCTGTTCCTTTAATGAGGGAAGCAAGAAGATGAGGAACCTTCTCGGAGGAAAGGGAGCCAATCTTTCGGAGATGACGGGGATGGGGCTGCCCGTTCCTTTTGGATTTGTGATAACGACCAAAGCATGCGGCAGATTTTTTGCCGGAGGGAGAGCCCTCGACGCACAAATCATAGAAGAGATGAGGACCAAGATACGGGAAGTAGAAGAAGTTACAGGCAAAGAATTCGGCGGCGGGGAAAACCCGCTGCTTGTTTCAGTGCGCATAAGCAACGTGATAAAGATACCTACCATGACCGGTACGGTGTTCAATCTCGGTCTCAACGACAAGACTGTTCAGGGACTGGCGAACTTGAGCGACATGGAATTTGCTCTCGATTGTTACACCAGGTTTCTCAGGACTTACGGCTGGCTGGTGAGGAGGATACCTCAGAGCCATTTCATCGCCGCATATGAAAGTATAAAAAAGAAGGCTTTGGATAAGGACGGTGAGGATTATTCGGAAGAAGCCGTCCTATTTGATACGGCCATGCAGTATAAGTCAATAATAATGAAAAAGACGGGACGTCCCGTCCCGGATGAACCCTTCGATCAGCTCAGGGAGGCAGTGAGCGCCGCCCTGGGACACTGGAATTCTTATGCCACCAGATCCTACAGAGAGCTTCACGAAATACCTGAGAGCGTAGGGACTGCTGTGGTGGTACAGGCTATGGTATTTGGGAACATGGATCAGAATTCATGTACCGGTACTGTCTTTACGAGAGATCCCAATACGGGAGAGAAGATCACCTGCGGAGAATTTTTGATGAAGAGTCAGGGCGGCGATACTTCTTTCAGAGATATAGAAGCTGTGAAGATAGAGAAGATGGAAGATTTCTTCCCTCAGCTTTACAGAAAATTCTTTGATATCGCTCAGCTGCTGGAAAGATATAATGAAAATGTACAGGAGATAGAATTTACTGTAGAGAGCGGCAAACTCTATATGCTTGAGACTAAAGCAGCCAGAAGGACTCCGGCTGCATCGGTGAAGATCGCCGTGGATATGGTAAGCGAAGGCATAGTAGACAGAGAGACTTCGGTAGCCAATATAAGGGCGTCGGATATAAATAAACTGGTGCTTAAACAGTTTAAAGACCAGGATTCCATCGACGTAAAGACTGTCGACAATTTCAACACCATACTCGAATGGGCTGATGAATTCAGGACGGTAGGTGTGAGAGCAAATATAGATACTCCGGAAGACGCCGCCCTGGCTATAAAGCTGGGGGCAGAAGGCGTGGGCCTTTGCCGCAGCGAGCATATGTTTTTCGGAGAGGATAGAATATATGATTTTATAAGAATGATAATAGCTGAGGATGCGGCGGAAAGAAACAGGGCGATAGCTGCCCTGAAGCCTTATCAGAAAGACGATTTTAAGCGTATATTCAGGATAATGGAGGACAGGCCCGTCACCATAAGGCTCTTGGACCCGTCTTTTCACAGATTCTTGCCTCATGCAGAATCAGACATAAGAAATCTCGCAGGGAAGCTGAAAATCTCTGAGAAAAAACTTGGAGCAAAAGTACTTCTGCTGAGAGAAGAAAACCCCGCCATGGGAAAGAGAGGAAGCAGACTGGCAGTGCTTCACCCTGAGATAGTGAGGATGCAGACAGAGGCTGTCATAGAGGCCGCCCTTGAAGTGAGAGGGGAAGTAGACGGGGATCTGAATATATCGATCATGGTGCCGTTTATAAGCTCTGTGAGAGAATTCACCAACGTCAGGGAGACTGTAGAGACGACGGCAATGCAATGTCTGAAGGCGGCAGACGCCAGCCTTGATTTTTCTGTGGGAACCATGATAGAGACCCCCAGAGCAGCTCTGCTGGCAGATATGATAGCCGAGAAGGCAGACTTCTTTTCTTTCGGCACTAACGATCTCACTGAATTAGTATACGGACTGTCTAAGGAAGATACTGAAGATCTGATAGAAGAATATATAAAGAAGGACATATTGGATAAAAATCCATTCTATTCTCTCGACGAGAGAGGTGTGGGAAGGATGATAGAAATGGCCTGCATTTCCGGACGAAAGACCAAGCCTAAGCTGAAGATAGGAATATGCGGGGAACACGGAGGAGACCCGGACACCATAGAATTCTGCGAGTCTATAGGGATAAATTACTTTTCCTGCTCTACGCTGAGGATTCCGGGCGCCAGGCTGGCGGCCGCCCAGGCGGAGATAAATTCGGCAAAGAAAATCGAAAGGGTCAGGTAACAGATACATGTTTTCTCTCTGGGGAACGGCTGCAGGCAATATAATGATGACTTTTCTCATATCTATGGTACCCATCATAGAACTGAGAGGGGCTATTCCTCTCGGAGTCATAAACGGTCTCGACGTAGGCACGGCGCTGATAGTCTCCGTGCTGGGAAATCTCGTGCCCGTTCCGTTCATAATAATCTTTATAAGAAAGATCTTCAAATGGATGCAGAGCAAGAGCGAAAGACTGGGTAGATTGGTCAGAAAATTTGAAGAGAAGGCTGATAAGAAAAAAGATCAGGTGGTCAGATATGAGTTCTGGGGATTGATGATACTTGTAGCCGTACCGCTCCCGGGTACCGGCGCATGGACCGGCGCTCTGGTTGCCGCTATGCTGGACATGCAGCTTAAGAGGGCTTTTCCGTCTATAGCTTTGGGAGTAGCGGCGGCAGGTCTCATAGTAACCATGGCTACTTATGGAGTAAAAGCGATAATCTGATAAGAAAAAGAGACCCTCTTTTTGCAAGATGCAAGAGAGGGTCTTTTCCGTAAAGATCAGATGGAGATTTCACCTTTTGTCAGGAGATATGCAGAGAGAAGAGCCATAGCTATCAGAAAAACGAAAGTGATCTTGTCTGCCGGGCGTGGAAAAATTTTTCCTTTCTGTTCTCTTCTGGCTATGACATATAAGATAGTACCCGGAGCGTAGAGAAGGGCTGATATAAGAAGATGAGTCACTCCTCCCGCATACAGCATCCATATGCCGTAAGCCGAACCCAGGATAGAGTACACCCATACCATGAACTTTCGCCCTCCGTTCATCTGATCCAGTCCTTGCCCCTGGGCAGTCACCTTAAGACAGTAAAAGGCTGACAGAGCGTAAGGAACCATGATGGCGCTGGTGGAGACTGCATAGATTACCTGATATGTGGCGTCGTTAAAGTAGATTATGATGAGAAAGAACTGAGTGACTAAAGTGGTGATAAGAACGCCGCTGATGGGAGATCCTTTTTTATTTTGCTTAGTAAAACTCTTTGGGAAGCAGCGCTGCATGGCAGGCGCGTAAATACTGTCTACACAGAGTATGGTGTAGGTGAATAAAGCTCCTCCCACAGATATTATGACTCCTATGTTGACTAAGGCGCTTCCCCACGAACCTACGACAGATTTTAGAACGAAAGCCATCGGCGGGTTTCCCAGAGCAGCCAGCTTTTCCGTAGTCATTACCCCCATACTGAGTATGGAAATCAGGACGTAGAGGATGAATAAGGAGATGAAGGCCAATATGGTGGCTTTTCCGGCTATAGAAGTGTTTTTGGCCCTTCCGGAGATGACCACGGCGCCTTCTATGCCGATAAACACCCATACGGTGGTATATACTGTAGCTTTAACTTGTTCCATCAGGTTCAGCCCTGATCCTTCTCCTGTGATATTCTGAGAAAATATCTCAAAGTCGAATGCTCCTGCATATACTATAGCTACTATCATGACAGCTATAGGTATGACCTTGGCTATGACTACTACGGTGTTGATGGCAATGGCCTCGTTTACTCCTCCCAGCACGAGAAGGCCGAAGACCCAGACTATCACCGAGCCGAGAATGACGGATATGAGATTAGTACCGCTTCCGAATATGGGAAAGAAATTTCCCAGCGAAGCAAAGAACAGTGTAATGAAAGAAAGATTTCCAAGGAGCGCGCTGAGCCAAAACCCCCACGCCGAGTTGAAACCTATATATTCTCCGAAACCGGTCTTGGCATAGCTGTAAAGGCCGCTGGTAAGATCAGGCCTGACTACGCTGAGTCTGAAAAAACATAATGTGAGCATGAGCATCCCAAGACCGCTTATGCCCCATCCTATGAGGACTGCCAGCGGATAGGCTCCCGAAGCAGCGAAGTCTCCGGAAAGACTGAAGACTCCGCTGGCGAGGGTGGCGCCTACGGCGAACATGGTTATTTTTCCAAGACCAAGACCTTCCTCTTTGTTATTCATAAAAACCCCCTTGTATATTTCAAATGTTTTATTTTTTTTAATGCTCATATTATTATCTGCAAATTTGAGAAAATTTACCCTTTATTTTACGACATTTTATAGTAAATGACGAAAACCATCTGTGAACGTAATTTCAAATATTTGACTCAAAATTAAATCGATATATTGACACAGGTATAAAATTCAAGATAATATAAGACCATGAGAAGCCGCAACTAAAACATTGAGGGAGAACATATGAAATATTTTGGTATCGAGAGAGTGATAGAACCTGTAGGGGCTATACCGCCTACAGCATGGAGATTGGATAACTCCAGAGAAGTCAGACCGGGAGAGATGCGATTAGCAGTCGAAGTCATAAAGCTTGAGGGCGATAACTTCAACCAGATATGCAGCGACTGCCAATATAACGAGAGCCGTATTAAAGAGAGGATACTGACCATCATAAACAAGAGGGGAAAGCTTCAAAACCCGTACACCGAAAGCAGCGGGATCATTGCGGGGACTGTAGAGGAGGTAAGCTGCGGCTACAGGGGAGGTGATTTTAAGGAGGGAGACAGGATAATAAGTCTGGCTTCTATTTCCGGATTTCCCATATATATAGAAAAGATAGATAAAGTGGATTATAATTACGGCGAGATATGGTGCAGCGGATATGCCATAGTATTCGAATCTTCTCAGATAGCTTCGTGGCCGCAGGACCTGGACATAAAACCTCTGCTGTGCGCACTGGACGAGGAAGGCAGTCTTCTGGATCTGGGAGATGTGATGACCCAGAGAAAACCTGAGAGGATAGCGATAGTGGGCAGCAATCTGATAGATATGCTCCTTTATGCCCGTCTGGCAAAGAATTACAGCGACAGCGATGTGAGAATAATTTCAGTGATAGATCAGGATTCGCTTACTTATATAAATAAAAAGGAATTCGAGAAGACTTTCGGGCATCTGATAGACCGGGTATTTTTTGCCGATATGTCAAGGCCTGTAACCGCCTACGAACATATATACAGAGAGGAAGAAGGCCTCATGGACTCTATAATAAATCTTGAAGACATAAAAGGCGCAGAAACCATCTCGGCTCTTTTAGTAAAAAACAAGGGGTTTTTATTTCACGCCGGCGTGAGAAAGAACTATTTTCAGAGTCTGTTGGCTATAGACTGCCTCGGCAAAGAAGTTACGAGCTATGCCTTGGACGGGTATGCGGAAAAAGCTTATGATTTTGCTTCTGACCTCATAAGACAATTGTCGGCTGACCTTAAAGGAATAGACGATATACTGTCCCATCGCTCTAAAAAATCAATGGCGATTCACAGCGCCAAAACGAAAACCAGGGAAAAAGAACATCATAAGACAGAGGACTTTGTATATATGAGTCCTGTGACAGCAGATCTGGTGGATACGGTGCTCAATGTGGCAAAGTATGATTGCAATGTGATCATACAGGGAGAGACAGGAGTAGGAAAAGAAAAGGTACTGGATCTTCTCCACAGGAACAGCCCGAGAAAAGGAAAGCCGTGTATCAAGATAAACTGCGCCACTATCCAGGAAAGCCTGGCTGAATCTGAGTTCTTCGGATATGAAAAAGGTTCTTTTACCGGCGCTCAGGCCGCCGGTAAGGAAGGATATTTCGAGATGGCCAACAATGGGACATTGTTTTTGGATGAGATAGGAACTCTGCCTCTGACTATGCAGTCGAAATTGCTCAGAGTACTTCAGGAAAACTCATATTACAGAGTGGGCGGAACGGAGCAGAAGACAGTCAATGTGAGAGTGATATGCGCCAATAATATTCCCCTGAAAAAATTGGTAGAAGAGGGAAGCTTCAGGGAGGACCTGTATTACAGACTCAATATCTGCCTGATAGAAGTACCTCCTTTGAGACAGCGAAAAGAGGATATAATATGCCTTGCTGAAAACTTTATAAAAAACTACAGCAAAAAATACGGCATTGAAAAGCATTTTACCATAGATGCTTTAGATAAATTATGCGATTACCATTGGCCCGGAAATGTCAGAGAACTGGAGAATACCGTGCATCGTCTTTATATAACGGATAAGGGAGAATTTATCGACGAATATGCCGTAGACGATCTGCTCAATGATACGTTTTATGATGACGTTTTGGTAGATATAAAGAAAGAGTTCAAGAGCAAGGCTTCTATCGACTTTTCAAAGATCATGGAGGATCAGGAAAAAAAGCTCATCGCTTATGCTCTTAAAAAAGAAAAGACTACGAGAAAGGCTGCCGAACTCTTGAATATACCTCAGCCGACTCTGGCAAGAAAAAAGATTAAATACGGACTTTAAAAAACGCCGGGACTTGCGCTCCGGCTTTAATCAGGGAAAAGCAAAAGACAGAGCCATATTGACTCTGTCTTTTGCTGTGTGTGTTTTATTTATATATATTTAGAGGGCTTGTTGTGATGGTGTTTGATTAGAGCATCATCTTTCCGTTAAATGGAGAGTCCACATCGTCTTTGTGGGCTATCTCATCGAAGGTCTCAAGACCTGCTACGATAGTAGCTTTGATTTCATCATCAGTGAAATCTGCCTTTTCCCTTTCTGCAAACGCTTTCATGAATGTCTCGATGGCTTCGAAAGCTACTTCTTTATCGGACATCATGTTCACGTTTACTTCTGTCACTGCTTCTGTGAAAGCTTTATCTAATAATTCTTTTTTACACATCGTACTTACCTCCTGAATTCTTTATATTGTTATCTTTTCTTTACGCAGATATATTATGCAAATGCCGTGCCAAAAAATAGGAGACTCCCAAGAATGGCCAAAATCAGCCGTCTTGGGAGCCCTATGGAATAGTGATGAAACAATGCAATTTTAAGTTTGATTCGTACATGAATCAAGAAATCCAAAATTTTGACTCATTTAAGAGTCAGAAAAGTGTATCGAGACTAATTACTGAATAGTTTTACGCCGCTTTCCCCATCTATGTCATCGACATAAACGGCTACAAGCTCGTCCCTCGAGGTAGGAACGTTCTTGCCTACGTAATCAGCTCTGATAGGGAGTTCTCTGTGCCCTCTGTCGATGAGCACAGCAAGTTGTATTGTCGAAGCACGACCATACTTGGAAATTGCATCCAGGGCAGCCCTTACAGTCCTGCCCGTGTACAACACATCATCAACTAAAATGACGTCTTTTCCCGTAATTGCGAAAGTAATATGACAATCGGTTACAACCGGATCGTCTGAATTTCGTGGAGCGTCGTCTCTGTAAAGAGAGATATCCAGCTCTCCCACAGGTACGTTTACACCCTCTATTGCCTTGATATTACTCGATAAGGCCTCTGCCAGGGGAAGTCCTCTGCGCTTTATTCCCAGAATAACTATATTATCTGCCCCTTGGTTACATTCGAGAACTTGGTGTGACATTCTTTTTAACGCACGGTTCATATCCTCTTTGGTCATCAGATCCGCTTTAAGTCTCATGAAAACTCTCCTCGATTTCTGTAATATGCTGTTATTCAATTATCTCTCCTCCGTCGTGTTTTTGTCAAGGAAATAGTGCAATGTTTTATCTGAAATTTTTTACTTAGTATAGATTTTTGATCGCATAAGATGTTATACTGTATATCAATATGACAGGCGCAGGACGTTTCGTCTCTATAGTAAGGCAGTGTTGATGGGCGGGAGAATGGCGCCGATTTAAAAATATAATTTTAGGAGTTTCAAATGGCAGATTTAGCGCTATATCTGGGAGTTACAATTATTGGTTATTTCTTTGGAAGTAAACTGAGAAGCAAGAGAGACAGCCTTCTTTGGACGGGAAAGGTCCAGACTGTCGCCATAACCCTTCTTGTGCTGTGTATGGGAGCCAGAATGGGCGCTAACAAAGAGATAACGGAGAATCTCAGCACCATAGGAATTTCTGCTTTTTTGATCACCGTAGTGATCATGCTGTTTTCTACTGCTGCCATATATATAGTGAGAAAACTTCTGGGTATAGACAGGTACGGCCGGGTTTCGCAGGGCGAAAAGACTGATAACCGGCAGGTCTTCAATAACCCGGCGCAGATGAAGAATACGGATACTGCCGATCTTAAGGAGCAGGTGCATGCCATAGAGAAAGAAGAAGAGAAACAAAACGTCAATATGATGACAATAGTCATACTCATATCGGTGATAATAGGAATGTTGACCGGATACTTTGTCATAAGAGAGATGTTTGTGGGAAACATGGAAGCCTTCGAAAGTGCGGCAGGCCTTGGAATAAAGCTTGGACTGTGCCTCCTGCTCATATTTGTCGGAATAGATCTGGGAATAGAGGGCAGTGTCATAAGCAACTTTAAAGCGGTGGGGCTTCGCATATTTGCCATACCCGCTGCCGTGGTCGCAGGCACTCTCACGGCTGCATTTGTGATGTCATTCTTTCTGGATCTGACCATGCGGGAGTCTCTGGCCATAGGAGCAGGTTTCGGGTGGTATACTTTAGCTCCCGGAATTATAATGGAAGCAGGACATATGACGGCCAGCGCAGTGTGTTTTCTGCATAACGTTATGAGAGAATTGTTTGCTATTGTGCTCATTCCGTTTGTGGCTAAAAAGATCGGATACGTGGAGACGGTGGGGCTTCCGGGTTCTGCCGCCATGGACGTATGTTTGCCTATAGTGGAGAAAGCCACGAGGAGCGATATCGCCGTATATTCCTTCATATCCGGAGCGATCCTAAGCATATTAGTGCCGATTCTGGTGCCTGTAATCATCGGATAATTATTACGGACGCCGGCAGAGAAGGCGGCATATGATAAATTCATCATCTGAGGGAGAAAAACCATGTCACTACTTCTTTTATATTGGGGAATCATGATCGCCTGTTATGCGGTAGCTTCAAAGTTACGTCATAAAAAAGAGACCTTCCGGTTTACAGAACAGCTTACCAACATAGTCATATATATCTTGGTATTTCTGATGGGTCTTAGGATGGGCGCAAACGAGGAGGTGATTTCAAACCTGGGGTCTATAGGACTTCAGGCTGCAGGGATAACGGTGTTTGTAGTGGGCGGAAGCATACTTGCGGTACATATCGCCAGAAAGGCTCTCAAATTGAATAAAGAGGGGATTTTCGGCCTTCCGGAGGAAGAAGAACAGGTAGGAGAAGAGGAACGGGAAGCCGAGTCGGGAGGCGTCAAGTTTACGCTGATAATCCTGACTTTTGTCGTTGCCGGAATGGCGGCGGGATACTTTATGATACCGGAGATATTCGAGGATACAGACGCTTTTCAGGATATGTCGGGAGACTGGCTGGTAGTGGGTATATGTATTCTTCTTGCTCTTGCGGGATTTAATCTGGGACTCGAGGGAAAGGTAATACAGAGCTTTAAGGGAGTGGGAATAAAAGTTATATTTATTCCTATAGCGGCAGTCGCCGGAAGTCTTATCATGGGCGCAGTCTACGGACTGATATCTTCTCTGACGGTGAGCGAGTCGATTGCCGTCAGCGCCGGTTTCGGCTGGTACACCTTAGCTCCGGGCATGTTGACGGAAGCCGGCTTTGCAGTGGCGGGCGCCGTATCGTTTATGCACAATGTGATAAGAGAGACTCTGGGGATAGTACTCATACCGATAGCCGCCAAGAAGATAGGCTATCTGGAATGTACATCTATACCTGGAGTAGCTGCTATGGATGTATGCCTTTCTATAGTGGAAAGATCTTGCAGAGCAGAAACGGTAGTCTATTCGTTTTGCACGGGAGCTCTGATGTGCGTCTGCGTTCCCGTGGTGGTGACTCTGGCCATAGGATGAAAGACGCAAGGACAGCTGCCTGACGCTTAAAAAGCGGCGGCAGCTGTCTTTTATCATATGATTTTTGTCGTCCAGTCTTTTACGTTAAGGGTTCTGGTTATGAAATCTTCGTAGAACATGGGGTCGTGGGATACCAGCAATATTGTGCCGGGGTATTCTCTGAGGGCTCGCTGCAGCTCTTCTTTTGCGTCCACGTCCAGATGATTGGTAGGCTCATCCAGCACCAACCAGTTGTGTTCTCGGTTCATGACTACGGCCAGGCGGACTTTGGCGTTTTCTCCGCCGCTGAGCACTCTCATCTGACTGGTTATATGTTCGTTGGTAAGACCGCATTTTGAAAGACATAGTCTCACTTCTCTGTTTTCCATGGAAGGAAATTCGGACCAGAAAGTATCCAGAGCGCTCACCGAGGAATCTCTGTCTGCTTCTTGGGCGAAATATCCGGGGAACAGATAATCGCCTAATGACACCTGACCTGAGATAGGAGCTATCTGACCCAGAATAGTCTTTAAGAGAGTGGTCTTACCCAGTCCGTTTGTTCCCGTCACCGCTATCTTTTCGCCCCTTTCTATGGTGAAAGAGACAGGCCTTGTCAGAGGCTCGTCATAGCCTATGACGAGATCTTTTGCTTCTACGATAAAGCGGCTCGGCGTTCTGGCCATAAGAAAGTTGAACTCAGGTTTTATCTTGTTTTGAGGCTTTTCCAATATCTCCATCTTGTCTAATTGCTTCTGCCTGGAATGAGCCATGCCCCTGGTGGCTACACGGGCCTTGTTCCTTGCGATGAAGTCCTCGAGCCTTTCGATTTCGGCCTGCTGCCTTTCATAGGCTTTCAGTTCCTGCTCTTTCTTTATCTCGTACATTCTCATGAAGTTCTCGTAGTCGCCTGTGTATCTGGTCAGGTTGCCGCCTTCCAGGTTATATATAACGTTTACTACTGAATTTAAGAACTCTGTATCGTGAGATACCAGAATAAAGGCGTTTTCGTATTCGCTGAGAAACCTTGTCAGCCACACTATGTGCGGATGATCCAAGTAATTTGTAGGTTCGTCCAATATAAGTATAGAAGGGCTTTCTAAAAGAAGCTTTACCAGAAGCACTTTGGTACGATGGCCTCCGGAAAGGTCGGAGACATCTTTATCCAGACCTATATCTGAGAGACCCAGGCCGCCTGCAACTTCTTCTATCTTTGAGTCAAGCTGATAGAAACCAGAGGCTTCGAGCATCTGCTGTATCTCACCGGCTTCTTCCATCATATCGCTTATGGCCGATTCGTCGGCGTAAGCCATATCCTCATACAGCTTGAGCATTTCCTGCTCAAGAGAATACATATTATCGAAAGCCGTTCTCAGAACTTCTCTTATGGTCATCCCTTTTTTCAAAACGCTGTGCTGATCCAGGTAGCCTACGGTAACGTGGCGCGACCATGTTATATTTCCTTCATCAGGCATGAGTTTTCCTGTAATGATGTTGAGAAAGGTGGATTTTCCCTCCCCGTTGGCGCCTATGAGGCCTATATGTTCTCCCTTGAGCAGCCGGAAAGAGGCATTTTCTAATATCTGTCTGGCTCCGAAGCCGTGGGTAACGTTTTCTACTGTCAATAAGCTCATTTCAGCTTCTCCTTTTGTCATTACGAATATGGTCTTGCAAATCACTGCCGGTACAGGCCGAACCTGAATATGATAGCATATCAGAGGGCAGATTTAAAGAGCATAAGATGCTTCTGCGAAACGACTATGATCTGTAGAATCAAAAAACCTGCCGAAAATCTGAAATCAGTTTGCGGCAGGCATTATGAACGCAAGATATGATCAATTAAAATATCTGAATACACCCTTTACTTTTCCGAGTATCTTGACATCTTTGACTATGATCGGGCTCATAGAAGAGTTCTCGGGCTGAAGCCTTATGTGACCTTCTTCTCTGTAAAAGGTCTTGACCGTGGCCTCACTTTCAAAGCCGTCTATCATAGCTACTACGATATCGCCGTTCCCCGCAGTTTCGGACTGCTGTACCAATATAAGGTCGCCGTCCATTATGCCGGCCTCTATCATACTTTCGCCGCGTACATGCAACATATAGTTTACCCCTCCGGCAGCGTACTGGGCAGGAATAGGGAAAAAGTCTTCTATGTTCTGCTCCGCAAGAATAGGCGTTCCCGCTGCCACACTGCCTACCACGGGTATATTAACTATGCCCGAATGTGCCCGGGCGGAATCATCATACGCAGATGGCTGACTTTCGCCGTGCTTACCTGAAACCGGATCTACTACCATGAGGGCGCGGGGTTTTGAAGGGTCCTTTACTAAATAACCCTGCTTGACCAGACTCTCGATGTCCTTATGAGCCGTTGAAGTAGACTTGATACCCAGCGCGCCGCAGATCTCTCTTACCGTCGGAGGATATCCCTTGGTCTTGATCTCTTCTTTCATGTAGCTGAGTATTCTCTGTTCGCGCTCTTTAAGTGTTGCCATAGTAGTTTCTCCTTTTTTAATCGGACCGTAGCTCCCAGCGTTTGTTATATTAAAATCACTATAGCATAAAAAGAACAAAAAGTAAACACACGTTCACAAATTTATTTAAAGAATTGACAGAGGTCTTCCGTATTTCACTTCTTCTCCGTCTGGTCCGTATTTCTTTCGCTTACCGCTGATAGTTGAAATATCAACCTTCCATATAGCTGTACGATCTAAACTTTTCTCTATTGCCTCATCGAACTGGTACATATTGGAAGGAGTATATCTCTCGCAGATTATTCTCAGGGCATGTATCTTCTCGCTTTCTTTTAGAACTTCCCTGGCATTGCCTGTGACGATGGCTGACTCGTATTCGGTGGTGAATTTATCAAAGGCAGGTCGCACATCTCCTACGAAGACCAGACATACTCGTGGATACGATCTGAGGATATCCGTTTTTCTCCCTTCTTTAGCACAGTGGAAGTATACGGTGTCGCCGTCTCTTGCCACAGATATAGGCACTGCATACGGAGCGTCCTGATCTATCATTGAGAGCACTGCGTATCCGCATTTATCGATTATTTCTAACGCAAATTCTTTGGGCATTTCTCTGTCCCGTCTTCTCATTTCGATTCCTCCTTATACTTAAAACATCCCTTTTCGTGAGAATATATCACTCCTATGGCTTGAAGATAGGAATAGATTATGACAGTTCCCACGAATTTCATACCTCGCTTTTTCAGATCTTCTGATATTCGGTCAGACAGAGGCGAAGATATCTGGTCACATTCGTATATCACTTTTCCTTTAGTAAATCCCCAGATGTAGTCTGCAAAGGAGCCGAATTCTTCTTGTATAGCCTTGAAGACGGAGGCATTGTTTACAGCAGCGTTTATCTTAAGCCTGTTTCTGATAATCCCGGCGTTTTGCATGAGTTTGGATTTTTTTTCATCATCATACTGACGGACTTTGTCTATGTCAAAATCGTCAAAAGCTTTTCTGAAGGCTGCTCTCTTGTTGAGCACACATTCCCACGACAGGCCGGCCTGAAAAGATTCCAATATGAGCATCTCAAACAGGTGATGATCGTCTCTGGACTCTTCTCCCCATTCATTGTCGTGATAATCTATGTACAGCTGATTTTTTGTGTTGGCCCAGCGGCACCGCGCTGGTCCGTTGTTTGCAGTCATGAGAACTCCTCTCTACTCTGAGGTCAAAAGGCCGTAATGCTTCAGAGCGTCTTTTAAAAAATTTTCTTCTACTTCGAGATAATCGGCTATCTCCCAGGTTTCTCTAAAGCCGTCAGCTATGGCGGACAGGACGGCCTCCAGAGGTATTATCTTTTCATATGCCCATTTTCTGGCTCTGAGTTCCTGTCTCTGATTGTCCAGAGGAGTCTGATCCGGTATATTTCCGGAAGTAGTCAAATGATGCCCGATCTCTTCGGCTAAAATACAATACTTTGACGCAGTAGTCATATCATCTCTGAGCCATACTATGCCGCCTGAGTAAAGGCCGATATTTTTAATAAGTCTCTCTTCGATGATGAGCTCGTCTTCAAACTCGGCGGTAAGCTTTTCATATTTGTTCATCCGATCAACTCCTTTTTGACTGTATATAGATTCTATCATAAAAGGTGTCCGTTAAACTGGACTCTACTGATCTTTTCTCTTTGACAGAACGTATTTTTTGAACTCCTCTATTTCTGCCAACTCCTCATCGCTCCATTCTTCATCGTCATGGTGAGCGGCGATAGTATATGCTGCGTCGTCCCAGCCCATCAGATATGAAGGCGTTGTTCCAAGGGCAAGGGCCAGCGATTCTATCTTATCGGCGGGAATGTTGGTTATGATATTGTTCTCGTATTTATGGATAGTCTGCTTGGTGGTACTCAGCTTTTCTGCCAGATCATCCTGAGTAAGGCTGTTTTTTCTGCGAAGCTGTTTTATTCTGTCTCCTATAGTCATCATTTTAACCTCTCCTTAAAAGTAACTTGATTATATCATAAATATTGAAAAAATCAAGAAAAAATAACTTGACAAGTGACAAAAAAGAATATAGACTTTGAGTAACTTAAAAAGTTACATAATAGCGAATTTTATACGTATACGCATGGATTTGCTTTCTTTTACCCTGATTTATAACTTTTTAAGTTACAAATGATGTGTGCTGATTGCCAATCAGAGAGAAAGGTAGGAGAGATGGATAAGAATAGACTTTTAAAATTTAAGAAGCTCAATAAAGAGATAGAAATAATAAAGAGAGAAATACGGGAATTGGAGTGTAAACCTTCAGAATATGTCGCCGATACTGTCAGAGATTATACTTACGGATACGGGAATCATCAAAAGTATCATTTGTAATAGTAACATCACAGAGCGGCGGAGACACCTGGGAAAACATCTATGCTGTAGGAAGGTGGAAGTAACACCTATATAGCACCTTGTCGGTACTAAAAAAGCTATATGTGCGGAGGAATCTTTCGCACATATAGCTTGAATCATGCCCCTTCTATTAGAAGTTGAGCTCGTTGAACTTGTCGATGATTCCTTGATCTATTCCGTCAGAGCCGGATGGAACCAAGACTACTCCGTCTTTATAAGCTGCAGCTTTTATTACGGCTATACCCATCATGTCGTAGCCTTCACCGATGACATCCTTATAAGCGTCTGAACTTTCATCATATATGTAGATTTCAACATTTCCATAACCTGCTCCGTCAGTAGCGCCTACCATCTCAAAAGCCTTCTCCTGCTTTTCATCAGTAAGACCTAAGGCTTCCGCCACGGCGTCTACTGTCTTCTCAACCTTAGGAACGTCTTTTTCCGCAGACGCGCCGGAATCGCTGCCTTCGTCCTTTGAGCCGCAGGCGGCCATTCCCAGACATAACATCAATGACATCATCAATACTAAAACCTTTTTCATACTTTCCTCCTGCTTAAACAATGAATATTATTTATTACGACCATGACTTGGCAGTAACCTGTGAAAATGAATATTTTAATCTAAGCTTGGCAGAAGATACCGAAAACTTTGTTAAAAATATTTCTTTCTATAAAGGAACAATAACATAAACTGCTTCAATAATCAATACTTCAGGCACAAATAAAACCGGGACATCGGCTGACGTCCCGGCTGAAATGGTGCGCCAAGCGGGAATCGAACCCGCGGCCTTCACATTCGGAGTGTGCTACTCTATCCCCTGAGCTATTGGCGCAAAACATACAATATATTTATATCATAAATTTTGCATTAGTTAAAGACAAATTTTTCGACCGGCATAGAAAGGATAGCAGCGCAGAATACGATAAAAGCCTGATACTCTTCTCAAAAGCCGGGGAAGAAAAAGCAACCTTGCGCTATCTGCGGCGCCGGTTAAAGGAGCCTGAACCGGGATTTTTCATATCGTATCAGACCGTCACGGCTCATTTTACTCAGTTCGGCAGACATGGCGCTGCGGTCCACACAAAGGAAATCCGCCAGTTCCTGACGGTTAAAAGGAATAGAGAATTCGGCAGATCTGGTTCTTTTGGCCTGCGCCGAAAGATATGAGAGAAGTTTTTCACGAGTACTTCGCTTTGAGAGAAAGTCTATCTTTCTGTTCAAAATGAGATTTTTTTCTGACACGATCCTGAGAAGATTTCTGATAATTACATCGTGAGATTCACACCCTTGGCCGCATGTTGCGGTGATGCTTCTCAAGTCTATAAACATGATCTCAGAAATTTCTTCTGCAAAAACGCTTACCGGCATGAGATCCGTCCCGGCGCAGGCAAAGACTTCGCCGAACATCTCTCCGGGAGATACGATGGCTACTATATTGCGGTTTCCGTAGTAGTCTTCTCTGACGATATGTACTTTGCCGGAGAGAACGATTCCCACATTGCCGCAGGGATCGCCTTCCAGAAAAACAGCGCTTCCTTTTGTATATCTTGTGATCTTGGCTTTTAAGCATGACAACATGCTGTCGATGTCTTCCGGAGCGATACCGTCGAACAAGCCGCACATATCAAGCTGTGAAAAAAATTTTTTCATATTCACCCCTTTTGTTGTAAAAACAACAGGATTTATAGATGTATTATATTAGAATGTGACCATAAAAGCAAGCTATGGAGGTTGACAATATGATTAGAAAGATTATAAAGATAGACCAGGAGAAATGTAACGGATGCGGAGCCTGCGCTTGTGCATGTCATGAAGGCGCCATAGGTATGGTTTTGGGAAAAGCTAAACTTATGAGAGAAGACTACTGCGACGGTCTGGGCGACTGTCTTCCGGCATGTCCTACAGGAGCTATAACTTTTGAGGAGAGGGAGGCCCCGGCCTATGACCATGAGGCTGTCATGGCAAATAAGGCCAAAAAAGAAAGCCAGGGGAAACAATCTGATTCTATTCCGTGCGGATGTCCCGGAAGTATGTCGAAATCTATAGACAGACAGGCAAAGGGAGAACCGCAGGCACATATGAGCGATGCTTTTGAGATGAAGAGCCAGCTTTCCCAGTGGCCTGTACAGATAAAACTGGCTCCCGTGAACGCTCCTTATTTTGACGGAGCTAATTTGCTGATAGCGGCAGATTGCAGCGCCTATGCTTATGGAGACTTCCACAACAAATTTATCAGAAACAGGGTGACTCTAATCGGATGTCCTAAGCTGGATGAGGGCGACTACAGCGAAAAGCTGACTGCGATCATAAAGGCAAATGATATCAAGAGTCTGACCATAGTAAGGATGGAAGTACCTTGCTGCGGAGGCATCGAATTTGCAGCTAAAAAGGCGCTTCAGGAAAGCGGAAAGTTCATACCATGGCAGGTGGTTACCGTTACTACTGACGGAAAGCTGCTGGACTGATTCTGAGACTCATCAGCACAATACTTAAGAAAGTCCGTCAATTCCTGCGTATATATTCTTTTGCGTTCATGGCAGCTACCGCTCCGTCGGAAGCTGCCGTTATTATTTGTCTCAGCGGCTTCGTGCGTAGGTCGCCTGTGGCAAACACTCCGTCTATATTGGTCCTGGTGGTCTCATCGGCTATGACGTATCCGTCTTTATCTGTCTTTAAATGGAACCTCAAGAGCCGTGTATTAGGTGTTTTTCCTATAGCGACGAATATACCGTTGCAGTCTATGACGCCCTTTCTCCCGGAAGTCTTGTCGGTGAGAGAAAGCCCTGTCACTACACCGTCTTCTGATAACAGACCTGAGATTTCCGTATGATAGAGGACCACTATATTGGACCTGCGCAGAACGTCGTTTATTAGACTGTCATCTGCTTTGAAGCCGCCGCCCTCGTGTATAAGATAGACTTTTTTACATATGTCTGAAAGAATTACGGCATTGTCGAGAGCTGCGTTTCCTCCGCCTATGACGGCGGCCGTCTTTCCCTTATAAAACGCATCTCCTTCAGATATATAATAGTTTATGCCTCTGCCTGACAGAGCCGATTCGCCGGGAAGACCCAGCCTGCGGGGAGAGGCGCCCATGGCCAATATTACAGATCTGCATTTGAAATCTCCCTTAGTGGTGAATACAGTCTTTTCTCTTTTCTCGAGGTTTAAAGAATATACTTTTGCAAAAAGCGTCTTAGCCCCGTGATTTTCGGCGTCTGTTCTCATCTTTTCCAAAAGCCTTGAGCCTTCTATGCCGTCTTCGAAACCGGGATAATCCACATTGCCGGTTGAAGATATCTGGCCTCCGGCGTGGGTTTCTTCTATTATGAGAGTTTTCAAAGATGAGCGGGCGCAATAGATAGCGGAAGTGTATCCGCCCGGACCTCCTCCTATTATAATGACATCGTAATCAGTTTTCATCATGACCTCCAAAATCGACTTTTTCTTAGTATTTCATCTTATGAGAACATGTATACATTGACAGCCTATCGATTTATAAGTTAATTTATAATATGGGAATCTATTAACGCCGCAGGCCGATACTTATTAATAAGCAGATGGCCTTTTTCGTATTTTCGGCGGCAGATGATAAAATCTTACGATAAGATCTCTAAAGTTTATCATAAAAGGTCTCTTTGCCGTAAAAGCGGGGAGACATCTTTGGAAACTTAGTTCCGACTCTAAAATATCCGAAGTAAATAACAGATAGGGGAAAAGAATATGAACAGTCGAAAAAACTCTTTTAGCGAAGTCTATGAAGTGATGAAAAAATACGGGAAAATGATGTCATCTCAAGAATATCCCATAGGCCGGACCAAGATGATGATAGAGACTCCCAAAGGCGTATTTGCAACAAGAGATGATGCGGACATAGGAGAGCTGAGGGAAGAAGACATAGAGAAGCTCGGCATTGAAAAGCTTCCGATACCTAAGGCGGAGATGAAAGCCGTGGTCTACTCTCAGACTCCTTGCTGCCAGAAAGCCCTGAGAGAAGCAAGACCTTTTAAAGCATGTCTTGACGATATGGCTCAGGTTTTTGGTCATACTGCATATATAGCAGACGGAAGGGATGGCAACGCTTCAATGGGGAAATCCATCGGAAAAGCCCTCAGAGGCAACGCCGGCTGTCTGATACTGCGAGGTACAGATAAAAAGGGAAAGGGTATAGGCTATACTCTGACTATGGGACGAAGTCTCTACGAGGCGATAGTAGCCCTGACAGTACTTGAAAAATCTGCGGAGATATCTTTCTTGGCTGAAAAAATCGGCGGAGGAAAGCCTATAGCCAAGAGGGAGGCCAGGCTCATGAGATACGTGTATAAAAAGAAGTATTCTAAGGCCGAAGAAAGAGTGAAGATGGCGGAGACGGGACAGAAAACCAAAGAGATGGCCGACGCGGCTTCTCATATCCGCAAACAGAAAGCCGCGCCTTGCGAGCAGAGGCTGAGAGAACTTCTGGTAAAGTACGGACGAAAGCTGGTGGAGACAGGTCTGGTGCAGGGGACCTGGGGAAATCTGTCTGTAAGACTGGACGAAAGATACATGCTTGTCACCCCCTCGGGCCTGGACTATATGAGACTTGGCGCAGAAGATATGGTAAAGGTTGATATAAGATCGCTGGAGTATGAGGGAGATATAAAGCCCACCTCAGAAAAGGGACTGCACGCAGCCATATATAAGAAAAGATCTGATGTAGGCGCTGTCATACATACCCATTCCAAGTACTGCAGTGTATTTGCTGCTGCAGGCAAAGACATGCCTGTACTGAAAGCTTACAGTTCGGTCTTCGGCGATAAAGTAAAGACGGCGTCATACGCCCTCCCGGGCAGTAAATCTCTGATGAATAATACGGCGGAGGCTGTGGGGAATAATTACGGAGCGATAATGTCAAATCATGGCATGGTAGCTTGCGGTAGGGATCTTGAAACAGCTTTCGAGAATTGTGTAAATTTAGAGGAAAACGGGAAGAGATACCTGAGCGATATCGTATGATATTTAGATGCGAGGCGGATCTTCTTCGCCGTAAAAATAATTATTGACAGACTTACGCCATTGTGATATTCTGTATGGGTATGAAGAAGAAGTTATCCGCTTCTCACCTGCCCGGACAGAGTTTCCGGTTCAGGTTAATAGAGACATCTGCGTCATATTCAGGCGTATAGGCGGATACTTCATGTATCCGCTTTATTGTTGTCTATTATAAATTATTCTGATATTATGCGTAGACGAGATGAAGCGAGATCGAAATCCGATCGGCTGAATAGAATTTCAGCAAAAAATTAGGAGGTGTAAGAACCATTAGCAAGGAAAATCTCATAAACGAAGAGATTCGTGACAAAGAAGTAAGACTGATCGATTCCGACGGCACTATGCTGGGCGTAATGCCTATCGACAAAGCCATGGATCTGGCCAACGAAAGAAAGCTCGATCTTGTAAATATTTCGCCTAACGCCAAGCCGGCAGTGTGCAAAATACTCGATTACGGCAAGTATCGCTATGAGCTTCAGAAAAAAGAGAAAGAAGCCAAGAAGAAGCAGAAGACTACTCAGGTGAAAGAGATCAGACTTTCGACCTTTATAGAGGCTCACGACATTCAGGTAAAAGCTAAAACTGCTGCTAAGTTTTTAGCTGACGGAGATAAAGTCAAAGTAGGCCTGAGATTCAGAGGAAGAGAGAGAGATTACGCTGCCAAGGGCATGGATGTTATGAATACTTTTGCAGAAGCAGTTTCAGACGTAGGCGTGGTTGAAAAGAAGCCCGTCTTTGAGGGCCGTAATTTGACTATGTTTTTAGGACCGAAGTCAGATAAATAGCATTTGGCATGGGCATTTGCGTCTCTTGCGGATCCTACTAAAAGAGGCTCGGTTGAATCATTGCTGAATGTGATAAACATAAAAGATATTGATACAGGAGGAGAACGTCATCATGGCAAAGAATAAGATGAAATCCCACAGAGGGGCATGTAAGAGAATGAAACTTACCGGAAGCGGAAAAGTTAAGAGAAATAAGGCATATAAGAGCCACATTCTTACTAAAAAGGCAGCTAAGAGAAAAAGAGGCCTGAGAAAAGCTACTACTTTAACCAGCGCAGATCTGAAGAGAATGCTCAGATCCATGGCAAAATAATCGCAAGTTTAGGAGGTAAGAAATATGGCAAGAGTAAAAAAAGGCGTAAACGCCCATAAGAGACATAAGAAGATTCTGAAGCAGGCAAAAGGCTTCTATGGCGCAAAGAGCAAAGTTTTCAGAGCTGCTAACCCTGCGGTTATGAGATCTTTAAGATCTGCATATGTAGGAAGAAAGCTTAAAAAGAGACAGTACAGACAGATGTGGATAGCCAGAATCAACGCAGGCGCAAGAATGAACGGAATCAGCTACAGCCAGCTGATGAACGGCCTGAAGAAGTCCGGTATCGAGATCAACAGAAAGATGCTTTCGGAAATGGCCATACATGACGCCGCAGGTTTCGCAACGCTGTGCGAAACTGCTAAAAAGGCCGTAAAATAGAAGATGATATGAAAAGAGGGTGTCCCAAAACTATGATTGATTAAAATCATAGAGAGGGGGGCATCCTCTCCTTATATTTCTGAAATGGGTTTTCTCATTAAAAACAGCACCGGATATTCATCCCTCAGGTGCCATCTTTGTGATGTTATGGGCGATTGATAGCAATCCCCACTCTATTTTTACCTTATCCGCTCCGCTTGATTGTTTATGTTACGTTTAGTTTAAGGCTGATCCACTCGAACTTATGATTTAACGTAAAACGAGTGGGTAGGGACCCACTCAAATGGACGGTTTTTGTGTAAATGAGTGGGCAGGGACCCACTCGAATTGCTATTTTTTTAAAATAGAGTGGGGCAGACTCCACTCGAATTACTATTTTTTCTTTAAACGAGTGGGTATACTCCCTTCGCAAAATTACATATAATGTAAATAAATGCGATGAATTAGCCTTTTTTAGCTTTGAGGTGGGAAGTTTAACCCACTCGAACTTATGATTTAACGTAAAACGAGTGGGTAGGGACCCACTCAAATGGACGGTTTTTGTGTAAATGAGTGGGCAGGGACCCACTCGAATTGCTATTTTTTTAAAATAGAGTGGGTCGGACTCCACTCGAATCAATATTTTTCTTTAGATAGGGTAGGCCGGGCCCCGCTCAAGCAGTCTTTTTTAGAGAACCGGTGGGCCGCTGGCACACCCCGCGTCTAAACACGATATTTTCGCTTATACAAAAAACATGAGGATACCCCTCAAGTCATTTCATGACTTTTGGGACATCCTCTTAATTTTGTTATTTATCTTTCAGAAGATCTCTTATTTCAGATAATAACTTGACTTCTTCGGAAGGTTCCGGCGGAGCGGGCTCAGGCTGCGGCTTTTTTTCCTTTTTCCTGAGGAAACTGTTAAAGCCTTTCATGATAGAAAAGATGACAAGAGCTGTAAGCAAAAAAGTGATGACAGCCTGGATAAAGTTTCCTATCAGTATCTGAGCGCTTCCCACGCTGATAATTATTCCGGAAAAGTCGATACCGCCGATGATGATACCTAAAAGCGGCGTAATCACATCTCCTACCAGAGAGCTGACGATGGCTGTAAAAGCTCCGCCTATGATTATGCCTACGGCCATACTCATTACATCGCCCTTTGAAATAAACTCTTTAAACTCTGACATGAACTCTTTCATGATTTTCCCCTTTTTATAATTTTGATATTTCTTCCTGTATTCGATCCCAGGGAAATCCTACCACAGTATCGTAACAGCCTTCTATCTTTTCTACATATTTTGAAAAATATCCCTGTATGGCATACCCTCCCGCCTTGTCGTAGGCTTCATCAGTCTTTAAATATTCGAGCAGATCTTCGTCGCTGTAATTTTTAAAATATACTTTCGTGACATCTGTAAATACCCTTGCGTTATTTTCTCCGGCGCACACCAAGGCGACTCCGGTAGCTACGTAATGCCAGGTCCCCCGCAGGGCCGTCAGCATCTTGTATGCGTCCTGAAAATTCGAAGGCTTTCCCATGATGCGATCTTTATATACGACAGTATCGGCAGCGATTATGACGCTTCCGGGCATTATAATCTTGTCGCCTGACAAGATGAGAGCCTCCACAGCTTTTGCCTTTTTTAGGGCGAGGAACATTACCGTCTCATTCATTCCTCCTATGGCCGGAAGATTCTCTTCGATATCGGCGGGGATTATGGTCGGCTCAAGACCATGGGCACTCATCATCTCTATACGTCTTGGAGATGAGGAGGCTAAAACATAATTTTTCTCATTCATCTTTATTTCTCTTTCTCTTTTTCTCCACAGCTGAAAACGGTATAAAAGAAGCTTGCGGAGTATGCCGCGATGTTTCGTTCCTTTGATTTGCGCGGGCAGCTTACTATGCTGTTGATCTTACCTCTTTCGAATTTGGCGTAAACTATGCGCTTGTTTAAATTTGCCGGACAACATATTTATTATTGCATAATTTTTTTAAAATGGAAATACTAAAAATGAAAACCGAGAATGAGAAAAGCCTGCAGGATATGTACAGGCAGAATGGAGAGGGAAATGAACAAAGAAACGGAGAGCGGAAAAACGTATCCCGATGATATAAAGAGTGAAGGTCCGGAAAAAAAGGACATAGCTAAGGCCTATGAGAAATATGCCAAGCAATTCACTCCGAAGCCTGATTACTTCGGCAACTGTCTCAAGGCATTTTTAGTCGGGGGCCTCATATGTACAGCGTCTTTGTGGTATAAGAATATGCTTATGGATAAGGGTATAGGTGAAGAGGACGCTGCGGTCTTCGTTACGATCACGCTGGTGGCGCTGGCGCAGATACTTACAGGGCTCGGAGTATTCGATGTGATAGCCAAGTTTGCAGGAGCCGGTGTTATAGTACCTATAACAGGTTTTGCCAATTCTATGGTAGCCCCTGCTCTCGAATATAAGAAAGAAGGCCCCGTACTGGGAGTAGGTCCCAAGATATTCAGCGTAGCCGGCCCTGTTCTCGTATGTGGTATAACCAGTGCTGTTATAGTAGGTATCATATATTGGATAATAGGAATGTTTTAGTGATTGATTCTGCGCCCAGATAGAGACGGCGCAGAGAATGGAGCGGATATGTCATATAAAAAGATAGGAAAACAGACGGTAAGGTTTTCAGAGAAACCCTGCATCACCGGACGGGGAAATGTAGTGGGAGAAAAGGAAGGCCAGGGACCTTTGGGAAAATGTTTCGATCTGGTGCTCGATGATGATATGTATGGTGAAAAGTCGTGGGAGATGGCCGAAAGCAAGATGCTAAAGGAAGCCATGGAAAGAGCCGTAACCAGATCGGGACTCGATACTTCGCAGATAGACGCCATGCTGAGCGGGGATCTGCTCAATCAGCTCATGTCGTCATCATTTACGGCAAGAGATATGCATATACCTTTCTTAGGACTCTACGGCGCATGTTCTACGATGACTGAGTCGCTGCTGCTTGGATGTATGCTTATAGACGGTGGTTTTGCTAAAAATGTTCTGGTAGGAGCCTCCAGCCACTTCTGTACAGCAGAGAGACAATTCAGGATGCCTGTAGAACATGGAAATCAACGCCCTCCGTCAGCTCAGTGGACGGCGACTGCGGCCGGAGCTGCAGTGATCTCCTGCAAAGATTCTCTGGATCCACGAAAGAAGACTATAATAAGGGCCGAATCGGCTACTATAGGAAAAGTAATAGATGCAGGAATAAAAGATGCAAATCAGATGGGAGCGGCCATGGTGCCGGCAGCCGTCGATACTCTGCTCAATCATCTGGAGGATACTAAAAGAAGTATAGAGTATTATGACCTGGTGGCTACGGGAGACCTGGGTTTCATAGGAAAAGATATAATGATGGATTTGCTGGGCGATGCCGGACTTTCCAAAAAAGAAGTCTTCGAACATTATGACGATTGCGGCACCATGCTGTTTACTAAAGAACAGGATGTACATGCGGGAGGAAGCGGATGCGGATGTTCGGCCAGCGTGTTTACGGGACATCTGCTGCAGCAGATGGAACAGGGAAAGATTAAAAAACTTCTGCTCATGTCTACAGGAGCATTGCTCTCGACAATTTCTCCTTTTCAGGGAGAAAGCATACCGGGCATCGCCCATGCGGTTTCTTTGGAGGTGGAATAGATGGAATATTTATGGGCATTTTTAATAGGAGGAGTATTCTGTATCATAGGACAGATACTCATGGATACCACTACGCTTACTGCTCCGAGGATATTAGTGATATTCGTGGTGTTTGGAGTGGTTTTACAGGCGGTGGGGCTTTATGAACCTATAGCAGATTTTGCGAAGACGGGAGCCACAGTACCGCTTCCCGGATTTGGTTACAGTCTGGCCAAGGGGGCCATGGAGGGAGCACGTGAAGGTTTTCTCGGAGCTATCACCGGACCTCTTGAGGCTACTGCGGCAGGCATAGGCGTGGCTCTTGCTTTTGGCTATATAGTTGCGCTGATCTTCAATCCAAAGTCACCGAAGAGGTAAAAAATAATAGATCATGATTGACGCTTATGGAAAATTATGGTATATTTTATCTTGAAAGGTGGTAAAATATGGAAAGAGATATCGTGTATATACTTGCAGCTTTGAATTTAACGATAGCTTTTCACCTCATTTATTTTAACAGATCTCCTTTTTCAGGAAGAAAGAAAAAGAATAAATAGCGTGAAGATAACGATGCGAAATTATCGTATTCGTTATTTGATATACAGGGGGTCGCATGTCATAAGCGGCCCTTTTATATTATGAGGCAGATAAACCGCCCGTTTTACGAGTGGCGTCGATTGGCGCTTTAAGGTAACTTAAGTAACGTTAATTTATCGGGCTGCCAAGCTGTCGGTCTGTTGGACAGTCGGGCTGTCGGTTGCCAGACATTCCCGGTATAGCGTGTTTTTTGCTCCTTTGCGGGAATTTTTTCTTTTAAAGTCTCGGACTCTTTAAATTATAGAGTGTTTGCGGGAGTTTTTGATGGTCTTGAGGCGGAGGAAAGCGCCTTGAAGCCGTTTTTCTTCGATTTTCGTGCTGAAAAGTCCCGCAAACAGTTTTAAAATCGGCTTTGCCGGGAATCAGTTAAAAAAACTCTCGCAAACGTTTGAATTTTTGAAATATTCGGGAATTTTGACTATATCCGGCTTTCCCCTTATATTGCGCTTTTACGTTATAAACATTTACAAAGGTATATTAATATGGTAAAATATAGGGCAATACAAGAGAAAAGGGAGACCGATAATGGGAAGAATTGAACGGAAACAGCAAGCTGCAGCCGATAAGAAGACTCCGAAAAAAAGGAAAAAGCGGCAAAGCTTTAAAAGTTGGTTCAAGGGATTAAAGACGTGGAAAAAGGTCTTGCTGATAGGAGGGGCTACGCTGATAGTACTTCTTTTAACGGCAGCCATAATAGCATATAGTTATTTCAGCGATATCTTCGATGAAATACATGAGGAAACACCGGAAGATTATGATCTTTCTCTGGTGGATGTAGACGGATATTACAACATACTGCTTCTCGGGGTAGACAGCAGGGATATGGACGATCTCAAGGGGACCAGAAGCGACGCTATAATGATCGTCAGTATCAATAAAGATACTAATGATGTGAAGATATTATCCGTATACAGAGATACCTTCCTTAAAATGGGGGATACCTCTTCTTATGACAAGATAACGCATGCCTGTGCCAAGGGCGGACCCGAGATGACTATGAAGACTCTCAACCAGGCGATGGATCTGAATATCAGCAATTATGTGGTTGTGAACTTTAAGGCAGTAGCCGACCTGGTAGACGCCGTGGGAGGCATAGAAGTAGACGTTCAGGATTATGAGATACAACAACTCAATAAATATACAAAAGAGACCGCTGATAATATAGGTACTAAGAAATACAACCTTGTAAAATCAGCAGGAGTACAAACGCTTGAGGGAGTACAGGCTGTTTCCTACGGAAGGATAAGAAAAGGCGTAGGAGATGATTTTAAGCGGACCGAGAGAATGCGTACAGTCATGACTCTCGTGACGGATAAGATGAAGGATATGTCTTTTAAGGAGATAAAGAAAATCATCAAGATGATGACGCCTCAAATCCAGACTAATTTGTCTAAAAGTAATATTCTGGGACTTGGAATACGCCTCCCTCAATACAATATAGTGGGTACCGACGGCTGGCCGTATAATGTCAGCACAGGATATATAAGCGGTGTTTCGTATGTATTTCCGTCTAATCTGGCAGAAAATGTAAAAGAACTCCACGTGAAGTTCTTCGGGCAGACAGATTATGTTCCTTCATCAAAAGTAAATACGATAAGCAGTACTATCGCGCAGAAAATCGAGGCAGAGCGAAATGCCGGAAATATTGAAAACGAAGAAAACGTGACAGTTGACACCTCTCAGCAGAATCAGAGCAGACCGCCGGCCGAAAATTCAGGAGGCGGTAGCGGTGGCGGAGAAAACCAGGGCGGCTCGGGAAGCGGCTCCGGCGGATCTGAAGGCGAACCTGGAGATTCAGGCAGTACCGGAGGCGATTCGGGAGATTCCGGAGGTGATTCCGGCGACTCGGGCAACACAGGAGGCGATTCCGGCGGTGAGTCAGGAGGCGATTCTGGCAATACGGGAGGCGAGACTGCTGGAGAAAATTCTTCGCAGGCATCTCCTGAGGTGGCTTACGGTCATAAACGCGCGGCATAATCCATGTATAAAACGGCTGAAATGATCAAGTTAATTTATAAAAAAAGAGAAGGTGGCCTATAGTCTGTTAGAGACTTGAGCCACCTTTTTTATAATATCAATCCTTTATATCGATGATAGGTTTCTGACTTTTTTCTTTCTCCTTTTCTTTTTCCAAAAGATTGACCGCTTTTTCGATGAGCATGCCTTTGGAAAACGGAGACAGCCTCCTGTAAATGTTATTGAGCTCCGTGAGCTCGTCATCCTGATATGTGTGGTTAGCGATGTAGCCAAGAAATCTTTGAGGATCGTTTTCGAAAAAGGCTGTCATATCGATTCCCAGATGAGTTGATATTATGTACAGCGCTTCTGCATCTTGGGCTCGATTCCCAAGCTCGTAGTGAGTATAGAGTGATCTGCTCGTTCCTATAAAGCTTGCGATTTCTGCTTGGCTTAAGCGTTTGCTGGTGCGCAGGGTCCTTAGATTTGCTGCGATTCTCATTTGTGTGTCGAGTTTCATCACGGTTCTCCTTATGATTTTTAAATTGGTTTTGGGATGGTTTTTACCCTATCTATAAATAAGTGTAAAAAAACGGGCAAAAAGTTGCATAATTTTGGTAATTTTATCAAAAAAATGAAAAATTTGTCTTTTAGTTATAAATCAGGCAACTCGCAGTAACATAATGCGTTAGAAGAAACGTTGAAAAATACACTATACAAGGAGTATAATAATTTTCGTACGAATAATATATTCCTTGGAAATCATTTTGGTATAATTCGCTGATCGCAGTAAATTTCAAAGAAGAGTGAGAAAATATTTATGAAAAGTTCAAAATTAAAAAACAGTATCTCCATAACCCATAAGAAAAGGATAGAGATATTGCTGTCGTACTATAGCGACGTACTTCATTATTTAGGCGCTTTCAACCTTACGCCTGAGGATGTTGAGGATGCGCTTCAAGATACATATATCGAAGCCTTTACGTATATAGACAAAGTGAGAGATGAATCCAAACTGAAATTTTGGCTTCTCAAGATCGCAAAGAGACAGGGACTGAAATATTTAAGCAAGAATAAGACGAAAAGCAGTAATGAACAGCCTCTGATGGAATGTATAAACTTCCCAGAGGTGGGATCATCTTATTCGTCGGACAAGCAGATAAATGATCTTATACGAAACATGAACAGGGAAAAGCTGAGGAAACTCATATCCAGGCTCAGCGATAAAGAACAGAAGGTCCTCGTACTCTATTATGATTATGGCTACAGATTAAAAGATATCGCCATTATTCTGAAAGAGAGCGACAGCAACGTCAGAAGTATATCCAGAAGATCAAAAGAGAAACTGCGAAAGATGATAGAGAATGAGGATATAGATCTTAAGCCCTGAAATATAAGACAAACTTCTTATGGAATGTATTATCTGATTTCCCCATATTGAAGAAATATGATTTTAATGTCGCATGCTTTATAGTGGGGAAATATACGAAAGAAAAAACTCCGGCATATGATCTGTGCGTATGGCGGACATAATGAAGAGATACCGAGGGTAAAAATCAGCGCCGAGACTACTGAGGCAGGCTTTGAAAAAATAATGAAGGAGTCATGATATATGATGCAAAAGGATTCAGGGTAGACAGATAATTATAAAAATAAAGACATAATTGGGAACATGATCCTCTTAAAATAGTGCATGAAACGAGAAGTTCTGCATTATTTTAGGGGGGTTTTTTAATTTTTCTTCAAAATTTGTCTGTAAGTAGTAACGAATAAACCACAGGTTGCTTCAACTGTAAGTTTAAACAGGATAACTTTAAAGGAGAAGCACGAGGAATTGTTTGAAACAGGCAAAGGAGAATAACATGGAAGAAAAGAATGCAGCATTAAACGAAAGAATAGACATAGCGAAGATAGGAAGAAGAATCATGGCCATGAGACTGGCTAACGGAATGACAAGAGCAGAACTGGCTGAGAAAGTGGAAAAGTCAAATCAGACCCTCGCATCTATAGAATACGGACATAAAGGAATGTCTCTTCAGACTCTCTGCTCCATATGCTACGCTCTTGAAGTGACGCCCAATTATATACTGGGATGGAGCAGGTATCCCATAGAGGGCAACGAAGAATATTCTCAGGCATGCGAGGAAATATCGGAAATGCTCAAGGCCTGCAGCCCAAGTCAGATGAAAACCATAAGCAGCATAGTCAAATTGTATGTAGACGATATAAGGAGAGGACAATCTACCGTCAAAAGGGGATGAGCGATTATCTCATAAAGCTTTCAGATCATCATGCTCTCCCTTGACACATACCTCCGGACGATTTTTCAGACGGAGGTTTTTGTATGGAAAGATATAGCGCGCATGGACGGCCGCCGGCAATGGCTGTATGTGGAAGAGGCGATGAGCTGATAACGCCAATAAAGCACTAAATTAACTTGCCTTAATATATTGAAATTTATAGGAATCTGTGGTAAACTACATAGATGAAAATGTGTCTAAAAGCAGGATTTTATGATGGATTTTATTAACGGAAAGAATTTCAGAATCATAATATTGGCAGTATTAGATATGTGCTGTGCCGCCTTAGCGGCCTTCGGTGCGCTGATACTGCGTTTTGACATATCATCCATACCTGAAGAGTATTATATGGGCGCTATAAAGAGCTTACCCATATATTTTATTGCCACTATAGCCGTCATGGCAGTGTTCAAGCTGTATAACAGAGTGTGGACATACGCTTCCCTCAATGAGCTGTGGGCGATAATCAAGGCGTCGGTCTTTATAGAAGTAATCATAATATGCTATCACGTATTCGTCTATATACCTATGCCCAGGAGCTATTATCCGCTGACCTTCGGCATAATGATCATATTATTCTCCTGCGTCAGGTTTGCAAAGGCCATAATAAAGTCTGTAGGCAATGAGCAGAATAAAAATGAGGTCACCAACAGGATAATGGTCATAGGAGCGGGCTCTGCGGCTACGGTGCTCATAAAAGAGCTTAAAGCGGCGGACGAAGGCTCTCAGGTGGTGTGTGCTGTAGACGACAATAAAAACAAAAAAAACAAATATATCATGGGAGTTCCGATTGTCGGAACGAGAGAGGATATAGAGAAAAACATAAAAAAATACGAGGTCGACGAGATTGTAATCGCGATGCCCTCGGCTGACATACAGACCACGAGAGAGATTATACGGGTTTGTCAGGAGACAAGAAAGCCGGTGAAGATTCTTCCGGCCGTGGCAAAGAGTCTGACGACTTCCCTCAGCAAGGAGATCAGGCCTGTAAATTATGAGGACTTGCTGGGAAGAGACGCCGTCAAGGTCAACCAGAAGGGAATCGAAGAATTTATCCGAGACAAGGTCATTCTCGTGACGGGAGGCGGCGGGTCCATCGGCTCCGAGCTTTGCAGGCAGATAGTCAGATACAACCCAAAGAAGCTTCTGATATTCGACATTTATGAGAATAACGCTTATGATATACAGATGGAGCTGGAACGCCATTATCCGGCAGCAAGCATTTCCACCCTCATAGGCTCTGTAAGAGATTTCGACAGAATGGAGACCGTATTCAAGAAATACAGACCAAACATCATATACCATGCGGCTGCCCACAAACATGTTCCGCTTATGGAAAAATCTCCAAACGAAGCCGTCAAGAACAATTGCCTCGGCACGCTGAATGCCGCCAAGCTGGCGGACAAGTACGAGGTTGACAACTTCGTACTTATCTCGACGGATAAAGCAGTGAGGCCTACAAACATAATGGGCGCCACCAAGAGAATCTGCGAGATGATAGTCCAGACTTACGCCCGCAAATCGGAGCACACTCGCTTTGCGGCAGTAAGATTCGGAAACGTACTGGGAAGCAACGGGTCGGTGATTCCGCTGTTCCTGAAACAGATTGCCGAGGGCGGCCCGGTAACGGTCACCCATAAAGAAATAACAAGATTCTTCATGACTATACCGGAAGCGGTTTCTCTGGTTCTTCAGGCCAGCCTTTTTGCCAAGGGAGGAGAAATCTTCGTTCTTGACATGGGCAAGCCTGTAAGGATTTATGAGCTGGCAGAAAACCTCATACGCCTCAAGGGACTGAAGCCGGGGGTAGACATAAAAATCGACATTGTGGGACTCAGGCCGGGAGAAAAGCTCTATGAAGAAATCCTCATGGACGAGGAAGGGCTGGACAAGACAGCCAATAAGATGATTTATATAGGCAAGCCTCTGAAGCTGGACGAGACGGTCTTCTTGGACAAGCTGGACGAGCTGATAGAAGCCAGCTACGAAAACGGCAACAAGATAAAAGAGCTGACAGAGGAAATTTGCGACACATATACGATTACGGATAATTAGGAATACACTGAGAGGACAAGAGCTATGGCAAAATTTTCGCCTTTTAAAGAAAAAATATGGCTCAGCACGCCGACCATGCATGGTTCCGAATTGGATTTTGTAACGGAAGCGTACAAGACAAACTGGATGTCAACGGTAGGTGCCAACATCAATGAAGTAGAGAGACTGACTTGCGAAAAAGTCGGTTGCAAGCATGCAGTAGCGCTTGCTACAGGCACATCTGCACTGCATATGGCAGTTAAACTTGCGGGAGTTAAGCCGCATGAAAAGGTTTTTTGCACGGATATGACCTTTGACGCTACTGTAAATCCGGTTGTGTACGAAGGCGGTGTACCGGTATTTATTGATACCGAATATGGCACATGGAATATGGACCCGGATGCGCTTGAAAAGGCCTTTGAAGCTTATCCGGAAGTTAAAGTTGTTGTGCTCGCTCATTTGTACGGAACGCCGGCCAAAGTGGACGAAATTCGCGCAATATGTGACAAACACGGCGTAGTCATAATAGAGGACGCCGCCGAGTCTCTCGGAGCAACGTACAAAGGCGTTCAAACGGGAGTATTTGGCTCATATAACGCCATTTCATTTAACGGAAATAAGATAATAACCGGTTCGTCCGGAGGAATGTTGTTAACTGATGACGAAGAGGCCGCGCAAAAAGTACGCAAGTGGTCCACACAGGCCAGAGAAAACGCTCCATGGTATCAACACGAAGAGCTGGGATACAACTATAGAATGAGCAATGTAATCGCCGGAGTGGTGAGAGGACAGTTTCCTTATCTGGAAGAACATATAGCTCAGAAAAAAGCCATTTATGAAAGATACAGAGAGGGCTTCAAAGATTTGCCGGTCGAAATGAATCCATATGACAGCGAAAATTCCGAGCCGAACTTCTGGCTGTCGTGTATGGCTATCAATCCTGAAGCCATGTGCAAGCAGGTCAGAAGCGAGTGTGAAGCGCTGTATATCCCGGAAGCCGGTAAAACCTGCCCGACGGAAATTTTAGAAACCTTGGCAAAATACAATGCAGAAGGCCGCCCGATTTGGAAGCCGATGCATATGCAGCCGATATACAGAAACAATCCGTTTATTGCAAGAGACGGAGATGGCAGAGCCAAGACTAATGCGTATATTGCCGGAGGAACGACAGGTAAAGATGGTAAACCGCTTGATGTAGGAATGGATATTTTCCACAGAGGGCTATGCCTACCAAGCGATAATAAAATGACGAAAGAACAGCAGGATATAGTTATTGAGATAGTAAAGAGCTGTTTTGAATAAAGAAAGGGCCATATGAAGGCTAACAAGCGTAGAAGAGGAATATACGAAAGATTCATAAAGAGGGCGCTCGACATGATACTGTCGGGGATTGCAATAATAATACTCAGCCCGATACTTCTAATCGTTGCAATTTTAGTAAAGACTAAGCTGGGAAGTCCGGTGATTTTCAAGCAGGAAAGACCGGGGCTGAATGAGAAAATCTTTAAGATGTATAAATTCAGAAGTATGACCGACGCCAAAGACGAAAACGGCGAACTGCTGCCTGACGAAGAAAGACTCACATCTTTTGGAAAAAAACTCAGAAGCACAAGCCTCGACGAGCTTCCAGAATTATTCAACATATTCAAAGGTGATATGAGTATAGTCGGGCCAAGGCCTTTAATGGTTAGTTATTTGCCATTGTATAATGAATTTCAAAAACATCGGCATGATGTTAGACCGGGATTGACAGGCTTGGCTCAAATTAGCGGAAGAAATTTATTATCATGGAAAGAAAGATTTGAAAAAGATATTAGCTATGTAGAAAATATTAGTTTTACATTAGATATGAAAATTATATTTAATACGGTGAAGTCTGTAATAAAAAGAGATGGTATAAGCTCGAACACTTCTGAGACTATGGAAGATTTTATGGGAAATTGATATGAAAGAAAAGATTGTTTTAATAGGAAGCGGGCAACATGCAAGAGTAGTAATTTATAATATAAAAGCACAAGGGAAATATGAAATTGCTTGCATGTTGGACTCAGATAAAAATAAGATTGGCAGAGAATATGAGGACTACTTGATAGAGGGGACTTATGAAGAAGCACAAAGAGTGAAAGAAAAATATAAGACTAATAAGTTTTTTATCGCTTTCGGAAATATGAAGTACCGGAAAGCTGTGTTTGATCAATTTATTGGAAATGGCTGGGAGGCAGTGAACATTATTCATCCTGATGCCGTAATTTCTCCGGAGGCAAAGATTGGCCAGGGTGTATTGGTAGAGTGCGGATGCCTTATCACGCCCAATCCTGTAATAGGAAATAATGTGGTAATAAATACGGGGTCTCAAGTTAATCATGATAATTTTGTTGGAGATCATGTTTATATTGCATCGGGAGTAGTGTTATCCGGAGGGGTAACGATAGAAGAAAACACGCTCATAGATGATGGGGTGGTCATTACTTTGGGAAGGAAAGTAGGTAGTAATTGTATAATAGGCGCAGGGTCTGTTGTAACAAAGGATATATGTAATGACAGCGTGGCATATGGAGTGCCGGCAAAGATTATAAGAAATAATTGAGTGACAGAAGAATGTTTAATGGAGAATAGCAGTGAGAATTTGGATATTTAATCATTATGCGACAGATATGTATTTTGATGGCGCAGGTAGACATCAAAGCTTTGCGAAGTATTTAATAAGAGACGGCAATGAAGTTAAAATATTTTGTGCAAGCACAGTGCATAACAGCGATATAAGTATCAATACAGGAGATAAAAAGTCGGTTGAAAAGATAGGTAAGGATAATGTCCCGTATATTTTCATAAAAACTAAAAATTATGTGGGAAATGGGCGTCAGCGCATACGGAATATGATAGAGTATTATTTGAAGATTTTCGGGGTTGCGAGACAAGAAATTAAACAAAGAGGGAAGCCGGATGTTATATTGGCGTCGTCTGTGCATCCGTTAGCATTAGTAGCCGGAATAAAGATTGCGAAAAAAATTGGTGTTCCATGTGTGTGTGAAGTTAGAGACTTATGGCCAGAAACATTTTTGGATTTTGGATTTACAAAAAAAAATCCAATAATTAAGGGAATGTACCGCTTAGAAAAATGGATATACAAGAAAGCTGATAAGCTAATATTTACGATGGAGGGAGGCAAAGATTACATTATAGAAAAAAAGTGGGACACTTGCATTGACTTATCAAAAATTAATTATATAAATAATGGAATAGATTTAGAATTGTTTGAAGAAAATGCAAGTCAATGTTCTATAAATGATGCAGATTTGCAGTCAAAAGCTTTCAAGGTAATATATACAGGGTCTATAAGGGCAGCAAATGGAATTTTTAACATTATTGAATGTGCAAAATTATTAGATAGTAATATAAAATTTCTTATATATGGCGATGGTGAAGAAAGAGAAAAGAGTGAGAGCTATTGTACAGAGAATAAAATAGAGAATGTTATATTTAAAGGAAGGGTTAAAAAAGAAAACATACCATACATTTTGAAAAATGGCGATTTACTATTGTTAAATTACAAACAATGCAATATTGATAGATTTGGAACTAGTCAAAATAAGCTTTTTGAGTATCTAGCAAGTGGAAAGCCTATCGTAGCAAACGTAGAGATGGGATATGATATTATTAAAAAATTTAAATGTGGAATATCAAAAGCGTTTAATAGCCCAGACGAGTATTCAAGAGCTATACAGGAAATTAAAAACAAGGATGACATGGAATATGAATTGATTTGTGATAGTGCAAAAAAAGCTGCTATGCAATATGACTATAAAAATTCAAGCAAATTATTAGAAAGTTTGTTGATGGAAACTATAGGAATTTCAAGGGGAAAGAGTTAATTATGAAAATCTTAACTGTTGTTGGTGCTAGACCGCAATTTATCAAGGCTGCAGTAATGTCTAGAGCTTTAAAGGATATTCATGAAGAGGTGTTGGTTCATACTGGACAACATTATGACCACGATATGTCGGATATATTTTTCCAAGAATTGAATATACCTAAACCAGATTATAACTTGGGAATTTCAGGTGGAAGCCACGGCGATATGACTGGAAAGATGATAATATCTCTTGAAAAAGTAATGGCTGAAGAGAATCCTGATTTAGTTCTATTATATGGAGATACTAATTCAACTTTGGCGGCGGCTATCGCTGCAGCTAAATTATTTATACCAATTTGCCATATAGAGGCAGGTGTTAGAGAAGCAGGAATTAAGGAAGGCACCTTTACAAACCCGGAAGAAATCAACAGAATTGTTTCAGATAAGTTGTCAACTTTTTTAATGTGCTGTACTAAAACAGATGTCGATTCACTTAAAAAAGAAGGTATGACAGACAATGTATATTTTGTTGGAGATATAATGCTAGATGCATTTCTATTTTATTCCCAACAAAATGAGATAAAGCTAAACAAGAAGATATTTGACATTAATAATAAGGAACTGAAACTTCCAGATAGATTTTATTATTTGACTTGTCACCGGGAAGAAAACACAAGAACAGATGAGGCTTTAAGAGAAATTATGTTTGCAATGAATGAGTTAGAATATCCGACTATTTATCCTGTACATCCAAGGAACTCATCAGACGCGATAAGGCTAAAACAAAAATACAGAATGGATAACCTGATTATTTGCAAACCTGTTGGATATTTGATGTCATTGTATTTAATATGTAATTCAGAAAAGGTAGTTACAGATTCAGGTGGACTTCAGAGGGAAGCATTTTTTGCAGAAAAGCAGTGTGTGACTATAGCCGATGATGTAGCATGGGCAGATACACTTAGAGGAAATAGGAACCAATTAGCGAAAGCAAATAAATCAGATATTTTGAAAAAACTACATGTTAAGCAGGATGTGGAACATGACTATATGCCTTTTGGTGATGGACATGCAGCAAAGAAAGTAGTTAACATTATATCGGGAATGGAGAACAAAAAATAAGGACTATGCAAATAAAAGAAATATTAAGGTTTCTAAAGTATGAAGATATAAAAATTACATTTTACGGAGAAGAAACTGATGAAATAACAGGATTCTCATCTATGTATAAGTATAAGGATAAGACGATAACATGGTGTAAAAAGCTTGAACTTTTAAGTAGAGCCGGCGCTCATGACATACAGCTTATTATATTGCCTGAAAAGGCGAATAGAGACTTCAAAAATTATATTATAACTGAAAATCCAAAGAAAGTTTTTTTTAAAATCGTTGAAAGGTTTTTTGATAATTCTAAAATACAACCGGGTATTTGCAAAGACTCGTACGTATCTCCAAATGTAAATATAGGTAAAAATGTTACAATAGGTCATAATTGTAGTATAGATGGCGACATTACTATAGGTGATAATACAATAATCTATAATAATGTTAGTATTATAAACAAAGTTAAAATTGGAGAAGGCTGTATTATACAATCATTTTCAAGTATTGGCCATGATGACTTTGCTTATACAGAAGATGAATATGGCAGGAAAAGTATGATAAAGCATTACGGAGGAGTAACAGTCGGAAAAAATGTTTTTATAGGTAACGGATGCGTAATCAATCGAGGCACAATAGATGATACAATAGTAGGAGACGGTACAAAGATTGATGCTCAGTGCCATATATCTCATAATGCTTATATAGGTGAAAACAATGCTTTGGTTTCGGGGACGAAAATATATGGCTCAGTAAAAACTGGTAAAAATGTTTATATAGCATCTGCAATAGTTCGGAATCAATTGGAAATAGGGGATAATGTAATAATAGGAATGGGTAGTGTTGTGCTAAAAAATGTTGAGGATGATACAACGGTTATAGGTATACCGGCAGTGCCATTTAAAAAGTAACATGCATGAGGTGTGAAATGAAGAAAAAAATATTGGAGAAAATCAGGAAAAAAGAAATTAATGTCGGTGTAGTAGGTCTTGGATATGTAGGTCTTCCCCTAGCGGTCGAAAAGGCTAAAGCGGGATTCAAAACTATAGGTTTCGATGTGCAGAAAGCTAAAGTTGATCTTGTGAATAAGGGACATAATTATATTGGGGATGTTGTAGATGATGATTTAAAAGAGATAGTAGAAAAAGGGATGCTGAAAGCTACAACAGATTTTAGCTTTGTGAAAGATGTGGATTTTATAGCCATTTGTGTACCAACACCGTTAGATTCTCATCAACAGCCAGATATAAGTTATGTAGAATCATCTGCTAAGGAGATTGCAAAACATATTAAAAAGGGAACTATGGTAGTCCTTGAATCAACAACTTACCCAGGGACTACGGAAGAACTGCTTAAGCCTATTTTGGAATCCTCTGGATTAAAATGCGGGACAGATTTCTACCTTGGATTTTCTCCTGAAAGAGTAGATCCTGGTAATAAACAGTTTAAAACTAAGAATACCCCTAAGGTAGTAGGAGCTATAGGTGAAAATGCACGTGAAGTAATAGCTGAAATGTATAGATCTGTGCTTGATGGAGATGTTCATGAGGTTTCATCTCCTGCAGTTGCCGAGATGGAAAAAATTCTTGAAAATACTTATAGGAATATAAATATTGGCCTGGCTAATGAAATGGCTATTCTTTGCAATAAAATGGGAATCGATTACTGGGAAGTTGTGGATGCAGCAAAGACTAAGCCCTATGGTTTCCAAGCCTTTTATCCGGGACCGGGACTTGGAGGACATTGCATTCCACTTGATCCATATTATTTGTCGTGGAAAGCTCGTGAATATGGGTTTCATACATCTATGATTGAAAGTTCTATGATGGTGAATGATAGGATGCCTGAATATTGTGTTGAGAGGGCCATGGCAATTTTAAATCGCAGCAAGAAGCCCCTTAACGGTTCGAAGGTACTTGTTTTAGGTGTAGCTTATAAAAATGATATTGATGATTACAGAGAGAGCCCAGCTATAGATATAATAGAAATTTTGAAGTCAAACGGAGCTAATACGGATTTTTATGACCCATACATAATGTCATTTAGAGAAAATGGACAAGAGTATAAAGGTATAGAAAAAATTAACGCAGAAATTATATCGCAGTATGATCTAATAATAATAGCAGCGGCACACACCGTAATTGATTATACCATGATTCAGGAAAATGCAGATAAAATATTCGACACAAGAAATGCAATGAAGGATATTTTCCCAAGAGATAACATTGAAGTATTGTAGCCCAATATTAAAGTGCCAGAATAAAATAATTAATCAATTAAGGGAAAAAGTTTATACGCTTCTTGAAAGATAGATAGGATAATATTGCGATATCAAAGGAAAGGACAGGTTGATTGAATACCTTTTTAAAAAAATGGACTTTACATATAATTCATATAAAGATTTAATCAAAAGATTAAAAAACAACAATTATGACTTTGTAAATTATAATAATTATGAGGGACATGAAAAGTGTGTCATAATGAGGCATGATGTCGATTACTCTGTGGATAAGGCCTTACAATTTGCTGAATTAGAAAATGAATTGGGCATTAAAGCAGTGTACTTTGTATTAGTTTCTTCGCCGTTCTACAATATAGCATCAAAGGCAGTACATGAAAAATTATTAAAGATTATTTCACTTGGGCATGTTATTGGCTTGCATTTTGATGAAACGAATTATTCTGAAGAATATTATAATAAATGTGGAGGGTTCGAGGCTGTAATAAACAATGAAATTGTAATTTTAAAAGGTTTACTTGATCTAGATATAACATGCGTATCAATGCATAGGCCCTCGAAAAAAACTTTGGAAGCAAATTATGACCTATATCCAAACAAAAATTCATATGGCGATGAGTTTTTTAAGAAATTCAAGTATGTTTCAGACAGCAGGCATCGCTGGAGAGAAAATATAACAGAAATTATTGATTCTAATAGATATAATAAGTTACATATTTTGACGCATGCTTTTTGGTATAATGAATATCCTGAGGACATAAAAACTACGATTCTAAAGTTCATTATGCAGAGCCCTCACAGCAGGTATGAAATGATAGAACAAAATATCGTTGGTTTAAGTGAAATAATAGAAGAAAATGAGATTGATATTAGTATTGATGGAGTTAAATAATTAGGAGAAATTTCATGGGAAAAAAAAGATGTATTTTTCATTATCCCAATCCAATTAGCGACAAGATGTCTGCGGGATCTTCTGTAAGACCTAATCAAATGTTAAACGCATTTAAGTTATGCGGCTATATTGTTGACGATGTTACAGGGTATGGTTCGGAAAGAAAACAAAAGATTAGAGAAATTAAAAAGAATATTAAAAATGGAGTAAAATATGATTTTGTATATTCTGAAAGTATAAATATTCCTACCGTGTTGAGTGAAGAGAATCATATCCCTATATATCCTTTCCTGGATTTTTCATTTTTTACATTTTGCAGAAATCAAGGATTAAAAATTGGTTTGTTTTATAGAGATATATTTTGGAAATTTTCAATTTATTCAAAAAATTCAAGTAAATGGAAGCAAGATTGCTGCATCCCTTTTTTCAAATATGATTTATATAAATATAAAAAAACATTAGATATTCTATATGTTCCATCAAATAAGTTTATGGAATATGTAGATATTGATATTAAATGGAAAGCATTGCCATCTGGCTCACAAAAAACATACCATATTCAACATAATGTGTTAAATGAAGGAAAGAATTTCTTACAGTTGTTCTATGTGGGAGGAATAGTTGATTTAAATGATATTACCTATCTTGTTTCAACCGTATATGATATAGGTTTTTTAAAATTGACTGTATGTTGTCCTGAAGATGAATTCAATAGGAATAAAGATATATATCAGGATAAAGTAAATGATAAAATTAAGTTTGTACATTGTTATGGTGAGGAACTTGAAAAGTATTATGCTGAGGCAGATATCTGTTGCTTGTATTATCCAAATGGTGAATATAGAGACATGGCCATGCCGGTTAAATTATTTGAATATATAGGACATGGCAAGCCGATTATTTCTAATAGTGGGACGGCAGCAGCAGAATTCATTGCTGAATATGACTTGGGATGGATAGTAAATTATGGAAATGATGAACTTAAAAACTTGCTATTAAGAATTTTTGAAGACAGAAAAGAACTTGAAGAAAAAACAGAAAATGTTATAAATAACATAGATAAAAATACTTGGGTTTCGCGTGCAGAAGAAGTAATAAATGATTTGTCAGGAGGTTGCTAATATGAGTCAAGAATATTTTGTTCATGAAAGTAGTTATATAGATGATAATGTGAAAATTGGTAGTAACACTAAAATATGGCATTTTTGCCATATCCAAAGCAATAGCGTAATAGGATCGCATTGTTCTTTTGGGCAAAATGTGAATATAGCCAATAATGTTACAATTGGTGATGGTTGCAGAATACAAAATAACGTATCCATATATGAAGGTGTGGAGTTGGGAAATAATGTTTTTTGTGGACCATCCATGGTATTTACCAATGATTTGACTCCTCGAGCTGATTTTCCGAAAGGAAGTGCAGGATATTTAAAAACACGGATAGCTGATGGAGCCTCTATCGGAGCAAATGCAACTATAGTATGTGGACACAATATTGGAGAGAGGGCAATGGTTGCCGCGGGTGCAGTTGTAACTAAAGATGTGCCTGCATATGCGCTTATGGCGGGAGTACCCGCACACCGTGTAGGATGGGTATGTGAGTGTGGTAATCGTCTCAATGATAACTTAAAATGCGATAAATGTAAAAAGATGTATGTGGAACAAGAGGATGGGTTGAAAGAAATAAGATAAGCATAAGAAAAAATTTGACTGTATTTTGGAGAAGGAAGCGGAAGATTAAAATGAAAGAATGGAAGGTATCATCAGCTAGTATAGAAGAAGCTATAGGTGGAAAATCGATAACCCAAACTGATGTAGAAGTAAATTGTGCAGCAATAGTTTCTATGCCAAGAGATAACAGCATTATGTTTGTTATGAGCCAGAGATTTAATTGTGAAGTTGTGAACTTATTGGTAAATATAAAAAATTCTTTGATTATTATAGAACCGTCAATAGAAAAATATTTTTTGGAAATTGCCTTAAAGAATCATGTAGTTGTTTCATCAAATGCAAGACTATATTTTGCGAAAGCGATAAGTTATATATTAGCATGTAATATGGAAAAGAGGAAGTATGAGGAGCACCAGATGGGGATTGTCGTCGGTGAGAATGTGAGAATTAAAAGCAATTGTTTAATTGAACCCAATGTTTTTATAGATCATGATGTTGAAATAGGAGAGAATGTCGTTTTAAAAACGGGAGTGAAAATAAGGCAAAATGTTTGCATAGGCAATAATGTCGTTATTGGAGAAAATTCTGTAATTGGGGCTCAGGGGTTTGGAGTTGAGAGAGATGATGATGGAAGAAATGTGAGAATACCACATATCGGCGGAGTAATTATTGGTGATAATGTTGAAATTGGTGCTTTAACTTCAATAGTGTCCGGGACAATAGCCCCAACAATAATAGAAGAATCGTGCTTTATAGATGATTTAAATCATATAGCGCATAATTGCTCCTTGCACAGAGGAACTATGACAACTGGATGCGTAGAAATAAGTGGAAGTGCAAGTATAGGGGAATATGGCTATATAGCGCCTAACAGCACCATAAGGGATGGTGTACATGTAGGAAAGAATTGTTTCGTGGGACAAGCGACTTCAGTACAAAAAAGCTTCGGTGACGATGTCAGCTTAGTTGGAAGTCCGGCTAAAGAATTTACAAGAAAATAGAGGATGACATGGATTTTATATATGATGATTACAAAAAAATAATTAATTTGCTTCTAAGAAATAATTACGGGATAATAAAATATAGAGATGATACACAATATTCAAAGAAAGCTATTTTGAGGCATGATGTTGATATATCTCTTGAAAAGGCTGTGGAATTTGCTCAATATGAAAAAGCTTTAGATGTCAAAAGTACATACTTCATATTATTAAATTCAAAATTATACAATATATTTAATAAAAATTCCATTGAAATGATTATGCATATAAAAGAACTTGGACATGATATCGGGCTACATTTTGATGAAACCAACTATGCTCTGCCTTCAGCTTATGATGAAAGAAATGAGAAAATAAAGGAACTGATAATTCATGAAAAAAATGTTATGGAAAAGATTATTCCGGGAATTAAGATAGAATCAGTTTCTATGCATATGCCATCTAAACAGACATTAGAGGCAGATCTACATTTTGAAGATAACTTCATCAATTCATACAGCTGCAAGTTTTTTAAAAAACACAAATATATTTCAGACAGTAATATGCATTGGAGAGAAAACATATATGAAACAATTGCTTCTGGCCAATATGACAATTTACATATTCTAACACATCCTATTTGGTACGATGTGAACTATAATAGTAAGACTGATAAAATTAGCAAACTGTTGCTTGAAAAAAAGAATATGATTTACAATGAAGTTTGCAATATATCACCCGGAATAGAAGATGATATTAAATTGGAAGATTTTTAATCTATAGTAGGGAAAAGGAGAAAAATATGAAGTATGCTTTAATAGGTTGCGGAAGGATTGCGGTGAATCACATGAAAGCTGCGTTAAATAACAATCTGGATATTGTTGCAGTTTGTGATATAGATAAGGAAAAAATGGAGGCAATCCTTGAAAAAAACAATTTGCAAGAGAATAAGTCAATCAAAAAATATATTGATTATAAAAAAATGATTGATGAAGAGAAGCCGGAATTGGTTAGCATTGCAACTGAAAGTGGAATACATGCAGAAATTGCACTTCATTGTATAGAACATGGTGTAAATGTAATCATAGAGAAGCCAATGGCAATGAGCATAGAAGATGCAGATAAAATAGTAGAACTTTCAGAAAAGAAAAATGTCAAGGTTTCGGCCTGCCATCAGAATAGATTTAATATTGCAATTCAGGAGCTTCGCAAAGCTGTGGAAGCAGATCGCTTTGGCAAAATATCGCATGGCTCGATACATGTAAGGTGGAATAGAGATCACGGATATTACGATCAAGCTTCTTGGCGTGGAACATGGGAGCAGGATGGCGGAGCACTAATGAATCAATGCATTCATGGAATTGATTTATTAAGGTGGATGATGGGAGATGAGATAGATGAAGTCTTTGGAGCCACAAGACAACAATTTCATGATTATCTTGAAGCTGAGGATGTGGGAATGGCTGTAGTTAAATTCAAAAATGGAGCCATAGGGACTATTGAAGGTACCACTAATGTTTATCCTAAAAATCTTGAGGAAACTTTATATATATTTGGAGAAAATGGAACCGTCAAAATAGGTGGGACCTCGACTAATAACATAGATGTATGGGATTTTTCAGATGAAACGGAAGAGGATATACAAAAAAAAGAACTCAAAGAGGCTACAAGCAATGTATATGGTAATGGCCATACTAGCTTGTTTGCTGATGTTGTGGATGCTATAGAAAATGATCGAAAACCGTATGTTGATGCTGTCGCCGGGAGGAATGCACTGGAATTAGTTCTTTCAATATACAAAAGTCAAAAAACTGGCGATGTAGTTAAATATCCTCTTGAGAACTTTTCCAGCATCGACATGAAAGGCGAATTTAAATAAACAAAGGTATTTTAGAATGGAGTTAAGAATTATAAATGGCATGTCTGAGGTGGCAGGCCAAGGGATATATACTGTGCGAGGGCTCAGAGCAAACGGCATTAAAGCTGATATGGCAGTGTGGAGGCGCAATTCTTTTGGGTATGCTTCAGACTTCGACCTTAAGATTGGTAAAAATAAATTTATGTATCCATGGTATTTTTTAAAGATGTTGTGTTTTACGCTTAAAGCTCAAGAAAGATATAATGTACTTCATTCTCATTATGGATACAGCTTGTTGCCATTCAATTGGGACATCAAAAGAGATAGAAAAAAACAAATGAAAATATTTGCTGAATTTCATGGTTCTGAACTCAGAGGTGTTTTTAACGATTTTGAATATAAATATTTTAAGGTAGAAGATATGGGGGAGAATAGGTTCAAGCAACAAGATAGGCTGAAACGGCTTATTTCTGGTTGTGATGGAGTAATACTGCATGATGCTGAACTCTTACCACATTTGCCCCCGATTGATAAACCTATTTATATTGTTCCCTTAAGAATTGATGTTGGGAAATTTGTACCATCGTATTCTGATGAAAAACAGAAAAAACCGATAATAGTGCATGCGCCAAGCAGAAGAAGCGGCAAAGGTACGGAACAAATTTTGGAAGAATTAAAAAAGGTACATTCTGAGTATGAATTAATCTTGGTAGAAAATAAGACTCAAGAAGAAGCTTTTGAGATATACAAAAGGGCAGATATTATTATTGATCAGATTTCGGTAGGAACATATGGAGTTTTTGCAATAGAAGCTATGGCATTGGGAAAGCCGGTGATAACTTATATTTCAGAAGATATACGTCAAACATTTCCGGCGGAACTCCCCATCATAAGCGCGGAATTTGAAAGCCTTGCTATGGTTGTCGATGAACTTGTTAATGATGGTGAAAAAAGACGTTTAATAGGTATTGAAAGCAGAAAATATGTAGAGAAATATCATGACATGATTAAAGTAACAAAACATTTAAAGAAAATATATTTGGGCAGAGAAATAGAAAATAACATATTTAACTTAATGTAATCACGAGGAGAAAAAAATGATAACTGTAGGATTGGTAGGATATGGATATTGGGGGCCAAATGTCGCAAGAAATCTTAATGTAAACAGGCAGTATGATTTGAAGGTTATATGCGATAAAAAAGCAGATAGGATAGAGAAAGCAAAGAATCTTTATGCCGAATCTGTAAACTATACATTGGAATTTGAGGAACTTTTAAGAGATCCTGAAATTGATATGATTGCTTTGGCGGTAGAAACAAGTGCGCACTATGAACTTGCTAAAAAAGTCTTAGAAAGTAATAAGCATGTGTATGTGGAGAAACCATTCACAGATAATGTGGAACAAGCCAAAGAGCTTAAAAAAATAGCAGAGCAAAGGAATCTGCTTATACATGTTGACCATATTATGGTTTATCATCCAGTTATTAGAAAAATCAAAGAATTGATTGATGAAGGAGAGCTGGGGGATATAATATATTTCGATTGCTCGAGAATTAATCTTGGACAACTCAAAAATGACGTAAGCTCAATGTGGGATTTAAGTGTGCATGACTTATCAATAATTGATTATATTACTGATGGGGCAGAGCCTAAAAGAATTAAAACAATTGGCAAAAAAGCTTATTCTTGCAAAGAATCTATAACATTTTTAACTATGGAATTTGAAAATTTTATAGCAAATGTTACAGCCAGTTGGTTATCACCCATTAAGGAAAGAAGAATAATAATAGCTGGTACTAAAAAAATGCTTGTCTATGATGATGTAGATGTGCTTAACAAGCTGATAGTATATGATAAAGGCTTTGAGTGCATAGACGATATGGAATATGATGATTATGTAATGAGGACAAGAAGTGGTGAGGGCATAATACCTAAAATTGAGCAGTATGATGCTTTATATGGTAGCTTAGAGCATTTCAGACAATGTATATGCGAGGGCATTCAATCAGTAACAAATGCTGACGCAGCCATACGTGTAATAAATATTTTAGAAGAAGCTGATAAGAGTTTGGAGGAATAAAATATGCAGTTTATAGATTTACACAAGCAATATGAACAGATATCAGATAATATTGAGAACGGCATAAGGCGAATTCTTGAACACAAGGCGTTTATTGGAGGCCCGGAAGTTACGCAGCTAGAAAAGATGCTGTCAGAGTATGTGGGGGTCAAACATACTATTTGCTGTGCGAGTGGTACGGATGCGTTAACTATTCCACTTATGGCATATGGTATAGAAAGGAATGATGCTGTCTTTGTACCATCGTTTACTTTTTTTGCCTCAGCTGAAAGCATTAGTTTAGCAGGGGGTACTCCGGTTTTCGTTGATTCGGATATAAAGTCTTTTAATATGGATCCGAATGATTTGGAAAATAAAATTAAAGCGGTAATCGATAGTGGAGAACTCACACCGAGGGGAATAATAGCAGTAGATTTGTTCGGAATGCCGGCGGAGTGGGATGAATTGAAAAGAATCGCTGACAAGTACGGCTTGTTTTTAATAGAAGATGCTGCACAAGGATTTGGAGGTATGATAGACGATAAAAAGGCGGGAGCTTTTGGCGATGTCGCGGGAACATCATTCTTTCCTGCCAAGCCTTTGGGGTGCTATGGTGATGGAGGCGCCATATTCACAGATAATGACGAACTTGCCGATAAGATTAGATCTATTCACATACATGGACAAGGTGTGGACAAATATGATAATGTAAGAATAGGGCTGAATAGTAGGCTGGATTCTATTCAAGCAGCCGTTCTTATAGAAAAGCTTTCTATTTTTGACGATGAATTAATTAAAAGAAATGCGGTTGCAAAAAAGTATACAGAAAAGCTATCAGAATTTTTTGAAGTTCCTGTTATTCCTGAAAACTATATGTCATCTTGGGCGCAGTATACTTTAAAAGCAAAAAATATTGAAGAGAGGGATTTAATTGTATCAAAGATGAAGGATAAAGGAATCCCTATAATGATATATTACCCTATACCAGTTCATAAGTCCGGAGCCTTTGAGACGATTCACTCTTGGGATTTGAGGCGCTGTGAACAATTAAGTGATACAGTTTTCAGCGTCCCTATGCATCCGTATCTTGAAGCAAAAGATATAGAAATGATTTGTGATGAGCTTATAAAAATTGTCAGATAAATTTTATAAAAGAGGTTATATGGTTTGAGAGAAAAATTAATCGCTTTTTTAAAAGGAAGTGTCGTTTTAACTATAGCAAATGTGTGTACAAAAGCTATAAATTTTGTGCTGTTACCTTTATATACGAAATATCTCACACCAGAGCAGTTGGGGGTATCCGACTCTATTACTACAATAACCAGCCTGATATTCCCGGTGCTGGTATTAGGATTGGATTCTGCATATAGTGCATTTTATTTTGATGAAAATACATGTAGGCATAAGCGTGCTGTTTTTTCATCTATCCTTTTAATACTTTTGGTAACTAGTATACTGCCAATAATTAGCATTATCTTTGCTAATGAGATTTCAATATTGCTATTTAATAGTTCACGGTACTCAATAGCAGTTATATTGGCCTTACTGGGGATGAGTTGTAATCTATGGTATCTTCCTTTTTCAATATACTTGCGAGTGGAAAATAGAATGACAGCATTTGCAATAATAAATGTTGTTGCTTCTATAACCATGATTGCCTCTAATATAATCACAGTATATGCTCTTAACATGGGAGCCTCTGCACTAATAGTAAGCACTCTGGTCACAAATATTGTAATGCTTTTATTATATGTGGCATGTTCAAAATATTTGCCTAAGCTTTCTGATTTTGACATAAACTTAAGCAAGAAAATGCTTAAATATTCTGTGCCTCTAGTTCCTATGGGAATCTCAACATGGGTTCTTACAGCATCAAGCAGAGTGATGCTGCTTGAATTTTTGGGGGAAGAAAGTGTAGGCCTTTATGGAATAGGTTCAAGATTCGTCAGCGTGGTAAATGTTTTTACAAACAGCATTTATATGGCGTATACTACATTTGCTTTTAGTAGCAAAGATGAAAAAAACAGTAAGACTGTGTATGTGGTAATTTTAGATACAATGAATCTATTTTTAACTGCGGGAGTCTTTGTAGTCTGTATTTTTTCTAAAGAAATTTTAGCCATAATGGTAGATCAGCAGTATTATGATGCATATATATTGCTGCCAGGGCTGCTTTTTGCACAGATTTTTTATGCGGCTAATACAATAGTTAGCTATGGCTTGTCGTTTGAAAAGAAATCTGGAATGATATTACTTAGCGTCACAGTCGCAGCAGTTATAAGCGTCATATTGAATTTTATATTTATTCCACAATATGGCGTCTTTGCCTCAACGATAGCATCGTGGGCAGGATACGGAATAATGCTACTGACAGTAAATTGTTTTTCTCAAAAGGTATATGAATGTCCATATAACATAAAAAAACTTGTTGCGGTTAACATGGGAGCATTATTTATAACCTTAGCTTCATTAAGGTTCGCTACATTAGCATTGAGAATAATTATTTGTTTGATTTCGCTTTTAGCGCTGCTATTCATTTATAGAGATATTATTGATGGAGCAATATCAATAGTAAGGAATAGGATGAAAGGAACGACAAAATGAGTTTAATTGAAAAATGTAATACATACTGGGATAAAGTAATTGTTGCATGTATCTGCATATTTAGCGTATTTGGCATGATATCACTGATGCAGATTAGCATTTTAGGAACCACAATCACCTCATATAGAATTGCAATTCCGCTAATGATGATTTTTTGTTTCAGAAAGACAATATTAGAAAAAAAAGAAGCTCTTCTTGACACTTTCAAAGAAACAATATTTTTGAAATTGTTTATTTCTATATTTTTGATATGGATAATATACGGAATCATTCAAATGATTTGTATTGAAAACATACAATATAAAGAAGGATTGAAAGAAATATTATCATTAACTCTTGCAGCAATGAGTTTATGTATAATTATATTGTTATCATTTTTTGATGTTAAAGCAGATGTCTTTATTAAAATGATGAAAATGATATATATAGTATTGTTAATTGTGGCGTTATTTGAAATTATATCAGGATATCATCTACCGACATCAAGTATATATGAAGCAGCAGAAAAAGCAGGTGAACCTTCAGAATTGGGAGGTTTAAATTTTTTATCAACGACTGTATTTTATAACCCTAATGATTATGCAGCATTCATATCGATATTTCTTCCTCTATTCTTTGACCATTACAATGTAAAATCGTTTATTATAAATATTGCTATTATATTTATTAGCGTTGCGATATTAATTAGAGTGGATGCATGGATATCCCTATTTGCGGTGATTATTTCAGCAGTTGCATATATTGCGTTAGGCGTGAGTACGAAAGGAAAGAAAAAAAGGGGATATTGGATACAACGAATATTTACTATTATATCTATCGTTGGCGCATATAAAGTAGGGGGCCATATTTTAAACGCATTACGATGGGTATATTTAAAAGTAGGATATGCTTTGGGACTTGTTAGTGAAGCAGCAGAGGGTTCAATTAACCCTTCCAATGTAGGAGTATCAAAAGTTATAGCCGCACAGCTTGGTGAGGATGCAGGGGCTTCCTCCGGAAATGTAAGATTAGATACTTATTTTACCAGTATAAAAGAGATGTTTACAGATACATTCGGACTTGGATATGGACCTGGGAATTTTGAAGCATACTTGAATGGTTTGAAAGAAAGTACAGATTTATTAAGCAACCCTCACAGCTTGTGGGTAGAGATACTAGTACAGTATGGGGTTTTTATTTTTGCAGCGTATTTGATGTTTTTACTATATATATATATAAAACTCATTAAAATATACTTACAGAATAAAAGCGAAACGGTACTTGCCGTTATCTTGATGGATACGGCTTTTGTCTTTGCAGTCTTCTCGCCAAGCTCTTTTTTAGCGTACTCTTATCAGTGGATAATTATTGGAATATCAATACTAATTATCGTAGAACATACAATATGCGAGAGGAGTTCAGATACAAATAACAATGGTTAACAAACCAAGAGAGAGTATGAGGATTAGATCTGATAAGGAAGAGATAATAGCGTTTTTAATATTTAAATGATTAAGTATAGTGAGCAATTTATATTTTATAACGAATTAAGCATAATATTTTGATAGTTATTCGGTACTATTGGCAGAGCTTTTACAAGCCAATTATAAATTGGGAGATTTATTTGGTTTATTTGAGGATTTTTTTCTGAATAGAAATTTTAGTAAGAAGTTTATTTGTGGTTATAAACGATATTCAATCGCATTTTCTGCTTCAACGAAAGCGTACGCAAAAGAATATATAAAAAGTATAAGTAATTAATATTTCAATTATTTGAATCTTTTCCTGGGTGGGATATAATACAAAATATATTCCCTACGAAGTTAATATGAGAGAATATGGAAAACCTTCTTAGCCTTTTAAAAAATTGCTGCGCTATTCAATAGACGGATTTACTGGCTATAGTGTAGCGCCTCTTAAAGTAGCATCATTTTTAGAATTAACGTTTCCGGATATGCCACAATAGTGTGCTTAATTTTGCTATTAGAGGGGGCAAATGATATTATTAGGGGTGATAGGAGAGTATTTATCAAAAACTTATATGGAGGTTAAAAACAGGCCAATTTATATAGTGAAAAATGTTTTTACATTCTCGTATGAGGAGAAAGACATTAAGAGTGAGAATGAATAGAATATTTTTTAGCATAATCTCAATTTTCTCAAGAATATATAATAGAAATAGAAAGCGATGAAATCATGAATACAGCTTATGTTACAGAACAAAAAATTGTACAGGCTAATAGTACAAATGAAAGATATTTTATGTTTGACATAGTACGCATAATATGTGCGTTATTCATTTTTGGAAGGCACGCACAAACAATGGCAGGATTTTCCTTTGGCATGACTTTAAATAATCTATTTATAGAGATGACAGGCATAATAATGACTGCCTTTTTTGCATTATCGGGATTCTCCTTGTATATTTCAAATGGGGGGGTCATTATTTAAAGAGGAGAAATTATCAAGATTTTATAAAAAGAGAGCAATAAGTATTTTACCCCTTTACTATTTTGTGCATTTTGCATGGATATTACTTAATCGTCAGGATTTTATAAAAGGACTTTTGTTAGCTCCGGTAGAGTTACTGGGTTTGCAGAGTGTATTTACTTCTGTTTTTGGCGTTTTACATAACGGTGGAACTTGGTTCATCAGTTGTATTATAATAAGTTATTTTTTATTCCCGCTTGTTCATGAGATAATTCAGCGAAGCTCATTTAGAACAAGATTTATATTATTGTGTCTGTGTATATTCATTATCAGATATATGCCATACTATGCAACCATAAGTGGGAGCATGTCATTGTATACAAACCCATTTTACAGAACTATAGAGTTTATCATGGGGATGTTGCTTGCATCTTTAAAGTTTAATAATAACAGAGAAGGTAAAGAAGAAAATAAAAAGAAAAATATTTATTATACAATTATTGTTATCATAAGCAGTTTTATTTTGCTAAGTGGCTTTCACTTTCATTATAAATTTATTGAAGATAATAGTGTAATCTTAGCTTGTATAATCATATTCTGTTCCTCAAAGATAAGATGTTGGAGGCTTTCAAATAGTAAATGCTTAATTTATGCAAGTCAACTTACATATGGGTTTTATATACTTCAACTGTTTGTATGGACCCCAAGCCTGAAGATTATAGAGTTCCTTAATATTGGAGATAATAAATTTGATTTTTTGGTTGCATTATTTTTACTATGCTTTGTTTGTGTAATTATTCATGAATTATATGAGAAACCCTTGCAAAGGTATTTGAGAAAGAAAATATAGATATTGAAGAATAGAGGATTCTATGCGTTTACAAAATTCCGCACGCAATATTAAGGCTGCATGGGCTCTTCAGCTGGTGCATATACTGAGCCAGTTCATAAGCCGAACAGTCATAATAAAAGTGCTGACAATTGAATATGTGGGGCTTAGCGGACTTTTCAGCAACGTACTCATGATGCTGTCTCTGGCCGAGCTTGGGATAGGAGAGGCCATAATTTTCAGTATGTACGGGCCTATCGCCAGAAGCGAAAAAGAGAATATCAGCGCCATAATGGGCTTTTACAAGAAGGTCTATATTTTCGTGGGAATGTTCATATTGATTGCTGGCCTTTCCATAACGCCATGGATAGACTTCTTTATCAAGGACATGCCTGACATCCCCGAGATTTACTGGATATACGCATTATATGTTATAAACTCGTCGGTGTCCTATTTCTTCTCTTATAAAGCAGCCTTTATTACGGCAAATCAAAATAATTCAGTAGTAGTGATCAACAACGGCCTATGGGAAATAGGAATGGTCACGGTGCAGGTGGCGGTCTTATTTACTACCAAAGATTATATCGCATACATGGTGATCGGTATATTGTTCGTGCTGTTTAGAAACATAAGCATTTCGGCCATCGCCGATAAGCGATATCCATTTTTGAAAGAGAAGCGCCGTAGTCCTGTACCGGGAGAAATCTTCGGCCAGATTAAAAAAAATACAGGGGCGATGGTATTTCACAAGATCGGAACTATAATAGTATTCGCTACCGACAATTTAATCTTATCCAAGTTTGTAGGACTTGTCAGCGTAGGAATATATGCTAACTATTACACTATAACTAACGCTGTGGCAGTATTCATAAACAAATTCTTTCAGGCCATCTCTGCCAGCGTGGGAAATCTGGCGGTAAATGAATCCGTCGAGCGGCAGGAAAAAACTTTTTTTAAGATTTTATTTGTAAACTTTTGGATGTATGTGTTTTCCTGCTGCTGTCTGTTCAACCTGATGAATCCGTTCATCAACGACATATGGCTTGGGGAAGGCTATCTGTTCAGTGAAACTATAGTCCTGCTGATCGTAGTAAAAATATATTTTACAGGTATGCGCAGCGCAGCTCAGACCTTTAAAAACGCCAAGGGCCTGTACTGGCAGAACAGATATATGCCGATCTACGAATCGCTGATAAACCTGATAGCTTCGCTTATTCTGGTGAAATATTTGGGAGTGGCAGGAGTCATCTTGGGCACTATCATCAGTTCCGTTGCGACCTGCGTATGGATAGAGCCTCACGTCCTGTATAAATATGGGTTTAAGAAGCCTGCTAAAAAGTTTGCGGCAAGATATATTCAGTATCTTTTTGCTTTTGCTGTAATTATGGCTGTCACATATGGAAGCAATATGATAGTGCCTCAGACGGGAATAACAGCATTTATACTCAGATGCGTAATAAGCGCAGCCGTGCCGAACATTATGATGCTAACTATATACGGAAGAACCGAAGAGTTCAGATATTTTTATGATCTGGCTAAAAATAGATTGAGAAAGTAGCGTAGATATTATGAAAAGAAGGATTTTTAAAATTCTTAATTTGGCTCTCTTCTTTATTTATAACAGAATAATGCTGCTTTTCCTAAGACTTGACCGGGAAAAAGTTCTTTTCCTGTCAGAGTCTCATTTCAATTTGGACGGAAATCTTAAAGCCGTCTTTGATTCGCTGGACAGCAAATATGAGAAAAACGTTTATGTAAAGCACGACAGACGTCAGAGAGACAAGCTTTCGAGAAAATTAAAGATGTGGAGAGACTTGACTGATTCAAAATATATAATTCTCGACGACTTTTTCAGTTTGACTTCTGCGATGAAGCTTAGGAAGGGGCAGGAACTGGTTCAGCTCTGGCACGGATGTGGCGCTTTTAAAAAGTTCGGTTTCAGCAGAATGAACACAGGAGATAATATTCAAAATATAAATAAGGGATACAGAAAATATACTAAAGTTGCAGTGACATCTGAAACTGTACGTCCCTGCTTTGCCGAGGCTTTCGATGTCCCCGAAAAATGTGTAAAGGCTGTTGGAAGCCCCAGAACAGATATGTTTTTCGATCGGAATGAGACAGCTGAAGCCAGAGAAAGAGTTTATAAAGCTTTCCCCGACCTAAGGGATAAGAAAGTGGTGCTGGTAGCGCCTACCTATAGGGGGCGAAAAGTTGAAGACGCTCATTATGACTTTGAACAGCTCGGGCTCGACTTTCTTGCGGGCTGTCTGGGGAATAAGTATCATATAATAACCAAGTGGCATCCGGCACTGTACAGCAATATGATGAGAGGAATATGTGAGAGCCCCGTCCTTTCCGGGTATGATGAGAAAAATGCGAAAATCACAGATGTATCTGCATATGGAGATATAAACGACCTTTTGACGGTGGCAGACGTATTGGTGACAGACTTCTCTTCAGTCATATTTGACTATTTTCTGCTGGACAAGCCTGTGGTATACTTTATATATGACAGAGAAAATTATCAGGAAAACAGAGGCCTCTATTTTGACTTTAAAGATTATCTTTACGGAGAAGTAGCCTTTGACAGGAAATCACTGGCCGCAGCTATAAAGGCAGAAAAAACATGCAAGAGTTCAAGACACGCTTTCAAAGAAAAATTTATGAAGTCATGTGACGGAAGATCTACCGAAAGAGTCATAGAATGGGTTTTTGGAGGAGACAACGAATAATGGAAACAGCAGCTGCAAAACCATGGATAGGAAAACTGAATATATTAAACTCTAAAATACTTATGCCTGCAATGGCTCTCTCTTTTATTTTATTTAATACCGTAATAAACTTATGGATAGGAGAGAGGATAGAAACTCTCCAAAACTTATTAGCAATATGCGTGCTTGCCATCTGGGCCTGCAATATTTTATCGGAGCCTAAACGTCTGCTGAAGCCATGGATAAAGAGCAATGTAATCGTAATAATTTATTTTATCGCCAGACTTATCTCACTTTGGCAGAGCGGATTTGACTACAGCGCCATCAGGACGGTTTTCTTTGAAATATTTTTTCTTGTGGGTATATGCAAAACAACTCTGCAGGATGAAAAAAGCATATATATAAAAATCTTTATATGGTTAGAACTGATTATCAGCGGACTGAGCCTGCTTTTGTTTTATATGTATGATTATTTAGGCACAAGATTGCAGACTCTGTTATATGAATATAGCTATCTAAAGGATTCAGGGAATGCGATGCTGTTTTCCAATACTAATACTGCAGGGCTCATGGCGGGCTTTTCAATAGTATTGGCTGTAATTCTATATGGAAAGAAAAATTATAACAAGTACTTTATAGCAGGTTTTGCCGTCTATAATATTGTTGCGCTCATATTATTCGGGTGCAGAAGCGCCGATGTAGGTGCCATTGCGATAGTAATATTAGTTATTGCAGAGAAAAAGTTACTTAGAATAAGAAAAGAAACACTCATTGCCGGAGTTTTGGTCATGTGTATTGCTACGTTATTACCGGTGTATCTTGTAGTGAATCACAGCCAAAATATAGGGACATTGTATTATACTGATTTAGAACATAAAATGGATAAAATCAGCTCTGGAAGATATTTAATCTGGAAAGAATGCATTATAAATCAGAATAATAGTTTAATATTCGGAGAGGGAAATTTAAAATTGGAACAGGAAGAGAGAATCCAGTATATAAATGACCATGAAGATATATATTGGGGTTACGTATCATCCTCCCAGCTCGGCCCTCATAACGGCTACATCGGAATGATATCGGCCACAGGTTGGGCAGGTTTCGGCCTATTCATCGCCATACTGCTTCAGAGGATAAAGAGGGCCAAGCACTTAGAAAAGGGCAGATGGTATCTGATGCTCATATTCATATTCGTGATAAACTGCTTTGAAAGCTTGTTCGTATTAAATAGATTCTTTACCTGCTTCTACATGTTCCTCATACTTGAGACCGACATGGAAGACGGTGAAGACAGACTGACGGAGGAAAAATGATGATTTACGCGTGCATTTTAGCCGGCGGCATAGGCAGCCGCATGGGAAACGAAAAGCCCAAGCAATTTATAAACATAGGAGGAAAGCCCATAATCCTCCACACCATAGAAAAATTCTGCCTTTGCAGCGAATTCGAGGAGATATTCATACTCTGCCCCAAGGATTGGATCGAGTATACCAAAGGTCTGCTGAAAAAGTATGTCAGCGACAGCCGCATTACGGTGCTCGAGGGCGGAGAGACCAGAAACGAGACCATAATGAACGCCGTTAGGCATATCGAGGAGTCACAGGCTCTGAATGAAGAGACGGTGATAGTGACCCACGACGCGGTGAGGCCGTTCGTCACATACAGAATAATCAAAGACAATATCGAGGCCGCCGAAAAATCCGGAGCATGCGACACAGTCGTGCCGGCTACGGACACCATAGTGGAAAGCCGCGACGGCTACAGCATAACGGCCATACCCAGCAGGGCGGACCTTTATCAGGGGCAGACTCCCCAGAGCTTTAAGGCTCTCAAACTTAAGAACATGTATGAGCAGCTTACAGAAGAAGAAAAGGCGATACTGACAGACGCAGCTAAGATATTCGTCATAAAGGGAGAGCCGGTGAGCCTGGTGCGGGGAGAAAATTCCAACATAAAGATAACTTATCCATACGACTTGACGGTAGCCGAAAGCCTGCTGAAACAGCAGGATATATGAGAAAAACTCTGCATCGAAGATAAGCCTTGCGGATTTGCAAGGGCCGGATGCAGATGAAAAGATGAAAGGCGAGTTAGAATGCTCAACACGATTTACAGGCTTACAGAGCCGAGAAAAATAGAAATTGAGTTTAACGATATACAGATGGACGATGACCATGTGATAATAAGACCTACTCATCTGTCCATATGCAATGCGGACCAGCGATATTATCAGGGGACGAGAGATCCTGAAGTTCTTGCGAAGAAGCTTCCCATGGCGCTGATCCATGAGGGTATAGGAGTGGTTTCCTGCGATAAAAAAGGCGAATTCAAACCGGGAGAGGCGGTAGTGATGATCCCCAACACTCCGGTGGAAGAAGACCCGTTCATAGCCGAAAACTACTTGCGTTCCAGCAAATTCAGAGCCAGCGGCTTCGATGGCTTCATGCAGGATAATGTGGCTATGAGGCGGGACAGAATAGTAAGACTTCCCGAGAATATAGACAAGGAAGTGGCGGCCTTTACCGAGATAATTTCAGTCAGCAATCATGCGGTAGGAAGATTCGATAAGATAGCCCACGGCAGGAAAGACCATATAGCTATCTGGGGAGATGGAAATCTGGCGTTTATTACTGCTATTTTTCTCAGATACCGTTATCCCGACAGCAAGATATATATAATGGGCGTCAGCCACGACAAGATGACGGGATTTACCTTTGCTGACGAAACCTATGATGTGAGAAATATTCCCGAAGATATAGCGATAGATCACGCTTTCGAATGTGTGGGAGGAAACGGTTCCACAAAGGCGATAGATCAGATTATAGACTATATAAAGCCCGAAGGCACCATCGCTATCTTAGGCGTATCGGAGAACCCTGTTCCCATAAATACCCGCATGATCCTGGAAAAAGGACTCAGGATGTTCGGCAGCAGCCGTTCCGGCAGAAAAGACTTTGAAAATACCGTGGCTATGTTCAGTGAGCATCCAAAGATAGTTCAGCATTTAAAGAATATAGTCGGAGATGTAATAGATGTGCGGAATGTGGACGACATGCACACGGCTTTTGAGAAAGATATAGCCAAGGCAGGCGGCAAGACCATAATGCTCTGGAATGTTTGACAGGTGAGATATGAACAAGGTTTCTGTAGCAGTACCGGTGTACAATGTGGAAAACTACATATATGATATGCTGAAATCTGTACAGAATCAGACTTTCAAGGATTTTGAAGTTGTCATAATAGATGACGGCTCCACCGACAGTTCCGGCCAGATTGCCGGGGAATTCTGCGCTTCTGACGTCAGATTTAAGTATTTCAGGCAGGAAAACGGCGGAGTGGCCTCGGCGAGGAATAAGGCTATTGACCTTGCATCCGGAGAATATATAGTATTCTATGACCCCGACGATTATATTCCGCCCCACGCCCTTGAAAAGATGTATAAGGCGGCCACATCCGGGGCGGCAGATATGGTGGTAGGCGTCATGGAAGAAAAGAATCTGGGAGAATCTCTCATATACATGCATTCTCAGAAGCTGGCTAAACAAAAGAATATAAGTCCGGCTGACCCCCACTTTATAGGCGCGTGGTCATTGTGTCATAAGATGTTTTCCATGAGACTTATAAGGGAACACGACCTTCGGTTTGAGCAGCTTTATAATGCGGAGGACGGTGTATTCACTTATAGAGTGTTAAACTGCGCAGAAGTGATTTCTGGGTGCGACACCATAGCATATAACTATATAAAGAGGCCTTTTTGGCTCACTCCGTCGGCCACCCAGATTATAAGCCGCAGATATCTGAAAAGCCTTTTAGCTTCCCACGACCGTATACGTGAAGAGGCGGAAAAGCTGACCGGTAAGTATTTGTCAGAAGAAGAGAGGGCAGATTATCTGGGAAAGCTGTACTATCGCTTCATAGAGGGAGAGATGATAAACGGCTATTACAGGGGAATCTGGAGGGGAGAAGAGGACTTGAGCGAGACTCTTAACCAAAGGACAAAGCTTTATCGCAGCTACCTGAGCGATAAACAGTGGAGCAGTTTGCTGGCAGGCCACAGAGATTTGAACCTCGAGAGAGGCTTTATGTCGCCTGAAGAAATGGACAGAGAACCTGTTGTGTCAGTGATTTTGACGCCGGACCATACGGCCGAAGAGGTGGACATGATGCTGGGAAGCGTCTATAATCAGGCTTTCCCCAGGTTCGAAATATTACTGCCGGCCTCTTTTGACGGCGCAGTGGGACAAGCATACAGAAACAAAGTCAATCTCAAAATTATAGAGGGTGACATTGCGGCGGAGTTTTTAAGCAGAGCCGTGAAGCAGGCGAGAGGCAGATATATAATCATTTTCGATGAGTTTGCCATGTTCACCAAGAATTCCTTAAAGCTGATGGTCTCCAAGCTGGAATCGAGAGCTGGATTGGGATTCGTCTCTATGGTAATGAAGAACTTTGACAAAAGCTCATACAAGCCGATACCTGTTATCAGCGCCGCATTTGGATATACTAAGAGAGGACGGCAAAAATACGGAAAGATCGCGTCTTGCGACAATATTTTTTCAAATAAACTGTTCAGAAAGAGCTCCCTCGAAGGTTTCAAATTCAGCGGCAGAGGACCGCACGATGTAGATACGCTCTACAGGACCCTTGGCTTTGAGAGGTTGCGAAAAGGAGCCATGATAACAGATATGGCAGACGAGGATTTTCTGGCAAGAGCTGAGACTTCTCCCCCGGCGATTCTTGTGAAATGCTGCCACATCCAAAACAGCAGAGCTGACAGGTTGATTCAGAGGCTCAAACGTCATATTACGAGAGAAGATATAGAAAATTTAAAAAGTAAGATAGGAAAATAGAATGAGATTCGTATTGAAAATCATCATAATCCTGCTAAACTTAATATTTGCACCGATGAAACTACTGCCTGTGCAAGATAAAGTAACGTTTATAAGCCGGCAGTCAGACGATAAGAGCGAAGACATGGAACTGTTAAAGGCGGAGTTGATGAGACAGGCTCCTCGGATAAAGCTGATTTTCCTGTGCAAAAAATTGGAGGGAAACTTGGCTCATAAGATTGTATATTGTTTTCATGTGCTTCGCCAGATGTATCATATTGCCACATCTAAAGTGGTGGTCTTAGATTCATATTGTATAGCTGTCAGCGTTCTTTGCCAGAGAAAATCCCTTACAGTGATACAGATGTGGCATGCGTTAGGCGCGCTCAAGAGGTTTGGCCTCAGCATAGTGGGAGAAGGGGAAGGAAGCAGCCGCGATTTGGCTGAATCCATGTCGATGCATAAAAATTATACCTGGGTATTGACCAGCGGCAGCGCCTGTCTGCCGTATTTTTCGGAAGCCTTCGGGTATGATGAAAAAGCTGTGAAAGTCATGTCTCTTCCGAGAGTAGATAAACTGACGGATGATGAGTTTGCCAGAAGCGCGGTGAAAAGAGTGAGAGAAAGATATCCCCGGTTTGAAGGCAAAAAGATCGTGGTATACGCTCCTACTTTCAGAAAAGATAAGGATATTTCCAGAGAGATAGATGACTTGGCCGGAAAATTCGACGATGGTGAATACATCTTTGTTCTGAAAAAACATCCTCTCATGAAAGAAACATGCGATAATTGTCTTACAGATGAAGAATTTTCTACTCTTGAAATGCTCTTTGCGGCCGATTATGTAATTTGCGATTATTCCGCCGTGATATTCGAAGCAGCCATACTGAAAAAACCGCTGTTCTTTTATACTTTTGATTATGATACTTACGGGGCTGCAAGGGATTTCTATATAGATTATATGAAAGAGATGCCGGGAGTGATTTCAGGCGATCCTTCTTGTATAGCCGACTCGATAAAAGAAGATAAGTATGATCTTGAAAGGGTAGAAAAATTCGGACGAAAGTTTGTCGAGAAACAGGAAAACTGCGCCAAAGATCTGGCTGTAATGATAATAGGATGCTGCAAATGAGTTAAAGAGGGAGCTAAATAGCTCCCTCCGCTTCGTCTATGCTGTCATAACCGTACATGGATACCATGGTCTGAAGATTTTTTCGGGAGAGGGAAATGCCCTCATCCCACAGGTCGTCCACATACTGGCAGTAAAGAGCAAGTAGCTCTTCGGGATAGGTTTCAAGCTCTCCTCGTGCGTAAGTCTCCATGGAAGTGAATCCGTATTTATCCTCTGAAGACCTGATTGGGCGAGCGGTGCCTGCCAGCTTCGGATAGCGCCGGGCCATCTCTTCCTCCCAGCAGATGAGGCGCTCCACGATTCTGTTTATAAGTCTGAAATTCTTTGCGGGCACTGCCGGCAGTTTGTCTCGGAGGTGCTTGTTGAAGTAATGCAAGTCGGTATAAGCCATCATGCGGGCGTACTTCTCGGAAACCAGGTTGCGGCCTTCTTCTTGCGAACGAGCCGCGAAGTCACTGTAGGCGTCGACCATTTCCGTAGTCCAGTTGTCGTACTGACTCCGGCGCATGATGTAGAAAGTCTCAAAATCGTCCTGGCAGTCTGCACGGCCACCTATATTGTCCACCTGTTGAAACATGTCCCATTCCGTATTTATGATTTTTTCTATTTTTTCCCTATCAGGGTCGTGAAAATTCATTCGATTCCTCCTTGAAATTCACAGGCAGTCAGCCATAGGGTGCATGGCCGAAAGCTGCGGATTTTCTATTGCGTTCATCAGCTGCGGTATATAATCCTGAAGAAAATTGCCGCTGAAATGAGCCAGGTCTTTTGAACACAGCATATGGGCGAGGCGGCTGCATACGGCTTCTATGGCGTTTATACATTCTTCAGGCGCCGCCGTATTTTTCAGTGCCACTTTTTCTATCAAGCCGGCCGTCTGAGGATCAAAACCGCAAAGACTTCTGAAACTCCACTTGTAAAACGGGGTCGGCCTCCTCACCAGAAGATGAGCCATGGAAATGGAGTTTTCTATGAAGCGGGACAGCGCGAGGGTAGCGGCCGTCAAATCGTTTCTGTCGAGACACCTTTGAAAGTTGTATTGTCCCGACTGGGAGACGACTGCGCATCTGGCGGTTAATTTTTTAAGAAGGACATCCCTGGGATAGAAGCCCAGCAGCCCTTTTCTTATGCGGCTGAACTCTCCGAGGCTGTCAAAGAAGACTTGACCGTTGGTGACGGCGGCCAGATTCGACTCTGAAATCAGAAACCAGTCCATGTCGGTCTGAGGAACGCCGGCGCACCCGGTGAAGGAAGCGTAGAAGTCGGAAATCCTCATGACTCCCAATCTTTCCCCCGCAACGATATTTTCTCTTGTCAGGCCCATGAAATCGCCGGGAAGCTTGCGGTAGGCTGCGGACAGGTCGTCCGCATAGGCATCGTAATCATCGTCTGCCAGCCATATGCAGAATCCCGGGCCGAAGTCGTGGTCCCGAGAAATTTCGTCGTCTAAGCCGAAACAGCCGGAGCCTTCGCCCACCAGCCCGGCCGCATAGCGGCCTGCCAGCCTCGGGAAGTTCCTTTCGATCATAGGCCGGCCCAAAGTCTCAAAGTATCGGCGGCAGATTTCAAGGTGTTTCATCGTCGCCGCCTCCAAGTTCTGCAATAACTTCGTCTATGGCCTTGTAAGCCAAGCTTTCCGGACCGTAATCTCTCAGGGCAAGGCTGCGGGCCTTCTTGAAAGCGTCGAGAGCGCCGTCGGTGTTCCCCTGTTTCAGCAGCACATGGCCCATGGTCTCAAGGGCTCCGCTGTAATGCACATCTGCGTCGCCATCGGCCCGGTCAAAGATTTCAAGGGATTTGGACGCTGCTTCAAAGGCGTCGTCAATCCTGCCGGACTGAATAAATATTTGAGCCATATTGGTATAGGTAACGGCAATCTCTATCTCGCTTTCCGCAAGGTTTGTAAGGATTTCCAACGCTTTCTGCAAGTGATAAAGAGCCTTGTCAAAATCGCCCATGTCCTGACAGAGGATGCTCATGTTGTTGTACAGAGTGGCAGTTCTGTAATCTTCCGACAGCCCTAAATTTTTCAGCATGGACGTAGCTTCTTCAAAAATCGCCAGAGCCTCTTTTGGCTGACCCTTGACGGCATAGCTGGTCCCGAAGTTTATCAGAGTAGTGGCGTGATGTTCACTTCCTCCAAGGCCCAGCCGCTTTAGCATGGCAAGAGCCTTCTGATACAAAGGTATTCCCTTTTCATAAGCGCCGGTCGCTCTGTATAATCCGCCCAGCTCGTTGCATATAGGTATCAGCGCCGGGTCTCCGGCCGCTTCCGCCTCGGCAAGACACGAAAGCAGGTAGGGCTCCACCTCGTTGGTCCGTTTATTTTCAAACAGCTCATCTACATGAGCAAAGATTTCGTTGATATTCATTAGAGCCTCCTTTTTAGCAATTATACCATGGAAAGGAAATTTTAAACAGAATTGATTTATGTCTGCGTATATGGTAAAATTTTACATAAAAAGGAGACGCTTATGAACAGGCGAGTATTATTGGAACTGAGAGAAATTATTAACCGCGAGGAAAAACTCCTGAGCGGTTACAGGGAAGAGGTGAAAGGAATCAAAGGCGGCCAGCTGGTCATAAGGAGAAAAGGAGACCGTCTGGTGTTTTCGGAAAAGGCAAAAGGAGTCGAAACCGGTATTACGACAGATAGCCGGAAAGTCCGTAACTTAGCCCGAAAGAGGTATTTAAGAGGTGAAATACGCTATGCTGACAAAATTTGCGATATTCTGAAAGACGCGCTGCATAAGATAGAGGGGGTGCCGTATGCGCGAGCAAGCAGCAATATGAAAGAAATATCTGGATACAGATATTCGGCATCTGTAACGAGGTGGCTGGATGACGCAGGAGATAAAAATCCTATGGCTCCCGAGAATTTAAAATATAAGACGAAGTCGGGGATTGCTGTTCGGTCTAAGTCGGAAAGGACAATCGCAGATAAGCTTTCACAATATGATCTGCCATACAAATACGACACGAGACTTCAACTTGGTAACAGGGTGGTTTATCCTGATTTCATCATAAGAAGGTGGGACGACAAGCAGGTGATATGGGAGCATTTTGGGCTTATGACCGATGAAGAATATGCTGCTCATGCAATTCAGAAGATGATGCTGTACCAGCGCTGCGGCTATATAACTCACACTGATTTAATCTATACTTTTGAAAGAGATGTGGAGGATCCGGCGGTCTTGGATAACATCATAAAAAAATTTTTGCTGTGAGATGATAGTGGGTGGCAGCGTGGAAGCGTTCCTGCTTATATGCGGAAAAGCGCCCCTGCTTATATGCGGAAAAGTGGCCATGCTCACAAAAAGAAATATTAGCATATATTGAGAGAATTTTTTTGCGTAAAATGCTCTCAAAATAGCGTAAAAGGGCAGAGAAGTGAGCATTGCCAAAAAAGTATGCTCACTATTTTCAAAAGACGAAGGAAAAGAGAGAAATATTGCAGCTTGAAAACCGGCTCCGAAAAGGAAATTCTCTTTTTTCTTAAGAATAAACCAAAAAGAGAGAATGAGCATCAAAAAAATTCTCTCTAATAGTCTCAAATATGAAAAATAGTGAGCATAGGCCCATATCCATAGCCCCGCACAGCCCGCCCTGCCTCCCATCCCCCCGCCTCCGCCTCCGGACAAAAAAATTGACATTATGCCCGGCGGTATTATATAATTAAATACTGTAGATATAAGTGATTTTAGCCCTGCCGGCGGGCAGCTATCGAAGATATAGAAAGAAAAGGTGAATGATATGGCAAAAGAAAAATTAAACTGGGAAGACGAACAAGTCAGGTACGATTATCGTCATACAGCTTCCCATATTATGGCGCAGGCGGTTAAACGCCTCTGGCCCGACACAAAGCTGGCCATAGGCCCGGCTATCGAGAACGGATTTTATTATGACTTCGACTCTGAACATAAATTCGGAGAAGAAGACTTTATGAAGATTCAAAAAGAAATGAAAAAGATCGTTCAGGCCAATTATCCTTTAGAAAGATTTGAACTTCCAAGAGCAGAAGCTATCAAATATATGGAAGAGGCAGGCGAGCCATATAAAGTAGAATTGATACAGGATCTTCCTGAGGATGCGGTGATCTCCTTTTACAAGCAGGGAGACTTCGTCGACCTGTGCGCAGGACCTCATATGGAGTCCACAGGCAAGATCAAGGCGTTTAAGCTCATGAGCGTAGCGGGAGCTTACTGGAGAGGCGATTCTGATAAACAGATGCTGCAGAGGATCTATGCTACCGCATTTCCGTCGCAGGAACTCCTGGACGAGTATATAGCCAAGATAGAAGAAGCTAAGAAGCGCGACCACCGCAAGATAGGCAGAGAGATGGATCTGTTTATGCTTACAGAAGAAGGTCCGGGATTTCCTTTCTTTCTTCCTAAGGGAATGGTCATAAGAAACGCCCTCGAAACGTTTTGGAGACAGGAGCATGTCAAGAGAGGATATGAAGAGATAAAAACGCCGCTGATCCTCAACGAACAGCTGTGGAGGACGTCCGGACATTGGGATCACTATAAAGATAACATGTATTTTACTAAGATAGATGACGAAGATTACGCCATCAAACCGATGAATTGTCCGGGATCCATGTTGGTATACAAGAGAAAGATGTGGTCCTACAGAGAATTTCCTATTCGCTGCGGCGAACTGGGGCAGGTTCACAGGCACGAACTTTCGGGAGCTCTTCACGGACTGATGAGAGTGAGAACTTTTACTCAGGACGACGCTCATATATTTATGCTTCCCGAGCAGGTCAACGAAGAGATAAAAAATGTGGCGAAATTTTGCGACGATGTATATAAGATGTTCGGATTTGAATATCATGTAGAGCTTTCCACGAGACCTGAGGATTCTATGGGAACCGATGAAGAATGGGAAATGGCTGAGAACGCCCTGAGAAACGCCATAGAAGAGATGGGAGTGCCTTTCGTAATAAATGAAGGCGACGGAGCGTTCTACGGTCCGAAACTGGACTTCCATCTAAAAGATTCCATAGGAAGGACATGGCAGTGCGGAACCATACAGCTGGATATGCAGATGCCGCAGAGATTCGATCTGACTTATATAGGCGCCGACGGTGAAAAACACAGACCTATAATGATCCACCGAGTAATCTTCGGCTCCATAGAGAGATTTATAGGTATACTCATAGAGCACTGCGCAGGTAAATTCCCTCTCTGGCTGGCGCCTGTACAGGTAAGACTGATGACAGTCACAGAAAAGTTTGCAGGCTATGCAAACGAACTTAAAAAAAGGCTTGAAGAGGCAGGGCTCCGAGTAGAAGCCGACGTGAGAAACGAAAAGATCGGCTACAAGCTTAGAGAAGCGAGAAACGCCCGCGTAAATTATATGTGCGTTATCGGAGAGAGAGAAGAAGAATCCGGTACCGTTTCGGTGCGTTCCAGCAAGGAAGGCGAACTGGGAGAGATGTCGGTAGACGAATTCACAAAGAAGCTTTTAACAGAAATAAGAGAAAAGAGAATGTAGCATATAAAGGCTCTTTCACGGAAAGCAGAAAACATCACGTTTATCCGATGAGAGAGCTTTTTTTTATAAAAACGGAAACTATATACGTCTTGAAATAATCTTAACAAAACATATACACAAATTAGTAATTTTTTAACACTTTCTTGCATTTAAATTAACAACTTGAAAAGTTATAATAAAAGTACATATTAAATTAAGGCGGAATTGTTTATGTAAGAAAGGAATAATACTATGTTTATTTTAGAAGCAATTGCCGCGTTTGGTAACTGGTTTTGGGGTCTCCCGATCCTGTTCCTCATTGTAGGTGGCGGCATCTACATCACGATCCGTTTAGGATTCGTGCAGTTCAGAAAGTTTGGATACATATGTTCGCAGACTTTCGGCAAGATGTTTTCAAAGTCAGAGGAAGGCGAAGTATCTCCGTTCTCCGCAGCTTGTGCAGCTCTTGCCTCATCCATCGGAGCTTCCAACATCGTAGGCGTGCCTGCGGCAGTAGTAATGGGAGGCCCGGGAGCAGTATTCTGGATCTGGCTCATAGCTTTAATCGGCTGCGGAACCAAGTACTGCGAGATCGCTCTTGCGATCAAATACAGAGAAAAGAACGATGACGGCGAGTGGGTAGGAGGACCTTTCTACTACCTGAGAGCCTTAGGCGGCGGCATCGGCAAGTTCCTGGGCGGATTCTATGCAATCGGCCTGATGATCGAACTGATCCCTTCACTCTGTACTCAGGCATTATCAGGAACAGCCCAGTTTGTAATCATGGGCGTTGACGAAAAGATTTCCGGAGTTATCATGGCTATATTAGTAGTACTGGTAATTGCGGGAGGTTTCTCAAGAGTAACCAAAGTCATGGACCTGATGGTACCGGTAATGGCAATTTTGTATATGGTTGGAGCCTTCGTGATCATCTTCATGAATGCCGACCAGATCCTCCCTGCACTGGGAAGCATCTTCGTATATGCGTTCACACCGCATGCAGCAGTAGGCGGATTCGCAGGATCCACCATCGCGCTGGCCTTAAGATGGGGAGCTGCCAGGGGAGTATACTCCAACGAGGCGGGCTTTGGTACTGCGCCTACGGCACATGCTTCTGCGACAGTAGATCACCCTATCAGGCAGGCAGTATGGGGCGTATTCGAAGTAACGGTAGACACCCTGATCGTATGTACAGTTACGGCTCTTCTGACGCTGACCACAGGCATGTGGACTACAACGGAGTACGAGACCGGAGCAATCGCTCAGGCTGCGTTCCACAATGCGTTCGGAACTTTCGGAGACTACTTTGTAGCAATCTGCGTATTCCTGTTCGTGTTCTCTACTATCGTAGTGTCAGCATTCTATGGCTGGAGACAGGCAGAGTTCCTGTTTGGAGTTAAGTTCTCCAAGGTATGGAGATACGTATACCCTGTAGCTATGGTATTGGCGACATCGGGCATAGACCTGACTATGATGTACATGATCACAGATGGATTCCTGGCAGCTATCATGACTCCAAACATGATTGGACTGATCATAATGGTACCTCAGGTAGCGAAGCTGCAGAAGGAATACTTCAATACTCCGGGCAAGTACTATCTGGCAGATAAAGAAGCCAAAAAAGCTAAAAAGGCATCAGTGTAAGAGATAAGGTATATTATTTATAATTGTTGAATTAAATTATCATAAAACGTTGTTTAAATTTTTTCCGCATGATACTTACTGCTTAAACGTAGTATGATGAATTTAATATGTGCATTGAAGACCCCGTATCATCAGTGATACGGGGTCTTCATTTTTTGCCTGTTATATTTCAGTTTCCGCTACTTTCATCATGATCGCACATTCGATTCGTTTTTTGAACAATTCGCAGCCGGGCTTATAGACGCCTCTTATGCTTCCAGAAGCATGGCAGGCGTTTGCGGCGCAGCCTCCCGAACAGTAGAACTTAGCCCAGCAGTCGCCGCACTCGGGACGGGAATATGCGTTACAGGTTCTGAATTCCTCCTGAAGAGGCGAATTGCTGACGCCTTCCCATATATCTCCCAGCTTGTAGGCCGCGTCTCCTACGAACTGATGGCACGGATAGAGATCTCCCCAAGGAGTCACGGCCATATATTCAGTTCCGCAGCCGCAGCCGGATATCCGCTTATATATACATGGACCGCCGGTCAGATCCAGCATATAATGATAGAAGGTTATAGGGCGGCCCTCCCTTTGGCGGCGGAGCATATCCTGAGCAAGTATTTCGTACTGCTGCTTCACGATTTCTATATCCTCTGAGGTCAGAGCGGCCGGATCACCTTCTGCGGCAACGACCGGTTCCATGCTCAGCTGTGTAAATCCAAGGTCTGCCATGTGGAACACGTCCTTGGTGAAGTCCGGATTGGCGTGAGTAAAGGTGCCTCTGATATAATAATCCTTGCCTCCCCTCGATTCAACGAGGCGCTTAAATTTTGGAACTATGGCGTCATAGCTTCCGTTGCCCTTGTAATCGACGCGGAGCCTGTCGTGGATTTCCTTTCTGCCGTCGAGACTTAAGACCACGTTGCTCATCTGTCTATCTGCGAAGTCGATGACATCCTCATCTATGAGCATGCCGTTGGTGGTGAGGGTGAAGCGGAAGTTCTTGCGATGCTTTTTTTCCTGAACCCTCGCATATTCCACCAGCTGCTTCACTACTTCCCAGTTCATCAGCGGCTCGCCTCCGAAAAAGTCTACTTCGAGATTCGTCCTGTCTCCGGAATTCTCTATCAGAAAATCCAAGGCCCGCTTACCTGTCTCAAGACTCATGAGAGCCCGCTGTCCGTGATACTTTCCCTGGCTGGCAAAACAGTAGGAACAGTTCAGGTTGCATGTATGAGCCACATGAAGGCACAGAGCCTTGATAACATCTTTGCTGCGCTCTTTGAATGTTCCCGCAGCCTCTGCAAAAGTATCCGGCGTATACAGTTTTCCTTCGGCCTTGAGAAATTCTATATCATCTATACATGACATGACATCGTCTTCTGTGACGTCGTCTCTGTGTACGTATTTTTCCAGGATAGATTTTACGATATCTTCTCTGGAGTTTTCAGGATACATTGATATTATATCGTAGGCGACCTCGTCCACTGAGTGTATTGATCCCGAGCAGGTATCCAGCACTATATTATAGCCGCCCATCCGGTACTGATGTATCATATATTTTCCTCCGGTAAAATGACATAAATATTGCCGCCTTAAGTGGCGGCAATTCTGATTTTTGATAAACTTCGAGGTGCTTATTTCTCCTCGTTCTCACATTTTTGGTTTGCAACTCCGCAGCTGGTTTTGCAGGCCGACTGGCAGGAAGTCTGGCATTCGCCGCATCCTCCGTTTTTAGCGCTCTCGCAGAGAGAAGCGGTTTTTAAAGTTTTGATTCTTTTCATAATGCGTTTCTCCAATCTAATAATGTATTATTTTATCATAAAAAGTCGACTGAATCAATGGTTATTTAGACACATTGCTCATGTAGCTCAGCCTGAAGCTGCCGTTGAGCTCGATCAGCGCCTCTATGGCCTCGGCGTCTGTGACAGACGAAGAACCCTTCTGATCTGCTATGATACCCAGCAGGTCGGAAAGACTTGCATAGGACTTGGATCGGAAATATTCTACATATACATCTTCCATGCCGTAGACTGCAGCCATATCGTTTACGGCTTCTTCAAAAGTTCCTATCTCATCCACCAGACCGTTGTCTACTGCCTGCTGAGCGGAGTATATTCTTCCGTCAGCCAGCTCTCTTACCTGATCTTCGGACATGCCTCTGCCTTCCGCTACTATGCTGACGAACTGCTCGTAGGCTTCATCTATCACAGACTGAAATATAGCTCTCTGCTCGTCTGTCATAGGTTCCGTGCTGCTTCCCATGGCTTTGTTGGCTCCGGAAGTTATCGTCTCTGTCTTTATGCCCAGATCAGACAGCAGACCGCTTATATCTATAAATGTGCCCATGGTGACGCCTATAGATCCGGTCCAGCAGTTTCTGTTGGCGATGATCTTATCGCACGGAGCCGAGATATAATAGCCGCCTGAAGTTGCCTGCGACTGCATCGACGAGTAGACAGGCCGGCCTGTAGTCTCCTGATAATCCCTTATCTTTAAGTAAAGTTCATCCGACGCATAGACGCTTCCGCCGGGAGTATCCACATAAAGGATTATGCCCTTGTTGCGGTCGTCTTCTGCCATGGAATTTATGGCGTTTAGAAGATATTGATGATTGTAAGAACCACTTCCGTACTCATCTATGGTGTCGATAACGTATAAGACTCCTATATAATCATGACCGAAATTAGTGGTGACTTGCGAAGAATCCGAATCTCCGGCGATACCGCCTATGATGCTGCTGCATCCGGCCGTAAATACGGCTATAGCCACAAGTATGAGGACTATGATTATTACTGCCTTTGCCCAGGAGGGAAGACCTCTTCTTCTCCCGGCGTTTATGTAGGAACTGTATCTGTCGTCAAAGCGTTCTCCGTCGTGAAAACGCCCGTCCGAATAATATTGAACCCGTCTGTTTTCTTCATCAAATCGATCCAAATTGCGACCTCCTTTTTTAGAGAAGTAAGTATGTATAGCAATTGTAACATGAAAACCGGCGGTTGGAAAGAAAAATATTGACAGTGTACTATGGTGCATGGTACACTTAGGGTGAAAAGGGAGGTAAGCTATGTTTCAGCTTGATTTGCGTAACAACAAATCAATATATGACCAGATAGTGGACAAGTTCAAAGAGCAGATCATGATGGGCCAGTTGCAGACCGGAGCTAAGATGCCTTCGGTAAGAGAACTGTCCCGGGAACTTGGGGTCAACCCCAATACCATCCAGAAGGCTTACAGAGAACTTGAACGCCAGGGCTATATCTACACGTCTTCGGGGGTGGGGACCTTCGTTGCGGATAAAAAGAGTATAGTGCCTGATGAAGAAGGTCTTTGCAAGGCTAAAAACGCCATAGGGGGGGCATTCAGGGAACTATTGTTTCTCGGCCTTAGCTATGAAGAAGCTTACAAAATTGCGATTGAGACAATCGAAGAAAGGAAGAATGACCTGTGATCAGAATAGAAAATCTTTGCAAAACATATGAGGATATAAGAGTTCTGGATAACTTTAGCCTGCTTGTTCCAAAGGGTTCTGTTTACGGTCTGATGGGTCTTAACGGGGCGGGAAAAACGACTGTGATAAAGCACCTGGCCGGTTTTGTCGCCCAGGATTCGGGGATTGTCGCCATAGACGGACAGCCGGTAATAGATAACGAAAAACTCAAAGGGAGAGTTCTCATCATACCGGACGAGGTATTTTTCTTCCGAGGCTACAGTTTGAAAGACATGAGGGGGTATTATAAGGACATATACCAGCGGTGGAATGACGAACGGTTCGAAAGGATGACAGAAGACTTCAAAATAGACGTTAGGAGAAATATGGGGAATTTCTCAAAAGGAATGCGTAAACAGGCCGCCTTCTGTCTTGCTATGTCGGCTATGCCGGATTATCTGATACTGGACGAACCTATAGACGGACTCGATCCTATAGTGCGCAGAAAATTATGGCGCTATATAATGGGTGATGTGGCCGAACGTGAAATGACCGTTCTCATTTCATCTCACAATGCAAGAGAGATGGAAGACGTATGCGATTATATAGGCATAATAGCAGGGGGAAAGATGATATTCGAGGGAGATCTGCTGGAGATGATGCCGGTTTCAATAGAAGAGATATTTATAGAAAAGCTTGGAGGTGGCCGAAGTGCAGAATAAAAATTATTTCAGCCTTTCATGGCCTCTCATAAGAGAATGTTTCAAAATGTATTGGTATATACCGGCCTTATCTTTCGTAATGTATTTCTTTGCCGGCATATTCCCGGTGCTCTCAAATATGAAACATATTCCGGAACTGGAGAATTATATAACGGAATCTTTTAATAACCTCAAACTTATTTACATGGCGCTACTGATAATAGTGCCGGTAGTTTCGGCGTCTATCATGATGGGCTATCTGCACAGAGAATCTAAGGCTCTGATGCTTCACGCCCTTCCCATGTCAAAGAATCGCCTGTTCAATTCATACTATCTGAGCGGATGGATACTGTGTCTGATACCGGTGGCGCTGATTGCGCTGCTTTACTGCGCCATAGCTCCGAGTACCGAGATCATACAGCTTAGGGACATATCAATATGGTTTATAAGTTCGCTGTCCATGATAACTTTTTTCTATGGCATAGCCGTGCTGGCGGGGTCTCTCACCGGCACCGTATATATGAACCTCATAGCCGTAGGAATCATGATGGTCATAGCGCCGCTGATCACGTTCATAATAAAGACTTACGGAGAGATCTTTATAGCGGGATTTTATACGCTTCCCGAAGGCGTGCTGGATTTCTCAGTTAAGACTAACCCTGTATTCGCTTTGATATTCTATTTTCAGCCTCTTACACTAAAAGCATACGGGATCTATTTTATAGCAGGTCTTGCGCTGGGAGCAGTATCGAAGGAGATCTACAGGACGAGAAAACTGGAACTTGTGGGAAATTCCATGCTTTCCAGAGTCTTTGAAGAGATATGCACCTACCTCACCGTATTCGTGGGAATGAGCGCCTTTGGACTTTTGGCCTGGAATTTTACGCGCCAGAGAGCATTTATAATAGTCGGCATGATATTGGGCATACTGTTTACCTTCGCCGTGACCAAGATAGTAGTAAACAGAAGCGTCAGGATATTCAACAGAGGACTTCTGCGTTCGCTGGCGATATATATGTGTATAGCGGCTGTTTTCATATCCATAACCGTCTTCGATATTTTCGGGATCGGAAACAGAGTGCCCGAGGCGGATCAGGTAGAGTCTGTCGAGATGTCGGGCCTGGTGGAAGGCTACGATGTAGCTAACTTGGCGTACGGAGACGCAGGCCAGGAGTATGTGAACAACAAGCCTCTGCTCACTTCGCCGGAGGCTATAGAACTGACTCGCAAGCTTCATCAGTACATCATAGATAACGGTATCTATATAGTCGATGAAGAGACTTCTCAGGAGAGTCAGTATGAACCTCCTCTTACCGATAAAAAGGGAAATGAAATCTATGTATATAACGAATATATAAACATAAATTATCATCTGAAGAACGGAAAGGAACTGAGCCGCAGATATAACATAGTGCTAAACGATGAGGCAATTGAAATCATAAACGATCTGCTCAGCTGTGAAGAATACGTGGAAAAGAGCAAGATAACTTCTTATATAAATGTAGATAAGATAAGTTATATGATCATAACGCCGGTGGATTCATACTGGTACGATTATGAGAACGGCGAGGGCGGCGCTGATGTCAGCGAGGATGATATGTCTACCGTAATAATAGACGACAAAGACAGGATTATCGAGATACTTAAGGCATGGGAAAAAGACGTGACCGAGGGAAGCTATAAGAACGGCAATCGTTCGCTGACCGAATCGAGAGGTATTGGCAGCATAGATATCTATTTTGAAAAGGCGAAGAAAAAATTAGATAAAGGGACGAAGGAGGATAAAGCTTCTCACCCGTCCAATGTGGCAGGCGAGATCGGCGGTATAAATGAAAGTATGATATATGAGGGCGTAAACGATAATCCGTATATAGGGTTCATGTTTACGGACATCGATCAGAACTTGATGTCGTACCTGCAAAGCCTGGGCATAACAGACAGCATGGGATTTTAAAGGTGAATTATGGATGCGGTTTATTATGAAACTATAATAGTAGGCGCAGGGGCCGCAGGGCTCTACTGCGCCTGCAGTCTTGATGGGGGCGCCGAGTCTTCGGCTCTCGTCCTGGAGAAGAACAAGAAGGCCGGAAGAAAACTTCTGATGACAGGAAACGGGCGCTGCAATGTGACTCACGGCGGTTCTATCAAAGAATTTATGACCCATTACGCAGACAAGGGGCGACGCATAAGAGGAATACTGCAAAGATATAACAACCGTCAGTTGTGCGATTTTTTGGAAAGTATAGGAGTACCGCTCACAGAGCGAGAGGACGGCAAAGTATTTCCTGCCTCCATGGCCTCAGCCGATGTTCTGAATGCTCTGCTGCGGGAGATCAAAAGAAAAGGTATCGCTGCCGAATATGAGTCGGAAGTCATCCGAATAGAGCCTTTTGCCGGCGGTGAGAAAGCTTCTGAAAGCCGTTTTACGATCTATACGCCGAAAAAGAGCTACCGGTGCCAAAATCTCGTCATAGCCACCGGCGGCTGTTCTTATGCCGGTACAGGTTCGGACGGAAAGATGCTGAATATATTATCGAGAGACCTTAACATAGATATAGAGGAGCCAAGACCTGTTCTCACTCCCGTATATGTGGAGGATTATGAATTTGAAGACCTCAGCGGCGTCAGCTTCAGAAACATAGAAGCGTATATAGAGACTGAAGATGGGGAGAGACTCAGGGGCTTTGCAGGCGACTTATTGTTTACAAGTAAAACTCTTTCCGGACCTGCCATACTGAATAACTCCAGATATATGCGGCCCGGCATGATCTTGTCTGTGAACTTTCTGGCTCCGGCGGACGAGACGAAAGTCACAGACCGCTTTAAAAGGGATTTTCCGGGAAACGGCAGATCGCCCCAGACCTATATGAGCGAAAATTTGGGTCTTCCCAAAAGATTTGCTCAGGCCATAGCATGTAAATTATCTGTAAGCGACAGAAAAGTGTCACAGCTTACAGGAAAACAGATGAAATCTCTTTCAGAAGTTCTGACGGGATATAAGTTTAAAATACGTAAATTAGGAGGATTCAGCGAAGCTATGGCCACCGGCGGAGGTGTGTCATTGTGTCACAAAACTTCTGCAGTAATGGAACACGAGGTATATAAGGGGCTATACTTTATCGGCGAAGCAGTTGACGTGGACGGAGATACCGGCGGATATAATCTGCAGTTTGCATATTCGTCTGCCAAAGCTGCGGCCCATAATATCTCGGCAGGAGAGTTTTCGCGGGGAACAAAAAAATAAATGCAACGGACGACCTATGATCCGGCAGCTTTAAAGAGGGCTTTAGCTAGGCCGGGTTACATTTCTCTCGCTCCCTGCCGGGATGCTATGAAAATACAGATGTTTTAAATAAAAAAGGAAAAGGTATCGCACCCTTTTCCTTTTTTAGAGGCATGAGGGCGGCAGACTGCCGCCCTCTTATTTTCTATACTTTGCATAGCTGGTGGCGCAAAGCTTCTATTATATCTGCGCCGCAGTCTTCCATGAGATCGCGGTTGATATCCTGCATCCTTGATATATCGCCGTTTTCGATATGTGAAACTTCGTGCATGTAGGCTTGTCTTTGCATTTCATAACTGAGCCTTGAATTTAAGACTATGGTGTAGAAATCAAAGCCGTCGCTTACTACAAAGCCGTGAACGGCGCAGGGCAAATCCAGCAATATCACCTTTGCGTAATTTGGATCGTACATATACTAATCATCTTCCTTCTTCATACGGTCAACCAAAGCAATAACGGCTCTGAGGTCTTCCGCGCTTACGTCTTTGGATGCGCTGAACAGCATGCGAAGTTCGGGTCTTTCGTATACCTGCTGCGCTATCTTTGCCACTTCATCATCAAGGTAGTAGCCGTCTTCGGCTTGATGATCGCCGGCAAAATCCGCTGAAGTCTCCTCAGACAGACGCCTTTTGGCGGCGGAGATAAACGAAGTGTAATCCACGCCGAAGAGTGAGGTGAGCTCCATGAGTTTATCCATGCTTATCTTTCTCTGACCGGTCTCATATCTTTGTATGGTCTTTGCGATGACCCCTATCTTTTCTCCGGCCTGCTCGAGAGTAAAACCTGCTTTAAGCCTGGCCTCTTTAAGCATTTTTCCCATAATTTCATACAATTTTGCTTCTTGTTCACTCATTTTAAAAACGTCCTTTCCCTTGCTGTAACTACATTATAGACTATTACGGACAAAAAATCAAGTCGTATCTAAAAATAATTTTAAGAAAATGTCCAAAAAGGTCTTGACGCATGCAAAAAGTTGTAGTATGATTCCTGTTGTCCTATAAGGACAACAAAATGTCTGAAATGGTACCGAACAGGACATGAATATGAAAAAACATATCGACAACTTAATAGCCAGAAGTTCCGAGACGTTCTTTTAAAGAAGAGCCGAAGTACAAGTGCGCATTATGCGATAAACACTGATGTACAAAATAGAGCCGCGGCGGGCTCTAAGGCGACGAGGCTTTATAAAGGATAATGATACTTACGCATTGCCGGGTCACACCATGGTGCGTCCCGGAGGAAATCGGGGAGGCTTAAAGGCCTATGAAGCAGAGCCACTGCAATCGGAACCGGCAGAAAGGAACAAATTATGATACAGGTAAAATGTATTACAGGGGATACGGAGTATATCGAAAACGAGCTTTCCTCTATGCTTTCTGAAGGCTGGGAAATAATCAGCATAGATACTGCTATATATGAAAGTTACGGGACTCTCAAGAGAGATACTGCCGTTTACCTGAAAAAATCTAATTAACGAAAAGGAGAAATAATTATGGCAATTAGTACACAAGGAACAGTTTTAAAAATCAAGAACAAAGAAGCGGATTTAGTAACCGTGAACATCAAGTCTTTCCCTGATCTTGGGGCAGCCCCTGCGGCTATCGACGTTACTACTCTGGCCGACACGGTACAGAAGTTTATCCCGGGAGTAAAGGCTCTTGCAGCTATGGAATTCGTAGCTAATTACGATAAGGAGGTCTTCGCTACCCTCAAGGAAAACGAAGGAGAAGATCTTACTTATACGGTGGAATTCGGAGCTAACGGAACTTTCACTTTCGACGGTTCTCACTCTGTGGCCATCGCCGGAGCCGGCCTCAACGCAGCAGTAGACATGAAGATCTCCGTGCTTCCAAACGGCGAGATAACAGCAGCTTAATCTGAGATGAAAGGGAGGGAAAAATCATGAAAATTAACGACAGAGAATATACGATTCCTGAATTAAATTTCAACGCAATGTGCGAACTCGAAGATCTGGGAGCGTCATTTTCCGAAATGGACAAAAAGGCGCTGTCGACGGTCAGAGCATTTTTAGCGCTTGCTATGGGCGGGGACGCTGAAAAAGCGGGAAAGGAAATCGAGGCCCATATCGCCTCAGGCGGCAAGTTTGATGACATAATGCAAGACATCAACAGAGCCGTGGAGGAAAGCGGTTTTTTTCGGGCTCTCAAGGCGTGAGCGGAGAAGAAAGCTGGCCGCGGCAAGGCGGAGGCGCGTCCGGCGCTTCCAAAGAGCCGGCTCCTGATTCTTTCAGAGAAGCCGTAAGCCGGGAATGGCTCCCCTTCGCCATCTGCGCAGGGCTGACAAAGGAGCAGCTTGGAGAACTGTCTCCTGCGGACCTGGCGCCGTATATAAGGGCGAGAGAAATAGAGCAGCGAGCCAGAATGGAAGAAATAAATTTTCAATGCTGGATGACAGGGATTTATTTTACCCATGCTCTGGCCTGCGCTTTCTCTCAGAACAGCCCTTATCCGGAGGCGCCTTTTGATCTTTTTCCGGAGAAGATTTCGGAAGAAGAAAGAAGCCGAAGGGACGCCGAACTTTTCTCCGCTTACGTCAGCGAATACAATTCGCAGATAAAAAAGGAGGAAAAATGAGATTATTAGACGGATATAACCTGACGGTGGGGGCTGTCCTTGCTATGGCTGCCGAGATATTTCATCAGTATGGCGCGGTGCTGGCGACTTTTCTGATATTCAACATCATAGACTGGATAACAGGTACATGCAAAGCCAGATTTTCGGGCAGAGAATCCAGCGTCTGCGGTCTGAAAGGTATCTGCAAGAAGCTGGGATACTGGGTCCTGATCTTCGTCGCTTTTATGACAGGACAAAACCTGATGATAATGGGCGATGAAATGGGAGTTGGCTTTGCGGCTGCCGAATATATAGGGTGGCTCACCCTCACCATGCTGGTAGTTAACGAGGCCAGGAGCATTACAGAAAATCTGGTGCAGATGGGCGTCAAAGTGCCCTCAGTCCTCATCAGGGGTCTTGCCATAGCGCAGAAAGAACTTGAGGACATACAAGAAGATGAAGAAAATAACAGCGAGGCCATAGACAGAGACGGCCTGTGAGAGACGGCCTGTGACATATATATGAACCGAAAGCAAGGCCCCTTTCACCTTAAAAGGGTTTGTATATAGAGGCAGAAGGCGTGGTTAAATGCGCCTTCTGCCGCAAGATGCCGACGAGAAATTTATCTCTGTATGGCCGCAAAAGAAAAGACAAGAGCATATTTAAAACTACCATGAACCGGCGATGGTAGTTTTTTTGTGTTCTTAAAATAAAGGTAGCCTTTGAATGTTACTCCGGAGGATATTTGAAAGGTGAAGGAAGAAAGGAGGTTAAAATGGGGATAGTATGCGAATTCGTTTGTTGCAAACCTAACTGTTTGATAGTATAATTATCAAAAATGGAGGTGTGGCATGCTGGGTGAAGATACAATCAAAAAGGTTCTGAATAATATTCTTCAGGTAGATAAAGCAGAAATTAAGTACATAAGAAAGATATTCAGGCGTCTTGATGAGGCTCTCGAAGCAAAAGAAAACCTTGAATATGAAGAAGATGAAAAAGAACGAAAACATTTAGAGTGGCTTTGGGGAAGGCGGGATAGTATATGGGTAGACTTGTCAAACCTTGCTATGTTTGAAGTGACATGTGAGTCGTTTCAGAGATACAGTCCTGATGAAAAATATGTGCCATTTATTTTACGAGCTTACGAAGAACATAAGGACAGAATAAATGCGTGGGATCGGGGAAGCAACTTTAGATTGCAAAAAAAGCCCATCACAAGCGAGCGAAAGGCTACAAAATCTTTGGAGGAATTTATCAAAGGGCTAAATAAAAATACGCCGCTTGTTGCAAGGCTACTCTTATCGGATTATGTGACTGCCGACCGTAAAAAGATTGCGTACGCAATTAGAGATTGGCTTATAAATGACTTCGACGATTTAATAGATAAGATAGAACCTGTCAGGCAGGAATATATCATATCGAGAAAAGGAAATGTAAAAGAAGAAGTGGAAGATATGCTGAAAGAAACTTTCCCGGATGAATATGATATGTATAGCAGTTGCCTGCTTGACAGACCTTTTATCCCGTTTGTATATTATCCGAATTTAAAGATCAAATAAGTTATATTTAAAGATTGCTCTGCTGATGAAGCAGAGCTTTTATATTTTAGGAAAGGAGAAAAAATGTCAGAAAAAGAAAAGAAAAAAGCCGAAGAGCTATCGGATGTTTTTAAGGATTTAGGCAATACCTTCAGAATTGTAAACTCTGAGTTTGCCGACTTAATGACTTCCATCTCTGCTGGAATAAATACCTTTGAAAGCCTAAAAAGAACATTCAATATGGAAGAGGAGGGAGGGATAGTTAAGAATTGCTTAAATAGTGTGTCAAAATTATTTGGCAACGCCAACGAGAAAATACAAGAAACCACAACCAACGCCTTTAAAGCGATTGAAGATTCATATAATAAACTCTCCCTTACCCTTAAGAACGAAGGTGTATGCTCTTGTCAAGGGCTTTGAAAAACAGAACCTTTGACAAGAGCATATTAAAACTACCATAATCCGGAGATGGTAGTTTTTTTGTGTTCTTAAAAATTTACAATCGCCCTGTACCGTTGATTCGGGCGGCGGCATAGGGCAGAGAAAGGAGTGATATAATCGGAGGTCATGTGTCAAATGTTTTCAATTTGCGGACGAAGTCATCGACATATAGATATTCACCATAGGCTTTTTTGACGTTTCTGGTTAATTTTGGGGCAAAGAATGTTATTTCAAATTTACTATCATATCTTTCCCCAAAAGAAATACTAAGGTAATAATGCCCGTCAATACCATCACTAAAGTAAACACTCAAGATATTTGTGAAAGGTATTTCCACATAAGTCGTGTTGTCGAAGATGTTTTTTACGATGAACTTGAAGTCTGTAAAGAATATACAGGCCTTTTTGCTGTCCTTAGGCATCATGTTAAAGGATTCGGCGCTAACCTTGCTCATCAGTATGGGACACTTGGCATTGTATTCATCCTGCATTTTTTTAAAAAAAGGAATGACATTTTTGCGGGCATACCATCTGACACGCGCCCTTTTAATTAGAGGATAAATAACGCAAATCGATGTGAGCATAACAGCTACTAAAATCCTGAGAATATCCGGCAAGGCGTCCGCCCAAAAGTCATAAGAAGTAGTCATGATGAAAAGACCTCCAATATAGATATATCAAAATTATACAACAAAACACTTAGTAAAAAAAGAACTTTTAAAGAGAAAGGAACACCTATGCTCTTGTCAAGGGCTTTGAAAAACAGAACCTTTGACAAGAGCATACTAAAACTACCATGAACCGGCAATGGTAGTTTTTTTGTGTTCTTAAAAATTTACAACCGCCCTATACCGTTGATTCGGGCAGCGACGTAGGGCAGAGAAAGGAGTGATATAAACGGAGGTCATGTGTCAAACGATTTTACCTTGAGAACAAAATCTTCAATGAAAAAATATTCTCCGTAGATTTTTTTAGTGAAGAAATTTTCGCAGGAAGTGGAAAAATAGACATTATAACGAGATAAGGGGTTTGATATGTTCACATCGTCAAAGTATATACCTAATTGATAATCAGGAGGCAAAACAGGACTATATAGGGTACTATGATAAATTGAGCTACCGCTTATTGAAGAAAAAGGTATTTCGACGTAAACAGTATTATCCATTATGTTTTTAATGATAAACTTAGTGTCTGTAAAAAATATACAGGCTTTCTTTGAATCTTTAGGCATCATGTTAAAAGAGTTAACATCAATATTTTTCATCAATATAGGATACTGGGCGTTATATTCTTTCTGCATTTTTTGAAAAAAAGGAATGACAGTTTTACGTATATAATATGTCCATTTTGCAACCCTGAATATAGGGTAGATAACAGCAAAAGCAAGAAGCAGTTTTAAAATAGTTATTGCCCAAAATTCAAAGGAGTAATCGTAATAAACATACATAATAGGGTAACCTCCAATATAGATATATCAAAATTATACAACAAAACACTTAGTAAAAAAAGAAATTTTAAAGAGAAAGGAGAAAAAATGGCACAAAGTACAGAGAATGTAAACATGCTCTCCGTAGATACCGCAGCCCTCGCTGCGGCGCAGGAGATGATAAACAGCATAGTCTTACAGATCGGGCAGATACCTAAGGCTAAGACATTCAACCTTGAGGTGGCGGCAGATGTTTCCAGTATAGCTAGTGTAGTGCTTTCTATAGGTCAGATGATCCAGAGCTTTGTAGCGGGGAAGAAAAAGGCTAAAGAACTGGAGGAATATTTTGATAAAGGTAAAAGGGTGATTGACGACTTAGGAAGTAGCCTTGGCAACACTATCAAAGGCGTAGCCGCCGATCTTGCTGCCGGCAGCAAGGCTATAGGTGGGGGCATAGCCGACGGAGTATCAAAGGGACTTAAAGACGGTCTAAAGTCGGTCAAGATGAAGACAAAAGAACTGGGAGAGGACGGGGTTATAAAAGAATTTGAAACCACCCTCGAAATCAACTCCCCATCAAAAGTCATGAAACGCATAGGAGGATACATAGCCGACGGGCTGGGAGACGGAATCAAGGACGGCTCCAAGACTGTTAAGTCCGCCATGGGCGACATCAGCGATACCGTGGAAAAATCCGCCAAGAAGACTTCAAAGACCAAGTTCAGCTTCGGAGGCATAGCAGCCGTAGCCACAGTAGTAGCCACCCTGGTGGGATATTTTGTAGAGATGCTTTCCACCAATGAAGCGCTGAGCGAAAAGATGGGCAAGATCTGGGAGAAGATAACAGAAGCCCTTTCGCCTGTCATAGAAGTGGTGACCGGCCTCTTCGATTCCTTCATAAACGGAGGAGAGGGAACCAGCAGCATACTCGATACGCTGGTGGAAGTTATCACCAACGTAGCTACGTTCATAGGAGAAGTCATAACTCAGATAGTTACCTTCTTCCAGGAAAACAGCGAGGTCATAGGAGGAATAGTCAGCGCAGTCTGGGGTGTGATTTCAGGCATAATCGAAGTCGCCAAAGAGATATTCGCAGGAGTCTTCGAGATAATAGGAGGATTCTTCGAAGAACACGGCGATACTGTGATGGCAGTAGTCGAAACCGTATGGGGATTCATCTCGAGCATACTGGACGGAGCCGCTAAGATTTTCGGCGGAGTCTTCGACGTCATAGTCGGCATATTTACCGGCAACGGCGAAAAGATAAAAGAGGGCTTCGGCAAGATCTGGGAAGGCATAAAGGGCATCTTCGGAGGCGTAGCGGACTTCTTCAGCGGAATCTGGGATAAAGTAGTGAGCCTGTTCAAGAAAGTGGGCACCAAGATAGGAGACGGTATAGGAGGAGCTTTCAAGGAGGTGGTGAACTCTATAATAGGGTTTGCCGAAAAGACCATAAACGGCTTCCTCAAAGCCATCAACCTGGCTATCGGCCTGATAAACAAGATACCCGGAGTCGAGATAAAGAAGATCAAGCTCCTGGAAATTCCTAGGATGGCCGCCGGCGGAATGGTAGACGCCGGACAGATGTTCATCGCCCGTGAAGCAGGTCCCGAACTCGTAGGTTCCTTCGGATCGAGAGCCGCCGTCATGAACAACAATCAGATAGTGGAATCAGTATCAAGAGGTGTATACAATGCCGTCAGAAGCGCCATGGGCACAGGAAACGGCAGTTATACCTTCAACATCACCAATCAGCTGGACGGAAGAGAGATAGGCAGACAGGTGATAAAATATCATAACGGAGTAGTCAAACAGACGGGAATGTCGCCGCTTCTGATTTGATCTCCATATAAAGTAAAAAGTATAAAAACGCCTTCAAGCCAAAAGCGGAAGGCGTTTTTAATTGAGAAAAGGAGGAAAAAATGTCAATTTTAAATGTAATAACTTATGATGAGAAAGGCGCAGCCGATAAGACTCCGCTGCCTGACCCTCAGACTCTCCAGTGGGATTCCGTTGACGTCGAGGCGGAAGGCTGCAGCGGCACTAACCAGCTGGGAGAATATTTCAGAGATGTGATAGCAAGCAAAGTCACCTTAAGCGCCACCTGGGCAGTTCTTTCCGATGAAGAAATCTCAGGGCTTTTAAAGAGCATAGAGGAAAAATCGTTTGTGCTGGAATATCCTGACGCAAGGCTTGGGAAGAGAGTAACGACAGAAGTATACGTAAACAGCCGTACGGCGCCTATGTATTGTTATGACAAGGGCGAGGAAGGGCAGGAGGACTCATGGAAGTGGCAGGGCCTTTCCATAAGCTTTATGGAAGTATAGGAGGTGAGATTTATGGCAAATTCTACATGTAAGATAGACCCATCTTGGCCTGCGTGCAATATATGCAGCAGGCTCATTTTCAACAGAGGAACAAGCAGCGAGATGACTGTGTGCGGAAAAAACCTCATTTCAGTAAATCTGGTCGAAATGTATAACTCCTCGGACGGCATAACCATGGGAGCTTCCTGCGCCAACGCCTTGACAGTAGATATGATAGTACCCTCAGGTCTGGCGTTTAAGACTGCCATGATAGAGCCTGTAGTCACCATAGACGATGCGGATACGGCTCTTGGTACATTTTACGTATGCGGACACGCTACTGAGAACAAGTACAAGACCGTGACGCTGGAATGTTATGATCCTTTCTGCAGAACCGAAGAAAAATATGCGCCGGGGATAGACGCGCCGGCCTCCATAGAAGAAGTGGCCGCAGATATAGCCGGGCAGTGCGGTTTTGAGATAGATTATGACTTTTCGCCGTATGCACATATACAGATACCGTGGTACGGCAACTACACCTGCCGCCAGATGATAGGATATATAGCCGGCCTCATGGGAAAAAACGCCCGTTTTAACAGAAACGGTAAGCTGACTTTCTCCTGGTACGAGGACAGCGATATCACCATCGAAAGAGAGAGGCAGTATATAAACCAGTTCAAGCTTCTGAAATCCGATACGCAGAAGATAAATTCCGTATCGTCGGGAACTGAAGAAGAAAGATTTTCAAAAGGAGACGGACTGGGCATAGCTTTTGAAAATCCGTATATGACCGGGGAGATATTAGAAGCCATATATGACCAGGTTCATGGATTTGAGTTTCAGCCGTGTTCTGTGGCACACCGAGGCGATCTCAGGATACTTCCCGGCACCAGAATCAAGATAAAAGACGATACGGGCGGCGACGTTTACGCCTGCGTCATGGAACATAACATGATCATCAACGGAGGACTGTCATCGACGCTGTACTCTTACGGCAAAGAGGATATCAACTACAGCTTTGAGTCAAACAATTCATCCAAGACTCTCAGCCAGCTGTCAAGCCGTATGGACAGAGCCATGATGATGACTAAGGAAATCAACGATTCTAAAGGAGGAGTGTTTCAGATCATAGACGCCGACGGAGACGGAATCAACGATTCCTTTATAATGAGAAACGCCGACGGAAAGGGGAGCTTTATACGAGGCAACAAAGACGGCATAGGTTTCAGCAAGGACGGAGGAGATACTTATACCACCGCCATAAACGAGCAGGGCATATGCACTGAGGCTCTCAATGTAAAAGAGATCTTCGCAGAGGAAATAGGCGTCAGCGGAGTTGAATTTTCAGATATGTTAAAAGTCCAAGAAGATGAACAAGAAGGCATGATAATGACCATAGGCTCTGGAACCAACAACGTGATAATGCAGCAGGAAAACGATCAGATCGCTTTTTACGAAAAGACTGATGAAGCCAAAAAAGTTCTCTGTTCTTTCGGCGTCCAGACCGGTACCGGGAAAAAAGTCATCACTCTGGGCAATCTTTCCATAGAGGCATGGCCCGGCGGCAGAATAACTTTCAGCACAGGAGGTGATAAATAATGGCTATTACTATATTATATAACCAAAAATCTACTTACGGAGGACCGTATTGTTTCTATACGGTGCAGTATACGGAAAAATCACGTTCGGCGACGGCCGTCACGCTGGGGATAATCGTACAGGCAAGGCTGCAGTATGCCGCCTCGTATAACGGGTACAAGCTTACAGGCATACTGACGGTGGGAGGAACGGCTTTCAGCATACCTATCAAGGGAACTGAGACGTGGAGCGGCACTGCTGTTCATACTGTAAATCAAGATATAACGGTAGCGGCTTCCGCAGAAACTACTGCGCTTTCTGCGACTTTCGCCGTCACAAATCCGTATACCAGCAGTTCAGTACTGTCTACCACAGGCTGCTCCAATATCTCTATTTCAAGATATTATACGGCGGCTTCCATGACGGCCGCCGGCGGCAAGATAGGAAACAAGATAAGAATCACCCTTACGGGAAAATATCCGCCGGAGGCGACCTGCGATATCACATACAATTTTTTGGGGCAAACGGGAACGGTGGCAAGCGGCACTACGGCCACTTCTATAGATTGGGATACTTCTTCCATAAAAGATAAGCTCCTGGCCAAAATACCGTCGTCATCTTCGGCTTCCTGCAGCTTTTCCTGCACTACCAGAGTATCGGGCTCGTCTATAGGCGCTGCCTCGGCCAGCTGTACTCTTTCCACCGATGAGAAAGTGAAAATCAACTCTATGACGGTAACTCCTGTCAACGACAAGCAGTTTCTCATAGACAGAGGAATCTATGTGGCAGGCTATTCAAAGGCCAAAGTAAAGATATCGGCGTCTGCCGGAACGGGATCATCCATCAAGTCATACAGGATAACAGGTCTTGAAAAAGAGGGTGATTCTGCCGACTGGACTTCACCGGTGATAACTAAAGACGGCAGCCTTGCGATAAAGGCCGTCGTAGCCGACATGAGACCTCAGACGGCTGAAAAGAGTCAGAATATCACCGTTTTGAAGTACGAAAAACCGAAAGTGACTTTGAATGTGGAAAGGGGCTTTGTCGAAAACGGTCAGTGGACCGCCGACACTTCCGGAGTCAGGCTGAGAGTCAGCGGAGCAGTATCGGTCAGCCTGGCGGAAAACAGCGCAGATTTGACTCTGACTCTGGACGATCAGCCTTTCGCAGAGCCCCTCTCTCTCTTTGACGGAGAAACCTTTGATCTGATTCTCGAAGAAGAAGTGTCTATAGACGCTACCCATGAAGTGAAAGCCTATGTCACCGACGCTCTCGGCGAAAAAAGCCCCGATGTGACTTTCGGCATCCCTACAGAGATAGTAAACATGTCTTTTATGCCAGACAATAAGGGAGTGACGCTGGGAGGACATCCGGTGGAAGAAGGTTTCGTATCTCAGTTCCCTGCCAAGCTCTACGGCGGAATCTATGTGGATACGGAAAAAGGAGGCTTTGCCGCTGAGCTGGCGGCAAAATACAGTCAGCAGGGCAATGTGGCGTCTCTGAGCCGTCTTCTGCTGGACTTTACTCACCCTGTGGGATCATATTACTGGAGCTCTGACGACACCGACCCGTCGCAGATATTCGGCGGAACCTGGACTCAGATAACAGGCAGATTCGTGCTTGCGGCCGGAGGCGGCTATAAGGCAGGTTCCACCGGCGGAGCCTCCAGCGTAACTCTGGGAATTTCCGAGATTCCTTCCCACACTCACAGCATCAGCGCGTCGGCGTCTTCAAGCGGAAGCCATTATCACAATATAGGATGCGACTATGACGGAGCAGGAGGAAGCATCTACGCTACTATTCATAAGTCTGCTTCTTCCTCTCCGGGATACTGGGCGGGAAGGACTACCTCAGACGGATCGCATACTCACAGCGTTACAGGCACGGCTTCTTCCTCAGGGGGCGGAGGCGCTCACAACAATATGCCGCCTTACGTAACGGCCTACTGCTGGAGAAGGACTGCGTAAAAGCCTTGTCAAATGCGAAAAGAACAGTCAAATCACACTTGCATATAATAAAAAGAAAGGAGAATTTTTATGGCAAAATTGATATATTTAAGCCCGTCTAACCACGGGAAAAACCAAAATAAATGTTTAAGACCGGACTGTTACGAGGATAAACATACCAGGCCCATAGCCGAAGTATGTGCAAAATATCTTAAAAACAGCGGTTTCGATGTTATAATAGGCCAGACGTCCCAGAACATGGCGAAAAGATGTCAGGAAGCCAACAGCAAGGGCGCCTCTCTCTACGTGCCTATTCATACCAACGCTTCAGCCACGGAATCGGCCAGATATCTTCTGTTCATGTTCTATCAGGATAATGCCGCATACAGAGCTATATATAATGCTGTGGCGCCGTTCCTTGAAGCGATATACCCGGGAGGCATAAAGGCTCAGTTTTCAAAGAGGGCGAATCTCTATGAGATAAACAGGCCCAGCGCCAAGACCATCTACTGCGAACTTGGATTTCACACTAACCAGACCGATGTAGATAGCTTCATCCACGATTCGGAAAGCGTGGGAAAAGCGCTGGCTCAGGGTATCTGCAAATATTTCGGAGTTCCTTTCACCCAAGGAGGCGAAAGCGTATCGCCGCAGCCGGATCCTGCGCCTTCGGTCACGGCAGGTAAAGCTGTCAAGCTGGTCAGCGCGCCGCTATACTCTTCTTCGACAGGAAAAGTCCCGGCCACCCACGTGAACGGAACTTATTATCTGTGGGACGATAAAGTAATAAAGGGACGTATCAGAATCACCAACATTAAGTCGCGGGTCGGCGTTGCAGGCCAGGTGACAGGCTGGATAGACAAAAAGTATATTTAGAAAAAAGAGTACGGCTGACCTTTAGGCCAGCCGTACAGCCCAGGGAAACAGGCAGAGCGGTAAGTTTGACGGGTTGTTATGATTGCAGGCGGAGACATTGCAATGACCTGGAAAAAAAGAGATAAGGGCGGCGATGTTCTGCGGCGGGCAAGTTTGCTTTGGAGGGCAAGCCTGTTCTGAAAGGGAAGTTTGTTCTGGCGGGTAAGTTTGCTTTGGCGGGCAAGTCCCGGTTTTTTCTAAAATCGTGACGTTTGCGGGAATTTTTAGCGCTGCGTTCTCGGTAAAGCAGATTTTAAAGCCGTTTACGGGACTTTTCAGAGCGGAAATCAGGGAAGAACGGCGCTAAGGCTCTCCCGGCAGCCACTTCACCGCTATAAGATGCTCAAAAATTCCCGCAAATGCTCTATAATTTAAGGTAACCGAGACTTACAAAGAAAAAATTCTCGGTGAGGGTCTTTTTTTGCTTGGTACCGGGAATCGCCGATGAATTGTATTCTTGAGTTAAAGCTCCGCAGTAAACCGTCGCTGCCAATACATGCATAGAATTTTTCACAACTGTGATTCAATAAAAAATAATACCTTTAAGGCTCTGAATATGAACTTTCATCTGACGGGCAAAGATTTCAATTTCAATGATTATCCATAATCTTTACATGGCTGACCTTCGGGCCGGCCATATTTTTTATTTACATATATTTACAAATGCGCAGAAAAAATGTATAATTTTACCAGGAAGGTGAAAAGATGAATTTTAGAGAATTTACTCAGAAGGAAATAGAATATGAGAAAAAACTGGCGCAGGATTATAGAAGAAAGATAAAAACTCTTCCCGGCGGCTGCCTTAACTGCAAGCGCACAGAGTATTATCTGGTCGAAAACAAAACGAGAAAGCAGACTTACATACCTAAAAAGCAAGGAGATATCATCGATGAGATTAAACTTCGCAAACGTCTTGAAATCTCAATATCCGTATTGGAAAACAATATTACCGCCCAGGAAAAGATGCTGATGAAATATCGGCCGTATGAATTTGATGATATTGAAAAGATAATTCCGGAAGTTTACAGAACGGAATCAGTACCTGCCGGTGAAAAGGTAAATATTAAAGAGGGGATAAAACTGTTTGATGACGGTGTAATTCATCTGACCAGTTTTGGCTTAAAAGTCAGATCAAAGTCAGAAGTGATGATCGCCGAATTTTTGAAATCAAGGAAGGTAGAGTTTGAGTATGAAAAACCTTTGGTTCTAAAGGACACTCTCGGTGAAAGAGTGACGGTGCATCCGGATTTTACGTTTACAAACCGGTATGGAGACAAGCTTTACTGGGAGCACTTTGGACTGCTGGGATCACAGAAGTACAGAACAGATACGCTGAAAAAGATTGAAACTTATATAATAAATGGAATAATGCCTTCTGTTCAGCTTATTACGACGGCCGAAAACGCTGATGGAAGCATTGACGCAGGGGTGATAATGCGAACGATAGAAATGATAGAAAAGATTTTATAACACGATTCGCCGTACGTTCCTCTGCCCGCTTAGCGGGCAGAGGAACGTTTCGAGTTGGGGAGAGGCTTGGGGAAAGTAGGGGGAGGGACTGTGAGAGAGGCTTGGGCAGAACCGTGGGGGCTACGATAGACCACGATAGATTGGAACCCACTCGTTTTCTGAAAGGTTAGTGTTTCGAGTAGGGCAACACCCACTCGTTTTCAATGAAACCTCGGTTTCGAGTGGGATGGTACCCACTCATTTTTTAAGATACAGCTGTTTCGAGTGGGGCAATACCCCACTCGTTTTGCAAGATATCTTCACTTTGAGTGGACTTATCTCGCAGCAATCAGCTAAAAAATTACAAAAATTTAATATAATTTACATTTTGCAAAGGGAGTAACACCACTCGTTTTTATTAAAATTGTCATTTCGAGTGGGGTCGCACCCACTCATTCTCAAAAAACTTCAGCTTCGAGTGGGATGGTACCCACTCATTTCCAACAAAACTTCGGATTTGAGTGGACCCTCACCCACTCAAAAACCGAAAAAGCTTGAAAACGAGTGGACCCTCGACCACCCGTTCTGCAAGACATAGCTGTTTTGAGTGGTCTCAGATCACTGTGCTCGTCCACTCATCCCCAACAAACTCGTAACTTTGAGTGGAACACCGGCGATAGACGGCGCTGGCCGGCACGCCCTCGGCACCGCCCACCGTCCAATGACCTTACTGTCCGTCAGCTCAACTTATTTTACAGCAGGATTCTGCTTCGGGTAATCGGTGTTACCGGCCATCGCAAGGTGAAGCGGAATTTCTCTTCTTCGCATATTTTCACATATTTCAAGCAAAAAAACTTGACACCTATGCCGCAGTCATGATAATATATACGCTGTGTCAAGCAAAATGCCTTAACATCATGCGAGGAGAACCAATGCTTAGCGATATAAACGATATTACAAGAGCCAGCCTCTTATATGATTTTTACGGAGCTTTGCTGACGGAAAAACAGCGCAGCGTCATGGCTTTGTACCACGAAGAGAATTTATCTCTTTCAGAGATTGCCGATGAATACGGCATATCGAGGCAAGCCGTACACGACGCCCTGAAAAAAGCCGAACAGGCTTTAGAAGATTACGAAAATAAATTAAAACTTATAGACAAATTAAAGAAGACAGCAAATGCGGCAGAAAACCTCAAGAAAGAACTGAAGCTGCTGGAAGAATCTGCTGACATAGGCGGACAGGCCAAGATACATCTGAGAAATATAAAAGATATAGTGGCCGGGCTTGAAGATTAAACATCACTGAAGCCGCCGAAAAACATCGAAGATGACGAACAGACAGGTCGGACTGTCACATAGGATTCGTTTGGCCGAGCTGCACAGCCGGCCACCCAAATGACGGTCGCCAGACCGCCTAAATCACGGTCGTACCAAACCACAGCCGCCCGACACAAGGAGAAAAGATGGCATTTGAATCATTATCTGAAAAACTTCAAAATACATTTAAGAAGCTGAAAGGCAAGGGAGTCCTGACAGAAGCCGACATCAACGACGCCATGAGGGAAGTCAAGCTTGCGCTGCTCGAGGCAGACGTAAACTTCAAGATAGTAAAAGAATTCGTGGCGGAAGTAAAAGAAAAGTGCCTCGGGCAGGAAGTTCTGCAGAGCCTTACGCCGGGACAGCAGGTAATAAAGATAGTAAACGAGCAGCTGACCGACCTCATGGGAGGAACCGGAAGCAAGCTGACCTACTCGCCCAGCGGCTTCACCGTACTCCTCATGGTAGGACTTCAGGGAACAGGAAAGACAACCACCTGCGGAAAGCTGGCGACTTACCTTAAGAAAAACGGCAAGAAGCCGATGCTCTGCGCATGCGACATCTACAGGCCTGCGGCCATCGACCAGCTCGAAGTGGTGGCAGCCGGCGCAGACGTACCCGTATACGTAGACAGAAACAACCGAAAGGCGGAAGAGATCGCGATAGCGGCCCGCAAAGAGGCCGAGAGAAAGGGCAGAGATGTGCTCATCGTCGATACCGCCGGACGACTTCAGATAGACGAGGAACTGATGGAGGAACTGGCCAGAGTCAAAAAGGCCGTAAAGCCTCACGAAATACTGCTGGTAGTAGACGCCCTCACCGGACAGGACGCGGTGAACGCCGCCGAGGGCTTCAACGAGAAGCTGGGCATCGACGGAATTATAATGACCAAGATGGACGGAGATTCCAGAGGAGGAGCAGCCCTTTCAGCCAAGAAAGTGACGGGCAAGCCTGTCAAATTCGTGGGTATGGGAGAAAAGCTGGACGCTCTGGAGCCTTTCCACCCCGACAGGATGGCCGGCAGAATACTTGGCATGGGCGACATGCTTTCCCTCATAGAAAAAGCTCAGGAAAGCTATGACGACCAGCAGGCCGCCAAGCTGGAGAAGAAGCTTCGCAAAAACGAATTCACCTTAGAAGATTATCTTGAACAGATGGGCCAGATGCAGAAGATGGGTGGACTGGGAAAGATGCTGGAGATGATGCCGGGACTCGGAAACAAGAAGGTCAGCGATGATGAAATAGAAAAGGGAGAAAAAGAGCTGAAGCAGATGGAGGCCATAATATATTCCATGACTCCTGCCGAAAGACGAGACCCTAAGATATTAAACGCCAGCAGGCGAAGAAGAATTGCGTCGGGATCAGGACAGCCCGTCAGCAAGATAAACAGCTTGATAAAAAAGTATGAGGATACGAAGAAACTGATGAAGCAGTTCACAAATCCCGGCTTTATGAAAAAGAATAAAAAATTTAAAGGATTGTTTTAAGGAGGAAAAACAAAAATGGTAAAGATCAGACTGAAGAGAATGGGAGCTCATAAGAAGCCTTTTTACAGAATCGTAGTAGCGGACGTGAGAGCGCCTAGAGACGGAAAATTCATCGAAGAAATCGGCTATTACAACCCTATGACAGAGCCTAAAGAAATAAAGATCGACGAAGAACTGGCTCAGAAGTGGATAAATAACGGAGCTCAGCCTACAGATACGGTAAAAGCCTTATTCAAGAAATCCGGAATTTTGAAATAGGAAGAAAGCGGTGAAATCTAATGACTAAATTGGTTGAAGCAATCGCAAAGTCACTTGTTGACAATCCCAACGGCGTCGAAGTGTCCGAGACCGAAAGCCGGCAGGGAACGATTATTCGCCTTAAGGTAGACCCGAGCGATATGGGGAAGGTGATCGGTAAACAGGGCAGGATCGCAAAAGCTTTCCGTACTGTTGTCAACGCCGCAGCAACTAAGGAAAATAAAAAAGTGACAGTTGAAATTGTGAAAGAATAATTCTAAAATAAGTAGGCACATACTTACCTGAGGTATTTATGTGCCTATAATAGTATGGCAGAGACTGCTGATACTGCGGCCATAAGCCGGTACAGCCGGGCCATATGTAAGAGGAAAGAGATTGCTTATGGAGAAGATAAAGATTGGAAAGATCGTCAACGCCGCAGCGCTGAAAGGCGAGGTGAAGATATATCATTATTCCGATTATAAGGAAAGATTTGAAGAACTTGACAGCGTCATCGTCTGCGGTGACAGGCGAGGCAGCGATGAAAGACAATATGAAATAGAGAATGTCAGGTATCAGAAGGATATGGTAATAGCCAAACTCAAAGGAGTGGATGACCGCAATGCGGCAGAATCTCTCAAGGGCTTTGACGTGTTCATAACAGAAGAAGATCTGAGAGAACTTCCCGAGGATACCTTTTATATAAGAGACCTCATCGGATGTGAGGTGATAGACGGCAGAGACGGCAAGACTCTGGGACAGATAAGCGACGTGCTCAAGACGGGCGCCCAGGACATCTATCAGGTGGAACTTGCCTTTGGAGGACAGGCACTTATTCCCGCCGTCGCACAATTTATCGAAAAAGTCGAGATAAGACAAAAGACAGTGGTGATAAAAGTGATACCGGGGCTTATTCCCGGGATAGACTGACGAGCCTGCCGAGAGAATGAGGGGAAGCTGATGAAAATAGACGTACTGACCCTGTTTCCGGAGATGTTTACTGCCGTAACAGAAAGCAGCATACTGGGAAGAGCCGGAGAAAAGGGTATAATAAATATTAACCTGATAAATATAAGAGACTACAGCAGAGATAAGCACAACAAGGCGGACGATACCCCCTTTGGAGGAGGTCCTGGGATGGTAATGCTTGCAGACCCTATCTTCGGAGCTCTCGAGGCTTCCTCTGCCGGAGAAAAGAGGATTCTGTACATGTCACCAAGAGGCAGGGTGCTGGATCACGACAAGATAAGAGAATTGTCAGAGGAAGAAGAACTGGTGATATTGTGCGGACATTACGAAGGGATAGATCAGAGAGCTATAGACTATTGGGGTATGGAAGAAGTCTCCATAGGAGACTATATACTTACGGGAGGAGAGCTTCCTGCCATGGTGCTGATCGACGCAGTGGCAAGATTCATACCCGACGTGCTTGGAAATTCTCTTTCAACCAGCGACGAGTCTGTTTATTCGGGCCTTCTCGAATGTGATCAATATACTAAACCGAGAACCTATCAAAATATGGAAGTTCCGGAAGTGCTTACCGGCGGCAATCATAAACTGATACATCTGTGGCAGTACGAAAACGCTCTGAATCTCACAAAACAGCGACGTCCCGACCTATGGAAGAAGTACCTTGAGGCAGAGAAAAATCTCACTAAAGATGAGAAAAAAATATTGGAAAAGGTTGCGGCAAAACCCCGTTAGTCCTGTTGTGCTTGGCAATATTTTGTGGTAAAATATTTTAAGGGGAAAATATGAAAAAAGCAAAGATTAACTTTACTGCAAAAAAAGGATTGATAGTGTTTTTTATCCTATTTATCCTCTTATATACGATAATTTACATTGTTCCTACAGTATTTGATATATTTACACAGACATATATAGCGGAATACGGCACTTTAGAGGTGAAAGAGGAGGCAACTTGCGTATTCGTCAGAGATGAAAAGGTATATAAGGCTCAGTCGTCGGGGAAAGTGGAACGAAAAGCAGAGAGCGGCGATCTCCTGCGTTCCGGCGAGGTTGTGGCTGCTTTAGGCGGACAAGACCAGATAAACGATATGAGGGGAATAGTCAGCTATCGCTATGACGGATATGAGGACAGGCTCAATTCGGAGAACATGACCCAGCTTGAGAAGTCGTTCATATCAGAATATAAAGAAGCGGGCAGCGCAGTACACGACGCGGCCACAGGCACTGCTGAAGCAGGCGACGTACTGTTTAAAATGATAGACAACAGCAGCTGGTACCTGGTGTGCTGGATGAGCGAAGAAAAAGCGTCTATATTTACAGAAGGAAGCAGCGTTTCGGCTAAAATGGATGAGGCAGACCAGATACCGATGAGCGTTGAGAGCATCGTTAAGCAGGGCGACTCTGTACAGATAATATTATCCTGCAACAGGACGTATAAGGATTTCGACCTTTACAGAATAAGAACTTGCGAGTTAGTGGCTTCCGCCTATAGCGGAATCATCCTGAACAGCGACAGCATAGTAGAAGAAGACGGAGTAAAGGGCGTATATGTGGTGGACAAGTTCAACAATGAGAACTTTGTACCGGTCAACGTACTGTCATCTCAGGGAGGAAAGACTGTCGTTGAGAAGAATTTCTTCCACGATCAGGAGGGAAACCGTGTCGAGACGATCAGCGCATACGATGAGATTCTGAAATCCGGGAAAAAATAGCAGATAAGGGGTGAGAAGATGTCTATCGGAGAGAATATAAAGCATATACAAAAACTTAAAGAAGACGCGGCCAAGAGGGCCGGACGCAGCGGAGAAGAGGTTCTTCTCGTGGCCGTAACCAAACTACATTCGGCAGACGAGATAAATGAAGCGATAGATTGCGGCATAACAGATATCGGGGAGAACAAGGTCCAGGAGATAATGGATAAGTACGAGAAGGTGAAGCCGGTTCGCTGGCATCTCATAGGTCATCTTCAGACTAACAAAGTAAAATATATAATAGATAAGGTGGCGATGATACATTCCGTCGATTCGCTTCACCTTGCTAAAGAAATAGACAAAAGAGCCCGTCAGCACGGTCTCGTCATGGATATACTTATCCAGGTGAATTCGGCTATGGAAGAGAGCAAATTCGGCATAACAACCGAAGAGACGGGGAAGATGATAGATGATATTCTGCGGGAATGTCCCAATATCAGGATAAGAGGGCTAATGTGCATAGCCCCGTTTGAAGATAATCCGGACGACGCAAGAGTTTATTTCGCAGAAGTCAAGAAATTGTATGACGAGTACGCAAAAGTACATCATCCGAATTTAGATTTTAAATACCTTTCGATGGGTATGTCCAATGATTTTGAAGTGGCCGTAGAAGAAGGTTCAAATCTTATACGGGTAGGCACTTCTATCTTCGGAGCGAGAGATTATTCCAAAAAAATGGGTTGAATACGAGGAGGAAATTAATAATGGGAATTTCAGACACTTTTAAAAAGCTGGTAGGCATTGAAGAAGTTGAGGATGACTTCGACGATGAAGAATTAGAAGCGGAAAAGGAGAGAATATCGAGAGAATCCGTCCGCAAGCCTCAGATAGAATACAAGGCTCCTAAGGCTATGGGAGACACTACCAAAGCCGTGCCCATTGACAGACGTATTTCGGTGGCGGGAACCAGCGCTTTCAAGCTGGTGGTCATAGAACCCAAGAGCTTCGATGAATGCCCTAAGCTGGTAGACAGCTTAAAGGGGAGGAGACCTGTGATAATAAATTTAGAAAAGATAGAAACCGAAACGGCGAAAAAAATCTTTGATTTTTTGAGCGGAGCTACATATGCTTTAAACGGCAATGTGCAGAAGGTGGCCAACAATATTTTCATATTCGCTCCGGAAAGCGTAGATATAGCCGCCAATCAAGATGAAAGGGGATTTGACTTCGGGGGAAACAAGAACCCCTGGAGGTAAGAAAAATTAAGAGATTATGAAAGCAACGATTATTTACGCCATATATATGTTCTGTAACATTTTAGTGGCGCTGCTCTTAATAAGAGCGTTGATGAGCTGGTTTGTAAGGGATATGTACAGTCCTATGGGGAAGATATACGGCGCGATAATCAGATTTACCGAGCCTATAGTGATGCCTTTTCGGAGGCTGCTTTCCAGGTTCAACACCGGCATGCTGGACTTTTCCGTCCTTTTAGCTATGCTTGTCATAGAGATGGCGGGAAACATACTCGTAAAGATTATCGTACTGTTTTAACAGGCGGGGAAAGAACCGCTGCGATCGTCTGTTTCGACTGCAGACGGGCTGGGCTTTCTTTCAGATTTCGCTTTGATTTTAATAAAAGTGTTTTGGGAGGAATAAATGATTACACCTGCGGATATAGAATATAAGGAATTTACTAAAGCAGTAAGAGGATACAAAGAAGAGGAAGTAGACGCCTTTTTAGATCTCATCATAGTGGATATGGAGAATCTGATAAGAGAGAACAAGAAACTCAAGGCAGACCTTGAAAAGGCTAAGAACCAGGTAAATCAGCACGTCACTACGGAGACTTCCGTATACGAGACTCTCGAGGCAGCCAAGTCACTCATGAACGACATAGCTGCCAGCGCTGAAAGAAGAGCGGAGGTACTCTTAAAAAATGCCGAGCTCGAAGCTTCTCTGATCACCAAGGAGGCCAGAGAATCCATAGCTAAGCTGACGGAGGAAGGCAGCCGTCTCAAAACGAAAGTCGAAACTCTTAAGAGCAGATACAAGAGACTCCTGGAAGATGAACTGGAACGGCTCACTTATTCCGGAAACGATCTCTTCGCAGAGTTTGAAAACGAATTTATGCCTGAACCTTCGGTACAGAGCGACAGGGGAGAGGGTGCAGCTGAGGAGAAGACCGGTCAGGAAACTTCAAAGCAGGATCTCTCGAAAACGATAGTTAATTTACGGTGATGATATTAGGGGGAGCTTGGCGTAAGGCGCAGTCAAAATGAAAAAATTCAGGTATTTGTTGGTAGTAGGGATTATACTTTTAGATCAGATCATAAAGATTTGTATTAGAAATACCATGTATATAGGCGAGAGCTTGCCTTTGATAAAAGATGTGTTCCATATTACCTATGTACAGAACAGGGGTGGCGCTTTCAGCATATTGTCGGGACAGGGTTTTATTCTGACCGTAGTGCCTTTGGCGGCTATAATCTTTGCCGCATGGTATATGGAAAGACATCTGACCGACCATTGGAGTCTGCCTTTATCCCTCTGTCTCATAATAGGCGGAGGTATAGGAAATCTGATCGACAGGATATTTCTTGGATTTGTCACGGATATGATAGACTTCAGATTTTTTCCTGTATTCAATATAGCGGATATAGCCGTATGCGTGGGAGCAGGTTTTCTGATACTCTATACCCTCTTCTTTTCTGAGGACGACGCCTCTAAAAAGACTAAGAGCGGTTCGAGAGAACCGGCGTGAGAACAAAACATCAGAGAAAGGTCCGCCTGCGTCAGGCGGTCGGTCACATGGATAAAATACAGAAATATACATTTGTCATAGATGAGGAAACACAAAGCACTAGATTGGATTTAGTGCTTTCTTTGCAGCTTGGGGAAGTATCCCGAAGCTTTATACAAAAGCTCATAGACCAGGGGCAGGTCTCTGTGGATGGAAAAGTATGCCGCTTAAAAAAATATAAGGTCAGCATAGGTGAAGCCATAGAGATAACTCTGCCACCGCCGAAGGAACTGAAAGCCGAAGCGGAGAATATACCTATAGAGATAGTATACGAGGACGATGATCTATTGGTAGTGAATAAGCCGAGAGGAATGGTGGTACACCCGGCCGCAGGAAACGAGAACGGAACTCTGGTAAACGCTCTGATGTATCACTGTCAGGGCAGATTATCTTCCATAAACGGCGTCATAAGGCCGGGCATAGTTCACAGAATAGACAAGGACACCAGCGGACTGCTTGTTGTAGCTAAGAACGATACGGCTCACGAATGTCTGTCTGCGCAGTTAGCCGAGCACACCATAGTTAGGCGCTATGAGGCGCTCGTATTCAATAATCTTTCTGAAGAGGAGGGAACCATCGACGAACCTATCGGAAGGGACCCTTCCAGCAGAATACGCCAGGCCGTGATACATGGCGGCGGCAACGCCAGAAATGCCGTTACCCACTGGAAAGTACTGACCCGTTTCGGGCGTTATACTCTTATAGAGGCCAGACTCGAAACAGGAAGGACACATCAGATAAGAGTCCATATGTCATATATAAAGCACCCTCTCGTAGGCGATATGGTATACGGACCTAAGAAACAGCCGTTTAATATCTCAGGGCAGCTTCTCCATGCCAAAGTGCTGGGATTCGTACATCCGCACACAGGCCGTTATATGGAATTTGAAAGCTTCCGCCCACAGGTATTCGACGATGTTATAAAGAAACTTGAAAGTAATTTGTGAAAGGATCAAAGATGCAGAGATCTAATGAAGAAAAAAACACACCTTTTGAAAAAACAGCTCTTAAACCGGGAACTCTTCTGAGCCCCGTACCTGCAGTTATGGTATCCTGCGGCAGAGATGAGGAGAAAAATATATTGACTATAGCGTGGACCGGAATAATAAATTCCCAGCCTCCTATGACTTATATATCAGTGCGTAAATCCCGCCATTCTCACGGAATAATTAGCAGGGAAAGAGAGTTTGTAATAAACCTGACTACCGAGGAGCTGGCCTTTGCGGCCGACTGGTGCGGAGTCAAGTCCGGAGCGGACACAGATAAATTTAAAGAGATGAAGCTTACGCCGCTGAATTGCAGCGAGGTGTCCTGTCCCATGATAGCTGAATCTCCCATTAATCTCGAATGTAAAGTAAGGGAGATACATGAATATCCTACCCACGACATGTTTGTAGCTGAAATAGTAAAAATTCACGTAGACACAGGCCTTATGGAGGAAGACGGACGGCTCTCGGCTGACAAGGCTGGCCTTTTGGCCTATGTCCACGGTGAATACTTTGGGATAAAGAAGAACCCTATCGGCAGGTTTGGTTTCTCTGTCATGAAGAGAAAGACTAAAAAGCGTATCAACAGAGAGAAAAATCTCGACCGTAAAGCACGAAACCATAGGAGGCGGAGAGGATAGCTCTCCGCGGGAGCTTGGTCTTAGCATCATGGATAAAGATAGATAGGGCTGATCCGAGCATTTTATTTTAAGTTGTAGCGAGGCCTGCTCCCATGGCGGTTAAGCCATGGGAGCAGGCTTTAAAAACATCTAAGTACAAGTCTTGATGTAGTCTATACAATCCTCACATACATATCCGCATTTAAAGGTTATGTTGTTGTGTATTCTCCCGCATAGTGAACAGCGATGCTGCACCATCATCTATACCTCCTTCTTTCGTACAGCCAAGGCCGTACCTGAGATGTGATTTAATAGTACATCAAATGACCGTCAAATAAAAGGATGAATTTACAAAATATGTAAAATTCATCATTTTTATGTAGGATTTTAGACTTTAAATGTATTTTTGATGAGAAAAGATGCGTCAGAGATAGGGACTGCGGGCAGCGGCATATCGCAATGTCCGTCACTTGATACGCTCCTCTGACATGCTGAGGTTTAAAGGACTGAATGACTTTTACGGCCTCATTGCCGCAGCCCTCTTTTTCTGAAAAAAACAGCCTGACAATGGACTGCCAGCCTGGAGAAAGAGTTCAAGTTTCTTTTTTTGAGGTGAGTTTTTTTCCGCCGGGTAGCAGTTCATACTCAAATCGCATGGAGCTTGCTTCTCGCTGAATTTTGACTTTACCGAGAATTCGCAGTCGAGAATTCCCGCAAACAGCTTGAATTTCGACTTTACTGAGAATCCGCCGCCGAGAATTCCCTCAAACGCCTTTAAATTTGAATTTGAAAACCATAAAATTATGAGTGATTATTTGCTCTCCATAGATTATCAATAAAATCCTCCAAAAGCCTTGAAAACAAAGGATTTATCGCAATGTGTTCGCCTTATCCTTTTATATGATTTCACACAAGTTTACTCTTTCCCTGACTGCTTATAAGGGCAAAAT